>Ga0207676_10000010_pt1 | contig 519402 bp, 467 predicted proteins | sample KBSSwiS72_FD_184307 | JGI IMG/M metagenome (GOLD analysis project Ga0207676, IMG submission 184307) | Switchgrass rhizosphere microbial communities from Kellogg Biological Station, Michigan, USA - KBS Switchgrass S7-2 (SPAdes) (version 2) | ecosystem: Host-associated > Plants > Roots >...
AACTCAACTCAACCGCTTTAACTTTGAAATCGACTGAATATTGCCAAGTCTTTCTTGGTTTGGTGTATCGGGGCATTTGCCACCTCCTCAGTTATGAGAAGGTGTCCACTAAAGCGGGGGAGCTACAGAGTCGTTTTGAGCCACTTGTTATGGCTTTTCACATTTGTAGACATCTGCGTCCAGTCCATAAAATGGACCCCCTGATTTTCTGCTATCCCACCAGCCTTGTGTATGTTTAGTTACATAGACATAATTTGCACCCAGTGTCCTAGCAACCTTGGTGAAATGCTTAATCGAATTTTCTTTGATGTCATCAAATTTAAAGACATGCTCCACGTAGTAAACACTTTTTATTATTTCGCAATCCTTAGGCGCACCACCATCAAAAGCTACTGCAACCTTTAAATCCCGATACTTAATCGCATTGATAACTCCGCAGCCGCCTAGAAGAAATACGATTATTAGCAGTAATTTCTTCATTTCTTAGTAGCCATAACGACCAGCAACAGGGGCTGGCGACCGCGCTAGCGGTTGACAGTCCCAGCACCACGCAGTGGTGCGAGCCTGATTGCGCTTGTTATGAGCCATTCTTGATCTCTAAAGTGGACTTCAAAAGCTTGATATTTAATTTTATGATGGATTCATAAGGGAAGTACGCTGAGTCATTGAGCATGGACTCCAAGCTGGCAACATCTTGTTGAACCTGATCAGAATATATTTTGTCAAATTCCGCGTGATTTTCTGGAGTGATTTTTCGTATTACACGTAGAACTACATATGAGTTCGTGTGATTTTCTATATCATGATATCTCTGAAAAAATTGCGACTGCCTCTCCAGCACCGCATCTACCATAGGCCCTCTAAAAGTTGTCCATTGGCCGGTGAAGTAACCACCTAAAAAACATATGCAAGCAAATATTGCTAATCCAACATATTTAATCATTAAAGAAGCTCGACATTGCTTGCTCATAACAGCCTGTTAATGAGGCCTTCGGCCTCATAATAATTATTAGAGGGGTTGCCACTTTAATTTTTATGCTGTCTTGCATCGACTTGTAACTTCCTGTTTTTAAAGACGTTGGTTTTTCGCGAAACTGTATGCAAGATATTATGTGACAAGATTCAACCATAAACGGGTTGAATTTGCCAAATTAAGTGGCTACTGTACATAAAAACAGAATTTAAGTTTTAGGGATTTCGAGAGAGGGAGCTTATGGCTGCATCGCCGTTTTTAACTGCATTACGCGAATTCATGATGGTGCGACGTTATAGTCGGCGCACCATCGATTCATATCTACACTGGATCAAATATTTCATTCTCTTTCACGAAAAGAAGCATCCGACTGAGTTGGCGCCGGATCATGTCGCGGCGTTTCTTACACATCTAGCGGTTGAGCGTCATGTTGCTGCAGCGACACAGGCGATAGCGTTGAATGCGCTGGTTTTTCTGTATGACAAGTTTCTGCAAAAGCCGCTTGGCGATGTCGGAGCGTTTCGTCACGCATCGCGTCAGCGTAAGTTACCGGTCGTGCTGACGGTCGACGAAATGGGTAGCCTGTTGAGCCGATTACAGGATGAACACTGGTTGATGGTGTCGTTGCTGTACGGTTCTGGTTTGCGCCGTATCGAGTTGTTGCGGCTGAGGATCAAAGATATCGATTTCGATAATTTGCAAGTGCAGATCTGGAACGGTAAAGGCGGGAAGCATCGTTTGACAACATTGGCGCCGGAATTAATTCCAATGCTGAAGCAGCAGATAAAACAGGTCGAAATATTTTTGGAGAAGGACAAGCGCTTGCCGGAGTACGCAGGCGTATGGATGCCGGATGCATTGGCAAAAAAATACGCAGGTGCCGCCAAAAGTTTGAACTGGCAATACTTATTTCCTGCTTCTCGTGTCAGCTATGAGCCAGGCACACAATCATTGCGACGTCATCACTTCGACGAAACAAGTTTGAACCGCATCGTGCGCAATGCGGCGCGTATGAGCGGTATCCGCAAGGACGTCAGTTGCCATACGCTGCGTCATTCCTTTGCAACGCATCTGCTGCAAGCCGGTGCGGATATTCGTACCGTGCAGCAGCAACTCGGTCATGCCGATGTGAAAACCACAGAAATTTATACGCATGTGTTGAAGCAAGGCGCACACGGGGTGCGCAGTCCACTCAGCTATTTAATGACGAAAAATTAAGATTTTTTATCGCCAGTGCAGCGAGCGTTCGCTTTCGAAATGCCTCATCTCGCCACTGAGTGGATCGATAAATCGCAATTCGCGCGCCAGCAATTGCAATGGGTGTGCGAAATCATCGGGCCCTTCACTGCGAAGCACTGGATAAAACGGATCGTTCTTTATCGGCGCGCCGAGTGCCGCCATGTGGACGCGCAGTTGATGTTTCTTGCCAGTGATCGGCTGTAAGCGATAACGCCACCATTGATCGCCGCGTTCGATAACATCGATATGCGTTTCACTGTTCGCGGTGCCATCGATTTCTGTCGATCGAAAAAAGGGTTCGCCGCGTGCGATGCGGGTTGTTCGCGCGTGCGGAAGTTGCAGCTGCGGCAGCGCCGGGGCAATCGCTTCGTAATATTTGTCGATGGCGCGATTGGGAAAGAGTGCCTGATAAAGCGAGCGTGTTGTTCGTTGCGCGGAAAATAGGACGAGCCCGGCGGTGTGGCGGTCGATACGATGCAGTGGCACCAGCTCGGGATTTTCGAAACGCTTGATCAGTCGCGCCAACAATGTTTGTTCGACATATTCGCCAGCGGGTATTACCGGCAGAAAATGCGGTTTGTCGACAACCAGCAAATGCTCGTCGATGTGCAATACCGTTTCGGTAAATGGTATCGGTTTTTCGTCGAGCACTTCGCGAAAATAATGAACGCGCAAACCTGCGCGATATGGATGAGAAGTATCGAGCGGTATTTTATTTTCACCGAGCACTCGTCCGCGTATAAAGCGATCGTGCCAACGCTCGCGAGCGATCGTTGGAAAGCTGTCGCAAAGACAATCAAAAACGGTGAGCCATGTGCCAGGCGGTAATACGAATGCGCTGGCGGGAGTGGTGGTTGAATGCTGCATGACGTCGCGACAATGTTCAGCGCGCAAAACTGAATTGTGGATTGCCGGGTATGCGCACCGATTTCCAATAGGTGCGCGCCCAATATTCATCGTCGAGGTTGGATAGCATCACGCCCTTTTCGGTGGATGCGTGCAGGAATTTGCCGTCCTCTAGATAGATGCCGACATGGCGAGTTGTTTTGCCGGTACGAAAAAATACGAGATCGCCGGCGATTAAATCGCGTTGTTGAATTACCGTGCCGGCATTTACTTGCTCATCAGTACTGCGCGGTAATTTGATGCCGAGCCGATCTTCATAGGTGAGATAGACGAAGCCAGAGCAATCGACACCGGCTCTCGACATACCACCCGCTTTGTATTTCACACCCTTCCACTGGTTGTACTGCGTATATAAAACCTGCTTGATGTCGTTCAGCGCCGGGGTGCTCTGCGGTTCGTTGCGATCGATACGCTGGCTGCTGCAACCCGCGAGCAACAGCGTGAAATAAATCAGCAACGGCAGAAGTGAGAGTTTGCGCATAATCGGGACAGCAACAGGGATGTGCCTGCAGTATAGCAATCGAATTAGCGTGCGCTGCTGATCAGTTCACTTCCATCGTTACCTGCCGCCCCGGCTTGTCGTCGGCGCCGAGATCGATGGGTTTGACGGTGGCGCGATTCGCTTCAAGGCCAAATTGCGTGACCAGCAATTGTTTAACCGCCAGTGCGCGGCTGCTCGCGAGCTCCTGCAGTGCGCTTGAATGCAGCTCGACGTTATCGCGCATCCAGTCGTTCATTTGCATTGGCTGCAACGTCGCAGCATCTTGTTGTGGATAACGTTTCTTGAATAGCTTGGTGACCGCGCGTTGCCAATTCGACGATTGGGTTTGGATGTCCTTGTCGTTAATGCCATCGATGGCGATTAGTTCGCGGCTCAATGTCAGATCGCGCAACGCTTCCAGATCCTGATTTGGGCTGACATGGCCAGTGACACCGAGACTCAACGCCGGTTTTTTCTGCAGCGCCGCAACCAGCTTGGTCAACTTGTCGTTGTTGTCTTCGGTGATGCGATCGCTGCCCGCTGCAAATTCGACGCGATCGAGCTCATCCTGTTCGCTGCCGCCGACCAATGAAGCAAGCGCGCGAAATGGCGAACTCGCCGTTTTAAAAATCAAATTACGAAATGCTTTCCAGATGATATTGCCAACGCTGAAATCCGGATCGTCGACACTGCCGGTGACGTCGACACCCAAATCCATTACGCCGTTCGCGTCGGTCAGCAAATAAATGGCAAAACGCAGCGGTAAGTCTTTCACTTTGGGGCCGCTGACCTGCTCGCCAAGTTTTAATTCATTGACGACGATGTGATTGGTGCCTTTGATCAGTTTATTTTCCAAGGTGTAAACGAGTTGCACGGAGAGCCGGCCACTGTCGATCAGATAACCGGCGTAAGTGCCGGAGTAGGGCGTCAGCGTGGCGAGATCAAGATTAGTGATATCGAGTGCGACGTTTAATGCGGGCGGCGTCGCGAACGGATTGGCGGTGCCGGTCAATGCCACCGGCGCGTAACCATCGACGCTGCCTTTCATCGCAATTTTTGCCGGCTGCTTCGAGCGATTGCCGAGCCTGTCGATATTGCCAGTCAATTCGGTAATCGTTGTGTGAAATTGGCGCGAGAGTGAATTGTCGCGAAAATCGATCGCGGCTTTATCGACATGTATCGTATCGATGGCAAATTGCCAGGGTGTCGTTGATTGAGTTGGCGTGCTGACTTTTTCGGTTTTCTTCGTGGTGGTGGCGACCGCTGTGGTTTGTGCGGAGCCGGTGCGCATCAATTGCTGAAAATTATTGGTACCGCCTTCATTGATACGAAATTGTACCCACGGTTCGGCGATGGTGATTTTTTGTAATTGCATACGCTGCTTGGCGAGATCGAGTGCGAGACCGCGCCATTGCAATTGTTTCCACGCGAGTAGTTTGCGCTGATCGGGTAATTGTTGCAGTTCGAGCTGATCGATTTGTCCATCGCTTTGCAGGGTGGTGGGTTTGCCATCGGCCAACACAATTTGTGTTTGCGTGCTAAAACGTCCGCCGGCGAGCGTTGCCTGCATTTGCTGTTTGAGCAGCGGATTGCCCCACGTCACCGGTATCGCGCTCAGCGTTGCATTCAGTTTGCCGCTCAATGCGCCCGGTACGATGTCGCCGTTCACTGCTAATTGTGAATCGTTGTTGATCGACGATTTCAATTCGACGTGAAGGGGCGCTGCATCAGGCCAATGCAAATTGGTCGCGTGGAATTCGAGCGGTGCTATTTGCAACGGCAGATTATCGATTTGGCTCGCTCGCCAGCGAATGTCGCCGTTATTCGCGGCAATATCATCGATCTGAATTTGCCACGGCGGCGATGTCGAAGGTTCGTCGTTTTTTGCAAATGCAAACATGTCGAGCAGACTGACTTGCGTGTCGCGATTCCAGCCGCTAATTGCCGGTTTGTCGAGATTGACGGCGGCGATCTGCACGCGCGGCTGCGAGCTATCCACTTGAATGCCGTCAATGCGCAGTGCGTCGAAGCGTACATTGGTGTCGGCGTCCGCGCGCGATTGCAGTTGCACGTTATTTAAATTAACGCGTCCATCGCTGACGCGATAATGCAGTGGTCCGTTCCAGCCGACCGCGTATTTTAGGTCGGCATCCAGCGCCGCGCTCTGTGCATCGAACGCAAATTTATCGGCGAGATAATGCCATGCCGGTAGCAGATCAAGTTTATGCAGTTGCACATTGCCACTGCTGGTTTTGTTGGCGATCGACACATCGCCATTGATCTTCAGCATACCTTCGCCACCATCGCGCAATACCAATGTAAAACGTTGGCTCTCGGTGGCCGCCGTTGAAAACTCATCGAGCTTGATGTGCAAATCGTGCAATTTTGTTGGAAGGGGTTGTTGCTCGCGTAAAAATTCAATCGCCATATTTTTAATATCGGCGTTAAATGCCTCGCTGTGTAAAGTAAACGAGGCATTGGGTGAGTCAGATTTTTGTGGCACGGTGGTGACAGCATTGAGTGTCAGCTGCAGATCGTCGATATTTGTCGCCAGCGGCTCGTTGGCATACGCTGCGCGCAGGCCGAGATGCTTCGCGGAAAATTCGAATTTATTGATTGTGATGGCAAAGGGTTTGCTGTTTGTTGCGGCGGGTTGCGCCGGTTTAGGATTTTTTGCGGCCAGCGCGACGCGAAAATCGAGAATGTCGTTAAAGTTGTAACGATCGGCAGCGGTTTGCTCGACCTGAACATACAGTCCTTGCAATTGCAGCGCATCCAGTACCAAATGCCGTTGCCACAGGCTGGCGAGCGAGAGGTTGGCGCACAATCGATCAATCGCCCAGAAGCGGCTGCCATCGGCGTTATCGCTGGTGGCATCGCGCACAGTCACCGCCAGCGTGAACGGGTTCAGCAAAATAATTTTTTGCAAGTGTAGTTCGCGGCCGGTTTGTTCGCGATAAATCTTCGGCGCCATCACATTCAATAAAGGCATGGCGATCAGTGTCATCAGCGCCAAATAGCTGAGATATACGATGGCGATAATTTTGAGCGGGCGCGGAATGCGCAGCGAAACCATATTAATAACCTTGTTGTTAGGCGCTGGGTGACAAGTTTCGCGCTGGTGCGGTACTTTCGACAAGCGTAAAGTGTGTCGGACTTACCTAAACCGTTAGGAATAGCAGGTTTCAGAAAAATTCAGGGCACGAACTTGGGTGCCATAGGCGCCGAAAGGGGATACTTTTTTTCGGGGCAGAAGGAGGACTTATCGAAGCTTTCGCGCTGGATTCTTCGCAGAATTTGCCGAGTGCTCCGAGGACGAGCCCGCCATGCCTACGACGACAACGCTACGTTGCCCCGAAACAAAAGTATCCCCTTTCGGCGCAACACGCTTGGGCAGTGCTCTAACTTCAGAGCTGGTTTTGGAAAAATTATTCGGAGGAAATAAACAATGCGTCGAATCGGATTACTGTTTGCCCTGATGCTGCCGCTGTTGAGCGGTTGTGGTATTAACAACATTCCCACGCTGGATGAGCAAGTGAAGGCGGCGTGGGGTCAAGTCGAAAATCAATATCAGCGTCGCGCCGATCTGGTGCCGAATCTCGTCGAAACGGTAAAAGGCTATGCGTCGCAGGAGCGTGAAACGCTCACCGCCGTGACCGAAGCGCGCGCGAAAGTCGGCTCGATCCAAGTCGATAGCAAATTGCTCGACGATCCGCAGCGGTTGAAACAGTTCGAAGAAGCGCAGGCGCAGTTGCGTGGCTCGCTGCAACGATTGATGGTAGTGGCAGAACAATATCCGGATTTGAAATCGAATCAGAATTTCCTCGCGCTGCAATCACAACTCGAAGGCACAGAAAATCGCATCGCTGTCGCACGTCGCGATTATGTTCAGGCGGTGCAGCAATACAACACTGAAATTCGCACGTTCCCCGGCAATATTTGGCATAAGGTCATGTACAGCAGTCTGCCCGTACGCGAAACGTATCAGGCCACGACGGATAATGCTGAAAAAGCGCCGGCGGTGAAATTTAATTGATGGCGCGTTGCTCGATCGCAAATCCACCCTCACCCCCCTTTGAAAAATGGGGATTGAGGGGGACTTTTCTGTTTTTCTTTTTCTTCTGCGCATTTTGCGTAACGGCAGTTGCCGATCCTAAATTCCCACCACTCACCGGTCGCGTCGTCGATCAGGCGAACTTATTGTCCGTCGCCGAGCAGCAACAATTAACTGCACAGCTAGAGGCGTTCGAACGCACCAGCGGTATCCAAATTGTGGTCGCGACGCTGCCGGATTTGCAGGGTTACGAGATTGAGGAATTCGGTTATCAGCTCGGTCGTCAGTGGGGCATCGGCGAGAAAGATAAAAACACAGGTGTGCTGCTGCTCGTCGCACAAACCGAACGCAAGGTGCGCATCGAAGTCGGCTATGGACTCGAAGGCGCGCTCACCGATGCATTGTCATCGAACATCATCAATGCCGTGATCGTGCCGCCATTCAAGCGCGGCCAATTCGATGTCGGTATTCAGCAGGGCGTTAGCGCCATTATGCAGGCGCTAAAGGGTGAGTATGAACCGCGTGCCACACGCTCGCAGAGTTCGGGCCCTCGTGGCGGTGCAATGTTTTGGTTGCTGCTGATGTTCATCGCAATGATTTTTTTGCGCGGTTTCGGCGGTCCGGGCGGCGGTATCGGCGGTGCTTTCGGTCGACGCGGTGGGATGTTCCTGCCGGGCGGTTTCGGAGGCGGCGGCTTTGGCGGTGGTGGTGGCGGTTTCTCCGGCGGCGGCGGTGGTTTTGGCGGCGGTGGAGCCTCGGGGAATTGGTGATGGCATTACTAACCGAACAACAGCAGCAACAAGTTGCGGACGCGATTGCTGTAGTCGAGCGCGAAACCGATGCCGAACTGGTGACGGTGCTTGCCTATCGCTCCGATCACTACGCGCATGTGCCGACGTTATGGGCGGCAGCGATCGCGCTGCTGACACCGGGCGTATTGGCGCTAACACCGCTATGGTTGAATCTGTGGGATTTATTGTTGGCGCAATGGGCGGTATTTTTACTGCTGGCATTGCTGTTGCGCTGGCAGTCATTACATACGCGTCTGGTGCCGAAGAAATTGAAGGATTGGCGCGCGTCGCATCTCGCGCATCGCCAGTTTCTCGCACAAAACCTGCACCACACCAGCGATGAAACGGGAGTCCTGATTTTTGTCAGCGAGGCCGAACACTACGTGCAAATTCTTGCCGATCGCGGCATCAGTCAGCATGTGGAACAGAGCGAATGGCAGGCGATCGTCGATGCTTTTATCGCGCAGGTACAACGCGGCGAAACATTGCAGGGATTTCTCGATTGTATTCAGCGCTGCGGCGAATTGCTGAAAACGCATGTGCCCGCAACCGCGAGCAAAAATGAATTGCCCAACCGTATGATTGTGCTGCCCGATCCGGATTGATTCGCGAGTGCTTGCTAGTGATGCTGTGGATTATCTGTTGCGTTAATTCGCAGCACTGGCTGCCACGGCTGCATGCGCAGGGTTCGCCACCAGCGCAAAGTTGACTGCGAGCTTTTTCATATCGACATTGGCGATGGTCACTTCGAGCCGTTGTTCGAGTTGAAAAGTTCGAGTCGGCGAACTCGACCGCAAATACACCGTATCGAAACTGAATTTCTCGCCACTGTGGCGCAGATCGACAAAACCCTGAATGCCATTGTCGAGCAGCCGCACCACGATGCCGCTGCTGGTGACGTGCACAACTTCCGCACTCCAGGTCGGCGTCGGTTGCTGCTGTGCGGCCAATTGACGTTGTAAATAGTCGCAATCGAGCCATTGCTGCGACAGATTGCTCGCGCGGCGCGCACGATCGCTGCCATCCTGCAATTGCGCCATGGCATCGGCACTCAATGTCGGTCGCTCAGTTTGATGTAATTTCGCTTTGATAAAACGGTGCAGCAAAAAATCGTTGTACTTGCGAATCGGCGATGTGATCGTCGTGTATCGGGTGAGACCCATACCGAAATGCGGCTCCGCGCTAGTCACAAACTGCGCGCGTTCCAGCGAGCGAAACAGAATTTCGCGCAATGGCAATTCGTGTCGCAACGGGGCCAGATAGTGCATCAGTTCAACGTAACCGGGCAGCGTGGTGGGGTCGCCGAGCTGTGCATCGGACAATTGTTCGCTGAGCAATTTCGTTACGGCTTCGCGGCGTTCACCGCGAAAACCGCGATGACCAATAAAGATCGCCGGCTCGTCCTGCAAATAATCCGCCGCGCAACGATTGGTTGCGATCATGCATTCTTCGACGACTTGATGCGCAAAAGTTTTTTCCTGACGCACGTAGCGCTCGATGACGCGATTGGTATCGAGCACCGCACGATATTCGCCGCGATCGGGTAATACGATGTGATCGCGTTGTCGACGGCGCTGCAATTGCAGCGATAGTTCGCGCAATGCGGTGACCGATTGCGCCCATGGCGTTGCTGCCGCAGCAACATCACCGAGAAAGCGATTCACTTGTTCATAGCTCAGCTTGGCACAGGAGCGAACACGCGCTTCGCTGAACGCATAGTCGGTGATGCCGCCGTCGTTATCGATGCTCATCTCGCAAATCAATGCGAGGCGTTCGGTATCGGGTTGCAGCGAGCAGCGCTCGTTCGCCAATTGCTCCGGTAACATCGGCACGGTCATGCCCGGCAGATAAACGCTGGTGGCGCGCGCGGCAATCGCACCTTCCAACGCTGAATTGGGCGCAATCCACGCGCTTGGATCGGCGATCGCGACGGTTAACTTCCAGCCACTCGCATCGCGCTGGCGCTCTGCAAATAACGCATCATCCATATCGCGCGTTTCGACGCCGTCGATCGTCACCAGTGGCAGGGCGGTCAAATCGCGGCGCGCGCTGAAATCCGGCGTTTGTAGATCGGCCTCGACCAGTGTCAGTGCTTCATTCGGCAATTGGAAACGCGCGAGCGCGTACAGCGCGTGAATCCCCGGTTGTTGCGCGCTGCCGATAATTTTTTCGATTTTTGCCTGCGCCTTGCCATCGCTAAACGGATGGCGACAGATCTGTGCGCAGACATAATCGCCATGCTGCGCATTCATACGCATTTTGGGCGGTATAAATATCCAGCGACTTAAACGGGGCAGATCGGGCTCGACGAAATGTGCGTTATCGCGGATGACATACTGGCCGGTGAAGCGCGCCAGTTCGCTGCTGACCAATTTCTCAAGGAGCGCGGTCGCCTTGCCGTCATCACCGGTGATGATCTCGATATCGACGTGATCATCCGGAAACAAGCGCTGCATTTGCTCGGCCGACAAATACACTTCGCGACCATCGTCGAGCACGACAAAGCCGTAGCGCCCCTGTGTGCCGCGCACGACGCCGCGGGCGCGCACTTTTTGATCGTGAATTTGTTGCTTGAGTTGACGCAGTTGCGTCAGGGCATCTGAATTGAGCATGAGTAAGGGCGTGGCCGACGGAACTTTGCGAGGCGCCTAGCCTAACGGAATCGACGCAGAAAGTCAGACAGCACTGCGCTTTTTTGCGTGATGGCAGCAATCGATTCGCATTTTTAAAATAAATTCGACGCGCGGTTGACAAAGCAGCGGCCGGCTAAAATAATCCATTCATACCAACCATCCGAGACAGCATCGTTGCCAGCGTGTACTTCGCAACGTAATTCGTGGTCTGTCTGGAGTGGCTGCGCTTGACGTTATCGAGCGCACATTCAGCCTCCACGCTTCGGCTTGCCGCATCCATGCAGCGGTGTCAGTGCGCAGCGCACCGTTTCGAACCCTCCTTTTTTACATTGTCCTTTTTAGCAGCACCTTCGGTGTACGCTGCTAAATGTCTTGCTTTGCTGTTCGTTGCGCTTTTTTCGTGTCGTCGGTCGTATTTTAATTTCGCATTTTTTAAAAATACACACAGCATTTTTCGTCGTTGCGCGGGGATAAAACGTCATGGGAAAACATGTAGAAATGGAAAAAATTTATGTGCTCGATACCAATGTGTTGTTGCATGACCCGCTGGCGCTGAGCGCCTTTAATGAGCATCGCGTGGTGGTGCCGATGACGGTGCTGGAAGAGCTGGATGCGATCAAGGATCGGCGCGATAAGGATGTGAGTCGCGAAGCGCGCATTGCGATTAATGCGATTGACAGCATTCTTGCTAACGCATCGCCGAAGGCAATTCAGGAGGGCGTCGATATTCCCGGGAGCAGTATCGGTAATCGTCACAATGGCAAGCTATCGGTGTATCCCGATCAATTGCTGCACCTCGATAACAAAGCGCCGTATCTCGACAGTTCATCGCCGCAGGCTAACGACAATCGCATCATCAATGTCGCGCTGCATCTGCAGGCGACCAATCTCGGCGCGTATGTCTGTCTCGTCACCAAAGACATCAATATGCGCCTGAAAGCCAAAGGCTCCGGGCTGCAACATGTTGAGGACTATCGCAAGGATCGCGTGCTCGACGACATCGATTTGATGGCGAAAGGTTATGAAAAAGTCGACGGTGATTTTTGGTCGCGCGTCGATAAAGTAAAAACATTTCGACGCGGTACCGACACGATTCATTTGATCGCACGCAGTGTACTGCCGGAAGCATATCCAAATATGTTCATCGTCGACGAAGCGGATTTCGTTGGTTATATCGAGCGGCTCGACGATGAATTTGTCGAAATGGTCGATCTGCATGTCGACCGCTTGATGTCGCAGCGGATGTGGGGACTGACGCCGCGCAATCTGGAACAGGCGATGGCATTTTTTCTGATTCAGCGGCCCGAGGTCGACATGACTGTGCTCACCGGGCCAGCCGGCTCGGGTAAAACGTTGATCGCACTCGCCTACGGTCTGCATGCAATCATCGAGGAAAAGCGTTACGACAAACTAATCGTTGCGCGTTCGACGCCGCCGATCGCCGAGGACATCGGTTTCTTGCCTGGTACTGAAGAAGAAAAAATGGCGCCGTGGCTGGCGGCCTTCGATGACAACCTCGAAGTGCTGCACGGCGGCGACGATTCGCCGATGAGTAGCATCGAATATGTGAAGCAGCGTGCGAACATTCAATTCAAATCGCTAAACTTCATGCGCGGCCGTTCGTTCAATAACGCTTACATTGTGATAGACGAATCGCAGGGACTCACTCAATTTCAATTAAAATCGATCATAACCCGCGTTGGTTCCAATTCAAAAATTGTCGTGCTCGGTAATTTGGCGCAGATTGATAATAAATATATTTCGCCGCTCACCTCGGGGCTGACGTATCTGGTTGAGAAGTGCAAATTGTTCGAACACGCCGGAGTTATGCATGTAAATGGTATTGAACGCAGTCGTTTAGCGGCGTTTGCTGAAGAGAATCTTTAATTTCGGACCCGTGGCTTATAACCTGATAAGCTGACGCCCGCGCGCAGAATCGATTATGTTCTGCGCGCGTTTATGATATTTCTTCGCCTCCCTCAAATGGACGACGGCAACTGCGCTTAGTCGTAAGATTATTGACAGACAGTGAGAGCAGAATCTCACCGCGCGCGAAAAGCAGCGTGTAAATAATTCGTGAGGCAGCGTGTTAAATAATTATATGGGGCATCGATTAGTAGCCCTGAAACAATTTTCTTTTTTGGGTGCAGTGCAATGACCACAACTTCACTAGCGGTTCGATGGGGCGACGGTCGTCGCGCGGACACTGATTTTGCGCGCGAACAAATCCTCGATGCGGCCTGGCGTTGTTACGAAGCAAACACAGTTTACAAGACGAGCATGGAGCACATTGCGCGCGAGGCAAAAGTTTCGCGCACAACGGTATATCGCTATTTCGAAAATCGCGATGAAGTGCTGACCGGTGTCGTGATGCGCGCGCTGCATCAGCTCATCGACCAGATCCGCAATGATGTTGTCGAAACTGACAACTTTGGTGAGTTTGTTGTCGAGGCGCTGGTACGTGGTGTTAAGGCGGTGCCGAAATCGGCTGTGTTTTCGCTGATGTTGCAGGAACAGAGTACTGTCATCAGTCGGGTTTATATTGCCTCCCCGAAAACTCTGAGCATTCTGATCGATTTCTTTAGCGATCGTTTTGAGCTGGCTAAACGCGCTGGTGAATTACGTGATGGCGTTGAACTATTACCGATGATTGATTGGCTGATTCACGCGGTGAGTGCCTACATGCTGGCGCCGACATCGATGCAGAGTGCAGATGACTGGCGCAAAATGCTGCGAATGTTTTTAGTGCCGGCTTTAGTTCGGGATTAAAAGAGCGCGACTGATAGTCGCGCTCACGCTCGCTTCAAAAAAGCGTGCGCGCCGCCTGCAGCAGTACGAGTGCGAACGCTCCCGCCAGTACATCGTCGAGCATGATGCCAAGGCCACCGTGAATATTGCGGTCGCACCAGCGAATGGGCCATGGCTTCCAGATATCGAATAAGCGAAACAACACAAAGCCGGCGACAATCCACACACCGTTCGTCGGCAGCCACGCCAGCGCAATCCACACCCCGATAAACTCATCCCAGACAATGGCGCCGTGATCATGCGTGCGCAAATCGTGCGCGGTTTTGCCGCAAATATAAATGCCGACGACAAAGCCGAGCGCAATGACAATCCAGTAATGCCATGGCGACAGAAAATGCAGCGGCCACCACGGAATCAACGCGGCCAGTGTGCCGAACGTACCCGGCGCGCGCGGCGCCAAACCGCTGCCAAAACCCGCAGCGATTAAATGGATAGGATTCCGAATATCGGGTTTTGCCATCGTCCTCTCCCCCAACCCCTCTTTCCAAATGGGAGAGGGGAGGGATATTAAAAGTGGGTGTAACCGTTTCGCACCAGCGTCCGTACGTTGCCTTGCGCATCGACCGCGAGCAGTTCGCTGCCTTCACTAATCTCGCCGATTTTGGTGACACGCACACCGCTTTGCTGCGCGTGCGCATGCAGTTGCGGCAAGCGCTCGTGCGGCACGGTGAAACATAATTCGTAATCGTCGCCACCATGCAACGCAAATTCGTGCGCATCCGGATGCGTGCGCAAAGCGCCGGACAGCGGCAAGCGCGCGGGTTCGATACGCGCGCCAACGTGGCTGTATTCGAGAATATGGCCGAGGTCCGCGGCCAACCCATCGGAAATATCGATAGCGGCATGCGCAATACCGCGTAACTGCTGCGCAAATTGCACACGCGGCACCGGCGTGTAATAGCGCTGCAAAAAATACTGTTGTGTTGCGGTAAGTTGATTGTGCGGCAGCGTTAAATAATCGAGCGCAGCGCGTGCATCGCCCAGCGTGCCGGTGACGAAAATACTGTCGCCGACTTTTGCGCCGCTGCGCAATAACGCTTGCCCTTGCGGTAGTGTGCCGATGATTTGAATCGTCATTACCAGCACCGGCCCGCGTGTGGTATCGCCGCCAATCAAGGTGATATCGAATTCGTGGGCGCAGGCGCGCAACCCTTGCGCAAATTGTGCAAGCCAATCGGTGTCCGCGTGCGGCAGTGTCAAGGCGAGGGTGAACGCGAGTGGCGTCGCCCCCATCGCGGCGAGATCGGAGAGATTGGATCGCAGTGCTTTTTGCGCGATCAGTGCGGCATTGCCGTGTGCCGGAAAATGCACATCGGCAATCAGTGTGTCGACCGAGATCGCGAGCTGTTGTCCAGCGGGCGGATTTAGCAGCGCGCAATCGTCGCCGATGCCGAGCGCAATGTCCGCACGCGCGCGGCCGATATCGGTAAAGAACTTGGCAATCAGTTCGAATTCACCGAGTGCCATGTGGGGTTATCGCTTCGCTGCTGCGATTTCCACGCTACGCAATTGCTTAGCGAGTTGATCGAGCACGCCATTGATATATTTGTGACTTTCCGCTGCGCCGAATTTTTTCGCAAGCGATACCGCTTCGTTAATCGCGACCTTGAACGGCACGTCGATGCGATGCGCGAGTTCATACGTGCCGATACGCAGCAGTGCGAGTTCTATCGGGGTGACATCTTTCAGGGGGCGATCGATATGCGGCTCGATCAAGGCATCGAGTTCACCTAATTTCGCTGGGACTTGGTGCAGCAATTCCTGAAAAAATTCGAGATCGACCTGAGTAAAGTCATATTCGTCGCGAAATTGCAGTTCGATTTGCTGTAGCGCGTTGTGGCTGATCTGCCATTGATACAGCGCCTGCATCGCATAATGGCGCGCCTTATGGCGCAGCGCGGAATTGAATCCGGAAGGTTTGGCCACAGCATTTACTCACTCTTGAATTAAAGAACACGGTCATCGTGGGGATGGCCGTTGCTATTCTCCCCTCTCCATTTGGGGAGAGGGAACTCGCGCTACAAATTCCCCAGCAAGCTCACCATTTCCAGCGCCGACAATGCCGCCTCGGCGCCTTTGTTGCCGGCTTTAGTACCGGCGCGCTCAATCGCCTGTTCGATGGTGTCGACGGTCAATACGCCGAACGCGACCGGCACGCCGTATTGCATCATCACCTGCGCTAATCCTTTGGTGCATTCGCCGGCGACATATTCGAAATGGGGGGTGCCTCCGCGAATGACCGCGCCGAGCGCAATGATCGCATCGACCTGTTTTTTCTCGGCGATTTTTTGGCACACCAGCGGGATCTCAAAAGCGCCGGGTGCGCGCACGATGGTGATCTGATCATCTTTGACGCCATGACGACGCAGCGTATCGATCGCAGCGCTGAGCAGGCTTTCGACGACGAAGCTATTCCAGCGTCCGACCACGATCGCAAATTTACCCTTGTTCGCAACGAAGGTGCCTTCGATGGTTTTTATCGTGCTCATAAACTTTCCTTCAACGATTTATTTAAATTTCAGCGGCGAAAATTATTACGGCTCAATGTAATCGATCACTTCCAGATCGAAACCCGAAATTGCGTTGTATTTTACCGGCGTGCCCAGGACGCGGAATTTGCGAATACCGAGATCGCGCAGAATTTGCGAGCCGAGGCCAATCGTCAGCTGCGTGCTGCGTCCACCGATAGCGGCGGGCGCTGGCGTATCGCGCCGGCCGAGCGCGATGTCGACGCTGGCGAGCAAATCATTCGGCGCTTCATTGCCGGCGAGCAGCAATAACACGCCGCCTTCTTGTGCGATGCGTTCGAGGCAGCGCTGTGTATTCCAGCCGATCTGTCCGCGCGGGCGCGTGCCAATCAGATCGCGTAGGGCGCTGGTGAACTGCACGCGCACCATCGGCGCCGGATTTTTTGCGACGTCGCCTTTCACTACCGCGAGATGTACATCGCCGTGATATTGATCGCGATAGGCGTGCAGCACAAAGTCGCCGTGATCAGTTTGAATCGGGCCTTCGCTGACTTTTTCGATACTGCTTTCGTTGACGACGCGGTAATGAATCAAATCGGCGATGGTGCCGATTTTCAAACCGTGTTCCTGCGCGAATTTTTCCAGATCGGGGCGGCGCGCCATGCTGCCGTCCGGATTCATTACTTCGCAGATCACGCCGGACGGCTCGAAGCCAGCCAATCGCGCCAGATCGCAAGCTGCTTCGGTGTGACCGGCGCGCACCAGGACGCCGCCAGCCTCGGCCATCAGCGGAAAAATATGACCGGGTTGCACGATGTCTTCGGCTTTGGCATTGCGCGCGGCGGCTGCTCGCACCGTCAGCGCGCGATCGGCTGCGGAAATACCGGTGCTGACACCGTGAGCCGCTTCGATCGACACGGTGAATTTGGTGCCGAAGCCCGACGCATTGCGTTGCACCATCAACGGCAGATTCAGTTTTTCGCAGCGCTCGCGCGTCATCGGCATGCAAATTAGGCCGCACGCGTAACGCGCCATGAAATTGATGTGCTCGGCGGTGACGCATTCGGCGGCCATGACGATATCGCCTTCGTTCTCGCGATCCTCGTCGTCCATCAGGATCACCATCTTGCCGAGGCGAATGTCCTGAATGATTTCTCCAATCGTATTAAGTGCCATTTCAGTACCTGATGCAGGTTGCGATTAAAGCGGTGTGGCCGCGTAATCGAAATCTATTGGATGATGGATTTCGACGATTGGTTAAGCGTTGTTGCCGAACCCATGTTCGGCCAGAAATGCCGCGGTGATGCCGCCGGATTTCGCCGCCGCGGTGTCGCCCATTAGCAATCTTTCGAGGTAACGCGCGATCACGTCGACCTCGAGATTGACGCGGGTGCCGATGCCGTAATTGCCGATCACGGTTACCTGTGCCGTGTGCGGCACTATATTCAATTCGAAGTCGGTTCCGCTTACCGCATTTACAGTAAGCGAAATACCGTCGACACAGATCGAGCCTTTGTGAGCGATGTATTTCGCCAGTTCGGCCGGCGCGCGCACGGTGAGGCGGATGGAGCGCGCATCTTCGCGTCGCGATACCACTTCGCCGACGCCATCGACATGGCCGCTGACAATATGGCCGCCGAGTCGCGATGCCGCCATCAGCGCTTTTTCCAGATTAACCGCGGCGCCAACCCGCCATTCACCGATCGTGGTAAAGGCGAGCGTTTCGCGCGATACATCAGCCCAGTAACCATCGCCGGGCAACTCGACGACGGTCAGGCATACGCCGTTGGTGGCGATGCTGTCGCCGATGCGGACATCGGCCAGCGGCAGTGTGGTGGTGGCGATGCGCACGCGCAGATCACCGTTGCGCGGCTGCAGCGCGGCGACGGTGCCCATCGTTTCGATGATGCCGGTAAACATGCTCAGTCCTCCGCCGCGTATAACGGCGTCGCGTCGATGCGCCAGTCGTTGCCGACCGCGCGGATAGCGTTGATGTGCAGGCGTTGTTGTTCGCGCATTTTCGCGAACGGCAATTCGAGCAGCGCGCGCGCACCGCTGCCGAGTAAAGTCGGCGCCATATAAATCGTCAATTGATCGATCAGGCGCGCGCGCCATAGCGCACCTGTTAGCGTGGCGCCGGCCTCGACCAGTACTTCATTCGCCTGCTGCTCGGTCAGCCATTTCATCAAGGCATGCAAATCGACGCGATTGTTCTGCGCCGGCAGCCGCACGATTTGCACATTCGCTTCGACTAAAGGCTCCCAGCGTTTTTGCTCGTCGTTGATCGTGGCGATCGCGAGTCGCCCCGGCTGCGCAAAAATGCGTGCCGGCGGTTGCAGCCGCAGCTGTGAATCGACGATGACGCGCAGCGGCTGCCGACGTGCAATCACATCGGCATTGTCGAGTTGCAATTCTTCCGCACGGACGCTGAGCGCCGCGTTGTCGTGCAATACAGTATCGACGCCGCTCAGGATTACGCAGCTGCGCGCGCGCAACCGTTGCACGTCGGAACGCGCTGCGGTGCCGGTGAGCCATTGGCTTTCGCCCGAGGCCATCGCGGTGCGGCCATCGACACTCATCGCGAGCTTTGCGTGCAGCCATGGCCGACCGCGCTCCATGCGGCTGATAAAACCGATATTGAGTTGGCGCGCTTCGGCTTCGAGTAAACCTGCTTCGACCGCAATACCGGCATGGCGCAAATGCTCAAGGCCGCCACCGGCGACCAGCGGATTTGGATCGCGCATCGCCGCAATTACCCGCACGATGCCGGCCACGACCAGCGCCTCGCAGCAGGGCGGTGTTTTGCCGTGATGGCTGCATGGTTCGAGCGTTACGTAAGCAGTTGCACCACGCGCATTGCCGTACCACTTTTCGGCATCGCGCAGCGCGTTAATTTCCGCATGCGGTTGCCCCGCCCATTCATGCCAGCCGCGGCCGATGACCTTGCCGTCGCGCACCAGCACGCAACCGACGCGGGGGTTCGGCGACGTCGTATACAGACCGCGCTGCGCAAGTTGCAACGCTTCGGCCATGTATTGTCGATCAAGAGTGCGATCGATTTCGGTGGTCATGACTCGCGCTAATGTCCTCGGTGGCACGTACCGCTTCCCCTTCAATCAAGGGAGAAGAGGGGAATTTACATCTCGCTAGGGGTGGGTTCTTGTGCGAGTTTGTCGATCTCGGCGCGAAATTCGTTGAGATCCTGAAAGCTTCTATATACCGAGGCGAAACGCACGTAGGCGACATGATCGAGCTGCTTCAATGCTTCCATCACTTTCTCGCCGATCACGCGCGAATCGAGTTCGCGCTCGCCGGTGGCTTGTAGCTGATGCTTAATCTGCGTAATCACCGCTTCGACTTGCTCGATACTCACCGGCCGTTTTTGCACCGCGCGCAAAATGCCATTGCGCAATTTGTCTTCGTCGAACGGTTCGCGCGAGCCATTGGTCTTGATCACGCGCGGCATCAACAATTCGGCGCTTTCGAACGTGGTGAAACGCTCCGCACACGACAGGCATTCGCGCCGCCGCCGCACCTGGCCGCCTTCGGCAACCAGACGCGAATCGATCACTTTGGTGTCATCGAAATTACAGAATGGGCAGCGCATGCGTGCGGCTCAATTGATCTAGGCGCTAAGTAAATAAATCACTAGTGACTTATTTACTTAACGTAAACAGGGAATTTCCCACAGATATCCAGCACTTTCGCCTTCACCTGCGGAATCACGTCAGCACTGTTGCCTTTTTCCAGACTGTCGAGCACATCGCACAGCCAGCCGGCCAGCGCCTTGCACTCGGCTTCTTTGAAGCCGCGTGTGGTGACCGCCGGGGTGCCAATACGCAAACCTGAGGTCACGAACGGTGAGCGTGGATCGTTCGGCACCGAGTTCTTGTTGACGGTGATGTAGGCTTGACCGAGCGCGGCATCGGCGTCTTTACCGGTGTACTCCTTGCCGATCAGGTCGATCAGCATCAGGTGGTTGTCGGTGCCGCCGGACACGATCTTGTAGCCGCGCTCCATCAGCACGCCCGCCATCGCACGCGCATTGATGACGACCTGCTTCTGATAGGTTTTGAAGGCGGGTTCCAGCGCTTCCTTGAAGGCCACGGCTTTTGCAGCGATCACATGCATCAGCGGGCCGCCCTGGATGCCGGGGAATACCGCCGAGTTGAGCTTCTTGTGGAAATCTTCCGATTGGCCTTTCGACAGGATGATGCCGCCGCGCGGGCCACGCAGTGTTTTGTGCGTGGTGCTGGTGACGACGTGCGCATGCGGCAGCGGGCTCGGGTATTCGCCGGCGGCGACGAGACCGGCGACGTGCGCCATGTCGACCCACAGATATGCGCCGACTTTATCGGCGATCGCGCGCATACGTGCCCAATCCTTGTAGCGCGAATACGCCGAGAAACCGCCGATGATCATTTTCGGTTGGGTTTCCAGCGCGATGCGCTCCATTTCGTCGTAGTTGATCACGCCGGTCACCGGGTCGAGACCATACGGCACGATTTTGTAGTGGCGGCCGGAGAAGTTGATCGGGTTGCCGTGTGTCAGGTGGCCGCCTTGCGCCAGATTCATGCCCATCACGGTGTCGCCCGGATTCACCAGCGCGAGGAAAATTGCGGCATTTGCCTGCGCGCCCGAATGCGGCTGCACGTTGGCGTAGTCGCAGTCGAATACCTGCTTGATGCGATCGATAGCGAGCTGCTCGACCACGTCGACATGTTCGCAGCCGCCGTAATAGCGCTTGCCCGGATAGCCTTCGGCGTATTTGTTGGTGAGCACGGTGCCTTGCGCCTGCAGTACGCGCGGGCTGGCGTAGTTCTCGGATGCAATCAGCTCGATGTGCTCTTCCTGGCGCTGTACTTCGCCGCCAATCGCGTTCCACAACGCGTCGTCAAAGCCGGCGATGGTCATGTCTTTGCTAAACATCGGATAAATCTCCCAGGAAAAGCGCACTGCAGTGCTCGAAAGGGGCGCAATTGTAGCCTAATCAGGCTATCCGGGCGACAACAAGCGATTGCGCCAGAGCAGGGGATTCGGTACCTTCCCGCACTCGCAATTTGAGGTACCTGCCGGCATGGCCCAATACGTTTTTACGATGAACCGGGTGAGCAAGATCGTGCCGCCCAAGCGCGAAATTCTTCACGATATCTCGCTGTCCTTTTTTCCTGGTGCCAAGATCGGCGTGCTCGGCCTGAATGGTTCGGGCAAATCGACGCTACTGCGCATCATGGCCGGTGTCGACACGGAATTTAACGGCGAGGCGCGGCCGCAGCCTGGCATCAAGATCGGCTATCTGTCGCAGGAACCGCCGCTCGATCCCACCAAGGATGTGCGCGGCAATGTCGAAGAAGGCGTCGCTGAAGCGATCAATGCGCTGGCCGATCTCGAAAAGGTCTACGCCGCCTACGCCGAGCCGGATGCCGATTTCGATGCGCTGGCTAAGAAGCAGGAGCAGCTCGAAAACATCATCCAGGCGATGGACGCGCACAATCTCGAACACAAGCTCGAAGTGGCTGCGGATGCTTTGCGACTACCGCCGTGGGATGCCGACGTCACCAAGATTTCCGGCGGTGAGCGGCGTCGCGTCGCGCTGTGCCGGCTGCTGTTATCGAATCCCGACATGTTGCTGCTGGACGAGCCCACCAACCACCTGGATGCGGAATCGGTCGCGTGGCTCGAACACTTCCTGTGCGAATTCCCCGGCACTGTGGTGGCGATCACCCACGATCGCTACTTCCTCGATAACGCGGCTGGCTGGATTCTCGAGCTCGATCGCGGTCGCGGCATTCCGTTCGAGGGCAACTATTCCGGCTGGCTCGAAGCGCGCGAGCACCGCTTAGAGCAGGAGCAGAAGCAGGAAGTCGCGCATCTGAAGACAATGAAATCCGAGCTGGAGTGGGTGCGCCAGAACGCCAAGGGCCGCCAGGCGAAGAGCAAGGCGCGCCTCGCTCGCTTTGAAGAAATGCAGTCGCAGGAATTCCAGGAGCGTAACGAGACCAACGAGATCTACATCCCGCCGGGGCCACGGCTTGGTGATCTAGTGGTCGAAGTCAATGGCATTTCGAAGGCGTACGGCGATCATGTGCTGTTCGAAAACCTCAGTTTCACAGTGCCGAAAGGCGCGCTGGTCGGCATTGTCGGCGGCAACGGCGCTGGTAAATCGACATTGTTCCGCATGATCGCCGGCCGCGAGCAGCCGGACAGCGGCTCGATTCGCGTCGGTGACACGGTGCAGCTCGCATATGTTGAACAGACGCGGGAAAAGCTCGACGACAACAAGACAGTGTGGGAGGCGGTGTCCGACGGCCATGACATTATCCGCATCGGCAATTATGAAGTGCCGTCGCGCTCGTATATCGGCCGCTTCAACTTCAAGGGTGGCGATCAGCAGAAACGTGTCGGCGATCTGTCCGGCGGTGAGCGCGGCCGTCTGCAGCTGGCGTGTACGCTAAAAGAAGGCGGCAATTTGCTGCTGCTCGATGAGCCGTCGAACGATCTCGACGTCGAAACGCTGCGCGCGCTGGAAGAGGCTTTACTCGCGTTCCCCGGCTGCGCGATGGTGATCTCGCACGATCGCTGGTTCCTCGATCGGATTGCGACGCACATACTTGCGTACGAAGGCGATTCGCAAGTGGTGTTCTTTGAAGGTAACTTCAGCGAATACCACGCCGATTTCATCAAGCGCAAAGGCGAAAATGCGACGCCGCAACGGATGAAATACAAGCGCTTGAAATAATCGACAGAAACGGTGGCGTTGGTTGAGTACACTGGCGCTATCGAAACATTTAATGGGATGGCGTGATGAGCGAGCAGCAACAAGACCGTCGTCAGTTCAGCCGCGTGTTATTCGATGCGTGGGTCGAATTGCGGCAGGGCGACAAGCAGTGGAATGCGGCCATCGTCGATTTATCGCTGAAAGGTTTGCTGGTCGAAGAGCCGGCCGACTGGGTTATCGACGACCAGCAGCCGTTACATGCGGCTATTCAGCTCGATGCGAGCGCCAGCATTCAGATGAAGGTGCGCTGCCGTCATGCCGAGCGCGGCCAGATCGGTTTCGAGTGCGAGCATATCGATATCGACAGCATTAGCAATTTGCGACGTTTGGTGGAATTGAATCTCGGTGATCCGGAATTGCTCGAGCGTCAGCTCGGAGCGCTGGGTGGCGTCAACGAATAAGTCGAATTTCTGCAATAAAAAAGGCAGCTTTGAGCTGCCTTTTTTGTGTCTGCTTGTCGTGTTGCCTACAGCGGATAGTGCGCTGGATACGGCAGGCGCGCGACGCCGGAATCGACTGCCGCTTTTGCCACCGCAGCGGCAACGATGCCAAGCAGGCGCGCATCCATCGGCTTCGGAATAATGTATTCCCGACCAAAGCTCAGTTCGTTCAGGTTATACGCGGTCAGCACTGCCGCTGGGACCGGCTGCTTGGCCAGTTCGCGCAGCGCTTTCACCGCAGCGATTTTCATCGCTTCGTTGATGCGTTTCGCGCGCACGTCGAGCGCGCCGCGGAAAATCGACGGGAAGCCGAGCACATTGTTGACTTGGTTTGGATAATCGCTGCGTCCGGTCGCGATGATCAAATCGTCGCGGGTAGCATGCGCAATTTCTGGCTGAATTTCCGGGTCGGGATTCGAGCAGGCGAATACGATTGGCTTCGGTGCCATCGATTTCAGCATGTCGGCACTCATCAAATTGGCGCCCGAGAGGCCGACAAATACATCGGCACCTTTCAATGCATCGGCCAGCGTGCGTGCGGTCGTGTCATTGAGGAATTCTTCTTTGTATTCGTTCAATCCTTCACGGCCGGGATAGATCACGCCGCGGCGGTCGACCATGTAGAGATTTTCTTTGCTCGCGCCGAGGCTGACCAGCAGGCGCATGCACGCGATTGCTGCAGCGCCGGCGCCGAGGCAAACGATCTTCGCGGATTCGAGCGTTTTTCCCTGGATTTCCAGCGCATTCAGCATGCCGGCGGCGGTGACGATCGCGGTACCGTGCTGGTCGTCGTGAAAGACCGGAATCTTGCATTGCTCGATCAGGACGCGCTCGATTTCAAAACATTCGGGCGCTTTGATGTCTTCGAGGTTGATGCCACCGAAGGTATCGGCGATGCGCGTCACGGTATCAATGAAGGCTTGTGCATCTTCAGCGTCGACTTCGATATCCACTGCATCGATATTCGCAAAACGTTTGAACAGCAGCGCTTTGCCTTCCATTACCGGCTTGCTCGCGAGTGGACCGAGATCGCCGAGCCCGAGAATCGCGGTCCCATTGGAAATGACCGCTACCAGATTACCCTTGCCGGTGTAGCGATAAGCGTTGTCCGGGTCCTTGGCGATTTCCCGTACCGGCTCCGCAACGCCCGGGCTATAAGCCAACGCCAAATCGTATTGCGTTTCGGCTGGCTTGGTCAGCTCGACACTGATCTTTCCGGGCTGCGGAAATTCGTGATAGTCGAGCGCCGCTTGCTTGAGGTCGATGGCCATAGGGGTGCCGCTTCCAGGGGATAAAAAGAGTACGGAGGATAAATAAAAACGCTTAAGCGGGACAAGCTCGGAATGAGGGTTGTCGCGGCTTTTTTACGCGTATTTACGCCCAAATTGGCTAAATCAATCGCTACGTTACAAACAAAAACGCCCAGCGCATTGGCCGGGCGTTTTGTTGATGCGCAGAAGACGCAAGCGCGATGTCGTTTACGCCTGTTTGGTGCTGCGTGCGCCGAAGCGCTTGCGGAAGCGATCGACACGGCCGCCGGCGTCGGCAACTTTCTGCTTGCCGGTATAGAACGGGTGGCAGTTCGAGCAGACGTCGAGATGGATATCTTTGCCGAGCGTCGAGCGGGTTTGGAAGGCATTACCGCACGAGCAATTGGCGTTGATTTCAGTGTATTTCGGATGGATATCGGCTTTCATTTCGGTAGTCCCACGCTGGTTGGGCGCCGCCATCCGATCACCTGTCGGATACCGCGCCGCAAAAGAGGCCGGGCATATTATCAAAATTTCGCCCGTTGGCAAGATAATCATCAGATCGCTGTCGATGGGCTGCGATCCGTGGCGCCGTCCTTGTTACACTGCCGTCCGATTTTTTCGCCTGATAACGTCACTGTGACCACCATTCTTCGCGTCGCCGTTCCCGGCCCATTGCGACAACTATTCGACTATCTACCTCCCGTAACCGGAGGGCTACTTCCGGCTCACGGTGCTGCGGATACGCTGCGCCCGGGCATTCGGTTGCGAGTGCCGTTCGGCCGCCGCCAAGTGGTTGGCCTGCTGATCGCGGTGGTCGACCACAGCGAATGGCCGCTCGATCAGCTCAAGCATGCGACCGAAGTGCTCGATGTTGAGCCGATATTCACGCCGGCATTACTCGATCTGCTGAGCTGGGCGTCTGACTATTACCTGTATCCGCTGGGTGAATGCGTAGTGCAGGCGCTGCCCGGATTGCTGCGCGGCGGTAATTCCGCCACCGCCGTTGAGCAGCGTTGGCGTCTGACGGTGGCCGGTCTGGCATTGCCCGACGGTGCGTTGCGGCGCGCGCCGCAGCAGGCGAAAGCGCTGACTGCCTTGCAGCAGGAACCGGCGTTGGGCACGCAGAGCCTGGCCGAGCGCGGTGTTACTGCGGCGACGTTGCGTGCACTCGTGGCAAAGGGATTGATCGAGCGCTTTGAGCAGCCGACCACCGCCGTGACACAGCTACCACCCATCGTCACTGAGTCGGCGCCGACGCTGTCGTCGGAGCAACAGGCCGCGGTCGACAGTATCGCGCAGAGTTTTGGTCGCTATGGTGCGCATCTGCTCGACGGCGTTACCGGCAGCGGCAAAACCGAGGTGTATCTGCAACTGCTGGCGCAGGTGATTGCGTGCGGCAAGCAGGCGCTGGTGCTAGTGCCGGAAATCGGTCTGACACCGCAGACGCTGGCGCGGTTTCAACGCCGTCTCGGGACTCCGATCGCAGTGCTCCATTCGGGGCTTAATGACAGCGAACGGCTACAGGCGTGGCGGTTGGCGCGCAGCGGCGTCGCCGGGGTGGTGCTCGGCACTCGGTCGGCGGTGTTTGCTGATTTCAATCCAGCGAGCGGCGCCGGGCTCGGCTTGATCATCATCGACGAGGAACACGATAGTTCGTTTAAGCAGCAGGACGGCTTTCGTTATTCGGCGCGCGATGTCGCGATCAAACGTGCGGCCGAGCTCGGTATTCCGATTGTGCTCGGCTCGGCAACGCCGAGTTTGGAAAGTCTGCACAACGCGCTGAGCGGAAAATATCGGCATTTGCTGTTGCATGAACGCGCTGGCGGTGCGGCGCACCCGCGCGTCGATCTGCTCGACATCCGTCGTGCGCCATTGCGCGATGGCTTGGCACCGGCGGTGATCGATGCGATCGGCGCAACGGTGAAGCGCAATGAGCAGGTGCTGGTGTTCCTCAATCGACGCGGCTTCGCGCCAACGTTGCTGTGCCACGACTGCGGCTGGATCGCCGGCTGCGATCACTGCGATACGCGTCTGACAGTGCACGCCGGCGACCGGCGTTTGCGCTGCCATCACTGTGGATTCAGCCGCGCGCTTCCGTCGACATGTCCGCAGTGCAAAAGCGCGCGGCTCGATTTTCGCGGCCCCGGTACCGAGCGGCTCGAACTGGCGCTGACGCAATTATTTCCGCACACACCGGTGGTACGCATCGATCGCGACACCACGCAGCGCAAACACGCGCTGCGCGACAAGCTGGCGACAGTGCGCGAAGGCGAACCGTGCATTTTGGTCGGCACGCAAATGCTGGCGAAGGGGCATCATTTTCCCGATGTCACGCTGGTGGTGATGGTCGATATCGATGGCGCCTTGTTCAGCGCCGATCTGCGCGGACCAGAGCGCATGGCACAGGTGCTGACGCAGGTGTCGGGTCGCGCCGGTCGCGCGCAAAAACCGGGGCGTGTACTGGTGCAGACGCATTATCCGGAGCATCCGCTGATCGCGGGTCTGGTGCGCGACGGCTATGCCGCGTTTGCGCGCGAACTGCTCGCCGAGCGTCGATTGCTCGGCGCGCCGCCGTTCGCGTATTTCGCGCTGATCCGTGCCGACGCGCGTGATTTAAGCGCGGCCGAGCAATTGCTGGCGGCGTTGCGCGCGCAGCTCAATACACCGCATCTGACCGCAATCGGTCCGCTGCCGGCGCCGCTGACCCGGCGCGCCGGTTTGTTTCGCGCGCAATTGATTCTGAGTGCGCCGCAGCGCCCGCCATTGCATCGCGCCTTGCATCAGCTGCTCGAACACGCCGACACGTTGCCGTTTGCGCGGCAGGTGCGCTGGTCGATCGATGTCGACCCGATCGATTTTTCCTGAGCCGAAAATAGGTCGCGTCACGCGCGAGTGTGTCGGCATCGGTCGCCGCTCCCGCGTCTAACACTTTTGCTTAGCGGCGATCCGTTCACGGCGGTGTAGGTAAATGTACGCATCGATAATGCAAAGTGCCGGCTTTTCGCTATCAAAGGGATCGTCATCGCAGTGGATGTACTACTTTTTCCGCAAAATTTTTATTTTAAAACTTGCGTCTCAATCAAAAAGCATCTGAAATGTTAGGAGTTTTGGTTTAGCGATAGCGGGCCCGGTCCCGCCATAATAAAAAAGCTAATTAATTTGGGTCCGGTTAATGAATAAAACAGTGCTTCGCTGCCTATTAACAATTGTTTGCGTGCTGACACCTTTCGTCAGTGCACACGCCGCCACCGCATTTCATCCCGATGCGACCGCCGCGCTGGTCAAGGTGGAAGGTCAGACGATCTGGAGTCAGTCCGCTGACGAACGGTTGCCGCAGGCCAGCTTGACCAAAATCATGACCGCGCTGCTGGTGCTGGAAAAATATCAGCCTGACGCCATCGTCAAGATCACGCCCGAGGCAGCGGCTGCGCGTCCGACCAAAATCGGCTTGCGCGCCGGCGATCGGATGCGGTTATCGGATTTGCTCGCGGCGGCGTTGATCCATTCAGCTAACGATGCGTGTCACGCCTTGGCCGATTGGCATTCGGGCAATGAAGAAAAATTCGTCGTGCGGATGAACGAGCGCGCACGTCAGTTGGGTTTGCACGATACGCATTTCGCAAATGCCTGCGGTTTTGATGCCGAAGGGCATTACAGCTCGGCGCACGATCTCGCCAAGCTGGCTGAACTGGCAATGCAGAACCGCACGTTCAGTCGTCTCGTCAACAAGCAGCAACTGGTGATTCGTACCGTCGATGGCAAACGCAAGTTCGCCTTCCACAGCACCAATGCGTTGATCGGCAAATACGACGGCGCGATGGGCGTGAAAACCGGCTTTACGTTCAAGGCCGGCCCGTGTCTGGTCGCGATTTCCGAGCGCAAAAACACGCGCGTGATGATTGTGCTGCTGAATGCCCGCAACCGCTGGCCGAACGCGCGCGAAATGTTCGATCTGGCGTTTGCGCAATCGAAACTGCATCAGGAGCGCATTGCCGCTGTGCATGGTGCAGCGCCGGAGTCCTCGGCACTCTAGTCGTCATTGCGCCGCGCTCTCAGTCATAGCGCGGCGCTGTAATTCCCTCGCCATCGATAAATGGGGATAATGCGCCCTCGCGCGTGCAGCCCCGCCTCACGCTATCCTCATTGCTGAACAACGCGGTAAACCACCGAATGAAGAACCATGTCGCCGATCTGATCGGGCAAGCGCTCGCACAACTGCAATCCGCCGGAGAATTGCCGGCCGCCGAGTTGCCAAGCATTCAGGTCGAACACACTCGCGACAAGGCGCACGGCGATTTCGCCAGCAATATCGCGCTAGCGCTTTCGAAAAGTGCGAAACGACCGCCACGGCAGGTAGCCGAGGCGATCGTGAAGGCATTGCCACCGTCGACGCGGGTAACGAAAGTCGAAATCGCAGGCCCTGGCTTCATCAATTTCTTCTTGTCCAACGCAGCGCAGACCACGGTAGTGACGGATATTCTCGCGGCGGGCGCACAGTTCGGCCGCAATAGCAGTGGCGCTGGCCGCAAGGTGCAGGTTGAATTCGTCTCGGCGAACCCGACCGGCCCGCTGCACGTCGGCCATGGGCGCGGCGCGGCGGTGGGCGATTGCCTGTGTCGATTGTTGGACGCGACCGGCTGGGATGTGACACGCGAGTTTTATTACAACGATGCCGGCGCGCAGATCGTCAATCTGGCGCGGTCGGTACAGGCGCGTTGCAAAGGGCTTGGCCCCGACGATGCCGACTGGCCGCAGGACGGTTATCGCGGCGATTACATTCGCGACGTCGCCGATGCGTATATGGCGAAGGAAAAAATCGACGCTGACGATCGGCATGTAATCGGTGTCGGTGATGCCGATGATCTTGATGCGATCCGCGATTTTGCCGTGGCCTATCTGCGGCGCGAACAGGATCTCGATTTACGCGCATTCGGCGCGCAGTTCGATGTGTATTTTCTCGAGTCGTCGTTGTACGAAGACGGTAAGGTCGAAGAGACCGTGCAACAGTTGATCGCGAGCGGCCACACCTATGAAGATGGCGGCGCGCTGTGGCTGAAAACCACCGATTTCGGCGATGACAAAGATCGCGTAATGCGCAAGCGCGAAGGCGGTTACACATACTTCGTCCCCGATGTGGCGTATCACGTCAGCAAATGGCAGCGCGGCTTTCAGCGCGTGATCAATGAGCAGGGCGCCGATCATCACAGCACGATCACGCGGGTGCGCGCCGGCTTGCAGGCATTGAATATCGGCATTCCGCAAGGCTGGCCGGATTACGTGTTGCATCAAATGGTCACCGTGATGCGCGGCGGTGAAGAAGTGAAAATTTCGAAACGCGCCGGCAGCTATGTCACGCTGCGCGATCTGATCGACGAAGTGGGTCGCGACGCGACGCGTTATTTTCTCGCCGCGCGCCGTGCCGATTCGCAGCTGACTTTCGATATCGATCTGGCGCGTGCGCAGACCAACGACAACCCGGTGTATTACATCCAATACGCGCATGCGCGGGTGTGCAGCGTGTTGCGACAGGCGCAGGAGAAAAATCTCGCGTGGCAGCAACAACGCGGTCTCGCCAGCCTGGAAAAACTCGACAGCGAATATGAGCAGGCGCTGTTGAATCATCTCGCGCGGTATGCCGAGACGGTCACGATCGCCGCGCAAAATCTTGAGCCGCATCTGATCGCGCAATATCTGCGCGATCTCGCCGCGCATCTGCACACGTGGTATCACGCGCAACAGTTTTTGGTTGACGATGCTGAGTTGCGCGATGCGCGACTCGCGCTCGCGGTAGCGACGCGGCAGGTATTGCGCAACGGTCTCGATCTACTGGGCGTATCCGCGCCCGAGGAAATGTGATTCATGGCCAGCCCGCAATACAACCCGCGCCGACAACATAAAACGCCGCCGCCGAAAAACAACAAGCATCGCGGTGCTTCGCCGACGACGCGTAATGAAGCGCGTGAAATCCCGGGCTGGGTCTGGTTCGTTGCCGGTATCGCGATTACCTCATTCGTCGTCTTCATCGTGAAGCTGTCGCATGCGCCGCAACCGGCGGTCGCGAACAGCGCGGCGGATAAAGTCGCCGAGAAAACCGCAAAGGCAGTGCCGGCCACGAAAGAAGCATCGAAAGAAATAGCAAAAAAGGATGAGCTACCGACGGTGCCAGCGGATGCCAAGACCGTTACCAAATTCGATTTCTATACGTTGCTGCCCGAGCGCGAAGTGATCGTGCCGAACGAGCGTGAAGCGATCAAAACCACCGATAAGCCGAAAACCGCGCAGGATCAGACAGCCGCTGCCAGTGGTGAACAATTGTTGCTGCAGGTCGGTTCATTCCGCTCGGCACAGGAAGCCGAACGCCGGCGCGCGCAGGTTGTCGGGTTGGGTTTGCAGGCGAAAGTCGAATCGGTGGTCGCGAATGGCGATCCGTGGTTTCGCGTCCAGGCCGGGCCGTTCACCACGCGCGAACAGTTAACCAAGGCGCGCGATCAATTGAGTGCGGCCGGTGTCGAATCGCTGTTGTTGAAACAAAAACCCTGAACAATTTGCGTTGATGTTTCACTTCCCCCTTTGAAAAAGGGGGGCAGAGGGGGATTTAACTGCCATCAAATTCCCCCATCTCTTCTTTAGCTAGGGGGTGATGCTGCGAAGTGTGCATTGAAATCGCCCCGTCCGGCCCCATCTCGATTTGTCCCCACGCGGCGCGCCAGTGCCGCTGCAATCGGAGGCTCGCATTTTGGAACAGTATCACGGCACAACCATCCTCTCAGTACGACGCAAAGACCGCGTTGTGATCGGCGGCGACGGCCAGGTGTCGCTCGGCAACACCATCATGAAAGGCAACGCGCGCAAGGTGCGACGTCTGTATCAGGGCAAAGTGCTCGCGGGTTTTGCCGGCGGCACCGCCGATGCGTTCACGTTATTCGAATTATTCGAAGGCCAGCTCGATAAGCATCAGGGCAACCTCGTGCGTGCGGCAGTGGAACTCGCGAAAGCCTGGCGTACCGAGCGCTCCTTGCGCCGTCTTGAGGCGCTGTTGTCCGTCGCCGATAAAACCACCTCGCTGATCATCACCGGCAATGGCGATGTGATCGAGCCCGAAGACAATCTGATCGCGATCGGTTCCGGCGGTCCCTACGCGCAGGCTGCGGCACGCGCACTGCTCGACAATACCGAACTAAGCGCACGCGATATCGTCGAAAAAAGCCTCGCGATTGCCGCCGATATTTGCATTTACACCAATCACAATCGCACGATTGAAGAGCTGGAGTGCGTTTGATATGAATTCACAAGCTGTAACACCGCGACAAGCATTGACCCCGCGCGAAATTGTTGCGGAACTCGATAAACACATCGTCGGTCAGGCGAAAGCCAAACGTGCCGTGGCGATCGCATTGCGCAATCGCTGGCGGCGCATGCAGCTCGCCGATCGTTTGCGCGCCGAGATTACGCCAAAAAATATTTTGATGATCGGGCCGACCGGCGTCGGTAAAACCGAAATTGCGCGCCGTCTCGCGAAAATTGCCGATGCGCCATTTATCAAAGTGGAAGCGACCAAATTCACCGAGGTGGGTTACGTCGGTCGCGACGTCGAATCGATTATTCGCGATCTGGTCGATGCCTCGATCAAAATGCATCGCGAGCGCGAAATCGAAAAAGTGCAATCGCGCGCGAGCGATGCCGCCGAGGATCGCGTACTCGATGTATTGCTGCCGCCGGCGCGCAGTTTCGGTTTCAACGCCGAGCCCGCGAGCGAGCAGGAAACCAGCACGCGGCAAATGTTTCGAAAAAAATTGCGCGAAGGCGAACTCGACGATAAAGAAATCGAAATCGAAGTGTCGTCCGTACCGATGGGCGTTGAAATCATGGCACCGCCCGGCATGGAAGAAATGACCAATCAACTGCAAAGCATGTTCTCGAATCTCGGCGCCGATAAAAAGAAAAAGCGCCGTATGACCGTGAAAGCCGCGCTGAAAAAATTGCAGGAAGAAGAAGCGGGAAAACTCGTTAACGAAGAAGATTTGAAAGCCCGCGCGATCACTTCGGTCGAGCAGAACGGTATTGTATTTCTCGATGAAATCGACAAAGTGTGTCGGCGCGGTGAAACGTCCGGCGCCGATGTATCGCGCGAGGGCGTGCAACGCGATCTGCTGCCGTTGATCGAGGGCTCGACGGTCTCGACCAAGCACGGCATCATCAAAACCGATTACATTCTGTTTATCGCTTCGGGCGCGTTTCATCTGGCGAAGCCATCGGATTTGATTCCGGAATTGCAAGGTCGGTTGCCGATTCGTGTCGAGCTGGATGCGCTGACCACCGGCGATTTCGTGCGCATTTTAACCGAGCCCGATGTGTCGTTAACCGAGCAGTATCAGGAATTGCTTGCCACCGATGGATTGCAGGTGCGCTTTGCCGATGATGGTATTCGCCGTATCGCCGAGATTGCCTGGGAAGTAAACGAGCGCACGGAAAATATCGGTGCGCGGCGATTGCATACGGTATTGGAGCGTTTGCTCGAAGAGGCATCGTTCGGCGCCGACAATAACAACGCCAACGAATTAATCATCGATGCCGCTTACGTCGACAAACAGCTCGGCGAACTCGCGCGCGACGAAGACTTAAGTCGTTTTATCTTGTGAGGATACCGATGTCAGTACCCATGATTGCTGCGCCGTTTCGCCAATATTCCACCGTCGTTCCGCCCGAATGGATCGACATGAACGATCACATGAATGCGCGTTATTACACGATCGTGATTTACAACGCGCATGCATTGTTCAGTCAGGCGATTGGTTTTACCGAAGACTACGTGAACACCGCGCATAGTGGGAAATCCGTCGTCGAAAGTCATCTGGTTTACGAACGCGAGCTACGCGTCGGCGATCGCATCGAAGTGGCGACGCGGCTATTGGCGGTCAGCGAAAAACGCATGCATTTCTATCACGAAGTATTCAACGCCGATAAAGGCTATCGCGCGGCGGTCGGCGAGCAGCTCGATATTCATGTCGATCTAAATACGCGCCGTGCGGCACCGATTCCGCCGGAATTTTTCGCACACCTCAGCGCGATTGCCGCAGAGCATGCAAAATTATCGCCGCCCGATAAAGTCGGTCGTCATGTCACGATGGAGCGCCGCTAGGCGAATTTGATGAGCGAAAAATCCCCCATTCCCATCGGCATCGAATTGCATCGCCAATCGAAAACGCTCGATTTGAAATATCCAAACAACGAGCAGTACACATTGAGTTGCGAATACCTGCGCGTGTATTCGCCGTCCGCCGAGGTGCGCGGCCACGGCGAAGGCCAGGAAAAGCTGCAGGTCGGCAAGATCAACGTGACGATCACCGCTATTCAACCGGTCGGCAATTACGCGGTGCAGCTAACCTTCAGCGACGGCCACGACACTGGTTTGTATTCGTGGGAATACCTCTACGAGCTGTGCACGTATCGGCAGCAATACTGGGACGATTATTTGAAGCGTCTGCACGATGCCGGCGCGAGCCGCGATCCGGAAGTGCAGGTGGTGCGATTGGGGCTGTGATATACGACGATCAGGCTTTCTGCGCGATAAGGTATAAATGCTGCTGCGGATACTGATCGTATTCAAGATGCCTGCACACGCAATCAGATGCTCCAATGACTTCCAGTAATCTTGGAATACCCAAGGCGGAATAAGAAACCTCAGGCCCCATATACGAATCGGTTTTCTCGTTGGGGGCATCGATACCGCCGGTCGAAAAAATACATACGCCCTTACTATTCAGGCCCGATAAAAGTTTTCTAATGATGGGTTCTTGTGACGCAAGTGGAGCATGCCAAATGCTATCCCATGCTGTGATGAAGTCGTAATTTCTTGGAAGCTCCCATTCGCATATATCGGCATGATGAAAAATTAAATTCGGATGCCGATTCTTTGCCAATGCGATCATCCGCTCGGAAATATCAATACCTTCCACGCTGAATCCTTTGGCGAGTAACAAATCGATAAACCGACCGCTACTGCCGCAACCGACGTCGAGAGCAGTGCCTCTTCCCTCAACAAATGCAACGGCCCGCTCATGCTGTGCAATACCATTGCTTCTGTCGAAGGCGTCGCTATTCCAGCGATCAGCAATCTGGTCATAGGCTTTTCCGATTGCTTTGGGATCCATCATATTTTTCCTGTTTGGCTTTTTATGACGCCGAATCTTATGTTGATGACTAGACAGCTATCGCGGTCGTAACAAAAATCGTTCGCTCAGCTGCGTAACCGTTTTTCCACGAATCGTTTCCATGACGGCTTTAAGCTGAATACATAGGCTTTGCGTAGCCACCGAAAAGTTTTCGGTGAATTGCTGTTCCGAAGACTCGCCTTGATCTAACAAATTGGTAATCGCTTTAATTGCCATGCAAGGTGTTTGCTTTAACCAGCACACCCACGCGATCGCGGCGGCCTCCATTTCTTTTGCAACCGCGCCCGATTTCAAAATTGCTTCCATTTGATCCGGATTTTTTGTAAACGAGCTGCCGCTGGAAATTTTTCCGAATGGCAAATTCAATTGCTTCGCTAATGCGCGAACGTTCACTGCGGGGTAATGCCCAACACCTTGTTCATCGAAACCCGAGAGCGGCACCTGTCGGTCGTGAAAAATAAATTCGTCGTCACTTAAATACACGGTGCCGATTTTCGCGCCGCGCGCGACAAAGCCGCCAGCGGTACCGGCGGAAACCACTAAATCGGGTTGAAATTGTTCGATGCCGGTATAGGCCATCAACGTCGCCGCTTGCGTGCCGATATTATCGACGCGATAGCGCGAATCGGTGCCGCTCACGAGCAAAACAATATGCCGATCTTCGTAATTATTTTCGTACGTTTTGAACGGTAATTGCGTATCGGTAAGGTGTTGGACGGGGTTTAAATCCAAGGTGCGAATAATGGGATCGGCTTCGGCCTGCATGGCCACCAGCAATAAAATTTTTTCGATCGATTTTTGCATCGCTTATCAATCCAGCGCGTAGAGCCCCGGCAGGTTACGCCCCAGCTCCTGATAATCCATGCCGAATCCAATCAGAAATCGATCCGGCAGCGTGAGCGCGACATAGTCCGGATGGTAATCCGGATTCTGTTTGCGATCGTGTTGCTTATCGACCAACACGCAGGTTTTTACATCGCGCGCACCGCGTTGCCGACAGGCATCGATCAACGCCAACAAGGTGGCTCCCTCGTCGTAAATGTCGTCGACGATAACCACGGCGCGATCGTGTAAATCCGCACGCGGCGCCACCAGCCATTCGAGAATGCTGCCCTGCGTGCTACCGCGATAGCGGGTGACCTGGCAAAAATCGATGTCGAGCGGGAAGTTCAACAACGGCAACAATTGGCCGGCAAAGACGATGCCGCCTTTCATCACTACCAACAGCAGCGGATTGGTATGGTGCAATTCCTGATTCATCCGCTGGCTGACAGCTTGCAGTGCGACAGCGATAGCATTTGCATCGATCAGACACTCTGCCCGTTCGTACATCTGCATTGCGGTGGCGTGATCGACGCGCGGTTGCTCACTCATCAGTGTTTCCTGAATTACGCTTTCGGCTGTTGCCACAACACTTCCTGTCCGCCATCGCGCCGCGCCAACACGCGTGCCAGCACGAACAGAAAATCCGACAGGCGATTGATGTAATGGCGACCATTTACGTTGATATCGTGTTCGCGCGATAACGTCACCAGATCGCGTTCGGCGCGTCGGCACACCGCTCGTGCAAGGTGACACACTGCGGCACTGCGCGAGCCGCCGGGCAGAATGAAATTTTTCAGCGGCGGTAGCGGTTCATTCAATTCATCGAGAATGGTTTCGAGCGTGGTGATGTGTTCCGGGTTGAGCAATACGTACCCGGGAATCGATAGTTCGCCGCCGAGGTTGAATAAATTATGCTGAATTTCCGCTAGCGGTTGTCGCAACGCATCGCTCGCTGGCAATTCGGCGATCAACATACCGATCACACTATTCAATTCGTCGACGCTGCCAATCGCAATCATGCGCGGATGATCTTTGTCGATGCGCGAACCATCGCCGAGGCCGGTAGTGCCGTCGTCGCCGGTGCGGGTATAAATTTTCGATAAACGGTGTCCCATCGCGGCCCTCTGCTTCGGTCGTATAAAAGGTGCTGTTTTGCGGTCAGATTAGCGCGTTACTATACGCAACTCGCCATAACAAAAAAATGCAGCTGTCATTGCAGGGATTTTTAGATTTTCGTAAAGGGCCTCAAATGAGGCTCTGAGATTTTGGTGGAGGCTAGGAAATTTGCGCGAATTAATTTTGGGTGGCGCGCGCTCGGGTAAAAGCGCGTTTGCCGAACAGCGCGCCAGCGCTGGCGGCCTTGAGTGCCTTTACATTGCCACTGCCACTGCGGGCGATGCCGAAATGGCTGCACGTATCGCGCATCATCGCCAGCGCCGCGGCGGCTTTGCACAAACGATCGAAGAGCCGATCTGCCTGGCTCGCGCTATTGCCGAGCACATGGCCGACGGGCGCTGCCTGGTGATCGATTGCCTGACGTTGTGGCTGACCAATCTATTACTCGCGAGCGATCCGCGTATTTTTATGCGTGAGCGTGAGCAATTACTGCAACTGCTGCCGGATGTGCGCGGCCAGATAATTTTTGTCGGCAATGAAGTGGGACAGGGTGTGGTTCCGATCGATCCGTTGAGTCGCCGTTTTGTCGATGAAAACGGTCGTTTGCATCAGCAGCTTGCGCAATTGTGCGATCGGGTATTTTTTGTGGTGGCGGGATTGCCGCAATGTTTGAAAGGAAGTGCATCGTGAATCAGTGGTATCTGCAAGCGGCAATAGCCGAAAGCCAAACGCATCGTCAGCAAGCGTTGGCGCGTCAAAGTCAATTAACCAAACCGGCCGGCTCGCTCGGTGTGCTTGAACATTGCGCGGTGCAGCTCGCGGCATTGCAGCGGCGCGAGCAACCGCAAATCGCCGATGTGAAAATTGCGATCTTTGCTGCTGATCATGGCGTCGCGGCCGAAGGCGTATCGGCGTTTCCGCAAATCGTTACCGGCGAGATGGTGCGTAATTTTTCTGCAGGGGGCGCTGCGATCACGGTGCTCGCGCAGGAACTGAATGCTGATTTTCAAGTGATTAATGTCGGCACGGTGAATCCATTGGAAACGTTATCAGGCGTTGTCGATAAGCGCCTCGGCAATGGCACCCAGAATTTCGCGCAGCAGCCGGCCATGAGCGCGGAATTATGCGAGCAGGCATTACGCATCGGTGCCGATGTGATCGATCAATGCGCGAGCGTGGATTTATTTATCGGCGGCGAAATGGGTATCGCCAACACCACCAGCGCCACTGCGCTGGCGTGCGCGTTGTTGCAAATTCCTGCGCTCGATTTGGTCGGCCGCGGCACCGGCGTCGACGATCATGGCATGGCGTTGAAAGCAGCTGTTATCGAGAAGGCGTTGCAGTTGCACCGCGCGCAGTTAACAACGCCGCTGGCGATCTTGCAGTATGTCGGCGGTTTTGAAATCGCCGCGCTGGTTGGCGCGTATATTCGCAGCGCACAAAAAGGCATTCCGATATTGGTTGATGGTTTCATTTGCACGGCGGCCGCGTTGATGGCGTTGGAATTAAATGCATCGATTCGGCCGTGGTTATTGTTTTCGCATTGCTCCGCCGAGCGCGGCCATCGCCGCTTGATCGAGCAACTCGATGTGCGGCCATTGTTGAATCTCGATATGCGTCTCGGCGAAGGCAGCGGCGCTGCGGTTGCGGTGCCGTTGTTGCGGCTCGCGTGTGCGTTGCACAATCGCATGGCAAGTTTTGCCAGCGCCGGCGTCAGTCAATCGTAATGAATGAAGTGAAAAGTACCACTATCGATCTGTTGCGCCACGGCGCTTGCGAGGGCGGCGAAATTTTTCGCGGCACAACCAATGTCACGTTGACCGAAATGGGATGGCAGCAAATGCGCGAATCTCTCGCGCCGTACAACGGTTGGAATTGCGTGGTCAGTTCGTCGCTGCAACGTTGTCGCGATTTTGCCGAGCAATTCGCGCAGAACAATTCATTACCGGTATGCATCGAGCCCGATTTTCGCGAATTTCATTTCGGCGATTGGGAAGGTCAGCGTATTGCCGATATCGAGCGCGATTACGGTGATCTGCTGCGCAATTTCTGGAACGATCCGTTGAAATTCTCGCCGCCTAATGCCGAATCGCTCACCGAGTTTCGTGCGCGCGTAATACCCAAGGCCGAACAGATGCTGCGCGATTATCGCGGCCAACATATTTTATTGATCAGTCACGGTGCGGTGATTCGCATGTTGCTATGCGAATGGTTGCAGATGTCAATGCGAGCGTTTTCGACGTTTGCGGTACCCTACGCGAGTTTATCGCGCGTACGCATTTATCATTTCGACGACAAGCCCGATTGGCTGCAATTAGTGTTTCATCGCGGCGGGTGAGGAATGTTAGTGAATAGATCGATAACGATAGACGCCGTTTAAATCCTGCGACCTTTCTACCTCGCCTTGCTCGACCAGATAATTCAGGTGCGCTAAGCACTCGCCAATAGCCATCATCAACAGTGAGCTGTGGAGTTCCTTTGAGTACATGACGGGAGCGAGCTCGGCGACAGTTTTTGGTTTAGCGCATGCACCTTTCAACATCAATAAGCGCTTCTCGTGGCGTGCTATTAAATATTTCAAGCGAATGTGCAGGCCTTTATAGGGTTCGTCGTGTGCCGGGAGGACGAGGTAATCGGCCGGTAGAGACATAAATTTACGCAGCGACTCGAACCATTGCGCCAATGGATTACCGAAAGGTTCGGAGGGAAGCACACCGATACTGGCCGGCATTTTGGGAATTGCCTGGTCGCCGGCTATCAGAATTGAAAGTTCATCGCACACCAGAGACACATGTTCAGGCGAATGCCCTTTGCCAATCATGATGCGCCAGCGCTTGCCATCGATGACAAGATCATTTCCCTCTTCAAGTCGGCAAAATGTGCTGGGTATGGGAGTAATGATATTGTCCATGCCATGCAGCATCACCTGTATTTGTTCAACCATGTCTTGGCTTAAACCACAATTGCGAAAATGCTCCCTCGTGGATTCGCTCATTTCCTCCGCAGAAATTCTACCGAGCGCCAGCGCCGTATAATATTCGCTGTAACTCATGTAGAGGGGCGCTTGCCATTTTGCGCAGAGCCACCCCGCCTGCCCAATGTGATCCGGGTGCATATGCGTCACGATGATGCCTTCGACAGGCTTGTGGTGCAGATGGTTATCGAAAATCGCCTGCCAGAATATCTGCGTATCGCCAATGTTCATTCCGGTGTCGATAATCCACCAGCCATCGGTGTCTTCGAGCAGATAAAGATTAATGTGGCCCAGCGGCAAGGGCAGTGGCATGCGCAGCCAATAAACACCGTTTGTTATCTCGACCAACTCAGTAGGTAACGGGATGTTTTTAAATGGATATTCAAGCGCAGGCGCGGTCATGAAAAAAATTCGCTCAGCCGATCGACGTTTAACAATGTCAGTTTAGCGCCGCATTTATAACACACGCATCCGTGTGATAGCCGTCAGCCGACCGCTCCGTTACCTCATCCAAGTCCGTTGATCGCAGCAATGAAAAATGCGCGAAATTGCCGTATTTTTTTGCCGCAATGCTCTTCTGCGGTCGCTGTTATCGCGCCTGGCGCATCCAGTGCACGGCAAGAATTGATATGTTTTTATCGAAAAATGCCCCATTTTTATCGGGCTGGCGGCGGCCGATGCTCGGTAGAATTCTTTACATCATCGTAAGTGCTATTCGAATTGCATTGCAGCGGAGCCATCCGTGTCATGGGAGTAACAATGAAGCCAATTTTAGAAAGGCTGTTAGTAGATCCGAAAAACTTTATGGCAGCGCGTTACAACGATGGGTTTGAAGTTCCTGGCGAAGATTTAGCGGATTTTTATCTAGCGGCAGCGGCGAAAAAATTTGAAAAACTCGTGGCAAGAATTCCTACGTTGGCACGACTTGCGCAGGAGCAGGGTGTCGAACGCATAGAGAATCTCAATGATTTGGTGAAAGTGCTATTTCCGCACACAGTTTATAAATCTTATCCGCTCTCCTATTTAGAAAAAAATAATTTCACAAAATTAACGAAGTGGTTAAATGGCTTAACTACCATCGATTTAAGTGATGTCGATGCCAGCGGATGCAAATCGATCGATGAATGGATCGACCTTCTTGATAAAACCACCGATTTAAGAATTTATCACTCCTCAGGCACCACAGGAAAATTGTCATTTCTTCCACGCACGTTAGCCGAATCGAAAAATTCGACGCTGATGCTGAGAGATATGATTCGCGATTGGTACGGGGATGATACCGGACCCGATATGGTCAAAAATCCTTTGCCCCTTATTTTCCCTTCGTACAAAGGGGGCTATCAAACCATGTTGCGTGCGGCAGAAATACAAGCGCAATTATTTGGTATCACCGAAAAAAACAGCTTGTACCTATATGAAGATCGAATGAGTTCCGACGTCGCGTCATTGGCGGGGCGGATCAGGGCGGCAGAATCCAAAGGCGAGCTCGGTGCTCTCGAACTTAGCCCCGCGCTCATTGAAAGACGGGATGAATTTATTTCAAGAGAGAAGGTTAAGGGTGATCGCATAGAGAAATTTTTCCGCAAGGCTGTTGAGAAGTTCGGTGGGCAGGCGGTGTATTTGTGCGCCACCTGGACCATGTTGTTTGACGCAATGGCGAAAGCGAAATCACTGGGTGTATCCAATATATTTGCGAAGAACAGCGTTCTCATCGCAGGCGGAGGCAATAAAGGCTATGAGCTGCCGGATAACTGGAAGGAACAGATTTTCGAAGGGCTCGGCTTCGATCGGGCCTATGAGGTTTATGGGATGAGCGAAATGATGACCACGTGCGTTCAGTGCGAGCACGGGAATTATCACATCCCACCGGTGGTCATTCCGTTTGTGCTCGATCCGATAAGCGGTGAAGCGTTGCCGAGAGCTGGATTCAATACCGGTCGATTTGCCTTTTTGGATCTAATGCCCGATGCCTATTGGGGCGGCTTTGTCAGTGGTGACGAAGTAACCCTGTCAGGTTTTGATAACGTCTGCGCCTGTGGTCGAAAAGGGGCGTATCTCGCTCCGGAAATTCGTCGCTACAGTGCGAAAGAGGGGGGCGATGACAAGATAAATTGCTCTGGCGCTCCCGAGGCACATGATAAGGCGATGGAATTTTTATTGAATGCATCGGCATAAGCGCCCATAGCGGGATATGGATGCGACATTTTTATTTTAAAAGATTTTGTGGCAAGTAGTGCTGATCTGAATGGCAAGAGTGCTGATCTGAAAGAGCGGGAAAAATTATGGCAAATTATTTTCAGGTGCCCTTAATCATTCGGGGACAAGTCATTGAAGATTTCGCTCAGACATTTGGTGGGCGCCAGAACGCCAGTCAGTTTAATACTGCCGACGCGAACAATTATCTGGAACAGATCGTTGCCGGTAAACCCTCTGACATGGCCGATCTCTATTCAATAAGCTTTGACGATATTGTCGATTATTTGGAACAGCTGGGTCCGCGCTTAATGCTGAGCGATAACGCTTATTTGCAGGAGGCGTTCGAGCTGTCAAAAAAAACCTCCGGGTTATCTGAAAGTATTTTGCGCCACGCCTATGAATTGATACCGAGTTTTTTTGAGCGAAAAAATACCACGCAAGTCGCGCAAAATACCGTGGGCATTAATTTTCTGGAAGGATGGGTTTCCATTCGCGATGGCGTGAAGGTCAGAGCATTTGGCGCGCGCGCGGTGCATATTATCGCCGGCAATGTTCCTATCGTCGGGGTTGCCACCATCGTCAGAAATGCATTAACGCGAAGTGACGCCATTATCAAGTCGCCATCTAACGACCCACTGACCACGGCAGCCATCGCACGCACGATGATCGATATGGCTCCCACTCATCCATTGACCAAACATGTGACCGTGGCTTATTGGAAAGGTGGCGATAAAGCGTTTGAAGAGCGGTTATATCAACCGAAAAATATCGAAAAAATTGTAGCGTGGGGTGGCTTCGCCAGCATCAAGCATATCTCCGGTTATCTGCAGCCGGGCATCGATCTGATTACATTGGATCCAAAACAGAGCGGCACGATTATCGGCGCAGAAGCTTTTGAGAGCGCTGCGCAGATGAAGCGTATTGCCGAACGCGCCGCGCTTGATGTCGGGGTATTTAATCAAGAAGGATGCGTCAACGCCCGAGTTATCTATCTTGTTTGCGGCACCGATGAGAAAGGTTTGAACGCAGCGAAAATGTTTGGTGAATTGCTGTTCGAGGCCATTCAACAATTGCCCGACACGCTGAGTACACCGCATCGCAGCTTTAACCCCACGCTAAAAGAAGAAATCGATGCGCTGCGCTTTATGGCCGATGACTATACGGTGATCGGTGGAAGGGGTTCAGAGGGCGCCGTCATTATTTCTCACGAAAGTGAGCAGGTGGATTTTGCGCGCAGTCTTTCCTGCCGCGTTGCCAATATTGTGCCCATCGATTCCGTCGATACGGCGGTTAAATCAGTGAACGCCTATACCCAAACCATCGGCATATACCCGGATTCATTAAAGGAAGAACTCAGGGATCGGCTTGCCTTTCACGGCGCACAGCGTCTGGTCTCGCTCGGTGGTGCTGTTAATCCTCCCGCCGATGCCCCTCAAGACGGCATCGAAACGATGCGACGCATGTGTAAATGGATTGTGGACGACACGCAATAACCATCGATTCTTAAAGCCCGCAGCAGCGGGGCGACGATTATTCATTGACGATAATTGGGAAAAAAGATGAGCAAAGGTTCAGTAAGTCGAGAGCAGACTATCGAGCGGTTGAGGAAAGCGGCGACAGCGTTTTCGTTTAGTGACGATCACACCGTTGCTGATCGTGTGGAAGAGCTGGCCGAGCTCAATCCAAATCACGTTTTTGTGTACTACTTGGATAAGAAAACTACCTATCGTGCACATAACGAAATAGCCAACAGGCTCGCCAATGTGCTTTATAAGCGGGGTGTGCGGCAAGGCGACCGTGTCGCATTGCTGATGGAAAACAGACCTGAATATTTCGCAACATGGTCGGGTGTTGCAAAGCTTGGTGCAGTAACGCCGCTGATTAATTCCAATATTCGCGGTGCCGCATTACAGCATGCGCTGTTAATTTCAGAGGCGCATACACTCGTTGTTGGCGCCGAGTGTTTAGAGAATCTGGCGACCATTGATCTGAATGTGCTGTCGGATTGGGATATTTACGTGTGGGATGATCCCTACCAGCAAGTAGCGCCCGTTGCTTTAAATTTAGACTGCGAGCGTCTTGATGATCTGCTGCAGGATGCATCCAAAGAAAACCCGCCGAGATCATTGCGTGCAGGGCGGAAAATCCATGATGAATTTATCTATATCTATAGCTCGGGTACCACGGGCCTGCCCAAAGCCTGCCGTGTAACCCATGAAAAATTTCTAGGTGCCGGCGAAGCGCATCGAGCGCTGTGCGACTACACCGAAACAGATGTGTATTACGCGTTTATGCCGTTGTATCACGGCGCCAGTGGCCTGGTGGTTCCGAGCTGTGCGTTCGCAACTGGTGGTGCAGTAGCGCTAAGAAGACGGTTTAGTGCCAGTGAGTTTTGGTCCGACTGCAGACGCTATGGCGTCACCGGTTTTCAATACATCGGCGAAATTTGTCGCTTTTTATTAAATCAACCGCCAAGGGATGACGATAAAAATCATAGCGTAAGAGCAATGCATGGTGGTGGCTTGAGAAAGGATGTATGGGAGCAGTTTAGCGTTAGGTTCGGTATAGAAAATGTGCTTGAAGGTTATGGCGCGACGGAAGCTAACGGCGCCATTATGAACGTCGATAATAAAATTGGTTCATGTGGCAGAATTCCCTATAAAGAATATTCCAATGCGCGGTTGGTAAAGTATGACCTCGAAAATGACCGCCACTACACCGACGAGAATGGCTTTCTCATTGAGTGCGGCGTCGATGAAGTGGGTGAGTTTATTGCCGAAATCAGAGGTGAACACGGCCCTCAAGCGTTCTATGGTTATACCTCAGTCGAAGCTACCGAAAAGAAAATACTGCGAAACGTATTTAAGCATGGCGATGCATGGTATAGGGGCGGAGACCTGTTAAAGCGCGACGAGGATGATTACTACTATTTTGTCGATCGTATTGGTGATACCTATCGCTGGAAGGGTGAAAACGTATCAACGGTCGAGGTCGCTGAACAACTTATTGGCAGCGCGGACCTTGAATCGGTGAATATCTACGGCGTCAGAGTTCCTGGCCAGGAAGGCCGCGCGGGTATGGCTGCCATTGTGATGCGGCCGCACCAGAAATTTAACGGTGAAAAATTTTATAAGCAGGTGAGCGAAAGTTTGCCGCGTTATGCGCAGCCGGTCTTTGTCAGGGTTATGGAGGAAGCCGACGTGACCGAGGCCAGTTTAAAACTGCGCAAGTTTTTCCTCCAAAAAGAAGGCTACGACTATAACTCCATCGCTGACCCGTTATATATACGCGATGAAAATAATGGCACGTATGCAAAGTTGGATGCAGATAGCCTGCATCGCCTTGATGTACTTCCCTTTGAGCTACACGATTAGTTTCAGCGTAATTTTTTAGCGGTCGACCGCGAAAATTATACCTGCCGTTATTATCGGTGGAGCAACTGCGGTGTATCGTGGCGACTGTCATGCGCGATGGATTGCAATTCGCTGCCGCCGAATTTTCGGCACGAGCAATTATTCGGGCAGCAGTGTTGCGGTCATTAAATCCAAAAATGCCTGATGTGGCATAGAGTTTTTCATATCAGCAACCAAGACTGCGTCTTTGCCGACCAGATTATGAGTGGGCGTATCTTCGGTGACGCACACATAAATCATATCGGCCACGTCCTGGGGGTCCGCTGGCTTTTGTTCTTGCTGACGTCTCGCCGCCTGCAGCTTGGTGAAGTGCGCGAGTATGCCATTTGCCAGCTGGGACACTTGGTCATCGCCTGCATTTAAACGGTTGTCGGTAGCTGCGGAAAAGTGAGTGCCAAATGCGCCGGGAAGGATAGCTTTCACTTTGATATTGAACGGTTTGCATTCGATACGAAGACCTTCCGACCAACCTGTGATGGCAAATTTACTCGCACAATAAACCGAAGTGCAGGGTAGGCCGGTGAGGGCAGCCGTTGAAGTAATATTAATGATCGCGCCACTGTGTTGCTGCCGCATGATTGGCAGCACGGCTTTGGTTACCCGCATGGGGCCAAACACATTGGTGTCGAACATTTTAGATATATCGGCATGATCAAACTGCTCAAATAGTCCATATCCACCGTAACCAGCGTTATTGATTAATGCATCGATACGGCCAAATTTCTCCATCGCATGAGTAATGGCCGAGTGAATGCTTTGCTCATCGGTTACATCCAGTTTTGTTATCAGCATGTTCTCTGTTGCGGTCAATTCGGTTTCTTTTTCCGGCGCCCTCATGGTGGCGACAACATTCCACCCGTTGCGATGAAATGTCTTCGCAGCCAGTTTCCCAAAACCCGAGCTGCAGCCCGTTATCAATACCGTTTTATTGCCCATAATAATTTCCAGTCCTCACATAAAGTTGAATGGACTTTGGGGGAGTGACGCCTATTTAACGAGTGGGTAATTTCTTCAGAGCTATGGTATTTGCGTATTTTTAGAAAGCATACACCGCGGCGCCTTAGAGTGGGGCGAAGGGGTGCTGGTGAGCAAAAAATGATACATCAACGAATGGATATGACTTCTTTCTGCGAGGCGGAGGATTCCTATTCAATAATAAAATTGAACACCTAAAGGCAATAGGTATCGAAAAAGAATCGCAGCAAAAAATAAAAATCGAGAGCCCATTCATACGATTGGGGTCACGCCGGCTAGCCTTTTAAGAAACAATCAGCGCGGTACGATAAATGAAAGAGAGCGATTTAACGAGTACCGAATTTTCCGCTAGTACTTCAGATGCGAATAATGGATGCCTGGCATCCCGTGCGCACTGGTATCCCAATTATGTGCTCGGCATGCTGGCGCTTGCTTACGTATTTAATTTCATCGATAGAAATATACTGTCGGTTCTTATCGAGCCGATAAAAAAAGATCTCGGCGTCTCCGACACTCAAATGGGTCTGTTAGGAGGCTTGTCCTTTGCGTTGGTGTATTGCATTTCCGGGATTCCGATCGCTCGATGGGCGGATCGCGGTAGTCGTATCAATGTCATTGCACTGGGGGTTGCCGCCTGGAGCGTCATGACCATGTTATGTGGTTTTGGAAAGAGCTTTACGCACTTATTGCTCGCTCGGATTGGTGTAGGCATTGGCGAAGCCGCTTGCTCTCCACCGTCGCATTCCTTGATTGCAGATTATTTTCCCCCCGAAAGGCGAGCCACTGCCCTGGGTATTTACAGTATGGGGGGACCGATTGGTGTCGCGATTGGTTTTATCGTTGGCGGCTGGATTGAATATTATTTTGATTGGCGTATGGCCTTTGTCGTTGTAGGAGCGCCGGGGATATTGTTGGCCTTTTTTATGCGGATAAGTATCGCCGAGCCAATTCGAGGCCGATTCGACAAAATAATTCAGGGACAATATACCGCTAGTTTCGCCGAGGTCATAACAAGTCTGGCGAGTATTAAATCTTTTGTTTATTTACAGCTGGCGAATATTTTATTTTCGTTTGCGGGATACAGTCTGGGCTTTTGGACAATCCCATTCTTCAGCCGCGCCCACGCCATGCCGCTCCATCAAACTGCGACCTACATGGCGGTGCTGGGAGTTATCGGTGGTGTTGGCGGTGCTTACTTTGGCGGTCGCCTGGCGGATGGTTTTTCGCGTCGCAATGCTGCGTGGTATTTTGGTATTCCCGCCATTTCGCTCGCGCTTGCAGCCGTGGGTTCGTTATTGATGCTCGGTGCGCCCACCGCGCTATGGGCATTTACGGGCTACTTTGTCAGCGTTCTATTTATGCACGCCTACAGCGGGCCAATCTTCGCGGCTATTCAGGCGATGGTGGGTGTAAAAATGCGATCGCAAGCCGTGGCCGTTCATTTGCTGCTCAGCAGTTTGTTGGGAATGGGGCTGGGTCCCATGGTGGTGGGTGGATTGAGCGATCATTTCGTCAATAGCGGTTTTGATGCAGGCTCGTCGTTGCAGCGAGCGCTTATTGCCGTAGTAATTTTCGAATTAGCCGCCGCTGGCGCGCTAGTACTTGGCGCGCGAAGTGTTAGCGGAGATATTAAAAAAGCATCGCAAGTCTAAGCTGAAATAACGGAATCACCCAGCTAAAACAGAGGTGCCGGAATAACTCGCTTGAATAAATACAGTGCCAAACACCTCGGCAATAAAAAAATCTGTGTCGAATTAATTTTTTAAAACTGGATTTTCTATAAGCGCATTGAGTGCAGAAAATGATATATGAATGGACGCGTATGCCAGCATTTACGTGGCTCATAATTTTCTATCCTTTTATAAAATGATTGCGTGAAATTTTAAACGCGGATGGTCGGAAACCTATTTTTCGATAGTTGGCCATCACGTCCAAGAACGGCCCGTCTATTTTGAAAAATAAGTGAGGGCGCGGGTAGCTGTAGATTAATTTAGGCTTGCTAATCATTCATTTTTCGATGATGCAGGTTGGCTGTAACCGAAATATAAAAATTATTTTTCGCGTTCTAATAACAACAAGGAGAAAAATCATGAAACTGTTTCAGTCTTCGGCTCAGCCTAAAAAAATTCGTCTCGTTACAGCGATCGGCACTATTGTTGCCGCAACAACGTGTGCCTCGACTGCCTTCGCGGATAAGGCGCTGGAAGAAGTGATCGTTACTGCCCAGAAGAAAGACGACACGCTGCAAACCGTGCCGATGACGGTGAATGCGGTCACAGCCGAAACGATTTCCAAATACAGCCTGCTGGATTTCAAAGATATCCAGTCGGTAACCCCTGGCCTCACCATTAAAGCGAACGATGTGCGCACCGCGACTATCGCAATGCGCGGTGTAAATGTGCTCACCGATACAGGCTATGGCCCCGGTGTCGCAATTTACTGGAACGAGGTTCCCACCGATATTGATAGTACGTTTAAGTCGATGTTTGACATCGGGCAAATTGAGGTGCTGCGTGGCCCGCAAGGTACGTTGCGCGGCGTTACTGCGCCGGCCGGCGCGGTCACGATCATGACCAAGTCGCCGAGCTTCAACAATATCGAGGGCACGGTTGAACAAACCTTTGGCGAGCGCGATTTGTCGAATACGCAGTTCGGTATGAGCTTGCCGATTATTGAAGACAGATTGGCGCTGCGAATTGCCGGCATTTATGACCACAACAAAAACGACGGCATAACGAATGTCTTCAACGGCAGGGATAACAGTAGCGAAACTCGCGGCGGACGTTTCACGTTGGGGTTACGCGCGACGGAAAATATAGAAGCTACGTTGACCCATCAGTACCTGGAAACGACCAGCGCTGGAAACTTTGCGGTGGAGGGCTGCGGTTTGCAGAGTAGGGTGTCGGGTTGTCGAAGCGCGACCGATCGGGAAGCGGTTAACCAATATCAAGCGATCACGTTCAACCGGCGCAATGACACTTCGTTGCGCGTTGAATGGAATCTCGACAAGTATCTGCTCACATCGATTTCCGGATACCTGAATCGATACAATCACGTGCTGGACGATAAAGATGTAGGCAACGCACTGCCCACGCCGACCTTTCCGGGGAATGGAATTGCTCCGGCCAATGAGTATCAGGATCTCGTTACTTACGACCGTACATTTTCACAAGAGCTTCGCTTTCAGACTGACGATGCGGATTTCTACAACTGGTTGGTCGGCGCTTATGGTGCGCGCCGGGAAACCAACACCACGCTCGATCCATCATGGTCCCTTCTAAACTTTTACGCCGATCTTGGCGCATATGGTGGAGGTGCACCCAGTCATGTCTATAACTTCGCGTATGGCACTACGCTGCCGATTTATGTCTTCATTCCTTCGGTGTCGGAAGAGTATGCGATTTTCACCAATCATAACTTCCAGTTCACGGACGCGCTCGAAGCGCAGATTGGGGTACGTTATCAGGCCAAGCGTGTCGATCAATTCGTGGGCGTGACCACGTCGTCGGGAACGACTCAATGGGGTCCAAAAATTGCGACCGATGAAGGAGTGACAGGCTCCGCCAGTGTTTCTTATCAAATGACTGACGATGTGCGTGTGTATGCATCGTATGGTCGCTCGTTCCGTTCCGGTGGTTTCACCGTCGCACCATCCACACCGGGTCAGTATACGGAGTACTCGCCAGAAATTTCCGACTCTATCGAACTCGGTTTCAAAAGCCGGTTTGCGGATGGTCGCGTACAGGTCAATGGTGCAATCTATTATCAGAAATACCATGATTTCCTGGCGCGATCTGCGCAGGGTGTCCGTACCGTTCATATCGATGCGAATCCGTTGTTGTCGACAACCGGTAATGACTTCCTGAACTTCAACGCCGATGCTCTATCGCAGGGTGCCGAGCTGCAAGTTGATGCGTTGCTGACCGATGATTGGCAGATTGGTTTAGGTATTTCCTATAACGATGCCAAGTTCACCGGTGGTAAAGGATATTGCAATCTTTATGACGCCAATGGTGTTGTGATTAATCCAGTTCCGACGGGACCAGGCGGTACGGGCGATGCAGTTAATACCTGCGCTGCAAAAGGTCGTCTCTCCGGCGAACCGAACTGGGGGGTTACAACCAACAGCGAGTACACGATTCACCTCGGCGATTTGGATAGTTATGTGCGTGCTCAGTACAGCTTCAGCTCCGGACGTTCGGATGATTCTGAAGCGAATAGCGTTCTGGATACCAGCAGCTACGGTCTCTGGAATCTGTTTGTAGGATTGCGCGATGCGAAGAAAACGTGGGAAGTCAGTGCCTGGGTGAAAAATTTATTTGATCACCAACAGGTTGTCCGTCGTACCTCCCAACAGACATTGGGCGGCACGGGGCTTGCCATTGCGCCGGATGGTTATCTGGGTGGGCCGCTGAATGGTCAGCCGGATATTATCGGCCGACTGAGCGATGCGAATAATCCAGCTTGGCAATCGGGTTATCGGCAAGTTCAGATACTTCCGGAGCGTCAGTTCGGCATCACCGCCAAATACAATTTCTCGTTGTAATGCTCGTTCTGCCGCCGGCGTAATAATTGGGAAAGCGCGGGCGGAATTTTCGCTCTGATATTTACTCCTGCGTTATTTACGCCGCCCGGTGATTTTTCATCGGGCTTTTTTTTATCTTTTTTTATTCCGATAAATAAGAGTGTTGAGCGCTATCACTGAGCGAACCGTTACGATGGATTGAATCACTATTCATTCGCGACCATTGAGAAACTACAGAAGGTTTTCTGCGCAGCAGCTCTGGACATATACTGGACATATAACGACGAGCGGCCGAAGATGGCATCGGGCGGCTCACGCTCAAACAGAGCTTGGTAACGATAGCTTGATTTCTACTGCGGATACCGGCTAAACGGTATTACCCTGCCCGTAGTTGATCATAATTAGTATAAGTTTGAGGGGGGATTTGTGGCTGCGAACAAGGTTAGCTATTACCTTTCAAAGTTGGAATCGCTCGGTTACGCAACGGCCGAAGTGCTTAAAAATACCGGCGTAACTGTCGATGATGTGCTGGACATGAAGGCAGTGCTTTTGCCTGAACAATATCGACGCGTCATAAGGAACATCATATCGGCAACTGGCAATGAACGAATTGGACTTGAATTGGGCGCTGCCTATTCCCTCGGCGATCTGGGCGTGCTGGGTTACGCCGTTTTAAGCAGTAAGACGATTATGCAGGCCGGTGATGTCATGATGAAATACAGTGACCTCAACGCCAAGATATTAGGATTCGATGGTTATCCCGAGGGCGATAAGTGGTGTGTAGAGTTTCACGAAATATTTCCGCTGGGTGATCTCTTACCATTTGCTGTTGAGGAGTACATGGCGAGAATACAGGCATCGTTGTGTCAACTGACCAATGGCCCGGCGGGATTTATTGAGATTCATTGTAGTTACGATAAACCAGACTCTACCGAGTGCTACGAGAAAATATTTCATTGCCCCAGCCACTTTAATCAACCGAAAAACCTTTTATATATCGACAAATCAATATTTGAAAAACCAATATCCTTCGCCAACGACACCGTGCATAAGCTCTGTGAAGAGCAGTGCTCAAAACTGGTTCGCGAGATTACCGGCGCGCAAGGTTTGGCAGAGAGAATAAGAGATTTTCTCTATAGAAATCCGGGAAAATTTCCCGGTATCGATGGCATGGCCAGCGAAATGGCGATGAATACCCGTTCTCTGCGTCGTCAGCTGCAGCTGGAAGGCACAACCTATCAAAACATTCTCGACGAAACCCGTAAATCGTTAGCGATTGATTGGCTGCAAAATACCAATCTCACACCCAAGGAAATCAGTTTTATGTTGGGTTTTAGCGATGTTGGAAACTTTCGACGCGCGTTCCGCGCCTGGACGGGCAGCAAGGTATCTGTGTACCAGCGCTAAACCCGGGTGCTCTAGGTCTGTTATCGCCGCTATAACGGTTGGCTTTCACGCTAACTTCCGTATGTCTAAAAATGAATTTTTCATGTCATAAATAACGCTCCGCCACTGCCTATTTCTTGCGTTGGTGGTGTTGGCGGCATGCGTGTGGCTGCTAGGTATTTGAATTCATTCGCCTAGCAAAATTTAATACGATTTCCCCGCCATTTGTGGACAGAATATTTTGCCATTCCACTCGTTTGACACGTTTTGACCCATGGGTAGAATCCAAACGCGATTTGCAGTAACTGATGTGTTGCGTTGACATCCGCGAGAAGCGAATTTTTGCGGAACGTTCCATCTGTGTTCGTGGCTTGTGCCACGCAATCAAAGCGACGTGAATAATTCTAAAAAAATAGGCGGTTCAGAGGACATCGGCATGAGTGGCGAGTTGAAAACATCGGCGGCAATGAGTGGCTCCAAAATTGTTTGGACGATGTTGTTGGAGGAGGGCATAGACCATGTATTCGGTGTCTGTGGAATTAGTAACGTGCCGTTGTTGCACGCGCTAAAACAGATTCCTGAAATTAAATTTATACATGCCGCTCATGAGTCCGTAGCGATGGGAATGGCCGATGGTTATGCGCGCGCCACTGGCAAGGTCGCTGTTGTGGTCGTGCATGATGCTGCCGGATTATCGAATGCGATGGGCAATTTGCAAAATGCGTTTGCGGCTGGCAGTCGCATTCTGGTGATCGCAGGACAAACCGACTCTCATTTGGAGTGGTCGGAGCGGTTTATGGATATTGATTGTCGGCCCATGGTGAGTCAGGTGACCAAAGGCGCGTGGAACGTGACCGCCGCTAAAGATGCAGCATTGGCGGTTAATCGGGCGCTGAAAGCAACGTGCACTCCGTCGACGGGTCCGGTGTTCATTGCCATCTCCACCAAGGCGCAATCCGAGCTGACCACTTACCATCCGCTGCCAGCAACGGGCCGCCGGTTGGCTTTGGATATCAACCTCTCTCAGGAGTCGCTCGAATCTGCGGCGCAGCTCCTGGCGCAAGCCGAGCGTCCGATAATTATGGCAGGACGCATCGTGGCCGATACGAACAGCATCGCCGAGCTGGTCAAGCTTGCCGAAGTTATCGGCGCGCCGGTTTATATCGGCAATGAAGAAAAGCTGATTTTTCCGACTAACCATCCGCTTTATCGCGGAACTGTATTTCAGCACAGTCATGCTTTGCAGCACATCGCCGCTTCTGCGGATGTGCTGTTAATGCTGGGAAATGATTTATTCAGATACTCGGATTATTCCGAACAACCCATTGTGGCGGGCAGCACGAAGGTTATTCAGATTGATCTGGATGCGCAGTTATTAGGAAAGTTCTGCGCAACTGAGTTGTCGCTACTGGCGCATCCCAAGTTAGCGCTCGATGCATTGGCGGATTGCGTCGGCGGATTAATCTCCGCTGATATGCGCAATGCAAGAATAGATCGGTGGAGCACCGAATCCCGGCAGCGAAAAACATTTGTCGATAATTGTTTGAATGAAAACTGGCAAGCCATACCGATCCGTTGGGGCGCTGCGTTCAAGGAAATTGCCGCTGCGATGCCTGAGGATGCGATTGTGGTCGATGAGATCGCATCGTTTTATGGACAGCTATCCAAGGTGATGGAATTCAAATATCCGGGTAGTTATTTTGCCCATTGCGATGCATTGGGATGGGGCCTTCCGGCAGCACTCGGTGTTGCGATGGGCAATCCGCATAAACCTGTTATCGCGATGCTCGGCGATGGCGCTACGTTGTTTTGTATTCAGGCGCTGTGGACCGCTGCCAAATGCCAAATACCCGTCGTCATCGTGGTTTTTAACAATTCGGGTTATGGCTGCATGAGAAATCTTTTCAAGGGCTTCAGCCATACCGTCGCCCCGGTAATGGATGACAGCGATTGCGAAACCTACGACATCAGCGGCTTGAACTACAGCGAGCTCGCTGCAAATTTCGGCATAGACAGCCAGCGCGTCTCCGATCCAACCGAAATAAAAGCGATTATAGAAGCCAGGATCGCGCGGAAAAAACCAGCTGTTGTTGAGCTTATGATTTGCCCCAATGGCTCTGGTTTGAATGAATTAGTGGCGGAGTTTTTTAAATAATTATTGTCGCCATTCATCTAAAAATATGACTGCCGGGTTAACGACAGCCAACGAGTCTGGAAAATCACATGTATGCACATAAAAATAGGATGTTTCAGTTTTCTCAAGTTTTGCAATTGGCGATAAATATCGCGCAAAGCGCAACGCTACTGATCGTGATCGTTGTATTGTCGGGTTGTTTAAATGATGCGCCCGCGGATATCGGCAAAGGCAGCAAGCCTGCGGTTGTTGGCAACATTAACCTCCAGCGCTTAACGGCAGACAAAAATGCAGATGATTGGTTAACGCTGGGGCGCGACTATAAGCAGTCGTATTACTCGCCATTGCATGCAATTAATAAAGAAACCGTCACGCGACTTGGGTTTGCGTGGCAGCACGAAATTGAAAATATTTCCGGTTTAGAGGCAACCCCCATCGTCGTTGACGGGATTCTATTTGTCAGTGGGCCTCGCGGCGCCGTTTACGCGGTTAATGCGAAAAATGGCGAGGAGCTTTGGCACTTCAAACCACAAATAGATACCACCCAATTAAGTAAAGTGTGCTGTGGCCAGGTGAACCGCGGCGTTGCGGTTTGGCAGTCTAAAGTGTATGTCGCCTCTATCGATGGATATCTCTACACGCTCGATGCGGCCACGGGTAACCAGCTGTGGAAGGTTGACACCATTACCGATCGCCAGCGTGGATATTCAATTACGGGTGCGCCTTATATTGCCAATAATGTTGTCGTTATCGGCAACAGCGGTGGCGATATGGATGCGCGTGGTTATGTGACGGCATACGCGTTGGATACGGGTGAACAGCGGTGGCGTTTTTTTCTTGTGCCGGGTGATCCAGCAAAAGGCGTTGAGCATCCGGAATTGGCTATGGCGCTCAAAACATGGGACCCCAATAGTTTGTGGAATGTGGGTCTTGGCGGCAACGCGTGGGATGGCATGGCCTACGATCCCACGCTGAATTTGCTTTACGTGGGTACCGGCAACGCAACGCCTTATTCGAAAAAATTGCGCAGCCCCAACGGCGGTGACAACCTGTTCATTTCCTGCATATTGGCGATCAATCCCGATACTGGGCGTTTGGTGTGGCATTACCAAACCACGCCCGGCGATAGTTGGGATTACACCGCAACCGCAAAATTGGTGCTGTTCGATATGGAGATAAATGGGCGCCAACGCAAAGTAATTATGCAGGCGCCGAAAAATGGATTTTTCTATGTACTGGATCGCCAAACCGGAGAGCTGCTGTCAGCAGAACCCTATGTGCCGATCAATTGGGCCAAAAAAGTTGATATGGCTACTGGCAAACCGGTAGAGACCGGTCAAGGCGATTATTGGAAACAACCCCGGCTGATAATGCCGAGCCCCTTGGGTGGACATAATTGGCAGCCGATGGCGTTTAATCCCAACACCGGATTGATGTACATCCCGACGCAACGTGGCGCGGCCATTTTAGCGGTACCCAAAGATAAATTCATTTATCGGCCGGCACAGCGTAATTACAACACCATCATCGTGATGGCTGTACCGGGCCTGACAGGTTTTGATGGTCCGTTTATGGCCGGTTTGCAAAAGGATGGTTTGCCATCGATGGAGATTATGTCGAAGGGACAGCCGGACTATAAATCCAAATCCGCTTTAATTGCGTGGGATCCACAACAGCAGAAAAAAGTCTGGGAGGTCGATACCAGCGACAACTTTACCGGAGAGCTGGCAGCGCTACGCAATGGTGGTGGTGTAATGACCACCGCCAGCGATTTGATTTTTCAGGGACGTGGCAGCGGTAAATTATTTGTTTATGACGCCAAGAGTGGACAGCAGCTACATAGCATCGACGTCGGAACCAGCATACTGGCGGCGCCGATTACCTATCGTGTTGATGGCGAGCAGTACGTCGCGGTGATGGCGGCCATGGGCCAGTATTTTCCGAAAGATGCGCTCGCGTCACAGGATGCTGCGGTGGGTCGCATTATTGCGTTTAAGTTGGGTGGCGGTGCGGTGCCGAAACCGAGAGATAAAAGTGCCGAGGAAAAAGCTCGCGAGGCAGTTTCCAGCGAGTTGCTGCAACCACCGTTGCCGCGGCGGGGTACCGAAGAGCAATACAAAACAGGTGAAGGAATTTATCGCCGCATCTGTAGCGGTTGTCACAACACGGGCGTCGCTCCGAATTTGCAACTCATGACAGCGCAAACGCACAGCGATTTCATTGCCATTGTCATGGGCGGAAAGCGCGCTGAAAAAGGCATGGCGAGCTTCAGCCATTTGTTGACGATGGATGAAGCGGAGGCATTGCATAATTATCTGATCGATGTCGCCTGGCAGGCTTACGAGAATAAGAAAAAAGAAAAGGCGGCTTATCACTAGCCGCTTGGAAAATTAATCGCTGCCGCCCATCCTAAGACAACGTTTTGAAATTGTTGCTCGCGTTGTGGCGCGCGACGGTAACTTCTGCAATTTGCGCCTTGCGCAGCACCTGTTTGCTGCAGGCATATGAGCATTGCAGTGGCTCATCGAACGCGGCCCGCTCGATAAAAAGTTGTGTTTTGACTGAGCGCTTCGGCGTGATTTGGCAGCCACACACTTGGCGAAGTAAATGCATGGCATGGCTTAGCTGAGGTCGAGGAGCTGCCATGAAGTATTCAGAGTTCTATACTGCTGTGCTTCTGTGTTCGATGAGTGCCGCTGGCGCTGAAGAGCTCGCGCTCGACGAATTCCCGCGCCTGGCGCTGTTGCAAAATACTTCATCGCCACCGGCGTCTTCACAATCGCAATTTTCTTCATCCAAATCCGAACCATTTTTTTCGGACGATAACAGTACGCAAAAAAGTTACGCGATCCCGGCGGCTGAAATCGTCGGCTTTGATTTTCTGGTAAATCGAATTAACGAGCGCGTGAATGGTGGCGACTACGAAGTCACTAGCGGCACCATCAAGCATAATCTGCGCACCGCCTGGGTAACCGATAACGATCCATTTTCGACGAATCAGTTTTTTCATCCGTATCAGGGTTCGATGTATCACGGGTTCGCGCGCTCGGCCGGGCTAGGTTATTGGGAATCATCCGCGTACACATTTTTGGGTAGCGCGTTTTGGGAAGTCGCGGGCGAGAACACACCGCCCTCAAAAAACGATCAAATCGCCAGCGGCATTGCCGGTAGTTTTCTCGGTGAGCCATTATTTCGCATGGCGAGTTTGTTGCTCGAAAATGGCGACGAGTTGCCGCAGTTTTGGCGTGAGCTGTTTGCAGCCGCGATTTCTCCGTCCACCGGGTTTAACCGACTCGCTTTCGGCAATCGTTTCGACAGCGTATTTCCCAGTCACGATCCGGCGTATTACAGCCGCCTGCAGCTCGGCGTAAATAGCGCGACACAGAAAATTCCCGGTGCCTCGACACAGCACGACCGCAACGAAGTTTTTGCCGATTATTCGATGGATTATGGTTTGCCGGGCAAACCCGGTTATCGCTACGATCGACCGTTCGATTATTTTTATTTCAATATTGTCAGTTCAAGCTCTAACGCGATTGAAAATCTGGTCAGCCGTGGTTTGCTGTACGGCACCGATTATCAGGCCGGCGATAATTATCGCGGTGTCTGGGGCATATACGGCAGTTACGACTATTTATCACCGCAGTATTTTTCGGTATCGAGCACCGCGCTCTCGCTCGGAACGACTGCGCAATGGTGGCTCACCAAATCGATTGCGCTACAAGGCAGCGCGCTGGCTGGCGCGGGCTACACCGCCATCAGCACGCGACATGGCACCGGCCCCGACGAAAAAGATTACCACTACGGCGTATCGCCACAGGCGCAACTGGCACTGCGTTTGATTTTCGATAATCGCGCGGTGTTCGATGTCAGCGCGCGCGAATATTACGTGAACGGCAATATCGAAAATCGCGGCGGCCACGACAATATCGCACGCGCCGATGCATCGTTCACCGTGCGCGTCGCGGATCATCACGCAGTGGGCATTAAATACACCTGGAACCGGCGCGACGCGACCTATTCGGATATCGATAGCAGCACGCAGACGCGGGCAGCCATCGGTATTTATTATGCATTTATTGGCGGTCAGCAATTTGGCGCGGTGGATTGGCGGCACTAATTCTGCAGCAAATCGTTCCACAGCATATCGAGCGTCAGATTTTGTTCGACGCAATCCGCCAAGCGTTCGATATCAGCCTCGCGGCGTGCGTGATAATCGAACGCTGCGATTTGATTCAACCCCGCCCATTGCAATAACGCATCGCGCGCTTCGCTCTCATCGAAAATACCGTGCAGGTACGTGCCGATGATTTGATTGTCGATGCTGATGGCGCCGTCGTTACGGTCGGATAATTTCACCGCGGGTTTTTGCAATGCTGCGCCGGTGGTAATGCCGGCGTGAATTTCATAACCCGAAACAGGCTCGCTGCCCAGCGTTAATTTTCCGCAGGTACGCCGCAATTGTTTTTCCGGTTCGAGAGTCGTGGCGATATCGAGATAACCCAACCCTTCGCTACTGCCGGCGTTGCCCTCGATGCCGTGCGGATCGAGAATTATTTTTCCCAGCATTTGAAAGCCGCCACAGACGCCGATTAATTTTCCGCCGTAGCGCAAATGTTTTTCGATGTGTTTGTCCCAGCCGAATGCGCGCAGTTGTTGCAAATCGCCGCGTACATTCTTCGAGCCAGGCAGAATAATTAAATCGCACGCGGGCAGCGTTTGATTCGGTGCAATCAATTGCAAATCGACTTGTGGATGTAAGCGCAGCGCGTCGAAATCGGTATGGTTGCTAATGCGCGGATATACCGGCACCGCGATGCGCAAAATTGATGTTTGCGTCGCATCGATGATTTGCCTTTGTTCGATCGCATCTTCGGCTTCGAGATGCCAATCGGTCAGATATGGCAATACGCCGCACACTTTTTTCTGCGTGAATTGTTCGAGCCAGTCGAGGCCCGGTTGCAGCAAACCGATATCGCCGCGAAAGCGATTGATCACGAAACCCTGCACACGCTGCTGCTCGCTTGCCGACAATAATTGCAACGTGCCGACCAGATGCGCGAACACGCCGCCGCGATCGATATCGGCAATCAAAATAACCGGACAATCGATCGCTTCGGCAAAACCCATATTCGCTATGTCGCGATCGCGCAAATTAATTTCGGCGGGGCTACCGGCGCCTTCGACGATCACCACATCGTATTGCTGAGCGAGGCGTCGATACGATGCCAGCACCGCCTGCATCGCGATGGTTTTGTAATCGTGATACGCGCGCGCTTCCATCGCTTGAATCGCTTTGCCGTGAATGATGACTTGTGCACCGGTGTCGCTGTTCGGTTTCAGCAATACCGGATTCATATCGGTATGCGGTTCGAGAAAGCACGCTTGTGCCTGTACTGCCTGCGCACGGCCAATTTCACCGCCATCGATCGTCACCGCACTATTCAGTGCCATATTCTGCGGTTTGAATGGCGCGACTTTCACGCCGCGGCGCGCGAGCACGCGACACAATCCCGTCACCAGCGTGCTCTTGCCCGCGTCCGAGGTGGTGCCTTGAATCATCAGGGTTTTTGCCGGCATTTGTTCTTGACCGATAAAGGGTGCGTGGCTACAGTGCGGAACCGCCGCAGGTGTTTGCGATTTTTCACAGTCGCAAATTAAACGGGAAATCGGTGCGCATTATCCACGAATTGAATCGAATAATTCGCTGGAGATGCAAAACCGATGCTGCCCCCGCAACGGTAAGTGAGTATGTCGATCGAATAATGCCACTGTGCTGCGCATGGGAAGGTTTCGATCGCTGAATCCGCAAGGAATCGCTCACGAGCCCGGAGACCGGCCTGCTGCGTATGGCAATTACTGCTGCGTTATTGCGCTGCAATGTAATTGCCGATGGTGTTGCGGAGGGCACGCACCAGCATATCTGTCTTTTCATTTATGCCATCGTCCTTCGCAGCAAACAGCTCTCGTTTCGCATACGGGTGTGTATGCACAAAAGGATCTCATCATGACGCAATCGCTTCGCTCCTCCGATTTTTTCACTAAATTTTTGCCGCTGGCGGTATTGATGCTGGCGACGCGCTATTTTCACATCGGTTCGGCGTGGCATCTGCCGGATGCCTCGTGGGCGGTATTTTTTCTCGGCGGTTTTTATTTGCGTCGCGCACTGTTTCCGCTGTTGGTGGCGGAAACGGTGGCGATCGATTTCATTTTCTTCGCGCTGGGTGGCAGCGCGTATTGCCTGAGCGCAGGTTATTGGTTTTTGTTGCCGACTTACGCAGCGCTGTGGTTCGGCGGCGAAATGCTTAACAAAATTGCTGAGCGCAACGTGCGCTTTTTTGCATTGGCCATCGCGTATTGGTGGGTAGCGGCGTCGCTCGCGTATTTCATATCCAATGCATCGTTTTATTGGCTGTCGGATAAAGCGGTCGATCCGAGCTGGAGCCATTACATCGAGCACGCGCAGATTTGGTATGCCGCGTTTGTGTCGCGGCCGATGATGTATTTGCTCGCCGCGGCGCTGTTGCATTTTGCGATCGTGCAAGCACAGCGTTTGCGTATGGCGGTATCGTAATATTTTCGAGGGGCCATCGTGTCGATAGCATGCCCAGCGTTACTAATCACCGCACCTTCGTCGGGCAGCGGCAAAACGTCGGTAACTGCCGCATTGGCACGCTATCACCGGCGCCGCGGCCTGCGCGTGCGCTGTTTCAAAACCGGTCCGGATTTTATCGATCCGACGATTTTGGTTCAGGCGAGCGGCCAACCCGTTTATAACCTCGATCCATGGATCATGGGTGTCGATCATTGTCGGCAGCTGTTGTTCGATGCCGCCCATCACAGCGATTTAATTTTGGTTGAAGGCGTCATGGGGTTGTACGACGGCGATCCGAGTAACGCCGATCTCGCACGCTTATTTCAACTGCCGCTGCTCGCGGTGATCGACGCGTCGGCGATGGCGCAAACCTTCGGTGCCATTGTGCATGGTCTTTCGACCTATCAAGCCGATGTGCGCCTCGCGGCGGTGGTCGGCAATCGTGTCGGTTCCGCGTATCACGCTGAATTATTGCGCGCAGCGATACCGTCATCGATTACGTTTTCCGCGCTGCCGCGCAACATTGAGTTTGCATTACCCGAGCGTCATCTCGGTTTACAAATCGCTGCGGAAATTGGCGATCTCGATGCGCGTCTCGAGCGTTTGGCCGATGCGATCGCCGACACTGCGCTGGCGCAATTGCCGCAGGCGATTAATTTCGAGGCACCGCACACCGATGTCGACATCGAGCCGCTGCTCGAAGGTATTACCATCGCGGTGGCATGCGACGCCGCGTTTTGTTTTTTGTATCAGGCCAATCTTGAGTGGCTGCAGCGCATGGGCGCGCATTTGAAAGTATTTTCGCCGCTGCGCGATACCGCGCTGCCCGCTGCCGACGCGGTGTATTTACCCGGTGGTTATCCCGAGTTGTACGCCGGCGAATTGGCGCGCAATTATTCGATGATCGACGCACTGCGCGCGCACGTCGATGCCGATAAACCGCTGCTCGCCGAATGCGGTGGCATGTTGTATCTGGCGTCGACTATGATCGATTTCGACGGCGACGAGCACGAGCTGCTCGATATTTTGCCGGCGACGGCGACGATGCAGAAAAAACTCGCCGCGCTCGGTGCGCAGCAATGCGTATTCAACGGCGAAATTATTCGCGGCCACACCTTTCATTATTCGACGTTGGTGGCGGATATCGATCCGATTGCGTTCGCGCGTACGCAGAGCGACGGCGAAGGTGAAGCGGTGTATCGCGACGGCGCGGTGACCGCATCGTATCTGCATTGGTATTTCCCCTCGAATCCGCAATTGATTGCGCAGTGGCTGCGTCCCGATTAAGTCGAGTCCCTTCTCCACACATGGAGAGCGGAGAAATTCAATGAAGAGATTTTCCGGATGTATCCACAACGCATTATCTGTTTAACTGAAGAAACCACTGAAACGCTTTATCTGCTCGGCGAGCAGGATCGTATCGTCGGCATTTCCGGATTTACCGTGCGACCGCCGCGCGCGCGCAAGGAAAAGCCAAAAGTGTCGGCTTTTACCTCGGCAAATATCGACGCGATTCTCGCGCTGCAACCCGATTTGGTACTGGGCTTTTCCGATCTGCAGGCCGATATTGCCGCGGCGCTGATTCGCCACGGCGTGCCGGTGTATATATTCAATCAGCGCAGCGTCGCGCAGATTTTTTCGATGATTGCGCAGCTCGGCGGCTTAATCGGCGTCGAACAAAAAGCACAGCGCTTGATTGCCGAGCTGCATCAAAACGTCGAAAACGCCTTGGTTAAAGCCGCGCAACTGCGGCGGCGTCCGCGTGTATTTTTCGAAGAGTGGTACGATCCGCTAATCAGCGGCATCGGCTGGGTGTCGGAATTGATCGGCATCGCGGGCGGCGACGATATTTTTCCGGAGCTGGCACGCGAGCCCGGCGCGAAGCAACGGATTATCGCAGAGCCGTTGCACGTGGTTGAGCGCATGCCCGATATCGTGATCGGCAGTTGGTGCGGTCGCAAATTCAAACCGGAACACGTGCTGGCGCGTGAGGGTTGGGACATCACGCCGGCGGTGCAAAATCAGCAGGTATTCGAAATTAAATCGCCGCTGATTTTACAGCCGGGCCCGGCTGCACTCAGCGATGGTCTTGTCGAGTTGCAGAAAATTATTGTGCGCTGGGCGGAAATGCAGTGATCGAAACATTCCTCACGAGTGCGCTCGCACTCATCGTTGCATTACTGATTGATGCGTGGTGGGGCGAACCGCGACGCTGGCATCCGCTAGTCGGATTTGGCGCACTCGCCAATGCCATCGAAGCGCGACTGAATAAAAATAGCCCATCGGATAAAAATACAAAGCCAAGTAAACAGCTCGGGCGTATTGCGCGCGGTGCGTTGGCCTGGTGCGGCTTAGTCATACCGTTAGTGTTGGTCGCGATGATTTTGCAGGCAATTGCTCACGCATTACCGGCTTGGTTATCGGTATTGATACAGGCACTGATCGTGTACCTGGCGCTTGGCCGTCAGAGTCTCGTGGAACATGCGCGCGCAATTGCGGTGGCATTGCGCGCCGAAGATTTGCCGCACGCGCGGCACGCATTGAGCCGTCTGGTGACGCGCGATACCGCGCAGCTCGATAGCACTGCGATCAGTGCGGGCGCCGTCGAATCGGTGCTGGAAAACGGCAGCGACGCGGTGATCGCGACAATATTCTGGTTTGTCGTTGCGGGGCTGCCGGGTGTGGTGCTGCATCGCACCGCAAATACGCTCGACGCAATGTGGGGTTATCGTACCGAACGCTTCAACGAATTCGGTCGCGTCGCTGCGCGCATCGACGATGTATTGAATTTCATACCGGCGCGGCTGACTTCATTCGCGTATGCACTCGCTGGTGCAACCGCCAGTGCGTTGCATTGCTGGCGCACGCAGGCGCGCGCGTGGAGTAGTCCGAATGCCGGACCGGTGATGGCAGCGGGCGCGGGTGCATTGCAATTGCAACTCGGCGGCGCGGCGATTTATCACGGCCGCATCGAGCAGCGCCCCCCGCTCGGTTGTAAACATCCGCCACAGTCACACGATATCGAACGCGCATTGCGGTTGCTCGATCATGCGCTGCTGATCGTGGTGGGTTTGTTATTGATCGGTACTGGAATTGCCGCATGGTTTTTTTGAATCCGCCACAACATGGCGGCGATTTATTCGCGGCGAGCCGTCAGTACAGTATTGCGCAGAGCGATTGGCTCGATCTTTCCACCGCCATTAATCCGCGCGCTTACCCCGTCGATACCATCGATTTGGCGCGTTGTCGTTATTTGCCGAGCGACACCGACGCGTTGTGTCGCGTTGCCCAGGAATATTTTCGCGCGCCGTTGTTGCCGGTGGTCGCCGCCGGCTCGCAGGTATTGATTCAATGGTTGCCGCAATTGCGCGGGCATTTATTTCGAAAAACCGCGCGCGTCGCGGTACCGTCGATCGGTTACGCCGAGCATGCTTTTCGCTGGCGATGGGCGGGTCACGAACTGGTTCAATACGATCCACGGCGCACGGACAGTATCGATGAGTTGCTGCAACGCGAAACGATCGATGTGCTGGTGGTCATCAATCCACACAATCCGTTGGCCACCGTGATTGAGCCCGCTCGGTTGCTGCAGTGGCAAATGGAATTGGCGACGCGCGACGGTTGGTTGATTGTCGACGAGGCCTTCGTCGATGCGATGCCGCAAAACAGTATCGTCGAATATACGGATCGCGCCGGATTGATAGCGTTGCGTTCGTTTGGAAAGTTTTTCGGGTTGCCCGGCATGCGTTGCGGTTTTGCATCTTGCGATAAAAAAATCGCTGCTGCGTTGCGCACCGCTATCGGGCCGTGGCCGCTGGCATCGACGACGAATGCAACGGCTGCGCGCGCGTATCGCGATCGCGCTTGGCAGGAACAGATGCTTGTCGAACTCGGGGTTATCGCAGCGGCGAATGCTGAACTATTGCGTCAGTTTTTTTTGGATGAGCCGGCGCTGCTGCTGGCCGGCGCATTATTCAATACGTTGTTGTTGCCGATGCCGCGCGTCCGCGCGATTGCCGAACAGCTGGCGCGCGCAGCGATTCTGATTCGCGTTATACCGATTGACGAGCAACTCGGTTTGCTGCGCTTCGGTTTGATCGATCCACAGCGCGGCGAAGACTGGCAACGCTTGCGCAGCGTATTCGCGCACAAACTCGCAGCTATTTGAGTGCGTTGTTCCTGTTGGCGCTCAATCGCTGCACCAGCCATTCTCCATCACGCAGGTACTCAACGCCTCCGGTTCGCGCCATTGTTCGAGTTGCAACATCGGCGCCGAATAAAATTGATCGACGTGCCCCAGACATAAAATCGCGATCGGCTCCGCATCGCTCGGCATGTTCAGCAATTGCGCCAATGCCTGCGGTTCGAATAACGACACCCAGCCCATACCGAGATTTTCGGCGCGCGCTGCCAGCCACAAATTTTGAATTGCGCACGCGACCGATGCGATATCCATATGCGGCATCGTGCGACGGCCGAAAATGTGCGGCTCACGTCGATCCATCAGCGCAACCACGATAACTTCGGCGCATTCGCGCACGCCATCGACTTTCAAACGCAGAAATTCGTCTTCGCGCTGCTCGAGTGCGCGCGCAGTGGCGAGGCGCTCGCTATCAACCAAGGCGTTAATACGCATGCGCAATGCGGTATCGGTAATTCGAATAAAACGCCACGGTTGCATTAATCCGACCGAAGGGGCCTGATGCGCAGCCGCGAACAGGCGTGCCATGACCACCGGTGCGATTGGATCGGGTTTGAAATGGCGCATATCGCGGCGTGCAGCGATTACGCGATAAATAGCCATGCGTTCGGCGACATCGAAGCGATGCATTACCACTCGACGCCTTTCTGCGCTTTCACACCGGCGCGAAACGCATGCTTCACATCGTCGATCACACTCAAGGTGTCCGCGAGGTCTTTTAATTCCGGCGCGGCACCACGCCCAGTAATTACCACATGTTGATGAGGAGGGCGCTGTTTGATCGCATTGATGACTTCATCGCGATCGAGATAACCGTACTTCAGCATGTAAGTCATTTCATCGAGCAGCAACAATTGCACGCTATCGTCGGCAAGCAGACGTTTTGCTTCTCGCCACAGCGTTTTTGCGGCGGCGATATCGAGCGATTTATCCTGCGTTTCCCAGGTAAAACCCGTGCCCATCACATGAAATTCCAGCTCGGGGCAGCGCTGTTGTAAAAAGAAATGCTCACCGCAATCCATCGCACCTTTGATGAATTGCACCACGGCGGCTTTATAGCCATGACCGAGTGTGCGTATCACCATGCCGAAGCCAGAGCTGCTTTTACCTTTACCGTTGCCGGTAATCAGCACAACGAGACCGCGATCTTCATTCGCTTCCGCAATTTTTTTATCGATCACTTCTTTTTTGCGTTGCATGCGTTGTTTGTGGCGGGTCTCGGAAGATGGTTCGGTGGATTCGGTCATCGCTCTGATCCAATAAGATTACGCTGCACTAATAAAAAAGGGCGCTTCAAGTGCGCCCCAACCCTAACGCAAGCAATTCAATCAACGGAAATGGAAGCGAGCACCAGCATATACCGCCGCTTTCGACGTGTTATAGCTGGTGACTTCCTGATAATCGTCATTCAGCAGGTTTTCGCCGCGCACATATAAATCGAGCTGTGGCGTTGCCGCCCAGTTGATGCTGGCTTGCAGCGCGTTGTAATCGTCTAGCTTGACGCGACCGACACCGAAAATTTGGTCTTCGTTATCTTTCACGATGCGCAGATTAGCGTGAATCGTCAGGCGATTGATGGGCTCGATATCGAAGCCGAGATTAGCGATGTGCCGTGGACGCCGTATACGCTGATCATCATTCGGGTCTTCGGTCTCGTTGTAGGTGTAATTACCCACTAGTCTGAATTGTGCGGTGATTGGATAAACACCGGTTAACTCAACGCCGCGCGAATGTGTTGCACCGACATCCTGCAAGTAGCCGGTAAAACCAACCAGATCAAAATCGATTTCGTTGTAAATGGTTTGATCGAAATAAACCGCTTCGGTGTAGGCCCCGTTTTTCCAGTGATATTCAAGGCCCACATCCAGGCCTTTGCTGGTTTCTTCGCGGAGTTTCACATTTGACGCAGGCGTGCCGAAATGATCGGTTTTGTTGTAATTGATTTCGTAAAGACTTGGTGCGCGAAAGCCGGTACCGTAACTTGATTTCAACTTCAGCGTATCGCTTCCAACGTCGATCAAATAAGCTGCGCTGGCGTGGTAACTAGTGTGATCGCCAAAATCATCATTATCGTCGTGGCGGGCGCCAGCGGTATAAAAGAACCGATCAGCTACCCGGCCCTGCCATTCGGCGTAATAACCACGTTGATCGCGCTGTTGTTGGCTTTCCCCTTCGGTTTTCAGGCTTTCCTTCTTAAGGTCGGCGCCATAAACGATATCACCAGTATGTGGGAAGCGAAAAATACCCTGGTACTGTGCCTCATCAATAATTCCCCGATTGTTGCCGCCGCCAAAACCATCGGCAAAGTCTTCTCGACTGCTATCGGAACGCTGCAGTGCAATACTCTGCTGTGTCGCTTCAATGTTGTAAGTGGCGCTCGCGCGGTACGCAGTTAAATCGTAATCATTGACACAGTGCTCAGAGGCAACGAAACAACCGTCGTATTCATTTTCCGCGCGTACGTTACGAATCGTGGTCTCGATGCGCAGTTCGTCGGTCGCTTGTATGCCGCCGTTAAAGTGCAACGTGGTGTTGGTGTAACCATCGGTGTCGCGCGCCACCGTGTCAGTGCTACGCGCATTGAAACCATCGGTATCGAAATGCGTGGCCGATAAAGAATAATCAGCGATGTCATTTTTGCCGCGAATATTTCCAAACAAATTGGTCGTGTTATAGCGACCGTATTCAACGGCAGCATCGGCAGCAAACGGCTCATGGGCACGGCGCGTAGTGATATTGACGATGCCGCCGGCATCCGCGCCGTACATCATCCCCTGTGGGCCACGTAATACTTCGATACGTTCGATACCGCCGCTCATTAAGTCTTCAAAGCGTGGCGATACTTGAGGTGCAGTGGTATCCGAAATATTCATGCCATCGATCAGCACCAGCGTGCGATACGATTCTTCGCCACGAATGCGCAACGATGTGGTTTTGCCAACGCCACCATTGCTGCTGATGTTGATGCTCGGCAGACTGCGTAAAATATCCGCGGCACTGGTCGCACCATTCGCTGCAATATCATCGGCGGTCAGTACTGAAATTGAAGCCGCCACTTCACGCAACGGCACGGATTGGCGGTTGGCCGTTACTACCTGCGTATCGAGAGACGTCGTTGCAATGAGGTTATTGGCGGGAATTTCACTGTCTTTCAATTCAGCGACAGCGGATGTCATCGAGATAAGGTTCAGCGCAGCAATTGCACTGCACAGCAAAGATTTTTGCATGGACATGAAAAAAGCCTCAATTCGTCGGACAAAACGAACGAGGGAGAGCAGCAAGTGGGAACAACACAGCGGAAGTTGCAGCCACCGATGATGCCCTCCGCATCATCGTATAGTTGGGGTGTTTTGAAACCGTTGAAACCGGTTATCAAAATCATCACTGCGATTGGCTGGTATCGGGCTTTCAGTCATTGCTTACAGCAGAAACAGACTGATTACCGTTGCGGGGGCAGCGTTGGCTTTGCGGCACTCCAAAAAATTTCGCGGAGTTGCGCACCAGACTTCCCATTCAACTCATCCAACTCCTGTCACGAGTGATGAGCACCGATTGCAGTGGGACCGAACTGTACGGATGTGACTGGGGTGTGTCAAGGATCGAAGGCTTTAATCGCGGCTAACAATTCGGTGTGATGCGGACACGCGAGTGCATGTTGCTGTGCGCGCTGCACGATAAAACCATTGATAAAATCGATCTCAGTAGGGCGGTGCGCCAAACGATCCTGCAACATTGACGAATGGTTCATTGCAGTACCACGAATCACTGCATGTACTGCAGCGCGACATTGTTCAAGTGTTAGAGCCTGGTTTTCAGCATTCGCCACGGTGACAAATTCACGGCATAGCGCATCGATAATCGAATCGATATTCGGCACTTGCAACAATTCGCCGTTGCGACATCGATGCAGCGCAGTCAGTGGATTGATCACACAGTTCACCGCGAGTTTCAGCCATAACCGTTGTGCAATATCGTCGACGGCGTCGATCTGTAATTCGCACTGCAGCGCGACAGCAACATTTTGCGTAATAGGCTGTTCTACGCGATTAATTGCGCCAAGCACCGTGCTGCCATGGCCGGCATGCACCACGCAAAAACGCTGCGTTTGATACGCGCCTTCGGTGCTGATGGCATGCAGAATCACGGCGTCGGGAATTTCCTGTTGCAACAGTTCGCGCACACCCATGCCGTTTTGCAGCAGAACAAGAACCGGTCGTGGCGCGAGCTGCATTTTGAGCGAGCGGATTGCCCCGAGTGTCTGCTGTGCCTTCGTGCAAATCAGCACCTGCCGAATTTGCTCATGCGAGTTCGAAGCAATCTCGGCGGGCACTGCAATCGATAATTTTTCATGAGCGAGCTGTAATTCGATGCCGCCCCGGTGCTGCAATTTTTCCAGGGTCGGCGCGTCGCGCAGCAATAAACGCACATTGCAACCAGCGCGGCGCAAATAGGCGGCATAGAGACAGCCGATGGCGCCGGCGCCGAGTAAGTGCCAGGTCAAATTCTGCGGAGATTGTGCCGCCATTCGGGTTTCCGGTGCGGTGGGTTTAGGAGCAAGTGAGCATGGTAATATTGCGCGCTATGAATGTGTACTTAGCGAGGAATTTCCATGCCGTCATTCGATGCTATTTCCGAAGTCGATCTGCACCAATTCACCAATGCGGTCGATCAGGCCAGCCGTATTATCGAAACGCGCTTCGATTTCAAGGGTATCGATGCCAAATTCGAACGCGATAAATTGGTGGTCACCATTTTTGCCGAAGCGGATTTTCAGATCGATCAAATGGAAGACATCCTGCGCGCGAGTTTGATCAAATGCAAAATCGATCCGCTGGCGATGGAGGTCGGCGATTTGCAGCCGACCGGCAAGCAGGTGAAAAAAGTCGTCACGATGAAAAATGGTTTGGAAACCGATCTGGCGAAGAAAATCGTCAAAATGATTAAAGACAAGAAACTGAAAGTGACGACACAAATTCAGGATGAGCAGGTGCGCGTGACCGGTAAGAAGCGCGATGACCTGCAAGAAGTCATGGCGATGCTGCGCGAAGCAAAACTCGAACAACCGCTGCAATTCACCAATTTTCGCGATTAGCTACTGCGCTCGGCATCTTGCGCGCGGGCGGTACTCACTTTTTATAAGGGCTACCAAGGCTCACATACTGATATGTATGCTCCGCTTCCTCCGTTCCGGCCGCGTGCAACCTGCCTTCGCTCGTTGCGCTAATCCATTCCGCCGATAGACAATCTGTGCAGCAGCGCAAGAATCGGTAGGGCAGCGCTTGTTAGACTGGTGCAACAACAATGACTCGGGCGCTCCCATGATCCATAACTCTTCCAATGTGTCGTTATCTTCCGCATCGACACGTGCACTGCAGGCAGCTGCAATCGGCATATTCGCGTTGCTCGCCGGCTGCCAAACGACAAAATCCCCACCGGCACCGCTGGTCCAGACACCGACTGCCACGCATGAATTTACGGTAAACGATAACGACGATGTCATCGGTCGCTTGCAGGTCACGCATGCGCATGCCGAGGACACGCTGTCGGACATCGCACGCCGTTTCAATATCGGTTACGAAGAAATCGTGCGCGCCAATCCCGGCGTCGATCCGTGGTTGCCCAAGGAAGGCACTCCGGTTATTTTGCCGACGCAATTCGTGCTGCCCGACGCGCCGCGCGAAGGCATCGTGATCAATCTGGCGGCTCTGCGCCTTTATTATTTTCCGGTGCCGAAAAAAGGCGAGCCGCAAAAAGTGATCACGCATCCGATCGGTATCGGCTTGATCGGCTGGAAGACGCCGGTCGGCAATACCAAGGTTACCGGCAAGCGCGAAAATCCGTGGTGGTATCCGCCAGCCTCTGTGCGTAAAGAACACAAAGAAGAAGATGGCGAAATTCTGCCGGCAAAAGTGCCACCGGGGCCGGACAATCCGCTCGGGCAGTACGCCCTGACACTCGATTGGCCAAGTTATTTAATTCACGGCACTAACCAGCCATACGGTATCGGTATTCGCGCGAGCCACGGCTGTATTCGTTTGTATCCGGAAGACATTGCGCAATTGTTCGATCAGATTCCGGTCGGTACCAAAATCACCGTGGTGAATGAGCCACAGGTATACGGCCATCGCGGCGATACCATTTATCTGCAAAGTTATCCGGTGCTCGACGATTATCCGCCGCTCAAAAAAGCTGAAAAACAAAAAGCGACGAAGCAAAAACCGGGCGCATCAAAAATTGCTGAGTCCAAAGCGCGCGATAGCAAAAATGCCGCGACGGTGGCGCATGCCGATTTCGCGAATAATCCTGCTGTCGATCGCACACTGATTGCAGAACTGGAAAAAAATCCGAATGGCATCGCGCTGCCGATTTCATTGCCGCAAATGACATTGCAAAAATTCGTTGCCGCCGCACCGCAGGTAGAAAATCGTTTGCCCGATCAGGCGACGTGGGACGGAGTCGAATAGGCGTCGTTTTGCATCGACAATTTTTTACCCGCAATCATTCACGGAGGATGCCATGATTATTTCAATCATCAATCGATCGCACCGGCTTAAGGACGAACAAGTTCAGAATGCGATTCGTGCGATCAATCGTCAGGTTGCTGAAGACTTCGAGCCGTACTGGAGTTTCGGTGCAACATTGCGACTCGAAGGCGCGGTCGGTGCTCGTCCCGACAAGCAGGCGCTGGCGGATTTACGCGGCGACGCGATTCTGTATTTATGGGATGAAAGCGATGTCGAGGAAGCGCTCGGCTATCACGAGGCCAATTTTCGCGGCATTCCTTACGGTTTTGTGTTCACCGAATTATGTCGAGAGCTCGGCGATGACTGGACGACAACACTATCGCATGAGGCACTCGAATTAATCGGTGATGCGCAGAGCAATTTACTGGTGCAGGGGCCGCATCCGGAATACCCGGAGCGCGAAGTTTTTCATTGGTTTGAAATGTGCGATGCGGTGCAATCAGATAGTTATGAAATCGATGGCATCCGCGTCTCGAATTTTGTGCTCCCGCTCTATTTCACCGTTGGCGAACAAGAGGGCGGACGCAACGATTTTCTGGGGCGGTTGCACAGGGGTAAAGGGTTGCAATCGTTTGGTGTGCGACCCGGCGGCTATATCGGTTTTTACGATCCGCAAAAAAATGCGCACGATACCTATGTGGTAGCGAGCGACAAAAAAGCCAAGCGTCGCCTCGCGATCAAAGCAAAAGTGCAGGCGGGTCGCGGTTATTTGCGTAAGCGTGGCAATGCGATTACGGCAAAGGAAGGCATGCACGAGCAGGTGCTCGATCAAGGCATGTTGCGTTCGGCGACCACTGCCGATCCGATTCGTCATGTGGTGGTGTTGATGCTCGAGAATCGCTCGTTCGATCAAATGCTCGGCGATGCCACGCGTATCTATCCGCAGTTGGAAGGCATTCCGCAAAACGGCGCCGGCTATCGTAATGCCTCGTCCAAAACCGGCACGGTGTTTGTGCAGAAACCGAATGCGACAGCGAAGGTGCAACCCGATCCAGATCACGAACACGATCATGTGATGCTGCAATTGGGCGGCGCTAAGCTGCCGCCGATGGGTGGTTTTATCGATTCGTATTTAAGTGTGCCCGGTGCCACCGAAACTAATGCCCAACAGGTGATGAATTATTTTCCGCTCGGTGCCACACCAGCGCAGGATTCGTTGCCGGCATTGCATGGATTGGCGCGCAATTTTCTCGTCTGCGATCACTGGTTTTCGTCGATGCCGGGCCCGACCTGGCCGAATCGATTTTTCGTGCACAGCGGTACCAGCCTCGGCCATGTGCTGATGCCGTCGCGGCAGCATCCGGAAAACATGCGCATTTACAATCAGGATACGATTTACGATCGGCTCAATGATGCCGGCAAAAATTGGCGTATTTATCACGATGGCATTCCACAGAGTATTGTGTTGACGCATTTGTTGCCGAAATTGCCAACCTCGCATTATCGATCGATGAATAAATTTTTCGATGACGTGAAAGATGCCGACGATTTTCCGGATTACGTATTTATCGAACCGCGTTACTTCAGCCCCAACGAAAATGATCAACATCCACCGGCGGATGTCATGGCTGGCGATAAATTACTTGCCGATGTTTATAACGCGTTACGCAATAGTGATTTATGGTCATCGACATTATTGATCGTCACCTACGACGAGCACGGCGGCTTTTATGATCATGTAGTGCCGCCAACGACAATCGCACCCGATAAAAACACCGATGAATATTCGTTCACGCAGTTGGGTCCGCGTGTGCCGGCGCTGTTGATTTCGCCGTGGGTCGATGCCGGTGTTTGTAAAACGCCGTTCGAACATTCCAGTATTCTGCGCTATCTCTGCGATAAATTCGGCATGCCGCCGCTCGGTCTGCGCGCGGCTCCCGCGGCCGGCAATTGTCAGACGCAAAGTTTCGCCGCCGAATTGCGCAAGCGAGTGACACCACGCACCGATGCGCCGACAACGCTCGGTAATTATGGTGCGCGCCGTCGTGCCGCGGTCGAGGTAAAACCATCGCCGGTGGCAGGGTCGCGCGAAGCGCTGTTGTATTACGTTGCGTCGTTACCGGAAGACGCGCCTGCAATCGCTGCCGCCCCGGCTACTATCCGCAAAGCGCGGCTCGATACCCACACCAAGCTCAAAGCGGTGGCATTGAAAAATACGCCTGACCACGAATTGCGCGCGACCGCCGAACAGCGTTTCGAGCAGCTGCGTGCGCAACCTTCGATGGGTGCTCTGGCCGCCAAATCCCCGCGCCACAAATCTTCCGGTGGCAATGCCGCTCTTAGCCGTCCATCGCCTAAGAAAGCGCCTCGCAAAAAAACCGCCGCTGCGACGCGTCGAAAGAAGCCACCTGTTTGAACACGCACTGATTGTTGGATCGACCGGGCCTGCGCCGTCGGTCGATCGGCTTCTCGTTAGTGGCAACCGAGCTTCTCGCTCCGCCATCTCACTTTTCGCTCCCGACAATCTCAGAGGGCCGGCGATTTTGTGAAGCCGATCACCCGTTCGCTGGCTACACTGAACACAATTCCACGAAAAAACGAATAAATAAGGAGGGTGTAGCGCATGGCTATCCCTGCGGTTGTTGACACGTTGCTGCGTGAGCAAAACATTCAATACGATATCGCCGCTATTGCGGGCACACCCGAGAATGCGGTGCAGGTCGCACTGTTGCACGATGGCGAGCACCGCTTGCACGTGTTGTATCCGGCGGGGTATCTGCTCGATCTCAACGCGCTGCGACAGCAGAGCGGTTGGGACTTGCGCGCGATGTCGCCGAAGCAGGTCCACGACATGTGTCAGCGCCGCAATCTGCAGCATGTGCCGGCAGTGCCGAATGCGATGGGGCTGCCGACACTGGTCGATAAAACGTTACTGAGCGCGAACGGCATCGTGCTGCGCTCGGGCGGCGACGATAACGTGCTGTATTTGCGCACCGATCAATTTCAACAAAGTCTCGCGCAGGCGGTGATCGGCGAATTTGCAGTGGATTTGCACACGCTTGAGCGCAATGCGTTCGATGCGATCGACGATGTCGAGCAAATCAATCATGCGGTGGCTAATTTCACGCAATTGCGCGTTAAGCAGCGTCTCGAAGAAACACTGGAAATGCCGCCGCTGCCGGAAACCGCACAGCGTATTTTGAAATTACGCGTCGATCCGCACGCCGATGTGCGCGACTTATGCAACCTGGTGGAAATGGATCCGCCACTCGCCGCGCAGGTCATCAGCTGGGCCACCTCACCGTATTACGGCTATACCGGCAAAATTAAATCGGTACATGATGCGGTGGTACGCGTGCTTGGATTCGAGGTGGTGCTCAACCTCGCACTGGGTTTGGCGCTCGGTAAAAGTTTGAAAGCGCCGAAAGATAATCCGCAGGGATTCACGTCGTATTGGCAGCAGGCGGTGTACTGCGCGACTGCGGTCGAATCGCTGGTAGGTTGCATCCCGACGGCGCAGCGTCCGGAAGTGGGCATCGCTTATTTAACGGGGCTGCTGCATAACTTCGGTCATTTGTTGATGGCCGAAGTTTTTACGCCATATTTCTCGACGTATTGCCGTTTTCAGGAAGCGAATCCGTTTGTCGGTTATCCATCGATCGAACGCTTTTTGCTGGGCATCACGCGCGATCAAATGGCGGGTTGGCTGTTGCGGCTGTGGTCGATGCCGGAAGAAGTGTGTGTCGGGCTGCGTTATCAGAACGACGCCGAGTACGCGGGTCCCGAGCATCAATACGCGAATCTCGTGTATGTGGCGATGCGTTTATTGCGCCGTCACGGGATTGGCAATGCGCCGCTTGAATCGATTCCACTCGAAGTCTTCGAGCGTCTGCATCTCAATCCGGTGAAAGCCGATCAGGCGATTCAACACGTGGTCGATGCCAGCGAAGAAATTATCGCGCAAATTTAATTAATCGCTGCTTAAGCGGCTGCGCTTAATCAGAAGTTTCCACTCAACGCTTGCGCCATTCCCGCAACATAAATTCCGCGTGCACCGATAAGGTTTCCAATTGTTCCAGGTGCGCGCGCCGTTCGGCTGTCGCACGCCAGTAATGCGGTGTCATCCGCGCGAGCTGCATAATCTCCGGTTGTTGCAATACCAACGGAAGTTCCAGTGTTTCCGTCTGTGTTTGCTCGAAGCCATTGGCTGCGGCATCGTCGAACGTTTCGCTCTCATGCGTGGTGACATTTTCGTACAGCACTTCGCGCAATTCGCGTAAATGATTCGCACCCGGACCGACGAATAACAGCACACCGTCGTCGCGCAACACGCGCGCTATCTCGCGCCAGTGCGGGCGGCAAAAAATATTCAGCACCGTATCGAAATATTTATCGTGCAGCGGTAATGCGCGGCTATTGCCGACACACCATGTCACTTTATCGCTGCGGCGTGCAGCAACGGCGAGCGCCGGTTTGGAAATGTCGAGACCGACCACATTGCGATATAGCGCTTCGGCGAACGCCACCGTGTAATAGCCTTCACCGCAACCGAGATCGAGTATTTGTTGATGATGGTCGAGCGTGCTTTGCCACTGCGCCAGTTGTTCGACAATACGCGCGCGCAGCGGCGCATAAAATCCGGCATCGAGAAACGCACGCCGATCGGCGATCATTTCCGCGCTATCGCCCGGCGCTTTACTGGGGCGCTGTGAGCTCAACAGTAAGTTGATGTAGCCCTGACGCGCAATATCGAAGCTGTGATTGTTAATGCAGCGATACGCTTTCTCCACACGCGCTAAATCGGCGCTGCATACCGGACACCGCAATATCGAGGGCACGCTCACTGCGCGTGTTCGCTCGCTACGCAATCGACAAAATATTCGCTGCGGCCGTCGACCGTTTCTTCGACCAGACCGTGAATATCCGTTTTCAGTCCCGGGAAGCGTTCGTTAAATTCGCGCGCGAATTGCAGATACTGAACAATGGTGCGATTGAAACGCTCGCCCGGAATCAGCAGCGGAATTCCGGGTGGATACGGCGTCAACAATGTTGCAGTGATACGGTCTTCCAGTTTGTCGAGCGGTACGCGTTCGATTTGACGATGCGCCATTTTCGCAAAAGCATCGGTCGGCTTCATCGCCGGCACCATGTTCGATAAATACATTTCGGTGGTCAGGCGTGCGATATCGTTTTGCTTGTAGACGTCGTGAATCTGCTGACACAAATCACGCAGGCCGATGCGTTCATAACGCGGATGCGCGGCGACGAAATCCGGTAGTACGCGCCATAGCAATTGGTTGCGATCGTAATCGTCCTTGAATTGTTGCAGCGCGGTCACGAGCGTATTCCAGCGGCCCTTGGTGATGCCGATCGTGAACATGATGAAGAAGCTGTAGAGACCGCATTTTTCGACGATCACGCCATGCTCTGCGAGATACTTGGTAACGATCGCGGCGGGAATGCCGAAGTCATCAGAAAACTCGCCATCGACATCCAGGCCGGGGGTAATGATGGTTGCTTTAATCGGGTCGAGCAGATTGAAGCCGTCGGCGAGATCGCCGAAACCGTGCCATTTTTCGCCGGGCTTGAGCATCCAGGCTTCGCGTTCTTCGATGCCTTCCTCGGATAAATCTTTTGGCCCCCAGACTTTAAACCACCATTGATCGTCGCCCCACTCGGCATCGACTTTGCGCATGGCGCGGCGAAAATCGAGCGCTTCGGAAATCGATTCTTCCACCAATGCAGTACCGCCGGGCGCCTCCATCATCGCTGCCGCGACATCGCACGACGCAATAATTGAATATTGCGGCGAGGTGGATGTATGCATCAGATACGCTTCGTTGAAGGTGTGCTTATCGAGTGCACGCGTCTGTGAATCCTGCGCGAGAATTTGCGAAGCTTGCGATAAACCGGCGAGCAATTTGTGCGTCGATTGCGTCGAAAATACCATCGATTCTTTGCAGCGCGGCCGATCCGCACCGATCGCGTGAAAATCGCCGTAGAAATCATGGAATGCTGCGTGCGGCAGCCACGCTTCATCGAAGTGCAGCGTATCGATTTTACCGTCGAGCATTTCTTTAATTTCTTCGACGTTGTACATCACGCCGTCGTAGGTGCTCTGCGTAATCGTCAGCACGCGCGGCTTGGCTTTCGAATCCTTCGCAAACGGATGCGCGGCGATTTTCTTCTGAATATTTTCCCACTCGAATTCCGATTTCGGAATCGGGCCGATAATGCCGTAGTGGTTGCGCGTCGGCATCAGGAATACCGGAATCGCACCGGTCATTATGATCGCGTGCAGAATCGATTTGTGACAGTTGCGATCGACGATGACGATATCGCCGGGCGCGACGGTGCTGTGCCAGACGATTTTGTTCGAGGTCGAGGTCCCGTTGGTGACGAAGAACAAATGATCGGCGTGGAAAATACGCGCGGCATTCGCTTCGCTATGCGCGACCGGGCCGGTGTGATCGAGCAATTGGCCGAGCTCATCGACCGCGTTGCACACATCCGCGCGCAGCATGTTTTCGCCGAAGAATTGATGGAACATCTGCCCGACCGGACTTTTTAGGAACGCGACGCCGCCAGAGTGGCCCGGGCAGTGCCACGAATACGAGCCGTCCTGCGCGTAGTGCAGCAGTGCGCGAAAAAACGGCGGCGCCAGCGTATCGAGATAGGTCTTCGCTTCGCGCACGATGTAGCGCGCGACGAATTCCGGCGTGTCCTCGAACATATGAATAAAGCCGTGCAGCTCTTTCAGCACTTCGTTCGGAATATGACGCGAGGTACGGGTTTCGCCGTAAATGAACAATGGAATATCGGGATTGCGCCGACGAATTTCGCCGACGAAATCGCGCAGCTGTTGCACCGCGAATTCGGCGGCTTCTTCCGATTGAAACTCCTCGTCGTCGATCGACAAAATGAAGCCGGAGGCGCGGCTCTGCTGTTGTGCGAAGCTCGACAAATCACCGTAACTGGTGACGCCGAGCACTTCGACGCCCTCTTCTTCGATCGCCGTTACCAGCGCCCGGATACCGAGGCCGCTGGCATTCTCCGAGCGGAAGTCTTCATCGATGATGACGATGGGGAAGCGAAATTTCATTGGCCTGGCCTCGGCTGGGGATAAATAGGGCGCGATTCTCGCATGAATCGCGTAATTCTGTGATCGTTTAGTGCCGCCATTCTCAATGAAAAGCCCCGCTTGCGTTGCGAGCCGCCCCTTTCGTTTAAGGGGGCGAACGTGCCACGCTGGATATCACAGTAACTTCTCGGTTGGCACGAATCATTCCCCCTTTTATTAAAGGGGGTAGGGGGATTTAATGGCCATCGCAGATATCGCCACACCAGCCGACATCGATCGGTTAGTCGCCGCGTTTTATCAAAAGGTTCTGGGTGATCCGATGATCGGCTTTTTCTTTACCGATCTCGCGGGCATTGATGCCGAGCACCTACCCGCGCATCTGCACAAGATCAGCGCTTTCTGGCAGCAACAATTACTGGGAGTTCCCGGTTATCGCGGGCAAACATTCGCGGCACATGCCGCACTGCACAAACGCGCGGCGTTGAATGGCGATCATTTTCATCGCTGGTTATTTCTATTCGAGCAGACCATCGATGAATTATTTGCCGGGCCACGCGCGCAGGGTGCCAAACAGCGGGCGCGCGCGATTGCCGGCTCGATGCAGCAGGCGCTGGCTGAGCGCCATCCGACCGAGCTGGCGCTGCAGCCGCTGCTCGGCGTGCAAAAGCACGAACCCGAGCCGCGCCGCTGAGTGGTTCTGTTAGAGCGGATTGTTTTCCAGCGCGGCGATACGTTCTTCAAGGCTCGGGTGCGATGCGAACAGGCGCGCTAATCCGCTTTTACGGTTGCCCGAAATACCAAACGCCGTCAGTTTGCCCGGCAACTGCGTTTCTTCGTAAACCGCCTGCAAGCGACGCAATGCCGCGATCATATTCTGACGACCGGACAAACGTGCACCGCCGGCATCGGCGCGGAATTCGCGGTGGCGCGAAAATGCCATCACGATCATCGATGCCATGATGCCGAGCACGATTTCGAGTGCGATGTGAATCGCAAAATATGCCATGCCGGGGCCGTTCTCGTTCTTCAGTATCGCGCGATCGACGAAGCTGCCGACGGCGCGTGCGATGAAAATCACGAACGTGTTCAGCACGCCCTGAATCAGCGTCAACGTCACCATGTCGCCATTGGCAACGTGCGCAACTTCGTGACCGATCACGGCGTCGGCTTCCTCGCGCGACATGTTTTGCAGTAGGCCGCTCGACACCGCGACCAGCGCATTATTGCGGCTCATGCCGGTAGCGAACGCATTGACTTCGTGCGCGGGAAAAATCGCCACTTCCGGCATGCCGATACCGGCGGCTTGCGCATGACGCTGCACGGTTTCGACCAGCCAGCGCTCCTGCGCGTTGCTCGGTGCGGTAATGACCTGCGCACCGGTGGCGCGTTTTGCCGACCACTTCGAAATCGCCAGCGAAATAAAAGCGCCGCCGAAGCCGAAGATCAGCGCGAAGCCGAGCAGTGCGCTGTAGTCGATACCGTTTTGCGTCAGGTAACGGTTGACCCCGAGCACACTCGCCGTGATCGACAACATCACCATGATCGCGATGTTGGTGGCTAAGAATAAAAATATGCGTTTCATTGCTTACATCTCCAGTTGGCAAAGCGGGTTAAACATCATTCATTTAATCGAAGTCGAACAGCTCGGACAGCATCGAGCGCTTGCGTTTCGGATGATGCCGATCGTAATGACCGGAGGGCTCATCGCGATAACGCTGCTGCGGGTGCGAGCCGCGGCGATCGTCGTCATGGTTGGACCGCTCTGGCTCGACATTACTTCGTTCAATGATCTTGTCGAGTTCACCGCGATCGAGCCAGACGCCCCGGCATTGGTGGCAGTAGTCGATCTCGACGCCTTGCCGTTCGGTCATCGTTAATGCGGTTTTGCATGTGGGACATAACATGGGTACATCCTCCTGTTTCTCAATGGGTATTTCGCAAAATCGTGTTCCGGCGTCGCGCGTCGACGGCGGCTTATCGACGCGCGGCTGTTCGCGTCCGCGCGATGCTGGCGCCAATCGAGATCGCGAGTACCAGCGCCACCGCGCCGAGCGACCAGATAATCGGAATTTTGTAGATATCGATCAGCAGCATCTTGGCGCCGATCAGCAGCAGAATCACCGCGAGGCCATATCGGAGCAGCGGGAAGCGATCGGCAAAATCCGCGAGCAGGAAGTACATCGTGCGTAGCCCCATGATCGCGAAGATATTCGAGGTCAACACGATGAACGGATCGCTCGTCACCGCGAAAATGGCTGGAATACTGTCGACCGCGAAAATCAAGTCGGTGAATTCGACCAGCACCAGCACCAACAACAGCGGTGTCGCATAACGCACGCCGTTGCGCATCACGAAAAAGTGTTCGTGTTCGAGCCGTTCGGTGATTGGATAATGATTGCGAATCCAGCGTACGACCGGGTTCGCTTCGAGATCGGGTTTGTGTTCTGACATCCACAGCATCTTGATGCCGGTGAAAATCAGAAACGCGCCGAATATATATAAAATCCAGTGGAACTGCGTGATTAGCCAGCTGCCGAGAAAGATCATGCCGGTGCGCATGACGATGGCGCCGACCACACCGAATATCAGCACGCGCCGCTGCAATTCGGGCGGCACCGCGAAATACGAGAAGATCATCAGCCAGACAAAAATATTATCGACCGCGAGCGATTTCTCGATCAGATAACCGGTGAGAAATTCGAGCGCGCGTTCGTCGGCGATTTCGCGGCCGAATTTTCCGTCGAGATACCACCACAGCGCGGCATTGAATATAAGCGCGACCGTGATCCATACGCCGGACCATACAGCTGCTTCTTTGATTGACACACGGTGCTCGCGGCCGCCGTGCAACACGAATAGGTCAACCACGAGCAAGGCGATGACGATGGCAAAGAAGCCCAGCCATAGCCAGACATCGCCGACCGAACCGAAATATGCGTAGGACTCCATGAACATCTCCGACAACGAGCAAAAAAAACGGCCTGGTCCGAAGGACGCAGGCCGTTTTTTTATTCGCTTCGCTGTGGGAGCAGTATCGATCGCGAATGCATAGCCTTGCCCTTCGGCAAGGTCTTGCTCGCAATGCGGCCAAATCGTGCATGGCACTATTGGTGCTTGCCTGATACACCGGGCGAAACTGCAATATCGCAATTTCAACCGTACTGACGACGTACCAGCGTAGAGCTACTCCCCTTGATGAATCGCACGTTAACGAAATGGCTGAGATCAGTCAACGCATGTGGTGTGAATAATTTTGCTGAACGTTTGTCCTGAATGCTGAGCTTCAGCGAGAGCTGTGCAGGAGTCATCCGTTCCGTTTTCATGGAATTCCTATAATTCGCGCTGTAAAAGTTGCCGCTCGTTAGCATGAGGGCAGCTATAGGCGACGTAACGCCCGGTGTGATCAGTGAAAATTGCAGGCATAGGGCTTGCACCGTGCGACAGCAGCATCCGCATGCAGGCAATATCCATCGACCGCGGATAGGAGGCAGCCATGAATAACATTATTGTTTGCGCGGCATTCGCATTGTCATGTTCAGGAATGGCACTGGCCCAGATCGAAAACAGCGGTCAGCGTCAGGAGAATACGCGCAATGTCGTAAGCGCTGGCGTAAAGGAAATAATAATGACCAACGAGTCGTTTATTAAACAGGCGGCGATCAGTAATCTGGCCGAGATCGAATTATCGAATCTCGCCCTGCGCAAAAATGCGAGTCCGATCGTTCAGAGCTTCGCGCAGCGGATGCAAAAAGATCATGGTGCCACCACCAAAGAGTTACAGGTCATTGCGAAGAGTAAAAGTATCGAGATACCGACCGAGCTCGACGATGCGCATAAAAGCATTTACGAAAAGCTGAGTCCTTTGACCGGCGCGGAATTCGACAAACAATACAGTCAGCAAATGCAGGAAGATCACGACCAAGCAATCGCGCTATTTGCAACAGCGGTCGATGACAAACGGCTGGATCCACAATTGCAGCAGTTCGCTGCGAAAATGCTGCCGGTGCTGCGCGATCATCAACAGGCAGCGCATAGCTTGCTCGGTGACAAAGCTAAACAGTAACAGCAAGCCAGTAACAGCAAGCCAGTAACAACAAGCCAGTAACAACAAAACATGTTGAGTGGGCACACCATTTTTTATTACAACGATTTCATGCGAGTTGTGTAACGGGCGCTGCCGCGTGCGTTATTTTCTTATCGAGCTTTCTTCGCTGACGCAGTATTCTTATCGCGCCGTATTAATTCCACCATTCGCACAAGGAGGCGGTAGCGATGATCGATCATACGGGTGTTGTCGTTAGCAATTTTGAGGAAAGCAAAGCGTTTTATATGGCCGCGTTAAAACCGATCGGCTATCAAAAATTACAGGAATTTTCTGCGCCTAACGGCGGTGTCGAAGTGGCCGGTTTTGGCGAACCATCGAAAGCTGATTTCTGGATCAATACCGGCACACCGAATAAGCCGCCCATTCATATTGCGTTTCGCGCCACCACACGGGCATTGGTCGATGAGTTTTATCGCGCCGCACTCGCCGCTGGTGGGCGCGATAATGGTGGGCCCGGGGTACGTGCGCACTACCATGCCAATTATTACGGTGCGTTCGTGCTCGATCCAGATGGGCATAACATTGAAGTGGTCTGTCACGAACCGAGTTAATGCGTAATGAAAATTCTTTTTTACAGCGCTCGCAATTACGACAAAACGCATTTTTCCGCCGCTAACGCCCGGCATGATCATCAGGTGGAATTTTTCGAGGGCCGGCTCACGCCGGTGACGGTGACGTTGGCGCGCGGCTACGACGCCATCTGTACTTTCGTTAACGATGCGATCGATGCCGAGATCATTGTCGCGCTGGCGGCTGGCGGTACAAAGTTAATTGCATTGCGCTGTGCCGGATTCAATCAGGTCGATCTGATGAGCGCTGCGAGCGCCGGCGTGACCGTGGTGCGTGTGCCGGCGTATTCGCCGTATGCGGTTGCCGAGCACACTATCGGCTTGATCCTCACGCTGAATCGTAAATTCCATCGCGCCTATGCACGCGTGCGCGACAATAATTTTCTGCTCGACGGATTGGAAGGTTTCGATCTGCACGGCAAGACCGTGGGCGTGGTCGGCACCGGTCGCATCGGCAGCGTATTCGCGAAAATCATGCTCGGTTTCGGCTGTACCGTGCTGGCGTGCGATCCGGTGCAGCGGGACGCCGGATTGATTGCCGCTGGTGTGACGTATACGGAATTTGAATCGTTGCTTAGTGTTGCTGACGTGGTGTCGCTGCACTGTCCGCTGACCCCAGAATCGCATTACCTGATCAATGCGCGCACGCTGACCTTGATGAAGCCCGGCGCGATGCTGATCAATACCAGTCGCGGCGGTCTGCTCGATACCTGCGCGGTGATCGATGCTTTAAAAACGCAGCACCTTGGCGCGCTCGGCCTTGATGTTTATGAGCAGGAAGGCGATCTATTTTTTGCCGATTTGTCGAGTCAGGTTGTCGGCGACGATATTTTTCAACGGCTGCTGACGTTTCCGAATGTGGTCATCACCGGGCATCAGGCATTTTTTACGCAGGAAGCAATGGCTGCGATTGCGGAAACGACACTGACGAATATCGATACGGTGGCGGCGGGGCGGCGTTGCGACAATGAAGTCACGCTGACGCTAGTGCGAGGACGTTAAAAAAAATCGGCCGCCATTAATGTGGGCGGCCGATCCGCTGGAGCTAATGCAATAGAAAAAGCACAGCGCGTGTTTTCGGTCTGACTTACTGCTTATCGATGATGGCGATCGGGGTGCGAACCTCGGCTTCCTCGCCCTCTGCCAGCAGAATTTCCACCAGGGTGCCGGTGGCAGGCGCTTCGAGCTCCTGCACTGCTTTCGCCGTTTCGATTTCCACCAGCGGCTCGCCTTGGGTCACCGAATCTCCAACCGCCTTGAACCAGCGCACGATGGTGCCTTCGTTCATACCAGTGCCCCATTTGGGCATGATTACTTTGATTTTCATTTTTTAGGCTCTCTTGAATTACATCAGGCTACGTGCAGCGGCCGCGATGGAGTCTTTGTTCGGGTAGAGCGGTTTTTCCATCGGCGGGCTGAACGGAATCGGTATATCCGGGGTGACGACGCGTCGAATCGGTTTCTTCAACGAATCAAATGCCTCTTCGACAACGGTTGCCGCGATTTCAGACGCCGCGCTGCAGGTGCGATGCGCGTAATCGACAATCACCAGCCGGCCGGTTTTGCCGACCGAATTGAGAATAGCGTTGGTATCCATCGGCACCAGCGTGCGCAAATCGATGACCTCGGCACTGATGTCATCGGCCGCGAGCAGCTTGGCCGCCGCCATCGACGCTCGCAGACAGCCGGCGATCGATACGATCGTCACGTCGGTGCCTTCCTGGCGTATCGCCGCCTTGCCGATCGGTACGATGAAATCCGGATCGGTGGGCACTTCTTCTTTTATTGCCCACAGATCGTTGTCTTCGAACATCAATACCGTGTCGTCGTCGCGGATTGCCGCTTTGAGCAAGCCCTTGGCGTCGGTCGGCGTGGCCGGCACGACAATCTTCAGGCCCGGTACGTTCATGAACATCGGGTAAGGACGATCGGAATGCTGCGCGGCATTCGACTGGTTATGCCACATCGATGCGCGGTAGACGATCGGGACACTGAACTGGCCCCCAGTCATGTAACGCAGTCTGGCGGCCTGGTTGATGATCGCGTCGGAGGCGAGGTACACGAAGTTGGCAATGGTCAGGTCGACAATCGGTCGCAAGCCGGTGATCGCGGCGCCGACAGCCATGCCGGCAAAGCCGTTTTCTGAGATCGGTGCGCTGCGGATGCGCTTGCTGTCGATATCGCCATAGGCGCCGCCGGCGGCGTAAAGGGAAATATCCTCGCCGATGATAATGACGCGCGGGTCGCGTGCCATTTCTTCGCGTTGGGCTAGGGCGAGGGCGTCGAGATAGGTAATCCGGGTAGTCGCGCTCATTATGCTTTCAGCCTTGGAGTCTGGTTGATCGGGGTGGCGTAGATGAACTCAAACGCTTCTTCCGGTTCGGGATAGGGGCTTTCTTTGGCAAATTCCATCGCCTCCTGCACCGAACTCCACACTTCTTCTTCAATGGCCTTGAGCGAGGCTTCGGTGTGCCCGCGCGCCAGCAGTGCGGCCTTGAACAGGGTGACGGGATCACGCTCGGTCTTGAAGCGTTCCACCTCTTCCTTGGGCCTGTAATTACCATTGATGAAGAGGCCGACGCAGTGCTCGTCAAAACGATAGGTCTTGGCTTCAATCAGCGTCGGACCTTCGCCGCGCCGCGCCCGTGCCACTGCTGCAGCGGTAGCTTCATACACGGCGTCGAAATCCTGGCCGTCGACAATGACGCCCGGCATGCCGTAGCCATCGGCGCGACGCGCCACATCGGGCTGACCATGCGTGGATGTTGCTGCTGTCACGGCGGCATAGCCGTTGTTTTCGCAGAAGAAAATCACCGGTAATTTCCAGATCGACGCCATATTCAGCGACTCATGGAACGCACCTTCGTTGACCGCGCCATCGCCAAAAAATGACAGCGCAACCTGATCGGTGCCGCGCACTTGCGCGCTAAGCGCCGCACCCGTCGCCAGCGGAATGCCGCCGCCGACAATCGCCGATTCGCCAATGCTGCCGACCGAGGTATCGGTAAAGTGCATCGAGCCACCGCGGCCCTTGCAAATACCGGTCGCCTTGCCGAGCAATTCGGCCATCAGCGGCTTCAATTGCGAGCCTTTGCCAATGGGATGGCCATGGGAGCGGTGCGTGCCAGACATATAGTCGTCGTTGCGCATTGCCATGCAGGCACCGACGATCGCCGCTTCCTGGCCGATACTCGAGTGGCAGGCACCGGGCACTTCGCCTTCGGTAATCAGTTGTACGGCGGCCTGCTCGAAGCCGCGAATACGCAGCATGCGGCGATAGCCTTCGCTTTCGATATCTTTCTTCATAAGTAATACCTACCCGGCGGTGATTATGTTGGACGTAGTTGGAGGCTAGCCGTCTGCCCAGTCGCAATATCAAACACTGCGAAAAACCACTTGAGCCTGGGCGCTCATACAGATGCCTGTTGAAACGAGGATCATTGCTGAACCTGTGCGCACTGCTGTTTTTATCGATTGTTGCACTTCATAAAAACTGTTTACGTGGGTTCATCGCGAGCAGTGTCCGATTGTATTTGTTTTTTGCTGATCGTCAATTCAGTAAAAATCCATTTCTTGTGCTCGGCCCGGTCATCCAGCGGCCGACAAGCTTGAAAACTCCTCACCTTGCCGTTTTTTGCGCGCGCAGAAGAATTTATTCGGTTGCAGAAGTAGGTGGCTGGCAGGACGCGGATGCCGCCAATGGCAAAATGAGCACATGCGTTTCAGCATGTATTTATCGCGTCACCGCCTAGGACATATGACATGCCGATGTAATCAATGGATGAGTTGCACAAGCAACACTAACGGCGTGGTTCCTCCACAGCAATTGCGGCCGATACCTGCGGTAAATCTGGCGCAGACACCTCCACAGTACATGCTCCTGCTACTTTACCGGCGCGAATTACGGCAACTGCACGGCCGCGATAGGTTGAACGTTCGCCGCTTTGAAAGCTCTCGAGTGCCACCGGATTTCCATTTCCCACGCCAGCCAGTATTGCAGCGCCGTTCACCTTAATGGTGAGTGGCTTATCGTCCTTCTCGCGCTTTACGCGCACGCCTTTCGCATCGACCAGCTCGGCGGTGATATACGCAAGGTCATCACCATCAGCGCTGATTTTTGTACGGTCGACCGTCAGCCGAATCGCCGCTGGCTTGTCCGCTGTTTGATAAACCCACTGCGAAACCGGTTTGCCCTTGTTGTAACCAACCGCCTTCATCTCGCCGGCTTTAAAGCGCACCCAGAATTCGGTCTTGTATTCGGAAGCCAGATTGACCGGCTTGCGCCCCTTGCTGAGGCCGTTGACGAACAGCTCGACTTCTTCGTTTTCGGAATAGACCACCACTTTGCGATCGAGGAAATCGCCGACGCCGCCGAGGCTCTGCCAGCTATCAAGCAAGTCGGGCTGTTCCCAGCGCTTGAGCTGGCCACGGGTAAGGCGGTTGGGCAGACTTCCTTCGACCTGGAGGCTTTCAATAAAAGCGGAGACCGGATGCAAGCCTGTTTTCCATAAAACGTGTCGATAATAAGCTGCGGGACGCAGCAAGCCCGTCGCATCGATCTCCCCCGACATCGACAGATGCCATGGATATGGACTGTCGGTGGACCAGCCAATGCCGGCTTCGCCGAGATAATCGAACGCGACCCACACGAAATCGCCGATCACCCAGGGCATCGAATAGGTGGGGTGCCAGTAATTGAAGGCTTGCGCCGAAAACGATTCGGAACCGTACATGACGCGATTGGGAAATTTCTCGTGATCTTCCAAATAACGATCCGGGTTGTAGTTGTAACCCGCCACGTCGAGCTTATTGATGAATTCGTCGGTACCCTTGAAACCAAATACATGCGCCGAAGAGGTAACCGGTCGTGTCGGATCAAGCGCGCGCATCGCCTCGGCCAATTGTTGTGCTTCGCTGGCGCCGGGCGGCAATACCATATTCGGAATTTCGTTGCCAATGCTCCAGAGAATGACGCTGGGATGGTTGCGGCTTTTTGCGATCATGCTGCGAAGATCGCTTTGCCAGTTGTCCTTAAAAAAGCGCGCGTAATCATTCTTATTTTTCTTCACCGACCACATATCGAACGCTTCGTCGATAACCAGCATTCCCATTTCATCGGCCGCATCGAGCAGCGCTTTGCTGGCTGGGTTGTGCGCGCTGCGAATCGCGTTGTATCCCGCCGCTTTCATCAGCTCCACCTTGCGCGCATCCGCGCGCGGAATACCCGCGGCACCGAGCATGTAATTGTCGTGATGGATATTGCCGCCCTTCAACAGCACGCGTTTGCCGTTCAATAAAAAGCCGTTTTTCGCGTCGAAGCTGATGCTGCGAATGCCAAAACGCGTGCTGCGCGAATCGACCACGCGGTCATCGATGCGCACTTCTTGAATCAACGTATATAAATTCGGAGTTTCGGTTGACCACAGCTGCGGTTTGGCGACATCGAGTTCTTGCTCGATATCTTGCGACGCAGTGGCAGTGAGCGGTGTTTTTGCTTCTTTGCGCGCGACCTCGATGCCCTTGGCGTTGACGATGCGGCTGATCAGGCGCGCATCGACCGACGCATCGCCGGCATTGACCACTGGCGTTACGACGCGGACTTTGGCGCGACTGGTGGAAATTTCGGGCGTGGTGATCGCTGCGCCCCACGGATCGACATGCACCTTCTCGAGAATCTGCAATTGGGCAGGACGGATGATGCCTGAGCCCGAGTACCAGCGCGATGAGAGTTCTGGGTTGTCCACGCGCACCGCGACGACGTTGTCGCCGGCTTTTACGTATGGGCTGATATCCAAAATAAACTGCGTGTAGCCGTAGGGATGGCGGGTGACGAGCTGGCCGTTAACCCAGACCTGCGCATCCATATAAACCGATTCGAAATTGAGCAACACCGTTTTGCTGGCGACATCGCCAGGCAGGGTTAAAGTCCGCCGGTACCAGCCGATGCCACCGAGCATATAGCCCTGCGCCAGCTTCGACACCGAGGTCTCGCTGAACGGATGCGTCTGCCCCGGCAAATCCTCGATCGACCAATCGTGCGGCACGCGTACCTGGCGCCATTGCTTGTCGTCGAAACTCGGTTGTTCCGCGCCAGCGGCGTCACCGCGCAGAAAGCGCCATTGATCATTGAGCGTGATCGTTTCGGCGTTCGCCATTAGCGCCAGACAGCTGCCGATGAGGGCCAAAAAAGGCGTTATCGAGAAGCGGCGCAGAAATGCGGTGACGGTTGTTTTCACGTTGGCCTCGTCAAATCAGTACTGGAATGGGAATTCGAATTAGTGACTCAGTGCGCGTGTTATATCGGTGTCGGAGCGCTGGACCGAGTTTATTTGTCTGAGTATATAATGCCGTCGGGCGCTCCGGTCAACGGTTCAGTCCTCATCGTAATCAAACATTAACGCTTGCGGAGCCACCATGACGAACTCAGTACATCGCCGTTACCGGGGCGTGTTTCCGGTCGTGCCGACCACCTTCAAGGCCAACGGCGAACTCGATCTGAGCAGCCAGAAACGCTGTATCGATTTCATGATCGACGCCGGCTCCAACGGTCTGTGTTTTTTGGCGAATTTTTCCGAGCAGTTCGTGTTGTCCGATGCCGAGCGCGACGTGCTGATGCGCACTGCGCTCGAGCATGTCGCCGGCCGCGTTCCCTCCATTATCACCACCACGCATTTCAGCACGCAGGTCACGATTGAACGCAGCGTGATGGCCCAACAGTTAGGCGCGGCAATGGTGATGGTGATGCCGCCTTATCACGGTGCCACGATCCGCGTTGGCGAGGCGCAGATTCGCGAGTTCTTCCAGCGCCTGTCCGATGCGCTGACCATCCCGATCATGATTCAGGATGCCCCCGTGAGCGGGACGGCGTTATCGCCGGCATTGCTGGCATCGTTAGCTAGCGATTGCGCCAACGTTCGCTATTTCAAAATTGAAACCGCCGGCGCGGCGAGCAAGATTCGCGAATTAATTCGCCTGGGCGGCGATCTGATCGAAGGACCGTGGGACGGCGAAGAGGCGATCACGTTGTTCCCGGATCTGGAAGCCGGTGCCACCGGCGCGATGACCGGCGGCGCCTATCCGGATGGCATTCGCAAGATTGTCGACGCCTATGCGGCCGGTCGCCGCGTCGAGGCGATGGATCTCTATCAACAGTGGCTGCCACTGATCAATTACGAAAATCGCCAGGGTTGGCTATTGGCCGCAAAAGCACTGATGCAGGAGGGTGGGGTGATCGATTGCGAAGCGCCGCGTCACCCGATTGCGCCGCTGCACCCGGCTACTCGCGCCGGTTTGATCGAAACCGCCAAACGCCTCGACCCAATGGTTCTGCGCTGGGGTCGTTGATGCTCCGGCGTGGTGTTGTGCGCCGAGCGGTTCCGAGCTCGGTGCATGACAGGTGACGGCGCTTCAATCTTCGAACGGCTCCACCCATTCGCGGTGCCCGCTCAAAAAGGCATCGGCTACCAGTTGAAACGGCGCGCAATCGACATCGCTTTGCCGGCTCTGCACTAACTGCGCGAAGCGCGCATACAAGCCGGCGTATTCGCTATCACCAGCCTGGGTAGTGCCATCGGGCAGGTTCAACACCGCCCCACCGCGTTCCAGCTTGCAGATGCCCGCATCGGTTTCGACCACGATGTCCCAGGTTTGCGGTCCGGTTTGCCGCCAGTCCAAATCCATCGTAATCGGCGTGTCGTTCACATCGCTGAAGCTCAAATCGGCGGCGATAGGCGCGGCGCGATTCAGTGGCAGCGTCAACGTCGCCCGTTGCAGAAAAATCGGGTGCGGCAGGATGTGGGTCGCGATCGACAGCGCGTTGATGCCCGGATCGAATACGCCCAAACCACCCGGCTCCCAGATCCAGGCCTGACCCGGATGCCAGACGCGCACATCTTCGCGCCAGGTAATTTGAACGCGCTGAATCCGGCGCTTTGCCAGCCAGGCACGCGCCGGCGCAACACCGGCGGCATAACGCGAATGCCAGCTCGCGAACAACGTGACGCCGGCCTGTTCGGCTTGCTGTATCAGCGCCTCGACTTCGCTCAGCGTGGCACCGGGCGGTTTTTCCAGGAACACGTGCAGACCGGCGGCGAGTGCCTCGGCCGCCGCGCGGTAGCGCACCTGCGGCGGTGTGCATAGCGCAACGGCGTCGATCGCCGGCCCTTCCGCTAGCAGCGTGCCCAGCTCGTGGTAATGAGGGATGCCACCGATACCCGCGCCGCGTGGACTCACGGTCGCCGTCAGTGCGAAGTTCGGGTTGTTGGCGATCGCTGGCAAATGCTGGTCGCGGGCGATTTTGCCCAGACCGATAATCGCGATACGAATGGGTTGCATGGTCGTCGCTCCACTCAAGAACATAGCTTGCCGTTGATCAGGCGCGGAATTGCTGCTGCGGAGTCGTCGCGCAGTTCGGGTGGCAACAATTCCGCCGGCAAATTCTGGTAGGACACCGGCCGCAAAAAGCGATCGATCGCCAGCGAGCCAACCGATGTGGTGCGCGCATCCGAGGTTGCCGGGTACGGTCCGCCGTGCACCATCGCGTGCGTGACCTCGACTCCGGTCGGCCAGCCATTGGCGAGGATGCGGCCGGCTTTGCGCTCCAGCAGCGGCATCAATCGGCTCGCCAGTGCGGCATCGTCGGCATCGAGGTGCAGGGTGACGGTCAATTGCCCTTCGACTTGGCGGAGAACCGTTGTCAATTCGGCTTCGTCGCGACAGCGCACCAGCAATGACGAGGCGCCAAATACCTCGTGGCCGAGTCGTGCATCGGCCAGAAACGAGGCGGCTGCGGTAGTGAATAGCGCGGCGCTGGCGCAAGTGGGGCCGGTCCCGGATTGGCTGCGGGCGAGGGTTTCGACATCGCCGTGCGCTGCCAATGCCGCCGTACCCGCCTCGTAGGCAGCATGGATACCCGCCGTCAGCATAGTGCCGGCGGCGGTTGTGGTCAGCGCCGTCACGGCCGCTTCGACGAACGCGGTCAGACCGGGGCTGTCGATGGCGATGACCAAGCCCGGATTGGTGCAGAACTGGCCGGCACCCATAGTCAATGAGGCGATGAACGCTTTACCCAGTTCGGCTCCGCGCGCTTGCAACGCAGCCGGGAACAGCAGGACAGGGTTGATGCTGGCCATTTCGGCATACACGGGAATGGGCACTGGTCGCTGCTGCGCCAGCCGCAACAACGCCAAACCACCTTGCCGCGAGCCGGTAAAGCCGACGGCTGCTATGCGCGGATCCTGTACCAGCGTCTGCCCCAGTTCCACGCCGGGTCCGACCAGATGCGAAAACACGCCGGCGGGCAGATCGCACGCGGCCACCGCGCGTTCGATGGCCGCGGCGACCAAGGCGCCCGTAGCGGGGTGGGCCGGATGTCCCTTGACCACCACCGGACAGCCGGCGGCCAGAGCCGAGGCGGTGTCACCGCCCGCGGTCGAAAAGGCGAGTGGGAAATTGGATGCACCGAACACCGCCACCGGTCCGAGCGGCACCATCCGTAAGCGCAAATCCGGTCGTGGCTGCGGTTGGCGTTGCGGCAGCGCAGTATCGATTCGAGCCCCCAGCCAAATGCCGGCTCTGACCACGTCGGCAAACAACTGGAGTTGCCCCACGGTGCGTGCGCGCTCACCTTCGAGGCGTGCACGCGGCAGTGCGCTCTCGCGCATCGCGGTGACGATCAGCTCGTCGCCGAGCGCAAGAATTTCCGCGGCGATCCGCTCCAGAAAGGCGGCACGGCGTTCAAGCGGCGCCATGCGATAGGCATCGAATGCTGCTTCTGCTTGTGCACACGCGGCGGCTACTTCAGCCGGGCCATGCACCGGCAATGCTGTGCCGACGCGCTGGCCGATATGTGCATTGATGGAATAAAAACCCTCTTGTTCAACGGCATTAAATTGAGTTGTCATATCATGACGCTCCTTGATTACTCAGACAGCTCAAAACCCAGCCGCTGAAAATTGAATAAGATCCCGATGAAAAACAGCAACATCGAAACTCAAAACCACTCAATGGCGGCGTCACGTACCGGCCGCCGCCTGCATGGCGCCATTGCGCGCAAGTTGGGTATGGCCATCTTGTCGGGCGAATACGCGCCCGGCGCTACGCTGAGTGGCGAAGTCGAATTTTCAAAAACCCTCGATGTATCCCGTACCGCCTATCGCGAAGCGATACAGGTACTGACCGCAAAAGGCCTGGTCGAAAGCCGCCCCAAGGCCGGCACCCGCGTGCTGCCGCGCCGCCACTGGAATATTCTCGACCCTGATGTATTGGCGTGGGCATTTGCCGGTGACCCCGATATTCAGCTGGTGCGCAGCTTGTTCGAACTGCGCGCGATCATCGAGCCGGCTGCCGCGCGCTTCGCGGCCGAGCGCCGCGATCGCACCGATCTGAAGGCGATGAAAGAGGCGTTAACAATGATGCGTCGCCATACCCTGGCCACTGATGCCGGTCGTGCCGCCGATCGGGATTTTCACGATGCCATCCTGCACGCCGCACGCAATGATGCGCTGGTCTCGCTGAGCGCTTGTATCGGTGCTGTCGTGCGCTGGACCACTGAATTCAAACAGCGTTCGCGCGAGCTGCCGCGCAACCCGATTCCCGATCATGCGCGGGTATACGACGCGATAGCGGCCGGCGACGTGCAGGCTGCGGGGGAAGCGATGCTGGCGCTGGTTGACCTCGCGCTGGATGACACGCGCAGCGCAATGGAAACTACCGTCTAAGCGCTCCAGCACGAGCCCTCAGGCAAGCTGCTGGTCAGGTAGAGCATGCGTAGGCCGTGCACCCCATAACGCATAAAACAGCACATACACCTCGCACGCCGCGGTCAACAGAAACGACAGTTGCAGGCCATAGGCGTCGGCCAGCCAGCCCTGCACCACGACCAGCGCACCCCCGGCAATAGCCATCACCAGCAGGCCCGAGCCTTCCTCGGTCAATGGGCCGAGGCCGCGAATCGCAAGCGTAAAAATCGTCGGAAACATAATCGAGTGAAACAGGCCGACCGAAATCAGCGCCCACATGGCGAGCGGCCCCGAGCCAAATGCGACCACCAGCATAATCAGACAGGCGATGCCGCTGGCGGCGGCGAGTACTGCTTCGGGCGACAGCGATCGCATTAAAAAACTGCCAATGAAGCGGCCAACCATCATGCCGCCCCATAACAGGAACAGGTAATTCGACGCCTGCTGATGGGTCAGGTTGCCGATCTGCGGCTGCGAAATGAAATTGATGAACAGGTTGGACACGCCGATTTCGGCGATCAGATAAATGAATATGGCCGGCACTCCGAGCACCAGATTGCGGTGGCGCCACAGCGACAGTAGATGGCGCTCCGTTTTCGCCGCGCGGTGCGTCGACGTGTTGAACGCCGGCAACTTAAAGCGTGCGATCACTACGGCGAGCACGATCAACACCCCGGCCACAATCAAATACGGCAATTGCACCGACTGCGCATCGGCAAGGCGTTCGGCTGCGGTCAGCGCCGCAGCGTTGGCATCGCTGGTGCCGGCGGTGGTACGACCGAGAATCAGGTAGCCGCCGAACAGCGGCGCCAGCGTCGTGCCGAACGAGTTGAACGCTTGTACCAGATTCAGCCGCGACGATGCGGTTTGCGGCGAACCAATCACCGCGACATAGGGGTTAGCCGCCACCTGCAGCAGCGTAATGCCGCTGGCGATGATGAACAGGGCCGCTAAGGTGATGGCGTATGACGGTATCCGCGCGGCAGGAATCATCACCAGCGCGCCGCCGGCCATGATGCACAAGCCCGCCACCAATGCGCGCTGATAGCCGATCCGCTCGATCAGTTTGGCGGCCGGAATGGACGCCAGAAAATAGGCGATGAACCACACGCTCTCGATCGCCGTCGTCTGCAGATAGGTCAGCTCGAAGACGCTGCGCAGATGCGGCAGCAGTGTGTTGTTAATGACTGTGATGAAGCCCCACATGAAGAACAGGCTGGACAGCAGCGTCAGCGCCGCGCGATGGCTTGCGCCGGTCATTTGGTGGTCGGTAGAGGTGTTCAGGGATGTCGTCATTATTGGCGTGTCCAGTTAAGCACGGCGACGAACACCGCCCCCGGAAATGCTTGCCTTGCTTTTATTTGTCTGAGTATATAATGCGGTTTTTCCGGCCGTCAAACCGCGGCTTCGGTATTCCTCGGATAAAAATTTCTTAGCTACTCATAGGCTTAACACAATCATGACCGACCAACTTACCCCCAAACTGCGCTCCCGCTCCTGGTTCGATAACCCCGCTAACATCGATATGACGGCGTTGTATCTGGAGCGCTATCTCAATTTCGGGATCAGTTTGGATGAGCTGCGCTCGGGCAAGCCCATCATCGGTATCGCGCAAACCGGCAGCGATCTCAGTCCGTGCAACCGGCACCACATGGTACTCGCCGAGCGCGTGCGCGCCGGCATCATCGAAGCCGGCGGTATTCCGTTCGAATTTCCAGTGCACCCGATTCAGGAAACCGGCAAGCGGCCCACAGCCGGTCTCGATCGCAATCTCGCGTATTTGGGTCTGGTGGAAGTGCTGCATGGCTACCCCCTCGATGGCGTGGTGCTGACCATCGGTTGCGACAAAACCACGCCGGCCTGTTTGATGGCGGCGGCAACCGTGAATATTCCCGCCATCGCGCTCTCGGTAGGGCCGATGCTCAATGGCTGGCACAAGGGTGAGCGCACCGGCTCCGGCACCATCGTCTGGAAAGCGCGCGAACTATTGGCGACCGGCGAGATCGACCACGACGGCTTCATCAAACTGGTGGCATCGTCAGCTCCATCGACCGGTTACTGCAACACCATGGGTACCGCCACCACGATGAACTCGCTGGCCGAGGCGCTGGGTATGGCGCTGCCGGGCTCGGCGGCGATTCCCGCGCCGTATCGCGACCGCCAGGAGTGCGCGTACCACACCGGCAAGCGCATCGTCGCGATGGTGGCGGAGGATCTGAAACCTTCCGATATCCTGACCCGCGAAGCATTCCTGAACGCGATCGTGGTCAATTCGGCGATCGGCGGTTCCACCAACGCGCCGATCCATCTCGCGGCCATCGCTCGCCATATCGGCGCCGAGTTGTCGATCGACGATTGGCAGACTTACGGCCTCAAGGTTCCTCTACTCGTCAACCTGCAGCCCGCCGGCGAATACCTGGGCGAGGATTATTACCGTGCGGGCGGCGTACCCGCCGTCGTCGCCGAGCTGATGAAGCACGGTCTGATTCACGAGCAGGCGATGACTGCAAACGGTCGCAGCATCGGCGGCAACTGCCGCGATGCCACCATCGAAGATGAGCGGGTGATTCGCCCGTTTGCCCAGCCGCTGAAAGCAGAAGCCGGCTTCCTGGTCCTGCGCGGCAATTTGTTCGATTCCGCGATCATGAAAACCAGCGTCATCAGCGAGGAGTTCCGCGCGCGTTATCTGTCGAACCCCGACGATCCGAACGCCTTCGAAGGCCCCGCGGTGGTCTTCGATGGCCCGGAGGATTATCACGCGCGCATCGACGACCCGGCGCTCAAGATCACCGACAGTACGTTGCTGTTCATGCGCGGCGCTGGCCCCATTGGCTATCCCGGCGCGGCCGAGGTGGTGAATATGCGACCGCCGGCATACCTGATCCGCGAGGGCGTGCATGCGCTGCCGTGCATCGGCGATGGCCGTCAGTCCGGCACCAGCGGCTCGCCATCGATTCTGAATGCCAGCCCTGAGGCGGCGGCGATGGGCGGGCTCGCCCTGCTGCGCAGCGGGGATTGTGTGCGTATCGATCTCAATAAAGGCACCGTCAACGTGTTGGTTTCCGATGCCGAGCTTGCCGAGCGTCGCGCGGCGCTGGCGGCCACGGGCGGCTATGTGTACCCGCAGTCGCAGACCCCGTGGCAGGCGATTCAGCGAGCGGTCGTCGGCCAGATGGAGACCGGCGCGATCCTGGAGGGCGCCGAACAGTTTCAGCGTATTGCCCAGACCCGAGGTCTGCCGCGCGACAATCATTAAGGCTGAGGCATCGAGAGAGGCGCGACTAAATGTCGGAATGGACCGTCGTCAACCGCGATACCCGCGATACGCTCGGCGAGGGCACGCTCTGGTCGGCGCGGGATAACGCCGTCTACTGGGTGGATATTCTGGCGCCGGCGGTAAACCGGCTGTCGTTGGTCGATGGAAAAATTCAGCGCTGGCCGATGCCGGAACCGATCGGCTGGATCGCCGAGCGTCGCGATGGTGGTTTTATCGGCGGCTTTCAAAGCGGTTTTACCGAACTCACGCTCGAGCCATTGCAGATCCGCCACATCGGCGATCCCGAGCCGCATCTGCCCGGCAATCGGATGAACGATGGCAAGGTCGATCGCGACGGCCACATCTGGTGCGGCACCATGGATATGGCCGAGCAGCAGGCATGCGGTGCGCTGTATCGGTTCGCGCCGGACAGAACCTGGACGACAATGGATACGAATTATCAGGTGCCGAATGGCCCGGCGTTTTCCGCTGACAATGTGTGGCTGTATCACAGCGACACTGCACAGCGGGTGATTTATCGCTTTGTTCGACATGCCGATGGGACGCTGGGGCCGAGAGAGCCGTTTATTCGGCTTACCGAAACAGACGGCTACCCGGATGGCATGACTGTCGACGCCGAAGGCGGTTTATGGGTCGCGCATTGGGACGGTGGACGCATCAGCCGGTATTTGGCTGACGGTCAGTTGGACCGGATCATCACACTGCCGACAGCGCGCATTACCAATCTCACCTTCGCCGGTCCCGAATTGGATCGTTTATTTGTCAGTTCCGCATCGATCGGTATCGAAGACGATCCGCTGGCCGGAGCGCTGTTCGAAGTAAGTCCAGGTGTATGCGGACTGCCGCCACATCTGGCAGCGTTGTAGCTGGCGACGCTCAACAATTACGAAAGGTACGCTATCGGCATAAGCCGAGTTTTTCGTAGCGGCTTGTGTCGTCACAAGTCTGTCATACAAACCACTTAATCTCGCCCCATCAGTTTGGCAATGCGTGCGGATGCGACGCGTCGATTGCCCTACATCGCTAGTAATTTCTGATCGAAATTTTTGTTGGTCTGATCCTTCGTCGATCACTACGCCCCATCTTTCGCCCAATGGTTTACTGCGCATTCAAAGGAGATTGACCCGAATGACTATCACCACTTTTTCACGCCTAAAATTGCGAGTCGCGGCCGCCACTATGGCAGCGCTGCTCATCAATAGCGCTGTTGCAGACATTACCGGAGCGGGCTCGACCTTCGTTTATCCCATCCTCTCGAAATGGTCTACCACCTATAACGCCAAGACCGGCAGCAAAATTAATTACCAATCGATCGGCTCGGGCGGCGGTATTGCGCAAATTAAAGCGGGCACCGTGACCTTCGGCGCGTCGGATAAACCGTTATCTCCGGAAGAATTAAAAGAATCCGGATTGGCGCAATTCCCCATCGTGATTGGCGGTGTCGTACCGGTAGTGAATTTGGAAGCCGCGAAAGCGGGCGAAATGCGTTTTACCGGCCCGGTACTGGCCGATATTTATCTCGGCAAAATCAGCAAATGGAATGATGCGGCCATTACCGCATTGAATCCAAAAATGAATCTGCCCGATCAAAAAATTACCGTCGTGCATCGCTCGGACGGCTCTGGTACCACCTTTAACTGGGTCAACTATCTCTCCAAAGTCAGCGAGGAATGGAAATCCAAAATTGGCGAAGGCACATCGGTCAATTGGCCCACGGGTATCGGCGGCAAAGGTAACGAAGGCGTCGCTGCTTACGTCAATCAGATCAAAGGCTCGATTGGTTACGTCGAACTCGCGTATGCGATGCAAAACAAAATGAAATACACCGAAGTAAAAAACAAAGCGGGTAATTTCGTCGATCCCTCGCTCGAAACATTCCAATCTGCCGCAGCGAATGCCGAATGGAAGGCGCCGGATTTTTACGAAGTCATTACCGACGCAGCCGGTAAAGACTCGTGGCCGATCACCGCGTCAGTATTTGTATTGATGTACAAGCAACCGAAAGATGCCGCGACCTCAGCCGATGCGCTGAAATTTTTCAAATGGGCGCTGAACGAAGGTCAAGGCGACGCTAAAGAATTGGATTACGTGGCCTTACCAACAACGTTGGTTAAACAGATCGAGGCTTACTGGACCCAAAACATCAAGTAAATCCTCCACGGGTGGTCGCGCTAAATACCGCGACCACCACCACTGTTTGTTTGGAGTCATGATGGCCCAGTCACCCACCCTGCCGTTAAGCGCAGCATCGCCGCAAGACCATCGTGAAGCGCGCGATCATCTCCACGATCGATTGTTTCGCTATCTGGTGATGGGGTGCGCACTGTTTGTTCTCGTCGCATTGCTCGCTGCGGCACTGTCGATGTTATGGGGCGGGCGCGAAGCATTCTCTACGTTTGGCGCGCAATTTCTCTGGAGCGCTGATTGGGACGCTGTGCAGCGCAAATTCGGCGCGCTGGTGCCGATTTATGGAACGCTGGTCACGGCGTTGATCGCGATGATCATCGCGGTGCCGGTCAGTTTCGGCATCGCCTTATTTCTGACTGAAATTGCGCCGGCATGGTTGCGCACACCGGTCGCCGCGGCAATCGAATTACTCGCAGGTATTCCCTCGATTATTTACGGCATGTGGGGCCTGTTCGTATTTGTGCCGTTCATGTCTGAACATGTTGATCCCTGGCTCGATGAACATTTCGGTCCGCTCGCCATTATCGGCCCGCTGTTTCAGGGCGCGCCGATTGGGTTAGGCATGCTGACTGCCGGCATTGTGCTCGGCATTATGGTGATTCCATTTATTTCGTCGGTGACGCGTGAAGTATTCATGACGGTGCCGGTGCATTTGAAAGAATCCGCATACGCCGTCGGCAATACTACGTGGGAAGTCGTGTGGGATGTGGTGCTGCCGTATACGCGCTCGGCGGTTATCGGCGGCATTTTTCTTGGCCTCGGACGCGCGCTTGGCGAAACCATGGCGGTGACGTTTGTGCTCGGCAATGCACATCGATTATCTGCTTCGTTGTTAGAGCCCGGTAATTCGATCGCAGCCACCATCGCGAATGAATTCACCGAAGCCGATTCGCCTATTTATCTGTCATCGCTGATCGCACTCGGATTTTTATTATTCATTGTCACCTTCATCGTATTAGCGATTGCGCGCTTGATGTTGAGTCAATTGGCGCGACGCGAAGGAGCGACAACATGATAAGCATGTGGATGCGACGTCAGCTGACTGACTACATCGCAAAAACGCTGGGAACAGCGGCGACATTATTCGGCTTGTTCTGGTTGACGTGGATTTTGTGGACCACGGTCAGCAAAGGGTTGCCCGCGCTCAAGTGGGAACTCTTTACGCAGATGACGCCGCCGCCGGGTGCCGATGGCGGTTTGTTGAATGCATTTGCAGGCAGCATCGTGATGAGCGGCCTGGCGGTATTAATCGGCACGCCATTGGGCATCGCGGCCGGCACTTATTTATCGGAGTACGCGCGCCATACCAAACTCGGTGCCACCATCCGCTTCGTCAACGATATTTTGTTATCGGCACCGTCTATCGTCATCGGTCTATTCGTTTACGAATTGATGGTGCGACAAATGGGACATTTCTCTGCACTCGCCGGCGCCGTGGCGCTGTCATTTATCGTGCTGCCGGTAGTGGTGCGCACCACCGATGAAATGCTGCAATTGATTCCCTCGACGATGCGCGAAGCGGCGCTCGCGCTCGGCGTGCCGCAATGGAAAGTCGTGCGCCAAGTGCTGTATCGCGCATCGATGTCGGGCATTGTCACCGGCGTGCTGCTTGCGCTCGCGCGCATTTCTGGCGAAACGGCGCCGTTATTATTTACCGCGCTCAACAATCAATATTGGGCAAACAGCCTGCTCGATCCGATGGCGAACGTGCCCGTGGTTATTTTCCAATACGCGATGAGTCCCTACGAGTTTTGGCATGCGCTGGCATGGGCTGGTGCCTTTGTCGTCACGATGTTCGTACTTATGCTGGGCTTGCTGTCGCGCTGGCTTTTATTGAATAAGGGGAAAATTTCATGAATGACGTAGCGACATTCCGGCCAGTCGATATTGGCGCCGATGCCAATTCAAATGCTGATGAGCCAGATGCAAAAATAACCGCGCGCAATTTAAATTTTTATTACGGCAGTTCGCATGCGGTGAAAAACGTCAATCTTGCGGTTCACAACAAACGTGTCACCGCCTTGATCGGGCCTTCGGGCTGCGGCAAATCAACCTTGCTGCGCATTTTTAATCGTATGTACGCCATTTATCCGAAACAGCGTGCAGAAGGTGAAGTGCTGCTCGATGGCGCCAACGTGCTGGACGGACATTATTCGGTTAATCGTCTGCGCACGAAAGTCGGCATGGTGTTTCAAAAGCCGGTGCCGTTTCCGATGTCGATTTATGACAATGTGGCTTATGCCATCCGTCACTACGAAAAATTATCGCGTGCCGACATGGATGCCCGCGTCGAAGAATCATTACGCAATGCTGCGTTGTGGGATGAAGTAAAAAATAAATTCAATCAGAGTGCACTGGGTTTATCGGGCGGCCAGCAGCAACGTTTGTGTATCGCGCGTGCGATTGCGCTCAAGCCAGAGGTATTGCTGTTGGACGAGCCGACTTCGGCACTCGATCCGATTTCCACGGCTAAAGTGGAGCAATTGATCAGCGAATTGAAAACGCAATACACCGTGTTAATCGTCACTCACAACATGCAGCAGGCCGCGCGCGTATCCGATTCCACCGGCTTTATGTTCATGGGCGAGCTGATCGAATTCGGGCCGACCGAAGAAATGTTTACGCATCCAAAAAATCAAAAAACGACCGATTACATCACCGGGCGTTTCGGTTAACACCACGATGCCACGACGGAGAATTTATTTATGACGCATCCCCATATCGTCAAAGCATTCGATCAGGAACTCCAAACGCTGATGAGCAGCATCGGTGCGATGGGGGATTTTGCCGGCGCACAATTTTCGGATTCGGTTCGAGCGTTGCTGCATGGCGACTTATTTCTGGCGCAACGCGTCATCGATCAGGATCGTCAGCTCGATGCACTGCGGCGCGATCTGTCCGCCGCGGCTGCTTCGGTTATCGCGCGCCGACAGCCGATGGCCAACGATCTCGATGAGGTGTTATCGGATTTTCGTATCGTCGAAGAATTGGAGCGGATTGGCGATCTCGCAAAAAATATCGCCAAGCGTGCAACAGCGGTCAGCAGCGGCAATTTCCCGCCGGAAATTGTTGAAATGCTTGAACGCATGTCGGGCCTGACAACAGAGCTGCTCAAGGGTGCACTAGCCACCTATGCCGCACGTGATGCAGAGCAAGCACTGGCGGTGCGGCAGCAAGATGAACAAATCGACGAACTACATACCACGATTTTTCGCGACATCATCGCTCGCATGAGCGGCGAGCAATTGGAAGTTGTTGACTATGTCCATCTGCTTTTTTGCGCAAAAAATATCGAACGAATCGGCGACCATGCCACTCACATTGCCGAGGCAGCTTACTTCACGGTAATGGGTCAGCGACCGCCGATTGAGCGACGTCGTCTGGACCAAAGCAGCTTTACGAAAAAAGAAGATACTGATTTTAAAATCGAGTAATAGAACGGGGCATGCGTTGCTATCGGTGCACTCGATTTAATTTCGTATACGTATTTTGAGGCGCAGTGTAATGCCCACAGATGGTTTGAACTTCGACGATGAATTGATTGAGCGCTTATCGCGCGATTTAATTGACGAGTACGACGAAGAATTTGAGATGGAAATGGAGGATCGTCTGATCCTGGGTGACGACGCATCCATCCCTGCACCACAACATGAAAGCGAGGATGCACGGCGCGAAGCGCGACGCTTATATTTTCGCGAGTTGTTTCGCTTACAGCGCGAGCTGGTGAAATTACAGGAGTGGGTGGTCGAGACAGGCCACAAAGTTGTCATTCTGTTTGAGGGGCGCGACGCAGCCGGCAAAGGGGGTGTTATCAAACGCATTACCCAGCGTTTAAATCCGCGCGTCTGTCGAGTTGCTGCATTACCGGCACCTACCGAGCGAGAACGCACACAATGGTATTTTCAACGTTATGTTGCGCATCTCCCCGCCGCCGGTGAAATTGTTTTATTCGATCGCAGTTGGTACAACCGCGCAGGCGTCGAGCGTGTAATGGGCTTTTGTAGCGACGAGGAATACGAAGAGTTTTTTCGCTCGGTCAATGAATTTGAAAAAATGCTGATTCGTTCCGGCATTCAATTAGTGAAATACTGGTTTTCGATCACCGACGACGAACAAAATCTCCGCTTCCTTGGGCGCATCCACGATCCGCTAAAACAGTGGAAGTTAAGCCCGATGGATCTGGAGTCGCGCAAGCGCTGGGAAGGCTATACCAAAGCCAAGGAAGTCATGCTTGAGCGCAGTCATATACCGGAAGCGCCATGGTGGCTGGTGCAGGCGGTCGATAAAAAGAAAGCGCGCTTAAATTGCATTCAGCACCTGCTGAGCTTGGTGCCGTATGAAGAGATTGTGCGCCCGCCGGTAACGCTGCCAGCGCGAGCGCATAATCCGGATTATCTACGTAATCCGGTTCCCCCTGAAATGATGGTGCCGGAAATTTATTAGAGCCGCTCTCGGCACTGGAAAAGCGTGTCTGTAATCTGATCGGTCGCGCACTTTGCAACCGCACCGATCGGTGCGGCGGCATTTGAGTCATTGAAAGCGACGACGCGGCAACACCTGTGCTCTCGCGCAATACCAGCCAAACCCATTGCGTCAATCCGCTGATCCATCGATCGAGCGCAAACGAGGTTTATCTCCGTATGAGTGACGCCCCCGTTGACGCAGTGCGAAAGAACGCTCTAGAATTAATGCGATTGCATTAAAGTGATGGCTGCACCCATCCAGGCCCACAAAATAATTCACGATAAGGGATTAAACAAAATGGCTGACACGATTCGAATCGATGATCTTGCGCAACCCCAGTTAACCGATGCGCAGCGTGCCGCGCTCGAATATGGTGAAACCCTGTCAGTCGATTTCAGCGAAGACGCCATTTTAAATGCAGCGCGTGCGCAGACCGGGCTCGACGATTTCGGCAGCGATGATTTTCGCGAGCGACTGGCTATTCTGCGTGAGGATTGGGGCAGCGATAGCGAGCTATACGGTTTGAATCGCATGGTGTTGCAAAGCTATCTGATTCGCTATGCAGCGAATCGCCTGCTGATTCGCGATACCTTGAAAAAACACCCGGAAATTCTCGAACAGAAAATCGAACAACCAATCATTGTGCTTGGCTTACCGCGGTCGGGTACCACGCATTTGGTGAATTTGCTCGCCGCCGATCAGCGTTTCCACTCGCTGCCATTATGGGAATCGTACGAGCCAGTACCGAACCCGCGCGAAACACGTTTACCCGATGGCACCGATCCGCGTTATGTGCGCTGCGCCGAGGCGTGGGAGCGCATGCAGCAGGGCATGCCGCTGCTGGCCGCGATGCATCCGATGAATCCCGATCATATTCACGAAGAGCTCGAATTGATGGGGCCGGATTTTGCGTCGTATAACTTCGAATGGTTGTCGCGTTCGGAGCGTTGGCGCGATTACTACTACAACACGGATCAGACCCCGCATTACGAATACATGCGCGATGTACTGAAGCTATTGCAATGGCAGCGCGGCACGACGAAACGCTGGGTGCTGAAATGTCCGCAGCATTTGGAGCAATTACCGACACTGATGAAAGTATTTCCCGACGCCACGGTGGTGATCACGCATCGCGATCCGGTGGCGGTCATTCAATCGGCGGTAACAATGGTTGCGTACGGCGAGCGTATGCGTCGCAAGAAGATCGATACCAAACGCATCGTCGAATATTGGTCTGATCGCATCGAGCATTTATTGCGCGCCTGCGTGCGTGATCGCGGCAGCGTGTCGGCCGCGAATAGCCTCGATGTGTTGTTTCATCAATTCATGGCGAATGATATGGCGATCGTCGAGCAGATTTACGCAAAGGCTGGGTTGGAATTGAATGCCACCGCGCGTGCGCAGATCGATCAATTTGTCAAAGATCATCCGCGCGGCAAAGAGGGACGGGTGATTTACGATTTGAACAATGATTTCGGTGTCGAGCCGGGTGAATTGCGCCAACGCTTTAAGTTTTATTTCGATAAATTCCCGATACGCGCTGAAAATTAATTCCGATGATTTATCGATAGCGAATCCCGACAAATAAATTCAATCGTTCGCAAGACAGAGGAATATTTATGTCGCAGATTAATAACGACGACGCAGCTAAGGCAGATGCGCAAACAGCGCCATCGATTCCGATCTGGAATACCTATCTCGATTCGTTGCGCGATCTCGCGCCGAAAATGTTGAATAAATTACCGCACGAGATGCGCACCGATCCGCAGATTCAAATGGAAGTCGTGCGCTTGATGTTTTCGGCTGTCGCGTCGACAAGCCTCGAAGCGATCGGTGGCAATGGCGACCACCCGGTGTTTTTACCATCGCTTAACGAGGTGATAACCACCTTCCAGCCCAACGCCGATACCCTTTATAAAAAGGCGCAAATTACTCCTGGTGGCAGCTATCGGTTACGCGGGCGCGCGGGCTCGCTGCGAATTGCGAAAATTGGTGCAATGTCGCCTCCTACGCCGAGCGGCGAAATTCGTGCGACCGCTTATTTCGATCTGAATACGTTGAACGTCGATAAAGATGGCAATTTCGATGTGCTGTTGAGTCCAGCAAAGCCCGCGAATTACAACGGCGATTGGTGGCAACTGGATCCGCACGCCAACACGGTGTTGTTGCGTCAGGTCGCGTACGACTGGTCGAGTGAACAGGATCCAGTCATTTCGATCGAGCGGGTCGACGGGCCAGTCACTCGTCCACGTCCTTCAGCGACAGAGCTGGAACAACGCTACCAGCAATTAATCGGAACTACTGCTTACTCCGCGTTATTGTTGATCGATCACACGGTGCAGCTGCAGCGCGAAGGCTTCGTCAATAAATTCAAAATATGGGATGTTGTGGCGACGCACGGCGGTTTGTTCGGCCAGTTTTATTACGAGTGTGTATACGATTTGAAGGATGACGAAGCGTTACTTATTGAAGTGGATTATCCGAAGAAATGTGAATACGCCTCGCTGCTTCTCGCCAATCCGGTTTTTGAAACAATCGATTGGGTCAACAACCACAGCAGCCTGAATGGCGCGCAATGGCATGTCACCGCCGACGGCAAACTCTGGGTGGTGGTTTCTGCGCAAGACCCATGCATACAAAACTGGCTCGATACCGCCGGCTATCCGCTGGGCGTAGTACAAGGGCGTTGGACCGAATGCGATTCAACACCATTGCCGAATGCTCGCGTGGTGAAATTAGCCGAGGTGGCGAAACTGGTTCCTGCCGATTTGCCAAGCATTACTGCCGAGCAACGCGACCGCATCGTACGCGATCGCCGCGCGCATTATCAGCAGCGCGTGCATTGGTAATTGTTATTCGCATCGCAATTGAAAATCCGGAAAGACATTGGTTAAGAGGATAAGAGCATGGCAACGTGGCCGAATTTAAAATACGACTACAACGGCGCGCATGTGCTCGTCACCGGTGGCTCCAATGGCATCGGCGCCGGTATTGCCGCGGCGTACCGTGATGCGGGTGCGAATGTGACGATTACCGGCACGCGGGCGAGCGCTGCCCACTACAACGATGCAGATTTAAACGGTTATCGCTATCTGCAATTGCAACTGACCGATAACGCACAAATCGAAGCAGTCGCTGCTGCGCTGCCGAAGCTCGATATTCTGGTCAATAACGCAGGCGCTAATTTTGCGGCCGAAAACGAGTACGAGCCGGATATTTTCGAAAAATCGATCCAAGTAAATTTGTTGAGTGCTTATCGCATGGCGCATGCGTGTCTGCCGAAATTGCAACAGAGCCAATTACCCGGCGGCGCCAGTGTGATCGGGCTCGCGTCGATGACTTCGTATTTCGGTGTTGAAGTGGTACCGGGTTACGGCGCCGCGAAAGCGGGTCTCGTGCAAATGACAAAAACATTGTCGATCGCGTGGGCGAAACACAATATTCGCGTTAATTCGGTCGCTGCGGGTTTGATCGAAAGCAAGATGACTGCTCCCGCGTTGGCAATGCCCGAATTCAATGCTGCGGTGATTGCGCGTACGCCGCAGAAGCGTACCGGCACGCCGCATGATATTGCCGGCGCGGTATTGTTTCTGAGTAGCAGCGCTGCTGGCTTTGTGACTGGCCAAACATTGCCAGTCGACGGGGGATATTCGATTTTTGGTTAACACGCGAGGATGCGCATGCTCGCTCTATCGATTACTCTGGAAAAGTAATCATTACCTTCGCTGATTTATCGCGATCCTGCGCCATCGAAAATGCGTCAAAAAATTTATCGAATGAAAAGCGGTGACTGATCATTGCCGATAGATCGCTACTCGCATCGGCCAACATCGAAATAACAGCAGGAAATTCGTTGGGGTATGCCATCGAAGTTACAAATGTCATTTCCTTAGCCAACGCTGAGTGAAAACTTACCGGTACCGGTTCGTGATAAACGGCAACGACCACCACGCGTGAATGAAAACCCGCCATATTGATGATGTCGGGGATTACGCTACGTGCCCCGGAAACTTCGAAAAATACATCGCTATGCACACAGGGCAATCCGAAATGATGGCCGTGGCCGTGTACTGCACCAATCACGTCGCTGAGATTGTCCCGTGACGGATTGATCGTCACGTCGGCACCGAGCGCTTTGGCGCGTTCGAGACGTTGATCCGACATATCTACTGCGACAATACTTTTTAAGCCTTTGCGATGCATCCAAAAAATAATACCGAGCCCTATCGGACCCGCGCCAAAAATTACGACTTTCGATTGCCCGTTAATTTCCGCACGATTTACCGCATGCAGCGCAACAGATAAAGGTTCCGCCAATGCTGCATTTTCAAAACTTAGATGATCTGGTATCAGATGAATGCTGTCGCCGAGCTTTGCGTTGCATACGCGCAACAGCGGGGCAAATGCGCCATCGATCATGCCGTTGCCAATGGCGTTGCCGCTACCCATCGGATTCACAATCACGCGCGCGCCCGGCTGCAAATCGCGCACGTTGTCGCCGACGCGGTGAATGCGGCCGGCAAGCTCGTGACCCAAACCAATCGGCTCGGTCACGGGCGCGCCGACGCCACCCACCTTCACATAATTAAGATCGCTACCGCAGATGCCAGCGGCAACCACTTTGACCAACACGTCATTCGGCCCGATCGCCGGTTCATCGATAACGTCGCACCGCAAATCGGATGGCCCGTGAATACGCATGGCTTGCATGATCGCGTCCCGAATGAATTAATGAGGCCGCATCATATTTAGGCTTCCAGCACGGGTCAAGCGGAGTGACCGCCCTGATAGAACAACTCTGCGGCCGACGTCGCTCGGATCCTGCCCCAACTCGCCTCTCCAATATTTTTTAAGGAGCGGATATGTATACACGTGGGTATCAAACTCTGGGGCTATATGACACCACACCTTCGAGCCTGCCGCGGTCCACTTCAAGGCTATGGGGCCCCAAGCAAACCGCTCGAGCGGACCGTCCAAGACCCATCGCTCGGAAATCCCGGCGCGTGGCGCCGAGGCGCTCCGCCCCAACCGGCGGCCATCATCGCGGTGGCATAAAGCAAGGAGGCGTTGCCGGGGAGGTAAACGGGCACTATATGGGGGAACTGGGGATTGTGCCCGTTCGCGAGATAGTGGTTCTGTTCCGCGTCCATCATCAGGACCTCAATCGCGAGCTCGGGTTCGTCCAGCCGCGCCGCCGTCATGGCCGTCATGGGAAACGCCCAACCGATGCTTTTTTTCCAACCCCGGTCGAGCAACTTATGTAAAGTCCGCCGCATGGTCTCGCGATCGACACCGCTACCGTCCAGCATGCCCAAGCTCCCAAGGACGGTATGCAGCGTCGTGTCCGTCGCGGTTTCGCCGGTGACATAGACGCCGTCGCGCATCGCCAACGGCGGCATGTGCGCAAGCACATGATCCCATTTAGGATCGCGCGGCATGCCGAGGCGCTCGCGCCATTTCTGCGCGATGGCCAAGCCGTAGCGCCAATAGCTGAGTTCGAACGTCGGATTCCACTGATGATCGTGGTCGTGGTAATAATGCTCGGTGGAGTCCGAGAGTGGCGGACCCAGCCGATATTGGCCCTTGCCCGCATCCCAGGCGATGAACGACGCCATGAACCGGGCGGTCTCGAATACGATCCGGCTGTAGCGGTCGAGCGTCACACGGTTGGGGTGCGCGCGGTAGGATAGTTCCGCGCAGGCGATCGGGTGCGGCTGTTGCCAGATCAGATAGGCTTCGAGATAGGAGGGTTTCAGGTCCCCCTCCGGCCCGACACATTTCGGCCAGCGCGCGCCCTCATAGCCTTGCCGCTGCGCCATAGCCTGCGCCTTGGGCATGATACGCGTATAGAAGCCGAGACTTCTCTCAAGCAGCGGACTGCGCCCCCATACGGCGAAGTGCGCACTATGGAGCCAGTGCATCTCAAGATGAGGCTTGCCGAACCATGTGTTGCAGGTCAGGCCCGACTCTCCTGGCGGCATGCTCCCGCACGACTGGATGCGGGTCAGATACTGCGACAGGACGATGCGCCGTTGCAGCTCCCGCGCGCGGGGGTCCTTGCTTTCGGAAAGATCGATCGATCCGCCCGTGCTCCAGAAATTCGCCCACATGGCGGACGACCTTTCCACCGTCTCGGCAACGCTCGGCAGGTCGCGCCCGATCTCCGCAGGAGAAAAGGCCGCGACGAACGCGATCTCGTGCTGCCCGCGATCCGCTGCCAGCTCGAAGTCGTGCGGCCCGGACTGGGAAAGCGACACGTTCTCCGACCAGGACATCGCGGCGAAATACCGGTCGCCGTCCAGCATGCGAGCGAAATCGGCGCGGCGGCTGCCAACGCGGGTCAATATGGTCCGATGTTTCTCGGGATGGTTCCAGGTGCCGCCGTCCCCCGAGAAGCATGGAAACGTCCAGAGCTCGCCTTTGCCGTGCGCGGCCCCCGGGCCATAGGGAAATTTAACGCCGACCGCCAACTGCCCTTTTGCAACGAGCGGCGATACGATGCTGACCGCAATGAGACCGAGTTCCGGGTGGCACACGGTCGTCACCTGCACCATCTCGCCGTCGAACTTGAAGCGGCTTGTGATCGTGCCGCGCCAAAGATCCAACTCCTGACGGATGTCGGTGAGATCCGTCAGCTTCGCGCTAGCGCCGTTGGAGTCCTTCAGCACCATGCCTACGCGCCCGAGATTGAGCCGCCCGGGCGTGGTGTAGAGATAGTTGGCGGCCGCTTCCAGTTCTGGCGGCGAGACGCCGCGTTCATAAACGAGGTAGGGCACCTCGCGACCGTCGACGAGCGAATTGGTGTAGGGAAAGTCTTCCAGCTTGAAGCCCTCGGGACTGGGTTCGGTGTGGAAGCCCCACTGGGATAGGGTCGAGATCGGCGTTCCGTGCTTGTAATCATCGGGGAAGGTCTGAAGACCGGTCACATCGGCCGTGAAAGCGAACTCGCCGTTGCCGACCGAAAGCGGCACATTGATGTCCGCGGCCGTCAGCACGACCTTGTGGCGGGCGACCAGTTCGCGTCGTCTGTCAAACCGCTCCGCGGCCGCCGCGTCCGCGGGCGTGCCCCCCAAGATCAACGAGCCTGCGGTGGCGGCGGCGCCTAACTGGAAAAGCTGCCGGCGGCTCAAACCCTTCGCATCGTTTATGTCGGTCATAACATCCTGCCTGAGGTTGGAGATTACGAATAAGGGATCGGCGGGCTGCACCGCCGACCGACCTAGTGCTTGACCAACAGGAGCCGTGCGGCCCAGTCGGAACCGCCGTTGGCTCCATTACCCAGTGAGCCGCCGCCCAGGCCGCCACCGTTCCAGGGCTTCGGGGGAGCTTCTCTTGTTTGCCGCTTCCGCCCGCGCGATGGCAGCCTCTCATTCCAGAACTGCGAGTTCGTACTCCTCGAGGCGGGGCAAGGTGAACTCCACGATGTCCCCAGAGCGCGTGCCGCGCAGGACCGTGCCGCTGGTCGCCAGCTTCACGGACGTTCCTCGGCCGGGGACTTTGACCCTCACCTTTAGAGGCCCAGTGGGGTAGGCGCGGTCGGCGATCTGTTCACCATTGTCGACGCCGGACCCGTTCAGCAGGTGAACCAGGGACGCGCCGTTCTTCCGGTACAAGTAGGCGCCCACATAGCCGGGGCCCTCGAGCTCGACCGGCAAGGGTCCCTCGCCGGCGCACCAACGTAATAGGTTGCCGATCAGCCGCGCCTGGTCCGGATGCGGATCATCCAGATACCTGTGGTCTAGGTCGTTTGGCATGAAGACCACACGCCCACGGCCGAAGGTCCCAACGATAAGGGACGGGCGCTCGCCGTCGCCGGTCGGGGCCTGATCTTCATGAGCCACGGCGAAGGTGGCCAAGACCTGCCGGTCCGGCGCCACCCGCAGCGCAATGGCGCTCCCGCCATACGGGATGACCTGGGTCTCCTCCAGGCCAGCCAGAGCTGGATGGCGCGCGGCGTCGCCCGATGGAAGAGCGAAATAGCTGTCCTCCATGGCGTCGGCGAAGAAAGTACGCTTGGGCGCGGCCGCCGCAAGGTTGACGCCGAGGACATCGGCCAGCCCGAAGTCGCGACGCGGTTCCCCGTCGCCGTCGTAGAGGCTGGTCATGCCGGTTGCGAGGATCGAGCCGCCTGCGCGGACGTACTCGCGGACCGCTGCGCACTCGGCATCCGTCATCCCGCCGATATTCGGAAACACCAGGACGGGCAGATCCTTGCTGTACCGAGCGAGGTCGGCGATGTGCAACGGATAGTAGGGAATTCGGCTCTCGAACAGCGCCTGGACCATTCCGCGATAGGGCACCTGTGTCACTCGGCTGATGTAGCCCGGTTGATAGATGGCCGGCGCGTCATGCCCGAAGAAGACGGCGTTGTCGTCCGAGCGCACCACCCCCGCCGTCGCTACCGGCACTGCGCGGGTGAGTAGCGTTTCATGACGACGCTGCCAGGCGAAGGTCGGCTGGGCGATGTCGAACGAGCGACGGTCCTCCGAATAGGCAGTCGGGTGGTGCCACCACAAATTGAAGCCGCCGGCGAACCCGGCCTGCATGTACATGCGCGCTTCGAACGCCGGGTCGGCAGTGATTCGGAAGTACCCATGGCTGTGTTGGGTCATCGAGGTGCATGGCGCCAGCGGCTTGTCCCAGCCGAGGATGGAGTGCATGTAGCGCCCCTCGTCCACGTGCTCACGAAAGCTGGCCGCGTCGTTGCGCGACTGACAATCCATCATCAGCAGATCGGCCCGCGTGGCGATCTCGCGGTTGAGGGTCGAGAACTTTCGGACGAGGCCGATATAGGCGCAGCCCGGCCCGCCGACCTTTTTGGTGAAAGCGTTGGTCGCTTCCCAGTTCTCCATCGTTACGGCGGTGTTCCACCGACGCCAGCGGCGATAGATCGGATCATCCAGGCTGAGGCCGGCCGGCATCGGACCGCCGACCTCGCGCACCCAGCGCGCTTGGCAGAAGTCGCAATAGCAGAGTGGTCCGCCCGAGACGCCAGCGTTGTCGGTGAAGGCATCGACCCGGAAACGCTCGATCATCTCCTGGTACACGGCGTAGACATGGGTCTCCCGGAACGGGCTGTTGATGCACATCTCCTGGCCGGGCCGGCCCTTGGCATTGCGCGTCAGCCACTGAGGATAAGCCGCGCGGATCTTCGGGTTGAGGACGCCTGAGTCCATCCGCGAAACCACGTAGAGGCCATCCGCTCGAGCTGCCTTCGATATCTCTCCGAAGAGGTCGCGATCGGGTGCGAACTCGCTGGTCTCAAGTAGCGGGTTGCGGCTCGGGAAGGTCGCAAAACCCGCAACGCCGTTGGGGATGATCGCTTGGATTCCCGTGCGTCGCCACTGACCGCGCCAGAACCCGACGTCGTAATTGCGGACGTCCATCGCGCTGGTGTTGGTCTGCCCCCATCGGGTGACCTTGTTGAACCAGAGCTCCTGGCCCTGGCCTGCCTGGGCCCGGATCGTGGTCGCGCCAAGCGCGACCACGCCCGTCGTGACGAGGAATTCTCGGCGGGACAACATCATGTGCGGTGCTCCAGCATAACGGGGATAAGGAGGTGGATGGGCGTACGCTTCACGGTCTTCAGTTTCACGCCAGCACCACCATTTCGTGCTCGGCGATGTGGTCCAGCTCGAACACGGCCTGGGCTCCATTGATGCGTAAGGGTGTCCGCTTACCGGCCACCAGCAGTGTCGCGGACGCTGGGTTAGCGCCGGGCGGCAGTGCGACACTCACCTGCAGCGGCCCAACCGGCGTCGTCTGTCGCACTACGCCAGCCTGATTATCGGCTCCCGTGAGGTTGACGAGGTGGAGTACGAGACCGTCGCCGCGTTGCTCGAGCTTCGTGGCTAGGTTCGCCGGCCCGACGATGCGCAGCTGTACCGCTGGACCGGTTGCCCAGGCAAAGAGGTTTTCCAAGATAGCCCTGTGATCCGTGATGGGATCGATTCCGTACCGCCGGTCGAAGTCTGCCGGCATGTACGCGACCCGGCCCTGGCCGAACGTGCCGACCATCAAGCCAGGCAGGTTGGTGCGCTCGATGCTGGGATAAACCACATCGATCGGTATGCGGGGGAAAGGCGGCACATAAGTCATCAGCACGGCGCGGTTCGCGGACACGGATTGCGGCCATAGGACGCCGCCGTACGCGAGCAGGTCCGTGGCGTCGAAGCCCTTCAGGATCGGGTGACGCGTGCCCGGCTCGGCCCGCTCGCCGGCCTTGTGGGGACCCGCCGTCCGCGCGGCATACTCCGGCTGCAGACGCACGTAAGCGTGGTCAGTGGCCGGCCCTTTGAATCCGGAGACCGCGCCGCGCTGCGCATTGAAACCGCCTGTCTCGGTCGGTTTGGAGATTGGGGTCAGACGTGGGGGCGGGGTGCCTTCGATGTTGACGCCGAACACGTCCTGCAGCGCGTAGTCAGGACGGGCGTGCCCCATCGAGTCGTAAAGGCTAGTGACGCCGGTAGCGATCAGAACACCGCCGCCGTGCACGAACTCGCGCACGGCTTCGGCTCGGGCGTCACTCATCACCGCCACTTCCGGCAGGATCAGAACATCGATGCCCCGCAGCCCTGCGTCGAGGCGGCTCTCGTCCCAGACCTCATGCGGCAGGTTGGCGCTGCGCAGAGCCTTGGCCATACCGCGGAAGGGGGCTTCAGAGAGCCATAGGATCTTTTCGCGGCCGTAGAGCGCCGCTGACGTCGGCGACCACACCACTGCGATCCTCGCCGGGGCAGTCGGCCGGCCCAGCTGCTCGCCGTTCTGAGCCGCCCAGTTCATCACAGGCGTCGCGACCGACAAGGTCCGAACGTCCGAGGTCAGGTTCGTCGGCAGCTCGACTGCGGGGGTGAGACCGCCCGTCAGGCCGGCCAGAATTGCCAAGCGCGCCTCGCCCGGCGCGGTGCTGGCCGCTGCGAATGTCCGAACACCTCGGTGATAAGTGGGGGTCAGGAGCACGATCGGTTTCCCGCCCGCCAGCCCCGTCAGATAGAGGCCGTCGTCCACCAGCTCGCCAAACCGACCGACGCGCGCGGCGTCAGTATTTTCGACGAACAGCATCGGCGCTTCCGCAGCGAGCGTCGGCACGTCCTGGAATTGCGCGATCTGCGCGGTTCGGACCGTTGGGATGAGGCCGATCCACCGCGCGGAGCCGTTAGCCCGGCTCGCCGCCCTGTCGTTGGCCCGCCACATGTCAGTGCGGCGCGCCCGGTTCCATGCGACCCACTGGTCGAAAACCGCGGTGTCCCGATCCTTGGCGAGGGGCAGATTGGCGCTGGCAGCCTTGCGGAAGCCACTTTGGCAGGCGGCGCAATAGCACACCTTGTCCCAGCCGAGACCACTCCAGCCGACGCCGACGACGCCGTCCACGGGAGCTTGCGTCACTGCACGCGAGATACTGTCGGATAAAGGCGCGTCGAAGAAGCCGCCGTTTACACAAGCGGCGTACCCGGTGTCGACGGGGATCGGCTCGCCCTTGTCATTCCTTGCGGCCCAGGCGGGATTCGCGGTGATCGCTTCTCGCGTCAGCGGCTTGACCGTCACACTGGCCAGCACCGCGAGACCCGCGGCGCGCGCCGCTTGAGCCAGCGTTGTCAGCCGGCGAAGCCCTTCGGCCCCGTCACCCGCGGGGAGGACGACTCCCTGGACCGACAAATTGCGCCATTGGTCGGTCCACCACGCCGCATCTGCGACGGCGCCATCGGCGAGGTTGACGTAGCACCATGTTCTAGTCGCAGCGGCGTTCGAAGGAGAGGTTTCCTGCATCATCGCTGCACGCGCTCAGCGCTGAGGCTGCGCGGGGCCGGCGCCGGCGCCGGCAAAACGCAAATTTTGCGGGATGGCATCATCCGTTCTCCAGACATTATTATTTATGGGCCCGAACTGTACGCATACGCGCATTCTGGATCAAGCGTGCTCGTGAATATCACGCCGAAAAGCGACGCGCCGCTCGCCCGCCTGAGCATCGCGCGCGTGGAATACACGGTGGCCGGTGTTTGAGGCGCGTTCCTGTCGAGCGCTCCCGCAGGAAGGAAATGGCTGCTTCGGCCGAACATGCGCCGATCGAACTTATTGAACAAACGTCTGCTTCGGGTCGCTAGCAGCCCGTCGTAACAGTGAGACTCAACAGTTTTCAGTCGAGTCTAAAGCTATTTTTAACTCGTCAAAAAGCAAAAAGTGATAGGCCTTTTTGGGGTGAGGTGTTTTCGTAATTATTTGAATAGAAAATGGAAAAATGAATTTGAAGCATATACTGGCCGATTTGAATTTGAAGCATAACCTGGCCAAACGGCCAATTTAAGGTTCAATCGACAATAGTATGTAGAACGACGAGAGGGGATGGTGCCCAGGAGAGGACTTGAACCTCCACGGCCGCAAGGCCACTAACACCTGAAGCTAGCGTGTCTACCAATTTCACCACCTGGGCATCGGGGGTATCGCTTCAGAGGCGCGCAATTTACTGTCCGCAAGACCCGTTGTCAATCCTCGCGTATACTGCCGAATCCTTGCAATTTTGAGTTATTAAGCAGCCTATTCATGTCAAAACGTTCCCCGTCTAAAGATCCTTTCGCTGCCCGCGAGGCCGAAAATTACGAGCGCCCGATTGCCAGCCGCGAGTTCATCGCCGAGCTGTTGGAGCGCGAAGGGCCGCGCACGCATGCGCAATTGTGCGATCAGTTAGGAATGCATGAGGAAGAACAGGTCGAAGCGCTGCGGCGTCGGTTGCGCGCGATGGAACGCGATGGGCAGTTGATGCGCAATCGCGGTAAAGCCTATTGCGCGGTCTCGAAAATCGATCTGGTACGCGGTCGCGTGCAAGGGCATCGCGATGGCTACGGCTTCATGATTCCGGAAGCGGGCGGCGACGACTTTTATCTCAGCAGCCGGCAAATGGCGGCGGTATTCGATGGCGATATCGTGTTGGCGCGCGAATCGGGCCTCGATGCGCGCGGTCGGCGCGAGGCAACTATTGTTGAAGTGTTGCAGCGCAATACTCAGCAAATGGTTGGCCGCTTTTATATGCGCGGCGATATCGGCATGGTCGCTGCGGAAAATCCGCGCATCAATCAAAACATCATGATTGGTGCGCAAGATACGCTCGATGCGGTCGAGGGCCAGTATGTGATGGTCGCGATTACGCAGCAGCCGGATTGGCGCAATCCGCCACGCGGTCGTGTGGTCGAGGTGCTCGGCGAGCATATGGCGCCGGGTATGGAGATCGAGGTCGCGATCCGTTCGTACAACATTCCTTTTGTGTGGCCCGAAGACGCTGTGGTCGAAGCGCAAAAATTCGCGCCCGAGCCGAGCGAATCCGATAAGCAGAATCGTATCGATATTCGGCCGCTGCCGTTGGTGACGATCGATGGCGAAGATGCGCGCGATTTTGACGATGCCGTTTACTGCGAGCCGCGTAAGGGCGGCGGCTGGCGGTTGTGGGTGGCGATTGCCGACGTGTCGCATTACGTCACCGTGGGCGGCGCGCTTGATCGCGAAGCGCAGGTGCGCGGCAATTCGGTGTATTTCCCCGACCGCGTGGTACCGATGTTGCCGGAAGCGTTATCGAATGGTTTGTGTTCGCTGAAGCCGAAAGTCGATCGCTTGTGCATGGTCAGCGAAATGACGGTTAGCAGTGCGGGCAAAATTACCGGCTATCAATTTTATGAAGCGGTGATGCATTCGCAGGCGCGGCTCACGTATACGATCGTCGCGGCGATGCTCGATGCGGAACATCCCGAACACCACGCCTTGCGCTCGCAATATAAAGCGGTGGTACCGCATGTTGAAGAGTTGCACCGTTTGTACCATGCGTTGCGAGCAGCGCGTGATGAACGTGGCGCGATCGATTTCGAAACGGTCGAAACGAAAGTCGTGTTCAGTAAAGATCGTAAAATCGAACGCATTGTGCCGGTGGTCCGCAACGATGCGCACAAGTTGATCGAAGAGTGCATGCTCGCGGCGAACGTCGCTACCGCAGAGCTGTTAGAGAAGATGAAATTGCCGGCGCTGTATCGCGTCCACGAAGGTCCGCCGGCTGAACGTCTGCTCGCGCTCCGCAAATTTATCGGCGAGTTGGGATTGAATCTCGGTGGCGGCGAAAAACCGACGCCGGGCGACTATCAAAAGCTGCTCGATGAAGTGCAGGATCGCCCCGATCTGAATGTGATTCAAACGGTGATGCTGCGCTCGCTGAGTCAGGCGCGGTATCAGGCGGAAAATCACGGCCATTTCGGTTTAAATTATCCCGCTTATACGCATTTCACTTCGCCGATTCGGCGTTATCCCGATTTGCTGGTGCATCGCGCGATTCGCTTTTTATTGCGCGGTGGTGGTGGCGGCAAAGGCGTCATCGGCAAATTGCTCGGCGCGCGCAAAGGTTTGCGGCCTGCGGAAGGGGCGCAACCGCTGAAGGCTGCCGCTATTTATCCGTACGATGAAAAACAGCTGCATCAATTGGGCGAAAGTTGTTCGGCGACCGAGCGCCGTGCGGACGAAGCGACGCGCGATGTAATGGCGTGGCTGAAATGTGAATATCTGCAGGATCGTGTCGGCGAAACCTACGAAGGGTTGGTCACCGCCGTGACGGGCTTTGGTCTGTTTGTCGAGCTCAGTGATTTATATGTCGAGGGGTTGGTACATGTCAGCTCGCTCGAAAGTGATTACTACCATTTCGATCAAATCAAACATCGGCTGGTCGGCGAAAAAAGCGGGCGGTTCTTTCAGCTCGGCGATAAGGTCACTGTGAAAGTGGCGCGCGTTAATCTCGACGATCGCAAAGTCGATCTGGAATTGATTGCCGGTGAATCGCGCGGTGAGCGCCGTCAGCGCAAAGAGGGCGCCGGCAGTGCCGGGAGGCCATCGCGAAACAAATCTGGTACCGGCAAAGCGCCGACATCACAACCCCCAGCACCGTTGACCGAACGCGAGAAGGTCGCGCGGATGGGTAAGAAATCGCCGGCAACGAAGCGCAGCCGCCGGCGGTAATTCACGATGAAAGATGATTTTGTATTTGGCATTCATGCCGTCGCGGCGTTATTGACACGTTCGCCGGAGCGCATCGCCGCGCTGCAGGTCCTCGAAGGGCGCGCTGATCAGCGTATGCAGCAGGTGCTCGCCGATGCGGAGCGCAATGGCATCAGCGTTGAGCGCGTGTCCCGTGCCGAACTCGACAAGCTTGAGGTGCGACATCAGGGCGTCGTCGCGCAGCTCACTCATCAAGTGGAATATCAGGAAGCCGATATCGAGACTATCGTGCGGCGCAGCGCCAACCCGCTGTTGCTGATACTCGATGGCGTTACCGATCCGCATAACCTCGGCGCCTGTCTGCGCAGCGCCGATGCAGCTGGTGTCGATGCGGTGATCGCGCCACGCGACAGAGCCACCGGGCTGACGCCGGTGGTGCGCAAAGTGGCCAGCGGCGCGGCCGAAGCCATTCCCTTTATTCAGGTTACCAATCTCGCGCGCACACTGAAGACGCTGCAGGAGATGGGCGTATGGATTGTCGGCGCGGCGGGCGAAGCCGATACCATCATCTACGAGCAGGATTTAAGCGGCCCGATCGCGCTGGCGATGGGTGCTGAGGGCAGTGGCCTGCGCCGGTTAACCCGCGAATATTGCGATTTCCTCGTCAAGCTGCCGATGGCTGGCAGCGTCAGCAGCCTCAACGTATCGGTCGCTACCGGCATCTGTCTGTTTGAGGTGGTACGGCAGCGTCGGGCAAAGGTCGCGCCATAATCCGGGCTGTGCGCGTAAAGCTGCTTGCATACTGATCGGCACTTGCCTAAAATCGCGCCTCTTTTTCCGCGGGTCGGCTCGTTCGGCCCGTTTACTCCTTGTCACACCGCCGCGCCGGTTTTGTTAAAGCTAGCGTTGTCGGGTGGCTCAAATCCGTGAGGAGATGCAATGCGTCACTACGAAATCGTGTTTCTGGTCCACCCTGACCAGAGCGAGCAAGTGCCCGCGATGCTCGAGCGCTATAAGCAAGGCATCGAAAAGGATGGTGGCAAGATTCACCGTCTGGAAGATTGGGGCCGTCGTCAGCTCGCGTACTCGATCAACAAGGTGCACAAAGCGCACTACATCCTGATGAACGTCGAGGCTACGCTGGCCGCCGTCGAAGAGCTGGCGACCAACTTCCGCTACAACGACGCCGTTCTCCGCAACATGATCATTCAGCGCGACGAAGCCGTGCTCGACGAATCGCCGATCATGAAAGCCGAGAAAGAGAGCCGCGAGCGTCGTGGCCGTGGCGATCGCCGCGATGATGGCGAAGGCCGCCGCAGCGATAACGTCGATGAGCTTGAAGAAGACACCGACGAAGCCGCTGAAGAAAGCGAAGAGTAAGCGCGAGAAAGAGTAGGGCGCGCCGCGCTCCCCCAACCGAATTCACAGGAATAAAGCCATGGCACAACGTTTTTTCCGTCGCCGCAAATTTTGCCGTTTCACCGCTGAAGGCACCAAAGAGATCGATTACAAAGATCTCGAAACGCTGAAAGCTTATGTTTCCGAGACCGGTAAGATCGTACCGAGCCGCATCACCGGCACCAAGGCACGCTATCAGCGTCAGCTAGCAACCGCTATCAAACGCGCACGCTACTTGGCCCTGCTGCCGTACTCGGATCAGCACGAATAAGTTATTGGATCGGCCCTAAGTTTCGTACCTCTGCTTAGTCCCGATCGAGATTGAAATTGATGCGCGCACTAGCCGAATTTGTCATGCGCGGGCGCGCGCCAGCGATCGGTGTAGCGATACTGGGTATTGTGTTGCCGCTGTTCGTCTGGATCAGTGCGGCCGTGGTGGGATTGGTCGCGCTGCGCCGCTCTAGCCGGGATACGGTAATCGTGCTCGGCTGGACCGCGGTGGCGGCATTGGCGGTACTGATTGGGTTTCGCGATCCGGGGCCGCTCACGGCGCTAATCGCCACCGCGACCGCAGCGCTGTTATTGCGCTGGACGCGGTCATGGCCGCTGGCGTTATTGGCGATTGCCGGTATCGGGTTGCTATCGGCACTGCTGTTGAATGGGTTCGGTAGCGATTTGGTCGGCGAGTTGACCGCCGCGCTCAATCAGCTGTTGGCCAAGCTCAAGGCGCAGATGCCGGCCAATCAGGCGCAATTGATTGGCGCACTGGCGCCGGCGCAGATCAGCGGCCTGCTCGGTTTGCGCAGTGCTTGCTTGGCAGTGATCGCGTTGTTACTGGCGCGCTGGTGGCAGGCGCTGCTGTACAACCCTGGCGGTTTTCGCGAGGAATTTCATCGGCTGCGGTTACCGCCGGTACTTGCAGTCGGGTTGCTCGGTGCCGCGTTGTTGACCAATGTTTTCGGCAACGAGTACGCGGTCTGGTCGGCACTGTTTGGATTGCCGTTTATCGTTGCCGGGTTTGCCTTGGTGCATGGCATCGCCGGCATCAAGGGTTGGGGGCGCGGTCCGTTGGTGGTGCTCTACATCGCCTGGATATTGTTGTGGGAACTCGTCACGGCGGCGTTGCTGCTGTTGGCGCTGATCGATAGCTGGTGGAACTTCCGTGCGCGTTTGCGCGGACCAAGCCGGTAAAAGTTTTTGCAGCATCGCTGAACCGCGATGTCGCTTATGAGGGTGAAAACATGCAAGTCATTCTGTTGGAAAAGGTGGGTCGTCTGGGTAACCTCGGCGATCAGGTCAATGTGAAGCCGGGCTACGGCCGCAACTTCCTGATCCCGTTCGGCAAAGCTGTTGCCGCGACCAAGGATAACGTTGCTGAGTTCGAGCGTCGTCGTGCCGAGTTGGAAGCCAGCGCCGCAGAGCGTCGCGCTGCTGCTGAGGCGCGTGCTACGCAATTGGCCGAGCTGGTAGTGACGATCGGCGCCAATGCCGGCGACGAAGGTAAGCTGTTCGGCTCGATCGGCACGCGCGATATCGCCGATGCGGTGACTGCGGCCGGTGTTGCGGTCGAGAAGAGCGAAGTACGTCTGCCGAACGGCGCGATTCGCGAAATCGGCGAGTTCCAGATCGATATTCAGCTGCACTCCGAAATCACGCAGACGATCACATTGAAAGTCGTCGCCGAGTAAGCTCGACAGCGATCATCGAAGCATCCGCCGCCGCTTCCCGCGTGCGGCGGATGCTTTTTTTTTGGCATTGAATCTTTCACAATGCCGGTCCCCGTTACTTAGCCCGGTAGCAATTATTTCGTGGAAACCGACATCGTCGACGAGCCTTTTGCCGATACCGCTCCTGCCGGGCTCGATATCGCCCAGCTGAAGCTGCCACCGCATTCGCTCGAAGCGGAGCAGTCGGTACTCGGCGGTCTGATGATCGCGAACGACGCCTGGGATAAGGTCGCCGATATGGTCTCCGATGGCGATTTCTATCGCCCGGAGCATCGGCTGATTTTTCGCCGCATGGCGCAGTTGGTCGAAGCCGCGCAGCCAATCGATGTGGTCACACTCGCCGATGCGTTGAATCACGCCGACGAATTGGCTCGCGCTGGCGGCTTTGCCTATCTCGCCGAAATCGCCCGCAATACGCCCAGCGCCGCAAATATTCGTGCCTATGCCATCGCGGTACGCGAGCGTTCCAGTCTGCGTGCGCTGATCACCGCGGCGCAGGCTATTGCCGATAGCGGTTTTCATCCGGAGGGGCGGACCAGCTCCGAGTTACTCGACGAAGCCGAGCGCCGCATCACGCAGATCACCGAAGAGCGGCCGAAAAGCGGCGGCCCGGAGCCGGTCAATCCGCTGCTGAAACGCGCGGTCGAGCGTATCGATGAGCTGTTCAACAGCGATGCCGAAATCACCGGCCTCAGCACCGGTTTCAAGGATCTCGACGCGATGACGTCGGGGTTGCAACGCGGCGATATGGTCGTCGTCGCAGCGCGGCCATCGATGGGCAAAACCACGTTTGCGATGAATCTGGTCGAGCACGCCGTGTTGCACGGCACCAAGCCGGTGATCGTGTTCAGTATGGAAATGCCGGCTGAACAGTTGATCATGCGGCTGCTGTCCGCGATTGGCCGCATCGATCAGACCAAGGTGCGCAGTGGCCGGCTCGACGATGAGGATTGGCCGAAGCTGAGCGCTGCGGTCAGCAAATTGAAAGATCGCCCGCTGTTCATCGACGACACACCGGCGTTATCGCCGATCGAAATTCGCTCGCGCACGCGCCGTATTGCGCGTGAGCACGGCGACCCCGCCATGATCATGGTCGACTACATACAGCTGATGCAGATTACCGGCAGCACCGAAGGCCGGACTGCGGAGATTTCCGAGATTTCGCGCTCGATGAAGTCGATTGCGAAAGAATTCAATTGCCCGGTAGTCGCGTTGTCGCAGCTCAATCGCGGTGTCGAACAGCGTCCGAATAAGCGGCCGGTGAATTCCGATCTGCGTGAATCCGGCGCTATCGAGCAGGACGCCGACATCATCATGTTTATCTATCGCGACGAGGTTTATAACGAAGAGTCGCAGGACAAAGGCGTGGCAGAAATCATTATCGGCAAGCAGCGGAATGGCCCGATCGGCACCGCGCGACTCGCGTTCATCGGCAAGTTCACCCGTTTTGATAATCTTGCGATGAGTTATGGCGGCGGCGATAGCTACTGAGTAGCAACAGCTATCGGTTAATCCCTGTTTTAAAAATTGTGCTCAGCTTTCCGCTGTTTCGGTTTCTTCGGCAGGTTTAACGAAGCGGCAAAAAATAACGCCGGCTTCGAACAATAACCACATCGGCAATGCCATCAGCGTTTGCGACAACACATCCGGCGGCGACAGCAGCGCGCCGGCGACGAAGCAGCCGACAATCACGTAAGGGCGTTTCTTCGTCAGTGCTTCCACTGTGGTGATCCCGGTCCATACCAGCAGCACTGTCGCGACCGGAATTTCAAAAATAAAACCGAACGCGAATAACATTTTCAACGCGACATCGAGGAATTTGGTGATGTCGGGTGTGTACGCCACGCCTTCTGGGGCGATATGGCTGAAGAAACCAAAGATCAATGGGAATGCCACGTAATAAGCGAATGCCATGCCTGAGTAAAACAAAATAATGCTCGACGCGAACAGCGGAATCGCAAAACGTTTTTCATGGCGATACAGGCCTGGCGCAATAAAATTCCACACCTGATACAACAGATACGGCATCGCTACCAGCAGCGCGGCGACCAGCGTCAATTTGAACGGTGCGAAAAAAGTGCTGGTGACATCGGTCGCGATCATTGTGCTGCCTTGTGGCAACAATTTGCGTAATGGCTCGGAAAAAAATGCGTAAATCGTGTTGCTGAATGGCAGTAGCCCGGCGAGCAGCAGCGTCACTGCCAACAGCGCGCGCAATAAGCGCGAGCGCAGCTCGGTCAGATGCTCGACCAGCGGCATCGGCGTATCGTCAATATCGGGTTTGTTCATGATGAGTGCGAAGAATTATTGGGCGCCGGTGAGATTATCGGTGTTGTGGTTGCGGGCGACGTCGTCGGTTCCGGCGTCACAATCTCCACCGACGGCGCAGCGTGATTGCGTTCGAGCACTTCTTTGACATCGTAGGGTAAATGCTGCAAATCCTGTTGCGTTGTCCGCAATTCATCGTGCACATCTTTAAAGCTATCGATGATCGATTGGTTGTGAATTTCGCGCTTCAATTCATCGATGCCGACTTCGCGCTCGATTTCATTGCGAATCTGATTGAAGCCGCGGCGCAATTTGCCGATCCACGCGCTGACCGAGCGAATGACCTCAGGCAGTTTTTCTGGCCCAAACACCAACAAGCCAACCACGAGGATCAGCACCAGTTCGGAAAAGCTCACATCAAACATGGCGCGCTATGTCCGGATTATTTTTGTTGCTGATCTTCGGATTTAACCGTTTCGACTTTGCCGTCGATCACCGTGTTGTGATTTTGCTGCTCGATCGGCTTCGGCGTTTCGTCGGAAACATTTTTCTTGAAACCTTTAATGGCCGCGCCCAAGTCGCCGCCAAAATCTTTCAAGCGCTTGCTGCCGAACAACAGAAATACAATCGCGAGAATTACGAGAAGTTCGCCTAATCTGCCCATTTCAAACTCCGTGGAAAATGAATTTAATTATTGCGGTGTGCGCGCGGCTTTTTCCGCGAGCCCGGATAAATCAAAGCGCCGTTCAAGTTCGCGCAGCACAGCACGATAATCGCTGCCGACATGCGACAACATGACCAGCGTGTGAAACCACAGATCGGCGGTTTCATAAATCAGCGCATCGTTGTTGCCACTCGCCATCGCATCTTTGGCGGCAATAATCGTTTCAGCACTTTCTTCGCCGATCTTTTTCAAAATTTTATCGATGCCGTCGTGATGCAGTTTGGCAACGTACGAACTGGCGGGATCAGCATCGTGCTTGCGCTGCTCCAGCACGGCGGTAAGCGCCGGCAATACGTGATCGGTCATCATCTTATCCATAAATCTGTTCAGGATCTTTCAGCACCGGGTCGACGACCTGCCATTCGCCGTCGCGCCAGACACGGAAAAAACAGCTGCGTCTGCCGGTATGACAGGCGATGCCGCCGCGCTGTTCCACTTTCAATACGATCACATCCCCATCGCAGTCGAGCCGTAACTCCAGCACCTGTTGTTGATGACCGGATTCTTCGCCTTTGCGCCATAGCTTCTGTCGCGAACGCGACCAGTACACAGCGCGCGCTTCGTGCGCCGTCAATTGCAAGGCTTCGCGATTCATCCACGCCACCATCAGCACCTCGCCGGTGCTCGCGTCCTGCGCGATCGCAGGTACCAAGCCATTGGCATCCCAATGAACGGCGTCGAGCAGGGCACGGGTATTTGATATGGCGCTCGTATCTGACATGGCATTTCGCGGCAATAAACGAGGAGGGCATTATGGCATAGCGCCACGGCCGCTGTGCTGTCTGGGCAAATGACGATTCATTAACAAATGTGCGCAGCTACGGGTCGGCGCGCAACAACAGCCACGCCGCCAACGCCAATCCAGCCCAGCTCAGCGGCGGCAATTCACGCAGTGGCACCAAGCCGTACAGCAGGCTGGCGACGATCAACAGCAACGCGATACGTAACGCGCGTTGCGATCCGCGTGGCGGTATGGTGCTGGCCGGTAGCAACACCGGTGTCGGTGGCGTGTTGAGTCGGTTAAGCAGTTGATCGGGAACCTCGGGCAGTTGTTCGAGCCAGCCCGGCAATTTGTGTTTGATTTTTTTCAATAGATTGCGCGGTGAATAACGTTGCCGCAGCCATTCTTCGATTTGCGGCGAGGCGGTGCTCCACAAATCGAGTTGCGGATATAGCTCGCGCCCGAGACCTTCGATATTCAGCAGCGTTTTTTGCAGCAGCACCAGCGATGGCTGCACGCGCATATCAAAGCGGCGCGCGGTCTGAAATAAATAGATCAGTAGCTGGCCAAACGAAATTTCGCCCAACGGTTTTTGAAATACCGGCTCGCAGACGGTGCGAATGGCCGCTTCGAATTCATTCACGCGTGTGTGCGGGGGCACCCAGCCGCATTCGACATGCAGCTGCGCGACTTCATGGTAATCGCGGCGAAAAATCGCGTGCAAATTACGCGCGAGATAATACTGATCGAAATCGCTGAGCGTGCCCATGATGGCGCAATCGATACCGATATAGCGCGGCTGCTCAGGATTTTCGTACGACACAAAAATATTGCCTGGATGCATATCGGCATGAAAAAAACTGTCGCGCAGTACCTGGGTAAAAAATATCTCGACGCCGCGTTCGGCGAGCACGCGCATATTGATGCCGTTGGCGCGCAGTGCAGCGACATCGGTCACCGGAATACCATGAATGCGCTCGAGCACCAGCACATTGACGCGTGTGTAATCCCAAAATACCTCGGGAATGTACAGCAGATCCGAATCGAGCCAATTGCGCCGCAGCTGCGCGGTATTCGCGCCTTCGCGGCGTAGATCGAGCTCATCGAGAATTGTTAATTCATATTCTTCGACGATTTCAATCGGACGCAGGCGTTCGCCATCGGGCAGATAACGCTGGGCGAGACGCGCCAGCATATGCAATAGCGCAATATCCTCGCGAATTGTTTTTTCAATGTCGGGCCGTAACACTTTCACGACAACATTGCGGCCGTTATGAAGACGGGCAGGATGCACTTGCGCAATCGATGCCGAAGCCATTGGCTGCGGATCGAACTCGGCAAATATGGTTGTGACCGGTGCGCCGAGCGCCTCCTCGATAATCGCTACGGCAAGCTGGTTATCGAACGGCGGTACCTGATCTTGCAGCTTCGCTAATTCGTCGGCGATATCGGGCGGCAGCAGATCGCGACGCGTCGACAGCAGCTGTCCGAATTTGACGAAAATAGGGCCGAGCGATTCGAGCGTGAGCCGCAGTCGTTCCGCGCGCTTCTGTTTTGGCGCACGCAACATTCTTAAGGGTGAAAATCTAACGATATGACTCAGCGGCGCGGGCAGCAGCTGGGCATCGATCAGCAAATCGAGACGATAGCGCGCCGTAGCGGCGATGATGGTGAACGCGCGGCGCAGTCGATTCATGGCAATCTGTTCACGATCATTGACGGGCGTCGCGCTCCGTCAAACGTTGTTGCAAGCGCGCGGCACGTACCAGTAATTGTTCGGTACGCGTATGCAATTGGGCGACATCCGCACGGAACTGATCTGCCTGCGCGCGTCGCGCAAGATACGGATTTTCTTCCTGCGCATAGTCACGCAGTTGCCGCCGTAAACTGCCGGTCATATCACTCAGCAGACGCTGGCCGAAACGCAGTGATTGCGCGAATTGATGGCCGATAACATCGCCAAATATGCGTGTTAGCGGTGCCTCCCAATCGAGATCGAGAGTGGCGGCAATATCGCGTAATTTCAGCAGCGCTTTACTGTCGCCGCGCACGGTCATATTGCCGTTGATCAGCGTGGCGCCCGGATCGTTGCTGTGCAGTAATTCCGCGTAATCCTTGCCGCTGCCGCTGAGCGCGGCGGTAATGTCACCGCTCCAATGCGCGGCGAGCTGCACACCATCGCTGTGCGGCAATAAAAAAATATCGAGTGCGGGGCGCGTACATTCGAGATGAAATACTTGCCCGGCTAACGCGGCGAGTTGCTGCTGGCTCGCTGGGTCGAGGCGCAGGGCGGTATTTACGACGCGCTCGAATGCGGCAAATGCAGCGGTTTTAGCGGTGTGGCCGAAGGCGCTATCGAACATTACATACGCTCATGGTTTAAGGCCGCGATGCAGTGCGACCACGCCGCCGGTCATGTTGAAATATTCGGCGCGGGCGAAACCGGCAGTTTCCATCATTTGCTTTAATGTGTCTTGATCCGGGTGCATGCGAATGCTTTCGGCGAGATAGCGATAACTGTCGGCATCATTCGCGATCAATTTGCCGAGCACTGGCAGCGCGGTGAACGAATACGTGTCGTACAGTTTGCCGAGCACCGCACTCTGCGGTTTTGAAAATTCGAGTATCAGCAAACGCCCGCCCGGTTTCAGCACGCGCAACATTGAGCGCAGTGCGGTATCTTTATCGGTGACATTGCGTAAACCGAACGCAATGCTGACGCAATCGAAATAATTGTCCGGAAACGGCAGGCATTCCGCATTCGCCTGTACATATTCGACATTGCCGACAATGCCTTTATCGATCAATTTATCGCGACCGACTTTCAACATCGAATCGTTGATGTCGGCGAGTACGACTTTGCCGTCGCGGCCGACAATGCGGCTGAACTTCGCTGTTAGATCGCCGGTACCGCCGGCGATATCGAGCACTTTATTGCCGGGACGCACGCCGGATAATTCAATCGTGAAACGCTTCCATAATCGATGCACGCCGCCTGACATCAAATCGTTCATCAAATCGTATTTCGCGGCGACCGAATGGAACACACCGGCGACGAGTTTGACTTTGTCTTTGGCGTCAACGGTTTTGTAGCCGAAATGCGTCGTGTTGTTATCGGTCATCAATAATTCCTCAACGGCAGGTTAAATGCCGAACTCTTCACGCAGTTTTTTTAGTCGGCGTTTATTTTCTTCACGGCTCAGCGGTGTCGTAATTTCCTGCGGCAATGCCTTCGGCAACGGCAGGTCGAGTTGTTCGCCATTCAGCACACGCTCGATCAATAATTCGTAATTGCGTTTAAACACCGGAAACGCGATGTGCTCTGGGTTATTCGCGAGAAAAAACCAATCGGATTCGACGCCGGCGCGATACACCGCTGGATGACTCCAATGCTGGTCGCGTTTCGGCAGCGGTGCGCGACACGCTTCGACATACGCCGCGTGCGTATCGGGCAGGCCGAGTTCGTGGGGCTGCGGATCGCAGAATTGTCGTAGCGAATGGACGTTGGGGAGAAATTCGGAATTCTTGAGCGCGCGGCGCACCCCGGCACGCAATCGCGCCGGCGGCAAATCGCACAAGGCGTGCAACCATAATTGTTTTGCCATGCCGAGCTGTTGCGCATCGGCGAACGCGCGACGAAATTGATTGTGATACGCAAGCTCGAGTTCGGTGAACACTTGATTGATCGCATCGACGTGTTCGGGGGTCGGTTCGGGATTGCTGCGCGCGTGCATCGAGTCGGACTCTTTGGTTTCAGACGCCATCGACGAGGCCCGCCGCCCAGCTGCGATCGGTGAGTCGCTCGAAGACGGTAGCCGGTGCGTTCGCAGCGGCGCCAGCAGTGTTTCCAAGTCCCGCACGCGCAGTGCCTCCCAAGTGATGACGTGTGGCCCACTGATATTTTACGTGTTGCAGAAATTTGGTATTCCACGAGCGCTGCGGGCTGCCGGCATCGCGCCAGAACAGAATGAATTCCGGCAGTAATTCGCACGCGAAGGCGATATCGATATTCGCCATGCGCAAAATATCGTAGACGTCTTCGTTCGGTTGCCAGTTGGTCGGAATCGGGCGCGGTTCCATTTCGTGTTCGAGCGCATTTTCATAGCGCGCCCACTGACGGCGAATGTGCGCGATGAATTTCGAATTCCAGGTGTTGTCGCTGTCGCCGCGCTCGCGCCAATACAACACGAATTCGGGCACGGCATCGTCGATAAATTCGCGACTGACGCCGCTGCGTTCGAGAATTTGCAGCGCATCGACGCTGGGATACCAGCTGCCTTGCGGTGCAGCAGGGGCGCGCTGTATTTCGGCGGATTGCTGTTGTTGCAGGCGCCAGGCGCGCAGCACGTGTTGGCGAAAACGGTTGCCCCAAGCGTGGCTGACTTCGCCGCGTTCGCGCCAGTAAAAAATAAAATCTTCCAACTGCTCCAATGCGAAATCGCGCGAAATGCCGTGATTCAGCGCGAGCAATTGCAGCAGGTCTTCATCGGGGTGCCAATGCTCCGCGATTAATCCTGCTGAACCCGGTCGGGTCGGTAGCGGTGGTGTACGCGACTCGCTCTTGCGCGCATTACCGAAACTGAAGCGCAGGCAATCCGAACTCAATAGCGGCGCCGAATCGATTTGCAGCACGCCTTTATCGGCGAGATTTTTGCTGATGCGCTGTAACTCGCGTCGATCCCAAAATGGCAGCAATTGTTCGAGCGTGGCGACCTCGACCTCGACCCAATGCGAGCGGCGCGTCGGCTGGCTCACGCTCAGATCGTGCAGCAGATGCAGCATGATCGCCTCCTCGACGCCGATGGTGGCGGCGAGTGACGGCGAAAAAACCAGCGTGCGCTCGGGGACAAGGAGTGTCATGCGCGAATCAGCGAACCTATTGAGGAATGAGAGGCGATTGTACGGATCGCGGCTGAACCGTGCCAGCAACCTCAACGGTTTTCCGCCGAGCTGTCGCCTCTGTGCTGAATTCCAATATTATTACCAGCCAACGACGGAGGCCCTCATGGCCAAGCGCAAAACAGCTTTTGTCTGCAACGAGTGCGGTGCCGAGTTCGGCAAATGGCTCGGTCAGTGCACCGAGTGCAATGCATGGAATTCGATCAGCGAGTTTCGCGTGCCCGCAGAGCCGCGCGGCAGCGATCGCAATATTGGCTACGCCGGTACTGCGGCGAGCGAAGTAAAACTACTCAATGAAATTGAATTGTCGGCATTGCCGCGCGTCAGCACTGGCGCCGAGGAATTCGACCGCGTGCTCGGCGGCGGGTTGGTACCGGGCTCGGCGATTCTGATCGGCGGCAATCCTGGCGCTGGCAAAAGTACATTGCTGTTGCAAACGCTGTGTCATCTCGCCAAGACGATGCCGGCGCTGTATGTCACCGGCGAGGAATCATTACAGCAGGTGGCGATGCGCGCGCAGCGGCTGCAATTGCCGACTGATCAACTCAAACTGCTCGCCGAAACCGATGTGCATCAGTTGCTTGATCGGGTACAAAAAGTGGCGCCGCGGGTGCTGGTGGTCGATTCGATCCAGGTGCTTTACGACGCCGATATGACCTCAGCGCCAGGTAGTGTGGCGCAGGTGCGCGATTGCGCGGCGCTGCTGACCCGCTTCGCCAAGCAAACCGGCACCGTGCTGTTTTTGGTGGGTCATGTCACCAAGGACGGCAGCCTGGCCGGGCCGAAAGTGCTCGAGCATATGATTGACTGCTCGATCATGCTCGAAGGTTCCAGCGACAACCGCTTTCGCACGCTACGTGGTCACAAGAATCGGTTCGGACCGGTCAACGAGCTCGGTGTATTCGCGATGACTGAGCAAGGTATGCGCGAAGTAAAGAACCCGTCAGCGATTTTTCTAACGCGTGGCATGGCGCCGGCCGCCGGCAGTGTGGTGATGGTGGTGTGGGAGGGCACGCGCCCGCTGCTCGTCGAAATTCAGGCGTTAGTGGACACTTCCCAACTCAGCAATCCACGGCGGCTGGCGGTCGGTGTCGATCAGAATCGGCTGGCGATGTTGCTGGCGGTGCTGCATCGCCATGGTGGCTTGCAGGTCGGCGATCAGGATGTGTTCGTCAATGTGGTGGGCGGGGTTAAGGTGCTGGAAACCAGCGCCGATCTAGCGTTGCTGATTTCCATCGTGTCGAGTTTTCGCGATCGCGTGCTGCCGCAGGATCTGGTGGTGTTCGGCGAAGTCGGTCTCGCCGGTGAAATTCGCCCGGTGCCGAGCGGGCAGGAGCGATTGCAAGAAGCGGCGAAGCACGGCTTTCGCCGCGCCATCGTGCCGAAAGGCAATCGACCAAAAACGGCGCCGGAAGGTATGGAAGTGATCGGTGTCGCGACGCTGGCCGAGGCGCTCGAAGCGGTTTAATCGTTCGCGCAAAGAACCGCTAGAACAAATCCTGTTCCGACATACCGCTGCGCCCGCCGCCTGCATCAATGCCGGGCTGGCCTTGCGACTGCTGCGTCGGTGCGGTGCCCTCGACGAAATATTCAAACACCGCATCGCTCTGTTCGGGCGGCGCCAGCATCCCGGTGCTGGGATCGATTCGCAGACTGACCACACCTTCGGGTTGGCGGAAGCGACGTTCGGGTTTGCCGGCTAACGCGGTGCGCATGAAATCCATCCAGATCGGCAGCGCGACGGTCGCGCCGTACTCGTCCTTGCCCATCGGTTTGTTCTGATCGAATCCCGCCCACGCAGTGGTGACAATCCCCCCCGAATAGCCGTTGAACCAGGTATCCACCGGTCCGGTGGTGGTACCGGTTTTGCCCGCCATATCGGCGCGACCGAGGGCGGATGCCGCTTCGGCAGTGCCGCGAATCACGACATCGCGCAGCATTGAATCCATGATGAACCCATAGCGTTTATCGAGTACCTGTGGTGCCGTCCCGGTCGCGGGTAATGCCGCGTCCGCAGCAGCTGGAGTTGTCGCGGCTTCGCCACCTTGGGTTTGCGCATCGGTAACCAGAAGTTGGTCGCAATCCGGGCACGCCGTGGGCGGCTTCGCCTGATAAATCGTTTCACCGTTGCGGTTCTCGACGCGGTCGAGCACGTAGGGGTTGATCAGATAGCCATGGTTGGCGAACACCGCGAAGCCGCGCGCCATTTGCATGGGCGTCGCCGACAGGCTGCCAAGGGCGACCGACAGATTGCGTGGGATTTGGTTTTTGTTGAAGCCAAACCGCTGCACATAATCGACCGCGGTATCGATGCCGATCTGCTGCAGCACGCGGATCGACACCACGTTGCGCGATTTATACAGCGCTGTGCGCAGCGGCGTCGGGCCATAGAATTTGCCGGTATCGTTCTCCGGCCGCCAGGCTTCTTCCATCTGCTCGTCTTGAAACACGATCGGCGCATCGTTCATCACCGTCGCCGCCGTCAGCCCGTGTTCGAGCGCTGCAGAATAGATAAACGGCTTGAAGCTGGACCCCGGTTGCCGCTGAGCCTGCGTGATGCGGTTGAACTTGCTGTGGCGGAAATCGAAACCGCCGACCAGTGCCAAAATGGCGCCGGTATCGCTGTTCATACTGACCAGTGCGCTTTGCAGCGCCGGAATTTGACGGAGCTCCCACGCGCCTTTGGCGCCCTGGCGGACGCGGACGACATCGCCGATAGCGACCACGTCGGCGGCGGTTTGTGGCGCCGGACCGCGATGATCTTCATCGATAAAGCGACGCGCGCTGCTTAATCCGTGCTCCCAATCGACCGCGATACTGTCGCCGGACGCCAGCACGGCAGTGAACGAGCGCTCGCCGACGTCGGTAACGGCGGCGGGCGCGAGGCCGCCGACCACCGGCAGCGTCGCCAGTTTGCGCCGCCATGTCGCCCGGTTATCGGCATCGGCGACCGCAGGCAGTCGGCGCTCGGGGCCGCGGTAGCCATGTCGCACATCGTAGCTGAGCAGGCCCTCGACAACGGCGCGGTCCGCGGTATGTTGGAGTTTGCTGTCGAGCGTGGTGTAGGCGACATAGCCTTCGCTGTAGGCGCGCGTGCCGAAGCGCTCGACCATTTCCTGGCGCGCCATTTCCGCCGCGTAACTCGCTTCCACGCCGGCCACTGGGCCGTGGTAGCTCGCCGCCAGCGGTTCTTTGAGGGCGGCATCGAGTTGTTGAGTGCTGATAAAGCCGAGCGAATGCATCCGCCCGAGAATCCAATCGCGACGCTGCGTGGCGCGCTCGGGATTCGCGATCGGATTATTGGCGGATGGCGCTTTAGGTAAACCCGCCAGCATTGCCCATTGCCCGAGAGTCAGTTCGTTGATCGGTTTGCCGTAGTACACCTGCGCGGCGGCTTCAACGCCATAGGCACGGTTGCCGAGGAAAATCTTGTTCAAGTACAACTCAAGAATTTCTTCCTTGCTGAGCTCGTGCTCGATCTGTAGCGCCAGCAGGATTTCATTGAATTTGCGCGCGAAGGTGCGCTCTTGCGACAGGAAATAATTTTTTGCGACTTGCATCGTGATGGTGCTGCCGCCGGTTTGGATGTGGCCGCTGGTCAGTAGTTGCGAGCCGGCGCGAACCAGGCTTTTGACATCGACGCCGTGATGGGTGAAGAAGCTATCGTCCTCGGCCGCGAGCACCGCTTTAATAAAAAGTGGCGGCAAATCAGCCAATTTCACCGGTGTGCGGCGCATCTCACCGAATTCGGCGATCAGTTCACCATCGCCGGTGTACACCCGTAACGGCGTCTGCAATTGCACATCCCGCAGAACATCGACAGATGGCAAATTCGGACTAAGGTATAAGAACGCTGCGGTACCCAGCAGCACCGGAATGGCACCTGCACCCAGAATCAACCAGATCGTATTGCGGAGCAAACTGCTGAGTTTTGGCATATTTCTCTAATATTGTCAGTAGCTTGGCGATAACGTACCGCAGGCGACATGGTTAAAGTGTGAAATTATAAGCACTTTATTTACTGGAACGCATTTGCGCAAATGCAGGTCGTGGTATTTAATTCATGTTGTAAAATTGTGCTCTAAGTCACGGATGCAGATAGGAAATTTACTGTGATCAGCAGTTTATTCGGAAACAAACGAATTTCGCCCGTGCTTGGTATCGACATCAGCTCTTCTTCAATAAAGCTGCTCGAACTGAGTCGTTCCGGTGATCAATACCGGGTCGAAAGCTATTCGGTCGCCTCGCTGCCGCCGAACGCCGTGGTCGAGAAGAACATCGCCGAGGTCGAAGCGGTAGCGGATGTGCTGCGCACTGCGCACAGCCGCGCCAAGACCAAACTGAAAACGGTCGCCGTTGCCGTCGCCGGCTCCGCCGTCATCACCAAGCAGATCGATATGCCCTCCGGTCTGAGCGATGATGCCATGGAGACGCAGATCAGTCTCGAGGCCGATCAGTACATCCCATATCCGCTCGATGAGGTTGCCCTCGATTTCGAGGTACAGGGCCCGTCGCCGAACAATCCCGAACAAGTCGAAGTGCTGCTTGCCGCATGCCGACGCGAAAATGTGGATTCGCGTGTTGAAGCGATCGAATCCGCTGAACTCGCCGCCAAGGTAGTCGATGTTGAAGCCTACGCAGTCGAGCGCGCATTCAAGCTTTGCCAGACTCAATTCGATTACGACGAAAACAGCGTCGTCGCCATCGTGGATATCGGTGCCACGATGACCACATTGAGCGTGCTGGTAGGCGGCAATACCGTCTATACCCGCGAACAGTTATTCGGCGGTCGCCAGCTAACCGAGGAAATCCAGCGCCGCTATGGTTTAACGGTAGAGGAGGCGGGGCTTGCGAAGAAACAGGGCGGCCTGCCCGACGATTATGAGCACGATGTGCTCGATCCGTTTAAAGATGCTGTGGTGCAGCAGATTACCCGTTCGCTACAGTTCTTTTTTTCATCCAGCCAGTACAACGATGTCGATCAAATCCTTCTTGCCGGTGGCGTCGCGTCGATGAGCGGCCTGTCGGAGCTGGTGCAGGAGCGTCTCGGTACTTCAACATCGGTCGCCAATCCGTTAGCTCGCATGGCGGTGGCATCTAGAGTCGATGTCGCTGCGCTAACGAACGATGCGCCGTCGCTGATGATTGCGTGCGGTCTGGCAATGAGGAGCTTCGACTGATGGCGCGCATTAACTTATTGCCGTGGCGCGAAGAACGTCGCCAGGAGCTGAAAAAAGAATTCCTCGTGATTCTGGGCGGCACCGTCATATTTGCCTTTGTTGTGCTGTTGTTGACCAACCGCGTATACAGCGCTTGGATCGATACTCAAGGTAATCGCAATGCCTATTTGCAACGCAATATCGACGAGCTGAATCGGCAAGTGGCGGAAATCAAGGAATTGGAGGCCAAGCGCCGCCAATTGCTCGATCGCATGAAGGTTATTCAGGATCTGCAAGGCACGCGTCCCCTCGTAGTTCACGTGTTCGATGACATGGTGCGCACGCTGCCCGATGGCGTGTTCTACCAATCGTTGAGCCGCAACGACATGAAAATCGAAATTACCGGCGTCGCGGAATCGAATAACCGCGTTTCCAGCCTGATGCGTCAGCTCGATAAATCGGAATGGTTCGAAAATCCGAACCTGACCTCGGTGCAAGCAGCAACTGAATACGGTGAGCAAGCCAGCGCATTCAAGATGGCTGTGGAAATCAGTAAGCCCGACTCTAAAGCTGGAGAAAAATAATCGTGGCGTTTCAGGATGTAGTGCGCGATCTGCGCGAGCTCGATTTCAGTGAGCTGAGCCTCGACAACATCGGCAGTTGGCCGATGCCGATCAAAGTAGCGGCCTGGGCGCTGACATTTATTGTGGTGATGGCGCTTGGCTACGCTTACAGCATTTCCGAAATGCGCGAGCAGCTGGCGCAAGTTGAAAGCAAAGAGGCCGATCTCAGAAAAGAATTCGAAGATAAGGCGTTCAAAGCTGCCAATCTCGACGCTTTGCGTGCACAAATGAAAGAGATGGAAGAGTCGTTTGGCGCATTGGTGAGTCAGTTGCCGAGCGATACTGAAGTTCCAGGCTTGCTGGAAGATATCACCAACAAAGGTGTTGAGTCCGGGCTAGAAATCAAGAGCATTAAGTTGCAGCCCGAACAAGCGAAAGAGTTTTACATTGAGTTGCCGATCAACATCGAAGTCAGCGGCACTTATCACGACTTCGGGACGTTTGTGAGCGGCATTGCCGGCCTGCCTCGAATCGTGACATTGCACGATTTCAAAATGTCGTCGGACCCCAAAACGCCCGGTGTTTTGTCGATGAGCATTTCGGCAAAAACCTATCGGTATAAGGGGGCATAGGAAGCAGATGGTGATGTGGCGCTCTCAACCGCGATTTGTTGCCCTTGTTATTGCAATGCTGCTGTTTGTCGCATGCGGCAGCAGCAGTTACCCAGATCTCGATAAATTTATGGCGGAGGTCAAGGCACGCCCTGGCGGTCATATTCAGCCGGTGCCTGCGTTTACCGCCTACAAGTCGTTTGCTTACAGCGCTGCGGGTCTGCGTAATCCATTCCAGCCGCCGGTGGAAGTGAAGGAAATTACCCGGTTACAGCGATTGGTCAAAGTTAAGCCCGACTTGAGTCGCCCGAAAGAGTATCTCGAGCAATTCAATATCGACGCGCTGACCATGGTGGGTACCGTGCAGATGGACGGCACGCTGTGGGCGCTGGTTCAAGATGCTGAAAGTAGCGTGCACCGGGTCAAGATCGGCAATTACATGGGTAAAAACCACGGACATATCGTGGAACTGACGGAAAATTATGTTTCCGTTATCGAGATCGTTTCCAACGGTCCGGACGAGTGGGTGGAGCGTCCTCATAAGCTGCAGCTGAAGACCGTGGAAACCAAAGGTAAATGAAGCAAATGAAACAGGACTGGCAGAGTTCGGCGGAGAAGTTCATGGATACTCGGTATCTGCATAACAATTTATCAATCTTCAATCGCGCTACTATTTTCAGCGTTGCGCGAGGTGCTGCCAAGCTTGCGCTGGCCTGGGTCGCTGCAATTTCGGCGGCATCCGCTGCCAATCTGGTCGATATGCGCTTTACATCGTTGCCCGGTGGAAGTTTCGAGGCGCAGCTGATGTTCGACGCACCGCCACCGACGCCGCAGGGCTATACCATCGAAAAACCCGCGCGCATTTCGCTCGATTTTCCCGGTGTAACCTCACAGCTGAAAGAGAAAAAACACACGTTGGGTTATGAAAACGCGTCGAGCGCCGTAATTCTTGAGTCGGCCGGACGTACCCGGATGATTTTGAATCTCGTCCAAATTGCGCCGTACACGACGAAAGTGGAAGGCAACAATCTGATTGTGCATGTTGGCGATGCCGGCGCCCGCGAATATTTAAAACCGCTGGCGAGCGGTAGCGATGCCGTATCGACCGCACTTGCTAAGCCAACACCTGCCGCTAGTGCAGGCGGTCGCTCGATCAACAATATCGATTTCCGCCGCGGCGATACCGGCGAAGGCCGATTGATTGTCGATTTGAGTGATCCAAAAACGGATATCAATGCCACGGTCGAGGGCCAGCGCATTAAGCTCGAATTTAAAGGTACGAATCTGCCTGAAAACCTGCAGCGCCGCTTCGACGTAGTCGATTTTGCGACGCCGGTAAAAGTCGTCGATGCGCAATCGACGTCGATGGGCGCCGTCGTTTATTTGCAGGCGAGCGGTGAATACGATTACTTGGCGTATCAAACCGATAATCAATATGTCGTCAGCGTGAAGCCGCTCACCAAAGAAGAAGTCGAGGAGCGCAAAAAAGAGTTCGCTTACACCGGTCAACGGTTGTCGTTGAACTTCCAGGATATCGAAGTGCGCGCGGTGCTACAGATTATTGCGGATTTTACCGGCCTCAATCTGGTGGCGAGCGACACCGTCAACGGCCACATTACATTACGTCTGCAGAATGTCCCATGGGATCAGGCGCTGGCGTTGGTATTGAAAACCAAAGGGCTCGACAAGCGCCAGGAAGGCAACGTGCTGATGGTTGCTCCGGCAGCGGAAATTGCTGAGCGCGAGCGTCAAGAGCTTGAAGCGAATAAGCAGGTTCAAGAGCTGGCGCCTCTGCAAACAGAACATATTCGTGTCCGTTATGCGCGTGCGAAAGATCTGTATAAATTGTTTGCGCCGACCGGTGGTGGCGGTGGTCAAGCCGGCCAAGCGCCGAGCGGCACTGGTAGTATTCTTTCAGCGCGCGGTCGTGTCATCGTCGATGACCGTACTAATTCGCTACTCGTTACCGAAACCGCGCAAAAGCTGGACGAATTCCGCCGTATTATAAAACTGCTGGATGTGCCGATTCGGCAGGTGTTGATTGAGGCCCGTATCGTTATCGCGAATTCAAACTTCACTAACAGCGTCGGTGTTAAATGGGGTGCTGCCGGTATTGTGGGTGTAAATAACAATCCGCTCTATTACGGCGGCCATATCGAGCAAGTCAATTCAGCGATCAATAGCAATGCGACCAATGCGGCTGCGATCGCTGCAGGGACCTCGCCAGCAACAATTCCCGATGCGCTGAACGTTAATCTGGGCGCGACTTCGCCGAAGGGTACTTTTGCGGTTGGTTATGTTGGCCGGGATGTGAATTTGCAATTGGAATTGTCGGCAGCAGAAACTCAGGGACGTGGTGAAGTTGTTTCTCAGCCGAAAGTAATCACCGGTGACAAGCAACAAGCCACGATTAAATCAGGTACTGAAATTCCGTATCAGCAGTCGGCGGCGAATGGTGAAACTACAGTTTCCTTTAAGGAAGCGGTATTGAAGCTCGACGTTACGCCTAGCATCACGCCCGATGACCGCGTCATCATGGATTTGGTGATTAACCAAGACACCAAGGGTGAGGACGTAAAAACCTCTAACGGTGGCAGCGTACCGGCGATCGACACCAACTCGATCAAAACGCAAGTTCTGGTTGGCAACGGTGAGACCGTTGTGCTCGGCGGTGTATTCAAATCCAGCGACATCACTTCGGAGTCAAAAATTCCATTCCTGGGTGATCTGCCTTATGTCGGCCGCTTGTTTAAATCGAAAGACATCACCAAAACCAAGCAAGAGCTGCTGATTTTCATCACTCCCCGCATCCTCGCGGATACCTTAATCGACTAATCAGCACGCAATGCCTGCAGTCACTCGAGTGTATCTTGTCGGTCCCATGGGGGCCGGCAAGACGACGATTGGCAAATTGCTGGCGGATGAGTTGCGGCTCGAATTTATCGATGTCGATCGTGAAATCGAGAGCCGTAGCGGCGTTGATATTCCGTGGATTTTCGATCGCGAAGGCGAAGTTGGTTTTCGGATTCGCGAAACCGCTGCGTTAAAAGAGCTGAGTCAGCTGGAGTCCGTGCTGATCTCCACCGGTGGTGGCGCAGTGCTGTCGGCAGAAAATCGCCAGATGATGATGGCTACCGGCACGGTGGTTTATCTGCATACCACCGTCGATGAGCAGGTCCGACGCACCAGTCGCGATCGCAAGCGTCCGCTGCTGCAAAATGACGATCCCCGTCGCATTCTTTCCGAGCTGATGGCTATTCGCGAGCCGCTGTATCGCGAGATTGCCGACATCGTTATCGATACCGATAGTCGCAGCCCGAAGCTCGTCGCGCAGGACTTGGTCGACCAACTCAAGCATCCGCACTAACCGCGTTGCCTTGCGTCACCGGGCACGCTATCGTGCGACGCTCATTATTTTTGCGAACTCACCATGCAAACATTGACCGTCGATCTCGGCGATCGCAGCTATCCGATTTTTATCGGCGAGCAGTTGCTCGCGCGTCCGGAATTGTTCCTGCCCTATCTTGCCGGTAAACAAGTGTGCGTCGTCAGCAATGAAACGATTGCGCCGTTGTACCTGGATACACTGCGCGACACGTTGCGCGACATATCCTTTGATAGCGTGATTTTGCCGGATGGCGAGCAATATAAAACGCTTGAACAACTGAACAAGATTTTCGACGGGTTACTCGATCGGCGGCACAATCGCACGACCACCTTAATCGCGCTCGGTGGCGGCGTTGTCGGCGATATGACTGGCTTCGCCGCTGCGTGTTATCAGCGCGGCGTCGCCTTTATCCAAGTGCCGACGACGTTGTTGTCGCAGGTCGATTCGTCGGTCGGCGGCAAAACCGGCGTCAATCATCCGCTCGGTAAAAATATGATCGGCGCGTTTCATCAGCCACGCTGCGTGATAGCGGATATCGACACGTTGCGCACGTTACCGCAACGCGAATTTTCCGCAGGCATTGCCGAGATCGTTAAGTACGGTTTGATTTGCGACCGCGAATTTTATAATTGGCTTTCGCAGCAGATGTCGGGATTGATGGCGCGCGATACGCAATTGCTCAGCGAAGCGATTTACCGCTCGTGCGCCAACAAAGCGCGTGTGGTCGCCGCCGATGAGCGCGAAGGCGGCTTGCGCGCTATTTTGAATTTGGGCCATACCTTCGGTCACGCAATCGAAACCGCGCAGGGTTACGGCACTTGGTTGCATGGCGAAGCCGTCGCGGTTGGCATGGTGATGGCTGCCGATTTGTCGGCGCGACTGGGTTGGATCTCTGCGGTCGATGTCGATGGGTTGCGGCAATTATTGCTGCTGGCAAAATTGCCGGTAACCGCGCCCAGCGGCATGTCGGTCGATCAATTTTTGCAGTTGATGGCGGTCGATAAAAAAGTATTGGATGGTCAATTACGCCTGGTATTACTGCGCGAACTCGGCAGCGCGCAGGTCACATCGGATTTTCCACTTGCCGAGTTGCAAGCGTGCATCATTGCCGCGCAATGAAATATTTCTCGAAGTGATATTGATGCCTGGAGGGTGCCATGGCCGCGAGTGATTATTTTGCGAAGCTCGGGCTGGAGTTCGATCCGTTTGCATCGAATGCAATGCCGGAATTTTTTTTCGTCGGTGGCCAACGCCGTTTTATTGCGCAGCGCGCCGCGCAGATTGTGTATTTTTCCGGCTCGATCGTATTGTTGCTCGGTGCTTCCGGCGCGGGCAAAACACGCATGCTCGACGAGATTGTCGGCGAACTGCGCGATGTCACCGATATTTGTCGTGTCGACACCACTGTACTCATGGATGTCACTGCGGTGCGGTTGCAGCTCGCGGCTTGCGTCGGTCTGTCGCCAGCGGCATCGGCTTCGAATGCCGAGTTGATACTGGCGCTCGAGCGGTCGCGACCTGCGGATGGCGATCCGCATCCGATTCTGCTCATTATCGATGCCGCGCATTTGTTGCCGGTCGACGCGCTGCGCGAATGCGCGACGTTGGCGCAGAGCGCGGGCGGTCGGATTCGATTGTTGTTGGCGGGCGAGTTCGATCTGGCCACGGTCTGGTCGCAGATATCCGATGGTGGCACGGAGATATTGCAACTGCCGTCGCTGAGTGCCGCCGATACTGCGGATTATTTGCATACACGGTTGCAGGCCGCCGGCAGCTCGGTGGCGATGCCGTTACCGCGCGAATTGTTGGACCTGCTCTATGCGCAAAGCGGCGGCAATATCGGCGCTATTCATCGGTTGGCATCACAGTTGTTTGCAGCCGCCGAGCAACCATCTAACACTCGCACTATGCCGCGCTGGTCGCGCTTGCCGTTGCTGCATATTGCGATCGCCGCAGGCCTGCTGACCGTCGTGATTTTATTGCTGCTTTATCGCGGTGGCGATAAACCGTCTGAAGCGACGACTACGCACAATATGCCGGCGCAGAACGATGACAAAACCCAGCAACGTATTCCGCTAGCATTACCGCAACGGCCATTAACGCAACGCACGGCGCCAACGATCGATGCCGAGCCGTCGATAGCGGCACGAGACACGGGCGCGACTAGCGCGAAGCCGTCGGAAGCTCTACCGGCACAGACGCCGGCGCTTGCCGAGAAACCTAAAGCGGTAGCGCCGGAACCAGCTCCGAAGCCAGCAGCTAAACCAGTACTACCCGCACCGCCAAATCCCGAAGCTGTGCCTGTTGCGAAAAGCGCGCCGGATAATGGTGCGTTCAGTGCCGATGAACGCGCGTTGCTCGCGCTGCCGTCGCAGCAAGTGGTGTTGCAATTAATCGGCGCGGAGTCGCGCGCGACGATCGACAAATTCGCCGCCAATGCGGGGCAGGATGTGAAGCTGTACGTCTATGGCACGCGCTTGCGTGGCAAACCCTGGTATATCGCGGTCACCGGCCCCTATGCCGATAGAAACACCGCTGCTGCTGCCATCGCCAAGCTGCCTGAGGTACTGCGTAAACAGCAACCGTGGCCGCGTGGCGTCGCCGCTATCCAGTCCGATATCAAGGCCCATAACGGCCACTATTGATTGCCGGACCAATTCTTGCCTGTCATTCAGATCGATAGGGAGCGCAAGCGGGGAATAGTCGCAGTGGCTGGTGTCGTCAGGCTGTGGTGTAGAATACCCATCCCCTTCAGATAATTTGCATCGCCTTTCGCGGCGATTTGTTATCAATTTTTTGATTTAAATCTTTGCCACTGGATTCATTGCTGATGACAACCGGACTCTATCGAGCGGACGACGAACGCGACAACTGCGGCTTTGGCCTGATTGCTCATATGAAAGGCGAGGCCAGCCATCGCCTGTTGAAAACCGCGATCGTGTCGTTGACCTGCATGACGCACCGCGGCGCGATCGGTGCCGATGGCAAGACCGGCGATGGTTGCGGTCTGTTGTTCAAAATACCCGATGGCTTCATGCGCGAACTCGCGCGCGAATCATTCAAAACCGAATTGCCCGCATTGTTTGGCGTGGGCCAGATTTTTCTCAGTCACGATAGCGATCGCGCCGCCGCTGCGCGCGCTAACGTTGAAGCGGCGCTCGTTGCCGAAGGACTGAACGTCATCGGCTGGCGCAAAGTACCGGTGGATCGTGCGGTGCTTGGCGAAATCGCGTTGGCTAGTGTGCCGCATATCGAACAAGTATTTGTCGGTGCGCAGGGCATCGATGACACAACACTCGGCATCAAGTTGTATGTCGCGCGCCGCAAAATGGAAATTGCGAACACCGACGACCGTGAGTTCTACGTCTGCAGTTTGTCGAGCAAAACGCTGATCTATAAAGGCCTGATGATGCCGGCCGATTTACCGGGCTTCTATCTCGATCTGGGCGACGCGCGACTCGAAACATCGATCTGTATTTTTCACCAGCGCTTTTCCACCAACACCGCGCCGCGTTGGCCGCTGGCGCAGCCGTTCCGTTTTCTTGCGCACAATGGCGAAATCAATACCGTCGAAGGCAATCGCAATTGGGCTGAAGCGCGCATTAATAAATTTCAGAATGCGGCGCTGCCCGATATTCGCAGCATCGCACCGCTAGTGAATCGCACCGGCTCCGATTCGTCGAGCCTCGATAATATGCTCGATCTGCTGCTCGCCGGCGGTATGGATTTATTCCGCGCCGTGCGCATGCTGGTGCCGCCCGCATGGCAAAACATCGATCACATGGATGCCGATCTGAAAGCATTTTTTGAATTCAACGCGATGCACATGGAGCCGTGGGATGGCCCCGCTGGCATTGTGTTGACCGATGGTCGGCATGCAGTGTGTCTGCTCGATCGCAATGGTTTGCGTCCGGCGCGCTGGGTTATCACCACCGATGATTTCATCACGCTCGCATCGGAAGTCGGCACGCACGATTACCAGCCGGAAAATGTTGTCGCGAAAGGCCGCGTTGGTCCCGGTCAGATTTTTGCGGTCGATACCGTCAGCGGTGAAGTGATGCATACACCGCAGATCGATGATCGTTTGAAGAAACGCCAGCCGTATAAAAAATGGCTGAAGGAAAACGCCACGCGTATCGAAGCGACGATGGAACCCGAGCGTGCGCCCGAGCTGGTTAGCGGCGAGCCGTTGAAGGCGTATCAAAAAATGTTTCAAGTCACATTCGAGGAGCGCGAGCAGGTATTGAAGGTGCTCGCCGAATCCGCGAACGAAGCGGTCGGGTCGATGGGTGACGATACGCCGATGGCGGTGCTGTCGCGACACGTGCGTCCGCTCTATGATTTTTTCCGCCAGAAATTTGCGCAGGTGACGAACCCGCCGATCGATCCGCTGCGCGAAACGATCGTGATGAGTTTGGAAACCTGTCTCGGCACTGAAAAAAATGTGTTCGAGGAAACCGCCGATCATGCCGATCGCATTATTCTCACCTCGCCGATGTTGTCGCCGGATAAATTCGCGCGCCTCGTGCATTTGAATAAACCGCATTACCCGCTGCAGTTCATCGATCTCAATTACGATCCGAAGCAATTGAGTCTGGGCGATGCGGTGAAAAATATTGCCGATCAGGCGGAAGCCGCAGTGCGCAATAAAAAAGTGATGCTGGTGTTATCGGATCGCGCGATCGCTGCCGGTAAATTGCCGGTACATTCGTTGCTGGCGGTTGGTGCGGTGCATCACCGGTTGATCAAAGCCGGGTTACGCTGTGATGCGAATCTCATCGTCGAAAGCGGCTCCGCGCGTGATTCGCATCAGCTTGCGTGCCTGATCGGTTTCGGCGCGACTGCGGTATATCCGTACATGGCGTACAGCGTCATTAACGATTTGATTCGTAGCGGCGAAGTGCTCGGCGATCCATACGATGCGCACGTCAATTACCGCAAAGGCATCAATAAAGGCCTGCTGAAAATTCTGTCGAAGATGGGTATTTCGACGATTGCCTCGTATCGCGGCGCGCAATTATTCGAAGCGATCGGTTTGTCGAGCGAAGTGATCGAACTGTGTTTTCGCGAAGTGGCGAGCCGTATCGAAGGCGCGACCTTCGCCGATTTGCAAGTCGATCAACAGCGTCTCGCCGACGATGCGTGGATCGCGCGCAAACCGATCGCTCCCGGCGGTTTATTGAAGTATGTGCACGGTCAGGAATATCACGCATTCAATCCGGATGTCGTGCAAACGCTGCAGCGCGCAGTGCAAAGCGGCGACTACGCCGCGTGGCGTGATTATTCGGCACTGGTCGACCAGCGGCCGGTCGCAACGATTCGCGATTTATTCGAATTGAGCGGCAATCTGAAATCGATTCCGCTCGATGAGGTCGAGCCGATCGAAAAAATTCTGCCGCGTTTCGATTCCGCCGGCATGTCACTCGGTGCATTGAGTCCCGAAGCGCACGAAGCGCTGGCGACGGCGATGAATCGTTTGGGCGGTCGCTCGAATTCCGGTGAGGGCGGCGAAGATCCGGCGCGTTACGGCACCGAGCGTGTGTCGAAAATCAAACAGGTGGCATCGGGTCGCTTTGGCGTCACGCCGGCGTATCTCGTTAACGCCGAAGTGCTGCAAATCAAAATTGCACAGGGCGCGAAACCCGGCGAAGGCGGCCAGCTGCCCGGCGGCAAGGTGAATGGTTTGATCGCGCGTTTGCGTTACGCGGTACCGGGTGTGACATTAATTTCGCCGCCACCGCATCACGATATTTATTCAATCGAAGATTTGGCGCAGTTAATTTTCGATTTGAAACAGGTGAATCCGCAGGCGTTGGTTTCGGTGAAACTCGTATCGGAGCCCGGTGTAGGTACTATCGCTGCCGGTGTCGCGAAAGCGTATGCCGATTTAATTACGATTTCCGGTTACGACGGCGGCACTGCGGCAAGCCCGCTCACTTCCATTAAATATGCGGGCTCGCCGTGGGAATTGGGATTATCCGAAGCGCAACAGGCATTGCGCGCGAACGGCTTGCGCGGCGCGGTACGTGTGCAAACCGATGGTGGTCTAAAGACCGGGCTCGATGTCATCAAGGCCGCGATTCTCGGCGCCGAAAGTTTTGGTTTCGGCACCGCGCCAATGGTCGCACTCGGTTGCAAATATTTGCGCATCTGTCATTTGAATAATTGTGCGACCGGCGTGGCAACACAGGATGCGCGGTTGCGCGATGACTTCTTCATCGGCACTGTCGAGATGGTGACGAATTTCTTTACCTTCATCGCGATGGAAACCCGCGAGTGGCTCGCGCAACTCGGCGTACGCTCGATCGAAGAATTAATTGGCCGCACTGATCTGCTCGCGATGCGCGCAGGCGAAACCGATAAGCAGCGTCATCTCGATCTATCGCGCATTTTATGGAAGGATCCAAATGCGCAGGGCAAAGCGGAATTTTGCGTGCAGCCGTCGAACCCGCCGTTCGATAAAGGCGTGAAAGCCGAGGCAATGTGGCACGCCACGCGCGAAGCGATCGAGGATAAACGCGGTGGCGAATTTTATTTCAATGTCAGCAATTGCGACCGTTCAATCGGCGCGCGCCTGTCCGGTGAAATCGCACGGAGGCATGGCGATAAAGGTATGGCCGATGCGCCGGTGGTGTTGCGCTTAACCGGCACCGCAGGGCAAAGCTTTGGTGTGTGGAATGCCGGCGGTTTGCACATGTATCTCGAAGGCGACGCCAACGATTATGTCGGTAAGGGCATGGCCGCGGGCAAGCTCGTGATTTATCCACCGCGCGTCAGTACCTTCGAATCGCAGCACACCACGATTATCGGCAACACCTGTCTGTACGGCGCCACCGGCGGTAAATTATTTGCGGCAGGTCGTGCCGGCGAGCGTTTCGCGGTGCGCAATTCCGGCGCGCATGCGGTGATCGAAGGCGCTGGTGATCACTGCTGCGAATACATGACGGGCGGCGTAGTGACCGTGTTAGGTGCCACTGGTGTCAATTTCGGCGCGGGCATGACCGGCGGGTTCGCGTATGTGCTCGACGAAGAAAATCGTTTTGTCGATCGTTACAACAGCGAGTTGGTCGAAATCGCCCGCATCAACAGCGAATCGCTCGAATCGCATCGCAATCATTTGCGCAGCATTATTCGCGAATTCGTGCAGGAAACCGGCTCGGTCTGGGGGCAAAACCTGCTGGACAATTTCGCCGATTACATCGGCAAGTTCTGGATGGTCAAACCGAAAGCGGCGAATCTCGATTCGCTGTTAAAACTCACCAAACAGAGCCCGCAATAGCGCGATCGGACGTAATGACAAATGACTGAGCGATTAAACAACGTATTTCAATTTCTCGATGTCGAGCGCGCCGATCCCGATAAAAAATCGCTGGATCTGCGTAAAGAAAATTTCGTCGAAATTTATCAGCCGTATCGCGAAGAGCAGGTGCAGGAACAGGCGCATCGCTGTCTCAGTTGCGGCAACCCGTATTGCGAATGGAAGTGCCCCGTTCACAACTACATTCCGAATTGGCTGCAATTAGTTTCTGAAGGCAATATTTTTGCAGCGGCCGATCTTGCGCATCAAACCAATACTCTGCCCGAAGTCTGTGGCCGCGTGTGTCCGCAAGATCGTTTGTGTGAAGGCGCGTGTACGCTCAATGATGGTTTCGGTGCGGTCACGATTGGCGCCACCGAAAAATATATCGCCGATACCGCGCTCGCACTCGGCTGGAAACCCGATTTATCGAAACGTGTGTGGACCGATAAAAAAGTTGCTGTGATTGGTGCGGGTCCGGCGGGATTGGGCTGTGCCGATATCCTGGTACGTGCCGGTGTGAAGCCGGTGGTATTCGATCGTTACCCGGAAATCGGCGGCTTGCTGACATTCGGTATTCCCGAATTCAAACTCGAAAAATCCGTCATGCAACGCCGTCGTCAAGTGTTTGAAGAAATGGGTATCGAGTTTCGTCTGAATACCGAAATCGGTCGCGATGTTTCTGTCGAGCAATTACTGGCCGAGTTCGATGCGGTGTTCATGGGTATGGGCACCTACACGTATATGAAAGGCGGTTTCGCCGGCGAAGATTTGGCGGGTGTTTACGATGCGCTGCCGTATTTAATTTCCAGCGTGAATCACAACATGGGCTGGGAAAAAGAGCCGGCCGATTTCGTCAGCGTGCAGGGCAAGCAGGTGATCGTGCTCGGTGGCGGCGATACCGCGATGGATTGTAATCGCACTGCGATTCGGCAGGGCGCGCTCAGCGTTACCTGCGCGTATCGGCGCGATGAAGAAAATATGCCGGGCTCGCGTCGCGAAGTAACCAACGCGCGTGAAGAGGGTGTGAACTTTTTATTCAATCGTCAGCCGATTGCGATTGTTGGCAGCGATAAAGTCGAAGGTGTGAAATTTGTAACGACGCGCCTCGGTGAGCCCGATGCGAAAGGTCGCCGCCATCCCGAAGTGATTCCGGGCAGCGAGGAAGTGTTGCCGGCCGATGTCGTGTTAATTGCGTTTGGATTTCGTCCGAATCCGCCAGAATGGTTCGATACCGCCAGCGTTAAGACCAGCGATTGGGGCGGCGTGATCGCGCCTGAGCAGCAGCGTTATAAATTTCAAACGAGTAATCCGAAAGTGTTTGCCGGCGGCGATATGGTGCGTGGCTCCGATCTGGTCGTCACCGCGATATGGGAAGGACGCCAGGCCGGCGAGGGGATACTCGATTTTCTTGGCGTTTAATTATCGGGTTCGGTGTTTGACCTTTCGTAAATTCGAATAACAGAAGCGTTGCCAGTGGTGGACTCTCTCTGCCATCTCTGTTTAAGTGTGTCCCTTAAAATTCAGGGCACGCGCTTTGGGTGCCAAGCGCCGAACAGTGATACTTTTTTTCGGGGCAGAAAGCGCGATTGATCGAAGCTCCGGCGCAAGATTCACTCGGAGATCTCGCCAACTTCTCCGAGGGAATAACACTCCGTGCCTTTGCGACATTGCCACGTTGCCCCGAAAGAAAAGTATCACTGTTCGGTGCAACCAGCTTTATCAGTGCTCCGATAGCAATGCCTCAATCATAAGAGACAGACATGAGTGAATTAAAAAACGATCGTTTCCTGCGCGCATTATTACGCCAGCCCGTCGATGTCACTCCCGTGTGGATGATGCGTCAGGCCGGCCGCTATTTGCCGGAATATCGAGCCACGCGTTCACGTGCTGGCGATTTTATGGCGCTGTGTACGAATCCCGAACTTGCATGTGAAGTGACACTGCAGCCGCTCGATCGTTTCGCACTCGATGCCGCGATTTTATTTTCCGATATTCTCACTGTGCCTGATGCGATGGGTCTCGGTTTGTATTTTGAAACCGGCGAAGGTCCGCGTTTTCGCAAATGCGTGCGCACGCAAGCCGATGTCGATGCATTGCCGATTCCCGATCCAGAAAAAGATCTCGGTTACGTGATGAATGCGGTGCGCACCATTCGTCGCGAGTTAAATGGCCGTGTGCCGTTGATCGGTTTTTCCGGCAGCCCGTGGACACTTGCAACGTATATGGTTGAAGGTGGCTCGTCGAAAGATTTTCGTTTCGCGAAAACGATAGCATTCGATCAGCCGCAGGTGATGCATGCATTGCTCGATAAACTCGCACAAAGCGTTACGACTTATTTGAATGGCCAAATCAAAGCGGGCGCGCAGGCGGTGCAGATTTTCGATACCTGGGGTGGCGCATTGAGCTACGCCGCGTACCTCGAATTTTCATTGCCGTATATGCAGAAAATTATCAACGGACTGATTCGCGAACACGACGGTCGCCGCGTGCCGGTGATTGTGTTTACAAAAAATGGTGGGCCGTGGCTGGAGCAAATTGCTGCGAGCGGTACCGATGCGGTGGGTCTCGATTGGACGATCGATATCGGTCACGCGCGTCAACGGATCGGTGAGCGCGTTGCGTTGCAAGGCAACATGGACCCGCAAATGCTATTTGCGAATCCTGAACGCATTCGCACCGAAGTAAAAAACATTCTCGCCAGTTTCGGTCGCGGCAACGGCCACGTGTTCAATCTCGGTCACGGCATTACGCCTGAAGTAAATCCCGAACACGCTGGCGTATTCATCGACGCCGTGCACGAGTTTTCGGCGCAATACCATCGCACTTAACTGTTAAGGCATTTCTGATGAAGTGGGTTTTCCCTCTCCTGCAGGTGAGGGAATTTAATCCTTAACGTGGCGGAAATTTCTTCAAAATCTCATCCGTCGCTTTCTGCAATTGCTTCTGATTTGTTTGCGCCGACGTGCTACTCATGCCGGTGACTATGCTGCCGCGCCATAATAAATTCTTGGTTTTGGGATCGAGAAAATCGATCACGATATGCGCTTGCTGGTCGAGGTCATTGCCGCCGAGCGGAAAATTGAACGACACACCACCACCCACGTTGCTGCCGAAACCACCGACACCCACACCGAGGCGCGGACGATCGTCGACGAGTTTTTTTACCGGTTTGAGGTAGTAGCGCACCAGCACATCGGCGGGGAATTTATCGCTTGCCATAGCGAGCTGGCGGTCGAGGCTAAACGACAGCGCCTGTTTGACCGCATCGTCGGTGAGCGTATTGAATTTTTCGTCGATGGCGTCGCTTTGATTTTGCCATTGGTAATAGTGCACCTGACTCAAATCTGCGTTGCTATCGTAATCGGTTTGTACGTCGGCGGCGTGCAATTGCATCGCACCGAATAGAGCAGCGATGAATAAAAAATGGCGCAACATGATGTCGTCCTCTTCGTATATTTTTCTAATGCTAGCAGAGTACCGTGGTGGATCTGTTTTACCAATCCATGCTGAGCTGCGCTGTTGGCACGCGAAATTGGTCGCAGCGCAGTTCGCTCTTGGCTTCGTTTAAATGCAATGCGCGCACGATGCGGCGAAAACGTGCATCGAGCAATTCGGCAAAGACACCGGTGCCACGCATGCGCGTGTGAAACTCAGCGGAATAATTTTTACCGCCACGACTCTGGCGAATCAAACTCATCACATGTTCGGCGCGCAATGGGTAATGCTCGTGCAGCCAGTTTTCGAATAATTCCACGAGTTCGAGCGGCAGGCGCAGCAAAATGAAGCTCGCGCTTTCGGCACCGGCCTGCTTGGCTTCGGTCAGAATCGTTTCGAGATCGCTATCGTTTAGCGCCGGAATCATCGGTGCCGCGATGACGCCGACTGGAATGCCGGCATCGGCAAGCTGCGCGATGGTGTTGATGCGTGCGCGCCCGCTGGCTGCGCGTGGTTCGAGTTTGCGTTTCAGATCATCGTCGAGCGTAGTGACGGTAACGTAAACCTTCACCAGTTTTTCTTTTGCCAGTTGCGCGAGCAGCGATACGTCATCGCAGACATTCTGGCTTTTTGTGATCAACGCGCATGGATGTCGATGCTCCAAAAATACTTCGAGCAATTGACGCGTTAGTCGATACTCGCGCTCGATCGGCTGATAGCAATCGGTATTGCTGCCGATCACGACAGTTTCAGGTTTGTAACCTTTTTTGCCGAGTTCGCGGCGTAACAATTCCGGTGCATTCGTTTTTGCAATCAGCTTCGTTTCGAAGTCGAGACCGGGCGATAAATCGAGATACGCGTGCGTCGGGCGCGCAAAACAATAAATGCAGCCGTGTTCGCAGCCGCGATACGGATTGATCGAGCGCGAAAATCCGACATCGGGCGAATCGTTGTAGCTGATAATGCTGCGCGCCGTTTCCGCGCGCACCGTGGTTTGTGGCCGAGGTTCAGCTTCGGGTTGCGCGGCATCGAGATCGACCACACTGATGCGCGGCGCAAACCGATTATGCGGGTTTTGATCGGTGCCGCGTCCCTTGATTGCCATATAACCTCGTGAGCTGTTTATAACGCGTGAGCTCTTTATAAATAATCCGGCAACTGTGGAAGCTTGTCTTCCATAATCGCGCTGATGCGCATGGCCAAAAACGGTTTCAAAAATTCTGGATGCGTGATTATCCAGAATTTGCCGGCATCGATTTGTTCGAACACGATATCGGCCAATTGTTGTGGCGACATGCCCTTGGCGACCATTTCTTCAATCACTTCGCGTGAGTGCGATTCCATGCCGGTCGAAAACTCGGCTTTCTTGCCATAACCTTCGGGACGAATGCGCTCCGAGTGCCAGATGTTGGTGGCGACATCGCCCGGACACAGCACGGCGGCGCGCACATTCGCATTCAGTGATTTCAATTCGAAATACAGCGATTCGGAAATTGTTACCACCGCGTGTTTGCTCGCTCCATACGGTGCGAGGAACGGACCCGACAACAGGCCGCCGTTCGACGCGGTGTTGATGACGATGCACTCTTCCTGCGTTTTCAGCATGCGCGGAATAAACGCTTTCATGCCATGAATTACGCCCATGACATTGACGTCGAGGCTCCAGCGCCAATCTTCGACGCTGCGCTCCCAGCTGAGGCCATCGACCAGAATCGCTGCGTTGTTGAACAGCATGTTCACCGCGCCAAACGCATTGAATGCCGCATCGGCGAGCGCGATCACTGAATCGTATTTCGATACATCGGTGTACTGCGCGATCACGCTGGCACCCTGCGCGCGTAGGTGCTGTTCGACTTCCTGTAATCCTTTGCGATCGACATCGGCGAGGACGACTCGCATGCCGAGCGCTGCGGCTTTTTCTGCAAGGCCGCGACCGATACCGCTGGCGGCACCGGTGATGACTGCAACTTTATTTTGATAGGATTTCATTCGAGACTCCTCACTATTCATGATTATTATCGTGGCGATGATAGTGCGCGCGCAGCTGACGGCCATACCTCATATTGACGGTGACTGCCGCCGCGCCTGTCGCTATTCGAATGCGCTGCTAGAATTACGGCCGGGACAGTATCACAACACTAATTAGTCCGGGCGAATGCCACCTTTCTGCGGAGTACTCTCATGAAGTCGATCGTTCTCATAGCCGCGCTGGTCGCGGCGAATACCGTCATGGCGGCGGATGGCCAATACAGCGGCGTATCAACCAAGGGCAACCTCTCGGTATGGCGTGTCAACCACAGCAATGGCGCGGTCTCGCTGTGTAGCTTCGAGGGACATAAAAACGAACCGTCATGCTATCCGTGGAGCACGGGTGGGCAGCCGGGAAATTATCAAATCATTGGCGGCGATGATGTGCTGTCGACCTGGCGCATCAATGCCACTAATGGTTTTGTTTCATTGTGCGAATATAAGGAAGTGAGCGAGCCACCGATTTGTACGCCGTGGAGCACACAGTAAACTCTTGCTTTCGAGTTGGCCCGAAACGAGCGGCCGCGCCCATCATCTGAGGTTGTTTTATGTTGCATCGAATCAATCGGCAATGGCTTGCGCGCAGTGCGATAGCGGTTGCGGTGACCGCGTTGGTCGCCTGCGCGGTATCTCCCACCGGTCGCAAACAGTTCATTTTGCCGAACTATACCGAGAGCGACATGAGCAAAATGGGCGCGGCCGCATTCACCGATTTGAAAAAGAAGCAGCCGCTCGATAACGATGCGCAAACCAAGGCGTACGTGAATTGTGTGGCGCATGCGATTTTGGCATCGCTCCCCGGCGACGAAGGGGTGGGCTGGGAGATCAATGTATTCAAGGATGACACCCCCAATGCATTCGCGTTACCCGGCAAAAAAATCGGTGTGCATAGCGGGATTTTGAAAGTCGCAAAAAATCAGGATCAGCTCGCGACCGTGATCGGCCATGAGGTGGGTCATGTGCAGGCTCATCACAGCGCGGAACGGTTGTCGCAGCAGACCGCAGCACAGGGTGCGCTGCTGGTCGGCGCGATAGTTGCCGGCACATCGGACAATACGCAAAAAGGGCTGGTCATGGGCGCGCTGGGCGCGGGGCTGACCTACGGTGTGCTGATGCCGTTCAGCCGTACGCAGGAGTCCGAGGCCGATATGATCGGTCTGAAGCTGATGGCAAAGGCAGGTTTTAATCCGGATGAAAGTATTGATTTGTGGCAGAACATGGCCGCAGCGGACAAAAACAAAACGCCAGAATTCTTATCGACCCACCCCTCGGATCAAACGCGAATGAATGCGCTGAATCGCGCGCTGCCGATGGCGGAGGAGGATATGCGCGAAGCACGGGCGCAGGGACACCATCCGAGTTGCAGTCAGTCTTGAGTTCAGGGCACAAACTTGGGTGCTATAAGCGCCGAAAGGGGATGTTTTTTTTTCGGGGCAGAAGGAGGACCACTCGAAGCTTTCGCGCTGGATTCCTCGCAGAATTTGCCGAGTGCTCCGGGGACGAGCCCGCCCTGCCTGCGACGACAGCGCTACGTTGCCCCGAAACAAAAACATCCCCTTTCGGCGCAACACGCTTGGGCAGTGTACTTTGTTGTTGGGCACCCAAGTTCGTGCCCAGAATTTCATGTCATCAACCAATCGATAATTCCATCGGTCGATTAACCACCGAGCAAATGTTCCTCGCAGTCGACGCGGTGGTTCATCTCTAATGCGGGCTGCGCACAGCTCGGCTTGCCGACTATTTTCGCCGGTACACCGGCCACCATCGTATGCGGTGGCACCTCCTTCAATACCACGCTGCCGGCGCAGATCTGCGCGCCTTCGCCAATTTTGATATTGCCGAGAATCTTCGCACCGGCGCTGAGCAGCACGCCGTTGCCCACCTTCGGGTGACGGTCGCCGTTTTCCTTGCCGGTGCCGCCAAGCGTGACTGACTGCATGATCGATACATTGTTGCCGACCACGGCGGTTTCCCCGATTACGATGCCGGTCGCATGATCCATCATTACACCGCGACCGATGCGTGCTGCCGGATGAATATCGACGCCAAATTCGCCGGAAATCCGATTCTGGAAAAACAACGCCAGCGATTCGCGCCCCTGTTTCCATAACCAATGCGCGATGCGATAGGCCTGTAATGCATGAAAGCCCTTGAAATACAGAAACGGCGTCGCGAAGCCGCGACACGCGCAATCGCGCTCGCTGACTGCGCGAATGTCGCAGCGAATCGCCTCGCCAATACTTGGATCGTTGTGCAGCGCTTCCTCGATCACTTCTCGTACCAGCAGCGCCGAGGCGGTGGGGCTGTCGAGCTTGTGCGCGAGGTGGAAGCTCAGCGCAGCCTCGAGCGTGTCGTGGTTCAGAATCGTGGCGTGCAGGAAGCTGGCGAGAACCGGCTCGCGCTCGGCTTCGTGGGCGGTTTCCTCGCGGATGGCCTGCCAGATAGGATCGAGGTTGGCGCTGCGGGACAGAGGTTTGGTCGACATGATGCAATTCCGAAATCGATAGAGACGAATGGCAGTGTGCGATTGATGGTTAGTTGCTAGCTGGCCGGATTATAGCGCCGCCGCGTCAAAACACCGCTAGCGGTGGTTCATTCAGCGCGGCCAGTTGCTCGCGTAATTCGAGAATATGGTCGGACCAGAAGCGCGGGCTGCCGAACCATGGAAACGCGAGCGGAAACGCCGGATCTTCCCACCGCCGCGCCAGCCAAGCCGCGAAATGCATGATGCGTAATGTGCGTAAGGCTTCGATCAGCCGCAGCTCGCGCGGATCGAAATCGTAGAATTCATTGTAGCCATCAAGAATTTCCGACAGCTGCGCGACGCGCTCGTGCCGCTCGCCCGATAACAGCATCCACAAATCCTGAATCGCCGGTGTCATGCGGCTATCGTCAAGATCGACAAAAAAGCACTGCTGATCGCGGTTGATCAGGATATTGCCGACATGGCAGTCACTGTGCGTGCGGATATAGGTCGGTTTAACCTCGGCAAATAGCCTGTCGATGTGTTTCAGCAGGTCTTCGCACAGCGTCGTGTAGGCGCGGCGCAGATCGCCGCTGATGCTGTGTTCGGCGATAAATTCATAGCTGGCGTAGCCGAACGTTTTGACATCGAGCGCCGGTCGCGTCTGATACGGCGCGATCGCGCCAATGGCATGCAGGCGCGCCATCAGCCGGCCGATCGTCAATTGCGTATCGGGATCATCGAGATTCGGGGCCTGGCCGCCGCGCCGGGTGAATAGTGCGAAGCGGAACTCGTTGAAGCGGAACAAGGTTTCGCCATTAGCGTCGGTCAGTGGTGCAATGACCGGCAATTCGGCCTCGGCGAGTTGCTGCGAGAAATGATGTTCTTCAAGAATCTGTGCATCGCTCCAACGTTCCGGGCGATAGAACTTGGCGATCACGGGTTGTTCGTCGTCGATGCCGATCTGATAGACGCGGTTTTCGTAGCTGTTCAGCGCCAGCACGCGCAGGTCGGAACGACGGCCGGTGCTCTCGATCGCGTCGATAACCAGTTCCGGTGACAGTTGCGCGAAAGGATGCGGATCGGCTTGCATAAACAACTCCTCAAGGCCGCTCACTGTAACACGCGCGTCAACCCTTCTTTATTTGCGCTCACGGCGTTCGGGCGAGGCACCACACCTGCACCGCGGCGGCGCCGGCGTCGAGTAGTGTGCGTGCGATCTCGGCGGCGGTCGCACCGGTGGTGACAACGTCGTCGACCAGTGCAACGTGCCGGCCGCGCACATCGCCGCGTATGGCAAAGCCGCTGCGCAAATTGCGGCGGCGCTGGACTGCCGTTAACTGTTGCTGCGGCGTATGTTGTTTTAGTCGCAGTAACGCCTTCGCGTGCAGTGGAATCCGCAGCCTGTGCGCCAGTTCGTCGGCGATGACTTCGGCCTGATTGAACCCGCGCGTCCAGCGGCGACGCCAATGGAGCGGCACCGGCACGATGATATCGGCAGCCAGTTCGGGCTCGGTATGCAATCGTGCGGCGAGCAGTGCACTCAGGGCACGGCCGTAAACGAGGCGGCGCTGATATTTGAACGCGCCGATCAAATGGCTGACTGGAGCGCGGTATTCAAAAGCGCTGATGCAGCGTGTGAACGGTGGCGGCTCAATCAAGCATTGGCCGCAGAGGCCGGGTGCGGACAGGCTCAGCCCGCACTGAGTGCAGGCGGTATCGGTCCACGGTAATTCGCTCGCGCAGGGTGAGCAGATCGATTCGGCGCTGTCGCCGCCGCAGATACAGCATTGGCTGGCGAATAGGCGTAGTAAAAAGTTGTTAACCATGTACATCCTTGTTGGTTGACAGATTGAGCTCGGCCGCTAATATGCGGCTTATCCCTAATTAATGCCGCTTGACGCTTCGACACAGGATTTTGCCATGAATGCTCTCACTTCTACTCAGCGCGCTAGCGACGTGCGTCACGATTGGACGCGTCAGGAAGTCGAGGCGCTGTTCGCGCTGCCGTTCAACGATTTGCTGTTTCGCGCGGCGAGTGTGCATCGCCAGCATTTCGATCCGAACGCAGTGCAGGTGAGCACGCTGTTGTCGATCAAGACCGGCGCCTGCCCCGAAGACTGCAAGTACTGCCCGCAGTCGAACCGCTACGACACTGGCCTTGAGCCGGAAAAACTGATGGAAGTGCAGAAGGTGATCGAGGAAGCCGCACGCGCGAAGGCGCAGGGCAGCACCCGGTTCTGTATGGGCGCGGCATGGCGTTCGCCGAAGAAGAAAGACATGCCATACGTGACGGCGATGGTGCGCGGTGTGAAAGAGCTGGGCCTCGAAACATGTATGACGCTCGGCATGTTGAGCGCAGAGCAAGCCGGTGAGCTGAAGGACGCCGGCCTCGATTATTACAACCACAACCTGGATACATCGCCCGAGTTTTACGGCGAGATCATTACCACGCGCACATATCAGGATCGTCTCGAAACGCTCGATCATGTGCGCAGCGCCGGCATCAATGTGTGTAGCGGCGGCATCGTCGGTATGGGTGAGAGTGTGCGCGATCGCGCCGGTCTGCTGATTCAGCTCGCGAATTTGCCGCAGCATCCAGAGAGCGTGCCGATCAATATGCTGGTGAAAGTCGAAGGTACGCCGTTGGCTGATGAAGCGAATGTCGATTCGTTCGATTTCATTCGCACGCTTGCAGTCGCGCGTATTTTGATGCCGAAATCGCATGTGCGTTTGTCGGCTGGGCGTGAGGCGATGAATGAAGAGATGCACGCGCTCGCGTATTTCGCCGGTGCCAATTCGATTTTCTACGGCGAGAAATTGTTGACGACGCCGAATCCGGAAGCGAACAAAGACCTCGAATTGTTTGCGCGTCTCGGCATCAAGCCGGAGCAGCGCACCGTCGAACAGCACGAAGATGAAACCGAGCACGCGTTGCATGAGCAGATCGAGCGTGCGCAGAACGACAAAATGTTTTATGACGCTGCTCGTGCCTGATGTTCTGTGCGGCAGGAGTGCACAAGATTTTTTCTGAGACACGCGGCAAGTGCATCCCTGCAGCTCGTCAGCGACATCCGTGTCGCTGACGGTCTCAGAAAAAACTTCTGCACTCCTGTTATCAAGTCCTCTGCAATATTTCTTCAAGGTTCTCGTTTGTGATGATGGATGATGTTTTGCAATCCGCTCTCGACGAGCGCCGCGAGCAAAATCTTTATCGCACGCGCAAAGTGATTGCGAGCGCGCAAGGCGCCGAAGTCGTTGTCGATGGCAAACGCTATTTGAATTTTTGCAGCAACGATTATCTCGGCCTCGCCAATCATCCCGATATTATTTCCGCATTTAAAAATGCCGCCGATGAATTTGGTGTCGGCAGCGGCGCATCACATCTGGTATGCGGTCACAGTGCGTTGCATCATCGGCTCGAAGAGCAGCTTGCCGAGTTCACGGGTCGGCCGCGCGTATTGTTGTTTTCGACTGGATACATGGCCAATCTCGGCGTGATCAACGCGCTGCTTGGCAGTGGCGATCATATTTTCGAAGATAAATTGAATCATGCCTCGTTGCTCGATGGCGGTTTGCTCAGTGGTGCGCGCTTTCAACGTTTTTTGCACAACGACATTGCAAATCTCGATAGCCGATTGGCGCGCGTCCAAGAAGATAAAAACGGCGGCCGCAAATTAATTGCGGTCGACGGCGTATTCAGCATGGATGGCGATTGCGCGCCATTAGCCGAACTCGCGCAGCTCGCAAAAAAATATAAAGCGTGGTTGATGATCGATGATGCGCACGGTATCGGTGTGCTCGGAAAAAATGGCGGTGGTTGCGCGGAACATTTTCAACTCGACATCAATCAATTGCCGATTCTGATGGGCACGCTCGGCAAAGCGTTCGGCACCTTCGGCGCATTCGTTGCCGGCAGCGAGACCTTGATCGAAACGCTGATTCAATTTTCGCGCACGTATATCTACACGACAGCGTTACCGCCAGCGGTGGCCGCCGCGACATCGAAAAGCTTGGAAATTATTCAGCGCGAAACATGGCGCCGTGAACATCTGCAAAATCTGATCGCGCAATTTCGGCGCGGTGCCGAACAAATTGGATTGCAATTATTTTCGTCTGACACAGCCATTCAGCCGTTGTTGATTGTCTCTGCCGCAGAAGCGCTGCGCTGGAGCGAAGCGTTGGCTGTTCGCGGTTTTTGGATCAGCGCGATTCGGCCGCCGACCGTGCCGGCTAATTCATCGCGGTTGCGCATTACGTTGAGTGCGGCGCATAGCGAAAAGCAAATCGAACAGTTGCTTACCGCGCTGGCCGATGTGAAAGCGCAGCAATGAGCAATTGGTATTGCGAGCGAATGCCATCGCAAATCGCGAGTGCGACAGCGCCCGATTTGGTGCTGCTGCACGGCTGGGGCATGTCATCCGACGTATTTCGCGATTGGTTGCCGTTATTGCGTCGGCGCTGCAATGTGACGCTGCTCGATCTGCCGGGTTTCGGTCGCTCGCCTGCGCAGCCGCAATTGACCATCGAACAATTGCTCGATCAACTCGCGCAATACATTCCGCAAAATGCCGCGTTGCTGGGTTGGTCTCTCGGCGGCGCGATTGCCACTGCATTCACCGCACGTTTCCCTGCGCATTGCACAGCGTTGATGACATTGGCGAGCAATCCGTGTTTTGTTGCGCATGACGACTGGCCTTGCGCAATGCCTGCCGCCACCTTCGCCGAATTTCAAACACAGCTTGCGCAGAATCCAGCAGTGACTTTGCGTCGTTTTCTCGCGTTGCAAACGCGCGGCAGCGATGGTGAACGTGAGTTATTGCGCTGGCTGCGCAATCACGAAACAAGTGCCAGTAGTGACGCGCTGGCGTGGGGTTTGAATTTACTGGCGCAACTCGATGTGCGCGCTGCGTTGCAGCAAAGTACGATTCCCGCCGTGCATATTTTTGGCAGCGCCGATGTGCTGGTGCCGGCGAGCGTGGCAGAAAATATTTCGCGCGTTGCAGCGCAGCAGTGGGTGGTATTGCTCGACAGCGCAGCGCATCTGCCGTTCGTCAGTCATGCGGAATTGTGCTGGCAGCATCTCGATCGTTTGTTGTCGAGCGCGAAATTATTGCAACGTGCACCATTCGCGCAGCGCTCGAAGCGATCGGTCGCCAATTCGTTCAGTAATGCAGCGCAAAGTTACGACAGTGCCGCGCAATTGCAGCGCGATGTCGCGAATAAATTGTTAGTGCAGATGCAATTGCCCGCTGCCAGCACCGTGCTCGATATCGGTTGCGGTACCGGTGCGATCAGTCTACAGCTCGCGCAACATCATGCGGTAATTGGACTCGATATCGCTGAAGGCATGGTGCAGTACGCGTGCGCGCATCAGCACCACGAAAATATAAATTGGTTATGCGGTGATGCGGAAAATCTGCCGCTCGCTACTGCATCCATCGATGCGGTGTTTTCCAGTCTCGCGTTGCAGTGGAGCGAAAATATCGGCGCCGCATTTATCGAAATTGCGCGCGTGTTGCGCGACGGCGGTAGCGCGTGGATTGCGACGCTCGGGCCGAACACATTGCATGAGTTGCGCAGTGCATGGCAGCAAGCGGACGATCGTGTGCATGTGAATGGATTTATGGCGCGCGATCAGATCGAGACAGCGTTACAGCGCGCCGGTCTAACAGTGCAGTCGTGGCGCGAACAAAATATCGTGCTGCGCTATCGCGAATTGCGCGAGCTGACTCGCGAATTAAAATCGATCGGCGCGCACAACGTGAATAGTGGTCGCCCCGATGGCTTGACCTCGCGCGCACGCTTGCAGCGTTTCAGCGCAGCCTACGAAACGCAACGCGGTGCCGATGGTTTTCTTCCCGCGACTTATCAGGTGTGGTATCTGCGGGTCGGTAAATAATTAGTCAGTTTCTTTTTGAGTGAAGGCAATGGCCAACGCGTTTTTTGTCACCGGCACCGATACCGATGTCGGTAAAACATTGATCGCTTCCGGTTTACTCGCTGCCGCGAACGAGCGTGGGCTGAGCACTGCCGCGATCAAGCCGGTGGCGGCCGGTTGCGAACGCACGCCCGCGGGTTTGCGCAATGCCGATGCCTTGCTGTTGCAGAGCACTATGTCGCTGCAACTGCCGTATGAGCAGATCAATCCGATTGCACTAGAGCCGGCAATCGCGCCGCATATCGCCGCTCAGCAAAGTGGGATGAAACTCAACGCATCGCGACTCGCCGGTATTTGTCGCGGCGTGTTGCAGCTGCGTGCCGATCTGACCTTGATCGAAGGCGCCGGCGGCTGGCGCGTGCCGCTCAGCGAGCGCGAATTGTTGTCGCGCTTGCCGGCTGAGTTGCAGATGCCGGTAATCATGGTGGTTGGCATGCGGCTCGGCTGCATCAACCATGCATTGCTGACTGCCGAGGCGATCGCGCGCGACGGTCTGCAGCTCGCCGGTTGGGTTGCCAATCGCTGCGTGCCGGATATGGCCTGCTACGACGAAAATGTCGCAACGCTGAAACAGTTTCTGCGCCCGCCCTGCCTGGGCGAGGTGCCGTTTCTCGCCGAGCCAACACCCCAGCAGGTCGCCGCTTATCTGGATTGTGCGCCGCTGATCACGCAAAAAGCATAAAGCCGACCGGCGGTTATGGCATTTATAAGCTTCGGCTGCTTAAATTGTATTCAGTATTGAAAGTTCGAGGTCACTATGAGCGTTAACTCCGTCTTATCCACCGGGGTCCAGGGCGTACAGGCTGGGATGAGTCGCGCCAATCAGGCCGCCGGCGAGATCGCGCGTTTCGGCACCACCGAGCAGGACGGCGATCTGGCAACCCCGCTCGTCAATCTGAAAATCAGCGAACAACAGGTCAAGGCATCCGCCGCCGTGATCAAAACCGCCGACGAAATGGTGGGTACGCTGATCGATATCAGAGCCTGATCCCCATGGCCGCGCGATGAGCACGACAGGCATCGGCGCGCCCCAGCCCTTTCAACCCGTTTCTCCGTACAGCCCGCTCGGCAAACCCGCCGTCGGACTCGAATCCAGCGAAAACAAAAATCAGACCCTGCCGCCCATCGAAGAATCGAGCGGCAGCGATAAGCTGCGCGAACGGCTGGGGCAGCGTGTTGGTGCTGTCGATGATGACAACGGCGATCACACTGCGCCGCATGCCGAACAAGGCGAAGAAGAGGCCATTGCAGAGTCGGCGTCGACAGATTCGACCACCGCAGTGCCCGTGCAGCCGATGCTACGACCGTTGGCGGTAGCCGGCGGCGATACCGAGCGTAATACGCCGAGCGCGGCGAAAGCGCTCGATCATTTCCAGCAAACCGCCCACCCGATATCCCCTCCCGGTTTATTGCTCGATCGCGAAATCTGAAACGCCCTTTTCGGCTGGCATACCTATTTCGCAAGCGCGTATGCTTGGCCCACTTTTTTAACCGCTGTATTGCACCACGGTACTGCCGGTAGCCGAACGCGATTCCGTTCGCCGCCGCCCGTCTTTAGAAGCGAGGAGTGCGCCATGCCCGATTATTCCGCGCCGTTGCGCGATATGCGTTTCGTGCTGTTCGAGCTGTTCGATGCCGAGGCATTGTGGGCGCGCTATCCGCGCACGGCCGAAGTCACGCGCGAGCTTGCCGATGCCGTGCTCGAGGAATCGGCCAAAATCGCCAGCGAGGTGCTGGCGCCGTTGAATCTCAGTGGCGATGAAGAGGGGGTGCAGTGGCACGACGGCGCGGTGACCACACCAGTCGGTTTCAAAGAAGCGTTTCATCTGTATGGCGAAGGCGGTTGGATAGGTCTCAGCGGCGATCCGGAGTACGGCGGGCAGGGCATGCCGAAACTGCTCAGCCTGATGTGCGAAGAGATGATCAGCGCGGCCAACGTCTCGTTCGCGCTGTTTCCCGGCCTGTCGGTCGGCGCCACGCTCGCGCTCAATGCGCATGCGAGTGAACAGCAAAAGCAGATGTATCTGCCGAAAATGTACAGCGGCGAATGGGCGGGGGTGATGTGTCTGACCGAAGCGCACGCCGGCTCGGATCTCGGCATTATCCGCACCCGCGCCGAACCGCAGGCGAACGGTAGCTATTCGATCAGCGGCACCAAGATTTTCATTACCGGTGGCGAGCAGGATCTGACCGCTAACATCATCTACCTGGTGCTTGCGAAATTGCCGGATGCACCGCCGGGTACCAAAGGTATTTCGCTATTCATCGTGCCTAAATTCCTGCACGACGAGACCGGCCAGCTCGGCGCGCGTAACGCTGTGCGCTGCGGTTCGATCGAGCACAAGATGGGCATTCATGCGTCGCCGACCTGCGTGATGAATTTCGACGGCGCCGAGGGTTATCTGATCGGCCAGCCGCATCAGGGCTTGGCGTATATGTTCACGATGATGAATTACGAGCGCCTCGGCGTCGGTCTGCAAGGTCTCGGTTGCGGCGAGCGCGCCTGGCAGGGCTCGTTGAAGTACGCACGTGAGCGCCTGCAGGGCCGTGCGCCCGGTAGCAAAAGTGTCGCCGATCCGATCATCGTGCACCCGGATGTGCGGCGCATGCTGCTGACGCAGAAAGCATTCAATGAAGGTGGTCGCGCCTTTGCTGCGTACGTCGGCATGCAGCTCGACACTGCGAAGTTCGGCGACGGCGAAGCGCAGCAGCGCGCACAGAGCCGCGTGTCGTTACTGACACCGGTCGTAAAAGCTTTTCTCACCGATAAAGGGTTCGATACCTGCGTCCTCGGTCAGCAGATTTATGGCGGCCATGGCTATGTGCGCGAGTGGGGCATGGAGCAGTTGGTGCGCGACGCGCGTATCGCGCAGATTTACGAGGGCACCAACGGCATTCAGGCGATGGATTTTATCGGCCGTCGCGTGCTCGCCAATGGCGGTCGCGATCTGATGAATATTCGCGGCGAAATCGCCGAGTTTTGCGCGCAGGCGAGCGCAGCGGAAATGGCCGAATTTATCGCGCCGCTGCAAAGCGCCGTACAAACGCTGGAGGCGACCACTTTCAAAATTATCGAGCAGGCGCAGCAAGATCCGAATGCGGTCGGCGCCGCCGCCATCGAATATCTGCATTTGTTTGGCTATACGATGTACGCCTACCTATGGGCGCGCACGGCGCAACTCGCATTGCCGAACACCGCCGGCGTTGAAGCGGATTTCTATCGCGGCAAAGTGAATACTGCGCGTTTCTATATGCAGCATTGCTTGCCGCAAGTCGACGCGCTGGCGAAATCAATTGTCGCCGGCCCATCCGCGGTGATGGCGCTGGCCGCCGAGCAGTTCGGTTAATTCATTCAAGCTGACGGCGAAACCAGCGCCGCGGTTTTTTTTGTGGGAGCGGGTGATGAGTGAAGAAGAACGTAAGCTGTATCCGGAAGACCAGGCGCGCGTCGATGAATTTCTGCGCAGCGGTTACAACGATGTCGAGCGCAAACCCTTTCGGCCGTTGTACATGATGATCCTGTTGAACGTGGTGACGATCGGCCTATTATTCCTCAGCAAATGGATCGTGCATCGCGCTGGCATCGGTTGGTAAATCAGCCGTAAAACAGGCTAGGCGACCATAACCCGTTTTGGTATAGTTGCGCGCCTCGCGGGGAGCCCCCGTGATAGTAGATTTCGGGCATTAGCGCAGTCCGGTAGCGCACTACGTTCGGGACGTAGGGGTCGAAGGTTCAAATCCTTCATGCCCGACCAATTCAAGTTCCAATACATTCCCGCCAAGCCCGCTTAACTGCGGGTTTTTTGTTTCTGTAGTTGTAGCGCGCCACTTAATTTGTGCTGGCGGGACACATAGTTTGAGCCGCGTATTAAACGGTATAGCCACCCTTGAAATCACTTAGCACAGCATCGCCGAGAACGAAGTGCGGCCCTCGCAACTCTATCTCTCCCGACTCATTGAAATAGAGGAAAGTCGGGGCACTGGGTTCTGGAGAGCCCGCCATGATAATGCGATGTGCGCGCCCGCTTCCTGCGGCACCAACGCTTGGTCTAGGAATAGCCATAACATAGCCGCTAGCGCCTACCGTCGAATGGCCCCGCTCCAAGCTTAACCACTGCATTGCGCGCACTAGACCACTCACAATGTCGAGGTCATGGGTATTGGAATTACCTATGAGCTCACGAAGTGCGGTGACAACTTCTGACTTTTCCTCTGGCCGGATGGCCGCGCCGATCGAACGCACCTCCAAACCCTGCCGAAGCTCTAGAAAAGGAAGCAGATAATATCTAAATCTTGATCGCGCGTCCGCCAGCCACTCGCCGCTATCGTTCAGCGCATTTTCGATAGTGAGAGTGGCTGGCCTCAAAGCACCAGTGCCGTTATTGAACCAGCCAATACCTTGAATGGCCATTCGCCGATTTGGCCATGGCATATTCATGCGGCTAGTTGCGAGCGTAAGGCTCTCCTGTAACGCCTGGCAGACTGCATTCCAGTCCTCGCGTGGCTGGATATTCGCAATGGCTTTGGCCAACCATTCGGCCGTAGGCTCGCCACAGACAAGGGATGGCCCTGAGAATCCAAATGCAACTTCGCCATCCACCAGAACGGATTTGTTCTGATCCGGCCGTATGCTCTGATCCGCAAAACTCGTAATTCGGCGATCAGAAACCTGAAAAACAGTTTTTTCTGTCGCGACGGCCATTATTAGCGTCATTCATCTCTCCGTGAGATTGGGCGAACAGTTCGGATTGGCGATATGACGGCGCCGGCAGTCCATCACGCCAATTCCCATAGATTAACTCAATGCATTTAGTCGCGCGGCCGTTGCCGCCGACCGTGTATTCGTACTCGATTTCCGTACATGGCAAATGGCGGAACACCGCCCGAATGTCGGGGTGTTCGTTGATACTAATCACCATGTGGCGCGCCATCGTTTCGGGCAGCTCGGCCATTTTGATGACTATGGACGATTCTGTGGAATCTCTTGCACAAAAAATACGACTGATGAATGCCAGTCTGCCCGCCGCCTCGCCGGCCGACATGAAGGCTATTGCGGAGGCAGCGCGCGAGCTGGCAAAAGCCGCATCGGCAGCAACCGAAGAGCAAATGCGCTCGATGTCTCAGCATCGCGTGCTAATCAGGCGAAAAATCACCGAGTCTGACTGAGCCCGGCGGCCCCGCGCGGGCTTTTTCTGGCTCCTATTTCCCCGGAGAATTACCGATGCTTGCCGAATGATTTTCAATCATGTTCCCCGTTTCAGATTGGTTATTGCTATCGGGCGGCAAGGTCTCAAATTTGCCTCAGCGAAACTCGTTTGGGGGCATTTCTGGGGGAATAATTGAAATTTAAAATCGAGCGTAATCAATAGATTCAAGTTGTTACGATTGGTTTTCATGTGATTCATGCCTTTTTGTTTCCGCGCGATTTGCTGGCGCTACCGATAATAAAAATTCCACAGCAGCCAACCACCGATGCCTACACCGATTGTCAGCGACAATGTCGCGTTACGGCGATAACGATGCGCTAGTGCGCGCGGGTCCTTGCTCGCGATCAGGAATGGGCGATCGCGTAGCGGCGGCAGGCTAACGGTGTTGATCGGCGCTGGCGCCGGTTGCTGCATGACTAGCGTTGCGGCTTGCTGGGCAGCGACGCTGCGCGTGGCTTCCCACTCGCGTAAATCGATTTCGCCATCGCTGTTGCTGTCGAAACGCGCCAGTAATCGATCGCGATCCTGTTTCCATTGGTTCAACAGTAATTTCGTTTGCGCGGCGGCCCGTTCTGGCAGCGATGGCCCGTGCAGCGTTTCGAACCAGCCGAGCACATAAATCCATTCGTCTGGATGAATGCGGTATTCGGTATAGCGATAGCGCTGGCCGAATAAATTGTCGAGCACCCCATTCGTTGCCATGCCGTTGGGATGCCGTGTGTCGCCCTCCCAGCGTTGCTCGATTTCAGCGGTGACCTCGGCACGACGCGGATCGATATGGCATAGACCAGTGCGATCGTCGAGCCCGAATAGTTGCTCGCTGCAGCCACGCTCGATCGTATTCCAGCGCGAATTCTTAGCACCGCGCTCGTAGCGTTCGATCGTATAGCGGTACCACACGCAGGTTGTGCCGGTTAGCGGCGCACGCAGTGGCTCGTCGTCGATGGCGCGGGCGAAACCGTGCAGCGCCGCGTACCCTTGCGCGGCCGAGCGAATCTTCGCGGTCGGCGTGTCTTCGATCGTGCGCGCCTTGCGGAGATTCAGCGCCATCGCGAACACGCCGCCGGTGCCGGCTGCGGCAATGAGCAAAGGTGGCAGCCACATCGAAAAATTCATCATCGATTAACGCGGGCGCGTCATTTGAACAGTTGCGCGATGTTCACATCGGCTTTTTCCGCGCTGCTGAATTTCAACAGTCGCTGCGCCTTGAAGTTGAACAAACTGGCGAGAATCGAATCCGGAAATTGCTCGATGCGAACGTTATTGTTGTTCACCGCTTCGTTATAGATCTCGCGACGATCCGCAATCGTATTTTCGAGACCGGTAATGCGCAGTTGCAATTGCCGAAAGGTCTCATCGGTTTTCAGCTCGGGATAGTTTTCGGCGAGCGCGAAGAGATGTCCCAGCCCCGCGCGCAATTCGCCTTCTGCCACGCCTAGCGCGCCGATGTCGCGTGCCTGCTGCGCGCGATTCACTTGCGCACGGGCGTTGATCACGCGCTCCAGCGTGGCTTGCTCGAACTGCATGTACTGACGGCATGCCTCCACCAGCTTCGGTAATTCGTCATGACGTTGCTTGAGCGCGACATCGATGTTGACGAGATTTTTCGCGACATTGTGTTTCAGCGCGACCAGGCCGTTGTAGAGCAGCACCGCGTAAACCGCGCCGACGACCACCAAAGCGAGCAATGCAATAGAGCTAATCGACATCGAAAATTTCCTTTTTTATCGGGTCAGAAGATCTGAGCGAAAGACGGGATTAAACGCCGCAGCAAGTATGGAAACGGTACTCGCGTTGGTCAAACGAGCGCTGGGAAATTTGTGGTAGAGTTCGGCCAATGCCGGTAGCCTGCGGCGCTAATCCTGCGGGCGCCAACAATAAAGCGACCGATTAACAATCCCGAGCATGGGCTGGCTGGAAGGAAATAATCATGTTGCGCCGCTGGTGGAAACGCCCTCCGACCTTCACTGCAACACAGGCATCGCCGGTAGCGGTCGCGCCCGCTGCTCCCGATCTGCAAGCCCTGCGCGATGTGTATTTGAATTTATTCGACGTGCAGCGCTCGCATGCGCTGATCGATGTCGCCATCAACGGTACCGACGCGCATTACCAAAGCATCATTCTCGATGTCGATCCGCTGCGCGGCAGTGTGGCAATTGACGAATTGTTTCCCGCCGGTTTCGTCGGCCTTCCCGGTCAGCCGGTGACGGTCACCGTGCGCCTCGATGGCGCGCGCAAGTTGACGTTCAACACCCATATTCTGGTGCGCAGCGAAACCCAGGGATTAGAAACGTACACGCTGGCGCTGCCGGAAAGCCTCGATTACAACCAACGCCGCGGTGCATTCCGTTTGCAGCTGGGGCAGGGTTGGGGCGTGATCACCGAATTCGTGGCACCCGACCAGCAGCGCTGTTCGGCGCGGGTTCGCGATTTATCGTCGACCGGAATTCGCCTGGAGCTGCCCGATAGCGCGGCGCTCGCTGCCGGCGATCAATTGAATGATCTGCAATTCGAATTTGGTGGCCGCAATTTTCGCTGCGGTGCCGATGTCCGCAATGTGCTGGAACAAAAGCAGCTCGGCGATCATGTCGTGGTGGGTGCCGCGTTTCGCGATATGCCGCGCATCGAACAGCGTTCGCTAGAACGCATGATCATGCAATTGCAACGTGAGCAGGTACAGCAGGCGATTATTTGAGCAATGCTCGTTTTGATGTGCGCCCATTCTGGCAATCAAAAAAAACGGATAAAAAAGACATTCACAACGAAGTAAATTCTTTTTCATCCACGCGTTACAAAACGACATTAAGAATGCGTAATTAAGAATAAGTAATCTATCCGCCGGCTCTTTCTTAATCTCGAATTTATTGTTTTGATTCAATTGCTTAAAGCGCGATGAAAATGGTTAAATCAGCGCGCGTTGCCAACGAGTGGATGGGGCGACACTGGTATAAAAAAAGTTAGCCACTTATTATTCGTTTCAAGCAAACCAACTTTGCCGTACCACCAAGGAGTGATTATGAAAACTGTACTGCACACCGCGATCGCTGCAACCTGTCTCGTATTTTCCGTTGCTGCTTTAGCATCCAAACCGACCAGCATCACTTTCGTTTCGGACGGCAAAGCGCCTGATGGACAAGAATACGCAAGCTATGTGGTGAAATGCTCCGATGGTAAAGAAGAGCCGCTGACTGCATGGGATCAACGCAAAAACTGGTGCGTTGGTAAAGACTCGAAAGACAACTGCGACAAGAAACAAATTCGCGCTGCAAAAATGGCGTGCAAAGATACCAGCGGTGGTGATTGATTAATCGCGGGTAACAGCCCAAGTCGCGGGTTGCATTTAAAATAAAAAATAATAATTAAGTTTTCGCACCATCGTATACGGCGCCGCCATCAGTCACTGATGGCGGCGTTTTTATTTGTGCCCGTTCTTTTCATGTAGTCAGTGGCCAATCATCCACGGCCGTTGATTGTTGCGTGCCTGCTTCAACGCGGGCGTAGCGTCCTGATTATGCGAGCAGCCGGCACCGCACTGGTGTTTCTGCGTCATCTTCGGTTGATGTGCGCTGTTCTCGTTGATTTGATGCGCCATGCGCACGTCGCTACGCATGGCATTGAGGCGTGGCGCAGAAATCATCCGTGGCGATGCATTGGTGCATTGCGGGCACGGCAGTGGTTCGCTGCAGCGCGCCATCGGTTGCAGCGACGAAAATAATTCCGCACAGTTTTCGCAAAAATATTCATAAACCGGCATCGCCGTGTTCCCCCAGTTCTCGAAGAAAAATGAATTGCGCGCTCGAATAAAAATGGCAGGCCGGCCGGGACAGCCAATGCCGGCCTGCAAAGGACGATGAAACTATATCGAGCACAACATTCTCACCTTGCGAATTACTTTTTGTCTTTCCAGTACGACACCGGAATGTCATCGCTGCTAATAAACTTAGTCGGGCCCTCTTTGCATGGATTGATATCGAAATCGAAAATATCGGTCGGTAAAAACAATGTTGCGCAAACATTCGGAATATCGACGATACCGCTGATATGTCCTTCGACCGGCGCGCAGCCGAGAATCGCGTAAGCCTGCGAACCCGAGTAACCGAATTTCTTCAAATATTCGATCGCGTTGAGACATGCTTGCCGATACGAAACATGCGCATCGAGATAATGTTGCTTGCCGGATTCGTCGACTGAAATACCTTCGAAGATAAGATAATTTTTGTAATCGGGTTTCATCGGGCTCGGTTTGAAAATCGGATTCTTCACACCGTATTTCGCAACGCCACCTTTGATAATGTCGACTTTGATATGAATCCAGCCGGCCATTTCGATCGCGCCGCAAAATGTGATCTCGCCGTCACCCTGCGAGAAATGCAAATCGCCCATCGAGAGGCCGCCGCCTTTTACGTATACCGGAAAATAAACTTTCGAGCCTTTGGTTAAATCCTTGATGTCGCAATTGCCGCCATGTTCGCGTGGCGGTACGGTACGTGCGGCTTCCATCGCGGCAGCTTTTGCGGCGTCGAGCTTCATGCTGCCCATGTGCGCGGTTTGCGGCGCGGTCGGTGCGACCAGCGGCGGTACGCGTTGGGGATCGGTAGCGGCGAGCGCGCCTTCGCGTTTGTTCCAGGTATCGAGCAGCGCTTTCGATGGCAGACAGCCGATCAAACCGGGATGCATGATGCCGGCGAAATTAACACCGGGCACATGGCGCGAGGATGCATAAATACCTTTTAAGTCCCAAATCGATTTGCGCGCATCCGGATAATGATTATCGAGAAAGCCGCCGCCATTTTCTTTGGCGAAGATGCCATTAAAACCCCATTTGAATTGATCGAGCGTGCCGACATCCATGATGTCGACGACGAGTAAATCGCCGGGCTCCGCACCTTCCACGCCGATCGGCCCACTCAGGTAATGCACCTTACTCAAATCAACATCGCGCACATCGTCGGCAGAATCGTTGTTGTGAATTTGGCCGCCGGTCCAATCCATACACTCGACGACAAAATCATCGCCGGGTTTCACCCACGCGATCATCGGAATATCCGGATGCCAACGATTGTGTATGCAGGGATGCTCTTCCGGCGCTTTCGAGAAATCTATTTTAATTAACGTGTCAGTCATAACCCTCTCCCAAATCGGTTCACGCATTGACAAGCGATCGTTAGCATCGCGCACGTCAATCACGAGCGTCACACTAAAAATAAATTACGCTGCGGCGACGTAATCGATGCAATCGTTATCACCGTGCATCGCTGTGAGCATGGAGCATGCCACCGTGAAAAGCGTCGGGAAAAAAGCTGAGGGAAAGCGGTTTTTAGGGTTCGCCGGGCCGATCATAAATAAATGCAATGCGAATTTCCGCCGGCTGCGGCATTTGTCAAATGACAAAGCTGACAATGTCATTTGACATTGCTGTCATTGCCACGCGCGCCCGAACGCAACGGTGCAGTTAGCGAATTTAAAAAATAGCCGAATAAATAAATTCAACAAAAAATATTTAATGCGTTGCCTAGTGCTGCTGCGGCGCCGGCGCAAGCTATTGCCATTTGCGTTCGCGAGACGGGTTTTGATTCGCGTGAATTTTTTTATGGCACAGCGGTTGCTCAATAGCTTTTGTCGCGCATATCTATCAGACAACAAGCGGGATCAAATTTTTGTTCGCTATTTAACGATGACTGCTGGGAGAAACCGAAATGGGTGTGGACATTGGTTCTTTAAAGAAGAAAACCTTAGCGGCGGTGATGTTGGGCGCATCGCTGCTTATGAGCGCAACAATTCATGCGGCCGATTATCCGACCGCGAAAATTAATACGACCGGACTCGCAGTCACCGATAAAACGGTGACGGTCGGCATTCTGCATTCGGTTACCGGCACGATGGCTATTTCCGAAACCGGTTCGGTCGAAGCGGAAAAACTCGCCATCGACCAGATCAACGCGATGGGCGGGATTCTCGGTAGAAAAATCGAATTCATCCAGGAGGACGGCGCCAGCGATTGGCCAACGTTCGCGGAGAAATCGAAAAAGCTGCTCGAAAAAGACAAGGTCGCTGCGGTATTTGGTTGTTGGACCTCGGCATCGCGTAAAGCGGTATTGCCGGTATTCGAACACGACAACGGTCTGCTGTATTACCCGACTTTTTATGAAGGGCTCGAGCAATCGAAGAATGTGTTTTACACCGGGCAAGAAGCGACGCAGCAAATTCTAGCGAGTCTCGATTGGGCGAGCAAAACGCTCGGCGCCAAAACCTTTTATCTGGTGGGCTCGGATTACATCTGGCCGCGTACCTCGATGAAGATTGCGCGTAAGCACATTGAGAACGTGCTGAAAGGAACGGTGGTCGGCGAAGAATATTATCCGCTGGGCAGCACGCAGTTCGGTTCGTTGATCAACAAAATTAAGTTGAAAAAACCCGATCTGGTATTCGGTGCGGTGGTTGGTGGGTCCAATGTCGCGTGGTTCAAGCAACTGAATGCAGCCGGTTTAACCTTCAAGAAACAACCGATGCTGACGATCTCGGTCACTGAAGATGAAGTACTCGGCATCGGTGGCGAAAACGTCGAGGGCTTGTATTCATCGATGAAGTATTTTGAGTCGCTCGATAATCCGAACAACAAAACCTTTGTCCCTGCCTTTAAAGCGAAGTGGGGTAAAGACAGCGTGATCGGTGACGTGACGCAGGCCGCGTATCTCGGGCCGTGGTTGTGGAAAGCGGCGGTGGAAAAAGCCGGCAGCTTCGACGTCGATAAAGTGGTCGCGGCATCGCCTGGCATCGAATTAAAAACCGCGCCAGAAGGTTACGTGAAGTTGCACGAAAACCATCACCTGTGGAGCAAAACGCGGATTGGTCTGTGGCAGAAAGATGGTCAGGCCAAGGTGGTGTTCGAGTCTGATCTGATCGAGCCGAATCCGTTCCCGAAAGGTTATCAGTAAGAAAAACTAACCCCTCCCCAGCCCTCCCTTATGTTAGGGGAGTGAGCACCTCCTCATATCGGGGATGAGCGAAACTTCCCCCCTGATAAGGGGGGATTGAGGGGGGTTGGGCTTAGTGATCTGCGATCGAATAGTTTTTTTGGAGACAACTATGGGTGGTTATTCGGGATCAGAGCTGGTTGATATTTTCACAATGCAGGCATTCGCCGGCTTCAGTTTGTTTTCTGTGTTCGTGTTGATGGCGCTCGGGCTCGCGATTATTTTCGGCCAGATGGGCGTGATCAATATGGCGCACGGCGAATTTCTCACTATTGGCGCCTACAGCACTGTGCTGATGTCGAAAGTAGCCGAACATTTTCCGGCGATCACCAATGTGTATTTCTTCTTCGCCGTAATCGTCGCATTTCTGGTGGCGTTTATCGTCGGTTATCTATGCGAGCTGTTGATCATTCGGCATTTATATAAGCGACCGCTCGATACGTTGCTTGCCACCTGGGGTTTAAGTTTGATTATGCAGCAGGCGTTTCGCAGCGGCTTCGGCGCGCGCGAAGTCAGCGCCACGCTGCCCGATTGGTTGATGGGCTCGTGGACGCCGCGCGAAGGTCTCGATATTCCCATCAACGGTTTATTCGTGCTCGGCCTCACCGTGGTGTTATCCGGATTGGTATTTATATTTTTGTACCGCTCGCGTTGGGGTTTGAAAGTACGCGCAACCACGCAGAATCGCGTAATGGCTGGCGCGATCGGTATCGACACTGCAAAGGTGGATCGAATTACGTTTGCATTGGGATGCGGCATCGCCGGTGTCGCCGGCGCGGCATTTACCACGATTGCATCGACCGGTCCCACCAGTGGTTCGCTGTATATCGTCGATACCTTTCTCGTCGTGGTATTCGGCGGCGCCGGCAGTTTGCTCGGCACCTTCGCCTCAGCGTTTTCCATTGCGCAGGCGCAATCGATTCTCGGTTTCTTCCTGAGTGGATCGATGGCGAAAGTCATCACGCTGGTGGTCGTGGTCGGCATTCTGATGATGCGTCCCGAAGGCCTGTTCTCGATTCGCGTGCGCAAATGAGCGCACACCGACCATCTCATTAACGGGCAGTAAGGGGAAAGACGATGAATTCGGTGATGCACAAATGGTTGGGGGGGCGCGACGGCTTGATTGGCATCGTAATTCTCGCGGCCATTGTATTTGTGATTATGCCGCTGGCCTTCGATGTATTCCGGTTGAACCTGATCGGCAAATATTTAACGTATGCGTTCGTCGCGATCGGACTGGTGATGTGTTGGGGTTATGGCGGCATTTTAAGTTTGGGGCAGGGCATATTTTTCGGACTCGGCGGTTATTGCATGGCGATGTTTTTAAAACTCGAAGCATCCGATCCCGAGAGCACCAAAATTCAATCGACACCCGGCATTCCCGATTTTATGGATTGGAACCAAATCACCGAATTGCCCTGGTTCTGGCAACCCTTCCATAGCTTTACGTTCACGGTACTGGCGGTGGTGTTGGTGCCGGGAATATTTGCATACATCATCGGTGCGGCCATGTTTAAGCGTCGTGTCACCGGCGTGTATTTTTCGATTATGACGCAGGCGGTTGCATCGATTCTGACCATTCTGATTGTCGGCCAACAAGGCTACACCGGCGGCATTAACGGCATGACCGATCTGCGCACATTGCTCGGTTGGGATATTCGCACCGACAGCGCCAAATATATTTTGTATTACGTCAACGCGCTGCTGTTATTTGGATGCATTCTCGGCGCGCGAGCCATTATTGCGTCGAAGCTCGGCAAATTAATGCTCGCGTTGCGTGACCGCGAGGATCGGGTGCGGTTTTCCGGCTACGACGTCGCGAGTTTTCAAATGTTCGTGTTCTGCGTGGGTGCGATTATTTCTGCGATCGGCGGTGCGATGTTCACGCTGCAGGTCGGCTTCATGTCGCCGTCATTTGTCGGCATCGTGCCGTCGATCGAAATGGTGATTTTCACCGCTGTGGGCGGGCGCATGTCGCTGATCGGTTCGGTCTATGGCGCGCTGATGGTCAATTTCGGCAAGACATTTTTTTCCGAAAGTTTTCCGACGCTGTGGCTGGTGTTCATGGGCATGCTGTACATCGGCGTGGTGATGGGTTTTCCGAATGGACTGGCTGGCTTGTACACGATGTATATAAAGCCACGGCTGGGCGCGCGCAAAAATTCGAAGGCGGTGGTAGCGAAGACAGTCGTGCCAGCCGAGAGTGCGCCTTCGACCATTGCCGACAACTCGCCATCAAATGCGTAATAGGCGCGCACATTATTAATTGATTGGAGATGTACGCATGCAATTGGGTAGCGAAAACTATATCGGTGCGAAGGACGGTTCGCACAATCGCGATTTCATCTTAACCGTCGAAGATTTAACGGTATCGTTCGATGGTTTCAAAGCAGTCGACGGCTTGAATTTGTATATCGACAAAAATGAAATTCGCGTCGTAATCGGCCCCAACGGTGCCGGCAAAACCACCGTGCTCGATTTAATCTGCGGTAAAACCAAGGCGACGGCTGGCAGTATCAAATTCAAAGGTAAGGAGCTGACAAAACTGCCCGAATATAAAATCGTGCGCGAAGGCGTCGGCCGTAAATTTCAGAATCCGTCGATTTACGAAAATCTGACCGTATTCGAAAATCTCGAAGTGTCTTTTCCGCGCGGGCGTTCGGTATTCGGTGCACTAGCGTTTAAACGCAGCGCCGATGTCATCGCGCGGGTCGAGCAGATCGCCGCGGAAATCATGCTCAATGACATGCTGAATACCGAAGCCGGATTATTGAGCCATGGCCAGAAGCAATGGCTGGAAATCGGCATGCTGCTGATTCAGGAACCGGAATTGCTGATGCTCGATGAACCGGTCGCCGGCATGAGCGCGCGCGAACGCGAACTGACCGGTGAATTATTGAAACGCATTTGCGCCAATCGATCGGTGATCGTGATTGAGCACGATATGGAATTCGTCAAATCGATCGCGCACCGCGTTACGGTGCTGCATCAGGGCAAAATTTTGAAAGAGGGATCGATGGAGGCGGTGCAGAACGATCCGAAAGTGATTGAGGTTTATCTGGGGCATTAAACAGTTCCCTCTCCGCGGGAGAGGGTTGGGGTGAGGGCAAAGGTGCGTTCCGCAGTGGATGTTGCGCGAGAAGCCCTCACCCCCGGCCCCTGTCCCGCGGGGAGAGGGGAGTTAGGATCGAAGAGGGCAAACAAATGTTGAAAGTCGAAAATCTCGCAGTGAGCTACGGCCAAAGCCAAATCATTCGCGATCTGTCGTTTGCCGCCAAGCCCAAGGAAACGCTGGCAATCATGGGTCGCAACGGTATGGGGAAAACCACGCTATTCAAAGCGTTGATGGGTGTGTTGCCGAGCCGCAATGGCACCGTGATGGTCGGCGAAAAAAACGTCAGCGCTATGCCAAGCTATCAACGCGTTGCGAATGGCATCGCGTATGTGCCGCAGGGGCGCATGATTTTTCCGATGCTGACCGTACTCGAAAATATTGAAACCGGTTTGGAAACTGCAACCGCAACGCAAGTATCTGACGATATCTATGCGTTGTTTCCAGTGTTGTTCGATATGCGCAAACGCAAGGGCGGAAATCTTTCTGGCGGACAACAGCAGCAATTGGCGATTGCGCGCGCGTTAGCATCGGAGCCGAAAGTGCTGTTGCTGGACGAACCAACCGAAGGTATTCAGCCTTCGATCATCAAAGATATTGCCAAGGCATTGAACGAAATTAGGCGCATGCGCGATATCACCATTATCGTATCCGAACAGGTGCTGAGTTTTACATTGGAAATTGCTGATCGTTTATTGGTGATCGAGCGCGGTACGTTCGTACACGAAGATTTGCGTGAAAACGTCGATGCGAAAAAAATTACGGCGTATCTGTCGGTTTAACTCAGGAGCTTGATTCTATTCAGGATAAGGATGCTGATGCGGCAGCTCACTATCCCAGCTGGTTGCGCCGAAGAGGAATGTTTTTATTTCAGCGCTGAAGGTGGACTTACCGGAGCTGCGGAGCGATCGTCCACGTAGAAGTCGACGGCTGCCGCGAGGACGAGATCGCCGAGCTTTCGGCATGCTCGCCACGGTGCGCTGAAATAAAAACATTCCTCTTCGGCGCCATGCCTCCAGAGTTTGTGCCATGAATTTTCGAAATTCGCCGGCAGCTGCGTAATTGCTGAGATAGCATCACGCGAGCTTACTCATCCGATATCTGAATTGCCGCAGCGTCATTCCCAGTAATTCCGCCGCGCGGGTTTGATTGCCACCGGTACGCTGCAGCGTGGCCATAATATGATCGCGTTCGTTGATATCGACACGCGAGTACGGCCGATAACGCATGTCGCGCTCATTGCTGTTGGCGGTTTCGACCGCTTTTAATTGCGGTGACATTTTTTGCTCGGTGAGTGCTGGCTCCCGTCGCGGATGCATTTCGCTTTCATGCGCGAGCATTTGTTCGATCATTTCTGCGCTGAGTAGAGAACCATCGGCCTGTAACACAGCGCGCTCGATAACATTTTGCAGCTGCCGAATGTTGCCGGGCCACGAATAACTTTGCAGACGCTCCATCACGCCGGCAGTAAAACTGAGCTGGCGTCGATACATACCCTGATAGCGCTCAAGAAAATACAGCGACAGCAGCGGAATATCCGAAATACGTTCGCGCAGCGGCGGTAACGACACCGGCATTACATTAAGCCGGAAAAATAAATCGAGACGGAAGCGCCCGGATTCAACCGCCTGTTTGAAATTCACATGCGTCGCAGTAATGATACGGAAGTTGACCGGCACTGGTGCATCGCCGCCGACGGGTTGCACTTTTTTATCCTGCAGCACGCGCAGCAACTTAACCTGCAGGTCGAGCGGCATATCGCCGATTTCATCGAGAAATAAGGTGCCGCCTTCCGCTTGCTGTAATTTCCCCTTTTTACTTTTATGTGCGCCGGTGAAGCTGCCTTTTTCGTGCCCGAATAATTCCGATTCAAGCAGCTGATCCGGAATTGCCGCGCAATTCAACGGCACATAGGGGCCATGCTGGCGATAACTTAATTTGTGCACCATCGCGGCGAACATTTCCTTGCCAGTGCCGGATTCACCGAGCAATAAAATCGGCGCGTCGCTATTTTTTGCATTTTCAATTTGCTTGACTGCCGCGAGCAGCGACGGACTATTGCCGATAATGCCGTTTTCCGCACATAGTTGATGCAGCCGCTCATCCTCTTGGTGCAGCGTTTCGATACTGGCGTGATATTGCAATGGCTGACACATCAGTAATAGCGCCGAACCGATCATCGCCGCGATTACGCGCAATAAGTCGACGTCATACGAATATAGCCGCGCGTTGTCGTTACGTCGTTGCACCGAAAGCACGCCAATGACTTTGCCGTCGGTCACGATCGGTATCGATATAAAACCGATGCCCGCTTTCTCACCGTTGATGGGTTCGGCGATGCGGGTCAGAAAAATAGGCTCATCCATCACATTGGTGACCAGCGCCAATTGACCCGTGCGCCACACCGCGCCGGTAAGTCCCTGATCGAAGCTGACATTGTAATCGCCGCGTTGCAGCCGCTCGCGATTGAGTCCGTACGAATACACCGTTTGCAATGCATTGGCGGAGTAACTCGGCAACAGCACGCGCCCGTAATATAAGCTCGCCCATTCCGACAACAGGCGTAATACGCCGACAATTTTTTGCTCGGTGGGGCCGGCCTTCGTGAGAATGCGCGTGGCCTCGAGAATCAGTGCCTCATTGATTTGCACACTTTCGATCTGCGTGTTTTGCATGGCATCCCCTTCCTGTTAACACATTAGACCTGGCTATTTAATTAGGTCGAATCACTTACATCTCGGTTAACACATTTTTAGAGAGTGTTAACACTGTCGACATTGTTTGTAGACATTGTTGTATGCAACAGACAAAGCAATAGCCGTGCCTCCGCTTGGTTAGCCGCGAAAAGGGATGTGGCATGCAACATGCTTTTTATAAAATTAGAAGTTAGTTGAAATTAAAAATTACAAAACTTAAAAGTTAAAAAAACAAAATGCATGTTCGTACACTTTTTCGGGACGCCAAAAAAAACATTCATCGAGGCCTTGAAGGAGCCAGAGACATGCTACGTAAAAATCAAAATTTAATGGGGGAGCGTACCGCGCGCGTACATTCATCGAGAAAATTACTGGCGGCTGCGATCGGTTCAGCGCTAATACTTGCCTCACAAGCCCACGCAGGTGCGACAGTGAATATCGGACCGGATCAATCGGTCAGCGTGGGGTTCGGTTTGCGCACCAGTTTCACCAGCGCCGAAGACGGTGCGCCCGATGGCAAATCGCGCAGCAGCGATTTCGAACTCGATAGCATTCGTCTGTACATGGGCGCGCAGCTGAACAAATACATCAAGGCGACGTTTAACACCGAGAAGCAGGGCGACGGCACCATTCAAGTCATCGATGCCATCGCACAGTTCGAACCGATGGATGAATTCAATGTCTGGATCGGCCAAATGCTGCCGCCGAGCGATCGCTCCAATCTCGACGGTCCGTACTACATGCTGGCGTGGAATTACCCGGGGTTGGTATCGGGGTATCCGAATTACGCGGTCGGTCGCGATAAAGGCGTGCTGGCGTGGGGCAAGGTGGCCGACAAAAAACTGGTGTACTCGGTCGGCGCGTTCGAAGGCCACAACAATCAACCGACACTATCGAGCGCCTCCGACAATTTGCTATACGCGGCGCGACTCGCGATTAATTTGTGGGAACCGGAACTGGCGCCAGCGTATTACACCGGCAGCACCTATTTCGGCGCCGCCAATATCTTCACGATCGGCTTAGTGGCGCAGCACCAGAGCGATGGTGTTGGGACTATCACCGATAAAGGCGATTACAACGGCTACAACGTCGACGTGTTGTTCGAAACCAAAGACACCGGCTCAGGCTCGGTGACGCTCGAAGGTGCGTATTACAAAACCGATACCGACGACACGGTGGATGCGACCGACGGCTCGAAAAACAGTGGCGGCTTGACGCAGGGCAAATCGTATTTACTCGGTGCGGCGTATTTATTTCCGCAGCAAGTGGGTTGGGGAAAATTTCAACCGTACGCGCGCTTTCTGAAATTCGATCGCGACAAAGTGGTGGGCATCGGCTCATCGGCAGTGCCGGAGCAGTACAGCGGCGACTTTAAACAATACGACATCGGTGTCAATTACGTGATCGCCGGTCCTAACGCCAAAATCAGCGCGACGTATACCGAGTTCAAGGCCGGTGACGATAATCCGGTAGCCGACAACAAGGATATCAACCAATTCGTTATCGGCGTGCAGTTGCAGTTCTGACCGCCGTTATACGCTCATGGATGAGCGTTCAATTTTCTTTCACATGTTGCAATGCTTTTGAAACGGCTGCGCTGCGGGTGGCAACGCCGAGTTTTTCGAAAATATGTTCGAGATGCTTGTTCACGGTGCGCGGGCTGCTATCGAGAATCAGGCCGATTTCGCGATTGGTTTTACCGCGCGAAATCCACATTAGAATTTCCGCTTCGCGCGCGGTCAGACCGAGTTCGGTACGTAAGGTACCGAGGTTCCAATCGCCGCCCGTTTTTTGCAGCAACAACAAATGTTCGGATTGGTAAAAACAGGGTGCACTTTTTATCGACAGCGATTTGAATTGAATTTTTGCCGCTTTGTCGGGATCGGCGCTAGCGCCACCGATCGCCAGATCGAGCAGCGCGGGTGGCAATGAAGCACCAATTACATAATCGATCGCGCATTCGCGCAGCAATTCTGCCGCCGGCGGTGTAATCCAAGTAATCGCGCCTTGCGCATCAATCGCCAGTGCCGCGAGCGCGGTTTCCGTCAGTGTTTGCTCGACGCGCGCGAGTGTGCGCCGCTGCGCCACTTGTGCGCCGACACGCGCGAGTACTTCTTCGTGTCGAAACGGTTTGACGATGTAGTCGATCGCGCCTTCATTAAAACCGCGCAATAAATTATCGAGATCGCCGAGCGCAGTCATAAATAAAATTGGAATCTGGCGCGTGTCATCGTTCTGCTTGATGCGATGACAGGTTTCGAAACCATCGATCCCCGGCATCATGCCGTCCAGCAAAATCACATCGGGTTTAATGTAACGCAGCTGCTCGAGCGCCGAGTAACCATCGGTCGCTACCAGTACGCGATAACCCTGTTCCTGCAAGGCGTCCGATAACAACGCGAGATTCGCCGGTGTATCGTCAACGATCATCACGGTGCCGAGCGGTTCTGCTGCGATCTCTATGGCCATAAGGTTCAACCTGCGTCCATGGGCGCTAGCAAGCGTTTGATATCGGCGAGACGAAAATCCTTCGACAATACTTGGACGTGCGTGACAAAAGCGACATAACGCGGCTCATGTGCCGCCAGTGCCTGTAATTTATCGCCGAGCCCGCGCAGATCGCCGATGCGCGCGAATTCCGCGAGTTCGCCAAGAAATAGCGGCGGCGGGATCTGCATCGGTTCGCTGAGCGGTTCATGTTCGTGCGCACTATTGATGCTGTCGTGTTCCTGTCCCGCAAAAATCCAGTCGAGGCTCAAATGCAATTTTATTTTGCGCAGTAGCTCGTCGATTTGCAGTGGCTTCGCGATGAAGTTATCGCAACCCGCTGCAATCGCGAGTTGGCGATGATCCTGAAATGCATTCGCACTAACGACGATGATGGTGGCGATACAACTGGCCTGCCGCAACTGCGTCGCGACGCTGATGCCGTCCATGCCGCCCATCACCATATCGAGCAAAATCAAATCCGGTTTCAGTGCGAGTGCTTGCGCGTAACAATCCTCGCCGGACGCCGCTTCGAATAATTCGAACCCGAGTGGCGCCAACACTGAACGCAACAACATGCGCTGCTGCGGCTGATCATCGGCAATTAATACCGTGCGACGGCGACCGCGATAACCGACGACATCGGATTCCTCGCTTTTTTCGGCAATGTCGTGCAGCGCAGGCATGAACAGCCGCAGCGTAAATACCGTGCCGCGTGGCGTATTGTTTCTTACGCGCAATTCACCGCCCATGATTTCGGTGAGTATTTTGCTGATCGTCAAACCAAGGCCGCTGCCGGCGATGGCATTGCCGCTGGTGTTGTCGAGGCGCGTGAATGGTTGAAAAATCTGTTCGCGCTGATGCTCGGGAATACCCGGGCCGCTATCGATCACATTGAACACGGCGACCTGACCGCTGTATTCGACGTGCAATACGATGTCGCCGTGCTGCGTAAACTTCACCGCGTTGGCGAGCAAATTGATAAGAATCTGTCCGAGCCGATGCTCGTCGCCGCGAATATGACGCGGCAGCTGATGCAGCATCTGGCAGCGGAAGGCGAGGCCCTTGGCTTCCGCCTGGGATTTAAACATGCGCACCATATTTTCGACGAACGCGGGGAAATCGATCGGCGCCCGTTTCAGATCGAACTTGCGCGCTTCGATACGCGCGATATCGAGAATATCCTCGACCAGGCGCGATAAATGTTCGCCGCTATTTTGAATGATCGCGAGGGCATCGCGCCGATGCACGGGAATCGTCGCATCCTTACGCAGAATTTGCGCGTAACCGAGAATGCTGTTCAGCGGCGTGCGAATTTCGTGGCTCATATCGGTGAGAAATCGGCTCTTGGCCTGATTCGCGCGGTCGGCCGATTCTTTCGCCTGTTGTAATTTCGCATCGGTTTTGCGGTGTTCGTCGATTTCCTTCAACAACAACAGTGTCTGGCGGTTCGATTCCTCCTGCGCGACCTGACGACTCTCATTATTGAGAATCAGCCACCAGGTGCCGAGGCCGAGAAAAATCATCAGACACGAAAATACGCGCATGAAATTATTTGCGAGCAGCGTCGAATAAAAATGCTCGCCGGCGGAAATCGCCAAAATATCCTGATAATAAATGACGCCGATGAAAATACCGGTGAGTCCGGCCAACATCGAATACAGCAGCGAGAATTGCAGCAGCCGCAATTTTAATTGCGGCGACAGCCGTGCCGGTAAAATGCGATTGGCCAAAGTTTGCAATTGATATTCGAGTCGCGCCTGCGGCTTGCACGCATCGTGGCAGCGTGCGTCGAGCGTGCAACACAGCGAGCAAATCGTGCCCTGATACACCGGGCAGTACGCATTATCTTCGCGTTCGAAGCGATTACCGCAAATGCAGCATGCATCGGCGGGGTCGCCTGCTGGCCAGTCGTCGCGATCGCGCGCCAGATAATGGCGCCCCTTACTGATATAGGCGAGTAGCGGCGTCGATACGAACGCAATGATCAGCGCGAGCAATGCAGAAAAGGCCTGTGCGAATTCGCCACACAGGCCGAGATACGCGCCAATCGAAATCAGCGATGCGATGACGGTCGAGAACACACCGACTGGATTGATGTCGGGCAGATACGCGCGTTTGAATTCGATATACGAAGGGCTGAGTCCGAGCGGTTTGTTAACGATTAAGTCAGCGACCAGCGCTCCGATCCAGGCGATCGCCACATTCGAAAATAAACCGAGCACGCGTTCGAGCGCATTGAATACGCCGAGCTCCATCAACAGCAATGCAATCGCGACGTTAAATACCAGCCACACCACGCGGCCGGGGTGACTGTGCGTGAGTCGCGAAAAGAAATTCGACCACGCCAGTGAGCCAGCATAAGCATTTGTTACATTGATTTTGACCTGCGAGATCACCACCAGCAGTACGGTAGCGGTGACAGCCAGCGCGGAATTATCGGTGACATACCGATAGGCGAGTAGAAACATCTGCGTGGGTTCACGCGCATGCTCAGCGTTGATGCCATAGCGAATGGCCAAATACGCGAGCAACGCACCGCCGAGCTGACGCGCCATACCGAACACGATCCAGCCGGGCCCGGCGACAATCACCGCGCTCCACCAGCGAAAACGATTTGCGCGTGTTTTCTCCGGTAGAAAGCGCAGAAAATCCACCTGCTCGCCGATCTGCGCAATCATCGCAAATGCCACGGTGCTCGCCGCGCCAAACGCCAGCCAGGAAAAATGTTGCATACCATCGGTGCCGCCGAAATGCAGTAGCTCCGGTAGTGCATGCGGCTCTCTGATCAATACCGCCGCGTACGGAACAATTAGCAACAACAGCCATATTGGCTGCGTCCACAATTGCAAGCGGTTGATATTGGTGATGCCGTAGGTGACCAGTGGGATGATTACGACGGCGCTGATCAAGTGTGCGAGCGCGAGCGGAATCTGCAAATACAATTGCAGCGCCAGCGACATGATCGATGCTTCCAACGCGAACAGCGTGAATGTGAACGACGCATAAATCAGCGAGGTCAGCGTCGAGCCGATATAACCGAAACCGGCACCGCGCGTCAGCAGATCCATGTCGACGTTGTATTTTGCCGCGTAATACGCAATCGGAAAGCTGGTGAGAAAAATAATCAGACCGACAACGAGAATCGCCAAACACGCATTGGTGAAACCATACGTCAATGTCAGCGAACCGCCGATTGCTTCGAGCACGAGAAATGAAATCGAACCGAACGCCGTATTGGCGACACGAAATTCCGACCACTTGCGAAATGAACGCGGCGCAAAGCGCAACGCATAATCTTCGAGCGTTTCGTTGGCGACCCAAGAGTTGTAATCGCGACGAATTTTAAAAATTCGTTGCTGGCGATAATCGCCCATGCTCGTTCTCGCTCCTTCTGGGCAAGTTCGCCCTCACCCCGGTCCCTCTTTCCCAGATGGGAGAGGGGAGAAAACCGCTGACGCACATTTCGTTAATTCATTTAGCCACCACTTGCCACGTAATCCCATCCGGCACCTTTTATTCCGGGTCGCAACGTTGCCTGTCTGTTATCGAGCGCTACTTCAATTCAATTCGTCTACGTATCCCATACGTCATTTGACGCATTGTTGAGTTTTTTTTGAAAACCTCTAATGGCCTCAATGTCGATCGAATGGGGGCGTGGTTTCGATCGGCGACGTTGCGTTGTTGTCGCGGCGTACAACCACAATTTTTCATAAGGGGCTTGGGCAATGCGTTATCAAAAACAAACGTTAAAACTAAGCGCGGGCTGCGCGCTGGCGACAGCTGTGTTGGTGGCCTCACAGGCCCACGCAGGTGCGACAGTGAATATCGGACCGGATCAATCGGTCAGCGTGGGCTTCGGTCTGCGCACCAGTTTCACCAGCGCCGAAGACGCTGCGCCCGACGGCAAATCGCGCAGCAGCGATTTCGAACTCGACAGCATTCGTCTGTACATGGGCGCGCAGCTGAACAAATACATCAAGGCGACGTTTAACACCGAGAAGCAGGGCGATGGCACCATTCAAGTCATCGATGCCATCGCGCAGTTCGAACCGATGGATGAATTCAATGTCTGGATCGGCCAGATGCTGCCGCCGAGTGATCGCTCCAATCTCGACGGTCCGTATTACATGCTGGCGTGGAATTATCCAGGGTTGGTATCGGGTTATCCCAATTACGCGGTCGGTCGCGATAAAGGCGTGCTGGCGTGGGGCAAGGTGGCCGACAAAAAACTGGTGTACTCGGTCGGCGCGTTCGAAGGCCACAACAATCAACCGACACTATCGAGCGCCTCCGACAACCTGCTGTACGCAGCACGCCTCGCGATCAATTTATGGGAACCGGAATTGGCACCGGCGTATTACACCGGCAGCACCTATTTCGGTGCTGCCAATATCTTCACCATCGGCTTAGTGGCGCAGCATCAAAGCGACGGTGTCGGCACGGTCACCGATAAAGGCGATTACAACGGCTACAACGTCGACGTGTTGTTCGAAACCAAAGATACCGGCTCAGGCTCGGTGACACTCGAAGGCGCGTATTACAAAACCGATACCGACGACACGGTCGATGCGACCGACGGCTCGAAAAACAGTGGCGGCCTGACGCAGGGCAAATCGTATTTACTCGGTGCGGCGTATTTATTTCCGCAGCAAGTGGGTTGGGGAAAATTTCAACCGTACGCGCGCTTTCTGAAATTTGATCGCGACAAAGTGGTGGGCATCGGCTCATCGGCAGTGCCGGAGCAGTACAGTGGCGACTTTAAACAGTACGACATCGGTGTGAATTACGTGATCGCCGGTCCAAACGCCAAAATCAGCGCGACGTATACCGAGTTCAAGGCCGGCGACGATAATCCGGTGGCCGACAACAAAGATACCAACCAATTCGTTATCGGCGTGCAGTTGCAGTTTTAAGCAAGGTTCGACTCCTGGAAACAATTGCGGGGCGAAATCTGCCCCGCCCTTTTTTGATAATCAATTTTCTAACACACATTGCAAAAATTCTGGAGATCATAGCTATGTCATCTCGTCGCAAATTCATCAAAAAACTGAGCGCGATTGCCGCCGGTGTCGCGCTGGCTGTCGGCAGCGTGTCGTCGGTATTCGCTGAAGAAAAACCGCCGATCAAAGTCGGCGTGTTGCATTCGCTATCGGGCACGATGGCAATTTCCGAAACTGTTTTGAAAGACACCGTGCTGATGGCGATTGATGAGATCAACGCCAGTGGCGGTGTGCTTGGCCGCAAACTCGAACCGGTGGTGGTCGATCCCGCATCGAACTGGCCGTTATTCGCGGAAAAAGCGCGGCAATTGCTGACGCAGGATAAAGTTGCAGTGACATTCGGCTGTTGGACATCGGTATCGCGTAAATCGGTATTGCCGGTGTACGAAGAATTGAATGGCCTGCTGTTCTATCCGGTGCAATACGAAGGCGAAGAATTATCGAAAAACGTGTTCTACACCGGCGCCGCGCCAAACCAGCAGGCGATTCCAGCTGTGGAATATCTGATGAGTAAAGAGGGCGGTGGTGCGAAACGTTTCGTATTGCTCGGTACCGATTATGTGTATCCGCGCACCACGAACAAAATTCTGCGCGCGTTCCTGCATTCGAAAGGTGTTGAAGATAAAGATATCGACGAGAAATACACGCCGTTCGGTCATAGCGATTATCAAACGATCGTTGCCGATATTAAAAAATTCTCGGCTGGCGGTAAAACCGCCGTGGTGTCGACGATCAACGGCGATTCAAACGTGCCGTTCTATAAAGAGCTCGGTAATCAGGGTTTGAAGGCGAAAGATGTTCCGGTTGTTGCATTCTCGGTCGGCGAAGAAGAATTACGCGGCGTTGATACCAAACCATTGGTCGGTCACCTCGCAGCGTGGAACTACTTCATGTCGTTGAAAAATCCAGCGAACGAAGCGTTCAAGAAAAAATGGGCTGATTACGCGAAAGCGAAAGGTCTATCGAGCGCGAGCAAGCCACTCACTAACGATCCGATGGAAGCGAGCTATATCGGTATCAATATGTGGAAGCAGGCGGTTGAAAAAGCGGGCACCACCGATGTCGATGCGGTAATCAAAGCGATGGCGGGGCAGAAGTTCAACGCACCGTCTGGCTTCGTTGCAGAGATGGATCCGAAAAATCATCACCTGCATAAGCCGGTATTTATCGGTGAAGTGCGCGCTGATGGTCAGTTCAATGTCGTGTGGAAAACGTCGGGTCCGATCAAGGCACAACCATGGAGTCCGTTCATTCCGGGCAACGACAAGAAAAAAGATGAGCCGGAAAAGATGTAAATCCCCCCTAGCCCCCCTTTAATTAAAGGGGGGAATGGTTCGTGCTATCCAGTTATCTGCAAACCTATTTCAGGCACAGCGTCATCGCCCCCTTTAATCAAAGGGGGCAGCTCGCGCAGCGAGCGGGGGATTTTTGTGAGGAATTTATCCGTGCGCAACTGGGCCATCCATTGTGTTGTTCTAATTAGGCGCAGTGTTGTGCTGATCATGCTGAGCTGGTGCGCAGGTACGCATGCGCTCGATACGGCGGATTATGTTGCTCTGGCCAGCGGCGACAGCGATATGCGCATCGCAGCGATCAATAAGGTAATCGCCAGCGGCGATGCCGCAGCAAAACCGTTTTTACAAGCGCTACTCGACGACGGCGTCAAAATCGCCGGCGATAAAACGTTTGTCGTCGACGCGAGCGGCAACGCGACTGATCCAACCTCTGGTGCAGCGGTGTCATTGCCAGCCGATGCCGAAGATGTGATTAACAATAACCGGATACGCAGTGAGCTCGAAGCGGCACTGGCATTTCTGGATTTGAATTCGAATGAGCGCGAGCTACGTGCCGCCGCCACAAAAACATTGCAAGACGCCGACATCGATGAAAGCAAAACTGCGCTGCTGGAGCACGCAGTTGCGCAGGAGAAAGACCGCGAATTACACGACGCATTGCTGCAGATTCTAGCTGGCGTGCAATTGCAAAGCGCAGATAAAACGACGCGCTTAAAAGCAGCGAAAATGCTCGGTGACAGCACCAATCAAAATATTAAACAGATGTTATCGACACGTCTGGCCGATGGTGGCGAAACCGATGCGGATGTGCGCACCGCGATTAAAAATTCGATCGAAGCGATCGATCGTCATCTGGAAATTTACGAATATCTCGGCCGCGCATTTACTGGTATCAGTCTCGGTAGCATTTTGCTGCTCGCCGCGCTCGGGCTCGCGATTACCTATGGCTTGATGGGCGTAATTAATATGGCGCATGGCGAAATGATGATGCTCGGCGCCTATGCAACTTTCGCGGTACAGAATTTTTTCCGCGCACATTTTCCGGCGTGGTTCGATGCCTACATTATCGCGGCGATACCGGTTGCGTTCGCAGTCAGCGGCGTCGTCGGCATGGTGCTTGAACGCACGGTGATTCGGTTTTTATACGGTCGCCCATTGGAAACCTTATTGGCGACATGGGGCATCAGTCTGATGCTGATGCAAAGTGTGCGGAGTTTGTTCGGCGCGCAAAATGTGCAGGTGGAAAATCCGTCGTGGTTATCCGGCGGTATCGATGTCGCCGCCAATCTGACACTGCCGTACAACCGCATCGCCATTATTATTTTCTCCGCCATCGTATTGCTGTCGATGTGGTTGCTGCTAACGAAAACGCGACTCGGGTTATTCGTGCGCGCAGTGACGCAAAATCGCGGCATGGCGAGTTGTGTTGGCGTCAATACCCGCAGTGTCGATACGCGCGCGTTTGGTCTCGGTTCGGCAGTTGCGGGGTTGGCCGGCGTCGCGTTATCGCAGGTCACGAATGTCGGCCCCGATCTCGGCAGCAATTACATCGTCGATTCCTTCATGGTGGTGGTACTCGGTGGGGTCGGCCAACTCGCCGGCGCGGTGTACGCAGCGCTCGGGCTTGGCATCATCAGCAAATTTCTCGAAGGCGTGTCCGGCGCGGTGCTCGCGAAGATCATCGTGCTGGTCATCATCATCGTCTTTATTCAAAAACGCCCGCAGGGTTTGTTTGCATTGAAGGGTAGATCCGCAGATGCGTAAACAGGTGTGCTCGTGCTGATTCATTTATTCAGTAAAAGTTTCGATAAAAAAAGCGCAGCTGCTTTTTTTGCCGCGCTGATCGTAATCTGCGTGTTAGTCCCAGCGCTGAATTTATTAGTGCCGACCGATAGCGCACTGCATGTGTCCGATTACACCGTGGCGCTGTGCGGAAAAATTCTGTGTTATGCGATCGTCGGTCTGGCGATGGATCTGGTGTGGGGTTACACCGGCATCCTGAGTTTGGGGCATGGCTTATTTTTCGCGCTCGGCGGTTATGCGTTCGGTATGTATTTAATGCGGCAGATCGGCCGCGATGGTAACTATCAAAGCAATTTGCCCGATTTCATGGTGTTTCTCGACTGGAAAGATTATCCATGGTTCTGGGCCTTTACCGATCACCTCTGGTACAGCCTGTTACTGGTGATGTTAGTACCCGGCGTGCTCGCATTCGTGTTCGGTTATTTTGCCTTTCGTTCCCGTATTAAAGGCGTGTATCTATCGATTATCACGCAGGCACTGACATATGCGTGCATGTTGCTGTTCTTCCGTAACGAAACCGGTTTCGGCGGCAATAACGGTTTCACCGATTTCAAACGCATTGCCGGTATTCCGATAGCGACAGCGGAAATGCGCATGGTGTTATTCGTGCTCACCGGCGTCACGCTGCTGGCTTTGTTGTTGCTGTCGCGATTTATCGTACGCAGCAAATTCGGTCGGGTGCTCACTGCGATTCGCGATGCCGAAAGTCGCGCAATGTTTTCCGGCTACACCACACTGCATTACAAGCTCGCGATCTGGACGTTGTCCGCGGTGATTTGCGGCATCGCCGGTGCGTTGTATGTGCCACAGGTCGGCATTATTAATCCGAGTGAAATGTCGCCGGCGGCATCGATCGAAATCGCCATCTGGGCCGCCGTCGGCGGGCGCGGCACTCTGATCGGGCCGCTGCTCGGCGCGGCGATCGTCAACGGCGCCAAAAGCTGGTTCACCGTCGCCTTTCCCGAATACTGGCTGTATTTCCTCGGGCTATTGTTCATTCTCGTCACGCTGTTATTGCCGACCGGTGTGCTCGGTTTGATGCGTAGCTTGCGCAGCAAACAAAAATGAATGAGCGCCGCAAACAACCATGAGTGAATCGATGCAGCAATACGACAATATTCCCCAAGCCGGCAGTACCAGCGGCGGCCGTGTACAGCCGCATGCCGAACTGGATACTTCGCATGGCGTGGTGTTGTATCTCGACGATGTGACGGTCAGTTTCGACGGCTTTCGCGCGCTGAATAAATTATCGCTGTCGATAGATGTCGGTGAACTGCGCTGCATCATCGGCCCGAACGGTGCCGGTAAAACCACGATGATGGATGTGATTACCGGTAAGACGCGGCCGGATACCGGTACCGTATATTTCGGACAGACGCTCGATCTGACCAAATTGAATGAGCCGCAAATCGCGCAAGCGGGCATCGGTCGAAAATTTCAAAAGCCGACCGTGTTCGAGCAGCACAGCGTATTCGAAAATCTTGAACTCGCGATCAAAACCGATAAAGGCATCTGGCATTCGCTGTTTGGCAAATTAAGCAACGAGCAGCGCGATCGTATTGCGCAAATTCTCGATCTGATTCAGCTCGGCGATAAAACGTATACGCGGGCAGGCTTGCTGTCGCACGGACAAAAGCAATGGCTCGAAATTGGCATGTTGCTAGCGCAGGAGCCGAAATTATTGATGCTCGACGAACCTGTCGCCGGCATGACCGATCACGAAACCGAGCGCACCGCGGAATTGCTAAATACGCTCGCGGGTACGCATTCGATCATGGTGGTCGAGCACGATATGGATTTCATTGGCCGCATCGCGCGCAAGGTCACGGTGTTACATGAGGGCAGCGTGCTCGCCGAAGGAGCGCTCGATCAGGTGCAAAATGATGAGAAAGTTATTGAGGTTTATCTGGGGCGATGAAACTTCCCTCTCCCATCTGTGGCGAGTGAGCGGGGAGAGGGCATGTTCCGCAGAGTGAAGGAAGAAATGTGCTAGCAGTCAGCAATCTCAATCAATTCTACGGCAGCAGCCAAACGCTGCGCGATATCGCATTCGAGGTGCCGAACGGTGCCACCACGGTGCTGCTCGGCCGCAACGGTGTCGGCAAAACCACGCTGTTGAAATGTCTGATGGGTGCGATTTCGCAGAAGAGTGGAAAAATCGTTTTCGATGGCGCCGATATTTCATCGTTGTCGCCGTATGAGCGCGCCGCGCGCGGTATCGCTTACGTGCCGCAGGGGCGCGAAATTTTTGCGCGGCTGACGGTAATGGAAAATTTGCAGATGGGCCTCGCGACCAAAAAGCAGGGTGGCATACGCGATATTCCCGAAGAAATTTTTGCGATGTTCCCGGTGTTGAAAGACATGCAACATCGGCGCGGCGGCGATTTATCAGGTGGTCAGCAGCAACAACTCGCGATCGGTCGTGCGCTCGCTTCGAAACCGAAATTATTAATTCTCGATGAGCCGACCGAGGGTATTCAGCCATCGATCATTAAAGATATCGAGCGCGTTATTCGCGCGCTCGCGCAACGCGGTGATATGGCAATTTTGCTGGTCGAGCAGTATTACGATTTCGCGCATGCACTGGCCGATCACTACTTGGTGATGTCGCGTGGACAGGTCATCAAGCAGGGACGCGGCGCCGATATGGATGCTGACAATATTCGCAATTTCGTCGCGCTCTAAACCGATGCCATTTTCCGTGCACGACAGTGAAGGCGAGTTCGCGTCTGCAATTGGTGCATCGTTTGCAGACGATCAGGTAGTGCCGGACGGAAATTGGCGCGCGTGCCTGAAGTTACGTTTCGCCGCGCAGCAAAATCGCACCGTTTTGGTGGGGCGCGTGCACTCCGGCCCGCTGGTGGTGCAAAAAGCGCTGTATCCGGAAGGCGAATCCATTTGTCATGCGGTGATCGTGCATCCACCGGGTGGTATTGCTGGCGGCGATCGCTTGCAATTGCGCACCCAGCTTGAAACCGGTGCGCATGCATTGCTGACTACACCGGGTGCGGGCAAGTGGTACAAGGCCAACGGTCATGTGGCGCAGCAGCAATTGCATTTCAGCGTTGCCAGCAACGCAACGCTGGAATGGCTGCCACAGGAAACGATTGTGTTCGATGCCGCGCAGGTGCAAATGCAGACGCGGGTCGAATTGCACGGCGATGCGAAATACGCGGGCTGGGAAATTATTTGTCTAGGCCGTCGTGCCGCTGGGGAAAAATTCGCGAATGGTTCGTTGCGGCAGCGCGCACAGATTTTTCGCGATGGTGAATTGATTTTTAACGACACCGCGAATTTGCGCGCTGGCGATCGCGTGTTGCTATCGCCGGTTGGATTGAACGGACATTCGGTGAGCGCGACTTTCACCATCGCTGCAGGCAAGGTGCCGAGCGAAATTGTCGATGCGTGTCGCGAAATAATTCCGCGCACAGGCAACGAATATGGCCTCACCGCGCTGCCGGAAATTTTCATAGCGCGTTGCATTGGTGATAACGCGGAGCAGGTGCGCGAGTATTTTGAAATGCTGTGGAAAATTATGCGGCCGTGGTATGCGGGTATCGACATGCAGCGGCCGCGGATTTGGAGTACGTAAACCCCTCTAATCTCCCTTATCAGGGGCGGGTCGAGGAGGGGCACTATAAGGCTCAAGATGGAATTAACACCCAGAGAAAAAGACAAGCTGCTGATTTTTACCGCCGCGCTGCTCGCCGAACGCCGTAAAGCGCGTGGTTTGCAATTGAATTATCCGGAAGCTGTTGCGTTTATTTCCGCAGCGATTATGGAAGGCGCGCGCGATGGCATGACTGTCGCACAGCTGATGGGACACGGCGCAACTTTATTGACGCGTGATGAGGTGATGGAAGGTGTACCGGAAATGATTCCGGAAATTCAGATTGAGGCGACGTTTCCCGATGGAACGAAATTAGTGACGGTGCATCATCCGATTCCGTGATTATCTCCCCTCTCCCATTTGGGGAGAGGGGCAGGGGGAGAGGGCGGCCATAAATTACCCCTCTCCCTTAATCCCTCTCCCTCAAGGGAGAGGGAAACAATTGGAGCGGCTTCATGATCCCAGGCGAAATGCAAATCGCTGCCGGCGACATCGAATTAAATGTCGGCCGCGCGACGATCGACATCGAAGTCGCGAATACCGGCGATCGGCCGATTCAGGTTGGCTCGCATTATCACTTTTTCGAAACCAACGATGCGCTCGCGTTTAACCGCGATCAGGCGTACGGCTTTCGTTTGAATATTGCAGCGGGAACTGCGGTGCGTTTCGAACCGGGACAAACGCGTACGGTGCAATTGGTGGCGCTCTCCGGCAATCGGGTCGTTTATGGATTCGCGGGGCGTGTGATGGGAAATTTGAAATGATAAGAAACCCATGAAAAAAATATCGCGCCAAGCTTACGCAGAAATGTTCGGTCCAACGGCCGGCGATAAAGTGCGACTCGCCGATACTGATTTATGGATCGAGGTCGAAAAAGATTTCACGATCTACGGCGAAGAAGTGAAATTCGGCGGCGGCAAAGTGATTCGCGATGGCATGGGTCAGGGGCAATTACCCTCGGCCAATGTCGCGGATACCGTTATCACCAACGCATTAATTGTTGATCACTGGGGCATCGTCAAAGCCGATATCGGTATTAAAGACGGAAAAATTGCTGCGATTGGCAAAGCCGGCAACAGCGATATTCAACCTGGTGTGACGATTGAAATTGGCGCTGGCACAGAAATTATCGCTGGCGAAGGTTCGATCATTACCGCTGGCGGTATCGATTCGCATATTCATTTTATTTGCCCGCAGCAAATCGAAGAAGCGTTGATGTCGGGCGTTACCACCATGATTGGCGGTGGCACTGGTCCTGCGACCGGTACGTTTGCGACCACGTGTACGCCGGGACCGTGGTACATGCACCGCATGCTCGAGGCGGCCGATGCGTTTCCGATGAATCTCGGTTTTCTCGGTAAAGGCAATGCCAGTTTGCCGAGGCCGTTGCTCGAGCAAATCGAAGCGGGCGCCATCGGTTTGAAATTGCATGAAGATTGGGGCACGACACCGGCAGCGATCGATAATTGTTTGAGCGTGGCTGATGCCACCGATACGCAGGTGGCGATTCACACCGATACGCTGAATGAATCCGGTTTTGTCGAAACCACGATTGCGGCATTTAAGGATCGCACCATTCATACGTTTCACACCGAAGGCGCCGGCGGCGGTCACGCACCCGATATTATTAAAGCGGCGGGTTACGCCAACGTGCTGCCGTCGTCGACCAATCCGACGCGACCGTACACGGTGAATACCATTGATGAGCATCTCGATATGTTGATGGTGTGTCATCACCTCGATCCGGCGATTGCCGAGGACATCGCGTTTGCCGAATCGCGTATTCGGCGCGAAACGATTGCCGCCGAAGATATTCTGCACGACCTCGGCGCGTTCTCGATGATGTCGTCCGATTCGCAGGCGATGGGGCGCGTCGGTGAAGTCATCATTCGCACTTGGCAGACCGCGCACAAAATGAAAATGCAGCGTGGGCCGTTAGTTTCCGATAAAGGTAGCGACGGTGCTGGCAATGATAATTTCCGCGTCAAACGCTACATCGCGAAATACACGATTAATCCTGCTTTGACGCATGGTATCGCGCACACCGTGGGCTCCATTGAAGTTGGCAAACTCGCTGATCTCGTGGTTTGGAAACCGGCATTTTTTGGTGTGAAACCCTCGTTAATTATCAAAGGCGGATTTATTGCCGCCGCCGCGATGGGCGATCCGAATGCGTCGATCCCGACGCCGCAGCCGGTGCATTACCGGCCGATGTTCGCTGCGTTCGGCGGTGGTTTGAAAACCTCGGTGACATTTGTATCGCAGGCGGCGCTGAATAATCCGGCGGTCGCGGCATTGAATTTGAAAAAGCCATTGGTCGCGGTGAAAGGCACGCGCACGCTGCGCAAAAAAGACATGGTGCACAACGATTATCAACCACAGATTGATGTCGATCCGGAAACATATCTGGTGCGCGCCGACGGCCAATTATTGACGTGTGAGCCGGCGCAATCTTTGCCGATGACGCAGCGGTATTTTTTGTTTTAGCCCTCACCCCCGGCCCCTCTCCCCAAATGGGAGAGGGGAGATTACAGCCCCTCCCCCATTTGGGGGGAGGGGTTTGGGGAGAGGGCATGAATTCAGCGAGAAAGCCAATTGCTCACAATGCTTTTACAAATCAACCAACGCATCGAAGCGACTGCGCGCTGCGATGAGCAATTGGTTCTGCCCTTCGACTTGCGCCAAAAAAGTCGGCTGCGGGTGCGGCTTGAATCCGGAATCGAAGCGGCATTGCAATTAGCGCGCGGCACTATTTTGCGCGGTGGCGATTGTCTACAGAGCGGCGACGGTCGTGTCGTGCAAGTCATTGCCGCGAACGAACCGGTAATGCACATCACTGCGGCGAATGCGCAGCAATTGATGCGCGCGGTGTATCACCTGGCGAATCGGCATGTGCCACTGCAGATCGGTTGTGATGCCGCAGGCGCGGGTTGGCTACGACTCGAACAGGATCACGTATTAAAGGAAATGTTGATCGGGTTGGGAATGACAGTTAGCGAAATGTCCGCGCCGTTCGAACCGGAAGCGGGCGCGTATGGCGGAGGTCATCATCATGAGCACTGAAGCCCGTGCTGCAGAAACATTAAACCTCGAACCGAGCGATCTCAGCCGTTTATTGCAACTGGCGAGCCCAATGCTTCCGGTCGGTGCGTATGCCTATTCGCAGGGACTCGAATGGGCGATTGAAACGCAGCAGGTGCGCGATGCGTCAAGCGCCGCGAACTGGATCAGCGATGTGATAGATATTTATTTATGCCGCTTTGAGTTGCCGGTGTTGTGGCGTCTGCGCAAAGCGTGGGATCAAACGGATATCGCCGCGTTGAAATATTGGAATGGCATTTACAGTGCCGGTCGCGATACCGCCGAAGCGCGCGCGGAAACCCTGCAGATGGGTTATTCGCTGGTACGCCTGCTCGACGATATCGATTTCGATACCGATGCATTGATGGTGCTCGAACGATTTGTGCCAGTCACATTTCCGCTTGCATATGCATGCGCCACTTCCGGTTGGCATATTCCAGCGCCGAGCGCGGTGCACGCGTATGTATGGTCGTGGGCGGAAAATCAAGTGAGCGCCGCGATGAAAACCGTACCGCTCGGGCAGGCTGCCGGCCAGCGCATGTTGTTGGAACTCGGCGCGAAAATTCCACATGCGGTGAAAGCGGCGAGCGTATTGCCCGATACGGAGCTCAGCAATTTTGCACCGGGTTTATCGATCGCCGGTGCGCGGCACGAGACGCAGTACAGTCGATTGTTTCGATCGTGAGGATGACCATGAACGCCAACGAACCCCTACGCATCGGCATCGGCGGCCCAGTCGGCTCGGGCAAAACCGCGCTGACATTATCGCTGTGTAAACGACTGCGCGAGGTCTACAACATCGCCGTTGTCACCAACGATATTTATACGAAAGAAGATGCGGAATTTTTAACGCGCAACGAAGCGCTGGTGCCGGAGCGCATTATCGGCGTTGAAACCGGCGGCTGCCCGCATACCGCGATTCGCGAAGACGCATCGATGAATCTTGAAGCGGTCGCGCAGCTTTGCCAGCGTTTCGATGCACTCGATATCGTATTTGTCGAAAGCGGTGGCGATAACCTTGCGGCGACATTCAGTCCCGAATTATCCGATCTGACGATTTATGTCATCGACGTTGCCGCTGGCGAAAAAATTCCGCGCAAAGGTGGGCCCGGCATCACTAAATCCGATTTGCTGATTATCAATAAAATCGATCTCGCGCCGATGGTCGGCGCGTCGCTCGATGTGATGGAGCACGACGCCAAAAAAATGCGCGGCGAGCGACCATTTTTGTTCAGCAATTTAAAAACGGGACAGGGGCTGGAAGAGGTTGTGCGCTTTATCGAAACGCGTGGCTTGATGCAGCATTAAAAATTATCGAATTGAATTATGGATGCGGAATGGAGACGGGTATGTATAAAAAAATCGGTGGTCTGATGGCAGGCCTGTTATTGCCATCGCTCGCGTATGCCCATCCTGGCCATGGCGCTGGTTTCGTCGCGGCGTTCGTGCACCCGTTCAGCGGTATCGATCATTGGCTGATGATGCTGTTTGTCGGTATCTGGGCTGGCCGCATCGGTGGCAGTGCGCGCTGGCAATTACCGGCGAGTTTTCTCGCGGCGATGACGGTGGGGTTTTTACTCGCTGCCGGCGGCATCACCATTCGTGGTATTGACACAGGAATGGCTGCGGGCTTGATCGCACTCGGCGTGTTGTTGGCGATTAACACCACGCCGTTCGTTATCGATAAAACATTTTGGCGCAGCGCACGGCTGGCCATGGTCGCTGCTTTCGCGTTGTTGCATGGCATGGCACACGGTATCGAATTGAACGGTGCGCAATCGCTATCGACGATGGGTGGATTTATTGCGGCGACAGCACTCTTGCACGCAGCGGGAGTTGCTGTTGCAAAAATATTACGGAATCAGCCCGTGAATTTTTACCGCGCGCTGGGTGCTACGTTGTCCATTATCGGTTGCGGTCTGTTGCTCGGCCTGTAATGGCTGCGCGCTATTGCGCGCCGATAATGCGTTGCAGGCGCAGCCAGTGTTCGTAATCGTCGATCCAGCGATCCGAAGTTTTCTGCTGTTTCTTCATGCCGAAGCCGTGGCCACCGTCATCGTAAATGTGCAACTCGCTGCGATGGCCGGCCTCGCGCCACTGTGTATCCATGTCGATGCTGAGCTGGACCGGCACGATCGGATCGTCGTTTGCTGCCGCGAGAAACAATGTCGGCGCATCGACAGGAATGGTGGGCGCACTCAAACCGATGCTGTAAATCGAAGCGATAAAATTCGGCCGGCTCGCAGCGTCGTAACCCGTCGCGACGTCATTGACCACGGCGCCGCCGGCGGAAAAACCAATCATGCCGATGCGATGGGGATCGAGACCCCAGGCGCCGGCATGCTCGCGCACCAGTTTCATCGCCTGCAAACCATCGGCGGCCGCCAGGGGGCGAATCGCCGCGATGCGATTACTGCTGGGCAGCGTATCTTTTTTGCCGAATAGCGAATGCATGCCGACATCGACCAAAAATTTCAGCGTATTGAACTTGAATGCCAATTCGCTACCGCCGCTACTCGAGAGCCGATATTTGAGCACGAAGGCGGTAACACCGCGCGCAGTTAACCAGTCCGCAACCTCACGGCCCTCGCTATCCATGGTTAGAAAAAGATAACCACCGCCTGGGCAAATAATTACTGCGCTGCCATTTGCGGTACCGGGCGCGGGTGCATACTTCGTCAACGTCGGCGTTACTACATTGCGCACGACGGCATGCCCTCCATAGGTAGTGGTCACTTCCTGTCGCAGCCACTTTTCCGAGCCCGGTGCCTTATCAGGCCACAGCGGGATTTCGTTATTTTGTGCGGCTGCGCCGATAGCGCAGAGCATAGAAAGATGGATGGCAACGGCAAACCGCACCATGCGTTGGCCTATCACACTGAGCACTCCCCGAGATTGTTATTATTTTTTGAAAAGATCATGTCGCCGCATTCGCATTCTATGTGATGCAGGTCGCATTCATATATAAAAACTTGCGCATCCCCTGCGGCGGCGCGGCGTTGACCGACACTCACTTTGACGCATTTAAATCGCCGACTACGCTTGAAACGGTCGTCACCGTATCTATCGTAGGAACTCTGCATGAACTTGAAGTTAATTGGAAAAGCTGCGTTGCTGGCCAGCCTGTGTGGGCCGCTGCTCGCTCAGGCCGATATCGGCGTTTACGCAAAAGGGGGCACTCTGGGTCTCGGTGGCGGAGTGGGCGTCGACGTCATCGATAATGTCACCGCGCGCCTCGGTTACACCGCCTACAGCTTCGATAAAGATATTTCGACCTCCGATGTCGACTACAAGGGCAAGGCAAAACTCGGTGGCGCCGAAGCGTTGCTCGATTGGTACCCGTTTGCCGGCACTTTTCGCGTCACCGGCGGTTTGGTCTTCAGTCGCAATAAAATTGATGTCGATGCGAAATTGAATCAAGTCGTCACCATCAATGGCAGCACCTATCAGGCGAGTGACATCGGTTCGTTGAGTGGCAATGTGAAATTCAAATCGACGGTGCCGTATCTGGGTATCGGCTGGGGCAATGTCGCCGGTAAAAGCGGCAATTTTCATTTCATCGCCGATATCGGTGTCGAGTTTCAGGGTAGCCCCGATGTAAAACTGCACGGCTCGTGCACGCCGGCGTTTCAAACGAGCAATCCGTCCGAGTGCGCGCAGTTGAGCAGCGATGTCGCGCAGGAAGAACACGACTTGAACAACAAGGTATCCGATTACAAATGGTGGCCGGTGCTGAATATCGGCGTGGCGTATCGGTTTTAACGGCAGCAAACGAGTGAAACGCCGGCGTTGTCGATATCCGACAAGCTGGCGTTAGTGCGCTTAACAACAAACAACAGGGACAACGCAGATGGAATTATCTGGACCAATAAAGCAGGGGATGCCGTGGCGAAAAATCGCTATTGGAAGTGTCGCAATAGTGGCTGTCGCATTTCTGTGGCCATTTTATGCGGTGCCGACCGGCAGTCGCGGTGTGGTGACGCAATTCGGAAAAATAGTCGGTATTCAAGGTGAAGGGCTCACGGTATTGCCGCCGTGGCAGAAGCTATCCAATTTCAGCATTCGCGCGGAAACAGCCGATATCGAAAATGCGGAAGGCAGTACTAGCGATACGCAGCCAGTCAAGGTGAGTTTGACCGTGCGCTATAGCATCGGGACAGATCGAGTGGCCGAAGTATTCGAAAAATATTCACACGACGGCAACCTGTCGTCATATGTGCAAACCGCCACGCAGGAAATTTTCAAAGCAGTAACGGCAAAATATACGGCGGTCGATTTGATCGCACAGCGCGCCAAAGTATCGAGTGATATCAACCTAGCCCTGCGAGAAAAATTGTCGCTATACGGGGCCCAGGTGATCAACATAGATATGCGCAATTTCGCGTTCTCCGACTCTTATATGCATGCGATCAACGACAAGGTTACGCAGGAACAATTACGCTTAGCTGCTGAAAATAAATTAAAAACGGTTGAGGCGGAGCAGAAGCAGAAAGTTGCCATCGCCGAAGCAGAGGCCAGCGCGCGCAAGGCGCAGGCCGATGGTGAGGCCTATGCGAATTTAACGATAGCCAAAGCTCAGGCGGAGGCTTTGCGCGTGCAAAGTATGGCGCTCGCGCAGAGTAAGGACGTGCTCGAGTTGCGGCGTATCGAAGTCGAGCGAGTGAAGGCTGAAAAATGGAATGGAGCGCTGCCCACAGCAATATATGCAGGAGCCCCGATTCCATTTCTAAATGTAGAAAAATAACCAACGATTGATCCGTGAAGACTGCTACTTGATCGAGTGCAGTCCGAACATATTGCCCTCGGTATCGATCGCCAGTGAAATAAAACCATATTGGCCGATCGACATTTTTTTCTTGAATACGCGGCCGCCAGCTTGCGGCACGCGGGCTTCTTCGATCGCGCAATCGTCGCAGTTGAAGTAAACGAGAGTGCTGTTGCCGCCGGCGGAAAATCCCTCCATTTTTACCAACGCGCCGCCGGCACCCCAGCGCTCCATCGCCATCGGAAAACCCCATAACTCCAAATCGGGATTGTTCAATCGCTCCAGCTTCACTTGCAGTATCGATTCGTAAAACGCTTTCGCGCGAGACATATCGTCAACGTAAATTTCAAACCAGCCTACGGGATTGTGTTGCATCGCGTTGTCCTCCATCGTTGTAAATAAGTATCGACATCGACAAGAGTGTTGCTTCGCCTCTGACAACCACGCCTAATCAGATTTGTTGCGCCACCGCGTCGGTTCGCCTTTGAGCCAGCAGATGGCGATCAGCAGCGCGCATAACGCAATTGAATACGCAACAAAATAGCCAGGACCACGTGTGGGCAATAACCACCACGCACCGAATAGAATTGCCAGATAAAACAGTGCCAGCACAAGCCGGCCTTGCCAGGTTTGCGGCAGGCCCCAACCCCACCCGCGGCGCTTGGCTGGAAACCAAAACGATGTTCGATCGTGCAAGGATTGATTGTTCATACCAATTCAACGCCGAATTGTTTCGCAAACAACGACCAACCGATAAAACAGATAATCGTCAATGCGATCGAAAACAATAGTGCCCACCAGAAGCCGAATTGATTATTCGCCCACGGAAATAACGCGAACATCGGGAGTGTAGGCACGACATACCAGAAGGTATACCAGGCATGGTTGCTGATTTTTTCCGCCGTTTGATTTTCAAATTTCAACCAGATCAGCACAGTTATTGTCACCAGCGGTAACGAGGCGATCAGCGCGCCGAACTGATCATTGCGCTTGGCGATTTCCGAAACCAATACGATTAGCGCGGCAGTAATCAGATATTTTGCAATTAACATGGTGAGTTCAGCGTGTCAGTTCCGAGTTTCATTTTGATGATATTTCTCTTGGCCGCCATAGCCTGATGCAAAGTGATGTCGAGATCAAGTTGGCGCGCGATATTGTAGCGGCAATCGCCATACATGAAATTCAGCTTGGAGTTCGGCGCTTTTAATAATTATGATGGAATCACTGGCGTTGATAAGGTTGTCAGTATTCGGTATCGAAAACTCAGTCAATGAAAGGAGACAGCAATGTCGCATGAAGGTTACCACGAACCCATCGGCGAGATCACCGACGCCACCCGCGATATGCACCGAGCGATAACATCGCTAATGGAAGAGCTTGAGGCTGTCGATTGGTATAACCAGCGCGTTGATGCCTGCAAAGACGATGAGCTGCGCGCGATTCTGATTCACAACCGCGATGAAGAAAAGGAACATGCGGCAATGGTGCTCGAATGGATACGCCGCAAAGATCCGGTCTTTAACAGCGAGCTTAAAGATTATTTATTTACCGAAGGCGGCATAGCGCACGATTGAGCGCACCCCATACCCAGTCGAAAGTGATTTCCATCCGGAACTGACAACATCTCTGCTTAATGCCAGCAGTGCTTTGACAGTGCCAAAGCTCAAGCATACGCTCGAAGCGCCCACATAAATATAAAGGAGGACGCTCCCATGGCCTATGTCGATTGGCGCATTACCGGGCCGGAAATTGCGGCCTGCAATTGCGACTGGGGCTGCCCCTGTCAGTTCAATGCATTACCCACTCGCGGCAACTGTCGCGCGATGACGGCAATGCGTATCGATCATGGCCACTTCGGCCATATCAAGCTCGATGGTCTGAAATGGTACGGCATGTTCGCGTGGCCGGGACCGATTCACGAGGGCGGTGGCGAAGTGTTGGTGGTCATCGATAAGCATGCGAATGACGAGCAACGCAGCGCGTTGCTGAACATATTGACCGGGCAGGAAACGGTCCCTGGCGCGACGATTTTCAATGTGTTTGCAGCCATGCTGAGCAAAGTGCATGAACCGGTATTTGCCGATATTGAATTCGATGTGGATATCGATCAGCGCCGTGGTCGCGCGGCGGTGCAAGGTCTCAGCGAAACCAACGTCGAGCCGATTCGCAATCCGATCACTGGAAACGAGCATCGCGCACGCGTGTCATTGCCGCACGGATTCGAATATCACCTCGCGGAATTTGCCAGTGGCACCGTGAAAAGTACGGGCGCGGTTGCGCACGATTGGTCGGGCCGGCATTCACATCTGGCGATGCTCGATATATCGACGAACGGCGTGCTGAATTGAGTGTTAGCGAGCGCGCCATTGTCGCCGATGTCAGCGCACGCCAAACTCCACTGCAATTATTGCGGCGTGGTTTGGTGCGCAATGAAGTAATCACCATCATTGCGCTATTGCTACTCGCAATTATTGCGTGGGGCTGGACGCTACATCTCACCAACTCGATGGAGACGATGGCGGACATGCCGCAGATGCAGCGCATGCCTGATGCGAACGCATTGCACTGGGATGCGCCACGCGCGCGGTCTACCTTCGCGATGTGGTCGGTGATGATGTTCGCGATGATGCTACCGTCCGCTATGCCTATCATATTGTTGCATCGACGTGTCGGTGCTCATCAGCATGCGCAAAATAACGCAGTGGAAATGCCACCGACGAGTCTATTGGTGCTTGGCTATCTGTTGGTGTGGACTGGATTTTCCGTTGCCGCAACGCTGGCGCAAATTGGACTGTCGATGACGGCGCAAATCACGCCAATGATGACGCTGGTCGAAGGCCGGTTTGGCGGCGCAATTTTATTGTTCGCCGGTATCTATCAGCTCACACCGCTAAAGCAGCATTGCTTAACGCTATGTCGTTCGCCGCTGGTATTTTTAACGCAACATTATCGCTCCGGCTCATTCGGCGCGTTGCGCATGGGCGTGATGCACGGCTGGTTCTGTTTGGGTTGTTGCTGGGCGGCGATGGCATTGTTGTTTGTCGGCGGCGTGATGAATCCGCTATGGATTGCCGGGCTCACCGTATTCGTGTTGATCGAAAAAATATTGCCGTTGGGAAAAGCGATCGGTCAATTACTTGGCGTCGCTGCAATAGCAACGGGAATTTATTGGTTGGTGAACTTTTAGTGCCATCTCCCGCGGGAGATGAACGCAGCTTACTCAACAAAGTCGCCGATTATTTTAAAAATTTTTTGTCATTCCAATTCGCGGCATGCCTTAGCAAAGTGGCTGAATGCTGTCGCAAAACCGGCGCGGGCAGCATCGCGATTGTCTTGCAGTAATTCAATCCATAGTTGCAGCGTGGCTTGTGCGGGTGAGCGTGGTGATAGCTGCACTTTGATTTCATTTAAGCGCGCAATAGTTGCCACGGCATCCTGATGTTGGCCGAGTACGTCCTGCAAAAAAATGAGTTGCTTCGATACCTTGGTTCCCCAGTGTGCGCCGACAAAAGGTCGCATGGTGTCGAGCAGATAGCGCGTGCGTTTACCCCGAATGCGCAGATGATGCAGCGTTGACGCGGGTGTCTCGCTGTCCACCCGGGCACCATTCTTCAAAAGAGCGATGCATTGTTTTAGCAATGGTGGATTAACCGCGGTTCGAATCGATACGTTCAATGCAGGTAGCGATGCGTGCGCAAGCAATTCATCGGTTAAGAACGACTGCCAGCGTGTAGCCAGTTTTCGCCAGCGGGCGCTGACAAGAGCATGTTGCAGTTTTTGTTGTGCGGCGATTCGATCGGCTCTGAGTACTTCGATAAGTGGAGCTATAGCGGCAGCACGAATTTCGAGCGCTGTGGGTAGACGCTCAGCGGCATATTGCAACAACACATCGAGATCACGGACCGGACCGGTAATGGAAGACAGCCAGCGAAATTCGGCAACGAAATACGCAACATCAGGCAGTGATTTCTCGAACAGTTTCAGTAGCGCTCGCGTCTTGCGCAGCGCGACACGGAATCGATGCAACTCTTCGATATCGCTACCTGCGATCGTACCTGGCACATGTGCGAGCATTTTATCGTGCAGGCCGAGCCAGGTTTGACTCAGCGCATTTTTGACAGTCGTTTGCGGCATGCCGCGACCCTCTTGGTGCGATGGTCAAATAGACCTTGGCATGCTTGAATGATTCCACGTCGCTGAGTAAAGGCGTCGATGTCCTTAGTCGTAGATCAAGATGTGGAAAAGAGATGAAGGGCGGCGGGAAATTAAAATGGCTGACCTTCTGTAGTTATTGTGAAAAAGCAAACCTTGAGTCGTTATTATCGGCGCATGTTTTGTAGGGCGCATTAGCCAAGGCGTAATGCGCCAACTCCAAGCTCTGCAAAAATAGTGCAATGCAATTTATTTATTGCGCTTTACGAATTCTTAAACTCCACCGGTAGCTCCCAAATTACCAATACCAAGCATCCTTCATCGCTGCTGACGCGATGCGTGCCGCCCGGCGTATTAATTAAGAAGGTACCTCGCGCATAGATGCCGTGCTCGTCGCGCTGGCTGCCGCGCAGAATAAATAGATATTCGTGACCGACATGCCGATGGCGTGGAATGATCGCGCCGGGTTGATAGCGTAACAATGCGGTGGCGGGGCCACGTTCGCGGTCGCCGTGCAATACACAAATATCGACCCCGGGCTGTAACACTTCCCAGATTAAATCGGCGTTGTTGGCATCAATGTTCAGCAGGTCAGGCCAGACGATATGCATCATCGATTTAGCGCCGTAATTAAATCGGTCGAGCTGCTGACTGCGCCGAACACGCCGCCCTGCATTTTTATCATTTGCAGCGCGGCGTCGTGATTGCGTGGATCGGTAGCGGCACAACAATCATGCAATAGCACGCATTCAAAACCGCGATCGTTCGCTTCGCGCATGGTCGTGTGCACGCACACGTCGGTGGTGATGCCGGTGAGAATAATATTGCGAATGCCGCGCGTGTGCAGAATCAATTCGAGATCGGTGGCGCAGAACGAGCCTTTGCCGGGTTTGTCGATAATGATTTCTCCCGGCAGCGGCGCCAGTTCTGGAATAATTTCCCAACCCGGCTCGCCGCGAATCAAAATTTTTCCGCACGGACCCGCATCGCCAATGCCGGCACCGATACGACGCGAACGCCAGCGTTTATTTGCCGGTAAATCAGCGAGATCGGGGCGATGACCTTCGCGCGTGTGAATGATATAAAAATTTTGCGCGCGCAATGCTTCGAGCACAGCCGCAATCGGTTGAATCGGTTTGCGCGTCAGCGCGATATCGTAACCCATGCTATCGACATAACCGCCTACGCCGCAAAAATCCGTTTGCATGTCGATGACAATTAGCGCGGTATTTTCCGCGCGCAGATCGCCGTCGTATGGCCACGGATAGGGATCGCTGTTGAGATAAATCGACATGATTACGCGCTCGCCGCTTCGTGCTCAAACACTTCGTGAATTTTCTTTTCGACTACGGCGAATTTTGCGCAACCGAATAGCACGACGGCGACCGACAGATAGGCGAAAGCCACTGTTGGCGTCTGGCCGATGCCAATTGCTTCGCCGTGCATAAAACCGAAGAAGGTCAGCGCCGCGCTGGCCAACGCGAACGCCGCTGCTTTGACGAATTCGCGATCGATAATGAATACGGTGATGGCGCCGAGCATCAGCCCGCCGAGAATCGCACCACCGCCAAGTACTGATAAGCCGTGATATAGCACACCGGTTTGTGCCAGTTTGTCGAGACCAACAGCGGTAGCGCTGGTACCGGCCGCGCCGAGTACATTATCGATTTGCAATTTGCCCCACGCGGCGAGATGAGGCATCAGCGCAACGATAATGGCGGGCGCGTGGCTTTTTGGTGTTTCTTGAAATGCCTGCGAGCCGATCAGCATGCCGATGTATAAAAGAATCGGCGAAATAGCGACGACGGGAATCAGCGATGAAAACACCGCGATGATACCCAGCCAGCACAGCAATAATACCGCGACGCCGGTTGCCGCCGAATAACCGATGCGGCCACCCATCGCCTTCCAACCGGGATGGCCGATATACACCGCGTTGATGAACGGGTTGCCCATACAGCAGCCGATTAAACTGATCACACCGTCGGCAGTAAGCACGCGCGTGGTCGGAAAACTGTCGCCGGCCACTGCAGCGCTTTCGACGTTGTCCATCGCTTCGACCAGATCGTAAATGCCGAATGGAATCGCGGTGACGAGAATCACGCCGATAAATTCAAACCCGCTGAACACATGACCGAGTACCGGCAGCGGCACCGAAAAACCAAAACTTGCAATCGACGCAGTGAGTTTCGCGAGTGTGAGTCCGCCGTAATTCAAGCCGAGTGCGGTCGAGCCCCACGCGATGGCGGTGCCGACGGCAATTGCGACAAGGCCGGCAGGAATACCCTTGAAATAACGCACGCCGCCGAACCAGCTCAGTAAAATAATCGCGAAGCACACCACACCGATGACCGGCGTCATAAACATTTCGAGCGCGGGTCGCAATGAAATAAACGCGATCGATACGCCGGCGAGGGTGCCGAGCAGCGCAGCGCGCGGCGTAATTTTGCGAATGAACGGTGCGACGTAACCGCCGACCATCAACACAAAACTTTGCACGAATACCCACGTCAATCCGGCCTCCCAACCTTTCACCGGGTCACCGGTAGTGCTCGCAATGGGCAGCATGATCACGAACACAACCACAAACATGTGCGGCACGCTGATACCCGAGGGCAGTGCGCACACATCGGTGCGGCCGGTTTCCTTCGCGAGCTTGTACGCAAGCCACGCGTAATACAGCGTGCTTAGACACAGCATCAAACCGACCGCCGGCAAAATATGACCGAACACCAATTCGTCCGGCATTTTCAGCACGAAGCGCAGCAATCCGGTGAGAACTAATAAATTGACAAGGATATTGGTGCCAAAACCAAAAAAGGCGTTCCAATCGCCGGGTACCCACAGCAGTGGTTTTGTTGTTTTCATGATTAGTCCCCCATTACATTAAAAATTTCGACGCCTCCCCTGATCGAGGGAAGGGGATTATTCACGCTGCCTTGATCGCATCGCGCAACGCATGAATAACATCCTCCGAATTCCCCACCCAGCCGAAAATACCGCCTTGCGCGACAATCATTTTCAAACCCATGAGTTGAAATTCCGGAAAATACGAACCGACGCAATCCTCGACGACGAGACAATCGAAGCCGCGATCGTTCGCTTCGCGCACGGTCGTGTTGACGCAGACTTCGGTGGTGACGCCGCACACTAACAGTTGCGTGATGGCGCGATGGCGCAGAATCGATTCGAGTTCGGTCGCGTAAAAAGCGCCTTTGCCAGGCTTGTCGATAATCGGCTCGCCGGCGCTTGGATACAGCTCGGGAATGATGTCGTGACCGCTTTCGCCGCGCACAAGAATGCGCCCCATTGGTCCGCTATCGCCGATGGTGGTGGCGTGATTGCCGCGCCGTTTTTTAGCCGGCGGCAAATCGCTCAAATCAGCACGATGTCCTTCGCGCGTGTGAATGACCAGCATACCGGCGGCGCGCGCTGCGGCCAGCAAACGCCGATTCGGTTCGATCGTACGGCGCAGCAGTGCGACATTGTTGCCGAGTGCATCGCCGAAGCCGCCGGGCTCGAGAAAGTCGCGCTGCATATCGATGATAAGCAGCGCGCAACGCCCAGGATCGAAGTCGAACGAATACGGTTGTGCGGGAAGTGCGATCACCGTGCTCTCCATTGGCCGGGTCATGTTGCCGATTGCATTTCTATGTGCACTGCGTTGTATACAACAGCTGAAGCAAGGCATGCGCCAACTGAGATGGCGCGCTTTGGAAGTAAAAAAATGTCAGGTTAAACACTGGCTTATTGGCTATCGTTGAATTATCGATAAATTACGTAGACGATTTTGCCGCAGGGGCGTGCCTCGTTTGCTGGCAGCAGCGCCTCGTTTGTTAGCACGCAGTCCTGGTTTTTAGCTGCGTATTAAATGCGGGCTTTACACAGTGGCAGGTCGTGTCATAACGTGGCACCGATAGCGAAAAATCATTTCTCAGCGGAGCATCGCTTTGGCCAGTACGCAGTTTTCCTCCCAAAAAATTTATGAAAAATTGCGCCGTAAAATTCTGCAGTTCGAGCTTTATCCCGGCACGCGCATTACCGAATCTGAACTGGCAGCGGATTTCAAAGTCAGCCGCACGCCGGTGCGCGCGGCGCTGCAGCGGTTAGCGGTAGAGGGTCATGTGATTATTCAGCCGAAGCAAGGTTGCTTCGTGCGCGCGGTCGATATCGAGCGTATCAGCGAGTACTACGATGTGCGCGTGCATCTGGAAGCCGCTGCGGTGGAGCTGGCTTGCGAATATATGAGCGATGACGATCTTGATGCACTCGAAGATATTTGGAATCCAACCAACGTTAAAAAGTCGATCAATGTCGACGAAGTAAAAGCGCTCGAAGAGGCGTTTCACGTCAATATCGCGCTGGCGAGCGGTAATACCGTATTGCAGGAATATCTTGAAGACGTGAACAACCACATTCGCATTCTGCGTCGGTTAGGATTTCCCGATCGCAAGGCGGTGCTGGAAACATTTGAAGAGCACTATGAATTGTGTCAGCTCATTCGCGCCCGCAACGTACGCAGTGCGCGCAAGGCGATGATCGAACATATTCGCAAGAGCCAGCAGATCGCGCGCAGCGTGACGCTGAGTCAATTGCAGCAGGCGATCAAGCGTGGCACGTTGTAATCAATGACGTACTGTTATCAATCGAACCGTATTAGAGGTTACTGGATTCATCGCTCGATTCGAGCGCGTCAAAAAATTCGTAGCGATTGCCGCCGGCACTTTTCGCGCGATACATCGCCTCGTCCGCGCGCTGAATCAACAATTCCTCATCGCTACCGTGCTGTGGAAAATGCGCAATGCCAATACTCGGGGTGATATGCAAATGGCGAGCGCCGATGGTGAACGTCTGATCGAGTGCAGCGCGAATTTTTTCAGCGACCAGCGCCGCACGCTCGGCCGAGCCCACGCTGTTGAGCAAAATAAGAAATTCATCGCCGCCAAGGCGGCCCACCGTATCCGATTCGCGGACGCTGTTGCGAAGTCGTTCCGCAATTTTCTGCAGAAGTTGATCGCCGATAGGGTGTCCGAAACTGTCGTTGACGTGTTTGAACTTGTCGATATCAATAAAAAGCACCGACAGATGGGTTTGATCGCGTCGCGTCAGCGCAGACTGCAGGCGATCCATGGTTAGTGCACGATTCGGTAAATCGGTCAGTGGATCGTGTCCGGCCATATGCTGCAGACGTTCTTCCATCTGCTTGCGCTCGGTAATGTCGCGCGCTACCGCAATGCGCACCTGATGTTCTTCAGACCAGCGCGCCGACCACATGACGTGAATGACGCGACCATCCTTGCGCACCCAGCGATTTTCAAAACGCGGCTTAAGCTCGCCCGCCATGATCACGTCGACGGTTTGGAGTGTAACGGTGCGATCTTCGGGGTACACCAGATCTAACATGGGTGTGCCGATCACTTCGTGCGGGGCATATCCAAAAATGCGCTCGAATGCGGCGCTCACAAACACGAAATGCCCGCCGCGATCAACCACGCACACCGCATCGAGCATCAGGTCCATTACGTCGGACAGAAAATCAGGATGATTAACTTTCATAGGCGGCTCAGATCAGCTTTACAGCATGCGCTCAGATTGGTTGAATTGAGCGTATCGTAGCACCGCGTGGTATGACCTTCGGTGAACCCTGCGGTAGGTCATGCGATACTGCGGCCTCAATTCTTTCCACTGCCGGCAATTCGACGTGTCAAAAAAATCCAAAGATATTCCGTTCGCCAAACCGACCAGCGATGTACTGGTGGCTTCCTATAACGCTGGCTTTGCTGAAGGCCGCTTGGAGGCGATCGAGGAAAGCATGGATGCGATTGCGAAGCTGATCTTCAAGGCCGAAACGATGATGGCCGGTCTCGGCGACAATCCAGAGCAAGCGTTGCGCGACAATGCCGATCACACGCTGCGTGCGCTCCATCTCGCCTTTGCCGCCGTGACGGGTTCGATCAACGGCAGTGCGGCGTTCCGCGATTTATTGGCGCAGTCGAGGCAGCGCGTACTCAGCAATGTGAAGCACTAAAGCTGCTGTTAGTAAACCCTCAGACAACTTGTGAGTGCGTCTTCTTAAATTTCAGCCATAAAAAAAGCCCCGTATAACGGGGCTTTTTAGCAATCGGTTCTAGCTGACTTTATACAGGTTGAATCTGCGAAGCCTGCGGACCTTTCGCGCCTTGAGTGGCGGTAAAGCTCACTTGCTGGCCTTCGGTAAGCGTTTTGAAACCATTGCCGACGATTTCGGAGAAATGAGCAAAGAGATCTTTGCTGCCGTCAGTCGGGGTGATGAAACCAAAACCTTTCGCTTCGTTGAACCATTTTACGGTACCAGTTGCCATTTAATGTTGCCTCTATAGATGATGAGCAATGCTCAAGAAAGCAATGAAAATCAAAAGGGGCGCTCTATGACTGAAGTACCGAAAGGAACAAACAATTAATGCGAACTGGCCGAATTCAATAATCTTGCTGAGGCGCACCATACGCAGCTCGGCATCGCGCGTCAAGGTAATACTTGTTTAAATGCATTTTCTGTCAATATTGGGTTGCGCAATACGGCTATAGAGCAATCAGGGGTCAATCGTATGGACTTCAAAGACTATTACAAAATTCTCGGCGTATCCGAAACTGCCGACGCTGCGGAAATAAAATCCAGTTATCGAAAGTTGGCGCGAAAATATCATCCGGATGTCAGCAAGGAGCAGGGCGCCGAGGAAAAATTTAAAGAACTCGGCGAAGCCTACGAAGTATTGAAAGACCCAAATAAACGCAGCGAATATGATCAGCTACGGCAACTCGGTGCCCGCCAGCCAGATGGCCGGTTTCGCCCGCCTCCGAATTGGAAATCTGCTGCGGATACTTCCGCCGAAGGTTATACGGGAGCTGATGCTGGACAGTTCAGCGATTTTTTTGAGTCGATTTTTGGCAGAGCGGGCACCGCGCATCGCGGTTATTCCGACGAAGGCGCGCAACGCAGTTTTCGTATGCGCGGCCAGGATATCCATTACAAAATTGCACTATTTCTGGAGGAGGCGCAGAACGGTGGGCAGCGACAAATTACATTGCGCATTCCAGAAACCGATGAATATGGACTGGTTACGCATCGCGAAAAAACGCTGAATATAAAAATTCCGGCGAAGGTTTCTCAGGGACAGCATATTCGGCTGGCAGGACAGGGTGCACCGGGTATTGGCGGCGCCGAAGCGGGTGACTTATTTCTAGAAATTGAATTTGCGCCACATCCGTACTTTAGTGTCGATGGCAATAACATTATTCTGACGCTGCCGATCACCGCATCGGAAGCGGCCCTTGGCGCCACCATTGAAGTCCCGACGCTCAGCGGAAAAATAAAACTAAAAGTTCCAAAAGGCTCCAGCACTGGCGATAAATTGCGGATTAAAGGCAAGGGATTATTGGCCGATGCCGCCGCTGGTGATCAATTAGTGGTATTGCAAGTCAGTTTACCGAAGCAACATTCCGAGCAAACAGAATCTTTGTATCGACAAATTGCCGAACAAGAATCCGCATTTAATCCGCGCGCTTCATTGGGAGAGTGAAAACATGTCGACACCTACCGTTTATTTAGCCGATACCGATGGGACGCTGTTCACGCTAAGTGAGGTTTGCGAGCGCTGCAGTATTCAGACGGAAATTATCATTGAGATGGTGGAATACGGCATCGTGGCGCCGGTCGATCTACAGACGAACAATGATCGGTGGCAATTCCGTCCTAATGCATTGGCGCGTCTGCATCGTGCACAACGCTTGCGCCAGGATTTGGAATTAAATCTGGCAGGCTTGGCGCTGAGTCTCGATCTGCTTGATCAGATCGAATCGCTACAGCGGGAAGTAAATTCACTGAAACATCAGATTCAACGACTTCATGGTGGTTAAATTTTCCAAGGCGCAGCAATTGCTGGCGTGAACATAAAAAAAGCCCGCACGAGGCGGGCAAACGAACGTCCCCAGAAGTGTTTTAGAACGTGTAGCTCAGCATGGCAATCGCCTGGCCTTGCTGCTTCACGCCATAACGGTTTTCGCCGCCGAGAATACCCTGCACTGTCCACACGATACCGGTGGAGCCGATCGGCTGGCTGAGACCGACGATGAAGTGACGAAACGCAGCGCTGGTCGGGCTCTCGCCGGCATAGCAACCGTTGACGACAAATGCTTCACCGGCCGCGCAATCGAAACCGCCTTTCGTATCTCGCGTACCGAGATATTTGCCTTCTTTCTCGTAGATGTAATAACCGAAGCTCGCATTCAGCGTCATGCTCCACATCAGCGGTTGCGTCGCGGTCAGCGTGATATAGGTGTCGCCTTTGTTGCCCCACACCACATCATTTAATAACGTTTGTGCGTAGAGACCGAACGGGCCGTATGCAACACCCAATTTCGTTTCGAGCGCATCGGCATGTTCGCCGTTGTAATACACGTAACCGGTCAAACCGGCGGTATAAGTCACATCGCCCGCTTTAAAATTGTAGCCACCGTAAATATCGTTCTCGATCGAATTGTCTTTTTGGAAATCGGTGATGGTGCGATCGCTATACGATTTGCCTAGCTGCTTGTACGAATAATTAATTTGCGATGCCCAATAACCGATATACCAGCCGCTCGCATCGACATAATCGACGCCCCATTGCACCGCCGGTGTGTCGGATTCCGGTGCATCGGCGCCCTTGTTGTGTAGCGCCGGGCCGTTGCCATAAGTGGTGGTGACACCGCGCAGCACATATTTGCTGATCCAGTCGATATGACCGGTAAACGTAGAAGCGGGTGCAGCGTCTTCCGCGGCGGGTGCGTCGTCGGCAAATGCGATCAGCGGTGTTGCGAGAGTGGAACAGATAAACAGCGGGGCGAGTGTTTTGACTTTCATCGTGTAGCTCCTAAGGGTCGGGTTCTGAAAACAAAACGAGAGGGCGATCGGTGACAACCTGATCGTGACCTCCCGGGCTTTTGTCCCGCCGTGGAGCCTCTGTTGAGGCCGGACAGCTCTCGGACCAGTCGCTATTGAATTTCGCTGATACGAAACTCGACAGCCGGAACCCTAGCTCTCCTAAGAAATTCCGTTGACCGGAATTTCCTTTGTAGACTCGGTGTAACTGCACCGCGCCTCTCATGAGTCGAACAAAGCAGAATCTATACCAAGCAAAAAAATTACATGTTTTCCTGCATTTAATTTCGTATTCATGCATCTACAGAAATTAAATTCACCAAAGCGAAGCGGTTTTTTCGGCGAATGCCCATTAATGAGGCGCATGCGCCGGCCACCGGCTACAGCCCATTCGTGATCGATGGATCCAAATAACCGTCGATCGGTTGCGCCGTTTTATACACCTCGTATTTCACGTTGAAGTTATCGACAATTTTCGACGAGCCGTAGATCGATTGCAGACCGTCGGCTTTGACGAAGGCTGCTTTCGCTTCCGGCAGCGTCAGAATTTTCGTGCCTTTCAGCAGCGGCTCGTAGGCCTCGGGTTTCAGCCCAACGCGTGCCGCCATGATTTTTACTGCATCGGCGTGCGTTTTTGGATCGTAGATGTAATTGACGATGCGATACCAAACCTTCGCCACTTTCTGCCAATCGGCTTTATGTGCCGCTAAGCTCGATGGATTCACACCGAGTGCATCGTAAATCAAACCGGGTGCATCGGATGAGTTGTAAATCGATTTCGAGCCCGGCAGTAATTTCAGCGCCGTATTCGAATTCGGCTGCCACACCGCCACCGCGTCGACATCACCCGAAGCCAGTACCTGCGGTAATTCATTGGTCGGCGAATTCACCAGCGTGACATCGCTTTCCTGCATGCCGACTTTTTCCAGCGCGTTCAATAGCAACAGGTGATCGACAAAACCGAGCTCAACGCCGACCTTTTTTCCTTTCAATTCCTTGACGCTTTTTATGCCGGCTTTGGCGATCACCATATCGTTGCCGTCGGAGTAATCGTTGATTAGATAGATCACGCTCTTGCCGCCGGTGGCGCCGATCACCAGCGCATCGCCATTGGTGAGGCCGACCGCATCGATCTTGCCCGCCGAATACGCATCGAGCGATGCCGAATAATCGAACCATTCGAATTGCACATCGACACCGGCTTCCTTGAACCAGCCTTTTTCAATGCCGACTTGCCACGCGACGAATCCGGGCCAATCGCTGTATCCAATTTTCAGCGGCGCCGCTAGCGCGGGCAACGATATTGCGAATAGCGTGGCCGATAACAACTTAAGCGTGCGTTTAACGTTTAATATTTTCATTGAATAACTCCCACAGGGTTGAATTTAAATCGCTGTCAAAAACGAAACGCCGAGCACGCCGACGAAACCGATCCGATCGGCTTTTGCAGCGTCATGTATATCGCCGTGATCGATATTCATCACGCGTGCAATTCGATAGCGGCGATAGCTGCGTAACACTTCGCGAAAACTCACCGCCTGCGTTGCGCACGTGCCGGTCAACTCGCAATCAAGCGTCGGCAATTTGTACCAGGGCAACGCAGGCTTTTCGTGATGGGCACCGTGATAGCCAAAATTCAATACGATCAAATTGGTCAGCGCGCTGCGCCCGAGCGGGTTCGAATAGGTATTGCGCTGTTCATAATCCTTATCGAAACGCACACCGTCGCGCGGCTGTTCGAGATTGATGAATACCTCGAAGGTATGCTGATGCATATCCATCGCGCGCAATACGATTTCAAACAAAACATAAGCGCACAGATAACCTAAAAAGGCCGGCCACGCGAAAATCAACAGCAGCAATAGAGCACTGCCGCGAATGACCAGATTGATCAGCACGCGCTTGCGTTGTGCGCGATGCTTTTCGTGAGTAAACGGCAGCACGATCACCAGCGCATGCATCAACGAATCGACGGCCGGTATGTAGATCGCTTCGAGTGCGATGATGAGTCGACGCAGCAGCGGGCGACGCCGCAAAATTTCGCGGTAATCGATCGCGATCACATCGGCGCGATCGACGTGATGGCGCAAATGCTTGTGGCGAATCGCCGCGTAATCGCCGTAACTCGCGCCGTTGATCCAGAGCAGCGCGCGCCCCAGCATTTCGTTATATTTTGCATCCGCAAAAATCGCGTTATGCGCACACTCGTGTACCAGATACGAAGCAATTACCATCGCATGGGCGACCGCCAGCACGCCAAGTGGCCAGCTCCACCCATGTGCATGCAGCAACAGCAAAAAACCGCCGACATACATAATTGTCACATACAACAATGCGGCACTGGTCGGCAGCAGCGCATCGCTATGACGTAATTTCAAACCAGACATGATGTTTACTCGCACTCGTTCGCAGTTTCGGCTTTCGGCGTCGCTTACAGCGCCGCTCCCATCGTCGCAAAAAAATGCTGGCGTTCGACTTCGCCCATCCACACATTGATCTGCCACAGATCGGCGACCGGTGCATTGGTAAAAGGCAGGCAATGCAGATAACCGTCGGGGCCAAATTCTGGCGTCATCGTCGATAACGTGTAGTGGCGTTTGCGTTGCGATTGCCAGATCGCTTCCCAACAACGTTGATGCGAAGCAAGCGCGGCGGCATATTCCGGTGCCGCGGGATGTGGCACCTGCGGGCCTTGTTCGTAACCGACGCGACCATGAATGTGATGCGCGTGCTCGGCGAGCTCGGTAATCACATCCCACTCGCTATCGGGCAGCCGTTCGCTAACCACGGCCCAGTGACTGAAATCGCACGTCAGTTTCAATTGCGGCACCGCGCGCACGACATCGCGCGTGACCCACGGGTTGAAGAACGAACGGCTGCGGTGCGTTTCCAAACTGAACATCACCGAATGTTTATCGGCTATATCCGCGAGGCGTTTGAAGAAATCGATCTGCGTCGCCAGCGGCCACGCGTCGCAGCCAGCCATCACATTGAAAAAGAGTGGCGACAGATATTTTCCATTGATCAATTTGGTTTCGAAATCGGCAAGGTGTTCATCGGGCGTGGCGCTGCGATTCGGCACATAACTGCCGGCGGTACAAATTTCGGCAATCAACGGCATTTCGTTATCAGTGAGAACCTGGCTGAATGCATCACGCGCGGCGCCATCGACCGGTATGGGCGCTTCCAGCCCATCGAAGTTAGCCGCCCGTGCCAGCGCCGCCGCTTCGGCTGGCGTACCGTCGAATCCCCAGAAGGTTTTGAACAACTTGAACTGCATGGCCGATTCCGCATCGATTGGTTATAGTTATCATTGCATGCAAAATTGCATATAAGAATCCGGCACGATTTATTTTTTGCAGGGCGACCGATATAGTCCGCAATATCAGTTGGAGAGAAAACTCAGTGGCAACGATCAAAGACAAGAAACGGGCGGCGGTGGCCAGCGCCATGTTGCGTGCCGACGATTACTGGAGCGAGGCTTTTATCGATCTCGGCCTTAACGATCTGAACTATTCCGATCTGTTCTTTCAGATGTGGCTGCGCGCCGATACACCGCTGACTAAAACCGGCCTGTACGATTTCATGCCCGGCATCAGCCGCCGCACGGCGGTGAAATACGTACAGGACCTGATCGACCGCAAATTGTTGCGTGAGGAATTCGCACCGGAAGATCGCCGTGTGAAGTTCATCAGCCTATCGAACGAGGTAAAGGGCAGGTTGGAAAAGTATTTGGATTTTGCGTATCAGGAAATGAGAAATATCAGTTGATTGTTAGCGGTGCAAAGGTGGAACTAATTCGCCGGGCGATTGGTTTGCTCCAGCACGCCCGGCATCCAATCAATAACTTTTATACGCCAGGAATTTCCCGGATAACACCACTTTAACGCGGTCGCCTTTTGGATCGCTTTCACGGTCTATATCCATCGAGAAATCGATGGCGCTCATGATGCCGTCGCCGAATTCTTCGTGAATCAATTCTTTGACCGTGGTGCCGTACACATTGACGATTTCATACCAGCGATAAATCAGCGGGTCGGTCGGTACCGCGCTCGGCAGCGAGCCTTTGTAAGGGACGATCTGCAGCCATGCGATGGCTTCATCGGGAAGGTCGAATAATTGTCCGATTTTTTCCGCTTGTATTTTATCGAGCGTCATTTGGCCCAGGCACGCGGCGGTGGTCCATTCCTTCGATAACCCGATCAGCTGCGCCACGTCGCGCCATTTGATGCCCTTGGCTACTTTGGAGGCGATGATCATTTCGGTCACTTCGTCACGACTTGCAATCATGCTTCTATCTCCACGATACGGTGATTAATCGATGTTGCTTGAGAGTCGCAACAACGCACGGACAGAGACGTCAATTGCGGCGATAATGGGCCACCCTATAACGCCACCTTCTAACGCTGGATACGAGCTGCAGTGCAATTACCATACCCCGCTTGGAAATCTCGTTTCAACCAGTTCGAACAATTGCTGGAGCGTCTGCCGTGGTTATTGCCAGCGCTCAGTTTCAGTTGGGGGTGGATCAGCTTTGCGATGGTGAGGCGCGGCGAGGATTTCGCGCGCACGATGGCGCTGCTGGTGTTAATCGGCTGGCCGTGGTTGTTGCTCGAACCGTTTTTGCACAAATACCTCGAGCGTCGCACGCCCGGCAATTTCACCACGCTTGCATTGCGATTCGTCACTCAATCGCTGCAGCAGGAATTATTGTTTTTTTCGCTGCCATTCATTATCGGTGCCGTGCAATTGGATGCCGGCCAAATTATTTTTACTGCGATCGTCATTATGGCGGCGTTGATCAGCACCATCGATCCGCTGTACAACCACCGCATCGCAGCGCATCCCGCCGCCAATTTATTTTTTCAAGGATTCTGCAGCTGGCTTGCCGCATTAGTGTTGCTGCCGATGGTACTGCACCTGCCGTTGGAGCGCGCGGCACCGACCGCGTTGGCGTTATTAAGCATCTGGTTGTTGTTGACACTGCCGCGCTGCCTCGCCGCATTGTCCAGCTATCGCAAAAAAATAGGCTGGATACTCGCCTGTCTTATCATTCCGCTCGCGCTGTGGTTGCTGCGCGATAGTATTCCCGCCGCCGGTCTATCGGTGCGTGAAGCATCGATTACACAGAGCATTGCCGAATTAACTCCAGGACCGGCGGTGACGGTGATCCACCATGCCGAGCTGGAGAAGGGCATGATTGCCTTTGTTGCGATTCGCGCGCCGATGCGCGTCGCACAATCGGTGAATTTCAACTGGCGCCACCGCGATCCACGCACGCATCGTGAAACGGTGGAGCGCATCGGTGCCGAAATTCATGGCGGTAATAATGCCGGTTGGCGCACCTGGTCGCGCAAGCAGCACTTTCCGGAAAATTCACAAGGCGTATGGACTGTTGACGTGACAACGCCGCAAGGGCAGCTGCTCAAGCGACTGCAATTTCAGGTTGATTAATTCATTGCTACGTAGGGGCATTAATTGGCCGGGCTTATTCGACCGCAAACCGCCAACCCGCTTGGCGCTGGAGGTAAACGCATGGCCACCGACAAAAATAACAGCAATTATTTGCAGCAGGAGCAGGGCTACCGCGACCGCGCGCTAAAAATGTATCCGTGGATTTGCGGGCGCTGCGGGCGCGAATTCGTCTACTCCAATTTGCGCGAATTAACGGTACACCATCGCGACCACAATCACGATAACAATCCCGCCGATGGTAGCAATTGGGAATTGTTATGCCTGTATTGTCACGACCATGAACACAGCAAATTTCACGAACACGTTCTGTACGGCTCGAACAAAGAAAAGGCACACGTGGCAGCCACCCACAATCCGTTTGCGCAGTTGAAAGATTTGTTGGAAAAAAAGTAGCGCTGGTAACTGCGATTTAACGCTGCTTGGTTGCACTCTCCAGCCACGCGGCAATCCGTTTATCCAATGGCACGGATCATGGATGATCTGATACTCGTAGGGCTTTCTGATTGAAATTACATAGATGTTCAGTGGCAACCGGAATAACTTGTTTATACAGCAATACGTTCGCTGTACGTTCAATTCGTAAACTGCGACCAATGTTCCATTGGTAACTCCACCGAATAATTTGGTAATCAGTTGTACATCCTGCGTAACGCCAAGAATGCATTGCGCTGCGGCGAGTGGGCGCCAGAAATGGCTGTGGAAGCTTTTTGTTTGGCTAGAATGTATTCGGTGCATTGAACGTATGAGGACTGACAATCATCGAAAAGACAGAGTCCAACGCCCTGGATTTCCTTTCGCACTACAAAGCACTTGAACCGACCAAATTTTTCCATTCTCCTTCCATGTAAAAACAATTCAATCTCCAGTGGTTGATTAAGCACCGCAGTATCCGGTTCGCAGTCGATAAAAATTCCCTGCCTGCTTGTATCACGAACGCGACCGATAGCAACCGGTAAGCCGTATTTGTAAATCATAGTCTGAATATTGGCGTTGATCCTCTTGCTATAGCGATGCTCCATTTCATCCTCTCTATCGCAAATGAGTTACCGTCTTATATTTTCGTCTTTTCATGACGGCTATCTTGATCGCTATCAAGTTCTCAAGCATTAGATGGATAACTTAGTTATATCTGGCAAACCTTTTGTGTGCATCATTTGCATATGAGGTGTTAAAGCGGTGGCGATGCTTTTCACTGCTATGCTGAGTCGTGGACTCTGCTATCTTAAAATTGGACTGGGTGATTGCGTGGACGAAGAAATTGGCCGATTGATTACCCAGCTGCGTCAGCTAGAAGATCAGATCGAATGTAAATTTGAACAGCGCCGAAAGGCATTTGAATACCGTCTCGAAAATCGAAAAATTATTTTTACCGAAAGCGTGTTGGCCCAGCAGCGCCGCCTTCGTATTGGATTGATCATCTACCTCAGGTCGTCCTCTCTCACTCAGATCATTTGCATACCCTTCGTATACGGACTATTCATCCCTTTACTTCTGCTTGATATCAGCGTCAGTCTTTATCAGCGCGTTTGCTTTACTTTTTGGGCGTTACCCAAAACGATTCGATCCGATTATGTCGTTTTCGATCGACGCCATCTCGCCTATCTAAATGGTATTCAAAAGCTAAATTGTTTATTTTGTAGCTATGCAAATGGTGTTATTGCATTTGCGCAAGAGATTGCCAGCCAAACAGAACAATATTGGTGTCCGATAAAACACGCTGCGCGGATGCGCGTAGCTCACAAGCGCTACCAAAATTTTCTGGAATACGGAGACGCTGAAGGATTTCAGCGAAAATCGGATGAATATCGTCGGCAATTACAGAATCCTACAGTCGCGCAAGAACAAAATATGTAATTTGATACACGACACCTTGAAGCCAGGGCGTTCTTCTCAACGTAAGGCGTTATGAGCTAATGGCGGGCATTGCTATGAAAATCCAGCGTAGTCGAGAAGCTCTGGAATAGTTAAGCGAATTTGTTCATGGACGGATTTATCTATGACGAGCAGGTTGAAGTATTTTTCCGATGCCACGCCATTGGTTGATCTAAATCATATGGCATTTGCGTAAGGTTGTTATTTTGTAAACGTGCTCAGTCCCATGAGCCTGTATTCATAACCCCTGTATTTAGGAGGACAAAAATGACTAATCTCTCCCTGTTCGATCCAATGACAACGCAAATGAACCGCGTATTGCAGAGTTTTGGTTTAAAGCCGTGGCAATTCGACGATCAGCAATTGCAGGTGAAGATAGACATATCGGAGGACGATAAAAACTACATCGTGCGCGCCGATATTCCCGGTGTCAAAAAAGAGGATATCAAAGTCGATATCGACGGCAATCGAGTTTCGATCAGCGCTGAAGTCAAATCATTCAAGGAGGAAAAGAAAAACGAAACCGTAATTCACAGCGAGCGTTACGAAGGTAAGGTATTTCGCAGTTTCACGCTCGATAGCGCCGTCGATCAAGAAAAGGCACAGGCCAAGTACCAGGATGGAACACTCGAATTGACGTTGCCGAAAAGCAGTAACGGTAAAAGTAAACGTCTCGCGATCAGTTAAGCGAAGGCATGATTGATGCTGGCATTATGACTGTTTGTCGAATGATGGAGTAAGCGCGACTGCGATGCAGACCATACCGACGATGCGGGCGATGGTGTTGACGCAGCCGCGCACACCGTTGCAGTTGCAGCGTGTGCCGCTGCCACAACCCGAACCCAAACAGGTGCAGGTGCGCGTTCTTGCATGCGGTGTGTGCCGCACCGATTTGCATGTCGTCGATGGTGAATTGACGCAGCCAAAACTGCCGTTGATTCCTGGCCATCAAATCGTCGGCGAAATTACCGCGCTTGGTACGCAGGCGGCGCGCTGGGAAATCGGTGAGCGTGTCGGTATTCCGTGGTTGTCGGGCAGCTGCGGCGATTGCCGCTACTGTCGCGCAGGCAATGAAAATCTTTGCGACCAAGCACTTTACACCGGCTATCAATGCAACGGTGGCTTCGCCGAATACGCAGTTGCTAATGAGGATTATTGTTTCGCGCTTGCGCCGAAGTACGATGCAATTCAAGTCGCACCTTTACTGTGTGCCGGTTTAATCGGTTATCGCGCATATCGGCTAGCCGGCGAGGACGTTGAAGTGCTCGGTCTGTATGGCTTCGGTGCAGCCGCGCATATTTTAATCCAAGTCGCGCGTAACTATGGCAAACGCGTGTTCGCATTCACGCGCGATGGCGATATCGCCGCGCAACAATTTGCGTTGCAGCTCGGCGCCGTATGGGCTGGCGATGCAAGCGCGCTGCCGCCCGTATTGCTCGATGCCGCGATTATTTTTGCGCCCGCCGGCGAGCTGGTGCCGATCGCATTACGAGCTGTGCGCAAAGGCGGTAGCGTCGTCTGCGCCGGCATTCACATGAGCGACATTCCGCAATTTTCCTACGACCTCTTGTGGGGAGAACGCAGCCTCCGTTCGGTGGCGAATCTCACGCGCCGCGACGGCGAATTGTTTTTGCCGCTCGCGGCGCAAATTCCCGTTCGTACTCAAGTCACCCCATATACACTGGCGCAGGCGAATCAGGCACTCGATGATTTGCGTTCGGGAAAAATAAGCGGCGCCGCTGTGATTGTGCTGTAAATGCCCTTTGATAGTTTCACTGGCCAAGGTTAAACCAGCATGGACAAGCGCATTCATTTCTCGCTTTGGTATTTTCTCGCTGCGGTATTGGTACTGCTCTCTATTCACGATTTCATCGCTGCGAGTCATATCGCCGCACTGCCATACGGGCAGTTCAAACAGGCGATCAAACAAAATGCGGTGAAAGATATTGCGATCGCGAGCGATCGCATCAGCGGCCAGGCGAAAACCACATTCTTAAAAAAAGCATTGCCAGAAGTAAAATTACTCGATGACGCAAACGAGTGGAGCGAGTTCATAGCGGTGCGCGTTCCCGATGACGGTCTCGTCGCTGAACTCGATGCAGCCAATATCAATTACAGTGGTGTCATCGAATCGACGCTGCTGAAAACCATAATGGGCTGGGTGATTCCCATCGCGATCATGGTTTTTATCTGGCAGCTTATGATCGGACGCATGAATGCCGGCGGTGGTATGAGTAGCATGCTGTCGATCGGCAAAAATAAGGCGCGCATTTACGTCGATCAGGACATCAAGGTTTCATTCAACGATATCGCCGGCATCGACGAGGCGGTCGATGAATTACGCGATGTTGTCGCGTTTTTAAAAACACCTGAACATTACACCAAACTTGGCGGACGATTGCCCAAGGGGGTTCTGCTAGTCGGGCCACCCGGCACCGGCAAAACATTGCTCGCACGCGCCGTCGCGGGTGAAGCGAAAGTTAAATTTTTTAGTTTATCGGGTTCCGAATTCGTCGAGATGTTTGTCGGTGTCGGCGCCGCACGCGTGCGCGATTTATTCACGCAGGCACAGCAGAATGCGCCGTGTATTATTTTTATCGACGAGCTCGATGCGCTCGGCCGCGCGCGCGGCGTTAATATGATGGGCAGTAACGAAGAGCGCGAGCAGACCCTAAATCAATTGCTCACCGAAATGGACGGCTTCGATCCGAATAAAGGCGTGATTTTAATGGCGGCGACCAACCGCCCTGAAATTCTCGATCCCGCGTTATTGCGCGCGGGCCGTTTCGATCGCCACGTGCTCGTCGATCGCCCCGACGTCAAAGGTCGCGCGGCAATTCTGCGTATTCACACGCGCAAGGTAAAACTCGCAGCGGATGTGAGCATCGATATCGTTGCAGCGCGCACGCCGGGTTTCGTCGGTGCCGATCTCGAAAATATCGTCAACGAAGCGGCACTGTTGGCTGCGCGCGGCGATAAAACCGAGGTGGCAATGAGCGATTTCGAAGAGGCGATCGATCGCGTGCAAACGGGGCTGCGGAAAAAATCGTCGCTCATGAGCGATAAAGAAAAACACCGCGTCGCATTTCACGAATCGGGGCACGCGCTGGCGTCGCTGCTAGTGAAAAATGCCGATCCCGTGCACAAGGTTTCGATAATTCCACGCGGTATCGGCGCACTCGGCGTCACACTGCAATTGCCGACCGAAGACCACCATTTGTACACGCAGCAGGAATTGCTTGATCGCATCGCAGTCTTGCTCGCCGGGCGCGCTGCCGAAGAAATTATTTTCGACGATTTCTCCACGGGGGCGGCCGACGACTTGCAGAAAGCCAGCGAGATGGCGCGCCGTATCGTCGCTGAATTTGGGATGGGAAGAGCGCTTGGGCCGATGGTGGTGTCGGTCGATCGTTCGGTGTTTCTCGATCCTTCAAGGCAGCATTTTGAAACCACGAGCGAGGCGACCGCGCATGCCATCGACAACGAAATTAAACGGCTGTTGCAACAGAGTTACGACGGTATCCGCGCGTCGTTGAGCGAAAAAGTTGGCGCGCTGCGCGAGTTGGCGCAACAACTCGAAGCTAAGGAAACCGTCGACGGCGATACGGTTAAGTGCATATTGAACAAACCTTCACTGATGTGACGAAAGAACTATTCTTAACAAGCGCAGTCGATCGCGGCCACACCGTTGGTACACACACAGCATTTATTTTCGGTAGGGATAGATGGGCCGTGTTTAGCGTCGTTACTCCGTACACGGCGCAATGCATTTCATTTATTGCGCCCTACGCAGATAGTTTCGCCTTCGTGGCGAGGTAAGCGCGCCATCCGCCGAGATCGGTAATATCTTCGGCATTTTTTACCGCATAGCCTTCGCAGATAAAACCTGGCGACCATTCGCCGTTTTCTAATTCCACTTTGCCGATACCGAGCGGCTGAGGAATGGCGGCGACGAATGAGCCGAATTCGCTGCTTGGCATTTCCCATACTTCGACTTCGATTGCGGCGCCATCCTTATCGACACGAATCAAACCGGGCCGTTGTACGGCGCCGCCCGGCAATGCGTAAAAGCGATAGTTCGGTGAGGTTTTTGTTTGCTGAAGAAATTTCGCGCCTCGGGCAATTAATTGACGGTTGAATGGCAAGCCGCGCATATGCGCGCCACAGACGACGACTTTGCATGTCGATAATTCCGCGCGTGGTGTGAGTTTCGGAAAATCGTACGGTTGTTTAATTGCACCGAGCGGTAATTGCGTGGTGGTTTGTAATGCGTGCGCGTAGCTCAATAGGCGCAAATCGCTGAAATGATCTGCAAATAATGTGATGCCGAATGGCATACCGTTCGTCATGATTTGCGTTGGTACTGCAACTGCCGACAGATCGAGCAGGTTCATGAAGTTGGTGTAATAACCCAATTCCGAATTGCGTTTGATCGGCTCTTCCAATAATTCGTCAAGGGTGAAATGGCGGCCGGCGGTCGGTGTCGCGATAAATTCGATATCGGCAATAATTGTTTCGATTCGGCGTCGTAGCATTTGCATTTGATACATCGCATCGAACGTATCGACAGCGGTCTTGCCGCGCCCCGAGCTAATTATGGTGGCGATCACCGGCAATAACGTGGTGGGATCGCGTTCGATCAATTCACGAATGCCGTGATAGCGTTCGGCCACCCACGGGCCTTCGTACAACAAACGCGCGGCATCGAGAAAACCGCTGAAATCGATTTCGCATTTCACGCCGCCGATTTGTTCGAGTAATTCGACGCTCGTTGCAAATGCGGTTTGTGCGCGGGCGTCGCCGAAGAATTGCAACTGCTCCGTGCGCGGTACACCAAAATTAAATGAGCGGGGAGGCAGTGCGCCGAAGCCATTATGCGCGGCGCTGTTGTAGGCAGGGTTCGGGCGCGCATACGGATCGGCCGCGTCGTAATGTGCGACGAAAGGCAGCAAAGTGTTGATATCGCTCGCGGTCAATGCGAACACGCTCATGCAATCGATGCTGCGACATGCTGGCACCATACCGCGCGTGCTGAGCAAACCGCGCGACGGCTTCCAGCCGACGATGTTGTTGAATGATGCAGGCACGCGGCCGGAGCCGGCGGTATCGGTGCCGAGTGAAAAGCTCGCGAGGCCCAATGCAACCGCCACTGCCGAGCCGGAACTGGAACCGCCGGAAATATAAGTGGGATCGAAACTGTTTTTGCATGCGCCCCATGGCGAACGCGTGCCGTTGAGCCCCGTCGCGAGTTGATCGAGATTGGTTTTGCCGAGTGGAATAGCGCCGGCCTGAATTAAATTCGCCACCACGAACGCATGCTCACGCGGCGTATAGGCAACTGCTGCGCACGCGGCCGTGGTTAATACATCAGCCAGATCGATATTGTCTTTAATCGCGAACGGAATGCCGTACAGGGGCGCATCGTTAACGTCGCGATTATCGAGCGCAGCCAGATACGGTTCGATTTCGGGTTCGGTCAGTTCATGAATCCAGATATTACGATCGCGAAATTGTGCGCTGCGGTTGCGCAGCGCTGCGATCAGTTCGCGCGGTGTGAAATCGCCGCGCCGATAATGGGCGCGCAGGCCGGCGATAGTGATATCGATTTGCTCGAAGCTCAGTGTCATGGCTTGCTCTCACGAATAATCATCAGCGCTTGTCCGGCATTAATCTGCGAGCCTTCGCCGCGATGAATGCTGTGGACGACGCCATCGACCGGAGCATGCAATTCAATCTCCATCTTCATCGATTCGAGAATTGCGACGGTCTCGCCCGTGGTGACGTGTGCGCCGGGTTCGACCAACAGCTTCCAGATATTGCCGGCAACGTGACTATCGATCGCTATGCAATCGGCAGGCAACTCATGTTCGATAGCGGCATTGTGTTCGCTGCTCGCGCTACTATCGAAATGGAATTGACCGCTGTCGCGCCAATGCTGCAATTCCTCAGCGAATGCTTGTTGCCGCTGTGTGGTGAAGGCATCGATTTCAATCGCGTGTTGTTCAAGGTATGCACGGTATTCGCGCAGGCTGAAGTGTGTTTCCTCGATACGCAGCGGATAGCGGCCATGTGGAAAATCGTGGCGGATCTGCGCCAGCTCATCGGCGCTGACTTCGTAAAAACGAATCTGATCGAAGAAGCGTAATAACCACGGCTGCGTGAATTCGGCGGTGCGGCGGTAGCGATTCCACATCTGCAGCGTGCGGCCGATGAATTGGTAACCGCCGGGACCTTCCATGCCGTACACGCACAGATATGAGCCGCCGATACCGACCGAGTTTTCCGCGGTCCATGTACGAGCCGGGTTGTATTTGGTGGTGACGAGACGGTGACGTGGATCGAGCGGTGTCGCCACCGGCGCGCCTAAATACACATCGCCGAGTCCCATCACCACATAGCTCGCATCGAATACGATTTTTTTAACGGCGTCGATACTATCGAGGCCGTTGATGCGGCGAATGAATTCGATATTGCTCGGGCACCACGGCGCATCTTTGCGCACCGACTGCATATATTTTTCGATCGCGAGGCGGCACGCGGCATCGTCCCACGACAATGGCAGATGGATGACGCGCGCCGGCACCGATAACTCGCTGATGGCACCGAGTTGCGCTTCGGCGCTTTGTAGCCACTGCAATAACTCGGACAATGCGATTTGCAGCGAATCGTAATGCACTTGCAGCGAGCGAATGCCCGGCGTCAATTCGAATACGCCGGCGGGTTTATGTTTCTGCAATTGCAGCATCAATGCATGCACGCGAAAACGCAGCGCGATATCGAGCATTTGTGGGCCGTATTCGACCAGCAGAAATTTATCGCCGGCGCAGCGATAGACAACATCAACGCTATCGCCATCGCTGGCCGTGATGCGCGCGACGATTGGATTGTGCAACGCAGTGTCTTGCGGCAGCACAAACGCCTGTGGCGAACATTGCAGCGCGGCGAGCGCGGCATTTTGCGTCCGCTCAATGGCTATTGCCTGCTCGACGCTGAGCGGAACAAAACGCACGCGGTCGCCGGCTTTCAATTGGCCGATCTTCCAGCGTTCCGCGCGAATCACGGTGGCGGGGCAGACGAAGCCACCGAGCGACGGCCCATCGGGGCCGAGAATCACCGGCATGTCGCCGGTGAAATCGATCGCACCGATCGCATACGCATTGTCGTGAATATTCGACGGATGCATGCCGGCTTCGCCGCCGTCATTACGCGCCCAAGTCGGTTTGGGTCCGATTAAGCGCACACCGGTGCGGCTGGAGTTGTAATGCACCTCCCACTCAGCATCGAAAAACTTTGCAATATCGTCCGGCGTGAAAAAGTCAGGTGCGCCATGCGGACCGTACATCACACCGATTCGCCATTCGCGCTGCATCGTCGGCATTAATTCGACGGGCAATGCACGCGCACTAACAGATTCACTCAGCGGCGTGATATGCAGCACGTCGCCGACACGCAAGGCGCGGCCGTTATGGCCGCCGAACTGACCGAGCGTGAACGTCGATTTGGCGCCGAGATAATCCGGGCATTGCACGCCGCCTTTGATCAGCAAATAAGCGCGTGCGCCACCGCTATTAATTTTTCCAATATTGATAATCGCGTCGGCGGGCACATCGATCACCCGCCAGAATTCGATTGCCTGTCCATTCAGTTGCGCATCGAGCGTGGCGCCGGCGAGTACGATTTGCGTGGCGCTGCGAAATTGCAGTTGCGGGCCATTCAATGTGATTTCGATGCCGGCAGTAGTTTCGTCATTATCGAGCAGGCGATTACCGAGCCGGAATGACCAATCATCGAATGGACCCGACGGCGGTACGCCGACATCCCAATAACCGCGGCGCGCGGGAAAATCCTGCACCGTAGTTAAGGTGCCCGCACGCAATACGTCGATGCGCGGCGAGCGATACGCGAATTGATTCAGATAGCGGGTGTGCATTTCACCGCGAGTGAAAATCTCACTGCGTAATATCGCGCGGCAGTAATCGCTGTTGGTTTCGACGCCGTACACGATGCTGTCCGCAAGCGCGGTATCAAGCGCAGTAATCGCTGCGCCGCGCGTATCGCGCCACACAATGATTTTCGCCAACATCGGATCGAAGAATGGCGATACTTCTATACCGGTTTCAATCCAATGATCGATGCGCAATTGCCCTTTTTCGGTAGCGGCAACTCCTAGGTCATTGGCATCGGGAAAGCGCACCTCGCTGAGCAGCCCCGCGCTCGGCTGGAAATTCTTGCCAGGATCTTCGGCATAAATTCGCACCTGAATCGCGTGCCCGCGTGGCTGCAATTGTTTTTCGAGCTGAGCGAGCAACGGCAATTCGCCAGCGCCGACTTCGATCATCCAGCGTACCAGGTCGATGCCGTAGATCTGCTCGGTGACGCCGTGCTCGACCTGCAGCCGGGTATTTACTTCGAGAAAATAAAATTGTTGCGCTTGCGCGTCATAAATAAATTCGATAGTGCCGGCGCTGCGATATTTAACCGCCGCCGCGAGACGCTTCGATACCTCGCGCAATTGCCTGCGAATGCTTTCCGGCAAATTCGGTGCAGGCGTTTCCTCGATCACTTTTTGATGGCGGCGCTGGCTCGAACAATCACGTTCGCACAATGCGATCGCATCGCCTTGGCCATCGCCGAACACTTGCACTTCGATATGCCGCGCATTGGTAACGTATTTTTCGATGAACACGCCGTTGTTGGCGAAATTATTAGCACTCAACCGGCGCACCGAATCGTAGGCATTGCGCAATTCATCCACGTCATGACACAACTGCATACCGATGCCACCGCCGCCTGCGGTCGATTTCAGCATCACCGGGAAACCGACCCGCTCGGCAGCGGCCAATGCCGCCTCTAACGTTTCGACTAAACCGCTGCCGGGCAACAGTGGCAATTGATTTTCTTCGGCGAGTTGACGCGCGGTATGTTTCAGCCCGAACGCTTCCATCTGCTCCGGCGTCGGACCGAGGAACACAATGTTTTCGATGGCACAGCGTCGCGCGAAATTGGCGTTCTCACTAAGGAAACCGTAGCCCGGGTGAATCGCCTGCGCGCCACTGGCTTTTGCGATCGCGAACAATTTGTCCTGATCGAGATACGTTTGCGCGGCGTTGCCGCTGCCGAGACTATGCGCTTCGTCGGCGAGCAATACATGCCGTGATTCGGCATCGGCTTCGGCATAAACCGCAATCGCACGAATATTCATCGCGCGCAATGTGCGGATGATGCGGCAGGCAATGGCGCCGCGGTTGGCGATTAACACTGCGTTAAACATTTTGCGTCCTGTGCGGGTCGTCCCGCTTCGACTTGTACACACGGTCGTCCGTATGCGTGTGAGCCCGAATGGTATTTTGCTTTTGCAGACACGCGGCAAGTACATCCATGTAGCTCCTCGTCGACATCCATGTCGCCGAGGGTCTGCAAAAGCAAAACACCATCCGTGCTTTTGAGGTAAGTGCCAGTGTCCAATCGATCAATCCCAGATCAATACTTCAATCGGCGTCGGGTTATACGCATTGCAGGGATTATTCAATTGCGGACAATTCGAAATTAGCACGATCACATCCATCATCGCCTTCAGTTCAACGTATTTACCCGCGTCGGAAATGCCATCGGCAAACGTCAGTCCACCATCTGGCGTGACTGGCACATTCATAAAAAAATTAATGTTGTGGGTAATGTCGCGTTTGCTCATGCCGAATTGTTCGTTTTCGGCGACTGCGAGCATCCAGCTATCGCGACACGCATGCATGCATTTCTTGTCGAGGGCATAGCGCACGGTATTCGATTCGGTGGCGCACGCGCCGCCGAGCGTGTCGTGGCGGCCGCAAGTGTCGGCGACGATATCGAGCATCACATTACCTTCGTTCGATAGCAGTTTCGTGCCGGCGCTGAGATATACATTGCCCTGCTCGCGAATCGTATCCATCGCCGAGTAACGTTCGCCTGGATCATGTGCGGCATAAAACAACGTATCGGCGGCTTGATTGCCTTCGAGATCGAGAATGCGCAGCACCTGATCTTTTTTGACAACGTGCATCCAGTAATCGCCGGCGGGAATTACTTCGCGATAGACCGCATTGGTCGGTTGTAATGGGCTCGCTACGATCATGATCACAACCCTCCGTTGTTGCACTGGTGATAGAGCGCGTTGTTGATAAAACCGCGCTCGTTTTCGTGGCACGCGTGTTCGCAGAAATCATCGGCTGCGCGTGCAGCTGCGTGAAATAATTCGTAGCGCAATGGTTTTTTCGGGTATTCGTTCGCGGGATTCATTGGATGGGGGCAGGTATTGAAAATCACCAGCGTGTCCATTTCAAAGCGCAGATCGATATGATCGCCCGCTTTGCTGTTGCCTGTTGCGAAGTGCAGATTACCGGCGTCGTCGGTGGCGATTTTGCTGAACCAATTGAGATTCGCCGCCATGTCTTTGCGGCCCAAACCGTATTTCGCCAGCTCGACCAGAAAGCTGTCGTAGCCGTTCAAGTACCAGTCGTTGCGGTATTGCTGGTAATTGCGCTCGCCCCACCGTTTTTTTACCAGTGCTTTATTCGATGTGCCACCGACGGTGTCATGCCAGCCGCAGCTGTCGCCAACGATTGAACAGAAAATACGGCCCATATCCGAATACAAACAATGCCCACGCGTCAGCTTGAATGTGTGCTGGCATTTCAAGGTATCGGGTGCGTTGTAGCGTTCGAGCGGATTGGCCGGGTTGTAGAACAGCATGCCGACATTGGCGCCGCCTTCGATGTCGATCAATCGCAATACATGATTGCGTTTAATTATTAACGACCAGTGCGCGCCGCCGGGAATAATATCGCTGAAAAGCGCAGAGCCGGAAAGATAGGAATATTCATCGTGCATGTTCTTGCTCCGATTTCATTCGCATTTTTTGAGTGACAAAAAAAGCAAATGCAATGTGGTTACACAGTATTTCTCCCGGGCTTTTGTCCCGCCGTGTAACCTCACAGTGAACGAAATCGGCAAGATCGGTTCGGTGAGGTCGATGACTCTCGGACCAGACACTTCACTTTTTACAGCAGCGAAATCGGAACCCTAGTCATCCATTGCCTTGGCATTTTGCAATGCCGTGGATGAGGCTAACCGAAGTTTTTTGAGCAGGCAAATATTATTTTTCCGAAAAATAGTTTTTGTGCGCGCCAATTTAAAGCGCATTTGCATTTGTTTGGTGCGCAATTAATGACTGTTTTTGCGGCCCTTTTTCGAAGCGAAACAACAAACACTGACGCAGCAGCAGATTTTTTCAATGGCATACCGGTTGCACAGGTCGGTATTACGGCAAGATCAAATCGTAATACTGCAACCATCAGGGGGAACCGCAATGAAGCAATCCGTTATGTTCTCGTGTCAGCGTTTATTGAAGTGCGCACGATTTGTTGCCGGCAGCATCGCATTGTCCGCGATTGCCTTTTCTGCACACGCGGCAGCGCCGTTGAAAATCGGTTACAGCGATTGGCCGGGATGGGTGGCATGGCAGGTGGCGATCGAAAAAGGCTGGTTCAAGGAAGCCGGTGTCGATGTGCAATTCGAATGGTTCGATTATGTCGCGTCGATGGACGCGTATGCCGCAAGCAAACTCGATGCGGTCACCGTTACCAATGGCGATGCTCTGGTCACCGGCGCCAACGGTGCGAAGAGCGTAATGATTTTGATCAACGATTATTCGAACGGCAACGACATGATTGTTGGCAAACCCGGTATCAAATCACTGAAAGATTTGAAAGGTAAGAAAATCGGCATCGAAGTAGGTTTCGTCGATCATCTATTGTTGCTGAACGGTCTCGAAAAAGCCGGCATGAAGGAAACCGATGTGACGTTGGTAAATTCGCCGACCAACGAAACGCCGCAAGTGCTCGCGTCCGGTGGGGTCGAGGCGATCGGCGCCTGGCAGCCCAACTCGGGTATGGCGCTGAAACTGGTGCCGGGCTCGAAACCGATTTATACCTCCGCCGATGAACCCGGTTTGATCTACGACGTGCTCGCGGTGAATCCGAGCAGCATCGCCGCACGCAAGACCGATTGGCAAAAAGTCACGAAGGTTTGGTACCGCGTGGTCGATTATATCTATGACCCGAAAACGCATGCCGATGCGGTAAAAATCATGGCGGCCCGCGTGGGTGTTTCAGCGGCCGAATATGATGCGCTGTTGAAAGGTACAAAAATTCTCACATTGCCGGAAGCAAAAGCGGCGTATGCAAAAGTCGATGGCTTTAAATCGGTGTATGGCTCATCGAAAATCGTCGACAACTTCAACGTGAAATACGAGGTGTATAAAACGCCGCAAGCGGTCGACAGCTATATCGATCCGTCGTTTACCTCCGGCCTCTGATTTTTCATCACGAGACCCAGTCGTACTTTACTGCGAGATTGCGCAATGTCGGCAGCAGAAATTATCGATGAAGTAACGCCGATTACGAAGACATCATGGTTTGCGGTGCGCAAGGAATTAACGCCGCGCAGCAAATTACTATTGACGATGGGTTCGTTTCTGCTGCCTTTATTGTTGTGGTGCATCGTCAGTTATGTGCCGTTTGTATGGCACCCGATGATGCGGATTACGGTGGCGGGAGATGTCAGTTATTTCGCGCCCGACATGCTGGTGGAAAAATCGGTATTCGCGGACGAATACGCAACGGCAAAAAGTGCCGGTCAAGCGCTGCCGCAGGGTATTCCGGCGAATCCAATCTATCTGCCGGCGCCGCATCTGGTGGGGAAAGCGTTGTACACCGGCTTTACCACGGCACCGGAACGCAAGGATGGACTCTGGTTACACCAAAGTTTGTGGCACAGCATTCAGGTTATTTTCTGGGGCTTCGTTCTATCGTCGATTGTGGGCGTGCCGCTCGGTATTTTGTGCGGCACCTATACAGCGATATCGCGGTTGAACGAACCCTTCATCGAATTCTTTCGCTATTTGCCAGCACCCGCATTCGGTGCACTGGCAGTGGCGATACTCGGTATTTATGACGGACCGAAGATTGCGATCATCGTTATTGGCACGTTCTTTCAGCAGGTGCTGATAATTGCGAATACCACGCGCAAACTCGATATCGCGTTGCTCGAAGCGGCGTTGACACTCGGTGCGAAAAAACTGCAGATGTTGTTTCGCGTGGTGATTCCGGGAATTCTGCCCGATCTCTATCGCGATCAACGCATTCTGCTCGGTTGGGCGTGGACGTATCTAATCGTTGCCGAATTGATCGGTACCAGTTCGGGCATTACCTGGTTCATTACCCAGCAGGCGCGCTACAAGAATTTTGAGAATGTCTACGCAGCAATTTTCATTATCGGCATTATCGGACTCGTTACGGATTTAATTCTGGCAGCGGTGGGCAAATGGCTGTTCGCATGGGAACGCTCACCGAATAAGACGTGATCCGCCGACGATTTGATAGGACACAACATGAATATTCCACCTTCCTTACCGAGCTATCTGCTGCAGTCCGATGCGGTACGCGCGCGCTTCGAAAAATTGAAACAGCGCGAAGTGATTCTCGAAGTAAAAAACCTCGGTAAGACGTTCGCGAGTCCGCAGGGCGAAGTCACCGCACTGAAAAATATTAATTTCAAAACGCATCGGCGCGAATTCGTCTGCGTGATCGGCCCATCGGGCTGTGGCAAATCGACATTGATTCGAATTTTGGCCGGACTTGAATCGTACACATCGGGGCAAGTGTTGCTCGATGGCAAGGCGGTGACGGGCCCCGGCCCCGATCGCGGCATGGTGTTTCAGGGCTACACGCTGTTTCCGTGGCTCACGGTGAAAAAGAATGTGATGTTCGGCCTTGAAATGAATAAGCGCGGCGGCGGCACCGCTGCGAGCGAAGCGCTGCAGTGGCTCGATCTGGTTGGGCTGGCGAAATTTGCCGATGCCTATCCGCATCAATTATCGGGTGGTATGAAGCAGCGTGTTGCGATTGCGCGTGCGCTGGCGAATCAACCGCGCATTTTGCTGATGGATGAACCATTCGGTGCACTCGATGCACAAACCCGCTGCAAGATGCAGGCACATTTACTCGAAATCTGGCGCAACATCGACGTCACCATTCTGTTTATTACGCATGATTTGGACGAAGCGATTCTGCTCGCCGATCGCATTCTCGTGTTGAAAGCGCATCCCGGCGAAGTACAGGAGCTGATTGAAGTGCCGGTGCCGCGCCCGCGTAATTTCAATGAGCAATATTTGTCGCCGGAATTTCTCGCCACCAAGGCTCGTCTCGAAGAATTGATCCATCCGCCGACGGTAGACCATGACGAAAGCGATCACATTACGCCGAACATGATTCGCATGGTGCGGGTCGGTGACGATGTGGAAGAGATCGAATGATGTTGTGGGCAGAAGCGACGTGGGCTGAATTGCCGGAGCTATTGCGCGCCGCCAATCACGCTGCAATTTTACCGATCGGTGCCACCGAGCAGCATGGCCCGCACATGGGTTGCGGCATGGATTTCGTACTTGCGGACGAGCTGTGTCGCGCCGTGTCGAAACAAACACGCGTGCCGATGTTGCCGACGATGCCTTACGGCTGTTCGCTCGGTCACAGCGAGCGCTGGCCCGGCACAATCGCGCTGCAACCGATCACATTGATCGAATTAATTAAACAGATTGGCGACTGGGCCTATCGCAGCGGTGTGCGCCGCTTATTCATCGTCAATACGCATGTCACCAATGCCGCGCCGCTGCGTTGTGCACTGGAAATGCTGCGCGCCGAACACGACGACCTGATGGTGGCGGTTTTCAACTCAGCGACGATCAGTCAGCGTGTGCGCGAATTTCATTTTGCCGATGGCGACGACTGGCATGCGAACGATGCCGAGACATCGCTGATGATGGCGCAGGCGCCGCGCATGGTGCGCGAAGAATTGATCGCGGATGCCGACGATCCCGATCGCACTGAACATTGTGTATTCGCGCATCCGGTTAATCGTACTAGTTGTAACGGCGTCACCGGTTTTCCGAGTCGCGCTAATGCCGAAAAAGGGCGCCAGTGGTTTCAATGGATGGTCGAAGATTTAAGCGCATTGATCGAGCGCGGAATGTGCGAACGGCCGCCGCTGGAAGCGTCTTATTTCGAACGCAGCAGCATTTGATTCGGCGCGAAGTGTTTCGCGCGACATAGAGCGAGAGGTGGCGATGAAATCCACGGCAGAAATTCAGGCATTGCAACAGCAATTGCGCGACAAGGGCGTTAAATATTGTATCGGTGCATATGTCGATATTCACGGCGTGCCGAAAGCGAAAGTGGTGCCGATCGCGCATCTCGAACATATGGCACATGGCTCCGAGCGTTACACCGGTTACGCGCTTGATGGTTTGGGGCAGGCGCCGAACGACGACGAAATCACTTCGGTGCCCGATCTCGATCGCGCCATTCAATTGCCGTGGGAGCCAAAAATCGCATGGATTCCCGCCGATAATTATTTCCAGGGTCAACCGTATTCGTTAAATACTCGTGTTGCGTTACAGAACATCATGGCGCAGGCGAAAGCGATGGGGTTCGGTTTCAATCTCGGCATCGAGTGTGAAATATTTTTACTGAAGCAAAACGGCGATGGTTCGCTGGCCGTGCCGAATGCCGACGATAAATTGGTGAAGCCGTGTTACGACGTGCGCGGTTTTGTCGATAGTTTTAGTTGGCTCGACAAAGTGGCAACCTGCATTAACGATCTCGGCTGGGATTTGTATTCGTTCGATCATGAGGACGCCAATGGTCAATATGAATTCGATTTTCAATATGCCGATGCGCTGACGAGTTGCGATCGCTTGACCTTCTTCCGTTTCATGGCGAAACACTACGCCAAGGAGGAGGGCTTGCTGGCGACGATGATGCCGAAGCCATTTGCGGATAAAACCGGTAATGGTGCGCATTTCAATATGTCGCTGTACGACATTAATACGGGGAAAAATTTATTTGCGTGCGATCCGAAAAACGATCCGCGCGGTATTGGTTTAACCGAGCTCGGCTATCAATTCATCGGCGGCATTCTAAAACATGGTCGCGCGTTGTGCGCCGCGTTCGCGCCGACGGTGAATAGCTACAAGCGTTTAGTGCGACGTGGCGCAATGAGTTATTTTTCATGGGCACCAGTGTTTAATTCGTATGGTTCGAATAACCGCACGAACTCGGTACGTGTGCCAGCCGGCGGTGGTCGCTGTGAATCGCGCAATGCCGATGGCGCAGTAAATCCATATCTCGCAGCGACATTGGCGCTAGCGGCCGGCCTGGAGGGTATTCGCGAAGGCATTAATCCCGGCGCACCGAACGAAGATAATTTGTACGAAATCAGCGATGCCGAGCGCCGCGATCGCGGCATCGAGTTTTTGCCGCAAACCTTGCAGGAGGCGGTCGCAGCATTCGCCGCCGATCCGCTCGTTGAACAAACACTCGGCAAGGAATTGCGCGATGAGTTTATTAAATACAAAACATTGGAGTGGGAGGAGTACCACTTGAGCGTTAGCCAGTGGGAGCTTGAGCGTTACAGTCATATGTTTTGACGGCGTGTTGACGTTGAATTACGTGCGAGGCGACATGAACGACTGTGTTGCGGCTTGCAAGCAGGATTTCTTCGGCGTCTTAAATGGGGAGTGCAAACACTTACAAGTCCCTAGCTCGTGAATGGCTACGGCCGCAACACAATCGCTCATATCGCCCTAAAGTTTGGTTGTTCTGAGAAGTCGGTAAAGAAAGTTCGTGTAGCTGCCACCAAATATCGAGCGGCGTGAACAATTGTTTTGCGGCCGAACTATTTCGGAGTGGAGGACTAATAAGTGTTTGCACGTTGCATTTACTGTGCAAGTGAAATCCTGCTTGCAAGCCGCAAAATAATTGTTTACGGCGCCTGGGGAAGATACCAATGTCAAAGGAAGAAAAAAGAAATTTAGTCAGTCGCATCAGTATTTCTTTACCAGAGGAATTGCTAACCGATCTCGACGAAATGGTTGAGCGTCGTGGTTTCGAAAGTCGTTCACAGGCGATTGGTGACATGATCAATCAACATGTCGTCGAACATAAGCGCGAATTTGGTGACGAAGTAATGGCTGGCACCATCACGCTGCTTTACGATCATTCGACACGCGGTTTGCAAAAGCAACTGGCCGATTTGCAGCACAGCTACATCGACGAAGTAATCAGCTCATTGCACGTGCACCTTATGCATCATCAAACCATGGAAGTAATCTTGGTGCAGGGGCCGGTACTGCGATTGCAACAAATTGCTGACGAAATGATTACGCAGCGTGGAGTCATTACCGGCCGGCTGCAATTGATGGCGGCGGTAATTCCGCCATTGCATGCGCCGAAATCGCGGCGCACTTAAAGGGATTCGCGAACCAGCCTGCAGCACTCTGCACCAATAGCAGGCGGTCTCGACTGCATTTTCCTCTCTGCAATAACGTTAACGAATTGAAATTCCGTTGTTAATTAACGGGGTTTTCGTCGCTGGCATGATGTTTGATTAAAATTAATCAAACTCGCGCATCAATGGGGATGTGCGATTCGAGAGGGCAACGGAGCTCATCTCTTATCCAGGTCACTGCAGTTCAGTGTCGATGGATGGGGGATGAGCTTTTTTTTGCGCCCAATTTTTAGTAACGGTCGGAAATTTTATGACGGAAACATTTTTATATTTTGGCGAGTGGTTGCATCGCCGCAGCGGACGATCTGGCCCAATTATCGTGCTGGCGTTATTGAGCGCCGCAGCGGCAGCGGCGTTGTGGTCGCGCATGGAAATTATGGTGACGCTGCTAATTTCGAGTGTTTAACGATGAGCGAGTGCAGCGGGCCGGTGGTGGGTAATGTTCACTGTTGCACCGGTTTCGATTTGCTATCGATCCAAACGCTCACTGGTGCGGTAAATTTTTGAATGCACCAGCCCATTGCCAGAAACAGCGCGATATAGACGATGGTGGCAAGTGCGGCGGGTAGATGGGAATAAATAACGTCGTAGCGGGAAACAATCGGCCAATGCAGTAAATACATTTCATACGAATACACGCCGATCAAACTGAACAGGCGTAATTCAAAGCGCTTGACGGCGAATAATCCGAGCAATGCCAGCGTCGTCAGAATGCTCATCAACTGCTCCTTCTGAATACTTTCGCCGATACCGTTGAAATAGGCGCAATACGCGGCGATGGCGGTGAATACGAGAAGTGTCAGGTAATAGAGTGCCGACGGCATTTCACGTTTCAGTGTTTTTAATTTTATTGCAATCGTGTTGGAGCCATTCTTCGGTTCATACAGCAACCACGCGAGCACCATGCCGAGAGGGAATGCAACGGTGTGCACTTGATACAAACGCGTGACCAGTTCGATCGCGGGCGGATTCCAGCGCACCAGTGCTTCGCCGCTGAGGTACAGCAATAGTGCTGTCAGCCACGGACGACGTGGCATGAACAACAGCGGTAACAACAGGTAATAAAATAAAATCCAGGTGATGTACCAGAACACCGAATTAATATCGTCGGCCATGTCGGCGCGCGGAAAAAATCCGAACAGTGAGCGCACGATATAAGTCGACGAGTAAGTCCGATGCAGCACCAAGGCATCGAGCACGCAAAATGCGATCAGCGCACACCAAAAGGGAATGAATATTTTGATCATGCGCCGACGATAGAATTCCAGCGCCGGTAGCGGTTTACTCAATAAGCCGAGGGTGAGTCCGTAACCCGATAACAATAAAAAAATATTCACGCCGACACCGGCGCCGATCGATAGCGGAAATAGAAAGCGATTGTCATCCACCAGAAAATAACCGATATGGCCGAATACCACGGCGAGTATTGCCACGCCTTTTAACTCTTGCGTGACGCCGATCGGCAACAAGGTATTAGCAGTGGTGCGCCGTGCCGACAGCGTCAGCGCAATAATCATGGCGGCAATCAATAGCCAGGTTTGCAGGACGGCATTGGCGATAATGATGGTTCCCGGCATGACGACCTCAGTTGTTATTGTTCGAGGTACAAGAGGCCCTCACAGCCCCTCTCCCACGGGAAGAGGGGCGAAAACCACTTGATCAGAAGCTCGCGTGTGATCGATTCACCGCGATGCAATCAGCTCAACAGCGGTTGAATTTCACGATCGATTTCTTCTGGCGTTGCGGTGGGTTCGAAGCGCTTCAATACTTTGCCGTCGCGACCGATCAGAAATTTGGTGAAATTCCATTTAACGACATCGCCGACCAGATTTTCCGGCAGGTGTTCGTTCAGATATTTGTACAGCTTATTGTTTTGCAGATCGTCCGCGCTGGGTTTGGTGCCCGGCTGCTGTTGGCGCAGAAATGCGTAGAGCGGATGCGCATTGGGACCGTTGACTTCAATCTTGCTGAACATCGGAAAGCTGACGTTATAGTTCAGCGAACAAAACTCCTGAATTTCACTTTCGCTGCCCGGTTCTTGATTGCCGAATTGATCGCATGGAAAACCGAGAATCACCAAGCCCTTGTCTTTGTATTTGCGATACAGCGCTTCGAGTCCTTCGTATTGCGGCGTCAATCCGCATTTGCTGGCAACGTTGACCACCAATGCCAGCTTGCCTTGATAGTCCGCCAATGTGGCCGGTTTGCCGTCGATGGTTTTTGCCGAGAAATCGTAAGCTGTCGTCATGATCGAGCTCCTGGTCGAAAGCGCTCGCACTCATGCCGGACATATTCGTTCGAGCATTGCGCGTTCGCAGAATGATGGGAAGCCGATAGTACTGAGTTTTTCGCGCGCGGTTAAGTGAATATTTTTCCCCGTGCGCTGTGGGGGAAAGTCGAGCGCTCACATTTCTGCGAGCGCGTAGCAAGGGCCTGCAAGTTTATTTTTTTGAGAATTTTTCCATCAACTTGCCGCCACCGACCACCAGCGTGACGAAAAACGCGATGCCCATGCCGAGGCCGCTGAATACGCTGATGAAATTGCCGTGGGTCTGCAGCGCCGGCATCGTCGCGACGGTGAGAAATAACATGGTGGCGGTGTTGACGACCACTGGCAGCCAGCCCATCACTTGACAATAAACCATCACGATAATGACGGAGAGGGGGATCAATGCACCGACGATGCCCATTGTCAGCGGCAATGTTTGCATCGCGTACGACACCAGCAAGCCGACGATCGCGCCGACAATGCAATGCGGCAATCTTTCCACTTTCAAATGTTCGACACTGCTCCAATACAACACGAATAAAAATCCTGCCCAGAAGTCGGCCACACCGATCCAATAATTCAGCGCGACAAATGCCGCGACAAACACAATGATATTAAGCAGCGCCAGCAATCCTTTGGCGGGCGTCATTGGCACAGCTACTACGGTGGTTTCGTTCGTCAATGTGGCGTCGTTCATTGCAATGCTCCTGAATGATTGAGTCGTCGGCTAACGCATTGTCAAAAGCGGAAGGCGATACCGATAGCGGCGGAAAAGTTGCTGAGCGACTCGGAAATTATTATGTGAAAGCCTGACGGATATTACTGAGGTTTGGCGGCGCAGGTAAATGTTGTTTTCGTAATGTTCGCTGCGCCGCGATGGATTGGGTCAATTATGCGTTGTTGTATCAGTGCCTCGCGGTGGCTGTCGCGGTGCGATCGAGCTTACCCCAGCCCACCGCAGAGCCGCGCAACGCGGTGACAATCGATTTCACCACCACGTAATACATGATCTGCCGATAACCGAAGCGTTGTTGAATCAGCCACCATAATAAACGCCAGTTTTCATTTTTTTCGAGACTGAACGCGAGCACGCCGGCGGCGATATCGAACAAAGTGAATAAAGCGTAATACACACTGGTCACCGCGAGCGTCGATGTATCGGCTAATTGTTTATGTTGCAATACATCAATGCCGGTACTGATCAATTGCCACAGCAGCGCCAGATCGACGAGCGGCGCGACCAAGCCAAATACTATTTGAAATAACCAGACCTGCGGCAAGGCGAACCAGCCCATCACGCCGTAGCGGCGGCGAAACAACATATCGCGCTGTTTCCATACACACTGCAGCGTGCCGAACGACCAGCGAAAACGCTGGCGTGCAAGGCCGGCAAATGTTTCCGGCGCTTCAGTCCACGCGATCGCTTCATCGTCGTACACAATGCGATAACCGGCGCGCTGTAATTGCAAGGTGAGGTCTTGATCCTCGGCCAGCGTCTGCGTTGGAAAACCACCGAATTGTTCGAGCGCGCTGCGCCGCCATGCGCCAACCGCGCCAGGTACCACGGTGATGCAATTCAATGCCGCCAGTGCGCGGCGTTCGAGATTTTGTGCGGTGATGTATTCGAGCGCCTGCCAGCGCGTAACAGTGTTAATGCGATTGCCGACTTTTGCATTGCCGGCCACCGCACCGACGCGCGCATCGCCGAACCAGCGCACCAAATTCGAAATACAGTGCCGATCGAATTGTGTATCGGCATCGAGTGCGACGACGATGGCGCCGCTCGATTGCGCGAGTCCGGCATTAATCGCGCGCGCTTTACCGCCGTTTGGCAGCGTCAACAGGCGCACGCGCGCATCGTGCGCGAAATGGTTGCGCACGACGTCGGACGTGTTATCGGTCGAGCCATCGTCGATCACCACTATTTCCAAATGCGGATAATCGGATTCGAGAATACGTTCGATCGAGGTTGCGATCACTTTGCTTTCGTTGAACGCGGGAATCAGCACCGACACCAGCGCGTCGCTCGCCGGCACCAGTAATTGTTTTTCGCGCTTATGGGTCCAGTGCTGGCGAATACCGAGCCCGCACAACAATATCAAGCGCAGAAAACTCAATGCGATGACGCCGCTGAATAACAGTGTTAGAGCAGAATTGAGCCAGCCGATCAGCAAAAAAACCCAGCGCGTGATGGTCTGCGCAAAGCCTTCCTGTGAGATTGGCGGCATCGCCTGTGCGCGGCTCAAGCCGGCCAGCGTTGATACCGGCACCAGCTCATAACCTTGCGCGCGTAAGGTATCGATTAGCACCGGTAACGCCGCTACTGTTTGTGAACGATCGCCGCCGGCATCGTGCAGTAGCACGATTTGCCCGCGAATTTCCGGATTCGGATCGCTGATCTGTTCGAGCGTGCGCTGTACGATCGTCGCTGCGGGCGGGCGCTGCCAATCGTCCGGATCGACACGCAAGCCCACCGTGAGGTAGCCCATCGCCTGCGCTTTTTCGACTGGGATCAATTCGTCGGACGTGGTCGGTTCGGCATCGCCGAAATATGGCGGCCGAAAAAAACGCATCGAATGCCCGGTCAGCGCCTGAAATAAGCGCTGCGTCGCATTCAATTCGATTTCGGTTAATTCCTGCGGACTTTCGCCGAGATTCGGATGCGTGAAGGTGTGATTGCCGACATCGTGGCCTTCGTCGTAAATGCGTCGCACCAGATCGGGTGCGGCTTCGCCGTTTTCGCCGATGATGAAAAAACTCGCCTTCACATTTTTCTGTTTCAGGATGTCGAGAATTTTCGGCGTCCATACCGGGTCGGGGCCATCGTCGAAGGTCAGCGCAATTTTTTTCGGCACTGCACCGAGTCGCCGTACCACATAACTCGACGGCGTCTGCAGATAATTTTGTTCAGTAATCAAACCCGTTGCATCAGTAATAAAGCTGCGCCGGCCTTCGCTCGGATGCGCGGCGATGCTGAGAATTTCGCCGCTACCTTCGATGTCGATGTCGCTGCCCATTTCGAGCCGGTTCAATTCGGCCGGCGCGGTTTCGTTGTAGTGGCGACCAAAAATCGATGCAATCGACGGATCTTCCGAGCCAAGCCGCCACAATGCATAACCGGCCGGGCGATAAGCATCGGCGCGATGAATCTGATTGAACGCGGTCACCGCATCGAGCAACCACACTTCGTGCTGTTTGCCATCGTCTTCTTCGTACGAAAAGCCGGGGTTCAACGTGTCGGCATCGAACTCGATTGTCGCCTCGGATTCGCGTGCGGTTTGCACCGCTTCCTGAAACGTAATGTCTTCGGCGCCTTTGTTGCCCGCCCAGTCGTAACCGTAGCTGCCGATGCAGATGATGACGTGATGCGGATCGAGGTCGCGCATGCGTTTCGCGAGCGTCGCTTCGAACCAATGCTGACTGGCGATGCTGCCCGGCGTGCCTTCCTCCCAATGTTCGTCGTACGCCATCAGCATTAAATAATCGGTGACGTTCGCATATTCGCGGTAACTCCATTCTTCATCGTCGAACGGCACCGCAATCGCCAGCGTTAAATGCTTGGCGGCGAAACTCGTTTTGATTTCATTGAGAAAGGCGAGCAGATTTTTATGTGCTGATTTTGGTACATTTTCGAAATCGATCACTAGGCCCTGCAATTGATACTGCGCAATCAGCGTCAGAATTTGCTGCAATCGCGCCGTGCGCAGTTGCGGATCGGCTACCAGGTGTGCCAATGCCGCGCCGTCCCAGTTGCCATCGACGGCGTTCTGCCACATCGGCAAAATCGCTGTTTGTGGTTTGGTGCGGCGAATCAGATCGAGCGCTTTTGGATCGATATCGATGTTCAGATCGAGTGCATGTCCGGTCGAGCTGATCCAGCTCGGTATGACCCAATCGAGTTGCGGCAGCAAACGCTTTAATGATGGATAGCTGTTGTCATCCCAGTTGACGTAAAAACCAATCGCCAGCGGTTTATCGCCGCTCGGCTGTGTCGCCGCCATCGGTAACGGCGCGGCGAGAACCGGCAAATTTTCCGGCCGAATCGCGCGCGGTACGCCGCGTTGATGTGCTTTCGCATTTTTGGCGTAGCGCTTGGCGCTGTTGACCAGTTGTGGCGCGCGTGCCTTTTGAAACGGAATCGTATGCAGCTTGTGCTCATTGATGAGCGGCAGCGGCGATTCCGATTGCACTGACAAAATCGTCGCGACGAACGTCGTCATCAGAATGGTAGTGACGATGGCAATGAGCAGACTGATGCGTGTTAGCTGGCGTGAGCGCGCGCCCGTCGCATCATGAAATACGGATCTTTCTGGCATAGCTATTTCTACCTGAGATTTCTGTGTCGCAATGGCAAATTGTCGTGCGATACGCCAGGTCGTCTAATGACAGGATTGGTTGTTAACAGAACAACAGCGCGCGGCAAAACGTGCGCTATTCGAAGGGCGGGAATGTTGAACGATTTACGCGGTGCCGTCTAGCTATCGGATTTCTTCAAACACTGCGACATGAACGCTTTACGCTCATCGCCTTTCTTGCCGGTCGCGGCTTCGTTGCAATGCTTCATTTTGCCTTATTGGGTATCAGCTGCAGAATCTTTCTTGAGACAGCTCGACATGAATTTTTTCCGCTCCGTGCCCTTCAATTCACCGGCCTGCTGATTACACATGCCCATTTTCGATTGCTGGGTGTTGGCGTCGGCGGCGAATGTCGAGTGCATGCCGGTGAGTAAAATTGCTGTAACGAGTATTTTAGCTAGACGATTCATTACATGATCTCCGCAGGAGGATTGGTGCGAAGAATACTATGCGCTGGTTATGAGTGGCTGACAATGAGCCATAAACAGCAGATTTAATGCGAAATATGTACGTAGCCCTTTGGGACAGGCTACGTACCATCCGTCAATTACTCTAATACGCCGTCAGCTTTTAATTTAGAAACTAATGTCCGGCTCGTATTTGCATTCATGTCGCCCTCCATTGAAAAAGGATTCGCGAATGGAAATGCAAGTGCCATGGGTAACCACTGAACCATGGTCATGTGATCCTGCAGCTCGTAGCCATAGTTTTTGTCGGCCCGTTGAGCTTTTGCAACGATGTGTATCTTCGAAGTCACCCAAGAAGGAATTGTATATAAGCTAACTCCCGTGATGATCGCGGGTAACATCGCAGCCATGCTATTTTCATCAATGGCTTTGCCAGTTAACACCAGGTCTGCTTCATTAGCGGTGCTAACTAATATGCAACAGTTTGCGTTTTTAAGCGCTTCCTCGAAGTTCTTTTTATGTGTTTCGGCAATTTTTTCTTTTGTTTTTGCATCAATCACATTGTTGGTGGTTTCAAAAGTCCACGTATCATAAATTTTAATATTGCTATTGCTGGTAACTTTTAAGTCATTTGGGTTAACCGGTGCCAAGTTATTTCCTTTAAAGCCAGCGCAGCCTTGGAGGCTGGTACAGATCAATAATGCCAGGCAAATGGTTATTTTATTTTTCATGGTTATATCCTTGTAGATTTTTATTTTGGGTGAAGAATCCGGCACTGCCATAGATGATTGAACGTTTTGCCTCCTTTGTTATGAATTTGAATGAAGTAAAAGGCTCGTGGGTATCTTTAGGTCGATCTCCGGCCAGTAGAAATCCCCCGGCATGGTTTCTTCAACATGCAGCACTGCGAGCAGCGGTTTGTTTTTAAAGCGCGGAAAATCGTGATACGAGAGAAAGAATTTTTTATTGTGCGCTCTCAGCCAAATGCCGAGACTTGAGATGCGGGTGACTTCCACGTTGTCATTGTGCATGATTAATGCAGCCCTGAAGGTCCTATCTTACCGGCGTGTGTTGACTTGCCGAAATCCAATTCGCCTTGCCGCTGTGCGGCCATGTTTTGCATGACATAACCGCGCAGGCGGGTAATGACTTTATTCATCACGTCGACCGTTTGACCGAGTTGATCGAGTGTGAACAAGATCGTTTCCGGATCGACGGGCGGTGTTTTATTGCTGTCATCCATACAGTTACTCCCACCTGAACAACTGCAATTAATGTCGATACGCGATCGCTTGTTTTAGTAGCGCTGTTTTGCGTTCGCGTGCCGGCATTCCCCTTTCTATTTCACTCCCAGCTTAATGCGCCGCCGGTTTGATACTCGGTGACTCGCGTTTCGAAGAAATTTTTCTCCTTGCGCAGGTCCATGATTTCGCTCATCCACGGGAACGGGTTTTGTGCGCCGGGGAATTGTTCCGGTAAACCCAACTGTGAGAGGCGACGATTGGCGATGAAGTGCAGATAGTCTTCCATCATCGCCGCGTTCATGCCCAGTACGCCGCGCGGCATGGTGTCACGCGCGTAAGCGACTTCGATTTCGGTGCCTTCGATAATCATCTGTACCGCCTCGCGCTGAAACGCTTCGCTCCACAGATGCGGGTTTTCCAGTTTGATTTGGTTGATCATGTCGATGCCGAAATTCAGGTGCATCGATTCATCGCGCAGAATGTATTGGAATTGTTCGGCAACGCCGGTCATTTTGTTGCGGCGCCCCATCGATAGAATTTGGGTGAAACCGCAGTAGAAGAAGATGCCTTCGGTGACCGCATAAAAGCCGATCAGATTGCGCAGTAATTCCTGATCATTTTCGAAGGTGCCGGTTTTGAAGGTGGGGTCATTCAACGTGTGCGTGTGACTCAAGCTCCACGCGGCCTTTTTCGCAACCGATGGAATTTCGCGATACATGTTGAACACTTCGCCTTCGTCCATACCGAGCGATTCGACGCAGTATTGATACGCATGCGTGTGAATCGCTTCTTCAAAAGCCTGACGCAGCAAATACTGACGGCATTCCGGATTCGTGATCAGACGATAAATCGCGAGAACCAGGTTATTCGCAACGAGGCTGTCGGCCGTTGAGAAATAGCCGAGCGAGCGCATCACGATGCGGCGTTCGTCGTCGGTGAGACCATCCTGCGCACGCCAAGTGGCGACATCGGCGGTCATGTTGATTTCCTGCGGCATCCAGTGGTTCGCGCAGCCGTCGAGATATTTCTGCCACGCCCAATCGTATTTGAACGGCACCAGCTGATTCAGATCGGCGCGGCAGTTGATCATGCGCTTGTCGTCGACCTGCAGGCGCGCGGCGCCCATTTCCAAATCCTCAAGGCCGGCCGCCACGTCGAGATGCTCCACGGCAGCATGTGCGCGCGCGGCGATATCGGGATCGGCGACGACGGGTTGCGGCGCGATTTCAGACGCCTTTACCGCAGCGGCCTTTTCTTGCGCGGCGTTATCGGCATACACCGGTGCCGGTTCAGCTACAGCGGGTGCGGCAGTCGGTTCGATTTGCGTCGCATAAGTATTGGTTTTTACCGCAGTGGGAATTGACTCTTCGCTGTCGTATTCGTCCCAGCTCAACATAACTGCTCGCCTCTAAGTTGCTGCGTTAGATTTTTGTTTTGTGCCCTCTCCCGCGATGGGAGAGGGCGGTGCGTTACTGACACGCTTCGCAATCGGGATTGTCGATCGAGCACGCATTCGGCACTTCTGCTGCCTGCGTGAATGCTGCAGTGGTGCTGCTCGATGCGGCCGACACCGCGTTCAGCGAACCGGTGGTGATTGTCGATTTTTCGGTGCTGGTCGCCGATAGCGCGCGCAGGTAATACGTGGTTTTGAGGCCGCGATACCACGCCATGCGATAGGTGACATCGAGTTTCTTGCCCGATGCGCCGGCGATGTACAGGTTCAGCGATTGCGCCTGATCGATCCACTTTTGACGACGGCTGGCGGCATCGACCAGCCAGCGCGGTTCGATTTCGAACGCGGTCGCATACAGTGCTTTCAGATCGGCCGGAATGCGATCAATGCTCTGCACGCTGCCGTCGAAATATTTCAGATCGTTCACCATCACCGCATCCCACAGGCCGCGATTTTTCAAATCGTGGACCAGGTATGGGTTAACGACCGTGAATTCGCCCGACAGGTTCGATTTCACGTACAGGTTTTGATAAGTCGGCTCGATCGATTGCGAGGCGTCGGTGATGTTCGCGATTGTTGCGGTCGGCGCAATCGCCATCACGTTACTGTTGCGCATGCCTTTGGTTTTGACACGTTCGCGCATGCTGTTCCAGTCGAGTGTCTGGGAGCGATCGACGTCGATAAATTCTTCACCGCGCTGTTGCACCAGAATATCGACAGAATCGATCGGCAATACACCACGGCTCCACAGTGAGCCTTCATAAGTTGAATAACTGCCGCGCTCTTCCGCGAGTTCCGACGATGCCTGAATCGCGTAATAGCTGACCGCTTCCATCGAGCGATCGGCGAATTCAACCGCTGCATCCGATGCGTACGGAACGCGCAGCGTGTACAGCGCATCCTGGAAGCCCATGATGCCGAGGCCGACCGGGCGATGTTTCCAGTTCGAGTTTTTCGCCTGCGGTACCGCGTAGTAATTGATGTCGATAACGTTATCGAGCATGCGCACAGCGGTTTTGATCGTGCGTGCCAGTTTGGCGTGATCGAGTTTGCCGTCGATGATGTGCTGATTCAGGTTCACCGAGCCGAGGTTGCACACCGCAATCTCGTCTTTGTTCGTGTTCAGCGTGATCTCGGTGCACAGGTTCGAGCTGTGCACGACGCCGACGTGCTGCTGCGGGCTGCGCAGGTTGCATGGGTCTTTGAACGTGATCCACGGATGGCCGGTTTCGAACAGCATCGACAGCATCTTGCGCCACAGATCCTGCGCGCGAACTTTCTTGTGCAGCTTCAGTTTGCCTTCGGCGGCGAGTTGTTCGTAGTGCTCGTAGCGGTCTTCGAATGCGGTGCCGAACAGGTCGTGCAGATCGGGGGTATCGGCCGGCGAGAACAGCGTCCATTCACCGTCGGTGAACACGCGCTTCATGAACAGGTCGGGCACCCAGTTCGCGGTATTCATGTCGTGGGTGCGGCGGCGATCGTCGCCAGTGTTCTTGCGCAGCTCGAGGAATTCTTCGATGTCGAGGTGCCAGGTTTCCAGGTAGGCGCAGACCGCGCCTTTGCGCTTGCCGCCCTGGTTGACCGCGACCGCGGTATCGTTGACGACTTTCAGGAACGGCACCACGCCCTGCGATTTGCCGTTGGTGCCTTTGATGTACGAGCCGAGTGCGCGCACTGGGGTCCAGTCGTTGCCGAGACCGCCAGCCCATTTCGACAGCAGCGCGTTGTCGTGGATAGCACCGAAAATGCCGTCGAGATCGTCAGGTACCGTGGTCAGATAGCACGATGACAACTGCGGGCGCAGTGTGCCGGCGTTGAACAGCGTCGGCGTCGAGCTCATGTAATCGAAACTCGACAGCAGCGAATAGAATTCGATTGCGCGCGCGTTCTGGTCTTCCTCATTAATCGCCAGGCCCATCGCCACGCGCATGAAGAAAATCTGCGGCAGCTCGAAGCGGATCTCGTTGCTATGGATGAAGTAGCGGTCGTACAGCGTCTGCAGACCGAGATAGCCGAACAGGTGATCGCGCTCGGGCTTGAGAGCGGCGCCGAGGCGGACTAGATCGAAATCTTGCAGCCGCGCATCCAACAATTCGAGCTCAATGCCCTTGGCGATATAAGCCGCCAGCGCCTGCGGGTAAAACTCGGTCATGTCGGCCTGCGTCGCCAATTGAGCGATACCGAGGAAAGTGAGTGCTTCCGCACGCAGCTGGTCCAGCAGCAGTCGCGCGGTGACAAACGAATAATTGGGCTCTTGCTCGACCAGTACGCGCGCGGTAATCACCAGCGAAGTGCTCAGCTCGCCGATCGGCACGCCGTCGTACAGGTTTTTCAGTGCTTCGTTTAGCACCAGTTGCGCATCGACGCCCTCAAGACCGGTGCAGGCTTCGGCGACGATCGTTTCGAGGCGGCCCAGATCGAGGAATTCACGGCTGCCATCCTCCAGCGTGACGTGCAACGTCGGGTGGGCTTTCGCCGGCTGCGTGGCTGCTTTTGCGGCGCGCTGGCGGGCGTGTTCTTCGCGATAGATGACGTAGGAACGCGCGACTTTCTGTTCGCCGCTGCGCATCAGGCTCAATTCCACCTGATCCTGCACGTCTTCGATGTGGATGGTGCCGCCCGAAGGCATGCGCCGCTTGAAGGTCGCGCTGACCATCGCGGTCAGCTTGGCAACGGTCTCGTGAATGCGGGTCGATGCCGCTGCGGTACCGCCCTCCACCGCCAAAAAGGCTTTGGTGATGGCGACGGCGATTTTGCTGTCGTCATAGCTCACCACGGTGCCATTGCGTTTGATCACGCGGATCTGACCGGGCGCGGTGGCCTGGACGGCAGCGGGGGCTGTGTTGGGGTTTGGGTAAGAGGTAAGGGGGGTGGCGGAGGCGGTGGGTTCGGTATGCATGGGCTCTCCCAAAAAAAGCGCTATCTGTCTAGTTATTGCCCGGCAAAACCCAATATATAGGGGTTCGCAGAAAACGAGCTACAAGATAATGCGGTTAGGGGGCGAGCGCAACAGAATAAATAGGGGCAAGTCTTGTGGATAACATGTGCGTAAATAACGGAGTGGGTAAGCGCTAACCTCGAACTTTAGACCGCCCGCGCCACGGTAACGCGGCGCTGAGCAGTGAGGTGTTTAAATCAATAAATTATTACGAAAATCTATTTTAGTAACGGAAAGGTTATTGCTCGGTGAGCAAGAATTCGATGAGCGCTTTTTGCGAATGCAAGCGGTTTTCAGCTTCGTCCCAAATCACGCTGTGCGGATCCTCCATCAGCTCTGCGCTGATCTCTTCACCGCGATGTGCGGGCAGGCAGTGCATATAAAGCGCGTCACTCGCGGCCACCGTCAGCAACTCACGATTGAGCTGATAGCCGGCAAACGCACGCCGGCGCTCGTTGATTTCGTGCTCATGCCCCATCGACGCCCATACGTCGGTCGCCAATAGATGCGCACCGCGCGCGGCTTCTTTCGGATCGCGCACAATGGTGACGCGATCGCGGTTGGCGTTGACCAGATCCTCGCGCGGTTCAAAACCCTGTGGACAGGCGATGCGCAGCTCGAAATCGAACTGGCGCGCGGCCTGAATGTAGGTCTGGCACATGTTGTTGCCATCGCCGATCCAGGCGGCGACCTTGCCTTGAATGCTGCCGCGGTGCTCGATAAAGGTTTGAATATCCGCCAGCACCTGACACGGATGGAAGTCATCGGTCAGCGCGTTGATCACTGGCACGGTGGAGAAGGCGGCGAAGCGCTCGATCCGGCTGTGACCAAAGGTCCGCACCATGATGATATCGACCATCGCCGACATCACGCGGGCGCTGTCTTCAATCGGTTCGCCGCGGCCGAGTTGGGTGTCCTTCGGCGCGAGAAACATCGCGTGGCCGCCCATCTGCGCCATGCCGGCTTCGAAGGACACGCGGGTGCGGGTCGACGATTTTTCGAAAATCATGCCCAGCACATGATTCTTGAAGCGGTCGATGTAGCGACGCTCCCGATGTTCTTGTTTGAATTCGGCGGCGCGTTGCAGTACGCGGTTCAGTTCGGCCGGCGTTAGATCCAGCAGGGTCAAAAAATGTCTTACAGCCATGGGATGGCAGCGGCCGGGCTCGGCGGCGCAGCTCCTCTCTATTTAGGGTTGGTTTAAGCCGCTTGGCAGAAAGCCTCCACCAGCGGGCAAAGAATGTTCAGTAGTTGATCGCTATGCTCGCGCCGCCAGATCAACGGCGGCAACAGGCGCACGACCTTATCGTTGGTGACGTTAATAAGTAGCCCGTGGGCCAGCGCCTGCTTTACCAGCTCGGCGCAGGGCTTCGTCAACTCGATGCCGAGCATGAGCCCGGCACCGCGAATTTCTTTCACGCCGGCGATGGCGCTGAGACGCTGTTTCAACTGCGCAAGTAAGTATTCACCTTCATGCGCGGCATTCGCACACAGTTCCTCGCTTTCGATGGCGCGGACGACCGCGAGCCCGGCGGCACACGCCAGCGGGTTGCCTCCGAATGTGGAGCCATGATTGCCGGGTTGAAACAACTCGGCGGCTTCTCCGTATGCCAAACAGGCGCCGATTGGCATACCGCCGCCGAGACCCTTCGCGGTTGTCACGATATCGGGCAGTAGATCTTCGCGTTGATAAGCGAAATAGGTGCCGGTGCGTCCGTTACCGGTTTGTACTTCGTCGAGCATCAGCAGCCAGCCGCGCTGATCGCACAGCTCGCGCAGTTGTTTTAGGAAGCCGGCCGGCGGAATATGAATGCCACTTTCACCCTGTACCGGCTCCACCAGAATCGCCACTACGTCAGGATTATTGCGGCCAATCGTCCGCACTGCCTCGATATCGCCGAACGGAGCGCGCGTAAACCCGGCCACCAGCGGCTCGAAGCCTGCCTGAATTTTGCGACTGCCGGAGGCGGTCAGCGTTGCCATGGTGCGGCCGTGGAATGACTGCTCCATGACGATGATGGTCGGCCGATCGACATTCTTTTTGTGGCCGAACAGACGCGCGAGTTTGATTGCGGCTTCGTTCGCTTCCGCGCCAGAGTTACAAAAAAACACTTTCTGCATGCCAGAAATACGGCATAGCGCATCCGCCAGTTCGGTTTGACGTTGCACGCCATAAATATTGGAGGTGTGTATCAGCTTGGCAGCTTGTTGCTGAATGGCACTGACCAACTCGCGATGACCATGGCCCAGCGCATTCACGGCGACGCCGCTCAGGGCATCGAGATAGCGCTTGCCATCGGTATCGAACAGCCATACGCCTTCGCCGTGCTCAAATGTCACGGGTAATCTTCCATAGGTATTCATTAACGCAAGCTGCGCCATAGCGGGTGTGGTCTCGAAAACGCTGCCATCAAAAACGCAAAAAGGCAGCCCAAAGCTGCCCAACCGAATGCGCAATAGTATAGGCAATTCGAAGTGGCGGCAAATTAAGGCGCCTTCGCTTCGGGTCGTTAAACTTGAGCGCCTAACTCGGATTTATCAGGCAATCCGTGTACAATTTTTTCCTCGACAGTCCCTGGTAACGTTGAAGGTAGATGTATGGACGTTTTTGAAGTCATCAAAGAGCAACTCGCCGCGAACCCGATCATCCTTTATATGAAGGGCTCGCCCAACCAACCGCAATGTGGATTTTCGGCGCGCGCTTCGCAGGCACTGATGACCTGCGGCGAGCGTTTCGCTTATGTCGATATATTGTCCAACCCGGATATTCGCGCCAATTTGCCGAAATTCGGCAACTGGCCAACTTTTCCGCAGCTGTGGGTGAATGGCGAGTTGGTGGGCGGTTGCGACATCGTGTGCGAAATGCAAGAAAATGGTGAATTGCAGCCGCTTATCAAAGAGGCGGTCACCAAGGCGGTTAATCCGCAGTAGCTCATGTCTATTGAGTGCGCGCGGCGTAATGTATAACTGCTCCGCGCGTACGTGATAGCAGGATATTAAAGGAACTGAGTTCGCTCCATGGTTAGGAGGCCTTACGGAAATGGCAATCTATTGTGTGGTGTTTGAGTTACATCGGGACTCCGATGAATACCGCCAGTTTTTCAAGCATCTGGACATGCATCAGCAAACCCGCGTCTGCGCCACGTGCAGTTTGCTGTTTTCGCTCAATTCCGCGGATTCGATACGCAATTATCTCGGCAGTTTTATTTATTCGAACGATACATTATTTGTCGGCGAAATCGGCAGCCATTGGGCGTTGAACAAAAACTTTGAAGCAACCGAATGGTTGCGCGAGTTGCAATCGTTGCAGGAAGGGCGATATCAAGCGGCCGCGAAGGATGCGTCCTCGCATACATTGTCGCGTTAATTTTTCAATTGAATCCCACACGGAGGTGGTCATGCGTTTTTTTTCTACGATTTTTATCAGTTGTGTTTTTGTTTCGACAGCTGCGCCATTACAAGCGGCGGAATGGCGCGAGTGCGAAAAAGCGAAACTACAGCAGTTGCGTTTGACAGAGCGTGCCCGCACCTCGGCGCCAACAAAAACTCGCAGTAAACATCGACCAAGCGCAAATTCAACGCGCGCAACTGCCGACGATATCGACACTTGGTTGTGGAAAAATTGCCGCGAATATTCGTATGAGTTGCGCACGTTAGAGCAGCAGAGAATGTAATATTCTTCGAACACTTTCGCTGGAGTCGTCGATGTCAGTTCAGCCTGCGATATTTATTTCTCATGGTTCGCCGATGATAGCGCTCGAGCGCGATGGTGCTGTTATGGCCTGGCAGCAGCTGGCACAACGGCTCGATCGTCCGACGGCAATAGTTATTGTCTCCGCGCATTGGGAAACCGCCACTCCGCAGATTACTGCGGCCGCGCAACTACCGACTATTCATGATTTTGGTGGCTTTCCCGAAGCGTTGTATCTGTTGCAGTACCCTGCGCAGGGCGCGCCTGAACTGGCCGCGCAAATTGCAGAGCGTTTAATTGCAGCGGGTTTTGCAGCGCAATTAAATGCGCAACGCGGTCTCGATCATGGTGCGTGGATTCCGTTGCGCGCAATGTTTCCGGCGGCGGATATTCCTATCCTGCAGTTATCGCTGCAACCTCAACAAGGTCCCGAGTATCACTATCGCGTTGGCCGTGCACTCGCGCCATTACGGAAGCAAAATATTTTGCTGATTGGCTCCGGTGCGATTACGCACAATTTGCAGGACTGGATGTTGGCGGCGCGTGGCAATGCATCAGCGCTAGATTATGTGCCCGAATTTCAGCAATGGATTTACACCATGCTGCGCACAGGAAATATCGAGGCGCTGCTGAATTATCGCAGCGTTTCGAATTACGGCCGTCGCGCGCATCCGAGCGAAGAACACTTATTGCCATTGTTCGTTGCATTGGGTGGCGCGGGCATCAACGCTGATGTTGTTCGTGAGTACGACTCGATTGCCGATGGCGCGTTGGGTATGGATGTTTATCGGTTCGAATAAACGCATGCAGGCGTAACGTGTTATCGACGTCACTTATTATTGGCAAGTTGCTGTTCGATTTCGCGTAACGTCTGCGCAAAAATCGCTTGTTGTTCCCCGCCCAAAGCGACGGCATGTTGCGCGACGATTAATGCGTCGCGAAATTTCTTTTGCCGCGCCAGCGTATCCGCAAGATTATTGAAAGCCACCGCCGCATCCGGATGTGTTTGTGTCGCACGGCGAAATGCATTTTCGGCAGATGCAAAATCACCGAGCGCATAGGCCGTGTTGCCGAGCCCCATCTGCGCGCCGAGTTCTTCTGGCCAATGTTGTATTGCTGCGGTGTACGAGGCGCGTGCCGCGATCAATTGTCCCGTTTGCTCCAGTGCGAGCGCGGACTCCAAATAGTTCTGAGCGGTGGCAGTTTGCGGAACTTGATCGGGAGCGATGACCAGCAGCGCCCAGTAATTGCCACGCGCCCAGGTTCGTTCGAATGTGGTGAACGGCAGTACCTGTCGTTGCTCGGGACCCGAGCGCAAAATAATTTCACCGCGAGGTAAGTCGTAACCGATGGCGACGGCGAAGTGCCACACCGGATACCAGTTAAATGAAAGATTTTGAAAGACCACGACCGCGTGACCGCTCGCAATCTCGCTAAGTAAATCCGTTAGATGCGGTGCCAATGGATACGCGAGAAAACCATTGCGTCGCGATGCGGCAAGCATTTCTACCTGCAGGCTGCCGCTTTTTCCCGGTAGATAAACCTGCGGCTGCAATTGCTCGGGCGCTATGTTTTTGCCGGCGGCGCCGAATGCCATCGCCAGCGATGCCGGTCCACATTGATGGGTATCCTGCGCGAAATACGGCACTGAATTAAGTTCAATATATGGAGGTAGCGTTGGTGGTTGCACGCGCAGCGCAGCGGTTTGCGGCGGTGTTGCGCAGCCCTGCAATAAAAGCGCGCCGACCAAAAATAAAATGCCCGCTAGACAGCGGGCACTCGATCTTATCGTTGAGCTGTTCCCGATCACTTAACGCACCGGGCGCGTGAACGGAAATACCTTGGTTAAACCGAGAATATCGGTGATCAACAGAATAATAAATACCGTGAACAGGATACCGAGAATGTCGCCGCCAGCGGGCAGTTTGTCGAGTTGGTCGGCAACGGTTTGCACTTCGTTATCGGTCATCGCATCGACGCGGGTCAGCGCCACGTTGGCATCCACGCCTTGTTTTTGCAGCATGCCACGTACATCTTCGCGCTGCAGGAAGCCGCGAATGCGATCGCGATTTTGCGCCGATTGCGCGCTCGAAATAATTTGCTCGGAGCCGATCATCGCCGCATGTACTGGCGCGACCGGCAGCCAGATCGAGAGCAGGGCGAGCAGCAAAGTCCAACTAGTGCGACGCAGCATTTGAGTTTTCATGGCGGTATTCCTTCGTTGGATGAATTTTTGGAGGCCGGGGTTTAAGCAATCTAGCGGCTCGAATATATCCCACCGCATTTTTGCTGGCAATTTGTCGGCATGTCCTGCGGCGGCAGAAAACGGTGTCGCGACAATTGTCGCTGCCAGTAGACTTGATTCAATTTTCCTATTGAAGTGCTTGGGTGATGCGAACGCATTTGGATATTTTTTGCGCGGTGATCGATAACTACGGCGACGCCGGCGTGTGCTGGCGGCTGGCGCGTCAGCTCGCTGCCGAATTTGGGTTGAGCGTGCGGCTGTGGATCGACGATTTAACGGTGTTGCAACCAATGCATCCGGCGTTGCGGCTCGATTGCGAACAGCAAATCGTCGCAAATGTGCGCGTGTGTCATTGGCACGTAGCGAGTTCTTATGACGAACCAGCTGATGTTGTCATCGAGGCGTTCGGTTGCGAATTGCCGGCGAATTATGTTGCGGCGATGGTGAAATGTTCGCGACGACCGATATGGATCAATCTCGAATATTTGAGCGCTGAATCCTGGGTTAAGGATTGCCACGCATTACCGTCGCCGCAAGCCAACGGCCTGGTCAAATATTTTTTCTTTCCCGGCTTTGCGCCAAACACCGGTGGCCTACTGAAGGAGCGTCATCTGCTGCACGAGCGGCGTGCATTTCAGGCGGATACCGAGGCTCAGCTTTTATTTCTAGCGCGCTTGGGTATTGACCGTCCCGCCAACGCATTGCTGTTCTCGCTGTTTGCGTACGAGCACGCGCCAGTGTCGGAGTTGTTCGATGCCTTGATGAATAGTCCGGTGCCGGTTATCTGCGTGATTCCCGAAGGTAGAGTTGTGCGCGCCGCGGCGAGTTATTTCGATACGGCAAAATGGGTTACGGGGGCGCGTCATCAGCGCGGCGCACTGACCGCGATAACTGTGCCGTTCATGGCCCAGGATGAGTACGACCGGCTGCTGTGGTGCTGCGATTTAAATTGCGTGCGCGGTGAAGATTCTTTCGTGCGAGCCCAGTGGGCCGGGCGACCGTTCCTGTGGCAGATTTATCCGCAACAGGATGGCGCGCATTGGCCAAAGCTCGATGCGTTCCTCGCGTTGTATCAGGTATCGTTGCCGCCATCTGTCGCCGCGGCACTGATGGCGACATGGCATGCATGGAACGGCGATGGTGCAATGGGCTCGCCAATAGCAGATTTAATGCGTGTGCTGCCGACGCTGCAAACACACGCCGAGCAGTGGTGCGAGAAGCTCGATCGCGAGACCAATCTAGCTGCAGCGCTGGCGCAATTTTGCGCAAATCAGGTATAGTGCGCGCGTTTTTCAACAGCAGCTTTTCTCAGTAGTCATTTTTTCTGGTATCTCCCTCTCTCTGGTATCTCTCTATGAAAACCGCTCAAGAACTCCGTGCTGGCAATGTCGTCAATCTGAATGGTTCACCCTGGGTTGTGGTAAAGGCCGAGTACAACAAATCCGGCCGCAACTCTGCCGTGGTGAAAACCAAAATGAAGAATCTGCTCAGCGGCGGCATGTCCGAGAGCGTGTACAAGGCCGACGACAAATTCGATCCGGTCATGCTTGAGCGCAAAGAAGTGACGTATTCCTACTTTGCCGATCCGTTGTATGTGTTCGTTGATGCCGACTACAACCCGTACGAAGTCGAAGCCGAAAACCTCGGCGATGTCATCAACTTCATCGAAGACGGCATGATTGATGTCTGTGAAGCAGTGTTTTACGACGGCAAGGCAATTTCAGTGGAATTGCCGACCACCATCGTGCGCGAAATTGCTTACACCGAACCCGCTGTGCGCGGCGATACCTCAGGCAAGGTAATGAAAACTGCGCGTCTGACTAACGGTTTCGAGTTGCAGGTTTCGGGTTTTTGCGAAATTGGCGATTCGGTCGAAATCGATACGCGTACCGGCGAATACAAAAGCCGCATCAAGGGGTAATTGCCCCTCGATAAAAAAAGGCCCTCCCGGGCCTTTTTTTATGCATACGAGTCAGGCTTTTGCTGTCAGTGGCATCGCATCGAAATTGATGCCGGCCCAGCCGTGGCGCAGGAACGTGCGGATATTGGCGTGATCGCTACCGTCGGGAGTGCTCGCTACATCGCGATAAAATTGGCCGAAGCAGGCGAGCGTTTCTGCCTCGCTCAATTGATGCAGTTGCGCAAACGCAAACACGCGGCACGAGCCTTCGTTGGTGCCAGCAGCATTATCGATACGATCGGTGCCGACGCCGTTATGAAATCGCGTCGGCCGGTATTCGTAATGGCTGTTGATGGTGGCGATCACGTGCTGGAAATCGACTGAGTTCGGAGTGCTGCGAATGTGCTGTATCAGCTCGGCGATGGTCATGGGATCTCGATAGGTGATGGCGATGAGCGGGGCTGCGCATAATAGCGAGGTCTTCGCATCGGCGTAATTGCTCCCACTCCAGCAAAATCGGTTTTGCTATTATCCGCCCATTTTCCGCAGAGGCTGACCATGTCGATCGATCTGGCGTTATTGCGCGCACTGGCCGATGGCGAATTCCATTCAGGCGAGGAGCTTGGTGCACTGTTCGGCATCAGCCGCGCGGCCATTTGGAAGCAGCTGCAAAAACTTGAGGAGGCAGTGGGGGTGTGCTGCGAATCCATCAAGGGCAAAGGCTATCGGTTGGTGGGTGGCATTGAATTGCTCGATGCGCAGCTTATCCAGGCATCACTTCCCGAGCCTGTTCGGTCGCTGCTGAGTTCGCTGACAGTATTGGTCGATACCGATTCGACCAACCGCGAGGCAATGCAATTGGTCCAGTCGACATTGCCGGCACGCGGTCATGTCGTGATGGCTGAGCGTCAGCTGGCCGGGCGCGGTCGGCGCGGCCGGCCGTGGGTTAGCCCGTTCGCGCGCAACCTGTATTTTTCGGCGACCTGGGAGTTTGATGCAGGTGCGGCGGCGCTGGAAGGGCTGAGTCTGGCGGTCGGGGTTGCCGTGACGCGAGCGCTGCGAGCCGTCGGCGTGCCCGGTGTTGGTCTCAAGTGGCCCAACGATGTCATCGCCAACAATGGCAAGCTCGCGGGCATTCTGTTGGAAATGACCGGCGATGCTGCCGGACGCTGTCAGGTCATTATTGGGATCGGCATCAATGTGGCGATGGCGGGTGCGGCGGAAGCAGCGGCCATCGATCAGCAATGGACTGACGCCAGTAGCGCCGCCGGCAAACCAATCTCGCGCAACGTGTTGGCTGCCGCACTGATCGGTGAGTTGTTGCCGCTGCTGACCGAGTTTGAGCGCAGTGGCTTGGCGCGTTTTCGCGAGGAGTGGCTGGCACTCGATATCGCTCGGGGTAAGTCGATCGCGCTGCTCTTTGGCGATCAGCATATTTTTGGAACGGCGGCGGGTGTTGACGACACCGGTGCGCTCATTATCGAGACCGCGCAAGGGCTGCAGCGTTTTCATGGCGGTGAAGTCAGCATGAGATTGCAGCAATGATCCTTGAGCTCGATCTCGGCAATACGCGCGGCAAGTGGCGCATGGTGGACCACCAGGGCGCGTTGCAAATATCCGGCACTGGCCACGTCGATGAATGGATTGACGGCAATATGCCGGTGGCGTGGAGAGGCATTAAGCGTGTGCGCGCCGGGTCGGTATTGAGTTCGGCCAAGAATGCTGCGTTGGCAGATCGATTGCAGGCGCTGCTCCATCTTCGAGTCGAGTTTGCGGTTGCGACAGCGAGTTGCGCCGGCGTTCGCAACGCCTACGTAGACCCCAGGCGACTCGGTGTCGATCGATGGTTGGCATTGATCGCAGCCTATCGCTCGCAACAGGCCGCTGTGCTGGTGATCGACGCGGGTTCCGCGCTGACGGTTGATGCGGTCGATGCCGATGGAAATCATCTGGGCGGCTATATTGTGCCTGGCGCTCGTTTGATGGAGCGGGCGTTGCTGGAGGGCACTGATCGCGTTCGGTTTGAGAGCGGCGCGGCCGACGGCTTTGACTTGGGTGCTGACACCGGCAGCTGCGTGCATAACGGCATCGCCGCTGCGCAGTGCGGAGCCATGCTGGTGGCGCTGGAGGTGGTGGAGGCTCGGCTCGGCTATAAACCAGCACTGATCATCAGTGGTGGGTGGAGTGAGCTGGCGCAAAAATATCTGGCCAAGTTGGGTGTTGCCAACGTAATCATGGCGCCCGATCTGGTGCTCGATGGATTGCGGTGGGTGCTGCCCGAATAATTCTTCGTACTTTTTATATATGCCCAATCGCGTGGTCGTCGACCATGCTCAGGATGAGATTGTATGTTGCGTTGGTTGGTAATTGGACTCCTGTTGTGCAATGCCATTTATTTCGTTTGGGAGCGCAACGCTCAAGACGATAACGGGGCCGCGCAGAGCGGAGCGCCGGCGGGCAATGCCGGTGAAAAGCTGGCGTTGCTGTCAGACGCGTCGGGAGTTGGAGCGGCCTCGGTTAAGTCTTCTGAGGCGAGAGCAAACGAAGCGCCGCCGGTGCCGATTTGTCACATGATCGGCCCCTTTAAAGAAAGGATCAGCGCGAATCAGGTACGCGAGCGCTTGAATGCGCTCGACATCGCGGTCAACAGTTATCAAATCAGTATCCCGGACAAGCCCGATTATTGGGTGCATCTCGGGCCAATGCGTTCGCGCAAAGAGGCGCTTGACCTGCTCCGTGAGCTGCAGGCTAAGAGCATCGACAGTTTCTTGATTACCGAAGGGGAGCTGGTGAATGGGATTTCGCTCGGCTTTTTTACCAAGGAAGAGCTTGCGCAGGCGGTGCTGAAGCAGCGCCGCGAGCTGGGCTACGACGCCAAACTGCGCGCGGTGCCGCGCTTTTCCAAGGAAATTTGGGAGGTGTTCGCCGACGACCAGTACGCGAAATTATCCGATGAACTCTGGCGCCAAATCAAAGCTGGAACCCAAGGTTTGGAACTCCGCAAAAACTCCTGTGATTTGATTGCCTCGGCTGAAAAGTTGGACTAGAATGCGCACCCTCTTACGGCGCCCGGATGGTCGGATCGTTGTAATGAGTCGGCAGTTATGTAAGGCCGCTGGTGTAGCTCAGTAGGTAGAGCAGCTGACTTGTAATCAGCCGGTCGGGGGTTCGATTCCTCTCGCCAGCTCCAAATTGTTAGTACTTACGTGGACTTAGCGCTTTTTGAGTCGGCCCTTTTTGGTTGACAAGCTCGGGTGCCGTAAGCAGAATAGCCCGCTTTCTGCGGTGGGGTTCCCGAGCGGCCAAAGGGATCAGACTGTAAATCTGACGCGCGAGCTTCGCTGGTTCGAATCCAGCCCCCACCACCATTTTCGCCATCGTGACGGCAGGTAGAAAGAGTTCGGCGGGTATAGTTCAGTGGTAGAACCTCAGCCTTCCAAGCTGATGATGCGGGTTCGATTCCCGCTACCCGCTCCATGCACGTAGCGGCGACGACGGGCTAGAGGTGGTTTTACAGTGTCGCTCATGTAGCTCAGTCGGTAGAGCACATCCTTGGTAAGGATGAGGTCACCGGTTCAATTCCGGTCATGAGCTCCAGTTTTGTTGGCGTAAGTCGTTAACGGCTTACGCTTGATTTCGTTTAAACGCCCGGCTGGGAGATAAAGTGCCATGGCTAAGGAAAAATTTGAGCGTATCAAGCCCCACGTGAACGTGGGCACGATTGGTCACGTCGACCATGGTAAGACGACCTTGACGGCGGCGCTGACGCGCGTCTGTGCAGAAACCTGGGGCGGCACCGTCCGTGCATTCGACCAGATCGACAATGCACCGGAAGAGCGCGAGCGCGGTATTACGATTAATACCTCGCACGTGGAATATGAATCGTCTGTGCGCCACTACGCCCATGTCGACTGCCCGGGTCACGCCGACTATGTGAAGAACATGATCACCGGCGCTGCGCAAATGGACGGCGCGATCCTGGTGTGTTCGGCGGCTGACGGCCCCATGCCGCAAACGCGCGAACACATCCTGCTGTCGCGTCAGGTCGGCGTACCGTACATCGTCGTATTCATGAACAAAGCCGACATGGTCGACGACGCCGAGCTGCTTGAGCTGGTTGAAATGGAAATTCGCGAACTGCTCAGCGCCTACGACTTCCCGGGCGACGACACCCCGATCATCATCGGCTCCGCGCTGATGGCGCTCGAAGGCAAAGACGACAACGGCATGGGCACCAGCGCGGTCAAAAAGCTGGTGGAAACCCTGGACGTCTATATCCCTGAGCCTGAGCGCGCAATCGACCAACCGTTCCTGATGCCGATTGAAGATGTGTTCTCGATCTCGGGTCGCGGCACTGTGGTCACCGGTCGCGTCGAGCGCGGTATTGTCAAAGTCGGTGAAGAAGTGGAAATCGTCGGTATCAAAGATACCGTCAAGACCACCGTCACCGGCGTGGAAATGTTCCGCAAACTGCTCGATGAAGGGCGTGCCGGTGAGAACGTCGGCGCGCTGCTGCGCGGCACCAAGCGCGAAGACGTCGAGCGTGGTCAAGTGCTGGCGAAGCCGGGCTCGATCAAGCCGCACACCAAGTTTGTCGCCGAAGTGTACGTCCTGACCAAGGAAGAGGGCGGTCGTCATACGCCGTTCTTCCAGGGCTACCGTCCGCAGTTTTACTTCCGCACCACCGACGTCACAGGTGCGTGTGAGCTGCCGGAAGGCACCGAGATGGTAATGCCGGGCGACAACATTCAGATGGTAGTGACATTGATCAACCCGATCGCGATGGAAGATGGCTTGCGCTTCGCGATCCGCGAAGGCGGCCGTACCGTCGGCGCCGGTGTCGTCGCTAAAATCGTCGCTTAATAGATACAGGTAGTAATAGATAAAAGGCCAGTAGTTCAATTGGTAGAGCACCGGTCTCCAAAACCGGGGGTTGGGGGTTCGAGTCCCTCCTGGCCTGCCAAAACCCAACATCTCTTCGCCGCGACAAGTGCCGTGGTGGGGAGGTGTTTTGTGTTTGGTCGAAATACTGAGAGTTTTGGATTTACTAGCGGATCAGCGCCGTAACGTATGAATAGCAAAATAGAAGCGGGAAGTAATCGCCTCGACAGCGTCAAGTGGTTCGTTGTCGCGGTGCTGATCACTGCAGGTGTCGGCGGCAACGTTTATTTCGGCGGCCAATCGCTGTTGTATCGCGTGATCGCACTGCTCGTGTTGGCGGTAGCCGCGGTTGCGGTTGCATTGCAGACGACGAAGGGCATCGAGTTCTGGAAGCTCGCCAAAGAGGCGCGAGTCGAAATCAGGAAAGTGGTATGGCCAACGCGTCAAGAAGCCACACAAACTACTTTGATCGTCTTTGCATTCGTACTGGTTATGGCGTTGATCTTGTGGGGCCTGGACACGCTGGTCGGCTGGGCCGCTTCACGTATCTTAGGTTTGGGTTAAGGGGAGCAAGATGGCTAAGCGCTGGTACGTAGTGCATGCCTATTCCGGCTTTGAAAAGAAAGTCGCGAGCTCTCTCAAGGAGCGCGTTGAGCTGCACGGAATGCAGGAAAAATTCGGTGATGTGCTAGTCCCGACCGAAGAGGTCGTGGAAATGCGCTCTGGTCAGAAGCGCAAAAGCGAGCGCAAATTCTTCCCGGGCTATGTGCTGGTACAGATGGAGCTCGACGACGATACCTGGCATTTGGTTAAAGAAACGCCGCGAGTGATGGGCTTTATCGGCGGCAAAGCTGATAAACCGGCGCCGATTACCGATGCTGAAGCCGATGCAATTTTGCAGCGCGTCCAATCGGGCGATAAACCCAGGCCGAAAACGATTTTCGAGCCGGGCGAAATGGTACGCGTCATCGACGGACCGTTTAACGATTTCAATGGTGTGGTTGAGGAAGTCAACTACGAGAAGAGTCGCTTGCAGGTGGCGGTGCTGATTTTTGGGCGCTCGACACCAGTAGAGCTGGAGTTCGGTCAGGTCGAAAAAGCCTGATTTTTCGTTAATGCGAATCACTTGATTCGCGGGGAGCCCGCTGCCGGCACTTGTCGATGGCGCGCGTTAACTACCCAACGTGGAGAAATTTCATGGCTAAGAAAGTCCAGGCCTATATCAAGCTGCAGGTTGCTGCAGGCAAGGCCAATCCCAGTCCGCCCGTTGGCCCTGCACTCGGCCAGCATGGCGTGAACATCATGGAATTCTGTAAGGCGTTTAATGCGCAGACGCAGAGCATGGAAGTCGGTATGCCGCTACCGGTGGTAATCACCGTGTACTCGGATCGTAGCTTTACATTCGTTACCAAAACCCCGCCCGCCACTTATCTGCTGAAGAAAGCTGCAGGTATCACTTCCGGTTCGAGTACTCCGAACACGAAGAAAGTGGGCAAGGTAACCCGTGCGCAGCTCGAAGAAATCGCAAAATTGAAAATGCCGGATTTGACCGCAGCTGATATGGACGCCGCTGTGCGTACCATCGCAGGCAGTGCGCGTTCCGCTGGTCTCGAAGTGGAGGGCGTGTGAGATGGCCAAGTTGAGCAAACGTCAAAAACTGATTCGTGAAAAAGTGCAGCCTGGCAAGCAATACGCTATTGCCGATGCCGTTGCACTGTTGAAAGAGCTGTCGACTGTTAAATTCACTGAGAGCGTCGACGTCGCGGTGAATCTCGGTATCGATGCGCGTAAATCCGATCAAGTGGTGCGTGGCGCCACCACATTGCCTCACGGTACGGGTAGCACGGTTCGCGTTGCTGTGTTCACGCAGGGCGCGAACGTCGAGAAAGCGAAAGCAGCGGGTGCCGATCTGGTCGGTATGGATGATCTCGCCGAACAGGTTAAAGCAGGCAACATGCCGTTCGATGTCGTTATCGCGACTCCGGATGCAATGCGTGTGGTCGGTCAGCTCGGCCAGATCCTTGGTCCGCGCGGTCTGATGCCGAATCCGAAAACCGGCACCGTTACGCCGGATGTCGAAACCGCGGTACGCAATGCGAAAGCCGGTCAGGTACGGTTCCGTGCCGACAAGAACGGCATCGTGCATGGCGCGATCGGCAAAGTGACGTTCGACTTGAACTCGATCAAAGAAAACCTTGAGGCGCTGTTAGGTGATCTGAAGCGCGCCAAGCCGCCTACGTCGAAAGGCATTTATCTGAAGAAAATCACGCTCTCGAGCACCATGGGCCCGGGAATCGTGATCGATCAGACAAGCCTCGAAGGTTAATAAGATTTCGATTGCCGAGGCCGTATAGGCCGACGCAGTCACTGCGACGACACGGCTGTTGTCGCAGACGAGCTTTGGAGTCTTTGGACAGGCTCTTTCGAGACCGAGCCGAAGGCTGTCAAAGACCGTAGGTATCGAGTGCCCGCAGGCTTTAGCGCGGGCTTCGATCTAAGCTCTCGGCCTGTTTAGCGTTAGCGAAAGCAGGTGGAGTGCCTACGCAGATGGTGGATTGGATTGTCACCGAATGGTGGTGTCGTGGCTGCCCTTATAGGGCGAAGCGATACCGAATCAATACTAAATCCGGGAGTTAATCCAGTGGCTTTAGGACTCGAAGACAAAAAGGCCATCGTTGCCGACGTTAGCGAGACTGCCGCCCAAGCGCTTTCCCTGGTGATCGCCGACGCGCGCGGCTGCACCGTGGGTCAGATGACGCAACTCCGCAAACTGGCGCGTGAAGCCAACGTATATCTGCGTGTCGTACGCAATACGCTGGCTCGTCGCGCAGTTGAAGGGACCGATTTCGAATGTGCCCAGCCGGCTTTCAAAGGCCCGTCGCTGCTGGCGTTTTCGATGGAGGATCCGGGAGCTGCCGCCCGCATTTTCAAAGATTTCGCGAAAGCTAACGAAAAATTTGAAGTGAAGGCACTGGCGGTTGGCAAGCAATTGCTTGGCGCCGAGCAAATCGATCGACTGGCGACCCTGCCGACACGCGAGCAAGCCCTTGGCTTACTGGCGGGTATTCTGCAGGCGCCGATCGCGAAATTCGCTCGTACGCTCAACGAAGTTCCGAGCGGTGTGGCGCGCGCGATTGCAGCAGTACGCGATCAGAAAGCAGCGTAACGATTGGTTTTCAACAAGTTTATTTAATTATCAGGAGTTAAATCATGGCTCTGTCCAAAGACGATATTTTGAATGCAATCTCTGAAATGTCCGTAATGGATCTGGTAGATCTGATCAAGGGCATCGAAGATAAGTTTGGCGTTTCTGCTGCAGCTCCGGTCGCTGCTGCTGCCCCGGCGGCGGCTGCTGCTCCGGTAGCGGAAGAGAAAACCGAGTTCAACATCGTGTTGACCGCTGCTGGCGCAAACAAAGTCAGCGTGATCAAGGTAGTGCGCGAATTGACTGGCCTCGGCTTGAAAGAAGCCAAAGCAGTGGTCGACGGTGCACCGGGCACGGTAAAAGAAGGCGTTTCGAAGGCGGAAGCCGACGAAGGCAAGAAAAAGCTGGAAGAAGCTGGCGCTTCTGTCGAACTCAAATAATCGAGTTTTGCAGATCGGCGTCGCTAACGCTGAACAAAGGCTGGCGGGTTTTACCTGCCGGCCTTTTGCTGTTTACGCAACCTTTATTGTTTAAACAGAGAGTTTATTGCGGTTGTCCGAATCAATAGTGGTTGGGCAGCTGGATGTCTCCGTATCGCATCTCGATGCGGCAGGCGCGGAATATCAAGTCAGGAAACAGGCTGGGGAGTACTGATGGCTTACTCGTACACTGAGAAAAAACGTATTCGCAAGGATTTCGGCAAGCTGCCGAGCATCATGGAGGTTCCATATCTCCTGGCGATACAGCTGGATTCCTACACCAAATTTACGCAGCAGGATCTGTCGCCGCGCGAACGCGCCGACATTGGTTTGCACGCTGCGTTTAAATCGGTGTTTCCAATTGTTTCCTATTCGGGCAATGCTGCCCTCGAATATGTGGATTACGCGCTGGGTCAGCCGGCGTTTGACGTCAGCGAGTGTCAGCTGCGCGGGGTGACTTACGCGGTGCCATTGCGCGTGCGCGTGCGCCTCATTATTTATGATCGCGAGTCCTCTCAGAAAGCCATCAAGGACATTAAAGAGCAGGAAGTCTACATGGGGGAAATTCCCCTGATGACCGAGAACGGTACCTTCGTTATCAATGGTACCGAGCGCGTCATCGTGTCGCAGCTGCATCGTTCGCCCGGCGTGTTCTTCGATCACGACAAGGGCAAGACGCACTCGTCCGGCAAGCTGCTGTATTCCGCACGCATTATTCCTTACCGTGGTTCATGGCTCGATTTCGAGTTTGATCCGAAGGATATGGTGTATGTGCGTATCGATCGCCGCCGCAAGTTGCCAGCGACGATCCTGCTACGCGCGCTCGGCTATAACGCCGAGCAAGTGCTCGATATGTTCTATGAGGTCAACACCTTCCATGCGGATGGTGAGGGCAAATACATCGTCGATCTGGTTCCGGATCGTCTGCGCGGTGAAATCGCGACGTTCGATATTTGCGAAAAAGACGGCACTGTTATCGTCGAATCTGGCCGTCGGATTACTGCGCGCCATATTCGTCAGATTGCCAAAGCCAAGCTGACTCATCTTGTCGTACCGGCGGAATACCTGGTTGGTCGTTCGCTGGCGAAGGATGTTGTCAATCAGAAAACCGGCGAAGTGCTGTTCGAGTGCAATGCCGAAATCACCGCCGACATGTTGAAAAAGCTCGACGAAGCCGGCATCAAAACCATCGAGACGATTTACACCAACGAGCTCGATTGCGGTGCGTTCGTCAGTCACACGCTTCGCATTGATCCGACCCGCACGCAATTGGATGCGTTGGTCGAAATCTATCGCATGATGCGTCCCGGCGAGCCGCCGACCAAAGAATCAGCAGAAAATCTGTTCCAGAATTTATTCTTCTCGGCGGAGCGTTACGATCTGTCAGGCGTCGGCCGGATGAAATTCAATCGCCGCCTAGGCCGCGAAGCCATTGTTGGCGAGGGCACGCTGTCGAAGCAGGACATCGTCGACGTGCTGAAACAGCTGGTCGACATCCGCAACGGTAAAGGCATCGTCGATGACATCGACCATCTCGGCAACCGCCGTGTGCGTTCGGTCGGCGAAATGGCGGAGAACCAGTTCCGCGTCGGTCTCGTCCGCGTCGAGCGCGCTGTTAAAGAGCGTCTGTCGATGGCCGAAAGCGAAGGTCTGATGCCGCAAGATTTGATTAACGCCAAACCGGTCGCGGCGGCGGTAAAAGAATTCTTCGGTTCGAGCCAGCTGTCACAGTTCATGGATCAGAACAACCCGCTGTCAGAAATCACACATAAGCGTCGTGTTTCCGCGCTCGGCCCAGGCGGTCTGACCCGCGAGCGCGCTGGCTTCGAAGTGCGTGACGTGCACCCGACTCATTACGGTCGCGTATGTCCGATCGAAACGCCGGAAGGCCCGAACATCGGTCTGATCAACTCGCTCGCTACCTTTGCACGCACCAACGATTACGGCTTTATCGAGAGCCCTTATCGCAAAGTGGTCGACGGCAAGGTAACCGATGAAATCGAGTTTATCTCGGCGATCAATGAATCGGATTATGTCGTTGCACAGGCGTCGGCAACCGTCGATAGCAAAGGTCACCTGACTGAAGATCTGGTCGCGGTGCGTTATCTGAACGAATTCACCGTCAAGCAGCCAAGCGAAGTCCAATACATGGACGTGTCGCCGAAGCAGGTGGTCTCGGTCGCTGCATCGCTGATTCCATTCCTGGAACACGATGACGCCAATCGCGCGTTGATGGGTTCCAACATGCAACGGCAGGCGGTGCCGACACTGATTTCCCAGAAGCCGCTGGTCGGAACCGGTATGGAGCGCGCAGTAGCGCGTGACTCCGGCGTATGCGTAGTGGCGCGTCGCGGCGGTGTGGTGGACATGGTGGATTCCGCGCGTATCGTTGTTCGCATCAATGAGAGCGAAGTGGCTCCGGGTCAGGCGCCGGTCGATATCTACAACCTGATCAAATACACGCGTTCTAACCAGAACACCTGTATCAATCAGCGGCCGTTCGTACAGGCAGGCGATACCGTCGGCAAGGGTGACATTCTCGCGGACGGTCCAAGTACTGACCTAGGTGAACTTGCGCTCGGACAGAACATGCGCATCGCCTTCATGCCGTGGAACGGTTACAACTTCGAAGATTCGATTCTGTTGTCCGAACGCGTCGTTCGTGAAGATCGTTTTACCACGATCCATATTCAAGAATTGACCTGCATCGCCCGCGATACCAAGCTCGGCCCAGAGGAAATCACCGCGGATATCCCGAATGTCGGCGAAGGCGCACTGGCGAAGTTGGATGAAGCCGGCATCGTCTACATCGGCGCTGAAGTCAACGCCGGCGATATCCTGGTTGGTAAAGTGACGCCGAAAGGCGAAACCCAGCTGACGCCGGAAGAAAAACTGCTGCGCGCGATCTTCGGCGAGAAGGCATCCGACGTGAAAGATACGTCGCTGCGTGTTCCGTCCGGTACCAAGGGCACCGTTATCGACGTGCAGGTGTTCACACGCGATGGTCTGGAGAAAGATCAGCGCGCACTTGAAATCGAAAAAATGCAGCTCGATCAGTACCGCAAGGATCTGAACGAGGAATACCGCATCGTCGAGGAAGCGACAGTCGCGCGCCTGCAGAACGCGTTGCTCGGTCAGAAAGTGGTGAGCGGCGCCGGCTTGAAGAAAGGTGTCGAGCTAACCACCGACGTGCTTGCGAGTCTGGAGAAAGATCAGTGGTTCAAACTGCGTCTTGCTGATGATGGTCTGAATGCGTTGATCGAAGATGGCGACAAGCAGTTAACCGAACAGCGTCGTCTGCTCGAAGAACGTTTCGAAATCAAGAAACGCAAACTGCAGAGCGGCGATGATCTGGCGCCCGGCGTGCTCAAAATCGTCAAGGTTTACCTTGCTATCAAGCGCCGCGTACAGCCGGGCGACAAGATGGCCGGTCGTCACGGTAACAAGGGTGTTATCTCTGTGATCATGCCGGTTGAAGATATGCCGTTCGATAAGAATGGCGAGCCGGTTGACATCGTACTGAACCCACTCGGTGTGCCGTCGCGGATGAACGTCGGTCAGATCCTCGAAACTCACCTCGGGATGGCGGCGAAAGGCTTGGGCGAGAAAATCGACCGCATGCTCAAAGAGCAGCGCAAGATTGCCGAGATTCGTCATTTCCTCGATCAGATCTACAACAAAACCGGCGAAGGTCGCAAAGAAGAACTCAAATCGCTGTCCGATCAGGAAGTGCTTGAGCTCGCATCCAACCTGCGTGCCGGTGTACCGATGGCGACACCGGTATTCGACGGCGCCAAAGAAAGCGAGATCAAGGATCTGCTGAAACTGGCGGACATTCCGGAAAGCGGTCAGATGACGCTGTTCGATGGTCGTACCGGTCAGGCGTTCGATCGTTCGGTCACCGTCGGCTACATGTACATGCTGAAACTGAACCACTTGGTCGACGATAAGATGCACGCCCGTTCGACCGGTTCGTACAGCCTGGTTACCCAGCAGCCATTGGGCGGCAAGGCGCAGTTCGGTGGTCAGCGTTTCGGTGAGATGGAGGTATGGGCACTCGAAGCTTATGGTGCCGCGTACACCTTGCAGGAAATGTTGACGGTGAAGTCGGACGACGTTGCCGGTCGAACCAAAATGTACAAGAACATCGTGGATGGCGATCACCGTATGGAGCCCGGCATGCCGGAATCCTTCAACGTGCTGATCAAGGAAATTCGTTCGCTCGGTATCGATATCGATCTCGAGACGGAATGATCCGGGCCACTGATCGCTACAGATTGACTGGGCACGTGCTGCAAGCCGTGCCCGCAACAGAATCCGCGGAGGAACAGCAGTGAAAGATTTATTGAATCTGTTGAAGCAAGGATCAACCGAAGAGTTCGATGCGATTCGCATTGGCCTCGCGTCGCCGGAAATGATTCGGTCGTGGTCGTTCGGCGAAGTGAAAAAGCCGGAAACGATCAATTACCGCACGTTCAAGCCGGAACGCGATGGTTTGTTCTGCGCAAAAATTTTCGGGCCGGTGAAGGACTACGAATGCTTATGCGGCAAGTACAAACGCCTCAAGCATCGTGGTGTTATCTGTGAGAAGTGCGGCGTCGAAGTTGCGTTGGCCAAAGTACGTCGCGAGCGCATGGGTCATATCGAGCTCGCCAGCCCGACCGCGCATATTTGGTTTTTGAAATCGCTGCCGAGCCGTATTGGTCTGTTGCTCGACATGACGCTGCGCGACATCGAGCGCATTCTTTACTTCGAATCTTACGTTGTGACCGATCCTGGTTTGACCACGCTCGAAAAAGGTCAGCTGTTGTCGGACGAACAGTATTTTGAAGCGATGGAAGAGTTCGGCGACGAGTTCGTTGCAAAAATGGGTGCCGAAGCAATCCAGTTGTTGCTCGCCGACATTCACATGGAGGAAGAGATCAATCGTCTGCGCGAAGAGATCCCGCAAACGACCTCCGAGACCAAAATCAAGAAGTTGTCGAAGCGTCTGAAGCTGCTGGAAGCGCTGCAATCGTCGGGCAATAAGCCCGAATGGATGATCATGACCGTGCTGCCGGTATTGCCGCCGGATCTGCGTCCATTGGTGCCGCTCGACGGTGGTCGTTTTGCGACGTCCGATCTGAACGATCTGTATCGCCGCGTGATCAACCGTAACAACCGCCTGAAGCGTCTGCTCGATTTGTCGGCGCCGGACATCATCGTGCGCAACGAAAAGCGCATGCTGCAGGAAGCGGTTGATGCGCTGCTCGACAACGGTCGCCGCGGTCGTGCGATCACCGGTTCGAACAAGCGTCCGCTGAAATCACTGGCGGACATGATCAAAGGCAAACAGGGCCGGTTCCGTCAGAACCTACTCGGCAAGCGCGTCGATTACTCGGGCCGTTCGGTTATCGTGGTCGGTCCGACGCTGCGTCTGCACCAATGTGGTCTGCCGAAGAAAATGGCACTCGAACTGTTCAAGCCGTTCATTTTCGGCAAGCTCGAAGCGCGTGGCCTGGCGACTACCATCAAAGCCGCGAAGAAAATGGTCGAGCGCGAGCCGTCCGAGGTGTGGGATATCCTCGCCGAAGTCATTCGTGAACATCCGGTATTGTTGAACCGCGCGCCGACGCTACACCGTCTCGGTATCCAGGCGTTCGAGCCGGTACTGATCGAAGGTAAGGCGATTCAGCTGCACCCGTTGGTCTGCGCGGCCTATAACGCCGACTTCGACGGCGACCAAATGGCGGTGCACGTACCATTGACGATCGAAGCGCAGTTAGAAGCACGCGCATTGATGATGTCGACCAACAACATCCTATCGCCCGCCAACGGCGAGCCGATCATCGTGCCGTCGCAGGACGTGGTGCTCGGTCTGTACTGGATGACGCGTGCGCGCATTAATGCGCCGGGCGAAGGCATGATTTTCGCCAATCCGGAGGAAGTGCATCGTGCCTATGAAACTCGCACCGCCGGTTTGCAGGCGCGCGTGAAGTGCCGTATTCGCGAAGTTACTTACAGCGAAGAAGGTGTGAAGAACGACGTTATCAAGCTCGTCGAGACCACCATCGGTCGCGTGCTGTTGTGGCGGGTAGTGCCGCAGGGCTTGCCGTTCGATCTGGTTAACCAGGCGATGACCAAAAAGGCGATCTCGCGCATCCTGAACCAGTGCTATCGCAAAGTAGGCCTGAAAGCGACGGTCGTGTTCGCCGATCAGTTGATGTACACCGGTTTCGAGTTCTCGACCCGCTCGGGCGCATCGATTGGTGTGAACGATTTCGAAATCCCGGCTGCAAAAGTTCAGATCATTGCGCGTGCCGACGACGAGGTAAAAGAGATCGAACAGCAGTACGCGTCAGGTCTGGTAACGCAGGGCGAAAAATACAACAAAGTCATTGATATTTGGTCACGCGCTAACGATCTCGTTTCGAAGTCGATGATGGAAGGTCTGTCGACCGAGCCCGTCATTAACAAAGAGGGTAAGGAAGAGCGTCAGCCGTCGTTCAACTCGGTCTACATGTACGCGGACTCCGGCGCCCGGGGCTCTCCCGCGCAGATTCGTCAGCTCGCCGGTATGCGTGGTTTGATGGCGAAGCCGGACGGCTCGATTATCGAAACGCCGATCACCGCGAACTTCCGCGAAGGCCTGAACGTTCTGCAGTACTTCATCTCGACTCACGGCGCGCGTAAAGGTTTGGCCGATACCGCGTTGAAAACGGCGAACTCGGGTTACCTGACCCGCCGTCTGGTCGATGTTGCGCAGGATTTGGTGATTACCGAGGTCGATTGCGGCACCGATCAGGGTCTGCGCATGACGCCGGTAATCGCTGGCGGCGACATCATCGAGACCTTGGGCGATCGCGTACTGGGTCGCGTGGTGGCGAAAGATGTCATTCATCCGGCTAGCGGCGAAGTTGTTGTCGTTGCCGGCGTCATGCTCGACGAGAAAGGCGTTAGCACTCTCGAGGAAATGGGTATCGACGAGATTGAAGTGCGCTCGCCGATCACCTGCGAAACGCGCTATGGCGTCTGCTCGAATTGCTACGGTCGCGATCTCGCGCGTGGCCATCTCGTCAATATCGGCGAAGCGATCGGCGTTATTGCCGCGCAGTCGATCGGCGAGCCGGGCACGCAGCTCACGATGCGGACCTTCCATATCGGCGGTGCGGCATCGCGGGCGACCGCAGCGGACAATATTCAGATTAAAGCCGACGGTGAAGTGCGTCTGCACAATTTGAAACTCGCCGAAAAAACCGATGGCACTTTTGTCGCCGTCAGCCGTTCGGGCGAAGTGGCGATTGCGGATGCCAGTGGCCGTGAGCGCGAACGCTACAAGCTGCCGTATGGCGCGCTGCTGAAAGTGGCTGACCGTGCGAAAGTGAAGGCTGGCCAGATCGTGGCGACCTGGGATCCGCATACTCACCCGATCATCACCGAGGTGGCGGGCCGAGTGAAATTGTCCGGTATGGAAGACGGCATCACGATCAAGCGCCAAACCGACGAATTGACCGGGTTGACCAGCATTGCCGTAATGGATCACGGCGAGCGTCCGGCTGCAGGTAAAGATATGCGCCCGGCGGTAACGCTGGTCGATGCTAAAGGTAATGAGCTGTTGCTGGCCGGTACCAACGTGCCCGCCCACTACTTCTTGCCGGCGAATTCGATTATCGGTCTTGAAGATGGCTCGGAAGTACAGGTGGGCGACGTTATCGCACGTATTCCACAGGAGTCGTCGAAAACGCGCGACATCACCGGCGGTCTGCCGCGCGTTGCGGATTTGTTCGAAGCCCGCAAGCCGAAAGAGCCAGCGATTCTCGCGGAAATCTCCGGCACCGTCAGCTTCGGCAAAGAGACCAAGGGCAAGCGGCGCTTGGTCATCACGCCGACCGACGGCAAATCGTTGGCCGATGGTTCGGATCATTACGAAGTGCTGATTCCGAAGTGGCGCAGCTTGACCGTGTTCGAGGGTGAGCAAGTCGAGAAGGGTGAGGTGGTATCGGAAGGTCCGCTGAACCCGCACGATATCCTGCGACTGAAAGGCATTGAAGAGCTGGCTAAGTACATCGTCAACGAAATTCAGGACGTGTATCGCTTGCAGGGTGTGAAGATTAACGACAAGCACATCGAAGTTACCGTGCGTCAAATGCTGCGCAAAGTCGACATTCTCGCTGCTGGCGATTCGTCATTCATCAAAGGCGAGCAAGTCGAGTATGTGCGCTCGGTCGAAGAGAGCGAACAGCTGCGTGCGGTGGATAAGGTGCCGGCAACGGTCGAGCGCGTACTGCTCGGTATTACCAAGGCATCGCTGGCGACTGAATCGTTTATTTCTGCGGCATCGTTCCAGGAAACTACCCGTGTGTTGACTGAAGCTGCGGTCACCGGCAAGAAAGATTTCCTGCGCGGCTTGAAAGAAAACGTTGTGGTTGGCCGCTTGATTCCGGCGGGTACTGGTCTTGCGTACCATGCCGAACGCAAGCGTCGTCGCGAGCAGGAGTTGAATCGCCAAGCGGGCGTGTCGGCTTCTGATGTTGAAGCGGCTCTGACTGAGGCGCTGAAGGATAACGTTTAAGCGTGTTGACGTGAGCGGAGCGCATCTTTAGAATTCGCGCTCCTTATTTTCGGCAATTTTTTGATCGACGTGAGTCGCGCCAGAGATTGCAAAAGCAGACACGAAGCCTTCTGCAACTAGAAGGATTTCATTTTGGAGTTATGTAATGGCAACGATTAACCAGCTGGTGCGCAAGCCACGCAAGCGCCCGGTAGAAAAAAGCGGTGTGCCTGCGCTGCAAGGGTGTCCGCAACGCCGTGGTGTTTGCACTCGCGTTTACACCACCACGCCGAAAAAACCTAACTCGGCATTGCGTAAGGTTTGTCGGGTGCGGTTGACCAATGGTTACGAAGTGACTTCGTACATCGGCGGCGAAGGCCATAATTTGCAAGAGCACAGCGTTGTATTGATTCGCGGCGGCCGGGTTAAGGACTTGCCAGGCGTGCGTTATCACACGGTTCGCGGCAGCCTCGACACCTCGGGTGTTAACAACCGCAAGCAAGGTCGTTCCAAATACGGTACCAAACGTCCTAAATCGTAATTATTCCGATGCGGTATTCACCGCATCATTTACATAAACCTTGAGTAAGGCCGGGTCCTCGCCAGTGGTAATAATCGGCGGGCCAGTTCCCGGAGTTACCTGAAGAGAAGGGTGCAGAAATGCCAAGAAGACGCGTTGTTGCGAAGCGTGAAGTTTTGCCGGATCCGAAATTCGGCAATATCAAACTCGCCAAATTCATGAACCATGTGATGGTTAGCGGTAAGAAATCGGTTGCCGAAGGCATCGTCTATGGTGCGCTGGAAATTGTTACCCACCGCCTCAATAAAGATCCGTTGGAAGCTTTCGACGCTGCGCTCGACAACATTGCGCCGATGGTCGAAGTGAAATCCCGCCGCGTCGGTGGTGCAACCTATCAAGTTCCCGTCGAAGTACGTCCTTCCCGTCGCATGGCGCTCGCCATGCGCTGGCTGGTGGATTATTCGCGCGATCGCGGCGAGAAATCGATGGCGCAGCGCTTGGCGGGCGAGATTATTGACGCTGCTGATGGCAAGGGCGCTGCTGTCAAGAAGCGTGAAGATGTTCATCGTATGGCCGAAGCCAACAAGGCGTTTTCACACTACCGCTTCTAAAGCCCGAACGCTGTCAATTCGTGCGCCGCTGATCGCGGCGCGATTTTATCAGGTTGTTTTTCGAGGAAAGTATCGTGGCACGTCAAACCCCACTTTCGCGCTACCGTAACATCGGTATCGTCGCCCACGTCGATGCGGGCAAGACAACTACTACGGAACGCGTGCTTTTTTACACGGGCCTGAGCCACAAGATCGGCGAAGTGCATGACGGGGCCGCGACAACTGACTGGATGCCGCAAGAGCAAGAGCGCGGTATCACCATTACAGCTGCAGCGATCACCACATTCTGGTCTGGCATGCAGGCGCAGTTTGATCAGCATCGCATCAACGTTATCGATACCCCCGGCCACGTAGATTTCACCATCGAAGTAGAGCGTTCGCTGCGCGTACTCGATGGTGCGGTCGTGGTGCTGTGCGGTTCGTCTGGTGTGCAGCCGCAGACCGAAACCGTATGGCGTCAAGCCAATAAATATCAGGTTCCGCGCATAGTGTTTGTCAACAAAATGGACCGTGCCGGTGCCAATTTCACGCGCGTTGTTGCGCAGTTGAAGGATCGCCTCAACGTTAACGTCGTGCCGATGCATGTGATGATCGGCGCCGAGGATGATTTCGAAGGTGTAGTCGATCTGATCAAGATGAAAGCGATTTACTGGAACGAGGCTGATCAAGGCATGACGTTCGAGTATCGCGATATTCCTGCAGAGTTGCAGGATGAATGCGAGCAGTTGCGTGAGCAGATGGTTGAAGCTGCTGCTGAAGCCAATGAAGAGCTGATGAACAAATACCTCGAGGGCGAAGCGCTGACCGAGGAAGAAATTAAAATCGGCATTCGCAAACGTACGCTCGCCAATGAGATCGTGCCGATTTTCGGTGGCTCTGCGTTCAAGAACAAAGGGGTGCAGGCTGTACTCGATGCGGTAGTCGAATTCCTGCCGTCACCGCCGGAAGTTAAGGCGATTCAAGGTACGCTGGAGGACGGTGAAACAGTTGAAAGCCGTATCGCCGATGACAGCGCGCCGTTCGCTGCGCTGGCTTTCAAAATTGCTACCGATCCGTTCGTTGGCACGTTGACGTTCGTGCGGGTTTATTCCGGCGTATTGAGCAGTGGCGACGGCGTTTACAACTCAGTCAAGCAAAAGAAAGAGCGTGTGGGTCGGATCGTGCAGATGCACGCGAACCAGCGCACTGAGCTGAAAGAGATTCTCGCTGGCGATATCGCTGCGTGTGTGGGTCTCAAAGATGTGACGACCGGCGATACCCTGTGCGATCCGGATAAAGTGATCGTGCTCGAGCGTATGGAGTTTCCGGATCCTGTTATCTCTGTAGCGGTTGAACCGAAAACCAAGGCCGATCAAGAGAAGATGGGTATAGCGTTGTCGAAGTTGGCCCAGGAAGATCCGTCGTTTCGCGTGCATACCGATGAAGAAACCGGCCAAACCATTATCTCTGGTATGGGCGAGCTGCACCTCGACATCATCGTCGATCGCATGCGTCGTGAATTTAAGGTCGAAGCCAATATCGGTAAGCCGCAAGTTGCCTACCGCGAGCGAATTCGCAACACCTGTGAAATCGAAGGCAAATTCGTCCGTCAATCCGGTGGTCGCGGTCAGTATGGCCATTGCTGGATTCGGTTCTCGCCATCGGAAGATGTCGATGGCGAAGAGCTCGAGTTCGTCAACGAGGTAGTCGGTGGTGTGATTCCTAAGGAATACATTCCGGCTATTCAAAAAGGTATCGCTGAGCAGATGAAAAACGGCGTTCTTGCCGGTTATCCGCTGCTTGGTTTGAAAGCGGCTGTATATGACGGTTCGTATCACGATGTCGATTCGAACGAAATGGCGTTCAAGATCGCGGCGTCGATGGCTACCAAAGATCTCGCCAAAAAAGGCGGCGCGGTGCTGCTCGAGCCGATCATGAAAGTCGAAGTGGTAACGCCGGAAGATTACATGGGCGATATCGTCGGCGACTTGAACCGTCGTCGCGGTTTGATCCTCGGGATGGACGATAGCCCATCCGGCAAAGTGATCAACGCAGAAGTACCGCTCGCGGAAATGTTCGGCTACGCGACTGATATGCGTTCAGCGACTCAGGGTCGTGCAACCTACACCATGGAATTCTTGAAGTACGGTGAAGCGCCGAACAATATCGCCGAAGAAATCATTGCGAAAAGCAAAGTTAAATAATCCTTCAATCAATCATTTTGTTAACGAGGAATCATCGCCGTGGCAAAAGAAAAATTTGAGCGTATCAAGCCCCACGTGAACGTGGGCACGATTGGTCACGTTGACCATGGTAAGACGACGTTGACGGCGGCGCTGACGATTGTGTGCGCGGACACCTGGGGTGGCGAGAAGAAAGGCTACGACCAGATTGACAATGCGCCGGAAGAGCGCGAGCGCGGCATCACGATCAATACCGCTCACGTGGAATACGAATCGGCCGTGCGTCACTATGCCCACGTCGACTGCCCGGGCCACGCTGACTATGTGAAGAACATGATCACCGGTGCGGCGCAGATGGACGGCGCGATCCTGGTGGTATCGGCGGCAGACGGTCCGATGCCACAAACGCGCGAACACATCCTGCTGTCGCGTCAAGTCGGCGTACCGTACATCGTCGTGTTCATGAACAAAGCTGACATGGTCGACGACGCCGAGCTGCTCGAGCTGGTCGAAATGGAAGTGCGTGAACTGCTCAGCGCCTACGACTTCCCGGGTGACGACACCCCGATCATCATCGGTTCGGCGCTGCTCGCGGTCGAAGGCAAAGACGACAACGGCTACGGCACCAGCGCCGTCAAAAAGCTGGTCGAAACCCTCGATGCCTACATTCCAGAGCCCGAGCGTGCGATTGACCAACCGTTCCTGCTGCCGATCGAGGACGTGTTCTCGATCTCGGGCCGCGGCACCGTGGTCACCGGTCGCGTCGAGCGCGGTATTGTCAAAGTCGGTGAAGAAGTGGAAATCGTCGGTATCAAAGATACCGTCAAGACCACCGTCACCGGCGTGGAAATGTTCCGCAAACTGCTCGACGAAGGGCGTGCCGGTGAGAACGTCGGGGCCTTGCTACGCGGCACCAAGCGCGAAGACGTCGAGCGTGGTCAAGTGCTGGCGAAGCCGGGCTCGATCAAGCCGCACACCAAGTTTGTCGCCGAAGTGTACGTGCTGACCAAGGAAGAGGGTGGTCGTCATACGCCGTTCTTCCAAGGCTACCGTCCGCAGTTTTACTTCCGCACCACCGACGTCACAGGTGCGTGTGAGCTGCCGGAAGGCACTGAGATGGTAATGCCGGGCGACAACATTCAGATGGTAGTGACATTGATCAACCCGATCGCGATGGAAGATGGCTTGCGCTTCGCGATCCGCGAAGGCGGTCGTACCGTCGGCGCCGGTGTCGTCGCTAAAATCGTCGCTTAATAAATGCAGTTTAAAAGAGCGCCTTCGGGCGCTCTTTTTGTTAGTAAAAACAAGCTGTTTTTGTTGTTTTAACAAATCCTAAAAAAAGGCACGAAGCGGCGAAAAGTTTGTTGACAGGGTGGGGGTCGCTCATTAGAATGCCGGCTCTCAATTTCAGGGTGGTCGCAGTTAGTGCGGTTGCCAGATAAAGAAAATAGGTTAAGAGGGGTTGGTCAGGTGGTACAAAATCAACGTATTCGTATTCGCCTCAAGGCCTTTGACCATCGTTTGATTGACGCTTCGGCGCAAGAGATTGTGGACACTGCTAAGCGCACTGGCGCTCAGGTGTGTGGCCCCATTCCGTTGCCGACGAGAATTGAGCGGTTTACGGTTCTCACTTCGCCGCACGTTAATAAAGATGCGCGTGATCAATACGAAATTCGCACGCACAAGCGCATGCTCGATATCGTGGAACCAACCGAGAAAACGGTTGATGCATTGATGAAGCTCGATCTCGCAGCCGGTGTGGAAGTTCAGATTAGCCTCGGTTAATCACAAGAAATTTTGTAGTAGTTGGTATTTGGTTTAGCAGTAATAGAAAGACCCGCTCAGGGCTTTCCCCTGGGTTTGTGTAACGCTCGCAAGGGCGGCCATAGAGGGTGAAAGCCCCGTACACTGTGAGGCTCAAAATGGCTATTGGTTTAGTCGGTCGCAAGTCCGGCATGACCCGCGTTTTTACGAACGACGGTGTTTCAGTTCCGGTGACGGTGATTGAGGTTTCTCCCAATCGCGTTACTCAGGTCAAAACGGCAGAAGGCGAAGGTTATCTCGCCATTCAAGTCACCACGGGTTCGCGCAAGGCGGCTAAGGTCGCCAAGGCAGAAGCTGGGCATTTCGCCAAGGCGAATGTCGAAGCCGGTCGCGGTCTGTGGGAATTCCGTCTCGATGAAGAAGAAGTCCCCGCGGTTGGTTCTGAGCTGACGGTATCGCTGTTTGAGCCCGGCCAGAAAGTCGATGTAACCGGCGTATCCAAAGGTAAGGGCTATCAAGGTACTGTCAAGCGTTGGAATTTCCGCACGCAAGACTGGACGCATGGTAACTCCCGCTCGCACCGCGTTCCTGGCTCCATCGGTCAAAATCAGAGCCCGGGTCGTGTTTTCAAAGGCAAAAAAATGACAGGCCACATGGGTGTTGACCGCGTGACGGTGCAAACGCTCGAAGTGGTGCGCGTCGATGCCGAGCGTAATCTGCTGTTGGTGAAAGGTGCAGTCCCCGGTGCGGCCGGTGGCGATGTGCTGGTCCGCCCTGCAGTCAAGCTCAAGAATTCCTGAGAGGGGTGAGCAATGGAATTGAATATTGCCAAGCCCGGTAGTGACGTCGCCGGTACAGTTCAAGTTTCTGATGTAACTTTCGCAAGAGATTACAACGAAGATTTGGTGCATCAAGTGGTTACCGCGTATCTGTCTGGTGCCCGTCAAGGCACGCGTGCACAGAAGACTCGCGCAGAGGTTCGGGGTGGTGGCAAGAAGCCCTGGCGTCAAAAGGGTACGGGCCGTGCTCGTGCGGGCACCATCCGTTCGCCGCTGTGGCGCGGCGGTGGCATTATCTTCGCCGCTAAACCGCAAGATCACAGTCAGAAAGTTAACAAGAAAATGTATCGCGCTGCGCTGCAGGTGATTCTTTCTGAGCTGGCTCGTCAGCAGCGTCTGGTAGTTGTCGAGAGCTTTGCGCTCGAGCAGCCGAAAACCAAGCTGCTACTGAAAGCGCTCGGCGAATACGGTCTCGAAGACGCGCTGATTGTGGCCGAAGAAGTGACCGAGAATCTTTATCTTGCGTCGCGCAATCTACACAAAGTTGACGTGCGTGATGTGCATGGCGTAGACCCTGTGAGCCTGATCGCTTTTGACAAAGTAATCGTCACTGTGTCGGCGCTGAAAAAGTTCGAGGAGATGTTGGGATGAACTCTGAGCGTATTTATAAAGTGCTGCTCGGTCCGCACATTTCTGAAAAAGCTGCGATTAGCGCGGAAAGCGGTAACCAAGTAGTTTTCAAGGTACTCCCGAGCGCGACCAAGCTCGAAGTGAAAAAAGCAGTTGAGAAGCTGTTTAGCGTGAAAGTCCTCGGCGTTCAAACGCTGAACGTTAAGGGCAAGGTTAAGCAGAATAAATTTGGCGTGGCGAAGAAGCCTAGCTGGAAAAAAGCATACGTACGTCTGGAGCAAGGTCACGATATCGACTTTGCAACGGCCGCGGAATAATCGGAGTCTGTTGAAATGGCGATCGTAAAAAGTAAACCGACTTCCCCGGGCCGTCGTTTTGTTGTGCGCGTGGTCAACCCGGACCTGCATAAGGGTGAACCATTCTACCCATTGCTTGAAAAGCAGAATAAAACTGGCGGCCGTAATAATAATGGTCGCATTACTACGCGTCATATTGGCGGTGGTAGTAAGCAGCATTACCGCCTTGTCGATTTCAAGCGAAACAAAGACGGTATTGTCGGTACAGTTGAGCGTCTGGAATACGATCCGAATCGAACCGCATTTATTGCGCTGGTTCTGTATGCGGATGGCGAGCGCCGTTATGTCATTGCGCCGAAAGGCTTGAGGGCTGGCGATCAGATTCAATCTGGCAGCGATGCTCCGATTAAGGTCGGTAACGCATTGCCACTGCGCAATATCCCGGTCGGTAGCACGGTACATTGCATCGAGATGAAGCCAGGAAAAGGTGCGCAGATTGCGCGCTCTGCGGGTGCGGCCGTGCAGCTGATTGCTCGCGAGGGTCAATACGCCACGCTGCGTCTTCGCTCTGGTGAAATGCGCAAGGTATTGAGCGATTGCCGCGCAACGTTGGGCGAAGTATCCAACAGCGAGCACAATCTGCGCAAAATCGGTAAGGCTGGCGCCAATCGTTGGCGCGGTATTCGCCCGACCGTGCGTGGTGTGGCAATGAACCCGGTCGATCACCCGCATGGTGGTGGTGAAGGCAAAACTTCATCCGGCCGTCATCCGGTATCGCCTTGGGGCACTCCGACCAAGGGCTATAAGACTCGTAAGAACAAGCGTACCAATAAGTTGATAGTGCGCCGTCGTAACGACAAGTAATGAGATTTCAGAAGCTTCATTTGAAGCTTGGAAGAGAGGATTAGGTTGTGCCACGTTCACTGAAGAAAGGTCCATTTATCGACCTTCACCTGCTGAAAAAGGTGGAGACGGCCGTCGAGAAGAACGATCGTCGCCCAATCAAGACTTGGTCGCGTCGCTCGATGATCGCGCCCGAGATGGTTGGTTTGACCATCGCCGTACATAACGGCCGTCAACATGTACCGGTTCTCGTTTCCGAGGACATGGTTGGGCACAAGCTCGGCGAATTTGCAGCGACGCGTACCTTTAAAGGTCATGCGGCTGACAAAAAAGCCAAGAAATAAACTTTGCTGAGAGTGAGGTTGAGATGATGGAAGTTACCGCACGATTGAAAGGCGCGCGTATCTCCGCTCAAAAAGCCCGATTGGTGGCTGACCAGGTTCGCGGCAAAGGCGTTGAGGATGCTCTGAACATTCTCGCGTTTAGCCCGAAAAAAGCAGCGAATCTGATCAAGAAGGTTTTGAACTCGGCGATTGCTAATGCTGAGCACAACGAAGGCGCAGATGTTGATGAGCTGAAAGTGTCGTCAATCTTCGTCGATGAAGGTGTCACCTTGAAGCGCATCATGCCTCGCGCGAAAGGTCGTGCCGACCGTATTTCGAAACGAAGCTGCCACATCACGGTTAAAGTTGCCGACGGCCAGAGCTGAGTAGGAGAGAGCCCACATGGGTCAGAAAGTACACCCGACAGGTATCCGGTTAGGCATCATCCGTGATCACAATTCGATCTGGTATGCGGGCCGAAAAAATTACGCGCAACACTTGGTCAGCGACCTTGGCGTGCGCGAATACCTGCAGAATAAACTCGCCAGTGCATCGGTGAGCCGTATTGTAATCGAGCGTCCGGCGCAAACCGCGCGCATCACGATTCACACCGCGCGGCCCGGTATTGTGATTGGCAAGAAAGGCGAAGATGTCGACAAGCTGCGTAAAGAGCTCGCCGACAAAATGGGTGTGCCGGTACAGATTAATATTGAAGAGATTCGTAAACCGGATCTCGACGCAAAGCTGGTGGCCATCAATGTGGCTCAGCAACTTGAGCGCCGTGTAATGTTCCGCCGCGCGATGAAGCGCGTCGTGCAAAACGCGCTACGCCAAGGCGCGGAAGGCGTCAAGGTAATGGTTAGCGGTCGCCTCGGCGGCGCGGAAATCGCGCGTACTGAGTGGTACCGTGAAGGGCGTGTGCCACTGCACACGTTACGTGCTGATATCGACTACAACACGCACGAGGCGCATACCACTTATGGCGTTATCGGCGTGAAAGTTTGGATTTTCAAAGGCGAGATTCTGGATGCTCGCGAATCGGTCGACGGCAAGACCAAAAAGAGCGCGCAGGCATAATCACGCAGCGCTAAAGGTTGGAAAAAATGCCGGACGCATTTTTTCACTGAATATGGTTAAGGGTTTCAGCGATGCTTCAACCAAAGCGTACAAAATTTCGCAAGCAGCATAAGGGTCGGAATACCGGCCTTGCGCAGCGCGGCAGCAAAGTTAGCTTCGGCGAGTATGCGCTGAAGGCGATCGGTCGCGGGCGTTTAACGGCGCGGCAGATTGAAGCCGCACGACGGGCGTTGACTCGTCACCTCAAGCGTGGCGGCAAAGTATGGATTCGCGTGTTTCCGGACAAGCCAATCACCGCGAAGCCTCTCGAAGTGCGGATGGGCTCGGGTAAAGGTAACGTCGAATACTGGGTCGCGCAGATTCAACCTGGCAAGGTGCTTTACGAGGTTGAGGGTGTTCCAGAAGAGTTGGCGCGCGAAGCTTTTGCTCTCGCCGCTGCGAAGCTGGCGATTCCGACCACGTTTGTTAAGCGGACGGTAATGTAATGAACACAGAAGAATTGCGTGATAAGTCGGTGGACGAGGTGAGTGTTGAGCTGCATAAAGCGCTCGCTGCTCAGTTCAAGCTGCGCGTACAAAAGGCCACTGGTCAGTTGACGCAGACGCATTTATTGAAGCAGGCGCGTCGCGATATAGCGCGCATGAAAACCGTGCTCACACAGAAGGCGGGCAAATAGTCATGGCAGAAGCACAGGTAGAAGTTCGCAGCCGCACCGTCACCGGTCGTGTGGTCAGCGACAAGATGGATAAAACCATCACGGTATTGGTAGAGCGTCGGGTGAAGCACCCGATGTACGGTAAATACATTACGCGTTCTTCGAAGCTGCATGCGCATGACGAGAAGAATGAATGCCAGATTGGCGATGTAGTTACTGTCTATGAGACACGTCCGTTATCGAAAACCAAGACATGGGCGTTGTTGCGAATTGAAGAGCGCGCCGCCGCAGTTTAACTGCTACCCGATTGATTGATGCGCTAGTGCGAGTTTGGAGTAGAACATGATTCAGACAGAATCTTATTTGGAAGTGGCCGACAATAGCGGCGCACGCCAAGTCATGTGCATCAAGGTGCTCGGTGGTTCGCATCGTCGGTATGCGCGTATCGGCGATTTGATCAAAGTCACCGTGAAAGACGCGATTCCGCGCGGCAAGGTTAAAAAAGGTCAGGTGATGAACGCTGTTGTTGTTCGCACCAAAAAAGGCGTACGCCGCGCTGATGGTTCGCTGATCAAGTTCGACGATAACGCTGCGGTGTTGCTGAACAACCAGCTTGCTCCGATCGGTACTCGTATTTTCGGACCGGTTACACGCGAACTGCGTGGTGAGCGTTTTATGAAAATCATCTCTCTGGCGCCGGAAGTGCTGTAACAGCAACGGCGAATTACGAGCGGAGAGCAGAGGAAAGGTTATGCGCAAGATCAAACGCGAGGACGAAGTCGTCGTCCTGACCGGTAAAGATAAAGGCAAACGCGGCAAAGTCGTCAGAGTGCTTGACGATAGTCATGTGCTGGTGGCCGGCGTGAACATTATTAAGAAGCATCAAAAGCCGAATCCGCAGCGCAATGAAGCTGGTGGCATTCTGGAGAAAGAGGCGCCGATTCAGGTTTCCAATGTCGCTATTTTTAATGCGGCAACGAGCAAAGCTGATCGCGTGGGCTTCAAGATTTTAGAAGACGGTCGCAAGGTTCGGGTTTTCAAATCCACTGGCGAAGTAATCGACGCGTAAGCGGACGGAAGCAGAAATGGCTAGATTGCAAAAGCTCTACAACGATGAATTGCGCACCAAGCTGAAAGAGCAGCTCGGTATCGATAACATCATGGCGGTTCCACGCATCACCAAAATCACGTTGAACATGGGCGTGGGTGAGGCGGTAGGTGACAAAAAAGTGATGGAGCATGCGGTTAAAGATCTCGAAACTATTTGCGGTCAAAAACCCGTAGTTACTCGCGCTCGTAAGTCGGTTGCCGGCTTCAAAATCCGTGAAGGCTGGCCGATTGGTTGTAAAGTGACGTTGCGTCGCGAACGCATGTATGAATTTCTCGATCGTCTTATCACCATCGCTATCCCGCGCATTCGCGATTTTCGTGGTATCAGCCCGAAGGCTTTTGACGGTCGCGGCAATTTCGCAATGGGCGTGACCGAGCAAATTATTTTTCCAGAAATCGAATACGACAAAGTCGATGCGCTGCGTGGTCTTGATATCACCATCACGACAACCGCGCGCAATGATGATGAAGGGCGGGCGTTGTTAAGCGTATTCAACTTCCCGTTTAAAAACTGATTACACGTAACTGAAGCCGAACAGCACAGGTAGCGGACATGGCCAAAACATCGATGATTGAGCGCGAAAAAAAGCGGGCTCGTACCGTAGCGAAGTTTGCTGCAAAGCGTGCGGCACTGAAAGCGCTCATTCAGGATCCGAAAACCAGCGATGAAGACAAGTGGAATGCGCAGATCAAGCTGCAACAGCAGCCGCGTAATGCGAGCCCTTCGCGGGGACGCAATCGCTGCGAAATCACCGGTCGTTCGCGCGGCGTTTATCGAAAGTTTGGCTTATCGCGTATTAAGTTGCGCGAAGCCGCAATGCGCGGTGATGTGCCCGGTCTCGTGAAGGCCAGCTGGTAATCAGCGCAACGCAAAGATTTCAGGAGCAGATTCATGAGTATGCAAGATCCGTTAGCCGACATGCTAACTCGCATTCGCAATGCACAAATGGCCGGTAAACCGACGGTAGCAATGCCATCGTCGAAGCTGAAACAAGCCGTTGCTGCTGTATTGCTGCAAGAAGGCTATATAGCGGCGCAGCGCGTGGAGACGATCGAAACCAAGTCGACGCTCCATCTTGAGCTGAAATATTTCCAGGGCAAGCCGGTCATTGCCGAAATCGACCGTATCAGCTCGCCGGGTTTACGTTCATATAAAGGCAAAGGCGATTTGCCGAAAGTTCGAAATGGTCTCGGTATCGCGATTGTTTCGACCAGCAAGGGTGTTATGACCGATCGCGCAGCTCGTCAAGCTGGTGTAGGCGGCGAAGTTCTGTGCACCGTGTTCTAAAGAAACGAGAGACAACGAGCTAAATACCATGTCTAGAGTAGCGAAGAGCCCGGTAGTTGTGCCGGCAGGCGTCGAGGTCAAACTCGACGGCAGTAATGTGTCGGTTAAGGGCGGCAAAGGTGCGCTGTCGATCAATTTGCATGACATTGTGGCGGTTCAGTTAAACGACGGCGTTGTCACGTTTGATGTGAAAGATGGTCGTTCTTGGGCTCATGCCGGTACTGCGCGCGCGCTGGTTAATAATATGGTGTTGGGCGTAACCAAGGGCTTCGAGAAGAAGCTCGAGCTAATCGGCGTAGGCTATCGTGCGAAAGCTGCCGGTAAGACACTGAATTTGACTCTGGGGTTTTCGCATCCGATCGATTATCAGTTGCCGGAAGGCGTGACCGCTGAAACTCCTACCCAGACCGAGATTTTATTGCGCGCTGCAGATAAGCAGCTGCTTGGTCAGGCTGCAGCTGAGATTCGTGCATTTCGTCCGCCAGAGCCTTACAAAGGCAAAGGTATTCGCTACTCAGATGAACGCGTGCTTCGTAAAGAAGCCAAGAAGAAGTAAGGCATGACTATGAACGCAAAAACAGAATCGAGATTGCGTCGCGCGCGTCGCTCACGGGTCAAAATGCGCGAATTGCTGGTCAACCGCCTCAGCGTGCATCGCACATCGCAGCATATCTACGCACAGATTATCGCCCCTGAAGGTGACAAAGTGCTGGCGAGTGCTTCGACTTTGGATGCTTCGCTACGTAGCGGTGGCACCAGTAATGCGGCTGCCGCTGCGAGTGTAGGAAAACTGATCGCTGAGCGTGCAAAGGCGGCCGGCGTAGTGAAAGTTGCATTTGATCGCAGCGGTTTTAAATATCATGGCCGAGTCAAAGCTCTGGCTGATGCGGCCCGCGAAGGCGGCTTGGAATTCTAAGGTTTGAGCGATGGCTTCTAACGAATTGAAAGGTAAAGACGGCGCGAACGAAGGCCTGCAGGAAAAATTAGTGCAGGTCAATCGTGTCGCTAAAGTAGTTAAGGGCGGTCGCATTTTTGCGTTCACTGCACTGACCGTCGTCGGTGATGGTAATGGCAAAGTGGGTTTTGGCCGCGGTAAAGCGCGCGAAGTCCCGGCAGCTATTCAGAAGGCAATGGAAGCAGCGCGTCGCAATATGATCGAAGTCGATCTGAACGGCGATACGCTGCACTATGCGGTTAAAGCCCGTCATGGTGCCTCCCACGTATATATGCAGCCGGCATCGCAAGGTACCGGCATTATTGCGGGTGGCGCAATGCGTGCGGTGCTTGAATTGGCGGGCGTCCATAACGTATTGGCGAAGTGTTACGGCTCCACTAATCCAGTGAATGTCGTACGAGCAACTTTCAATGCATTGAAAGAGGTTACTTCACCGGATGCCGTTGCAGCCAAGCGCGGTAAAACGGTTCAAGAAATCCTCAGTTAATTGAAGCTGGATAGATTGTCATGGCCAAGAAAATCAAAGTAACTCAAGTGCGCAGCGCCTTTGGCCGTCTGCAGGCTCATAAAGCGTGTGTCATTGGCTTGGGTCTGCGTCGCATCGGTCATACCGTTGAGGTTGAAGATACCCCGTCGGTGCGCGGCATGATTAACAAAGTGAATTATCTGGTTCGCGTCGAGGAGTAATGGGCATGACTGCAAATATGCGTCTGAACGGCTTGAGCCCAGCGCCCGGCCATAAAAAAGCGCCTAGACGTTTAGGACGTGGCATTGGTAGCGGTTTGGGTAAAACAGGTGGTCGCGGCCACAAGGGTCAAAAATCGCGCGGTACTGGCAAGGTTCGTCCGGGGTTTGAGGGCGGCCAAATGCCGTTGCAAATCCGGTTGCCGAAATACGGTTTTGCATCTCGCATTGCGCGCGTCAGTGCTGAAATTCGCACTTCCGAATTGAATGCAATCGAGGACGCGGTAATAGATCTGGATGCGCTGAAGCGCGCAGATCTGATTTCGCGCAAGATACTTCGCGCTAAGGTATTCCTAAGCGGTGACGTTACTAAGTCTTTCACATTGAAAGGTTTGGCTGTTACCAAGGGTGCACGCGAAGCGATCGAAAAAGCCGGCGGTAAGGTCGAGGAATAATGGCCAAACCCGGTCTGCAATCTGCGGGGTCGCAAGCGGGCATGGGCGAGCTTTTAGCCCGCCTTCGTTTTCTTCTGCTGGCACTAATTGTCTATCGCATCGGTACGCATATTCCGGTGCCCGGTATCGATCCTGCACGCCTTGCGAATATGTTCAGTCAAAACCAGGGGACGATCCTTGGTTTGTTTAACATGTTCTCGGGTGGTGCGCTCCAGCGCATGAGTATTTTTGCGCTCGGGATTATGCCGTACATTTCGTCATCGATCATTGTTCAGCTGTTGAGCTCCGTTAGTCCGCAGCTTGAAGCGCTCAAGAAAGAAGGCGAGTCTGGTCGCCGGAAGATTACGCAGTACACCCGTTACCTGACGGTGGTTTTGGCACTGATTCAAGGCGCGGGTATGACCGCCGGTCTTGCGAATCAAGGAATGGCATACGCGCCGGGTGTGGCATTTTATTTCGTTGCAGTCATATCGTTGGTAACCGGCGCGTTATTTTTGATGTGGCTTGGTGAGCAAATCACTGAGCGCGGTGTCGGCAATGGTATTTCGATGCTCATTTTCGCCGGTATTGTTGCGGGGCTTCCGCGTGCTATCGGGCAATCGCTGGAGCAGGCGCGTCAGGGCGAGATGAATTGGCTGGTGCTGCTATTCATTGTGTTGCTGGCGGCGGCGGTTATTTTTCTTGTTGTCTTTATAGAGCGTGGACAGCGCAGAATTACTGTCAACTACGCCAAGCAGCAGCGTGGTAATCGCGTGTATCAGGCGCAGTCCAGTCATTTGCCGCTAAAGGTCAATATGTCCGGAGTTATACCGGCGATTTTTGCGAGTTCGATCCTGCTGTTTCCGGCATCGGTCGCGCAATGGTTTGGTAAAGGCACTGATAAGGCGGAGTGGTTGCAGGATATGGCTATGGCCATTGGCCCTGGCCAGCCATTGAACATTCTCCTGTTTACAATATTAGTGGTATTTTTCTGCTTCTTTTACACGGCATTAATGTTCAATCCGTCGGAAGTCGCCGAAAACTTGAAAAAATCGGGTGCGTTTTTACCTGGCATTCGCCCTGGTCAGCAAACAGCCTCCTATATCGATGGTGTGTTGACTCGGCTGACGATGTTTGGGGCCTTATATATAACGTTGGTTTGTTTACTGCCACAGTTTCTGGTGGTGATGTGGAACGTTCCTTTTTATCTGGGCGGCACGTCACTATTGATTGTGGTTGTCGTGGTGATGGATTTCATGGCGCAGGTGCAGTCGCATTTGATGTCGCATCAGTACGAGTCGTTGATGAAAAAGGCCAATCTGAAGAATTATGGCCGCAGCGGTTTAACGCGCTGATTGCGTGAAATTGATGGGAGTAATACCAATGAAAGTTCGTGCGTCTGTGAAAAAGATTTGCCGTAACTGCAAAATTGTTCGTCGTCGTGGTTCGGTACGTGTGATTTGCAAAACCGAGCCTCGCCACAAGCAGCGCCAAGGTTAATCGGCGGTTATTTTTATTGATTTTTAGCCACTACGCGGATAAACTTCCGCGCCTTTCGGTAGGCCCGTTGGTGGCATTTGGTACTGGAGTAAGGTGAATGGCTCGTATTGCTGGTGTCAACATACCAGATAACAAACATGCGGTGATCTCGCTGACTTACATCTACGGGATTGGCCGGACCTCCGCTAAAGCGCTCTGCGCTAGAACCGGAGTCGCCGAAACTGCCAAAGTGTCAAGTCTGACCGAAGATCAATTGGATTTGCTGCGCAATGAAATTGGCAAGTTGACGGTAGAGGGCGATCTGCGCCGCGAAGTTTCCATCAACATTAAGCGGTTGTTGGATCTTGGTTGCTATCGGGGTCTCCGCCACCGCAGAGGCTTGCCGTTGCGCGGTCAAAGAACGAAAACCAATGCGCGTACTCGTAAGGGTCCGCGTAAACCGATTCGCAGATAATCGATTGCGAAGCGCTTTAGTGTAGCCGCACCCTCATTGTGCGGTGTCGATATTAGAGTAGGCACAGATGAACAAAGGCTCCAAAGCGGCTCCCCGCAAAAAGGTGAAGAAAACTGTTGTTGACGGCATGGCGCACATTCATGCGTCCTTTAACAATACTATCGTTACGATTACTGATCGTCAGGGTAATGCCCTTTCGTGGGCAACATCGGGCGGATCAGGTTTCCGCGGTTCGCGTAAAAGCACGCCGTTTGCAGCTCAGGTTGCAGCCGAGCGCGCTGGCAATGCTGCCAAAGAGTTTGGTTTAAAAAATCTTGATGTTGAAGTTAAGGGGCCGGGACCCGGCCGTGAATCAGCAGTTCGTGCGTTGCACAATTGTGGTTACAAAATTAACAACATCATTGACGTAACGCCGATTCCACATAACGGCTGCCGTCCTCCCAAAAAACGTCGCGTTTGATTTAGTGCTGCTACAGGAATTTATTCATGGCTAGATACCTCGGCCCAACTTGCAAATTATCGCGTCGCGAAGGCACCGATCTATTTCTGAAGAGCGGCGTTCGTCCGCTTGAATCGAAATGCAAAGCGGAAACCGCTCCTGGTGTGCATGGAGCTCGTCGTGGGCGTTTGTCGGACTACGGCATTCAGCTGCGCGAAAAGCAGAAGGTCCGTCGCATCTATGGTGTGCTTGAGCGCCAATTCAGCAGCTACTACAAAGAAGCTGCGCGTCGTAAGGGTGCAACTGGTGAAAACTTGTTGCGCTTGCTGGAATCCCGTCTTGATAACGTCGTTTATCGTATGGGGTTTGGCTCTACTCGCGCCGAGGCGCGTCAACTTGTTAGCCACAAGGCAATTCTGCTGAACGGCCAAGCGGTCAATATCCCCTCGCTGCAACTGAAGCCTGGTGATGTGGTGTCGATCCGTGAGAAATCCAAAGCGCAATTACGTATTCAGCAATCGCTTGCATTGGCCGCTCAGCGCGCTGATTTGCAGTGGCTGGAAGTGAATGCTGGAAAAATGGAAGGCCTTTACAAGAGTCATCCCGATCGCAGCGAACTTTCGTCAGATATCAACGAAAGTTTGATCGTTGAGCTGTACTCGAAGTAAGCGTTAATTTACGGATTGCCATCACCGCAGGTGCCCTTATGCAGAGCGCAGTGAACGAATTTTTAACACCTCGTGTAATTGAAGTCGAAGAAATTAGCGCCACGCGTGCAAAAGTAACGCTTGAGCCTCTCGAGCGCGGATTTGGTCATACGTTAGGTAATGCGCTGCGCCGTATATTGCTGTCGTCGATGCCAGGCTGTGCAATTGTAGGCGCAGAGATTGATGGTGTGCTGCATGAATACAGCGCGCTGGAAGGCGTGCAGGAAGATGTTATCGAAATTCTACTCAACCTGAAGGGTGTCGCGATTGTGATGCACGGGAAGGATGAGGCGGTATTGAATTTATCGAAGAAGGGCACGGGCGTGGTCACTGCGGCCGATATTCAGGTTGATCATGGTATAGAGATTAAGAACCCTGATCATGTCATCGCGCACCTCAATGGGCGTGGCAATTTGAATATGCGCCTGAGTATCTCCCGCGGACGCGGTTATGTTCCTGCGGACGCGCGTTCAAGCTCGGAAGATGAGACTCGTGCTATCGGGCGCTTGCAATTGGATGCGACCTTCAGTCCAGTGGTGCGTGTTTCGTACGTCGTTGATAGTGCCCGAGTAGAGCAACGTACCGATTTGGATAAGTTGGTTCTCGATTTAGAAACCAATGGTACGTTGGATGCCGAAGAAGCAATTCGCCGTGCTGCCACTATTTTGCAACAGCAGCTCGCTGTGTTTGTCGATCTCGAAGGCGAGAAACAGTCTGAGCCAGTAGAGCGCCGCGATGAAGTCGATCCGATTCTATTGCGCCCAGTTGACGATCTCGAACTGACAGTGCGTTCGGCAAATTGTCTGAAAGCCGAAAATATCTACTACATCGGCGACCTGGTCCAACGTACGGAAGTTGAATTGCTGAAGACGCCAAATCTTGGCAAGAAGTCGCTGACTGAGATTAAAGATGTACTTGCATCGCGTGGCTTGTCGCTCGGCTTACGTTTGGATAATTGGCCGCCTGCGAGCCTGAAGGGCGACGAAAAATCGTTCTAAGTTGCGTCGCTCCTATTAATAGTTAATTTGTTGCTGAGATAGCAACCGTAGTGAAAGGAAATTGTCATGCGTCATCGTAATAGTGGCCGTTACTTTAATCGTACAAGTGCGCATCGCAAGGCCATGTTTCGCAATATGACAACGTCGTTGGTTGAGCACGAGCTGATCCGCACGACTTTGCCGAAAGCAAAAGAGCTGCGTCGTTATGCGGAGCCGTTAATTACACTTTCGAAGAATGATAGCGTGGCCAATCGCCGTCTCGCGTTCGATCGTTTGCGTGACAAAGTTGCTGTCGGTAAATTGTTTACTCAACTTGGTCCTCGTTATAAAGCTCGCCCGGGTGGCTATATCCGCATCCTGAAATGCGGGTTGCGTGCTGGCGACAAAGCGCCAATGGCTTATGTCGAGCTGGTTGATCGCACGACTGATGCAGCAGCGGTAGATATTGCAGAATAAAGAATTGTCGATTGCATAAAAAAGGCTCCGCATGCGGAGCCTTTTTGCTTTGTAGGCGATACCCATTTGTCATCATTTGATGTATTAAAAAAGCCCGCACTTGGCGGGCTTTTTTAATACGGTTACTTAACTCATTTTGCTTTTGCGGCGCATAACGGCAATACCCAGCAGGCCTGCGGCCAGCAATGCGATACTGCTAGGCTCTGGCACATTGGCGGATTTTGCTTCAGCAGTCAGCGTAGATTTGTCGAGATAAAAGCTGCCAAACAAGCTCGAAACAGTAACATCGAGGATGCCATCTTTAATTTGAAGCAGCCCATTGGCTGTTGCATCTGTCGTCAAACTGGCGTAGGACCAGTTGTAAAAGAGCGCACCGCCATCGGCAGTCCACAGATTAGAGGTGGTTCCATAATTAATGTAAGTGAAATCCAGTAAATCGGAGCCCGCATCGGCGAATTTCAGTTCAAGCTGGAAGTTCGTGATGGCATCCAGCGGATTGTAGCCGGCATTGTCGGTTAAGTTGTGGCTGTAGTGATACGCGCCACCTGAGCTGATCAAAGGGTTCGGGTTGAAGTCCAGCACGTCTGGCGCAATTGAATATGCATTCGCCATCAGCGGGGCTGCGAGCAATAAGCCGGCGATTACCGATTTCATTTCATTCTCCATAATTTATCTATAGTCGTATTAAATCGATCATTACTTGTTTGGTGTGGCGGCTTGCTAATCCAAACACTGCGACAGCGGTCTGCAAGTGCTGGTCGGCTAGATGTCGCTGCCAGCGACTGCCATCGTTCCGCTGCTGATGCTGCCAAGCTCTGCATTACTACTGACCCGCAGCGACAAGCGCAAAGTGTAAATAAACGCACAGTCCGCAGCTGATAAGCAAGTTACTTACCATTGACGAAAAACTCCTAAAAAACAGCGAGTTATTGTGATTTTTGGAGGGGCAGAATTCGAGAGTTGTAAACAGAGCCGACAGCGCGCCGGCTCATGAGAGGAAGTGGATTAGGCGATTTTCGCGAGTAGTGGTTTCAGAAATCGACCAGTGTGAGATTTAGCGATTTTAACAACGGCTTCCGGAGTTCCGGTAGCGATGATCTGCCCCCCACCATCGCCGCCTTCAGGCCCTAAATCCACCAGCCAGTCAGCGGTTTTAATGACATCCAGATTGTGCTCGATGACCACGATGGTATTGCCATGATCGCGTAAGCGATGGAGAACATTGAGTAATTGCTGAATATCGTGGAAGTGAAGGCCAGTGGTTGGCTCGTCGAGGATATAAAGTGTTTTGCCGGTATCGCGTTTGGATAGTTCTCGCGATAACTTCACGCGTTGTGCCTCGCCGCCGGATAACGTCGTCGCCGATTGGCCGAGCCTGATGTAAGAAAGTCCGACATCGATGAGTGTCTGTAGTTTTTTGGCGATGGCGGGAACGTTCTCGAAAAACTTGCCCGCTTCTTCGATCGTCATGTCCAGCACTTCATGGATATTTTTATTCTTATATTTAATCTCGAGTGTCTCCCGGTTGTAGCGCTTGCCTTTGCACACATCGCAGGGCACGTACACATCGGGCAGGAAGTGCATCTCGACCTTGGTGACCCCATCGCCTTCGCACGCCTCGCAGCGCCCGCCTTTCACATTAAAACTGAAGCGACCGGGCTGATAGCCGCGCGAACGTGCCTCTTGAGTACCTGCAAATAACTCGCGGACGGGCGTGAAAATTCCGGTATAGGTCGCCGGGTTCGAGCGCGGGGTTCGGCCGATTGGGCTCTGGTCGATATCGATACATTTGTCGATATGCTCGATACCTTCGATTGCTTCGTACGGTGCAGGGTGAAGCGTTTCAGCGCCATTTAAAGCGGTGGCGGCGATGGGATAAAGCGTGTTGTTGATCAGCGTCGATTTGCCTGAGCCTGATACGCCCGTCACGCAGGTCATCAAACCCAGCGGTAGGTCCAGCGTTACCGACTTTAAGTTGTTGCCAGTCGCGCCGCGCAGGACCAGCATTTGCTCAGGATTGGGTGCTGTACGTTTTTTGGGTACCGCGATGGCCTTCTTGCCGCTGAGATACTGTCCGGTCAGCGATTTGGGATTTGCCAGAATATTACGCAGTGATCCTTCCGCCACGATGGAGCCACCGTGTATGCCCGCGCCTGGTCCGATATCGATGATATGGTCCGCAGCCCTGATCGCATCCTCGTCGTGCTCCACGACAATCACGGTATTGCCGAGGTCCCGTAGATGAGTCAGCGTGCCGAGCAGCCGCTCGTTGTCGCGCTGGTGTAGACCGATCGAAGGCTCATCAAGGATGTACATCACGCCAACCAGTCCTGCGCCAATTTGGCTGGCCAGACGAATACGTTGCGCCTCGCCGCCCGATAGTGTTTCTGCCGAGCGGTCCAGGGTCAGATAGTTCAAACCGACATCGACCAGGAACTGCAAGCGTTCGCGAATTTCCTTCAGGATTTTTTCAGCGATCTTGCCCTGTCGGCCTCTGAGCTTTAGCGTTTCGAAATAATGCAGTCCTTCGCCCACCGGCAGCTGCGTAACCGATGGCAAATTGCGGTCTTTGATGAATACATGTCGCGCCTCCTCGCGCAACCGCGTGCCGCCGCAATCGGGGCAACGCTGTGAGCTCAAATATTTCGCCAACTCATCGCGGACCATCTGCGATTCGGTTTCCCGATAGCGTCGCTCGAAATTAGGAATGATGCCCTCGAACCGATGCGTGCGCTGATACACGTCGCCGCGATCGTTGATATAGCTGAAGCAGATCTCCTCGTTGCCGCTGCCTTGCAAGACAACTTTTTGATGCTTGCGCGAAAGTTTTTGAAACGGTGCTTCGATGTCGAAGCCATAGTGCTCAGCCAGCGATGTCAGCATATGGAAGTAATACACGCTGCGCTGATCCCAGCCGCGGATGGCTCCATTTGCCAAGCTGGCCTCTGGATGCAACACGATGCGCGCTTCGTCGAAGAATTGTTTAACGCCGAGGCCGTCGCAGGTCGGGCAGGCTCCCGCCGGGTTGTTGAACGAGAACAGCCGCGGTTCGAGTTCGCTGATGCTGTAGCCGCAGAGCGAGCAGGCGAATTGCGATGAAAACACCATTTCGTCGCGCTTGCTGTCATCCATAAATGCGGCAATCGCGATACCGCCGCTCAGCTCGAGCGCGGTTTCGAACGACTCGGCGAGGCGTAGCTGTAAATCGCCGCGAACCTTGAATCGATCCACCACCACTTCGATCGTATGCTTCTTGTTCTTGTCGAGCTTGGGCAGATCATCGAGTTCGGTAACGATGTCGTTGATTCGCGCACGCACGAAGCCCTGGCTGCGCAATTGCTCGAAGACGTGCAGATGCTCGCCCTTGCGCTCGCGTATCACCGGCGCTAACAGCATCATGCGCTCGCCTTCGGGCAGCGCGAGGACGCTATCGACCATCTGGCTGACGGTTTGTGCAGCCAGTGGGATATTGTGCTCGGGGCAGCGCGGCTCGCCGGCGCGGGCGAACAGCAACCGCAGATAATCATAGATTTCGGTAATGGTGCCGACCGTTGAACGCGGATTATGCGACGTCGATTTTTGTTCGATCGAAATGGCTGGCGACAACCCTTCGATGTGATCGACATCCGGCTTTTCCATCATCGACAGGAACTGGCGCGCATAAGTCGAAAGGGATTCGACATAGCGACGCTGTCCCTCCGCATACAAAGTATCGAACGCTAGCGATGACTTGCCCGATCCGGAAAGTCCGGTGATGACGACCAGCTTATCGCGCGGTATTTCCACATCGATATTCTTCAGATTGTGCGTGCGCGCACCACGAACTACGATTTTTTCCATCTCATCACCCGTACTGCAAAACGGCAAAGTATACGGCGATTCAGCGCAATCCGTGCTGCTGTCGACCGGTCGATTCGGTATAGTGATGGCCTGCGGCGGTACTCATATTGATCAATATTTATCAGGGGAAAAGTTATGGCACGCGGTGTCAATAAAGTCATTCTGGTTGGGAATCTCGGCAACGATCCGGAAACCCGGTATTTGCCTTCCGGTGGCGCGGTGACCAACGTCACCATTGCTACTTCGGAATCGTGGAAAGACAAGCAGAGTGGCCAGGCGCAGGAGCGCACTGAGTGGCATCGCGTCGTGTTTTTCAACCGCTTGGCAGAAATCGCCGGCGAGTATCTTCGTAAAGGCTCGAAGGTGTATGTCGAGGGCAGCTTGCGCACACGCAAATGGCAGGATCAAAGCGGCCAGGATCGGTACACCACCGAAATCGTCGCCGCTGAAATGCAGATGCTTGATAGCCGTGGTGGCGGCGCTATGAGTGGTGATTCCGAAGCGCCTGCGCCGCGCCGACAGCAAGCGAGTGGCAATAATCCACCACCGATGAGCAATGAAGCTCCGCCTGCGAATTTCGATAACTTCGACGATGACATCCCGTTCTGAGGAGCGGACATTCCATTTTGAAAGTCGTGGTGATAGGCGGTGACGCCGGGCTGCAAAAAACGCTGGCGCTGCAGTTGCAGCGTCAGCACACGATTGCCTGGATTGCCCCGGAAAATATCGCGGCAATTATCGATGTGCCTGCCGAGGCTGACGATGAACAAGGCTGTCTTGTCATCGATATCGCCAGTCATTCGATCATTCGACAAACGCAACCCGAGCTTTTTCCGCAAAGCTATTTCGAGCGTTTGATCCAACACTGTGCTGCGCATAGTTGGCGCTATTTATTACTTTCGGATTGTCGAGTGTTTGCCGGCGGCAAGCAGCGTCACCGCGAAACCGATAAGGTCGAACCGAATTCGGTCGAAGGTGTGGCGTTCGTGCAGCGGGAAGAGTTTCTGCGCGCTAATCATTCTCTTCATATGATTCTGCGCGCGGGGCCGCTACTCGCATCATCTGGCGAAAATGTATTGACGCGGCTGGTAGCATTGCTGCGTGCAGGCGGTGCTGTGCCTGCGGCGAGTGAGCCGCGATTTTGCCCGGTGGCCGTCGATGATCTGGCGCGCGTAATCAGTGCTATGAGCGATCAGCTCGATTGCGATGCGCACTGTTGGGGTACTTACCACTACAACAGCTCGGATGCGACCTCTCCTTACGAATTTGCCGAAGCGGTGCTGGCAGCGGCGAGTCAATATTGGCCGTTGATCGATCATGTGAAAATCGAGGCCGCGGTTTTGTCGCCATGGAGTGGGGCTTATCCGCAATTAAATTGCCATTTAATTCGCGACACATTCGGGATTCAACAACTCACTTGGCGCAAGGCGATTCCCGAACTCCTCAAACAAATGCATGCAGGTGAAACGTCATGAGCAAAGCGCAACAAGGTGCGCAGCAGGCATTGGGCATCGCCGTGTTAACGGTATCCGATACCCGCACCGAGGATACCGACAGCTCCGGCCATTATTTGATGGAAGCATTACAACAGGCCGGGCACCAGTTGCTCGATAAGCGCATCGTCACCGACGATATTTATCGTATCCGCGCCGTACTTTCCGCGTGGATCGCCGAGCCGACAATACAAGCAGTATTGATCACCGGCGGCACCGGTTTCAGCGGCCGCGATTCGACACCGGAGGCGGTAGCGGTGCTGTTCGATAAAAGCATCGATGGCTTTGGCGAATTGTTTCGGCAAATTTCCTACGAGGAAATCGGCACTTCAACAATTCAATCACGCGCACTGGCGGGACTCGCGAATAACACCGTCATTTTCTGCGTGCCCGGTTCGACCAACGCGTGCCGCACCGCGTGGGAAAAAATCATTCGCAGCCAGCTCGACAGCAACTATCGTCCATGCAATTTCGTCGGCGTGTTGCAAGTGCGCGAGCGCGACCAACCAAAAGCCCACTAGCGTGGCGCTGATACCGATCGAAGTTGCGCTCGCCGAAATTCTCGGCGATGTTCGCAGCATTCCTGAAATTGAAATCGTCGCATTGCAGCACGGTCGCGGTCGGATTGTCGCACACGAGCAATTGTCATCCGTCGATGTGCCGCCCGCTGCGAATAGTGCGATGGATGGTTATGCCGTGCATATGGCCGATGTGGTGCCGGGCGTTCGACTACCGGTGACGCAACGTATTGCCGCAGGGAATGTCGGCACGTCGCTACAACGCGGCACGGCAGCGCGCATTTTTACCGGCGCAGAAATTCCGCTCGGCGCTGACGCTGTCGTGATGCAGGAAAATTGTCGCGAGCACGACGGCGCTATCAATATTGAAGGGGCGGTGGCGTCTGGAGAAAATATTCGGCCGCGCGGCCAGGATATTTATATCGGTCAGTGCCTCGTACGCAAAGGACAGTGTTTATCCGTTGCCGATATCGCGCTGCTCGCTGCGACCGGCATTACTGAAATTCCGGTATATCGGCGTCTCACCGTTGCGCTGTTATCGACCGGTAATGAATTGGTCGAGCCCGGTCAGCCGTTGGCAGCGGGACAGATTTACAACTCGAATCGACCGCTCCTAACCGGCTTGCTCGAGGCGCTCGGTTGCGATGTCATCGACTTGGGCATCATCGCCGACACCGCAGATGCCACCGCGATGGCATTGCAACAGGCGGCGAGCGTCGCCGATTGCGTGATTTCCACCGGTGGTGTTTCGGCCGGAGAAGAAGATCATGTTCGCGCCCAACTCGAACAGCACGGCGAATTGCGGTTATGGAAACTCAATATCAAGCCGGGAAAACCGCTGGCTTACGGCCGCATGTGCGGTGTGCCATTTTTTGGATTACCCGGTAATCCCGCGTCGGCGTTCGTTACTTTTGTACTGATCGCGCAGCCGTATTTGCGAGCATTGCAAGGCAGCGTCGACATCGCGCCGAGCATCTGGCAAGTGCCGGCTGCATTCGATTGGCCGCACCCTGGCAAACGGCAAGAATATTTGCGTGCGCGTATAGCGAATGGCGCAAATGGTTTATGCGTCGAAATTTTTCCGAATCAGAGTTCCGGCGTGCTTGCATCGGTGGCGTGGGCGAATACGTTGGCGATTGTTCCTCCGCAACAAATAATAAAAAAGGGACAACTTATCTCGGTGCTGCTTCTTACGTTTAAATAGCGTTAGATCACTCGAAGTTATAAATGCCGGTGGAGGCGACCGATGAAATTCCGAAGGACTATTCGTTTGATGCTGGGCGCTGCGATTGGAATTGCGATGCTCGCTCTGGGAACGCATGCAGCACGCTTGGCAAAATTATCGGCCAAAGATTCGCGAATTGCGTTCGCCGTTTTGGGCGATTCCGATAGCCACTCATTTCACGACTCAGTGATGTTGACCGATCCAACATGGCGCGGCGCCGAGTTTCGCAATGTTACTTATCAATGGACCGAAATTATCGCGCGATTACGGTCCGATCAGATCGATATGGGCGAGTGGGGTATTTGGGGCGCCCCTGGTCGCGTTGCTCAACTCGCTGGATTTTTTGGTTTCGAGGATCGCGCGCCGCGTAAGCAGGACTATCGTTTCAACTTCGCTATTTCCGGGGCGAAATGCAATGGCCTGACGGAGGGCATGTCGCGCCAAGTGCAGCGTTTGCTTTATCTCATGGACCTCGCGCCGACGCGCTGGCAGAACGGCATCATCAGCATTCGTATCGGTATTAACAGTATCGGTACGCATCAGTCGTTGGTTGATTTTGCCGCGCACGGTGTCTCTGAGCAGAATCGCCAGCAGGTTGCCGAGTGCACGAATTACATTGCGGAAGCTGTACGCTTGATTCGCGAGAAACACAAAACCACGCGTATTCTGCTCGTCGGAATTTTGAGTAATGCCGATTACATTCCCGAATTATCACGTTGGCGTTCCGGCGAAGAAATTCACAATATCGATGCGGTGCTCGATATTTTCGATAACACATTGCGCGAAATGGCCGATCGCGATCCCAATATTTTATTTTGGGATGATCGCGCTTGGTTCCGAAAATATTTTGGCAGTCGTGACGACAGCGGGCTGCCGAATTATCGCGACGTTTGCCTGGGATCGGTGTCGGTGCATTACACGCTGGGCAACGCGCCCGACAATGCCGTGCTTGGCGACGGTCATGCAGGCACGGTCTGGAATGGATTGTGGGCGAAGGATGTTCTGCGTGAATTAAATCAACGCTTTGGTTATCGCTTCACTCCGATTCAGGAAAGCGATATCGCGCGACTCGCTGGATTCTCACCCGTCGATTCATCGAGCGCTACTGCGAGTAATTGCCGTTGAGTGATCGTTTTAGTCAACGTCAACCAGGCTCGGCATTTTGCACAACGCCTAGAGTTTTTTGGCCATTTAAAATGCGGTTGGACGATGTGGTATTGGTCCGTTGTGTTTTCGATCGCACCCGCTACGACGATAAAAAATTCGCTGAGTTCGCCATTCCGCCGATCGATAATTTTTCTCGCACCTCAATTAAGCGGCGCGCGGAATTTCTCGCCGGCAGATTATGCGCGATGAGTGCGTTACAGCTTTCGGGCTATCAGGCAATCGCCCCCGCGGTAGGTAAAAATCGAGAGCCGATTTGGGGGCCGGATGTTGTCGGATCGATTACCCATACCGAGACAGTTGCCGGAGCGATCGTCGCGGCGTCGGCTCGCTATCTTGGCATCGGTATCGATTGCGAGGCATTAGTGGACGATGCCGTGCGCGAGAATTTGCTTGACGACATCCTGACTGCGCACGAGCGTGCACTTTACGAAAAGCTGCCATACAATCATCGCGCGCAGTTTTTTACCGTCGCTTTTTCCGCAAAAGAAAGTTTGTTCAAAGCATTATTTAATACGGTAGGTTTTTATTTTGATTTCCGTGACGCTGAGATTATTGAATACGAAATTGCCGGCGAAAATGTGCGTCTCCAATTGGTGAAAACACTGACGAGCCGGTTTTCGAAAGGGGCTGCTTTTAGCGGTTTTTATTGTCGAATTGCGAATCACGTAGTGACGCTGATCGCAATCGAAAATAAAGAGAATAAATAAAGAAGGGAAAAAATAATGGGGTGGCGTAAATAATCTTGCGCCACCCCCTATTTCTATTTTTGTCGTTCGCTACTCTTTAAAGCGCTCCAGCACCAGGCTGGCGTTGGTGCCACCAAAGCCAAAACTGTTCGACAGGATTCGATTCAAGGTCACACCGTTTTGTGTGCTGCGCACGATCGGCACGCCATCGGCTTCGGCATCCAGCGTTTCGATGTTGGCGGAAGCAGCGATAAAGTTATGCTGCATCATCAATAGGCAATAAATCGCTTCGTGCACACCGGTGGCCCCTAATGAATGGCCGGCGAGCGATTTGGTCGAGCTGATCGGCGGCATGGTGGTGCCAGCGAACGTTTCTTTGATAGCGCGCAATTCTTGAATATCGCCAGCCGGCGTCGAGGTGCCGTGGCTGTTGATGTAGTCGATCGGTTTCGTCAGTCCTGCCATTGCCTGCTGCATGCAGCGTTTTGCACCTTCGCCGCTCGGCGCGACCATGTCGTAGCCATCGGATGTGGCGCCATAGCCGACGACTTCGGCATAAATTTTTGCACCGCGTGCTTTCGCGTGTTCGAGTTCTTCGAGCACCACGATACCGCCGCCGCCAGAAATGACGAAGCCATCGCGATTCGCATCATAGGGGCGCGATGCTTTGGTCGGAGTGTCGTTGTATTTAGAGGACAGCGCGCCCATCGCGTCGAACAGGCACGACAGCGTCCAATGTTCTTCTTCGCCGCCGCCGGCAAAAATAATGTCCTGCTTGCCCGATTGAATCAGCTCCATGCCATTGCCGATGCAATGAGCGCTGGTTGCACACGCCGATGAGATCGAATAGTTGACGCCCTTGATCTTGAATGGCGTCGCCAGGCATGCCGATACAGTGCTGCCCATTGTCTGCGTGACGCGATAGGGGCCGATGCGCTTGATACCTTTGCTGCGCAGGATGTCGGCCGCTTCGACCAGATTCGCGGAAGAGGCGCCGCCGGAGCCGGCAATGATGCCGGCGCGCGGATTCGACACATCGCCTTCGCTGAGGCCGGAATCGGCAATGGCTTCTTGCATGGCCAAATAGGTATACGCGGCCGCATCGCCCATGAAGCGCAACTGCTTACGATCGATCAGACTGGCAAAATCGATGTCGATGGTGCCGGCCACCTGGCTGCGAAAGCCAAGCTCTTTGTAATCTTCGCGAAAACGGATACCGGACCGACCGGTCTGCAGCGATTCCAGTACTGCTGATGCATTGTTACCCAGGCAGGACACGATGCCGATGCCAGTGATGACGACGCGTCTCATGAGCGATACCTCTCAGGTGCGTATTGTTATTGGGTTACTGGGCCAGCGCTTCAGTTCCGGCTTGGAACAAACCGACACGTAAATCTTTGGCGGAATAAATAACAGTTCCATCGACTGATACGGTGCCATCGGCGATACCCATAATCAGTTTGCGTTCGATGATGCGCTTCAAGTCGAGCTGATAAGTGACCAGTTTTGCCGATGGCAGGATTTGGCCAGTAAATTTGATTTCGCCGGCGCCGAGGGCGCGGCCACGGCCGAGGTTGCCTTTCCATGCCAGAAAAAATCCCACCAGTTGCCACATCGCATCGAGACCGAGGCAGCCGGGCATCACGGGATCGCTCGGGAAGTGGCATTGAAAAAACCACAGGTCGGGATGGATATCCAGTTCCGCACGCAGCTCGCCCTTACCGTAAGCACCGCCCTCCAGTGAAATATGTGTGACACGATCCAGCATCAGCATGTGGTCCGTAGGCAATTGGGCATTGCCCGCACCAAACAAGCGGCCATGGCCGCATTCAATCAAATCTTCCTTGCTAAACGAATGTTGTTGAATCAACGACATCTGCAGTGTCCGCTGGTAGGCTGGAGGGCTGCGAAGCCAATGGCCCCGCAAAAGGAACGACATTGTAATGGTTGAAAAGGGTATGTCCAGTGCGGTTCTGGGAGCTGTTGCCTATAACTGTGCCATTAACTTGACGTACCATATCGATCCGCGCGGCATTGGCATATCAATCGCATGAGCTTCAGCGCGGCGGAGTCGCACCCTACAAACACGGAACAGAGGTCTTCGAAGTGCATATAGCGGTTGTTGGAACTGGATATGTTGGTTTAGTCACCGGCGCGTGCTTTACCGAAATGGGTAACAACGTCATCTGTGTTGACGTCGATGAAAACAAATTGGCGCGGCTGCGACGTGGGGAAATGCCTATTTATGAGCCGGGTCTTGAGTCGGTGGTGGAAAGCGCGACGACGAATGGCCTGTTGACCTTTACCAACAGCATTGCCGATGCGTTGCAAAAAGCCGAATACGTTTTCATCGCAGTCGGTACGCCGCCGGGCGAGGATGGCTCCGCCGATTTGCAATACGTGCTCGCAGTGGCGCGCGATATCGGCAAGCATCTGCAGCGTTACGCCGTCGTTATCGATAAGTCGACCGTGCCGGTGGGTACGGCGGAAAAAGTCCAGGCGGCAATCAGCGAGCAGTTGCAATTGCGCGGCGCCGATATTCCGTTCGATGTGGTTTCCAATCCGGAGTTTCTAAAAGAAGGTGCTGCGGTCGAGGATTTTATGCGGCCTGACCGCGTGATCATTGGCACCGATAGTGAGCGCGCGCGCGAAAAAATGGCCGAACTCTATGCACCTTACGTGCGCGCCAATGATCGGTTATTGATGATGGGAGTGCGCGATGCAGAAATGACCAAGTACGCCGCGAATGCGATGCTGGCTACTCGAATTTCATTTATGAACGAAGTCGCGAACCTCTGCGATCGCATGGGTGTTGATGTGGAGCAGGTGCGCAAGGGCATCGGATCGGACAAACGCATCGGTTACTCTTTCATTTACCCGGGCTGCGGATACGGCGGCTCCTGTTTCCCGAAAGACGTGCAGGCGCTGATTCACATGAGCCATGCGCACGATTTCGAACCCTCGGTGATGGAATCGGTCGAGGCCCGCAACCAACGCCAAAAGCATGTGCTGTTCGAAAAAGTCAGCGCTCATTTTGGGGGTGAGTTGAAAGGGCGCAAGTTTGGTATTTGGGGCTTGGCATTCAAACCAGGCACTGACGACATGCGCGAAGCGTCGTCGATCGTGCTGATCAAATCGTTGGTGCAGGCCGGCGCTATCGTGCATGCCTATGATCCGATTGCGTTAGAAACTGCAGCGCGCGAGCTGCCGCCAGAATGGCTCGCCGATGGCCGCGTCGAATTGCTGAAGTATCAATATGACGTATTAAAAGAAGCCGATGCGATGGTGTTGGTCACCGAGTGGAAGCGCTTCCGTCAGCCGGATTTCGATGCGATGAAGGATTTAATGCGTACGGCGGTGGTGTTCGATGGCCGCAATCAATACGACCCGGAAACGCTGGCAGAAGAGGGTTTCATCTATTACGGGATCGGGCGCGGACGACAAACTGCGCCATGAGATTTTTGAAAATGCTGCTATGTTCGAAGGGCTTTAATCGTCAAATTTACCAACCAACAAATCAGGAATATTCAGGATGTTAATTCCCGTATTGCTGTCCGGTGGTGTCGGCAGTCGTCTATGGCCGGTATCGCGTGAGCTATACCCCAAACAATTTTTGCCGCTGACTGGCGATTGCAGCCTGCTGACACAAACGCTGCAACGGGCTGCTGGAATTACCGGCATCAGCGAACCCATCGTCGTTTGCAACGATGAGCATCGTTTTCTGGTTGCCGAGCAATTGCGCCAATGCGCGGTCAAGCCGCTTGCGATTCTGCTCGAGCCGGAAGGAAAAAATACTGCGCCAGCAGTTGCCGCAGCGGCGCTTCGCGCGCAGCAAATCGATCCTAAGGCGCTGTTATTAGTGCTTCCCGCCGATCATGTTATTCAGCAACCCGATGTTTTTGCAGCGGCCGTCGTGCAGGGCATGGATGCAGCAAATAGCGGCGCGCTGGTCACGTTCGGGATCGTACCCAATGCTCCGGAAATCGGTTATGGCTATATTCAAGCCGGCGATGCCGATGCCAATGGCGTGCGTCAGCTGCGCCAGTTCGTCGAAAAACCGAATCTCGAAACCGCGAAAAAATATCTCGCCAGCGGTGAGTATTTATGGAACAGCGGCATGTTTCTGCTGCGTGCCGATGTATATCTCGAAGAGCTTGAGGCGCATGCGCCGGCAATCCTCGCGGCGGTGCGCAGGGCGCTGGATGGCGCGCATTCCGATCTGGATTTCTCGCGACTGGATGCGGTCGCGTTTTCGACCAGCCCGAGCGATTCAATCGACTACGCCGTTATGGAACACACGCGTAAAGGCGTTGTGATTCCGCTCGACTGCGGTTGGAGCGATGTCGGCTCGTGGTCATCGCTGTGGGAAGTCGAAAACAAGGACAGCGCCGGCAATGTATTAACTGGCGATGTCATTACGCACGATGTTGAGGCGAGTTATATTCGCAGCGAATCGCGTTTGGTCGCGGCAGTCGGCGTACACAATCTCGTGGTGGTCGAGACCTCTGATGCAATACTGATCGCCGATAAATCTAAAGTGCAGGACGTTAAACATATCGTTACGGCGCTGAAAAAAAATCATCGCGACGAAGCCACCTTGCACAAGCGCGTCTATCGTCCCTGGGGCTCGTACGAATCGCTGGTGAATGCGCATCGCTTTCAAGTGAAGCGAATTATCGTGAACCCCGGCGCGCAATTATCTTTGCAAATGCATCATCATCGGGCGGAACACTGGATCGTTGTCAGCGGCACTGCAAAAGTCACCTGCAACGACAAAGAGTTTTTGCTGGGCGAAGACGAATCCACTTACATTCCGCTCGGCAATCGTCACCGCTTAGCGAATCCCGGCGTTATTCCGCTGGAAATTATTGAAGTGCAAACCGGCAGTTATCTCGGCGAAGACGATATCGTGCGTTTTCAGGATGTTTATGGTCGAAGCCAATAACAAGCGCAGCGCGCAATTGTTGTTGACCTCGTTAATCGATAAATAAAGGGCTTTCTCATGATTAAAAAATGTCTATTTCCCGTTGCCGGTTATGGCACGCGCTTTCTACCGGCAACCAAATCGATGCCGAAAGAAATGTTGCCCATCGTCAACAAGCCGTTGGTGCAATACGGCGTGGAAGAGGCACTCGATGCAGGATTGCGCGAAATCGCATTTGTCACCGGCCGCGGTAAACGTTCGATCGCCGACCATTTCGATATCAGTTACGAGCTTGAGCATCAAATTTCCGGAACCAGCAAAGAGAAATATCTGACCAGTATTCGCAGCGTGCTGGAAAAAGGCACGTTTACGATGACGCGCCAACGTGAAATGAAAGGTCTCGGCCATGCCATTCTCACCGGCGAAGTGCTGATCGGTAATGAAGCTTTCGGTGTAATCCTGTCCGACGATTTGTGCATGAATGAAGGCGGTGAAGGCGTCATGGCGCAAATGGCGCGTTTATTCCGCCAATTCCGCTGCAGCATTGTGGCGGTGCAGGAAGTGCCGATGGATCAAATCGAAAAGTACGGTGTGATTGCGGGCGAATCGCTTAAAGATGGTTTGTATCGCGTCGACAACATGGTGGAAAAACCCAAGCAATCGGAAGCGCCATCGAATCTCGCGATTATTGGTCGGTATATTTTGACACCGGATATTTTCGATATTTTGCGCGACACACCGCCGGGTAAAAACGGTGAAGTGCAAATTACCGATGCGTTGCTGCAACAGGCGCGCAATGGCTGCGTGATGGCGTATAAGTTTCAAGGTCGCCGCTTCGATTGCGGTTCCGTCGATGGTTTCGTTGAAGCCACCAATTACGTTTATGAAAATATTTATACACCGGAATAAAACAACAGGGCGAGGTTGCGATGGGCGATAAATTCGATTGTTTCAAAGCGTACGATGTACGCGGCCGCGTACCGGATCAACTCAATGAAGATATTGCTTATCGCATCGGCCGTGCCTACGCCGATGTGGTACAGCCGAAAAAAGTGGTGGTGGGTCACGATATCCGCTTGACCAGCCCGGCGATGAAAGCCGCTGTCGCCAATGGCTTGCGCGATGGCGGCGTCGATGTGTACGACATCGGTTTGTGCGGCACTGAAGAAATCTATTTCGCGACGTCGCATGGCAAATTCGATGGTGGCATCGCAGTTACCGCCAGTCACAATCCGAAAGATTACAACGGCATGAAGTTTGTGCGCGAACAATCCAAGCCGATCAGCGGTGATACTGGTTTGTTCGACATTCAGCGTGTCGCCGAGCAGAACGAATTTCGCGACGTTGCGCAGCGTGGCAGTTATCAAGCCGTCGATACCGCGACTGCGTATATCGAGCATCTGTTGACGTATGTCGATATCAGCAAGTTAAAGCCGCTGAAACTCGTGGTCAATGCGGGTAACGGCGGTGCGGGGCTGGTTATCGATCGGATCGAAAAACATTTGCCGTTCAAGTTCATCAAAGTTCACCACGAGCCGAATGGTGAATTTCCGCATGGTGTGCCCAATCCGCTGCTCGAAGAAAATCGCGCGCCGACAATCGATGCGGTGCGCACCAATAATGCGGATATCGGCATTGCTTGGGATGGTGATTTCGATCGCTGCTTCTTTTTTGATGAGCGCGGTGAATTTGTCGAAGGCTATTACGTCGTCGGTATGTTGGCTGAAGCATTTCTATTGAAGAGCAAAGGCGAGCGCATCGTGCACGACCCGCGCTTGACCTGGAATACGATCGATATCGCGAACAAGCTCGGCGGCATCGCGGTGCAGAGTAAAACCGGACACGCCTTTATCAAAGAGCGGATGCGCAAAGAAAATGCGGTGTACGGCGGTGAGATGAGCGCACACCATTATTTTCGCGATTTCGCTTATTGCGACAGCGGCATGATTCCATGGCTGCTGGTTGCTCAATTGATTTCGATCAGCGGTAAAACGCTATCGCAATTGGTGCATGAGCGCATGCAGGCGTATCCCTGCAGCGGTGAAATCAATCGCACGGTAAAAGATGTGAAGACGGTGCTGGCAGCGATCGAGACGGCGTATGCGCCGAAGGCCAAAGAGATCGATCGTACCGATGGCCTCAGCATGGTGATGGGTGAATGGCGCTTCAATGTGCGCGGCTCGAATACTGAGCCAGTGTTGCGGTTAAATGTTGAAAGCCGTGGCGATGCGGCGCTCATGCAGGCTAAAACACAGGAGTTGTTGCAAGCCATCGATGCGGTCGCGTAAGCGCCGCATCGATCTCGTCTCACACTTGGTAATATTCCTTGTACCACTCCACGAAATTACGCACACCGACTTCGATCGATGTCGTGGGGTGGTAACCCACATCGCGCGTAAGCCGATCGACATCGGCAAACGTATCCGGCACATCACCCGGTTGCATTGGCAACAATTTTTTCTGCGCGGTCACGCCAAGATTTTGTTCGATTAGCTCGATGAAGCGCAGCAGCTCAACCGGCGTGTGATTGCCGATATTGTAAATACGATACGGTGCATTCGATGTGGCGGGATCGGGTTGATCGCTCTGCCAGTTCGGCTCCGCCGTTGCGATACGATCGTTGGTTAAAATCACGCCTTCGACAATATCATCGATGTAGGTAAAGTCGCGGCGATGATTTCCGAAGTTATACACATCGATGGTATCGCCAGCGAGAATCTGCTTAACAAATTTGAAGTACGCCATATCGGGGCGACCCCAAGGGCCATACACGGTAAAAAAACGCAGGCCCGTCGTCGGCAGCTTGAACAAATGGCTATAGGTGTGCGCCATCAATTCATTCGATTTTTTTGTCGCTGCGTAGAGACTGACCGGGTGATCGACATTGTCCGCTTCGGAAAACGGTTGCTTGGTATTCGCGCCGTATACCGAGCTGCTCGACGCATAGGTTAAATGTTCAACAGCGTGATGACGGCACATTTCCAGAATGTTGCCGAACGCGACCAGATTGGAAGTGAGATACGTCGCGGGGTTTTCCAGCGAATAACGCACGCCCGCTTGCGCCGCCAAATGGATAACACGCTGCGGTTTGTATTTCACGAACAGCTGTTGCAGCGCGGCGCTATCGGAAATACAAAATTCGTGATGCTGATAACTGGCATTGCTTGCCAAGCGAGCAAGACGAGCGCGCTTTAATGAGACATCGTAATAGCTGTTCAGGTTATCGATACCGATAACCGTGTCGCCGCGTGCCAGCAGGCGCAATGCCACTTCGCATCCGATAAAACCGGCGGTACCCGTAACCAATATATTCAATGCAGCGATCTCGAAGAGTTATTACCCGGTATGGAAGGCCGGATTAATAACAAACGCAGGATGCGTTTTCTGCGGCTTTAGCCGCGTAATCTGAATACATCACGACGATGTATTCGGATGCTAGGTTAATAACGCGATTAAAGTCGGCCATCCACCTTATCGGCGGGGAATACATATTTGATATCGAATACGACCGCCGTATTTTTTGCCAATTTACGCACGGCATCGATACCCATTTCTTTGAACTGATCGTGGGCGACCGCAACGATGATCGCGTCGTAATGGCGTTGCGCGGGATTTTCAATGGTTCTAAAACCAAATTCCGCTGCGGCTTCTTCGGGCTCGACCCACGGATCGAACACATCGACATGCGCGTTGCACAGCATTAATTCCTGCACGATATCGACCACGCGCGTGTTGCGTAGATCCGGGCAGTTTTCTTTGAAGGCCAGACCCAGCACCAAAATATTCGCATCGACAATGTGAATACGTTTTTGCGTCATTAAACGCATCACTTCGCTCGCCACATACACGCCCATGCCGTCATTGATACGGCGTGCGGCGGTAATAATCTCGGGAAAATAGCCGTGCTGCTGCGCTTTGCTGGCGAGGTAATACGGATCGACGCCGATGCAATGTCCGCCGACCAGGCCTGGTCGATACGGCAGGAAATTCCATTTCGTTCCGGCGGCTTTCAATACATCTTCGGTATCGATGCCGAGTCGCTTGAAGATCTGTGCGAGTTCGTTGACCAGTGCGATGTTGACATCGCGCTGGGTGTTTTCGATTACTTTCGCAGCCTCGGCCACGCGAATACTGCTCGCTTTGTGCGTGCCGGCGGTAACTATACGGCGATACAGTTCATCGACGAAATCCGCGACTTCGGGTGTTGAGCCGGAAGTGATTTTCAGGATATTGGTGAGGCGGCGCTGCCGATCGCCCGGGTTGATACGCTCGGGGCTGTAGCCGGCGAAAAAATCCTTGTTGAACGTCAGGCCCGAGATTTTCTCCATCACCGGTACGCACTCTTCTTCGGTCGCGCCCGGGTATACGGTCGATTCATAAATCACGATATCGCCGGCTTTCAACACATGACCGACCGTTTCACTGGCTTTACGCAGCGGCGTCAGATCAGGTTGCTTATTGTTGTCGACGGGGGTGGGCACCGTAATGATGAATACATTGCAATTGGCAATGGCGTTGCGGTCGCAGGTAATCTGAAGATGTTTGGAAGAGGCTAATTCTTCGGCGGTGGTTTCCAGGGTGCTATCGATACCTTGCTGCAATTGCTCGACGCGATGCTGATGGATATCGAAACCAATGGTCGGCAGCTGTTTGCCGAATTCGACGGCGAGCGGCAGCCCGACATAGCCGAGTCCAACGATGGCGAGACGGGGTGAAGTGGTTATCGGCATTGTCATTTCCTTGGTTTCGGGTGCGCGCTGATCGCCCGTCTAGGCTAGCAACGCTGATCCATGGTTGCCAGTTCGCAGCGGGTTTATCGATTGCTGTGCTGGAAGCGCTCGATTAAATGGGTGGTGGAGGTATCCATCGTGGCGGCGCTTTCTCCGGTCATCACACCAAAGATCGTCGTTGCCGCCTGTTTGCCGAGTTCCACGCCCCATTGATCGAAGGCATTAATGTTCCAGATCACGCTTTGCGCGTGCACCTTATGTTCGTAGAGCGCGATCAATGCGCCGAGCGTATTTGGCGTCAGGCGGTCGATAAAAAGGGTATTGCTGGGTCGGTTGCCCGGGTGCACTTTATGCGGCGCCAGTGCGCGTGCCTCGGCTTCCGAGAGGCCATCGCGCAGCAGTTCAGCAATCACCTGGTCGAGTGCTTTGCCGGTCATCAGCGCGCGGCTTTGGCTCAGGCAGTTCGCATATAAGTGCGTGTGCTGCACATTGCCGGCATCCTCCGGCTGGGCGACGGCGATGAAATCGACCGGAATGAAACGTGTGCCCTGATGCAGCAACTGCATAAAGGAATGCTGACTATTGGTGCCGGGCTCGCCCCAGATCACGAGGCCGGTTTCACCATCGACAGCATCGCCGGCGACGGTGACCGATTTGCCGAGGCTTTCCATCGACAGCTGCTGCAGGAACGCGGGGAACAGTCGGAGCCGGTGCGAATACGGCAGCACCAGCGCGCTATGCGCATTCCACTGCGCGCTGTACCAGCATTCGAAGAAGGCGAGCAGGGCCGGCATATTCGCGCTAAATGGTGCATCGCGATAATGAGAATCCATATCCGCCGCGCCATCGAGCAGTGCGCGAAAATTGTCCCAACCCACGGCGATGGCGATCGGCAGGCCAATCGCCGACCACAGCGAATAGCGGCCCCCGACCCAATCCCACATCGGAAATATCTGCTGTTCAGGCGTACCAAAAGCCGCGGCACGGGCGGGACTGGCGGTGATTGCGACGAGATGGTTATCGATCGAGCGCTCGCCTGCTGCTGCCTGCAGCCACGCATGCGCGGCGCGGCTATTACTGAGGGTTTCCAGCGTCGTAAAGGTTTTCGATGCGGTGATGAGCAGCGTCGTTTCGGGATTCAATGTCGACAAGGTATCGGCCATTTCACACGGATCGACATTGGCGACGAAGTGCACGCGCAATGCGTTATTCCAGTACGCGCGTAACGCCGTAACGGCAAACCGCGGTCCGAGATCGGAGCCGCCGATGCCGATATGCACCACATCGGTAAACGGCTTTCCGCTATATCCCACCAATTGCTGCCGCTGCAATGCGTTCACGAGGTGCTGCATGCGTTGCAGCACCGCTGCTACCTCGGCATGCATCGGCGCATCGGCGTTACGGGCGCGCAATGACATATGCAGTGCGGGGCGGCGCTCGGTCGGATTGACAATGGCACCGCTAAACAGCTGCGCAATATGGCTTTGCAAATTAAGGTGGGCCGCTTGCGCTTCGAACAGCTGCAATGTATCGGTGGTACAAAGTTGTTTGGAAAAATCGAGCACAAGATGCGCTGCGCTGACCGTCATCTGCGCGGCCCGATCGGGGTTCGCAGCGAACAACTCGACTAGCGAAGTTTGGTTTAATGTATTGCGATGTCGAATGAAGCGCTGACCTAAATCTACGGTATCCATAACACTGGTGGTCTACACTGGGGCTGCATCAGCGATGCGGCTGCACGGAACACGACAGCTAATTAAACGCAATGGCTTGTTAGACAGTCGCGAAGGGCTGGTCCATAATTTCGCGCCCTACATCTGACGAAAGGCATAAGAGCAAGGACCGTTTGTGAATCATATCAGGATATTTAGGCAGTACATACCCGCGCACATTCTCCTGTTTGTGCTGCTTGAATATTTGGCGCTGCTGGTGGCTGTTTACAGCGCGCATCAAATTCGTTTTTCATTTTTCGGTATCAGAGAAGTCGATTTCACCGGTGTATTACCGCGTGCGCAAATTTATGCACTGATCAATCTGATTAGCATGATTGCGATGGGCGCCTATCGTCCGCATAGCACCGAAGGTCTGACCGGCTCGATGCTGCGCTCGATGGTGGCGATTTGTCTTATTGGCACCATTATTCTGTCGGCAAGCTTTTATTTATTTCCTTCGCTCGAGCTCTATTTCGGTCGCGGCATATTGGCGATTGCCAGCGTGGTGTCGTTGGTGTTGATTGCGGCATTGCGGTTTGTGTTACGAAAATTGGTTGGCAATGAATCGCTGCGTTGGCGGGTGCTGATTGTCGGTGCCGGTGAGCGTGCGCATCATCTTCTCGAGACATTCGCACGCCTGAATGCGGATAAAGATATCGAATTATTGGGCTGCTGGCCGGTCACCGGCGCGGCGTTAAAAGTTGCTGCGCCACAGGTCGTCAATAGTCCCGAGCGTTTGTTCGATTACTGCGATCAGCACAAAGTGCAGGAAATTGTGGTCGCCGTCGATGAGCGGCGGCGCGTCGACAACGGCGGATTTCCGCTGGATGAATTGCTCGATTGCAAATTGCACGGCATTCAGGTGGCCGATGATTTGAGTTTTCTGGAGCGTGAATCGGGACGGCTCGATATTCGTAAATTATCGCCGGGCTGGTTGGTTTTTTCCGATGGCTTTTCGTTTTCGCCGATGCGCGATGTGCTCGAGCGCGGCTTCGATATTGTGGCCAGCTTGTTGCTGTTAGTGCTGACCTGGCCGTTTATGTTGCTGGCGGTCATCGCTATTAAATTGGAAGAAGGCATTAACGCGCCCCTCATTTACAGCCAGGAACGCGTTGGCTACGTGGGGCGAATTATTCGCGTGCACAAATTTCGCAGCATGCGCACCGATGCGGAAAAAGATGGCAAGGCGCAATGGGCGCAAAAAAATGACAGTCGTGTCACCCGCGTGGGTAATTTCATTCGCAATACCCGCATCGACGAGCTTCCGCAGATTTTTAATGTGCTGAAAGGCGAAATGAGCTTCGTCGGCCCGCGCCCGGAGCGGCCGCAATTTGTCGAAGAGCTCGCGCAACAAATTCCGTATTACCGCGAGCGCCACCGGGTAAAGCCCGGCATCACCGGATGGGCGCAACTCTGTTATCCCTACGGCGCTTCGGTGGAAGATGCTGAACAAAAACTTACCTACGATTTGTATTACATAAAAAACCATAGTTTGATTTTTGATTTATATATTCTCGTACGCACGGTTGAAGTCATCCTGTTGGGTAATGGCGTACGTTAAGCGAATGGATTGGCGCAAATAATTTTCGGAAAACCACATGAATGCACCAATCGTTTCTCCCAGCTGTATTGTGTTGGGAGATCAATCGCTGCTGATCCAATGCAGTGAAGAATTACTGGCTCGCGGTTATCGTATTGTCGCCGTGATTTCCGGAAATCGCCGCACTCTCGATTGGTGCGATGAGCGAAAAATATTTCATTGCGATAATTTCACGCAATTGCGTGACGCGCCGCCATGCGACTATTTGTTCAGCATTACCAATTTAAAAATGTTGCCCGACTGGTTGCTCGCAAAAGCGCAGCGGCGGGCGATCAATTTTCACGATGGTCCACTGCCGCGTTACGCGGGTTTGAACGCGCCGGTGTGGGCGTTGATAAATAACGAAACCGAACACGGCGTCACTTGGCATGAGATGCAGGCTGGCGCGGATACCGGCGCAATTCTTATCAAACGACAGTTCCCCATCATTCCCGCTGAAACGGTATTCAGTTTAAATACCAAGTGTTATCAATTTGCCCTCGATGGGTTCGTGGAGCTGCTCGATCGTTTGCACAGCGATACGCTACAGTCTGAGTTGCAGGATTTTTCTCAACGCAGTTATTTTGGGTTGACGCAGCGGCCGCCGGCCGCCGCTGTATTGGACTGGCGCAAGCCAGCGCAAGAACTTGACCGGCTTATTAAGGCACTCGATTTTGGACCTTATCCGAATCCGGTGATCCTGCCGAAAATCGATTTGGGCAGCACGCTATTGCTCGCGCGCCAAGCGGTGGTGGTCGACAGCGTCACTGGCAATTTATCCGGCACCGTCGAAGCCTGCTGCGAAAAAACGCTAACGATTAAATGCGCCGATGCAGCGCTAAAAATTCTCAACGTTACCGATTGCCGCGGCGGACCGGTCGATGTTGCCGCCGTGCTACGTGCGTGCGGGATGGGTGTGGGCGATCAACTGCCGACGCTGTTTGCAACTGATGCCGATGAATTAACGAAGCTGGTCGCTGCCAGCTGCAAATATGAAAGCTTCTGGCATCATCGTTTGTTACGCGCCGAACCGGTCGAGCTACCCTTTGCTAATAAAACATCGTTGCCGCAGAACGATTATTGCTGGCGTGCAATTGCGCTTTCGGACTTGCCGATCGAATTCACTGCCGATGTTGCAGTGCCCCCTTATCTAATTGCTTCGTTCGCTTTGCTGTTGGGACGCCTTGCGGGTAAGCACCAATTCAGCATCGCGTATCGCGGGCTCGTGGCGGCGGATTTATCGGAAAATTATTCGCGATTTTTTGTGCAGACGGTGCCGCTGCCGGTCACCGTCAATCTGCGCGAAAAATTCAATGTGTTGCTTGAAGATATCGCCAATGCGGTGCGCGAGTCAGAGCAGAAAATCGGTTGTTTAAATGATTTGCACGCGCGCGAACCCGATTTAAAAGACAGCGCCGATTGCAACACATTCGCGGTCCGCATTATTCGACAACACGATCTGAGCGAGTCGCATGCTCGCGATCACAGTCATGGCGCCGCATTGAGCGTTGTGATTGCGGAGTCTGGTCCGCAGGTCGCCTTGTTATACGATCGTAGTGTTATTAACGAAGTTTCGGTGCAGCGCCTGCTCGATCATTTCGATGTGCTATTGCGGGAGTTATCGCAGCATGCAGATAAAACAGTCGGCGAATTTACGGTAATTACCGAACACGATCGTCAGCAGCTATCTGCTTTTAATCGAACGGACGCTTTCAATCGAGCAGGTGATGTCAATCAAGCTCAGCTCGATCACGCGCACGAGTTATGTATTCACCACGGTTTTGAGCGTCAAGTGGCGGCGTACCCGGACCGCGATGCGTGTCTATTCGAAAATCAAAAATTAACGTATGCAGAATTGAATGCACGAGCCAATCGTCTTGCGCGCTATCTGCATAGTCAAGGAAGCAAGCCCGGCGAGTTGGTGGGAGTGATGGTCGAGCGTTCGCTCGATATGCTGGTCGCGCTGTACGCCGTGCATAAAGCCGGTTGTGCGTACGTTCCGCTCGATCCGGTGTATCCGCGCGATCGCCTGGCACACATGGCGGAAGATGCGGGGCTGCATTGCGTAATTACGCAGCGCGCGTTTGCCGATATTCTCAAAGTTGCGCACCCGATAATTTTGGACGACATCGCCGACACGCTCGCGTCGATTTCCGCCACTAACCTCGACGTAAGTGTAAAGCCCGCCGATTTGGCTTATGTCATTTATACATCGGGATCGACCGGAAAACCAAAAGGAGTCATGGTCGAACATCGTAATGTCGTCAATTTTTTTGCCGGCATGGATCAGCGTCTTGAGCGCGATCCCGGTGCATGGTTGGCGGTCACCAGTATTTCATTCGATATTTCGGTACTCGAATTATTTTGGACGCTGAACCGGGGATTTACGGTCGTTCTCTACGCCGACGATAAACGGCAAAAAGCATTGCCCCGCAGCGCGCATTCGAATCGGCACATCGACTTTGGTTTCTTTTATTGGAATGTTGCCAACGATGAGAGTGAGTACGATCAGCAAAAATATCGGCTGTTGCTCGAAGGCGCCAAATTTGCCGATACCCATCATTTCAATTCGGTGTGGACGCCTGAGCGTCATTTCGCGGCGTTTGGTGGGTTATTTCCCAATCCGTCGGTGACGTGTGCAGCGTTGGCGACCATAACGAATAATGTCGCGCTGCGTGCTGGCAGTTGTGTAGTGCCATTGCATAGCCCGATTCGTATCGCCGAGGAATGGGCTGTTGTCGATAATTTATCGAACGGGCGTGTCGGTCTCTCTATTGCAGCGGGTTGGGCGCCGCCGGATTTTGCGATAAAGCCTGAAAATTACGCGAATGCAAAACAAGTGATGTTCGATGCCGCCGATATCGTCAAGCGGTTATGGCGCGGCGAAACCATTAATTTTCCCGGTCCGTCCGGTGAGGTGCCGGTGCGCACCTTGCCGCGCCCGCTGCAAAAAGAATTGCCGGTATGGGTTACCACTGCCGGTAATATCGAAACATTCGCACAGGCCGCACGCCGGCGTGAAAATGTATTGACGCACTTACTCGGCCAAACCATTGAGGAAGTAGCGGAAAAAGTAAAAGCCTATCGGCAGGCGTGGCGTGAAGCGGGGCATCCCGGTGAAGGTATTGTCACGCTGATGCTGCACACCTTTGTCGGCCCAGATGCCGAAGTGGTTAAGCGTGCTGTGCATCAGCCGCTCAAAGATTATTTAAAAAGTGCAATGCTGTTGGTGAAAGCAGCCGCGTGGAATTTTCCGACATTTAAAAAAATGTCGGACGAGCAGGGAAAAACACTCGACGAATTTTTCGCTTCGATTTCCGCAGCGGATATGGATGGGTTGCTAGAGCACGCATTCCATCGGTATTACGAGCACAGCGGTTTATTCGGTACGCCAGAATCGTGTATGGCCATTGTCGATCGGGTCAAGGCGGCGGACGTTAACGAGATCGCCTGTCTGATCGACTTTGGCATTAATACCGATGTCGTGCTGGAGCATTTGCCTTATCTGAATGCGTTGCGCGAAGCGGCGCAGCAAGTGCTTTCCGCGCGCGACGACAGCGAGGATTTTTCGCTGCCCGCATTATTCGATCGCCATCGTGTAACGCATTTTCAATGTACGCCATCAATGGCGACGATGCTGGCGGCCGACATTTCCGCGCGATCAGGGCTCGCCGCGTTGAAACAAATGATGGTCGGCGGTGAGGCGCTGCCGGCGGAACTCGCGCGCACATTGCGCACGCTCGTTGGTGGTCGTGTCACCAATATGTATGGCCCCACCGAAACAACGATCTGGTCGGCGATCGGTGATGTCGATGCAGTAACAGGTACGAATGTATCGATCGGGCGGCCGCTGGCGAATCAGTGCATTTATATCCTCGACGAAAATCAGCAGCCGCTACCGGTTGGCATTCCCGGCGAATTGGTAATCGGTGGCGAAGGAGTCGTGCGTGGTTATTGGCAGCGCCACGATTTGACGGCGGAAAAATTTCTAACGGATCCATTCAGCGGCGCTGCCGATGCGCGCATGTATCGCACCGGCGATCTGGCGCGGCATCTACCCGATGGCCGTATCGAATGTCTCGGGCGCGTCGATCATCAGGTGAAAATACGCGGCTATCGCGTCGAGCTTGGTGAAATCGAAGCGCTGCTGCGCACGCATCCGGATGTGCTCGAAGCCGCGGTGGTTCTGCGTGAGGATACGCCGGGCGATAAGCGGCTCGTTGCCTACGTGCGCCCAACTGCGGGGCGAACGACACGCGCAGAGCTATTCAAGGAATTTCTGAAACAGCAGTTGCCGGAATTCATGGTGCCTGCGGCGTATATCGAAATGGCCGCACTGCCGCTGACACCGAATGGCAAAATCGATCGCAAGGCGTTGCCGATACCGCAGCGTTCGATCGCGGCCGATGCCACTAATTACAGCGCGCCGCAAAACGATATCGAAACAATGATCGTCGATATCTGGAAGCGCGTACTCGGAGTCGCACAGGTGGGAACGCGCGATAATTTCTTCGATGTGGGCGGTCATTCGCTGCTGGTGGTTCAGGTTCTGAAAGAGTTGCGCGAGAAAATTACCAAACCGATTCAGATGACTGATTTATTTAAATACACCACCATCGAAATGTTGGCGAAGTTTGTCGGCAGCGACGATGGCGATGGACCCGATCAGCCGCTCAATCGCAGCCGGGATCGCGCCGAAGCGCGGCGTGCGGCAATGAATCGCCGGAGAGGTTGATTCATGCTCCGTAACGCGATCATTTTTATCGCTCTGGTAGTGCTGGTCATCGGATTTATTGCTGCTGGCGTCGCGGAAAAATTGATTCGACTGAATCAGCGACCGGCATTTTCCTACGAGCAGATCCATCAGAATTTAGAGCGCAAAGATCGACAGCAGCCGCACAATGCATTGTTGTTGCTGGGTGACAGTCATGTTGCAGGTATCTGCGAGGGCTGCCTGTCGCGACCGGCACTTAATTTTGGAATAGGCGGCGATACCGTGGTTGGTTTGAGTCACCGTATTCATAGCTATACATCGACGCGCGAGCCGACAAATATTGCGATTCTTGAAATCGGCAGCAACGATATATTGTGGGAGCACAAGACTGACCTCACGAAGGATTACACCGAACTTTTACAGCGGTTGTCGGCGTTAAAGCATGTCTTTGTTTTTGCCACGCTACCGGTGGCAAAAATATCGCCCCGGCCTTCGTATAACGCGCATATCGCACACGCTGCCACGCAATTGCGCGCGGTATGCGCGGCCATGAAAAATTGTAGTTTCGTAGTGCTGGAAACAATTTATGACAATGAGGGTTATCTAAAGGCTGGTCTGTACATGCCCGACGGTATTCACCTCAATGAGCAGGGCTATCGAGTGTGGATTGAACACATCGAGACCTTGCTGAATGATTTTTCGAATGCGCAATAACCTATAAATCCGAGAGTAAACAGTGAGCGAAAATAACGAAACTTCTGCCACGGATATTGCCGTTATCGGCATGGCATGTCGCTTCGCGGGGGCAAATAATCCGAGCGAATTTTGGCAGCTGCTGCACGAGGGCCGCGAAGCGCGCACCGAATTAAGCGATGCCGAATTGCAGGCGGCGGGCGTTTCGAAATCGTTGCTGAGCGATCCGAATTACGTCAAGGCCGGCATGTTTTTGCACGGCATGGAATTATTCGATGCCGGCTTTTTTGGATTCAGTCCGCTCGATGCAAAAATCATGGACCCGCAGCATCGGCATTTTCTCGAATGCACCTGGGAAGCGCTGGAAGATGCTGCCTACGATCCGACGCGTTACGACGGCGCGATCGGCGTTTTTGCCGGTTCCGGTCACAACGCGTATTTACCGTACAACCTGCTGAGTAATCCCGAGCTGGTGGCGCAAGTGGGATTTTTTCTGTTGCGGCATACCGGCAACGATAAAGATTTTCTCGCCACGCGCGCGTCGTATTGCTTCGATTTAAAAGGCCCCAGCGTTAACGTGCAGACTGCGTGTTCCACTTCCTTGGTGGCAGTACACACCGCGGCCCAGAATCTGTTGAACGGCGAATGCGATATGGCACTCGCCGGCGGCGTCACCATCGAAATGCCGCATCGTCACGGTTATTTGTACAAGGACACCGAAATTCTCTCGCGTGATGGTCACTGTCGGCCGTTCGATGCCAGCGCTGGCGGTACCGTGTTCGGCAGCGGAGTCGGTGTGCTGGTATTGAAACGGCTCGACGATGCACTCGCGGACGGCGACAACATTCACGCGGTTATTAAAGCGTCGGCCGTCAACAACGATGGTGCCGGCAAGATCAGTTATCTCGCACCCAGCGTCGACGGCCAGGCGGCCGCTATTCATGAAGCGTTGGCGATCGGCGGTATCGAGCCGCAGTCGGTCACGTACGTGGAATGCCACGGTACCGGGACACCACTGGGCGATCCGATCGAAGTTGCGGCACTGACACAGGCGTATGGTGCGGAAAATCCGCGCCGCCAATATTGCGCGATCGGTTCGGTCAAATCGAATATCGGCCATACCGATACCGCTGCGGGCGCGGCGAGCCTGATCAAAGTTATTTTGGCGCTGAAACATCGCCAATTGCCGGCGACCTTGCATTTTCGCGCGCCGAACGAAGCGATCGATTTCGCCAACAGTCCATTTTTCGTTAATGCACAGTTGCGCCCCTGGTCGGCGCCAGCGCCATTGCGGGCCGGGGTCAGTTCGCTGGGTGTCGGTGGTACCAACGGGCATGTGATTGTAGAAGAAGCGCCCGCGAGAGCATCGTCGAGCTCAGCGCGCGCGCGTCAATTACTGCTGTTATCGGCGCGCACCGATACGGCGTTGACGCGCAGCCGTAACCGGTTTGCACAATTTTTCGAAGAGGCTGACGTAAACATTGCGGATGCCGCGTTCACGCTGGCGGTCGGCAGGCGATCTTTCAAACGGCGCGGTTTTGCAGTGGTCAATGATGGTCGCGATGCGGTCGCCGTACTCGATGGCAGCAGCCACGATCGTTTTATCGTTGCCGATGCGGCAGAGTCGCCGCGCAAAGTCGCGTTTATGTTTGCCGGCGGCGGCGCGCAATATCCGAATATGGGCCGCGAGCTCTACGACACCGAGCCGGTCTATCGCGCAACGGTCGATGAATGCCTACGGTTGCTGCGCGATTTTGTCGATTTCGATGTGAAATCGCTGCTCTATCCCGCTGTTGGTGCCGAGGCGCAGGCAGCGCATGAGTTGCAGCGGCCGAGCCGAACCCTGCCGGCTCTGTTCATCACCCAATATGCGCAAGCGCAATTGTGGCGCAGTTGGGGTATTGAGCCGTCGGCGCTAATCGGCCACAGCATGGGCGAAAACACCGCCGCCTGCGTGGCGGGCGTGATCGCGTTACGCGATGCGTTGGGCTTGGTGGCATTGCGCGGCAAATTGTTTGAAACCGTCGGCGAAGGTTCGATGCTCAGTGTCGAACTCGGCGAGCAGGAGCTACTGCCGCTGCTGGGCTCAGAGCTAAGTCTTGGCGCCGTCAATGCGCCGATGCTGACCATGGCGTCCGGCCCCAAAGCGGCGCTCACTCAACTTGAACACACCTTGCAGCAGCGCGATATCGGTTGCCGGCGCATCCATATCGATGTCGCAGCGCATTCAGCAATGCTGGAAGGGATTCTGCAACCTTTCGGCAATTACCTGCGTTCTTTGCGCCTGCACGCGCCGACGATTCCTTTTATCTCTAACGTTACCGGCGATTGGATTAAGCCGGCCGAGGCGGTCGATCCCGCGTATTGGGTGCGGCATTTGCGGCAGACGGTGCGCTTTGCCGATGGCTTGGCGCGGTTGCTCGATGGCGGCAGCTATGTGCTGCTCGAAGTCGGGCCGGGGCGCACGTTGGTCAGTCTCGCCGGCCTGCATACGGCTAAGCGTGCCAATCAACCGCTGATCGCATCGTTGCGTCATCCCGATGACGATACCCCCGACGTGGAGCAAATGCTCGGCGCGTTGGGGCGCTTGTGGCAGGCGAACGTTGGCATCGCCTGGGACAAGTTCTACAGCGAGCAAACGCGTCATCGCGTGTCGCTGCCGACTTACGCATTCGATCATGCGCGGCATTGGGTTGAACCCGGAGCGAGTCTCACGCAGGGCGATACGTCGGCGCGCGCCGAGACGCTGACCCGCTCGCTGTATCAGCCGGTCTGGCAGCGCACGGCGCCTTTAGTGAGTGCGACTGGCGATTTGGTCGCTGCGCGCGTATTGATTCTCGCCGGCAGCAATGCTGTCGCGAGGACGGTTATCGAGCAGTTACTGAGTGCCGGCGCGGAGGCGCGCGTCGTCGAACCCGGCAATTCGTTAGTGCTGAGTGGCGAGCGCTGGCGGTTGCGCGCTACGGTTGCCGATGACTATGTCCATCTGGTGGAAGCATTGCGGCAGAGCGAATGGCAGCCGACGCATGTGCTCAGCCTGCTGCCGCTCGATCTGGTCGATGGCGAGTATGGATCGAACCAGCGCGCGCTGGCGTTCGACAACCTTTTTCATCTGGCGCAGGCCGCCGCAAACGAGGATTGGCAGCCAGTACGGTGGCTGACGGTGACAGCGCAGGCATTCCAGGTCGGCGGCGAAGCGCCCAACTCGCCGTTCGCTGCGCTGGCACTGGGTCCGATGCGAGTGCTGCCCCATGAATTTCCCTCATGGCGCTGCGCATTGCTGGATATCGATACGAATACGCAACCCGCAACCATCCTGCGCGAGCTGAGTTCGACGGCGGATGACGGACTGATTGCGATGCGTGGCAATGCTCGCTTCACGCAGCATTACGAGCTTCGCGCCGACAGCGATAGCACCGGTGCAGCCACGCTATCATTGCGGGCGCGAGGTGTTTATTTGATCACCGGTGGCACTGGTGGTTTGGGGGGGCTGGCAGCCGCGACGCTGGTTCAGGCCCAGCCGGACATCACCCTGGTGCTGGCAGCGCGGCGAGCGCTGCCGGAACGCCAGTATTGGGATGCACTGATTGCCCAGAACGCGCCTGAAGCGGCCACGTTGAGCCAGCTATTGCAATTGGAACAAAGCGGCGCGCGCATCGTCAGTCGGGCGGTGGATATCGCCGATGAAGCTGCAGTGCGTGAGCTGGCGGGTGCAGTTCGGCGGGAATTCGGTGCGGTGAATGGGATTATTCACACCGCCGGTGTTATCGCCGACAGTCTTCTACTCACCAAAGATTTTGCCGATGCCGAGCGCGTGCTGATGCCAAAGCTGACCGGCACGCTGGTGCTCGATCGCGTGTTCGATGCGCGTACGCTCGATTTTTTCGTGCTGTATTCGTCGACCAGCGCGTTCGCCGGTTTGCCGGGGCAGATCGATTACGCGGCGGCCAATGCCTTTCTCGATGCATTCGCACATCACCGCAACGCGCGCGGTGCCAATGTCATCGCGATTAATTGGCCGGCGTGGAAGCAATCCGGCATGGCGGCAAAGTTAGCCGAAGGTGTTCGCTATTTGCCGGCGGGACGGCCAGTAACGCATCCGCTGCTCGATCGCTGCATTGCCGAACAAGCCGAGACGGCGACTTACGCGACACTCTTTTCGGTGCACGACTATTGGCTGCTCGGCGAGCATCGTATTAAGGCGGGGCCGGCCCTGATACCTGGCTCCGGTTTTATCGAATTGGCGCGTGCCGCCTTCGCCGAAAAAATGGGCAACAGCCCATCTATCGAAATGACGGATGTCGTATTCGAGCTGCCGTTCTTTGTCGCAGACAATGCGCATAAGGCTCTAACGATTGAGCTCAGCGGCGATAATTTTGCAATCAGCAGCGATAGCTTTGGCGAAGCGAGTCGGCACGCGTATGGCCGTGTTGTTACCACGACGCCAATGCAACAGTCGATAGATGTTGCGGCCATTCAATTGCGTTGCGCGCGTGGCATACAAACTTTCGATGACGCCAGTCATCACCCGTTTCTGGATTTCGGCGCGCGCTGGCGCGTGCTGAAAAATGTCGCCTATGGTGTGCGCGAGGCGCTCATTCGTTTGGATATGCCGGTGGAGTTTTGCGATGAACTGAACGCGTATGGTTTGCATCCCGCCGTGCTCGATATGGCCACCGCCGGCGCGCAGATCATCGTCGATGGTTATGCGCCGCACAGCGAATTGTATGTGCCGATCGGCTATCAGCGACTGCAGTTTAACGGCCGCTTACCCAACACCGGTTTTAGTCATGTGGTCCATCGCGCTACAGATAGCGGTTCTGCAGCGCATGAGATGGGTGATATTCAATTCGATGTTACGGTTTGCGACGATAACGGCAACGTGTGTTTATCAGTGCAAGGATTCACGATGCGCCGTATCGCCGATGTTAATTCCTTCCGCAAGGCCCTGCCGATTGTCAGCGACGACGTAAATCCATCGTTGAAAAGAACGCTTGAGCTCGGCATTAATGATGAGGAAGGTAAGGCCGCGTTGCTCGCTATTTTGCAACGGCAATTGGCGCCGCAAACGATTGTCAGCGCGTATCGCCTCGATTATTTGCAGCACGAATTGTTGCGCTTGGTATTGCCGAAAGAGCAAATTCCGGAAAACGTGCATGACGCCGACGCCGATCCCGATATTGCCGCGATCGAAAGTCTTTTGCAGGAATGCCCGGCCCTCGAAACCGCAGTGGTACGCTCATTTCTCGATGAATCGGAAGAACGTCGTTTGGTGGCTTTTTTCGTGCCGAATTTCGAACATTTTGTGACGCAGGGCGAGCTGCGGCGTTTTGCGCGCGACAAGCTGCCAGCGGCGCAGGTGCCGCAGCATTGGATCGAACTCGACGAGATACCGCGGGATGCGTCCGGCAGCATCGATCGCAAGGCGTTATTTGATCCGCTCGCGCCAAAAGATCACTATCTGGCGCCGCGCACCAGCATCGAAAAAAATCTTGCACGCATTTGGCAGGATGCACTGGGCGTTGAGAGAGTGGGGCTGAGTGATAATTTCTTTGATCTGGGTGGTCACTCGTTGTTGTCGACGCGGGTGATTGTGCAGATCTATAAGAAGCTGGGTATACGGCTCGATCAAGCAACCATGGTTTTGCACACGCTTGAACAGATCGCACGCGAAATCAGCGAAAAAACCGGTGCCGTTACCGACGCGACTCCCATTAGCGAGAACCCTATGCTCGATTCTATTGTGCCGGGTACACTGCCAGGCGAAGTGAAGATCGATAAGAAAAAGGGACGCTTACAGTCGTTGTTATTTGGTGGGAAAAAATGATTCCGCAGTTTTTTGGAAATGCCGATGCGCCGTTATACGGCGTTTACCTGCCGCCAAAAGCCACTCCGCGCGATGCCGGTGTGGTCTTGTGTTATCCCTTCGGTCAGGAATATATGCGCGCTCATCGCGCCTATCGTCAGCTGGCATTATTGCTGTCAAAAAAAGGGTATCACGTGTTGCGCTTCGATTATCGCGGCACCGGTGACTCGAGTGGCGACATCGAAGATGGTGTTACCGCGCAGGATTGGATTGATGATGTCGGCCTGGCTGTCAATGAACTGCGCGAGAGCACAGGCGTTAGTTCTATCGCGGTAGTTGGATTACGTTTGGGCGCGTTGATCGCGGGCGTGGCCTGCGCAGCGCGTAACGATATCGATCAACTGATTGTGTGGGATCCGATTCTCGATGGTTTTGAATACGAGCACGAATTGCTCCAAGAAATTTCCAACGAAAAGCCGAGTATGTGGGGTGGACCATCCTCGGGAAATTTGCACGATACAGAAGGTTCGATACATTTTAATGGATTTCGCCTGACGCAAAAATTTCGCGAATCGATGCGTAAATTGTCGTTACGCGATGCGCGGCCGACGACAGTGAAAAAAATTCTGCAGGCGGTATCGCATGAAGCCCCGGGCTTTACCGATTTGAAAGCCGCTTGGCAAAGCCATCCCGGCTATCGTTATCAACTGGCCCCGGCGCCGCACGACTGGAATTACGTCGACAATTTCGGTGGTATTCTGTTGCCGCAACCGGTCATTCAAGCCATCGTGAATGCGATGGATTAGGGCGGGCCGAGGAGAATTGCCATGAAAGAAAGAGCGCTGCGAATCGGCAAGCCGACACCATTGATTGGTATTGCCAGCGAACCGGATAATTTCAATCCGGATTTGCCTGCGGTACTGATTTTGAATTCCGGTGTAATGCATCACGTCGGAACGTGCCGGCTTTCAGTAAAGATTGCGCGCGCCATCGCCGACAAAGGTTTGCTAGTAGTGCGTTTCGATTTTTCTGGAATCGGCGATAGCGAACCGCGACGCGGTGCGTTGTCGTTCGAGGAATCGTCGATCGCGGAAACGCGTGAAGTGATGGACTATTTGCAAAAAACGCGCGGCATCAGTCAGTTCATTTTGTACGGGTTGTGTTCAGGTGCCGATGCATCCTATTGCACGGGCCTTGCCGACGAGCGCGTCGTCGGCATGATGAAGATCGATCCGTATTGTTATCGCACGTGGCAGTATTCGCTGCGTTATTACGTGCCCCTGCTGTTTCATATGGATCGCTGGCAGAGCTTTTTGTCGAAGAAAATTGCGCGAGTTGTTGGCGGTAAAAAAGACAAAGCGCCCAATGAAATTGCCGGTGTTGACGAGCAATATTTCGAAGTTCCCACTTATACGCGGCGTTTTCCCCCGCGCGATCAAGTAGCGGAGGGTTTGCGTAAACTGGTAGCGCGAGACGTCAGCGTGTTTGTCGCGTTTACGGGTGGCGAGCCGGAATATCTGTATCTGAATCAATATCGTCAAAGCTTTCGCGATGTCGATTTTCGCAATTTATTGCGCGTCGATTATTATCCCGAAGCGAATCACATCATTACGCAATTGGATTATCAGCCACGTATTGTTGCCGGCATTGCGGATTGGGTTCTCAATGTTGCGCGCGGGCGAATCGCTAATCCCGATGCCAATAAAACTGCGGCCGCATAACTTAACTGTTGGATTTACAGATGGACATTACCGCTGCATTACATGGAATGGTCGATGATCTGCTGGAGCTGCCCGGCATTCGGCAATGGCGGGAAAATAAATATGAAAGACGGTTTGCCACCGCCGAACGGGTCAATTTATTTCGGGGCGTTTACGCTTCGGTAGGGTTAGCAGAGGCGGCAATCCCCGCATCCAAACCCACAGGTTACGATCACGATGAAACTGCTGCCATGTATGACGATCGCACGCGGCAGATTTATCCGAGCGATTATCCCGTGTTGTTTTGGCTACAAAAATTATTGTCCGAACAATGCCACCGCGTATTTGATATCGGTGGCCACATTGGCGTCGGTTATTACGCGTATCAGAGTTTTATCGACTACCCGCACAATCTCACTTGGCGCGTATCCGATGTGCCGGCTGTTGTCGAACGCGGCAGGCAGTTGGCGAAAGCGCGCGACCCGGCAGGTCGATTGTCGTTTACATCGACATTAGATGAAGTCGCGGACGCGGATATTGTGTTTGCTTCCGGCTCTATTCAATACATTCCGCCGACGTTGGCAGGGCTATTGAGCCGGCACGTGCAGCGGCCGCGACACCTGCTGATCAATTTGCTGCCGCTGCATCCGCGCGAAAGCTATTTTACGGTGCAGAATATCGGTGCTGCGTTTTGCCCCTATCGTATCGAAGCACACAGTCGCTTTGTCGCCGATTTGGTGGCATTGGGATATCGGCTGCAAGACGCTTGGGAAAATCTGGAAAAGCGCTGCGATATACCATTTTCACCGCCACACTATTCGCTTGATCGGTATCATGGGTTTTATTTTTCGCTATCGTAATATGTGAATTGATGCCTCTCTGCTAACTCGATTTGCTAATGGATCACGGCAAAACCCATGCACAGCACCCAAAATCATAGAATCTGGTTTGAAGACAACAGCCATTATCATCCTCGCAAAATTGCGCCGGTTAAGCATTCATTTTGCGATCATCCGCTATTGCAATTGCCGCGCTTGCAGCAATTGGCAGAATCGCTATTAGATAACGGGCAATGTAAATTCATCGAGGCCGATGCGACTCAGGCCTCGCCGTTTGACACCATGAATCGTAATCCGCAGGGCCGCTCAATCGCCGATATCTTTGCGCATATTGAAGAGCCGGGTTCTTGGATTTCGATGTACAACGTTGAAACCGATCCGGTTTATCGCGAGTTTTTATGGGAGGCAATACGAACCGTACGTCCGCTGGCGGATGGTCAGGACCCCGGCATTTTTAATGTCGGCGGTTTTATTTTTATTTCCGCCCCACCTGCGGTGACGCCGTTCCATATCGATCGCGAAAATAATTTATGGCTGCAAATTCGCGGTAGAAAACAGATTAACGTGTGGGATCCGAGCGATCGCATTACCGTGCCCGAAGCAGCCGTTGAAAATTTTATTGTGCAGGGCGATTTGACGGCAGTGAGATTTCGCGAGGAAATTCGCAATCGCAGCTTTAGCGGTGATATGGCTGCGGGCGAGGGCGTCTATATGCCAAGCACGTCCGCGCATATGACGCTGTCGGATACCAGTTGGGTCACGCCCGAGAATGGCTATGCGATCTCGATTGCGATCGTCTTCTACACCAAGGCGACTCGTCGCACCGCTAATCTTTATGCGCTGAATCAGTTCTTGCGGCGGCGCGGATTGACGCCTACGCCACCCGGACAATCGCGTTGGCGCGATGCCATTAAATATCCCTTTGCCAGAGCTTTAGTGCTGAGTCGCAAATATCTGCGCGGATACGAGTTAAGGCCAGGGATGTAATTGGGGTTTACGATGGCAGCGGTAACTTGATCGGGAGTCACCGGGCATGGTGGGCAGAGTCAGGCTACAGTAAGGTTGGCTGGGCAGTGACCCCGGCGTACATTGATGTCGAAGTTTTCCGCAGGATTCCGCAATGCCTGAAATTACCGAGCGAGCATTAATGGCTCGACCGCCTTTCGCTGCCATTACTTTGCAGCGCCGCTTTAGCGAATGCGTATCGCAGTTTGCCGATCGTGTTGCGTTGCGGATTCCGGCGACAGCCACCGCCGCGGCCTGGCAGCTGAGCTATCGCGAACTCGATGTCTGGAGCGATGCGATCGCCGCTCGGTTGCAGCAACAAGGGATTAAGCGTGGAACCGCCGTGGCTGTTTATATGCCGCGCTCAGCAGCGGCGGTGGCGGCGCTGGTGGCCATCGCCAAGCTCGGCGCTATTTATGTGCCGCTCGGGCTCGATTACCCCGCAGATCGCATTGCTTTCACGCTGAGCGACACCGTGGCGCAAGCCGTGTTGATATCCACCGCGACGGCCGGTACTGCAGGCGCCTGGCAGCTTCCATTGCTGGAATTGGAAGAACGGCCACAAATGAGCTCGGCGGCACCCCTGCGCTCGGAACCCGGCAGCTCTGACGATTGCGCCTATATCCTCTATACCTCGGGATCGACGGGGCGTCCGAAAGGCGTCGAAGTAGCGCAGCGCGGGATTTTGCGTCTCGTCGATCCATCCAATACTTACTGCCGTTTCGACGAGTTCCGCCGCTTTTTGTTGTTGGCGCCGCTCACCTTCGACGCCGCCACCCTGGAGATTTGGGGGCCGCTGCTCAATGGTGGCTGCTGCGTCGTGTATCCGACCGAGGGCTTGCCTGATCCCGTCCAACTCGCCGCAGTGCTGCGCGAGGAGCACATCACCACGTTGTGGCTGACGGCATCGCTGTTCAACTGGCTAATCGATAACGACGCGCTGCTCGGCACGACGGTCGAAGAGATCCTCGCGGGCGGAGAAGCCTTATCACCGGAGCACGTGCGTCGCGCCCAGCATCAAATGCCGAATACGCAGTTCATCAATGGCTATGGCCCCACCGAAACCACCACATTTGCCTGCTGTTACCGCATTTCACGACCGCTGCCGAACGAATGGCAGTCGATTCCAATTGGCTTTCCGATCCTGCACACGCCAGTCTATGTTCTCGATGAACAACGCCAGCCGGTGGTCGACGGTGCGGAGGGCGAGCTGTTCATCGGCGGCGCTGGCGTCGCTCTTGGCTATCGCAATCTCGCGGAGCAAACCGCGAGCCGCTTCCAGTCACTGGTCATCGATGGGCAGACCGACCGAGTGTATGCCACCGGCGATCGTGTTTGCCGCAATGCTGACGGCGCCATTGAATACCGAGGGCGCGCCGACGATCAGATCAAAATCTCCGGCTACCGCATCGAACTGGGCGAAATCAATCACGCGCTGAATACCCATCCCGAAGTGAGGGATGCGGTGACGTTGGCGCAGACGACGCCGGACGGTCAACGCCAATTGGTCGCGTACGTGGCGGCGGATGCGGCCATTGTCACGGTTGCTGCGCTGCGTGAATTTCTGCACGGCTCATTGCCGCCCTACATGATTCCGAGCCAGTTCGTGGTATTGGCAAAGTTGCCGATCAACGCCAACGGTAAGGTTGATCGCAATGCCTTGAAGCAGCTGCCGACCAGTACTTCGCCGCTCGCGGCGAGCAATGACGTGCGTAGTCAGTTGCAGGTGTTATGGAGTGCGGCGTTAGGGCGCTCAGCCATAGCTGATGGCGACAATTTCTTCGATTGTGGCGGCACGTCGCTGCTGTACATGGGCATGGTGACCCGCGCCCAGAAAGAATTTGGCCTGCCGCTGCGCGCGCTCGATATCTTTGAATACCCGGTATTTGGTGCATTGGTCGGTCGGCTGGAGCAGCGCGTCGGTGGTAGCGCGCGGCGGCATGCGGGTGGTCAGCAGGATCAACAGGCATTGCGCAGCCGACAAGAGCCGATCGCGATTGTCGGCGTATCGGCGCGCCTGCCGGGCGCACGCAACGCACGCCAGTACTGGCGCAATCTGCTGGACGGCGTCGAATCCATCACGCGCTTTAGCGATGCCGATCTCGATCCCACCATTCCGCTTGAGCTACGCAACGATCCCGCCTACGTCAAAGCGCGCGGGCTGATGCCCGAAGCCGAATATTTCGATGCGGCGTTCTTCGGCATCAGCCCGCTTGAGGCCGCGATCATCGATCCGCAGCAGCGCGTTTTCCTCGAAACCGCCTGGGAGGCGCTCGAAGACGCTGGTATTCCACCGAGCGACGCGGTGTCGATCGGGGTGTTCGCCGGCACTGGCTCTAATACGTATTTTCTCAGCAATGTGCTGCCGACCAAGGGTGTCGACGCCGGTCTGGGCGAATTGCCGCGCGCGCTGGCCTCGGAAAAAGACTACGTCGCCACCCGGACCGCGTTCAAACTCGGCCTGACTGGCCCGGCGGTAAGTATCCATACCGCCTGCTCGACATCGCTGGTGGCGGTGGCGCAGGCGGTCGATAGCCTGCGCGCGGGTCGCTGCGATGTCGCGATTGCCGGCGGCGTCAGTCTCAACACGCCGTTGAACGCCGGCTATCTGTTCCAAGAGGGCAGCATGCTCTCGCCCGATGGCGCGACGCGCTCATTCGATGCGCATGCCAATGGCACCTCGTTCAACAGTGGTGCCGGTGCCGTCGTACTGAAACCGTTGTCGGCGGCGGTGGCAGATGGCGATCGTATCTATGCGGTGATCAAAGGTGTCGGTCTGAACAATGATGGCAGCGGCAAGGCCAGCTTTACCGCGCCGAGTATTCGCGGCCAGGTCGATGTCATTCGACAAGCGCAGCGCGATGCCGATGTCGATCCGCGTACGATCAGCTACATAGAAACGCACGGCACGGCAACGCCGCTCGGCGATCCGATCGAAATCGAGGCACTGACGCGCGCGTTTGCCGACGCCGGCGTCAGCGATACCGGTTTCTGCGCCGTCGGTTCGGTGAAGAGCAATATTGGCCATACCGTCGCCGGCGCTGGCGTTGCCGGCCTGATTAAGACCGCGTTTGCGCTGCATCAGCGCCAACTACCTCCGACGCTGTATTACCAGGCACCGAATCCGCAGATCGATTTCGCCAATAGCCCCTTCTTCGTCAACGCCGAGCTGCGGGATTGGCATTCGAGTGCTGGACCATTGCGCGCCGCGGTGAGCTCGTTTGGTGTTGGCGGCACGAATGCGCATGTGATCCTCGAACAGGCGGCGCCCATCGAGACTGCTGGCGACGAGCGCCTGCCGGAATTGGTGCTGCTGTCGGCGAAAAAAGCCGATCGTCTGGGTCAGGCGCGCACCGATCTCGCCGATTTCCTGGGGCAGACCCCGGACACTAGCTGGCGCGATGTCGCGTGGACGTTGCAACGTGGCCGCGCACGGTTCAAGGAGCGGCAGTTCATTGTGCTCGACCCGCGCGAGCGCGCCGACGGCCAACTGCGTGAGCCGCTGAAAACTACCAGCAAAGCGGCCAGCAGCGATGGCACGGCGCGCTCGGTGGTGTTCATGTTTCCGGGCCAGGGCAGTCAATATGTGGCTATGGGGCTTGGGTTGTATCGGCGTTTCGAGGTGTTTCGTGAGGTCGCGGATCATTGCTTCGAGCTGTTAAAGCCGTTGTTGCCGCGCGATTTGCGCGATGTACTGTTTAGCGAACCGGGTGCTGATCCAGCCGCCGCTGCGGCGGTACTGAAGGAAACGCAATACACCCAGCCGGCCTTGTTTGTCGTCGAATACGCACTGGCGCGACTGTGGATGAGCTGGGAGGTGCAGCCTGCTGCGCTGATTGGCCACAGCATTGGAGAATTCGTCGCCGCCACGCTGGCCGGCGTATTCAGTTTGGAAGACGGTTTGCGGCTCGTCGCCGAACGCGCGCGCTTGATGCAGGCGCGGCCGACCGGTGCGATGCTGGCCATGCAAGTCGCTGCAGATAGCGTACGTGCGCAATTACCCGCCAGTTGTGACATTGCCGCGATCAATGGTCCCGAGTTGTGCGTGGTGGCTGGCCCGCATGACGAAATCGATCAGCTAGCCCGGCGCTGGAGCGAACTGGGTATCCAATCGAAGCTGCTGCATACCTCGCACGCATTCCATTCGCCGATGATGGATGAAGTGATCGAACCCTTCGCCAGCGTGTTGCAACACATCGAACTACACGAACCGGCTATCCCAATCATGTCGACAGTCGATGTCGGCTGGTTGACGCCGCAACGGGCGCTGGATCGCGGCTATTGGGCGCGCCATTTGCGTGAAACGGTCCGCTTCGCCGATGGCGTGCGCGAGCTATTGAAAGGTGAGCCGGCGCTGTATCTAGAGGTCGGCCCGCGCAATACCGCAGCGACGCTGGCAGCGCAGCAAATGCGCGGCGGCGTGCGCCAGCCGGTAGCCACCAGCCTCGGTGCCACCCCTGCCTCCGGCGATATTATTGGCGAGCAGATGGCGATCCTGGTCGCGGCTGGCGAGTTATGGCTGAACGGCATCGAGCTTGATTGGGGGGCGCTGCATGCCTCGCGTCCGCAGGTCGTTTCGCTGCCCGCGTATCCCTTTGCACGCGATCGGCACTGGCTCGACGTGACACCCGGCGCGGCCGCGACGATCGCCGCCACCGCGCTGTCGCGACCGATGAACTACGTGCAGCCGTACGTCACCGCCTCAATTTCCGATCAAATGCCGGTGCTAGAACAGCCACCGGTGCTTGATTCCAACCCTTTGCACCTATCAGGAACGCCTTCGATGGACCAACAAACGCTGTTGTTAAACGAACTTCGCGATCTGTTTGCCGAAAGCTCCGGTGAGGATCTCAGTCAAACCGGCCCGAACGAATCCTTTCTCGATCTCGGCTTCGACTCGCTGTTTTTGACGCAGGCGGCGCTATCGATCAAAAAGCGCTACAAGGTCGATATTCCATTCCGGCGCCTGCTGTCGGATCTGTCTGACTTCGGTAGCCTGGCCCAACTGCTGCTGCAGCAAGCCGATGCTTCGGTACTGCCGCAGGCAGGTGCGCCAGCGCCTGTCGCTACGACAACGCAATCCACTGCACCAGCGGCAATGCCGCAGCCAATGGCCGTTGCGTCGATGCCGATGACAACCGTGGCGCCGATTAGCACAGCCCAACTTGCCGGCGTGCAGGGTCTGATCCAACAACAATTGCTGCTGATGGCGCAGCAGCTGCAAATGCTCGGTGGCGGTTCGGTGGCAATGCCACAAATAGCCATGCCAGCAGCATCGGTTCCTGCGACTGCTCCAGCGGCACAGCCCATCGCCGCCGCCAACGCACCCGCTGCCAAACCGGCAGAAGCCGCGCCGGCCGATGAAAAGCCGGTGGCCAAACCGTTCGGTGCGCAAACCCGCATCGACACCAGTAACAAAGACGATTTCACCCCGAGCCAGCGCGAGCACTATCAGCAATTGCTGCGTGAATACACTGCGCATACCGCCAAATCGAAGGCGTTTACCGTGAAGACGCGGCCGAAACTGTCGGATCCGCGTGTGGTGTCCGGATTTCGCCCGGCGGTAAAAGAAATCACCTATCCGATTGTTGTCGATCGCTCGAAAGGCTGTCGGTTGTGGGATATCGATGGCAATGAGTACATCGATACGCTGTGCGGCTACGGTTCGATGTTTTTTGGTTATCAGCCGCAATGGATCATCGATGCGCTCGATGAGCAATTGGCGCGCGGCATGGAAATCGGCCCGCAGCATCCATTGACCGCCGAAGTTATCGAGTTGCTGTCGGAGTTTCTGCCGCACGATCGCTATGCCTTCTGCAATACTGGCTCGGAAGCGGTGCTCGGCGCGATGCGGATGGCGCGTACTGCTACCGGTCGCGACAAAATTGTCATGTTCAACGGCGATTATCACGGCATTGTCGATGAGGTCATCGTACGCGGCGGGCGCAATCACAAATCGTTCCCCGCAGCGGCCGGCATCATGCCGGATGCGGTAAAAAACATGGTGCTGCTCGATTACGGTAGCGATGAAGCGCTCGAGTACATTCGCGACAACGCCGACGACATCGCTGGTGTGCTGGTGGAAACCGTGCAGAGCCGTCATCCGGCGTTGGTACCGGTTGAGTTTCTACACAAGTTGCGCGAATTGACGAAAGCACAGGAAATCGCGCTGATTTTCGATGAAGTCATCACCGGCTTTCGCATCGCGCCGGGCGGCTTCCAGGAATTCGTCGGCATCCAGGCCGATGTTTGCGCCTACGGCAAAGTTATCGGCGGCGGTATTTCTCTCGGCATCATCGCCGGCTGCAACAAATACATGGATACGCTCGATGGTGGTACTTGGCAGTTCGGTGACGATTCAAAACCAGAGGTCGGCGTTACTTATTTTGCCGGTACTTTTGTGCGCCACCCGCTCGCGCTCGCTGCAGCCAAAGCGGTGTTGTTGCATCTCAAGCAACAGGGTCCGCAATTGCAGCGTGGTGTCAACGAAAAAGCGGCGCAGTTCGCGGCCGATTTGAACTTGCATTTCAAGCGCGTTAACGCCCCGATCGAAATCGAACAGTTTTGTTCGATGATGTATTTCAAATTCACCGAAGATTTACCGTGGGGCGAATTGATGTTCTGCGATATGCGTCGTCAGGGCATTCATGCCTGGTACGGCCGGCCGATGTTTGTGTCGTGCGCGCATACCGATGATGATCTCGCAAAAATTCGCAGCGCCTTCATGCGTTCGCTGGCACGTATGCAGGAGTGGGGCTTCATTCCCGGCAGCTCGCGCGACGACATGGGGCGGGAGTTGGCGCCGCCGGTAGTGGGTGCGAAATTAGGAATGGATGCGGCGGGTAATCCCGCGTGGTTCGTTGAAGATCCGACCGCGCCGAATGGTTTGCGGCAAGTGAGCGCGAGCTTTGAATAAAAGCGTGCGAGCTTCGAGTCACCGAACGCAGGTTTCGAATAGCAAGAAATAATGAAGGAAGCGGGTTCAGCATGGCTGATGGATTGGACAAACAATATTCGACGGAGCAGGGAATGTCGGTAAACGCAGCTGCACCGACTTTTATCGGCGATATCGTCGCGGTAATCGATACCAGCGAGCCGCAACGTGAAATTTTTACCGCGATAAACGCCGGCGGCACCGATGCCAATCTCGCCTTCAATGAATCGATGACGTTAGCGCTGAAGGGTGACGTCGACGAGGCGAGTTTTCGACAGGCGCTTGAGCAATTGGTATTACGCCACGATTCGTTGCGCGCTACGTTCAATCGTTACGGCACACAATTTTGTGTCCATCAAAAATTAAGTCCCGCTTATCGTTATCTCGACGCCAGCGCCATTCCGAATAACGAAGCCATTCTTGAGCATGAGCGCAAAAAGGCGGTAAGCACGCCATTCGATCTGTACCAGGGTCCGTTACTGCGTGTGGTCTTGATCAAGCTGGCGCAACAACATTTCGCAGCAATTATCACCACGCATCATATTGTCAGCGATGGTTGGTCGATTGCCGTCATTCTCGAAGATCTCGGTGAGTTTTATTCGGCATTGGTCGAGCAGCGTCCGCCGCTGCGGCCGTCGGCAACGTATTACCTGCAATACCTGCAGCATCTGCGTAGCGATGAATATCGGCAACTCGCCGCTGTCGATATGAATTTCTGGTTTGAAAAATATCGGGTATCGCAACCGGTGTTCGATCTGCCGGGCGATTTTACGCGCCCACCGGTGCGCACGTTTAAATCGAATCGTCACGATCATTTGTTACCGAAAGATTTGGTCAGCGCAATAAAGAAAATGGGTGCGGCCAATAAAAGCAGCTTTGTTGCAACGCTGCTCGCTTCATTTGCGGTTCTGCTCAGTCGCCTGACCGGTCAGAACGATCTCGTGATTGGCATGCCTGCCGCCGGGCAATCGATCGAGGGGCACGATTATCTTGTCGGGCATTGCGTAAATACATTGCCGATTCGCTGCGTGCTGGATGCCAAGCAACCGTTCGCACAGAATCTGCAATCGCTGCGCGATCAATTATTTGAAACCTACGATCATCAGCGGCTGACGTTCGGCACGCTGGTGGCAAAGTTGGGCATGCGTCGCGATCCATCGCGAATTCCGCTGGTGCCGATTTTGTTCAATATCGATCAGAGCGTACAGAGCATGCGTTTCAGCGGCCTCGATGTGCATGCTGCATCGAATCCGCGCGTGGCGGAAAGTTTCGAAATCTTTTTAAACGCCACTGAACGCAATGGCGAGATCTTGCTGGAGTCGCAATACAACGCCGATTTATACAGCGAAGCAACCATCGCGCGCTGGATGAATTTATTCGAAAATTTATTGCAGCAATTTGCCGAAAACCCCCAGCGCGCTATCGGTGATTATCGCGTCGATACCGCTACTGAACAGCAGTTATGGCGCACCATCAATGCAACGCAGCGGGAATATTCTCGTGACATAAGCGTGCATGAGTTGCTGGCAACGGCTATGCAAAACAATGCCCAGTCGAGCGTGAGTTTTGGTGAGCGTTCGATTGCACATACGCAGTTGGATCGGCGCGCGGGTCGTATCGCGCAAACATTGCACGATGCGGGCGTGGGTAACGGCGACTTTGTTGGAATATGTCTTGACCGTTCACTCGATATGCTGGCGGCGATGCTGGGTGTGTTGAAAGCCGGTGCCGCCTATGTGCCGCTCGATCCGGAATATCCGGCGGATCGTTTGCAATTAATGATCGACGATTCGGGATTGCGTACATTGCTGATAGCGAGCGCCGTACCGTCCGAATTATCGACGCAAGCGTTGCAGAACGTTATCGATTTGAATTCGGTGGCGGATGACGGCGCGGTATTTACCGCCAGCGTCGACTCGCAGGCGCCGGCGTATATGATTTATACCTCGGGCTCGACCGGACTTCCCAAAGGTGTGGTCGTTCCGCATCGAACCATCGTGAATTTTCTGTACAGCATGGCCGCCGAGCCAGGGCTGAAAGCGAGCGATCGATTGCTCGCGGTAACGACGATTTCATTCGATATTGCCGCGCTCGAATTATTATTGCCGCTGCTTGTCGGCGCGCATTTGAGCATCGCGAGTCGAGAAGAAACCAAAGATGGGTTTCGGTTACTGGAAAGTCTGCGCGCACAAAATATTAATGCGATGCAGGCAACGCCGAGTACGTGGCGTTTGTTGTTTGCAGCCGGATGGGAAGGCGATGCAAGTTTCAAAGTGCTGACCGGTGGCGAAGCGCTGCCACAAAATCTCGCCGATGAATTGCTTGCCAAAGTCGGCAGCGTCTGGAATATGTACGGGCCCACCGAAACGACGATTTGGTCGACGGTGGCCCGTGTCGAAAAAAATAAATCGGTCACACTCGGTAAACCGATTGCAAATACTGTGCTGCGTGTCGTCGATGTTAATTCCAACGATGTTGCGCTCGGTGTGCCGGGTGAATTGCTGATCGGTGGCGAGGGCGTCACCGCAGGCTATTGGCGTCGTCCCGAACTGAATGCGGAGCGATTTTTAACGCACGAAGGCGTTCGTTATTATCGCACCGGCGATCTGGTTAAACTCACCTCCGCGGGCGATCTGCTTTATTTAGGGCGGATGGATAATCAGGTAAAACTGCGCGGCTATCGTATTGAGTTGGGCGAAATCGAAGCACGGCTGGCGACACGCAGCGAGATCGCTGAGGTTGCGGTGGTGGTGCAGGAATTTGGCGAGGGCGATCAACGCCTCGTCGCATTTTATCAGCCACGACCGAGTGCGCAGATTGGCGTGCCGCAACTGCGCGAGCATTTAGCTGCGGTGCTGCCGTCGTTCATGATTCCGCAGCAATTTGTTGAACTCGATAAATTTCCGCAAACACCGAATGGCAAAATCGATCGCAAGACTTTAGCTGCGCGTACCACAATTGGCGCAGCGCCGGCGGTCAATGTAGGAGAGGAAATTGCCGATCCTGTTGTCCTGCAACAATTCCGGCATTTTCTGCAGCAACCGCAGCTGAATGCCAATGCCGATTTTTTCCAAAATGGTGGCCACTCGCTGCTGGCGATGCGCATGGTTGCCGAAATCAATAAGCAGCTGCACAGCCATCTCGTGTTGACCGATTTATTTCAGGCACCGACCGCGGCAGCGTTGACGGTGCTGCTCGCACAAAAAACTCTGGTGCAAGAAGTCGATGTGGCGCCGCAGATTCCACGCAAGCAGCAGCGCGATCGTTTTTTTATGTCGCTGCAACAGCGGCGTCTGTGGTATCTCGAGCAACTCGAACAAACCGGTGTTGAATACAATTTGCCGGCGAGCTGGCGTTTGCGCGGGCCACTGAATATCGAAGCGTTGCATGCGGCTGTCGATAATTTATTTGCTCGACATGAAGTGCTGCGCACCAGTCTTATCGAAGAATCGGATGGCTTATTTCAACGGGTGCACCCGGCTACTACGGGCATGCTACAGGTCGAAACCATTGATGGTAATGACGAAGCAGCGCGGCTCGACCAGTTGCATGCCGCGCTCGCGCAGCGCAAGGCCTATCGGTTCAATCTGGCGCGCGATGCTTTATTTCAAATTACCCTCTATCGCCTCGCGCCCGACGATAACGTTTTATTCGTATTGGTACATCACGCGATTTTCGATGGCTGGTCCTTCGATATTCTGCTCGCTGAACTGGCGGAAATTTACAATGCGAAATGTGCGGGTCGTGCGCCGCAATTGTCCGAGTTGCCGATTCAATATGGCGATTTTTCGGAATGGATGCGCGAGCGCACTGAAAACAGCAACGATGCCAGCTTGAATTATTGGCTGGAACATTTGGCCGGCGATCTGCCGGTGCTCGATCTGCCAAGCGATCGCGAGCGGCCAGAGTTTCAGCAACATCGTGGCGACGCGCTCGAGTTTGCATTTGATGCCGCAACCATGGCCCGTCTTAGCGATGTGGCGCGCCAACAGGGTGTCACGCTGTACATGTTGATGATGGCCATTTTCAAAGTGCTCGTGTGGCGTTATAGCGGCCAGCGTGACCTCATCATCGGCAGCCCGATTTCGGGGCGCAGTTATGCTGATATCAATAATCTGATCGGATTTTTTGTCAATGTGTTGAGCTTGCGGGATCAGCTCGAACCCTCGCGTTCGTTCGCCGAGTTTTTGCAGCAGATTAAACAAACGTGTTTGAAAGGGTTCGAGCATCAGGAGGTGCCGTTCGAGCAGCTCGTCGAAAAATTGAATCCGACTCGCGACTCCAGTCGCTCGCCGATTTTTCAAGTGATGTTGATGTATCAGGACATCAGCAATCGCACTGAAACATTCACCCAATTAACACGTGAGCAGGTTAACGTCGATCGCCCGGGCGTACAGACGGATTTGGATTTTTGGCTGAAGTGGGATGGCAGATCGATGGCGGGTGGCTTTGAATACGATCGCGATGTGCTATCGCGCGAAACGATCATGGCGATGAATGCCGATCTTGCGCTGCTGGTGGAACGGGTGCCGCAAATGATGCAGGCATCGCTCTGGCAGCTGGCGGATTTGCCCAACAATGATTTGCAACGCGTGCTCGCCGTGCTGAACAACACCGCAATGCCGCTGCCGGAACCCGCGTTAGTGCATTGCTTGTTCGAGCAGCAAGTGACGCGCACACCCGCTGCGATTGCCACGCGTTATCGCAATATTCGCTTGAGTTACAGCGATCTCAATGCGCGCGCCAATCAAATCGCGCATTGGCTCGATCAGATCGGCGTGCAGCCGGGTGCGATGATTGGCGTTGCGTTATCGCCATCGGATTGGCTACAGGCCGCTCTGCTCGGTGTGCTGAAGCATGGCAGTACCTATGTGCCGATCGATCCGCAATTCCCGATGGAACGCATTCGCTACATGATCGGTAATTCGGCGCTGGCGCAATTGATCTGCGATGACGCGCTCGATCAGCGCATCATTGCCGACGCCGAAGTGCCAGCTATTCATTTGAATAAATTACGGCAGGCGGCAGCGCAGTGTGCGAGCAGCGAGCTGCAGCGAGCGATTGATCCCGAACAACCGGCCTACGTGATTTATACCTCGGGCTCGACCGGTCAGCCGAAAGGCGTGATGGTCAAGCACCGTGGTGTCACCAATTATCTGCTCGCGATGTTGCAGCGCCCCGGCCTCAAGGACACCGATCGCATTGTTGCCGTTACCACGCTGTCTTTCGATATCGCTGTCACCGAATTGTTCTTGCCACTGATCTGCGGCGCCAGCAGTGTGTTGGTTGATCGCGATGTCGCCACCGATGGTGATTTGCTGCGCGAAATTATCGAAGCCAACGGCATCAACGTATTGCAGGCGACACCATCCTCATGGCGGTTACTGCTGGGTGCGGGTTGGAACGGCGATCGGCGGACCTTTCGCGCACTGTGCGGTGGCGAGGCCTTACCGGCGGAGTTGATTCAGCAACTGCTGCCTAAAGTTACCGAGCTCTGGAACGTGTATGGACCAACGGAAACAACGATCTGGTCGACCGCGCAGCACGTAAAAAGTCTCGATGATGCCGGCTTGATCGGAACACCCCTCGCCAATACAACGTGCTTCATTTTGAATGAACAGCAACAGGCCGTACCGCTGGGGGTGGTCGGCGAATTGTGCATCGGCGGTGACGGCGTGGCTGCCGGCTATCTCAACCGCGCCGATCTGACCGCCGAACGTTTCATCGATAATCCTTTCGGCCCCGGCAAGCTCTATCGCACCGGCGATCTGGCGCGTCTGCGGACTGATGGCATCATTCACTACCTCGGTCGCAGCGACCATCAAGTCAAAGTGCGCGGTTATCGCATCGAGCTGGGCGAAATCGAAACTGCGTTGGCGTTATATCCGTCGATCACCCAGGCGGTTGCGGTTGTGCGCGAGTTTAAATCGGCTGATTTTCGATTGGTCGCGTATGTGGTCGGGAAGAAAGATGTGCCGCTGGTTATTGGCGAGCTGCGCAAGTTTTTGCGAGATTATTTGCCGAGCTACATGTTGCCTCAGCATATTGTCGTGCTGGATGCGCTGCCGCTCACGCCTAATCTAAAGGTCGATCGCAAGGCATTGCCGGAGCCAGTCGTCGAAGCCGATGCGGAAGCGCGGCTGCCGTCCACCGCCAGCGAAATACTGTTGGCCGAGACATGGCAGGAGATTTTGCGGGTCGATCGCGTCGTGCTCGAAGATAATTTCTTCGACAGCGGCGGCCATTCGTTGACGGCCATTGACGCGATTCGGCGCGTGCATCAGCAAACCGGTTATCGGTTTGAAGTCCGTGAGTTCATCATGGAAACGCTCGAACAATTGGCGGCGAAGCTCGATCGCGCATCGAGTGTCGATGTCGTTTCGGCTCCTTCGGCAGTACCGGAGAATGAGGGGCGAGGTGTGCTTAATCGGTTAATGCGCAGGCTTTCCGGCAAGCAGACGTAGCGAAGGATTTTTTGAGGTCTACGCACTGGGCTGGATTGGCGGGAATGAGTGAGCTGGCTGGGGCTACGCTTCGGTGCTACAGTCACAGCCGCTGCCTGCAAAAACCATTAAAAGCCCGCGCACAACCGCATTTGCTCGAAAACATACCGCTCGAAAATAGGGAAGCAACCATGACTTTTATTCTCGATACCCGCGCCATTAAGGTCGCCGTTTTAGTCAGCGTTACTGCCTTGCTTGGCGCATGCGCCAGCGAGCGGTTGGAATCCGGCCCGCCTGCGGTACCGGAAGAATTTGCCACCGACAAGAATTACCATATCGGCGTTGGCGACGAGCTGAAAATCCAGGTGTGGCGTAATGAAGAACTGTCTGGCCAAGTGCCGGTGCGGCCCGATGGCAAAATCTCGTCGCCATTGGTGGGCGATATCGTCGCAGCCGGTTTGAGCACGCAAGAATTGGCGAAGGTCATTACCGACAAGCTGACGCAATATGTGCGTAATCCGGAAGTCACGGTAATTGTCACCAATCCCGCCAGTGCCGATTTCCTGCGCCGTGTGCGCGCTACCGGTGCTGTGCGTACGCCTTTGTCGGTTTCGTTCCGGCAGGGCATGACGGTGATGGATCTGGTGTTACAGGCCGGCGGCATTACCGAATTTGCCGCACCGAGCAAGGCGCGGCTGTATCGCACGGTCGATGGCAAGACCAAAATTTATCCGGTGTACCTCGATGACATCCTGCAGCGCGGTGATCTGAAAACCAATTACCTGTTGTATCCGTCCGATGTCGTCACCATCCCTGAACGGAGTTTCTAATGTCGTTGGTTGAAGACTGGGCTTACTCGCTATGGCGAGAGTTGCGCAACCATAAAGGAAAGATCGCGATTGGTTTTGTGATAGTGACTTTTGTGGTGCTGGTCGCCGGTTTTGTCTGGCCGAAAAAATACGAATCGAACGCGCTGGTATTTGCCGACGACCAAAATATTATTCAGCCGTTATTGTCGGGGTCTGCCGAGGTCACTAAACCGGAAACAATTGATCAGGCCGCTATTGCGCGCGACCGCATCATGTCGAGTCGTATTCTGATGCAGGCACTGGTGAATGCCAAATATGCGAAAGCTGGCGACGATGAAGGCGTGTTCGACGGCATGATCCGCGGCATGCGCGGCAGTATCGGGGTCAGTGATGGCGGGCGCGGCCATATACGCATTTCGTATCGCTCCTCGAGTGCTAGCGAATCATTCCTGATGGCGACCGCCGTTACAAATGCCTTTATCAGCGATACCTCGCGCTCGAAGCGTCAAGAAAGCCGCGAAGCCTATATGTTCATCGACAATCAGGTGACCATGTATCGCGAGCAATTGCAGGCGGCGGAAGATCGGCTGAAACAATTCAAAGGTGGCGGCAGTATTACCGGTGTTGATACCGCTACGCGCATCTCGCAACTGCGCAATGAAATTGGTACGCAAACCTTGGATCTGCAGGTGGCGCGTGCACGTCGCGATGAACTGCAGCGACAGATTTCGCAAGAGAAGCAATTCGTCAATCGCCAGTACAAGTCTGATGGTTTCCGCGAACGCCTGTCGCAGGCGCAATCGCAACTCGACACATTGCGATTGAGTTACAACGATACCTATCCTGATATCGTCTCGCTGAAGCAACAAATTCAGGATATGCAGAAGGCGATCGTCGAAACCGAAAATTCACCGCAGGAAAGTACGCAGGGAGTCGGTGGTGTCAATCCCGTGTATTCCAAATTGCGGACCGATCTTGCCGACGCGCAGATCAGCGTGCGTACCCTTGAATTGAAACTTGCTTCCGCGCAAAAAATGTTGCAGGACGAACAGGGTGCATCGAAGCAAGGTGCGGAGTATGAAGCGCAACTAGCGGAACTGACGCGCGATTACACCGTCACGAAAAAGATGTACGAGGGCATGCTGGAGCGCAAAGAAAAAGCGCGCTTATCGGTGGCGCTTGATGTCGAAGGCCAAGGTGTCACTTACAAAATCAAAGAGCCGCCGGTATATCCTACTGTGCCTGTCGGACTGCGTTTCCTGCATTTCTTCTTGTTGGCGCCGGCGATTGGTTTCGCGGTACCAATCGCATTATTGGTCGCCTATATCCAATTCGATCCGCGCCTGCGGTTTGTCGATAAGCTTGAATATGCGTTACCAGAAAAAGTGCGGGTGCTCGCAGTGATTCCGCATATGACAACCCCGGCGGAGCGCCGTATACAGCGCTCTGAATGGATGTACGTCGGCATTTTTGTGGCAGTGGCATCGGTGGTCTATGCCGTGGTGGGTGTTATGCGCGTAGCGGGGATTATTTAATGTCAGCTGACGACAAGGACAATTTCTATCAACTGCGGCCGGTAAATGATAGCGCTGGCCGCAATGTGGTTCCGCTCGGCCCGCGTGCGCTGCAGGATGATGACGACGAGGAGTCGCGCGAACATATTCGCCGCATGGCCGAGATCGGTCATCTCTCCTACGCGGAAATGTCGGAATTGCGCATCATCCATCCGGGGATGCGCAACTCGAAAACCCTGAATGCGTTTCGTGAATTGCGCACCAAGGTTTATCAAGCGGCTGCGGGTCGCGAGAATTTTGTGTTGCTGGTGACATCGATTACACCCGGCGGCGGCTCGACATTCGTCACGACCAATCTTGGCGCAGCGATCGCGCTCGACGAAAGCAAGACCGCAATTATTGTCGATTGCAATGTGTACGATCCGTCGTTGCATCGCATGCTGCCGATCGAGCCCGATTACGGGCTGGTCGATTATCTCGAAGACATTACCCTCGATGTCAAAGACATCATTTATTCGACCGGCGTGCGCCGTTTGCGAATGATTCCAGCGGGCAGCCGTCGCCAACCGGGTACCGAATTTTTCACCTCATCGAGAATGCGCCGTTTTGTCGACGAATTACGCACGCGTTATCGTGATCGGCATATCGTGATCGATGCACCGCCGGTAGACAGCAGTGCTGATGCCCGAATTCTGGTTGACCTGTGCGACTACGCGTTGATTGTGGTGCCCTTTGGTTCCGCTACCGAGAGCCAAGTGCATGCCGCGATAGAATCGCTGGGAGAAAATAAAGTCATTGGTGTGGTGTTCAATAACTAATTTAAAGTAGGGTCAATAATTAATTCAAAATCAGGACCGACACAATGCAGAATTTTTCAAAACTCACCGCCCGCGCTTGTGCTTTGTCGAGCGCGTTATGTATTCCGACCGTCTCCTTTGGGGCAGCAAATCTCGATGTGACCGTGGGTGCGGATCTTGAGCTGCACGATAACGCCGCACTCACCAGCAGTGACAAAAAATCCGATCTCGATCGCGTTGCGCGCGCGCGCGTTGACTTCAATGATCCCGACGGCGCGCTGCTCACGAAGCTCGGTTACACCATTGAGCGCCATGATTATCTGCGTGATATCGAGCCCGATCGCACCGTTCTCGACGGCGCTTCGCAACTCACGTGGCTAGCTTTGCCGCGACTGCTCGACTTCACCATTTCGCATCAGGTTTCGGATCAGCTGCAGGATCGTCGCGCCGCGGATGTAACCTCGAATCAGGAGCGTCGTTCGATTCTTGGCGCGAGCTCGAATCTATATGGCCATTTATCGAGAGTCGATACCTTAATTCTGACGCCGCGAATTACCGAAGTGAATTTGCAGAGCACTAACGGCTCCGATTCGCGCCATACCGCGGCTGATCTTTCCTGGCAGCATGCGACGAGTGCGGTTTCATCTTTTGTACTCACTGGTACTCGCGAAGCCGTGCGCTTCGACGACTCAATCAACGACTACGATACCTCTCGTGCGATGTTGAGTTACAAAACAAAACTTTCGCATTTGAGTTATCAAGTTGGCGGCGGCTACAACCGTATCAAACGGGACACCGGCAAAGATGTGAATGGTTTCAGCGCGCAGATCGCTGCCGATTACACCGAGCTTTCCTACAGCTGGGGTGGCTCCGTCGTTCGTCAATTGACCGATAGCGCCATTGGTCTCGCTTCGGTTGAGCAGACCATCACCGGGTTTCATGGTACCGATGGAAACGTCGACCAGTTCGATATTGTTGAAAGCACGCAAGCGGATTTGCATGGCCAGCGTCAGCTGGGTGCATCAAGTACCATCAATGCGAGCATTGGTTATGTGAAGCAGGATTATCAGACGCTACCGCGCGACGAAAACAGCTATCTAGCCAGTCTCGGTTACGCCTATACCATTAACCCGGCATGGAGCGTTACGGTGCAGGGTTCGTATGAGAGAAGCCAGTTTCCAAATGCCGTGAATGATCTTGTTTACAACGATAAACAGATAGATGTGTTTATGAATTACCGACACAGTCAACGGTTATCGGCACGCTTTGGTGTTGGCCGCAAAGAGCGCGATGCGAATGTTTCGACGGGCGATTACACCGATAACTTCGCATTGATGAGCGTGAACTTCCTGATTTATTAAAGTATGGATTTGTTGATGGATTAATAGACGTCCCGGGTGAGATGTCTATTAATCCATCAAGTGATCGAGCAATGGTTTGATGTCGGCGTAAATCGCCGGCGCCTGACGAGAGAGAATTTGTTGTTCCGCCGTGCAGCGATTCTCGCTACATGGTATTTCGAAGCGCAGATATGCCCCCCCCAACTGACCTTTGAACGCTTCTTCCAGCTGCAACAATTTCGCTTTACCACTAGTGGCTGCGGTCGTGTTGCCAATCCTGAAAAAGCTCCACGTTAAGTGATTGGTGCGACCGGTCGTTGTAATGGTTTGCAGCCTATCGGGTAGCAATTCTGCCGCGGCTATGGTTTGTTGCTCCACAATATTGGTGTCGGCGGGCCACCACTGATTCGATTGGCTGAGTAGCTTGCCCTTACCGAATGAATCGGGATAGTAAACGAGGCTGATTGTGAGCATCGAATTAGCAGCATAACGATAACTCACGTTAAATTTCGGCTCGATGAAGCCCCGAAGCTCAGCCGGTGTTTGCATTAGCGTGCTGCCGATTTGTAGCGGCGGAGCGGCAACGCGATCCGCATGTAGCTGCGATTGTTTATGCAGTGCACCGATGGCCAATGGCCCCACCAAGAGTGCGCATAGGGCACCGATGAAACGCTTGGTTGAAATGAGCGGCAGTGCTGCTTTTGCGGCGATTTGGTGATGATGCGGCTGCCACGGCTGAAACCGCGACGATAGAAATATCGCCACAGCCATCACTCCACTAAATAAGTACCAGCCGAATAACAGATGTCCTTCGGTGACCAACGAATGTTTCATATCCGTCGCTTGGCCGATCGCGATCAGAATGATAATCCGCGCCCAGTTCACCAAAATACCGAGCATTGCGGCGGCGACTACGGCAATCACACGAGCGCGCCCACGATGCAGGAACAGCTGTCCGTAGACGATTCCCAGCGTGATCGCACTGAGCAGAAATACCAGTCCGGCGCAGCCCGATGCCACCTCGAAAGTGCCGGCCGGTATCGATATATGAAATCCATCCATTACCGTCGGGATATCGAAGATATGCTTCACGGCCCACGCGGAAACGGAGACCGATGCGAGTTGAAGCGATGGCGTCAATACGTCGTCCCATATCGGTATGCCCAAAAAAATCAAACCAACAGGTAATAGCGCCCGCCAAAATCGGTCTTTATCGAGCAGGCTGCCCAATACACCGAGTACCGCCGCCGGCAATAATAATTGTTGCAGGATAGTGATGCCGGCCAATGAAAATACGAGCCAGCCAAGTGAGATGCTCGCTAATGCGATCAGCGCAATATTGCGAATATCAGGCAGCCAGCGCGGCGCGGTGTGTTCGGAATCGAAATACAAATAGATTGCGGTGAGTAACAGCAGATAGCCGTGCGAATACGATTCGGTCCACGAGGCCCAGCGCGCATGCAGGCTTAATAGCGTCGGCTGAAACCCCACAATGAATGCAGCGGCAAGCAGTGCGCCCATGATGGCGCTCCGTGCCGTTAATTGATGTTTGGGCGGCGTGAGTGTCGTCATTGAAATAAGTGCGGAATCAGAATCGTCAAAACTATGGGCTATAATCCAGCTGCTTAGTGTAGTTGAAGTTCGTAATCCGGCACATATTCCCCTCACTTTCTACAGCTCGCATCGCGGAACGAAAAAAATTGAACATTTTGACAGTTGATGTCGAAGACTACTTTCACGTCAGTGCTTTAGCGGGCTCGATCGATCGCAATCGTTGGGATGACTATCCCTGTCGCGTGGAAGTAAATACCAACCGACTGCTCGATCTTTTCGATGAAAAGTCCGTGAAGGGAACATTCTTTGTGCTGGGATGGGTGGCCGAGCGTTACCCGGCCCTGGTGCGGGAGATTGTTGCGCGCGGACATGAGGTCGCAAGTCACGGTTACAGCCATCAACTCGTCTATGAACAAACGCCGGATGTGTTTCGTCAGGAAACATTGCGCAGCAAACAGATACTCGAAGACCTCGCGCAGCGGCCGATGCGCGGTTACCGCGCAGCGAGTTACTCGATAACGAAAAAATCGTTATGGGCGCTCGATATCCTATGCGAGCTGGGCTTCGAATATGACAGCAGTATTTATCCGGTATATCACGATCGTTATGGCATTCCCGATGCCACCCGTGAGCCGCATCGGTTAACGGCACCCAACGGTGGCTCGATCTATGAATTACCCCTCAGTTACATCATCTTGGCCGGTGCGCGCGTGCCGATTTCCGGCGGAGGCTATTTTCGCTTGTTTCCCTATTGGTTCACCCGCAATTGCATTCGCGCGGTCAACCGCAACGAGAAGTTGCCGGTGATTTTTTATCTGCATCCATGGGAAATCGATCCCGAGCAACCGCGAGTATCGACCTCACTGTTGTCGCGCTTTCGTCATTACAACAATCTGAAGAAATGTTACAGCCGCTTGAATACCTTGCTCGATGATTTTGAATTTTCGACGGCTGCGGCATTTATTGAGAAGCAGTCATCATGCTGAGTTATTTACGCACACTTTACGGAAAGCTAAAAGATCGCAAAGCGAAATCGTATCTAGAAGAGCTGCAGCGCGATGGTTTGAAACTGGGCAAGAACGTCAGCATTGTCGACGATTTCTTTTTCGATCGCGCGCACTGCTATTTGATTTCCATCGGCGACAACACCACCATTGCGCCCAGTGTGCGATTGGTTGCTCACGATGCCAGTACCAAACTGTATTTGGGTTATACGAAGTTCGGCAAGATCGATATCAAGGAAAATTGCTTTATCGGCCATTCGGTCACGGTGCTCTGTAATGTCACCATTGGCCCTAATAGTATTGTTGGTGCGGGCAGCGTCGTGACCAAGGACGTACCGCCGAATAGCGTTGCTGTAGGTTCGCCTGCCAAAGTGGTTTGCACATTGGAAGAATATCTGGCGCGCAACCGAGTAGATCGCTCCCAGATTTTCGGAGAGCAATATCACATCTGGAATCTCGACGAGAAAAAACGCAAAGAGTTATTGGATGCGGCAGAGCATGGCGGTGGCTACATTGTCTGATCAGCCGAATATGGACATTCAGATTTCTCTGTTAACGCCCTCTGATGAGACCGAATGGAATCGTTATGTCGATGCACACCCACTCGCCACGGCTGCGCATCGTGCTGAGTGGAAAGAACTGATCAAGCGTGTTTTTGGCAAGCGAAGCTTTTATCTGATCGCTCGCAGCGGCGGTGAGATTGTTGGCGTTTTACCGTTGGTGCATATGCGCAGCCTGTTATTCGGCAACTTCATCGTGTCCGTGCCGTATCTCAATTACGGTGGTGTACTCGCAAATAATTCTGCCATCGAAGCAAAGTTGCTCGATGAGGCGGCGCGTATTGCCCAGAGCGTTGGCGCAACTTCCGTCGAGTATCGCGAGCAAGTACAAAAGCCTATCGATATGCCGTGCCGTTTGGATAAAGTCGCAATGCTGTTGCAATTGCCGGATACGGAAGAGCAGTTGGCAAAACAGCTCGGCTCGAAGCTGCGCTCGCAAATCAAACGGCCACAGCGCGAAAACCCGCAAATCTCGATAGGTCGCGGCGAACTCGTTACTGATTTTTATGAAGTGTTCTCGCGCAACATGCGCGATCTCGGCACGCCGGTTTACAGCAAAAACCTATTTCGCGAAGTGCTCGAAACTTTCCCCAGCGCATACATCATCGTGATTTATTGGCAGGGCAAGCCTGTTGCAACCGCATTTTTGCTCGGTTATCGCGGCGTTCTAGAAATCCCATGGGCATCGACGGTTCAGGAGGTCAATCACCTAAGCATGAACATGCTGCTGTACTGGGAAGTACTGCGCAGTGCGATTGCAAAAGGATACAAAGAATTCGACTTTGGCCGCTCAACAAAAGATGCGGGAACTTATCGCTTTAAAAAACAATGGGGCGCGGAGCCAAAGCAGCTGTATTGGTATAGCTGGCTAAAGGCGGGTGAGAGTCTGCCGGAATTGAAACCGGATAATCCGAAGTTTGATTTGGCCATTAGAGTTTGGAAAAAAATGCCGCTTCGGCTGACAAAGATGTGCGGACCGGCATTAGTAAAACATCTACCTTAAGTACGTCATATCTCTATCTGCGGAACCAGCAATAAATGGGTGTGGTTAACAAAAAGAGAAGGAGCGAAAAGCCGGGGGATGAAATTTATTTCCTGATTCTGTTGGCACATATTTATTTTGAATATGTACGACCGGCCACCGTTTTTCCGTTCTTGTCTCCCTTTAAACTCGGCGGCCTGCTGTTGCTGGCGAGTGTCTTGATTTGGTTATTTCGCTGCTCAAAAGACGCTCTGCGTGATCCGCTGATAAAAGTTTACTGCGTCGGTTTGGCGCAAATGGTCGTGTGGGTTCCATTGGCGGTGAATAATTATCACGCGTTCAACCATACGATGGACCTTACTTATTATCTTATCGGTGCGATTTTACCGCTTGCCGCTCTTATCAATACCGATGATCGGCTGCGTCGTTTTTTCCACCATTGGGTCGTGATTAATTTCCTGGTGGCATTGGTTACCGTGCGCGCTGGCGGGAAGGGCACTGGTGGTTTTCTGGCCGACGAAAATGATGTTGGTTTAGCCATGAATATGGCGTTGCCGTTTGCAGCCTATCTCTGTTTTCTACCCGACATCTCGCGGCTGCGTCGCTGGTTTTATATCCTTGCATCGGTCACTATTTTATTTGCGATTGTCTACTCCAAATCAAGAGGGGCATTAGTGGGGCTGGTCGCGGTAAGCACCATCATGTGGTTATTGTCGAAAAAGAAAGTAAAAAATCTAGCGATAGCGGTTTCGGTAGCTTTGCTTTTTGGTGGAATAGTTGTTTCGTTGCTTCCGGCAGGTTATTTCGAACGTATGCAAACGGCGAGCGATCCCAACAACTCCACACGCGTTGAACGAATTTATTCCTGGCAGATCGGTTGGGAGATGTTTAAGCACAATCCGGTATTTGGTGTTGGTCCGGGCAATTATCCTTATCGAGTTGTCGAATATCAGGACCTTGTTAGAAGACCGAGCGGGCGTCCACCCATTCCTGGTCGCGTGGCGCATTCACTTTATTTCACGTTGTTTCCAGAGCTTGGCTTGGTTGGAACCCTTATTTTTGCGTATCTTTCGGTCGGGATTGTTACCAGAATGCGCGCGATATATAAAATTCCGAGAAAGAGAGTTGCCATAGCAGATCAAACACCCAGAGATTACCAATTAATCGCGAAAGCAATTGTGGTGTCGCTTTTTGCCTATCTCTCTGCGGGGGCTTTCATTACGGTTAATTATTACCCTTGCTACTGGCTTTTATTGGGCTTTGCGGTAATTCTGTATCGACGTTATCAAGCGCACACACCGGCGGCGCCGGACTTAAAAACATAAAAAGAGGTCGAGCTATGTTTGAGCGATCAGTCGTTGTTCGAGAGATCGGATGTGACGACGTCGTTACTCCCTCTGTTTAAAACGAATCGGATAGCGCTGGTTAGCAGTGGGCGTTGAAATAAAAGTCCAGCGACGCTAAAGAACATCCCGCCAAGCACAATTTGAATGATTAAACGATATAAACCCGCCTCAATATTCAGAAGCGGGTTGACCATCTTATACGCGACTAAACCGATGGCCATGATGATCGCCGACTGAAAGCCCTGATAGACCGACGATGCGTATTGTAAGAGCGGGATATTGTTTTTTCTGAGGCTCCAAATAATCCAGCTTATGCACAGCAGTGGATATGCAGTTATCCATGGCAACATTGCCCCATCAAATGAAAAACCTGAGCCGACCCACATGAGTGCTGGAATAAGCAGCGCGGAGGCAAAATTGAAAGCTAATGCCGATTTATGTCTTCCGGTCGTGTTGTCGAGAACGACATGGTACGAAGACAACATTTGAAATATTTTTGCTACACAGAATATCTGCAGCAACGGTGATAGATGAATCCACTTTTCTCCAAGCAGCGTTAAAACGAGATCGTCCGCAACAATGGCGCTGCCAAGATAAATGGGCGACACAATCAGCAAATAATGTTTCAGCGTTTCCAGATAGACGCGATTGCACTGCGCTTGATCTTCACGCAATCTTGAAAAAAGCGGAAACAATATCTGCTGAAACACTGGCCATATTTTATCGAGCGGCATGCTGGAAATGCTGGATGCGTTTTGATAAAGCCCTAAGGGTGTTGCGCCAAAAAAACGCCCAATAACCAATTTGTCGAGTGTTTGATAGAGTTTTAGCGATGTTCCCGATAGCGCCATCACTATGCCATAGCGTAGATAGGGCTTCACTTCAGCGAACGAGAAGTGAAGCGTTGGCGACCAGCGGGATGCGAGAAAAAATAACACGCCTTTTAGAGCGCTCAAAGTAATGGTCGTCCAAATCAACGCATACACCCCATAGCCATGTAGCGCCATGATTACGCTGACAATGCTGGAAACCAACATCCCCACTAAATTAATGATGCCGATTTTTTTAAATTCGAAATTCCGGGCGAGAAGATGGTATGGGATGGTGGAGAGCGCGCCGGAAATAAACAGAATAGAAATTAATTGAGTGACGGGGATTAATTCAGTATTAGAAAATATAACTGCTGTTGGATACGCTAATCCTAATGTGCAGGCGGCCATGAATATGCCGAGACCTAAAACCAGCCAGAAAGCACTACTCAACGATGGCTGATCCACAGTGCTCCGTTGAATAATTGCTGCCCCGAGGCCTAGCTCACTAAACATTTGCAGGTACGCCGTTAGTAAGGACGCCATTGTCATCAGGCCAAAATCTTTGGGGTCAAGCAGACGTATTACATAAAATGTGAATACCCAGGAAATAATCTGGCCGACAAACGACGTGGCAGCGAACCATAGTCCTCCTCGGCTAGCGGAGGAGGCGATGCTTTCGTTATCCATTTTTTAACCTTGTGGTTGTGCCATGGTCGCTTTGTAGGGCGCAATCGATAGCGTTTTTGACCTTTTGCCTAAAAATAGTGTAATCAAAAAGCTGCCGTGCCTTCGCGGCGGCCGCTGCACTTAAATTTCTTTTGAGCTCCTCGTCCTCAACGATTCGAAGAATATGCTCGGCCCAGTCCTGTTCGCTGCTATGGTATGGAAGAAGAAAACCGGTCTTTCCGTGCTCGACAAATTCAGGTTGCGCTCCCCCGGCGTCTCGGACTACGACGGGGAGTCCGGCCGCCATCGCCTCGCATATGGCAATGCCGCCTTCATCTTTCCAAGTCGGCATAACAAAGATATCGCACTCGTTATACATCTTCAGTGTTTCATCTCTGGTTAGTCCTGGGATTAGCTTCACTCCATCTGGAAACTTCCTCGCGAGAAGCGTTGCATCTTTCGAGATAATCGTCAGCGTAGCGCGGCCCATGAGATATTTTTCAAATACGTTTAATAGGAACGGACCGCCCTTGCGGTTGAAGTCATTGCCAACGAACAGCAGATGAGCTTGTTTACGGTTGCTATCGGCAGTAGGCGCTGACATCTCCATTGGCGAATAGGTAACTGCGATTTTTTCGGGTGCCACTCCATAATCGAGAACTAACGATGTTCGAACAATCTCTGTTCTGGCAAGAAAAAAATCCACAGTTCGGAAAATACGCTTGTACCAGATTAGATCGAGGATATCGGCAAAAATCGCCTTAAGGCGTGCGGTTGTAGTGGGTACATTCTTATTTCCGCGACGCGCGCTCTTAGGCGTCGCATCTAAAGCAACAATAGTGGGAATTACTTTTATATCTTTAATAAACGGTACGCATACCCGGTAGGATTGAAAAAACAACAGATCATAGTTTTGGGGCGCTACATTAGACCTCTGCAGTTTTCGGCCCATATTTTCCGCCACGGCGATACCACTACTTAACTTACCGAATACGGCATTGGGCGCCAGGCCGTAATCCTCATCGTTGAAGTCGAGGTGTTCGCAGGTTAGCGATGCATCCAGAGCCAGCGTTTTATCTAAGATCGAGCTGAATGTGCTGCCGCCGAGAATTCGGCTAAAAACGCAGAGAATATTGATCTTCTGAAGAGAGTTCACTTCGACGGTATTTGCTGTTGTCATTTATCGAGCGGACCTTCGGGCGTTTCAGTGGAAGGAGGTATGGCGATAATTGCGCATTACGCTGACTTCGCCGTAGCAATTTTTTGGACGAACTCGGTGAAATATTTTCCATAAAGCGCTTCCGAAAAATACTCACGTACATGCAGCGCGCCGGCATGCCCCATTTTTTGCGCGATCTCTGGATGAGCCATTAATCGAAGTAATTTTTCGTAAAGATCGTCGGCGTTTCCACACTCAAATAGTAAACCTGTTTCTTCATCTTTAACGATGCGTGGAATACCATCGATGCGAGATCCAATGACCGGTTTTGCTGCAGACATGGCTTCAAGCAATACTCTTCCCATTGCCTCAGTTCTAGATGCGAGAACAAATATCTCGCATCCGCAAATCAATTCAGTCATTTCGCTGTAAGGAACGCCATTGGGGAAGAAATCCACCTTGTCTTTAAATCCTTCCGCCATGTCAAAGAAAGCGTCAGGCTCAAGACAATACCCCACCACTTTTAATCGATAGGCCGGAAAACGACTATGCAGGCGACCAAAAGCCGTCAGCAGAAGATCGACTCCCTTGAGAAACCAGGGATGCCCTGCAATCAAAATATATGGCGGTGTCTGTGATTTAGGAGAAAATTTCTCGAGTGGAACAATATCGTGAAAGCAGGCAACTTCTAAATCGGGGCGAATACCATGCAATCCTTCCAATTGCGCTTCGTACAGCAGTTTTACTCCATTGGCACGGTTAATTATTTTTGGTGCTACCCATAGGGTGAATTTTTGCTTGACCCAACTCAGGCCGGTAGGATTTGGGCTGTTTACCTCAAACGCTTTTACGTAATTACCGACGATATCCAAGCCAACCTTGGCGCCGGTGAGTCGGCGAATAATTAAAGCTAGAACGCCCGTTTTGAACGCATCGCAAGCGATAACAGCATCGAGTTTGTCGCGCTGGATGTAGTGAATATGCAGCGTTTTAAAAATGACAAACAGACAGTACATGGCCAGGCGATAAATACCGCCAATGGCGCCATAGCCTTGCGCGAATTTTGGCGCCCTAATCCCATGTACTTGAAAATTACTGAGCGTGACATTCTTGTGGTAATCCTCATACACGACCCCCAGGATGTGACCCCGGAGTTCGCTCGAAAGTATCTGAAACTGTCGGTTCGTGATATAGACCGTGGGGTCATAAAATAAACCCGAGGTCAAAAATAAGACATTTTTCATAGGCGTTATTCGGTGGTGGCTCGATGAAGTCGTAGCTAAGAGGTACTGTTTTTGAGTCCCTGAGTATTGCATAGGAAGTGCTTGTCGTCAGACTAAATGCACGTTATGGCTACCGGACCAATGGCTGTTGGTTCCTTGATGTTGGCTATCAGATAACTTGTTGAGGGTTGGGCTTCTCAGGCGTAGGTTCGTTTGCGCCTACAAAGACAAACTTTTTATCCAATTTATATTTTATGAGATATCCGACCGCTAAACCGAGCACTCCGCCGAGATAGCGCATCTCTTTCGAGTTGAATAGATACTCGAAACCAAACTCAACCCCCCAGAAAATAAATGTGGTTACAACTCCCATCAGCATATAAAGGAGAAACACGCGTGCGTCGTGCGCGGCATTGTCGACCTTGAATTTGAATATATAGCGTTTATCGAGCAGGTATTTGACGACCAGCCCTAATCCCGTCCCAAAAAATATGGATCCGCTGATCGCATATCGCCCATCGTAAGCTCTCAGGAAAAGGTCTTGCCCACCAATATTGGCAATGGTGGCAATTGCTGCCAGCACACTATATAGAATCGCTAAACGCACATTTAACCTCTACTTTTACAGGATGGTCGGGGACGCGTAATATTCCGGACTTAAGTCAGTCATTATGATGGATGGTCGGCACGCGGCCTAAATATAGATTACCGATGGGCGAATCACGTCCACGCCAACTTATTAAGGACTATTGATTGATGTTGCCCCTCTGCGTAGACATGGATGGAAGCCTGATCCGCAACGACATGCTGCACGATTCGTCTCTGGCGATCCTCAAACATCATCCGCTGAAAGTGCCCGCCATTCCATTCTGGTTATTGCGTGGGAAAGCTTATATGAAGCACCGGATCGCCGATCTTGTTTCGATGGATGCAGCGTTGCTGCCTTACAACGAAGAACTGATCGAGTGGCTAAGATCCGAGAAGCAGAAGGGGCGAACACTGGTGCTGGCCACCGCATCCAATCACCGCTATGCCCGCGCTGTAGCCGATCACCTCGCATTATTTGATGAGGTCGTTGGCAGCGACGACCATATCAATCTTTCGTCATCAAATAAAGCCAACGAGCTCGTACGTCGCTACGGTGAAAAAGGTTTTGATTACGTAGGTAATTCGCACCAGGACATCACCGTCTGGAAGTCAGCGCGTAACGCAATTGTGGTAGGCAGCAATGCACTCGCCGCTAAAGCAGCGGCTAGTGGCCCCGTCGCGCATCATTTCCACAATAGGGGGGCTGGACCTAAGATATGGACAAAGGGTTTGCGGCTGCATCAGTGGCTAAAGAATCTACTGGTATTTTTACCCCTTATCGGCGCACATCGGTGGACCGATATACATGCCCTATCTGTTGCGATGTTGGCTTTCTTGAGTTTCGGCCTTTCGGCGTCGGCGGTTTACATTCTCAATGATTTGCTGGATCTAGAAAGCGATCGACAGCATCCGCGAAAAAGAAGAAGGCCTTTCGCGGCTGGGCTGATTTCTGTACCGGCAGGAATCTTGGCGGCAACAGCCCTCTTCGCCGGAGGTCTTACGATAGCGGGTGCTTTGGGCGCTGAATTTTTGCTGTGGATAGTTGCGTATTTGTTACTGACGACGACTTATTCGTTCAAGCTTAAACAATATCCTCTCGTCGATTGTCTCGCGTTAGCCGGTTTGTACACGCTGCGCATAGCCGGTGGTGGTGCTGCAGTTAACCTGGGCCTATCGTTCTGGCTGCTGGCATTTTCATTATTTCTTTTTCTCTCGTTGGCATTTATCAAGCGCTATTCCGAATTATTGTCGGCGCTGAAGATGGGCAAGGGATTGGCACACGGTCGCGGCTATCGCGAGGAGGATTTGCCGTTGCTGCAGTCAATCGGACTCGCGTCGGCATTTTCATCGGCTCTGGTTATGGCGCTTTATTTAAATAGTGCTGAGGTGCTTACCCTTTATCGGCATCCGCAAGCGCTATGGTTCACATTGCCGGCTCTGTTGTTCTGGATCTGTTGGATGTGGCTGAAGGCGGTGCGCGATGAAATGCACGACGATCCGGTGGTATTTGCTGTGCGCGACCGCGTCAGTTTAGTGGCCGGCGCATTATTCATCGGCGCATTGTGGGCTGCGGCGTGAAGCGTGAATCCGCAGTGGGGTTTCAGTCCTGGGGTCGCCTGCCGTTAGCGGTCGATCGACAAATCCTATTTCGTAACGCTGAAGAGCTTGTCCAATCGATTTCGACTCAACCTGCCGGCTTACCCTACGGCAATGGTCGCAGCTATGGCGATGTTTGCTTGGCCGGTGGCGGGCAGTTATGGGGTATGCGTGGACTCGATCATTTTATTGCTTTCGATAGAACCGCTGGAGTTTTGCACTGCGAAGCTGGGGTGACGCTTCAGGAAATAAATCAACTCACATTGTCGAGTGGCTGGTTTTTGCCGGTAACTCCCGGCACGCAGTTCGCAACCGTGGGCGGAGCGATCGCCAACGATGTACACGGCAAGAATCACCATCGTCGCGGCAATTTCGGCAACCATATTCAACAACTGCAATTGTTGCGCACCGACGGCAGTTTGCATCAGTGCAGCGCTACCGTTGAATCCGAATTGTTCAACGCGACTATCGGCGGGATGGGGCTGACGGGCATCGTAATCGCTGCTGTTATTCAGCTGCAGCCTGTAGCGAGTGAATGGCTGGATGTCGAGACCATCGCATTCGATACCCTCGATGATTTTTTCGTGTTATCAGCAAACTCAGAAGCAGATTGGGAATACACGGTATCTTGGATTGATTGCCTGGCGAAAGGGCGTGGAATCTTCTCGCGTGCGAACCATTCGCCATCTACACCTCCGCAAAATATGACAATCGGTAAACCGCTACGAATTCCTGTAACTCCTCCAGTCTCTTTAATCAATGCGCTGAGTTTGCGCGCCTTTAATCCATTATATTTTTATCTTAATAAATATCGGCAGGGCCGTGGCCTGCAGCATTATCGACCTTTTTTCTATCCGCTAGACAATATTCTTGAATGGAATCGTCTGTACGGGCCAAAGGGTTTTTATCAGTATCAAAGTGTGGTGCCGCCATCTGCTGCGCGCGACGCAACCGCTGAGATGCTGAGTGCCATTGCCCAATCGGGCATGGGATCGCCACTGGCAGTGCTGAAAACATTCGGGAAAATATCTTCGCCGGGGTTGCTGAGCTTTCCCATGGAAGGCACCACGCTCGCGCTGGACTTTCCAAATGCTGGCGATAAAACATTACGGTTGTTCGAGCGACTCGACGCCATTGTTCGCGCAGCGGGCGGCCGTATTTATCCAGCCAAAGACGCGCGGATGCCTCGCGATTTATTTATGAGCGGCTATCCTCGTCTGAATGAATTTCTGGCGTGGCGCGACCCCGGCATTCGATCCGCCATCGTCGCGCGTCTATTTCCCTCTTAACCCAATTTTGAGAGCACTTATGAAACATTTTGTCATCATCGGTGCCACGTCATTGATTGCCGAGCATTGCGCGCGACGGTGGGTAACTCAATCGGTGCGCTTAACACTTGTCGGGCGCTCTGCAACGCAGCTCAAGCGTATTGCCGATGACTTGAGTATCCGCAGTCCAGCATCGCAGGTCAGTTTTCAAATTCTCGATTTTCAGGATCGTGACCAGATCAAGCGATTAGTCGATCAACTGTTTTTGGCCGGCACTGTCGATGCTGTGCTCATCGCGCATGGTTCGCTCCCAGATCAAAAGAGTTGCGAGGATGATCTGACTAAAGTGGAGGAGGCTCTGCTGATCAACGGAATTTCACCATTGCTTATTGCGGAAGCATTCGCCCAACAAATGGCGATTCGTAATAGCGGCACAATCGCAGTAATCGGTTCGGTGGCGGGAGACCGTGGCCGCCGCTCAAATTACGTTTATGGCGCTGCCAAAGGTATGGTTGATCGTTATCTGCAGGGGATGCGCCATCGTTTTGCCGGCACCCAGGTGCGGATCATCACCATCAAGCCCGGCCCGACCCGCACGCCAATGACAGCCGCTATGGCGCAAGCACCGAAAGGAATGGCTGAACCGGAGCAGGTGGCCGAAGACATCGTTGCCGGCATTGCGAACGGAAAAGCAATTATTTATACGCCTGGAAAATGGCGATTGATTATGTTGATTATTCGACACTTACCGGGTTTTATTTTTAATCGCATGAATATTTGAATGCTCAAGTTAATGAATCTTGGCGGGAGTGGGCGAATGCCCATGCCTGGCGATTATTGATTTGACGCTTATCGCAATGGATTTGTAAGGGGGCGCTATGTTTTGGCTATCCAGATTCAGAGTTCTTTTTGCCTGCTTATTCGGGTTGATCCTGCTGGTCACCAACATCTATAAGGCATTAAATTGCAGTCAATCGTTCGGATGTATCGATCCTTATTGGACTAATTTTTGGCTGATTTCATTTGCCGATGGTTATCATCGTCGAGCGCTACTTGGCCACATTGTTGGCTCAATTAGCGGCGGCATACTGGATTATCGGATATTGAATGCCATCGCATTTATCATTGCCGCACTGGCACCTGCTTTTGTTCTTTTAAAATATTTTTCTCGATATGTTCAATCTTCGAATTGGTATCTTGTTTTCATCGTATTGTTGGTTGGTCCAACAACCACTGTGTTTTTCGAGGTGGCCGGCGATCCGCTTCATATTGTTTTTCTTCTTTGCTTGGCTTACTTTTTTTTAGCGGGCGTCCTTCCAGTTATTTTTTCTGTGATATTGGCCTGCGTAATTTCCATTCTTATGTTGCTGATACATGAGGCATCTCTATTTATATTTGTACCGGCAATTTATCTCATTCATTGCTTTTCTCATCAGAGAAAAATTTCGTTACCTTTTTTAGCGATGGCGCTCGTGGTGACTGGCGGTTTATTCACGGTGATTTTAAGTAATCAACCGCTCGTTGAAAGCCGTGCCGGATTGTTGCTGAAAGACAATTCTATTTATCATGCACCTCTCGATGCGTTGCCGTCTTATATGGTTTTGCTGCAAAGAGAAGCGCAGGCTTATTTTGGGTCGCCTTATGATTTCCTCATTATGATTCGCAAAACCATCGGGGCTTTTGCGTTCCCCGTTGTCGGGCTGCTGCTTTTATCTAAGCTCTTTAAGGACCGGAATTTGATCGGATGTTTCCTCTGCATCTTTCCCTTTTCGCTGCCGCTTTTTGTCATTGCGCACGACTGGGGGCGTTTTTTAATTTACATACTGTTAATAGCGATGCTGTTATCGAGCAAATTGCGCGAAGACACCACGCTGTTCAGCGGTTGGTGGCAAACCGTATATGAGCGAATGTTAGCGCAGGTTCTGCGCATCGAAATCTTGGTAGGCGCGCTTCCGTTAATGGCAGCTTTATACAGCGCGCATGGAAATTATCGAATTTTTGGACTGAAGCCAGACAATGTAATGCCCTATTGTCTAGGGTTGCTGCTAATGGTTCTTTACTCCGGAAAATACGCCAAAAAAATTGGTGAATCCGAGCACGCTTAAAATATGGCTTCCTGCTTGATCAATTACTTGTGAAGGATTTTATGAATGTCGCTGAAACTTTGTCTTGCTGGAAATGAACCGCGTCAGCGACATTTGTTCGAAGCGCTGGCGCAAATAACAGATGTGGAAGCGACACTCGACTTTGATGAGATCGATTTTTTCACGAAGTATATGGCTGCAGGGTTGTCATTTGCGTGGCCCAAATCCGAGTGGTGGGGTAACTATCAGCTTCATCCATTGGTTCAACGTCGGCGTCGGCTCGTATTGCAGAGAAAAATCGCTGCGCTGGAACAGCAGCCAGAAGCTTTATTGATGTGGGGTAGCTGGTTCCAGCCGTTCTTTTCGCGCGATCCACGTGCGATACCTTACTACACCTATATCGATCAAAGCCGTTCACTGGAGAACTTGCCTGGAGAGCGTAAAAGCGTATTTTTGCGACGGAAGAAGTCGCTTGAGATGCAATTTTTAACCTATCAGGCAGCGGGAGCGATTTTTTGTATGTCTGAATGGGCCCGCGCGCAAACCTTGGAGTCTCATGCCCTGTCGCCGGAAAAAGTAATCACAGTTGGGTGGGGGCCATGCGGTGTCAATTTAATGGATGAAGACTTGGCGCAAGTGGAAAAGGAACCTCTCGTTCTGCATGTCTCCAATGATTTTCATCGTAAAGGTGTGGACTTTTTAATGCAGACCGCAGAGGTCGTCCGCAAAGTCATTCCCAATGTTCGCTTTGTCGTTATTGGGAGAGACTCCAGCGGAATGATAATTGGCAAAAACACGCCGGTAGAATTTTTAGGGCCGATTTATGATAAGCAGGTCTTAACTGATTATTTCAGGAAAACAGCACTGTTTTTTTTACCGCATCGATTCGATAGATCTCCTCATGTGTTGGCTGAGGCAATGAGTGCCAGTCTGCCACTTGTCGCTACTGCGCAAGGCGGTGCGATAGAGGTAATCGAAGGCCAGAACAATGGATTCCTTTGCCGGGCCGGAAATATAGATGAGTACGCAGACGCAATTATTACGTTGCTTCGAGATCCCAGCTTGCGGGCTCAGATGGGAGCAAATGGACGGGAGCTAATGATCAGAAAATACAATTGGTCATCGATAGCGGAGCGTATGGTAGCGTTGATCAAATAAGGATATTCGAACCTAAGTTTACAAGTACCAATTAGATTGGGCGATGCCTGGGCCTTAGGGGCCTACCAGTCAAGCGATATTAAAGTGTGGCTTATTTCACACATTGAGTTGGCGGGGCGAATATTTGATCTGCGAGTCGCGCTCAGTGTGTCAGGAATAATACCTATAAGATCAAGTACTTTGTGAGCCATAGCATATTCCGCACATTTGCAAATGGAATTTTGGGCTCGTGGCGCCTTAAATAACATCATGCAAGAGCTTGGGCAGGGAGATTGCAGTTATCTAGCTAGGATAAAAAATTGTCTGGGGAAGAAATAGCCCGCATGTTCGCGAGCAGATCCCGGTGACGATAGTTACATCTCCTAATGTAGAGGTACATATGAACAAATTTACATTCCGCAGCAATAAGACGTTAAAAGGACTTCTACTGCTGCAACTCGCCGCAGCTGCGCCGGGACTGGCAACCGCCACCACTCTGTTCTCGGACGATTTCAAATCTGGCTATACCTGGTCGTCGCTGTTGACTACCTTGCAGTCCACAGTGCAATCGCAATTAGGCAGCAAATGGCAATATATTGATTGGGCAAGTGGCCATGGCGCCATCGATACATGGCCGGCGGACTCGAACAAAAAAGCGTATCGCATTCAATATGTCCGATCGGACGATTTGGATGTGATGGCGCATAAATTCGATCCCTCACATACAAATGGAACCAGCCGCCCAAAAGAAATTTACGTTCAGTGGAAAGAGTACCGCTCAAGCACCTTTGATTGCGGCCCATCAAAGGACTGGCGTATTACCGCATATCGCGCAAATGAGTACGGCGGTGCTTCATTTCCATTTGTTGACCTTTACGGCGGGTTTGGGAATACCAACCCATCAGGAGTGCAGCCATGTAACTCGGTAGGTCTCAACATTCAAGGTTATGGCGCCTCACAGCCAGGTGACCCCAACACTATTACGATGGCCAATTACACCTTTCCGCTTGGCACGGTAAAGACGGTGCAACTGCATTTAAAAATGAATTCGCCTAACAATGCGGATGGTGCGGCGGAAATGTGGGTTGATGGCACCAAAATCATGGGCAGAACCAACGTTAAGATTTCGCCAGATGGGTGGAGTCAGGTTTATATCGACGCGTTCCAGCTCGGGATGTCCGCAACAAACGGCGGTCAGGCGTTTCAATCAACAAGTTACATATGGCGTACCGATGTTGTTATCGCTGATACCTTTATCGGTGGCACGACAACAACAACGCCGCCGCCGACAACCACCAGTGCCCCGGCTGCACCTTCAAGCTTGAATGTGCAACCAGTCCAATAATAATTAGCCAAACAAAAAGGCCGCCAATTGGCGGCCTTTTTATTAATTAACTACCATCACGGCGATCCTTAGCAGATTGATAGCTGCTCTTTTTATCCAGCTCCATATATACAGTTAATCAAAATTAAAGTCTGGAGGAGGCTGCCCTCGGCGTCCGATTTTTTTGCTTAAAGCTCATTAATTCATTCCGAAATTTTTCTAGATGCTCGAGTGATTTGAAATAACTTCAAATGCGAATGGGTGCAGTGTTGTTATGGCTAGAATAACGTCATTACGCACAAAAGCACAAACCGCAGTTGAGTCTGGTTTAGGCTTTAGTTTCACATAGCTATATTGCTGTTTAAATTTATCATCAGCAAACAACTTTTTATAAATGCTCATCTCGAAATCTGTTGGTACAAATGCCGCATTGCCATCAATGTGATCGCATATGTTTGGCTCTAGGAATGCTGGCTGGACTTTATAAAAATAAGAAGTATTGAACGCAGCGTGGTCCTTAATCCCTTGACGCTTTCCCGGTAAATGAGCAATTGTTCGGTCATTTAAACCCATCAGATCAATGACCACACCGTCATACATATATTTGAATCCACCCGCCGCAGATACTCCAACACTTGGCTTGTTTGGGGCTGGGAATAATCTATTGAGCTCCCAGCCAAGTTTGCGCTGAGCCTCGGATAACTGGAAGTCATGAACGAGGCCAAGATTGCTAGGCTGCAACCAATTAGCGCGATGATTGATAGTCATTAGAAAAATTATCATCATGACGACTGTCGTTGCTTGTAGCCCATGCATTAATCTATTAATACTTCTTGGTATGTGATTAGATATTTTGAATATCAGAATTGCCAGGGGAATAAAATAGAATAGCCAGAAAGGTTGTAAAAAACGAAATCCCGAGAAATGATCTCCGCCCACTAGAAGGGGAATTGAAAATGATGCTAGGCAGACACAGCCAATGAAAGCATCTTGAAAATTCGTTGCGCTGACTATATGGGTTTCTATTACAGAAGTTATCCCGCTTAATAAAAGCAACATGGCCGCAAGTATCGCCATGCAAATAGCGGGCTTCTCGATAAAGAAGTCGAGAATATAATGAATTCCATGCATCAGATTATATATTTTATTTGAGTCAACTTTGGCGTAATAGGTATTCGGTAGCCACTCACCAAAATAAAAATATCGAAGAAAAAAGATCAATAATAAAATTGTGATGGTTGCAATGATAGGTGAGATTTTTACTAGATTTGATGGTGGAGAGAAAGTTCTTTGGTGTGAACCTAATATGATTAGATAAAAACTAAGAAACAATGCAGAAAATGCAAGGGCTTCGGGCCGCGTTAAATTTAAAATGATCAACCCAAGGGATAATAGGTTGCAGTAGATTTTTGAGAAATTATTTGCCAATTGGAAGCAGGAAAAAAAGCATAGGGTTAAGCTGAAAGTCCATAAAGCTGTTTCCATGAGGGCATGAATTTGCCAGGTAATGAATTCGGGAGAAGACAGACACCATATGAGCAATAGAATGCCGACTACTATTTTTGTGGTGGTGTTGGCGTTGCAGAGTCTTTCGCGAAGAATCATCATCACAAGAGTTATCGATAAACTCAGGAATAATATATTAGTAGTCACCAGGAATAATTTTGGGTCTTTAAATAGCGAAAACCCTAAGCATACGATGAAGGTCCATAATATGGACGTGAAGCCTTCAACGTGTTCACCGCCGGGATTGTAGACAAAACCATAGCCATCAACAAAATTGCGCGCATAAACAAAAAAAATATCCGCGTCATCAATCCCTAAACCGTTTAATTTAAAACGGTAGTAGGCTGCGATTGCGGCACCTATTAATGAGATAAGAGTAATAAAGAAAAATCCCTTGCTATATAGGTCAATGGAGGAAAATCGTCCGTTTTTTATCGGGCGTAGCCTCTTTGCTGCATTGTCCATTTCTTGATCCTTCTTGGAGAGTATAAATTTTTTTATGCAAATGACATTTCACAGGTCTCCTGCTGGATGTGGATGAAGTAAGCAGAACACAAGTTGGACGCTGCGGTAATCTTTTGCGCTCATCTCACACGATAAACCGGTAAGCCAAGCAGTCGCAATTTGAAATAATTGAGATTTCGAAGATAGTTTTCGCAAACCAATATGCGCGGCACCAGATAGGGATTGAACGGCTGTCGCAGCGGTTCATTATCGATCTTGTAACCGTATCTATATCCCGCCTCTCCTACTGCGTGCACTTTATCGAGCTCGTAACGTGCATTGGGATAGCAAAAATGGATGCACGGTTTTTCGAGGTTTTCTTCAATGATGCGCTTCGATAGCTGGAGTTCATCCAGCATTTCCTGCTCAGGTATGCGAACAAAAATTTTATGCGTATGAGTATGCGATTGAAAATCGATGTAGTGTGCGCTCATTTCGCGGATTTGAGACCAGTCCATTAACTGGCCTCGGATTTTCTCGGCGGTTATTCCAAACTCGGCATAAAACGCCAATATTGTTTTTTGGCGATCGACTTCTTCGAGGCGTTTGAATACCTCAAGAATCGAATTCAACAGCTCTGAGCCCGTTTGGTTTGCATAGTCGAGTGGTTCTGGAAGTTGTGTCGCCAGCCATGTAGAGATGGCTTTCTGGTTAATGCCATTAAACAGCAAATGTGTTTTTTCGATGAATTCATCAGCCCAGAATAAATTGCCAGTGTTAATTGCATCCGTCGCGAGAAAGATGGTTGCAGGTAATCGATATTTGCGCAGAAGTGGAAAGGCGATGGTGTAATTATCTATCCACCCGTCATCGAAGGTCAGGCAGAATTTTGGTTTGCTATTCGGTGTGGTTACTTCGGCCATCATCTGATCGAGACTCACAATTTCTCCGATATTTTGGAGCCAGTTGATGACGTTCTCGAACGTTTTGGGCGATGCCCACATCGAATGATGAAGGCAATGCTGCGCAGCTTCTTCCGTTGAAACAATACGATGAAAGCAAAGAATATAGTTTTCAGCCTTCCGCAATATCTGTGCATCGAGATCGATAAATGTGCCAATCGCATCGGCGACGAGATTTTTCAACGGATGGAGGTTCATTTAGGAGTACCCGTCACTGGGACACGATCCGCTGCTGCTTGGTATAAGTGCGAAGTTGACTTTCCGATCGATGAATAACTGTAATAGTCTTCGGCTAATTTTCTGGCGGCCAAAGCCAGCTCTTCTCGATAAGTAAGATTATCGAAGATGCGTGTAAGTTGAGTAATGTAATCGGCAACCGAGGTTGCCAACAGCACATCCTTATTCGGCGTCACGGCAATGCCCTCGCAGGCCACCGGATGCGCGACGATAGTTTTACCCAACGCTAATGCATCGAGAATTTTCAGCTTCGTGCCGCCGCCATCGCTGATCGGGCATACATAGGCCGTGGCTGCAGTGACAAGAGGGCGCATATCGTCAACAAACCCATGCACACGAAAGTTTGGGTCTTGCTGAGCCAGTTTGCATGCCGATTCAGGCGGATTCGAGCCAGCAAGATCGAATTGAATGTCAGGCCATTTTTGTTTTAGCGCGGGCCATAATTCGGTAGCAATAAAATTTGCGGCTTGACGATTGGGATACCAGTTCAATCGTCCGACAAATACTAATTTTAATCCTGGCGTTTCAACGCCCGGCTTGAAGTAGTCGGTATCTACACCATTAGGCACAGTCTCAACCTTGCTGGCGGGGCTGATCTGCCTTAACCGTTCGGTATCGACGTCGGAGCAGGTAATGTTGAGAGAAAATCGCGGACAGTATTTTTTTTCATATGTCTGAAGACGAATGCCTTCCTGCAAGTAATAGAATTTTTTCAGCAGATTTTTTTCATTTTCCGATCGCCGCAATAGCATATGCGATTCGATATTGTGATGATCCAGTGCGGTGGCCGTATTGCCCGGAATATCCTTCAAAAATGGTGCAAGGCTGATGGTATCGAAATGAATGAGATCGTAATGCTTATCGCTAGTCCAGTGCCGGATGGCATCGCTAAATTCGTCGGATGTAAGCCAGTTGATATTGTAGGGCGCTGTGATAAGGCTTTTGAGCGCCAAGCGATATTTTCCGCCCGGCTGAGTTTCAGTGGGTATTTCAAAGAAGCGATGACGTTTGCAAATTTGGCCCAGCGCAACATCAGCTTCGGCAATACCTTGCTCGACCGTGGGAAATAAATTGCCGATCAGGCCGCGCTGATTGAACGCGAGTAGATCGAGTTCATGGTATTTGGCGAGTTCACGGATTAAATTGTATGAGCGTTGCAGCACCCCGCCTTTCGGCGGATATGGAATCAAATGTGAGAGCCAAAGTATTTTCACAGTCAGTTAATCTTTTCGCAGATAAAGTTTTTCATAACGTCTCGTCATGCTGTGTGCGCTGAACTGACGCTGAAATAATTCAGCGGCCGCACCAGTTAGACGCGCCCGCAATTCGGGTTGTGATAACAAGCGGTTGATAGCTTCCGCCAGCATAACGGAGTTGTGAGGTTTTACTAAAAGGCCCGTTTGGTTATCGATTACCGCACTGCCGTTCCCGCCGACATCGGTTGCCACGATGGGGCATCCGGCCGCCATCGCTTCCAGAATAATCATCGGCAGACCTTCCCAAAGCGATGGCATGACATATATATCGAACAGCTGCAGCAGCTCTGGGATGTCTCTGCGCGCGCCGGCAAATATAACCGAATCTGCGATGTTGAGAGCCGCGGCTTCGGTCTCAAGCTCGTTTTTTAGATCGCCATCGCCAGCGATAACCAAGGTGACATCGGGATGGTTTTCCAGGATGGCGGGCATTGCCTTTAGCAAATAGGTAATACCTTTCTGCTCGCTCAAGCGGACGGCGACGCCGAGAATGGGTCCTGATTTGGTTATGCCTAGCTCGCTGCGCTTTTGCTGTTTGTCGATGGTTATTTGAAAGCGCGATTCATCGATCCCGTTTGGAATGGTGACAATTTTTCGTCGAGAAATTTTTTCGTATTTGATCAGTTGCCGGGACGTATGTTCGGAGCAGCCGACAACTTTATAAGCGAATTGGGACATCAGCCATTCCGCCACCATATAACGTGTTTTGTCGGGAAAGCTGCGGGCGTGATCGGTGTGGACAATTGTTTTTACGCCCGCTAGTAGCGCACCGAGCGTGCCATCAAAAAACGGCTGTGTGTTGTGCGTATGTATGACATCAGTCTGCAGCTGCTTCAGCAAGCGCGCGACTTTTAGAAATGCCAGATAATCAGCGCCGTTCGCTTTTTGCTCGAGTAAATAAACCGGTATGCCCAAGGCCTCTACATCAGCGGCAAAACAACCTCGTTCGCGTAAGCACAACACTGATATTTCAAACTGCGATCGATCGATGGTACGGCATAAGTTGTAGACGACTTGTTGCAACCCGCCGAGATCCAGGTCGTGAGTAATTTGCAGCAGCCGCAGTTTGCGGTTTGGCATCGGTTGTATGTCAGTCATTGGATATGCAGTCGCGAATAATGTCGATCGTCTGTGCAATGGTCAGCGATGACACCGCTTTGTGTGTGGGTAGGGTTAATAGACGCGCTGAGAAATCTGCTGCGTTCTTATCGTCCGCAAACAAGCGCGCATGACTATCGACGTGCTCAATGCCGATCAATGGTCGCCCGTACATTGTCGATGCGCCTAAGCCCTCGTCACGTAAGCGGGCATAAATCGCATCGCGTCTGAGCGGGTTTTTAATAAGGATCGGATAGCGCAAGAGTGCAATATCTTTTGCGATGTCGTGTGCTTGGCAGAGATCGATCATGATACCCGGCGGTAACGATCCCAGCGCTACTCGCCATTGCTGCTGTATGTGTAGATCTTGTGAGGCGTATTGCTGAAGATTGCTGCCTAGCAGCCGTTTAATGCTCGGCGTCATTGCATGAATATTTTGCAGCGCATGAAAAGTCGTGGCGCCAATGTGTAAGAAGGGCGCTCGTTCTATCGCGTTGTATACGGCTGGTTGGATCAGCGTGTTATACGCGAGCCGTCGCAGCTCGTGTTTTATCTGTGCAAAATTGCTCTCTGCAATATTCTGGACATGCGTGAATACTTCGGCGGGCAATTCATCGCGTGTGAATAATGCGCCGCCGCCGAGTAAATTCACCGGTTTGCCGCGACCGAAACTCACGACTACCGAATCGCCAAAAAATGTTTGCGAATCATCGCGCGGAAACCATTGCGCGCTGTCTTCGATTAATGCGATGGGGCGGTCGCCAATGATCTCGCGTAGCTTTGCTTCATTGGGGCGGATACCAAGTAGCGTTGCAGCGACAATAGCGATGGTATTCGGTGAAATTGCAGCCTGCAGTTGTGGGTAATCGTATAGCGGTGAGTCGGGCTGTATATCGACAAGAACTGCGCGAACTCCGGCATATTGCGCCGCGGCTACCAAGTGCGGGCAGCCATATGCAGGCAAGATGACTTCTTGATTATGACGGCATGACGCGCGCGCTTTTGCTGCCAATATTGCGAGCGCCAACGCGGAAGTGCCGGAGTCTAACCATGCCGCACGATACCCGGATGGAGTCGGTAACGTTGCCGCATATCGCGCTGGCGCTTGAATGCGGTTTCCGGTCGGGCGCAATGTGGTTAATGCCATGATTATCGCTGAGAGGGTGTCCACACCGTCATGCGTTTGCCTGACAGAAAGGAGACGGTGGCATCGGCGATGGCCAAATTAACTTGGATAAAAAAATACATTAGTTTGATCAGTGTGTTGCCAAGCAGCGATGGATTACGCCACGCGGCAATCACTACCCCATAAGCAGCAAGCTGGCATAGTAATGCGAGTGTGTAGAACCAGCCATCTCCTGCAAGTCGAATGCTGGCAATGAATAGGGCCAGCAAAAACCATGGTACCGCCCAGCGCATGATTTTGTGGCTCCAGACTTGGAATGAAAATAAACCCAATCGAGCGGGGTTGAGCACACTCGGTTGACGGCTGACTGCGGTAATGCCGCGAATGACCGTCCGCACCTTGCGTTGATATTCACGTTGCGGGTCCTTGATATCTTTGTAATACCCAAGAATATCCGGACATGAAATTGCAATAAAACCTTGTCGGCTGCAATTGAGCGCTGTGTTGAAGTCGCTGGGAGACTGCGTATCCCACGTTTGGCAAATTTGCTTGCGCGCTGCGAAAAATGATCCACTCAAGCCGATAAGTCCGCCTCGTTGCGACTCTAGCGCGCGCAGCCACATTTCGTATTTTACGTAAGCCCCTTCGCCGGCGATGCTGCCATTCTCTGAAATAAAGCGATCTTCGCTGGATATCGCGCCAATGGTTGAGTCGGCAAATTTATCGGCAATTTTCTGAATGGAATCCGACGGGATTTGAGTGGCGACATCGGAAAAGACCAGGATATCGCCAGCGGCCGCTTGGATCGCAAGCCATTGCGCATATTCTTTGCCGTTGTGCTCATCGGCGCGCACCAGTTTTACACCGCGATCGCTATATGAACGGACGATGTCTTCGGTCGCATCGGTTGAACAATCGGAGGCCACCACAATTTCCAGCAAATGGGCCGGATAATCTATCGCAAGTGCATTCGCGAGTTTTTCTTCAATGCGAGTGGCTTCGTTGTGCGCGGTGATAATTAAGCTGACCATTGGCTTGTCGGCAGTAGTAATAGCCAGCGTAGGGCGACGGGTTGGAATCAACATCAGAATCAGCGGATACAGAAAATAGCTGTATAAAGCTCCGCACAGTGACAACCAAAAAATAAGCTGCATCAACGTCCGTGCTCGCTCTTGTGGATGATTTTGGGGGTGGGCATAATCGCTGGCGCTAGTTTAGTCGATGGATCATAGGCTGGCCACTTTGCAGCTCCGTGTAGCGTTCTTGTCCGCATCCACAACTATCAACTTCGCGTGGATCATCGTCTATATTTTCCCGTCGAGAATTGAAAATGAGAGGACCAACGCGTGAGCCCAGCCGGGACCCCGTTAAGAGTACTGCATATTGCGTCCGGTGATTTATGGGCTGGTGCCGAGGTGCAGCTCTTTTATCTCTGCCGGCAGCTTTTTAAGCAAGGCATCGATGTCAGGGTCGTTTTGTTCAATCCGGGTATTCTCGCGCAACGACTTACTCACGAAGGTGTTACGGTCACGATTCTGGATGAGTCGACTTGTTCTGGTGCTCAGCTGTTGCGGAAGTTAATGCGGCATCTACGCGAGACAAAGCCAACATTGATTCATACTCACGGCCACAAGGAAAATGTTTTAGCAGGATTGGCGAACAGGTTAACCGAAAAAGCGGCGGCGTTGCGCACTGCTCATGGTGCCAGTGAAATCAATGAACCGCTTTGGAAAATACACAAGCATATATTCCAGTGGCTGGATCGTTTTGCGGGGCGCCATTGGCAACAGGCCATCGTCGCGGTCTCCAATCAGCTCGCAATGGTATTGGCGAAAACATTTGCAATAGAAAAAATTCACGTTATCGAAAATGCTATCGATATTGAATATGTTAAAGCGATGGCCGCGCTGCCACTGACGCTTGATCTGGAAGCGCAGGGCTCGAAGCTGGCAATAGTCGGTCGCTTGGTGCCGGTGAAGCGACAAGATTTATTGCTTAAGGCCCTATCACTGCTACGCGAGTCGAAATTGCACCTGTACGTTATCGGCGATGGCCCATTGGCTGCGCAGTTAATGACGTTGGCGAATGACCTGAACGTTAGCTATCGGGTTACCTTCACCGGGGCCCTCGATCCCGTGCACCCGATGCTGGCGCAAATGGATTTGCTGATCATGCCGTCTGATCATGAAGGGTTGCCTATGACGTTACTCGAGGCAATGGTGTTGAAAGTGCCGATAGTTGCGCATGGAGTTGGTGGTATCACCAAGGTAACTCGAGACGGCGAATTGGCGACTTTAGTACATGTGCATACCGAGCAGGGGTATGCGGCGGCCATCGCTAAATCTTTACTCGACGCGGATGCCATGCGAATTCGCTCCGAAGCGGCAGCTGAATATGTGAAGCGCGAATACGACATCAGCCGAAAATACCTGGATTATCTCGACCTTTATAATGAGCTTTTACGAAAACAAGGTTCCGCCGTCGCATGAAAGCAAAAGTTCTCGTAGTAATGCCGGAGTCGCCCTATCCACCGCGAAAAAATGGTATCGCTCTGCGTTATTACCCATTATTGCTTCGCTTATGTGAAAGATTTGATATCGATCTGGCAATGACAGTCGACGATGACAAAGCGGCCACCAATGTGGGTGAGCTGGAGCACAAACTGCAACGGGTCATTCCACTCCGGCGCATTAATGTTCAACCATCCTTATCGCATCGGATTTATGCGCAACTACACCGTATTTCACCTGTGGGCGTGCCGTTTGGCCATTATTATTACGGCGCTCAAGCGATGGCAGCGCAATTCAAATCGGTATTGTCGGAAAAATATCATGCGGTAGTGTGGGTAACGCAGAATCATGTATTGCATGAGTGCTTGCCTTATTTAAGCAAGCATCGCTTGATCGTCGATGGTATCGATTCTTCATCATTGCACACGGTGCGGTCATTACCACTCCCCGATTTAATGGCACGGCTTAAAATTGCAAAAGCCAAACGGTGGGAGGCGACAATAATAAACAGGGCTAAGGCAGCCTTTTTTATCTCGCCGGTAGATCTTGCTGAAGTTAAATCGTTGACGAAGAGAAGTGATCTTGAGCTATCGCCCAATGGCATCCTGATCGACGATTACACACCGGAAAAACTTGCATTAAAGTCTCCATCCATCGGCTTTCTCGGCAATATGAGCTATCGGCCTAATATCGATGCGGTTCATCGGTTGGTGGTGTTGTATCGGGATCTAAAGGAGAGCGTTCCCGATCTGTCGCTCTACATTATCGGGCGCGATCCAGATCATTCATTGCTCGACTATGCGAAGGACCCCGATATTACGTTTACTGGAACCATCGATTGTATTTGGCCGTATGTGAATGCGATCGATGTGTTTGTGATGCCGATGGCGATGGGAGCTGGGCAGCAGAATAAATTACTGGAAGTAATGTTCGCGGGGCGACCGATTGTTGCTTCAAGCATTGCGAACGGTGGCGTGTTGGCGGTAGATGGCGAGTCTGTGTTGATTGCAGACGATCACGAAACGCTGAAAGAAAAAACTCTCAGCTTGTTGCTTGATTCAGAGCTGCGCCAGCGCCTAGGTGCGAATGGCAAGAAGTTTGTCGATGAAAAATACAATTGGGATCGTATCGCCGAGCACTTTGCCGCAACGATCGATCCCAATTATAAGAACTAAGAAGGTACTTAATTCGCCGATACGGTAACGTTGTCGGGCGCGGAGGGCGGTGAGGTTGTAGGTGAGGTTGTCGATGCCGCAGTTACTAAGCCGATTTTTTGCGTCGAAATAACGAAATTATCGTAGTAACGGTTTAACGCGGCAGGTGCCGACTCGTTCCAGTAGGTATCGAGCATCACCTCATTGATTTTATCGCTGGTATTGCCGCGAATATCGACATTCAACCGTTCAATGACCAACTGATTATTCACCCAAGTGCGGTAATAGCCATCGACTTTGCCCGGTGTGTTCAGTTTAAGTTCTACTTCAATCGCCACCCATTCATTCAAATGCGAAGCAAATGAATAGTTCGAACTGGCCAGCGGCAGCCAGCTAGTACTGTTTGTTTGAGTGCTGTTTTTCGCAAGCACATCGGCGGTGACCGTGCCATTACCGGTTAGCCAAGTGTGATCGCGAAAAATCTCGGTCCAGGTGGAGTGGTTTCGATAGCCGATGCGCGAGGTCTTTTGGGGGAATCTGGTAAAGCCACTGCCAAACTTATGGTAGTAACGATAAAACACATGGTCGGGAAAGCCATCGGCTTTATATTTGACGACCCATCCCGCTTCAACTTGTCCCTTTGTGTATTTCTGGGTAAGTCCTTTCGATCCGCTCATACCATCGCCGCCGATCACCGACATGCCGGTGGTACTGACATCTTCATAACGCTGATTCAGCGTTGTGGTCGCTTCGAAGTCGTCGCACCACAACCATTCGGGGTGAGCTTGTTGCCAGTTGTTGCACTCGGAGGCAGCGTTCGCGGCGCCAACACTGGCAAGGAATAAAACTGGCAGCCATTTGATCGAAGGGGAAAAAGAAAAGCGATTCATTACTATGTGCCTCAACCGAAAATTATCTTGTCCCGAAAAAGTGTAGAGGGTGTATAGGTCATCAAGCGAGGGCGGCCTCGCAATATCGCGCGGAAATTTCGGTCAATGAGACGGGGTTCCTCTTTTCATTGTGAAGAAGAGGAACTCCTGTAAGTGGATTTACTTACCTTCGGCTGTCTTCAGATGCGTCTGAATTTCAGGCGATGCCGGAGCCAGCTGTGCAGCTTCGCGCAAAATCGAAATGCCCTGTGCTTTCTGCCCATTCTGCACGAGTAGCCAGCCGTAGGTGTCGAGAATTGCTGGCGCTTTTGGATCAATATCCACTGCTTTTTGCGCGGTAGCGATGGCGCGATGATCTTTTGCTTCGCCGTAAAGCCACGCCAGGTTATTTAGCGCTTCAGCATTTTGCGGGTTACGTGCAACCGCGGTTTCATACGCGGTTATCGCGCTTTTCGCATCGCCGGATTTCTGCTGTTGTAAGCCGTGCAGCATCCAAACGGTGTCGCTATCGGGAAGCCGCTGTTCCCATTCCGTAAGAAAGCGAGCCGCTTCTTCGCCATTATTGGTCTGCTGCAGCCGCTGATAGAGTTTTGTTGCGATGCCGTTATTCGGCGCTTTCGCCCATGCCGAGCGATAGAGCGCAGCGGCCGCTTTATCTTGTTTATCCAGCGTTGCCAAATCGCCCTGTAATTCGAGTACCTCGGGTGCGGCCGATTGTGAGGTTAATTGCGCGGCAATTTTTCGGGCTTCATCCGGCTTGCCCGCGCCAAGTTCAACGCGTGCGAGCAATACGAGCAGATCGGCGTTATGCGGATTAATCTTCAAGCCACTGAGCGCGTATTTCCGTGCCTCCTCGAAATTGCGAGCCTGCAGTGCTCTCGCTGCATTGGCGCGCGCCAATACCTGTTTTAACTGAGAGGGATAGCTACGGGCATCCGCGTCCGGGATTGCATCCAGTAATTGCGCTGCTAAATCAAGTTGCTGATGGCGAAGATGATATTCAGCCAGGGCTGCACGCGCATTGGCGTTATCTGCAAGGGATAAGACGGTCTTGTCGATATCGGCCGGAACGGAGTTTGCGTCGAAAACTGCAATTAACCCTTTCCATGCGCCGATATTATCGGGATGTTGCTGGAGAATTTCGCGGTATTGCGCTTCGGCGCGATCCGGCTGTTTGCGTTGCCATTGCAACTGCGCCATATCCAGCTGAGCCGGTAAATAATCCGGTTGCAGCTTTAGCGTACTTTGCAGCGCAGAGTCAGCCAGGTCGAAGCGCTTCAATAATAAAGCGGTGCGCCCTAACGTCCACCAGTTTTCGGCTTTTGGCGGTTTAGAGTTTGCTAATTCACGCGCTGTTGCAATCGCTTGCTCTGCTTTGTTAGCTGTGACGAAAGCGACAATCAACAAACGCTGCAGCCCGTCATCGCTATGGCTCTTGAGACCGGTTTGCAGCACCGAAATGGCTTTGTCGGATTGCTTGGTAATTAAATAGTAGCGCGCGAGCGTAGCGGCAATCGCCGGATTGTCCGGTTGTTCGGTCTCGGCGGCGGCAATCAATCGCTCGCCTTCCCCGCTAGCACCGGTTTGTACCAACGCGATGCCAACGAGCATTTTTAGCATTGGATTTTTAATGCGCGCGCGCGCCGGTGCGTCGAACAATGCCAACAATTTTTCTGGTTGGGAAAGCCGCAATTGCGTTGCTGCCAATGTAGTTAGTGCAAGATCGGGCGAGACTTCGGGGTCCACATTCGTGGATAAATAATTAGCGGCGCCGGTCAAATCCTGCTTCGCATAGCGAATCATGCCGAGCAGTGTGCCGACCGAATCGTTATGCGATTCGTTGTAAACTTCGGTAAGAATAGGTTCGGCCTGGTCGAGCTTGCCGGCTTGAAAAAGCTCAAGACCCTGTTTGAATTTATCTTGTAATAGCGAGCCTTCCGGATTCGCATCGGCGAGCGTTTTCGCGTATATCAGCGCCTCGTTCGAGCGCCCTAGCTTGGTGAGCGTGGTAACCAAACGCTGCAATACATCGGCTTTTTGCGGTAGCAGAATATCGGTCTCGCCGAGATTGATTAATGCTTTGCTCAATAGATCTTCTGCTTGCGCGAGATCTCCACGTTGCTCCGCTAAGCGTGCGGCTTCGGCCAGCACTTCAACATTATCTGGATTCTGTTTGAGCAACTGAGCAATCCGCGAGTCGCTTGCTTCGCGCTCACCGCGTATTGCGCTAATACGGGCGAGCTCTATGTTGGCCGTAATATTAGTCGCAGATATTTTTGCCAGCAGCGCTTGCGCCGCATCGAAATTGCCGAGTTGAAGCTCAGCTCGCGCGCGGATCAATAGTGCACGTTCGTCTGTTTCTAGCTTCAGGCGTGCTTCATGTTGGGCAAGATAATCCAGCGCTGATCGGTATTTATGCTGCAGCCAATAAGCTTGAGCAAGTGTTAGCGCTTCGGCGCGGCTGGCATCGGCGGCGAGCGGCTCCATTAATTTGGCTGCCGGTTTACCCTGGCCGAGTTCGTTTAAAATCGCGGCGAGTTCGGTGATGGCGGCACGATTGTTCGGGTTTTGCTGCAGTGCATTGCGTGCCTCGATGATGGCAGCGCGATACTGTCCTTGTCGCCGATAGCTTTCAGCGCGATCGATATATTCCTGCGTTTTTACTTGCTTGATACTGGCATTTTCCGCACCGCCACAACCCTGTAAGAAAGCGGCGGCGAGGATAATCGCACACAGTGGTTTGATGGATGATGTGAAAGTTTTCAACCGGGTTTTCGATGAATGAGAGAATCCATGAGTTCGAGTGGCCATGAGTTCGAGAGTCCATGAGTGCGCTTAAGCGAACGTTATTCGCCAGGAATATTGATGTCGTATTTTTTGACGAGGTCGTACAACGTGGGGCGCGTGATGCCGAGTAATTTTGCAGCAGCGGAATAATTGCCATCAGTCATCGATAGGGCTTGCTTGATTGCGATGCGCTCCGCTTCCTGGCGCACATAACGTAAATTAATCGAAAGCTCATTCGGCGTAACCAGCGCCAGGTCGATCGGCGAAATCAATTTTTCTTCGCACATGATCACCGCGCGTTTGATCTTGTTTTCCATTTCGCGAATGTTACCGGGCCATGCGTAACCTTCGATCGCTTCGGCGGCCTCAGTGGAAAACCCATTGATCTTGCGTTGCTGCTGTTCGGCAAATTTCTGCAAAAAATGGCGAGCGAGTAGAATTTTGTCGCCTTGCCGTTCGCGCAATGGCGGGATGTTGATCACGATTTCGCAGATGCGGTAATACAAATCTTCGCGGAAGCTGCCTTCAGCCACCATAACCTCGAGATTTTTATTGGTGGCGCAAATAACACGTACATCGACCGGAATTTCTTCGCGACCGCCGATGCGCTCGATCACCCGTTCTTGCAAAAAGCGCAGCAGCTTGGCTTGCAACGATAGCGGCATATCGCCAATTTCATCGAGAAATAAAGTCCCTTCGTGCGCGGTTTCCACTTTGCCGATGGTGCGCTTACCGGCGCCGGTGAATGCACCTTTTTCGTAACCGAACAGCTCGCTCTCGATTAAGTTTTCCGGTACCGCCGCGCAGTTAATGGCGATAAAGCGTTTATCCACGCGCGGGCTCAGATTATGGATCGCGCGCGCGAACACTTCCTTGCCGGTGCCGCTTTCGCCGAGCAGCGTGCAAGTAAGATTGGTTGGCGCGACTTTTTCGACGGTGCGACAAATTCGCAGCATTTGCGGATCGGTGGCAACCACACCGGCGAGGGGAGAGCTGCGCTGCTCCAGTAATCGACGATTTTCATGTTCCAGTTGATAGATATTGTAAGCGCGCTCGACGATCAGATTTAGCGTATCGGCATTGATCGGTTTCTGATAAAAATCGTAAGCGCCCAGCGCAACCGCACGCACGGCATTTTCATAATCGTGATTGCCGGTAATCACAATAATTTTCGTCGATGGTGCGAGTCGAGTAATTTCCTGGACCGCTTTAAAACCTTCTTCAACACCTTCTTCATCCGGCGGTAAACCGAGATCCTGCAATACAACCGCAGGTTCGTATTGGCGCACGGCTGCGATGGCGCTTGGACGATCTGCGGCGATTACCACATGGTACTGATCGAAGTGCCAGCGCAGTTGACTGCTGAGGCCGGTGTCGTCCTCAACGATCAATAACGTTTGTTCAGATTTGGGTTTGTTCATCGTATTGATTCGAATCAATTGGAAAGAGGTAGGGCGATGATAAAGGTAGTGCCTTCACCCGGCGCGCTATCGACAGCGACTTTGCCGCCGAGTGAGGCGATGAATTCTCGCGTTTGATAGGCACCGATACCCATGCCCTTGCCGGATTTAGTGGACACGAACGGGCGGAACAGTTGATTTTTAATGAAGTCCTGATCCATGCCGGCGCCATTGTCCTCGACCGTGATGATCGCATCGTTACCCTCACTATGCAAAGTGACGTCCACAAAGCCGCTCGCTTCGGTGGCGTCCTGCGCATTTTTAATAATGTGCGTCAGCGTCATGATCAGGCGATCCTGATCGGCATTCACGCGCAGATCCGTTTGTTGCAAGCGCAGCGATGGTACGGGTTTTTGCTCTTTGCATTTTTTTACCGCTTCCATCAGCACGCGATGCAATTCGAGACTGCGTAGCTCGGTGGATTCGTTGTGTTGCAATTTGCGCAGTAAATTGCTCATGCGTCCGACTGAATTATCGATAGTGCGAATGGCATCTTCGATAAACGCGGGATTCTCGCGATGCTTGGCAGCGTTTTCGACGACCAGCGCTTGTTGCGCAATCAGATTTTTCAAGTCGTGCATGATAAAAGCGGTGAGCTTATTGAACGCTTCGAATTGCCGCGATTCGGCAAGCATTTCCGCGGCCTCATGCCGATCGAGATACGAAGCTACCTGGCGGCCAACGGTTTTCAATAGATCGAGGTCTTCCCATGTCAGCGAGTCATCGTGCTCGGGCGCCGTCAAAATCATGAAGCCGAGTAAATCGCTTTCGGTGAGCAGCGGCAGCGCGAGCCATAAATTATCGATACGATAAATCCAATCCGGCAGCAAATCGTTCAATGAGCCAAGGCGATTTTTATCGGGCGATTGCGGCGAGAATACCCATTCGTGATCTTTCATCGCGCGACAAAATGCGGTATCGACTGGTTCGTCGACACTGATGTTGGGAAGTTGCAGGTTATAAATACCGATGGGGGTGTAGCGTTGTCCTTGGCGCAACCACAGCGCGCCACTCGGACTTTTGAAAATTGCGGCAACGACTTTAATGGCGCGTTCGTGGAAATTTTCCTCGCCTGATGGCTGCGATAAATAATTAATCAGCTTCAACCATTCGACGCGGTAATCGTATTTGTGATGAAAGAAATGTTTGTTGATCCAGACGTTCAGGCGCGCACGCGCGGTTTCGGAAACAAAGACGCTGGCAACGGCCATCAATGCAGTGAAGAGTACGAGTATTTGTATGACGGCGCCCCAGCTGCCGCCGTACAGTTGCACGTAATAACCGCCGATCGCCATCAAAGCGAGGAATGAGCCCGCTACCGTGAGGCTGGCGGTGTAGAACACTGCGGGTCGCGATAGTGTTAATCGCGATGGCCGACTGCCGCGATTAGCGACGGCGCCGGCCCCCAATGTCATGAAGAGGCCTGCGAGGGCATTTACGCTGCCGCGGGCCTGCCATAATTCTGCATCGAGTTGGGCGAACATCAAGCTGTGCGCAAACAGATAGATGTCATAACCGAACATCGATCCTATTGCGACGCTCAATAATTTAATTAAGCGATTTTGTTGCGTATTGCGATAAAGCTGTTCGACTGAAACCAGCCCCGCAATACCGAGCACCAACCCGGTCCATACCAGCGATTTGCTGTTATAGACGAGCGCATAGTTGGCGATAAATAAATAGCTGCTTCCCAACAGCGCGGCGATCCATATGCCATGAATAATGATGCGCAATCGCAAAGGCAGCATTTTTCCGCTGCTAAATCTAAGGCAGCTCAACATCGCGCTGATCCAGGCACCGTCGCGAGCAATTTCCAGAATTAGCAGGACCGGCGGATCGAGTTCGAGCCAGCGATAATTGGCAGCGAATGCCAAGTGCCACAGCATGGTTACTGCGGCGGCAAGAACCAGCGAACTATGTGCGTTGCGCAGATACCATAAGTAGCCAAGCACGGCGGTAAAAACGAAGAAAATGCAACCGCCGATCAGGTTGCTCAGAAATGGGATCTGATTTAGCTCCATGGGTTCAGCGACAACTCGAATATTGGCGGAACACTGTCGAGCAGTGGCTCCAAATGAAAATGGCTCTGCTGATTAAGCAGAGCCACAGTATAGTCGCGGAGATCGGCTTTCGCCGGCACGGAATCTGAGAATTATTTGCCGAGCTGGCGTAAGTTGCCGACGATATTTTCCATCGCACGATCGAACAACAAACCATTTTCGAGCGGTACCGCACGGCGTTGTTGTAGATCGTACGCGAAGTCCTTGCGCGATTTTTCCATCACCTTGAAGCCAAAACGGTTCACGAACACAAAGGTGTCGGAAATGTCGATTTTCGTGGAGAGCTTGCAGCGAAGAATTTTGCCGCGGCGGCTGTCTTCGTATGAAATCCACGTACCTACCGGCAGTGCATCGGCTTTTTTGATGAACTCATACGTCAGCGCTTTATAGCGGGCCTGCTGCCGTTCGAGCGCAGTCATTTCCTGCCAGGTTTTGCTGCCGGCGCCTGGTGTGTGGCCAAGTGCAACAGCCTGTTCGGCGCTGATCGACTCGAATTGCACCGGCCCTTCGCTTTGTAATTGATCGAGGATTTCGCCGATCGTGCGAATCGAGCTTTGCGATGCTTCGGCGGTTGTCGATATTTTCGTCAAGCCCTGCGCGATGCGTTGCAGCAGTTCGGGCTTGATTTTGCCGAGACGTTGCAGCGAGCGCGAATCTTCGTGTTTTTGCGAGGCCCAAATTAAATCGTCGACAACCTGCATCGATTCGATCCATTCCGGACTATCTTCGCCATTTTTCAAATGCACGAGCACGAGCAACTGCTGCCATTGTTCAACCAGGAAAGCCGTGATCGGCGGCGGCAGGCGCAGTTTCTCAAGTTTTGCGAACAGCAATTGCTGCACCACGGATTTCGCTTGTTGCGTTTTGGCCTGACCTTCAATCGATTGACTGGTACGCCGCTCGACCAGCGAGGTCCGGTGTTGCTCCTGCTGAATAAACGCCTGTAATTCCGCAAGCTTTTCCGCGAATACTTTTTCGTTGTCGGCGTATTGCTCGTTGATGGTTTGGATAATGTCGAAGATCTTGTTGTACAGCTTATCTTTCTTGATCTGCTCGGCTTCATCCCAGCCGAGGCTGGCATCGGCGATGACGTTGATCAGTTTGCGTGCCGGATGTCCCGCTTGGTTGAAGAACGATTTATCTTTCAGCGCGACTTTCAGAATGGGTATTTGCAATCGACTGATCAGCGCTTGAATCGGCACAGGTAAATTGCGGTCATCCAGCACGAAATCGAAAAACATCGCGACCAGATTGATGACATCCTCATCCGGTTGTTGCAGCGCGCGTGGAGTTTCGGGATTGTTCGCTGCCAACAAAGACTGCACGAGCTGACGTATATCGATAGGCTCGGCTTCTCCGCTATCCGCCATTGGCCGCTGCTGCATGGTCAAAAGAGTGAGCAGCTCGGTGTTCGCCATTACCGGCCCTGGATTGGCACTGTAGGCATTGTAGTTCGGTATGCGCGTGAGACCGAGGCGGCGCATGCTCGCCAATAAATTGCTCAATTCGATGAAATCGAATTGCAGTTGTGCTGCCGCCTGCGCGCTGGCATCGAGTGCCGCTTCGGCAGCGGTTGCGCCCATACCAGCGTCGGTGCCGACACCGACATCGGCTTGTTTATTAATCCCGCGCGTGATTTTGGGCAGAACGCCGGAGTTAATTAACAACTCGTTCGCCGCGGTATAAACCTTGATCAGCTTGCTGGCGACCAATCGATCGAATTGCTTAAAGATAATGATCTTGGCTTTGATGTTGATCTCGAACAGCTCACACGCCTTCGCAAATGCGCGGCATATATGTTCTGGATCGAGCGGATTATTGTCCTGATCGATGTTGACGCGAGGGATCAGATAATCGAGACGGGTGGCGAGGTGATATAGCGCCTCTTGGCAATTGACTCGCGCTTTACCGATCATTCCCGATATTGCAACTTCCTGCTCGAGCGTATCGTTTTGGACCAGGCTAAGGTTTTCAGCGGCAGTAGCGTCGGTGGGATTGCTGCGCGGTTGCGATGACTGCGCAACAGCCAAAAAGCCCTGTTCGAAATTTTGCTTGAAGGAATTAATAACGCCCGCTTTCTTGAAACGCAATTCGCGCATCGATTCGAAATAGAGATTTTGTTCGGCGTTGCTGGAGGCCCGGCTGGAAAGGTCGAAAAACAAATCATCGCAATTGCTGAAAAGATCTTCGAGATTGTTGAGCAGAACGACTTGTGCATCATCTTTTAATTGTCGAACCAGCGGGGGCAAGCTGGACCAAGCGGTGGAAGTATTTTCCACCATTTTCAGATAATCCTTTTCCTTCGACATTTGCTTCAACTCCCCGCCAGTTGGGCGAGCCTTATTCGGCGCGATTGCGCGTCCGACGATGAAATCACTGCCGCCGTTAGCGGGCGCAGTTGTGGGCAAGTTCCTGAATCATAGATGAATCGGGAAGCAAAAGACAGGGCATTGAATTGTCAGGATTTTTTACAGAGAACTGGTTCGCAGTCGGCTATGGGACGGAAACGGAAACAGGGGCAGAAAGGGAGCTTTCCAACCCGCTTTGATCGAGGGCGGTGATGGCGAACGAATACTCGCCGGCAGAGGGCAAATTAACCTTTAGTGAAGTCGTGGCGCCGCCACTCACCGGGAGCATGGTGTCCGCGTTCGCGGGGGTGTCGGTAGCGGTGTAGTAGATCCTATACCCAGCGAGCTGATTGGCGGCCAGTGGCGAGCCATCGGCACGTGTTGCCGGCGCGCTCCAGCTGAGCTGAACACTGTGCGTTGCGACTGGAGTGGGCGCAGGCGCAGGGCTGGGCGAAGGAGCGGGAGATGGTGCAGGGGACGGTGCCGGCGCAGGTGCCGACGATGGGTTTGTCGATCCGCCGCTGCCTCCACCGCCGCAGGCGGCGAGAAGCAGGGCTAGGCTGCCAACGAGTAGTGTTTGTTTGCCGGAACGAGCGAGCATGTATAGGTAGGTTCTTTATTTTTAGAGAGAAAGAATATGTAAGTAAATTCGACAATTCATTGTAGGTGGGCGATTGCAAGACATACAAGCCGAAAAGCCGTCACTTTTGTAATTTTTTCTACCTATGCGCAATTGTTCACAAGTATTTTGACGCTAAGGCACTTACCGATCCCGATCAACCGCCAGTTTGCAGAGCCGCAATAACGCTTCTTTGTGTTGGGAGGATGGCAGTTCCTGCAGTGCCTGCTCAGCCTCGTTTGCGTAATGGCGTGCTCGCTCCATGGTGTATTCGAGCGCGCCGCAGCGCTGTACCGCACGGATGATGGCATCGATCGCCGCTGCATTCCGGTCGGTGATAGCGGCTTGAACCAGAGCTTTTTCTTCGTCGCTGCCGCGTTGGATAGTGGTGATCAGCGGCAGCGTGGGCTTGCCTTCGCTTAAATCGTCACCGATGTTTTTGCCCATTTTCTGGGGGTCGCCGAGGTAATCGAGCACGTCGTCCGCCAGCTGAAAGGCGATGCCAAGATTCAAGCCATAGCGATAGAGGGCATCGGCGATATTCATTGGCTGGGTGCTGAGCAGTGCGGCCCCCTTCGTCGCTGCCGCGAACAATACCGCGGTTTTGTTTTCGATAACCTTGAAGTAAGCCTCTTCCGTCGTCGTTGGATCGCCGGCCTTGGTCAACTGCAGAACCTCGCCTTCGGCGATGGTATTGGTGGTGTCCGCGAGCAATTGCATCAACGGCATGTTGCCCAGCGCGACCAGTAATTGAAATGCCCGCGAATAGAGAAAATCGCCGACCAGAACGCTCGGCGCGTTACCCCACTTCGCATTTGCTGTGGCGCGGCCTCGGCGCAAGCTGGAGATATCGACGACATCGTCGTGCAACAGTGTCGCGGTGTGGATGAATTCGATGACAGCGGCCAGCGTTGTGTGCTCGCGACCGATCGGGCCAACCGCGCCTGCACAGAGCAGTACCAACAACGGGCGCAGTCGCTTGCCGCCGGCATCGACAATGTAGTGGCCAATATTTTCTACCAGCGGAACGTTGGAGTGCAGTTGCTCGACGACGAGCTTATTAACCTGATTGAACTCATGGTTCACCAGGGCGCGGATGTGTTGCATCGGATGCGAAGCTACTTGAGGGGAATGGCCGAATCGTAGGGTTGGCTCGGAACCGCTGTCAAGAAATCCCGTGAAAAACGGGGGTTTACATGCCGTCTTGCTCCAATTGCCGCAGTTCGACCGAGTACGAGCGACAGTTTTTCCAGAGCCATTCGTCGAGATTATTCGCTCGATCGAGATCGCCGGTATCGCGGGCGCGAATAGCACCGAGTTTCGCGGTGCGGCAGCCGTCCCAGTCATCGCGCAGGTTGGTGGTCTCCACGGGTGGAGTCGTGTTGATCTGATTCACGATCACCGGGCGTCGGTTGTAAGGATTATTCGGATGCGGCTGGCAGCGCCAATCACGAGTGGGGTAAGCACAGTCTGGAAAACGATGAATATCGGGTTTGTTTTTGGGCTCAACCGGAGCCGGCGGCGGCGAAGGCAGTGACACGGCACCGCCACGCGCGTCTTTGAGGCGATCGAGATCGCTGTCGGCCCAGCTGCTGGCCATCGCGCCGAGACTGCACAGCAAGAGCATCAGCTGAACTTTGCGTAACATCGATCGAATTCCTCACGTTACCGGTAAGACCGCCACGACGGCCTGTTTGCATGGGCCCGAGCGGCCGCCGGATTAGCTGCGTGAATTCAGCGCACCCATCAAGCCTTTCACCGCGCCGGGGATATCGCCTGGCAGCACTACCGTTTTTGCATTGGGTGATGCGGCGAGGTCGCCAAGTCGGGCGACATATTTCTCGCCGAGCAAATACACCATTGGCAGTGAATTCTGGCCGATCGCCAACGAGATTTTCTCGATCGCCTTTTGACTGGCCTCCGCCAGCACTACCGTTGCTTCGGCATCGCGACGCGAAGCTTCGAGTCGGCCTTCCGCTTCGAGAATGGCAGCGGCTTTCTCGCCGTCGGCACGCGTGACGGTGGCGCGACGCGCACGCTCGGCGGCGGCTTGTTCTTCCATCGCGGTCTGCATGGTAGTGGACGGTTTGATGTCCTGCACTTCGACGGTTTTCAGCGTAATGCCCCATTCGGCAATATCGTCGGAAATAGCGGCTTTCAATTTCGCTTTGATCATGTCGCGCGATGACAGCGCGCTATCCAGCGACATTTCGCCGACGATGGAGCGCAGTGACGTCTGTACCAACGTGCGAATCGCAACGGTGTAATTGTCGACGCCATACACCGCTTTTTCCGGGCTAATGATGTTGATGTACGCAACGGCATTGGCAATGATCACTGCGTTATCTTCGGTAATCACTTCCTGACTCGGGATGTCGAGCACGATGTCTTTGGTGGTAACGCGGTACGCGACTTCATCGATAAACGGAATGACGAAATTCAGCCCCGGCTGCAGCGTGGTATGAAATTTACCGAACCGCTGCACCACGAATTTGTATCCCTGCGGCACCATGCGTACGCCCTTCGCGAGGGTGACGCCGATGGCGATGAGGATGGCGATCAAGACGGGAAGCGAAGCCATTGATATCTCCTTTAATAAATGGGCTTTAGAATTTTTCGACTAGCAGTGCATTGCCGAGCACGTCGATCACCTTGCAGCGATCGCCGGCGCCAAGCTGTGTTTCGCAGATATAAGGCCATTCTTCCTGGCCGAGTAGAGGCACCGAAAAGCGGATAAAACCACGCACGTGCTCACCGCTGGCCTTTATCACGGTGCCGATTTGTCCGACGGCGGCTTCGCGCGATATTCCCGCCTTGGTTTTATCGCGCATGCGCGGCACAAAAAAACGAAACCACGCGATCGCGAGCAGCGCCGTGCTCAGTGCCCAGATGATGAGTTCCGTGGGCAGCGACAGCGAAAATACGGAGGCAACCAACGCCACGATGATCGCGCCGAGACCAAACCACAATACGGTAAAGCTGGGGATGAAAATTTCGACAACACACAACGCGATGCCGAGTAGCAGCCATTGCCAAATTTCGATATGCATCTCTTGACTCCGGTTATTCGGTTATCCGATTAACAACGCGCCCAGAGTCTAGCAGCTCGACCATTGCGGCGGTTTACAGCACCAACTTGCCGCCGACAAACAACAACATGCCAGCCAGCGCCGGGCGAAGATAATGATCGGCGACCGAACTCGAGAGATGGCTGCCGATATAAATACCGGGCAGCGAGCCGGCCAGCAGGTTCAACAAAAGATGCCAGTCGACGTTACCAGCGCCGGCGTGACCGAGGCCGGCCAATAAGGTCAAAGGCACGGCATGGGCAATTTCGGTACCCACCAGTTTGGTGGTTGGCAGTAACGGGTAGAGTAAAAACAGCGCAACCGTGCCGACAGCGCCGGCGCCGATAGACGTAATCGTTACGATCGCGCCGAGCACAACACCGGTAATAACCGTCGCGATATTCTGCTGCGACGATGTCATGCGCGTAACCCAGACATCGTTACGATGACTGTAAGCGAGCAATTTGTTTTTAAAGATAATGGCCAGCGCGGTAAAAATCAGCGCACATCCGAGCGCGGTTTTGATGAATGAGTTCATGCCGGCGCTGCTAAAGCCAATCTGATGCATGACGCCCAGCGTAATTGCGCTCGCCGGCAAACTGCCCATAGCGAGCAGGCCGGTGATCTTCCAATTGATGTTGCCACGCTTGTTATGGACATAAATGCCGCCGGCTTTGGTAATTGCGGCATACAGCAGATCGGTGCCCACCGCGCTGGACGGCGCGATGCCAAAGTGCAGCAGGATCGGCGTCATCAATGAGCCGCCGCCAACGCCGGTTAAGCCGACGATGAAACCCACGGCTAAGCCGGCGACGAGGTAAATCCAATCGAACTGCATAAATAACCTTTGTAGTTGAGGTGTTGCTGGAGCAGCAGGGCGCGCAGCGTAGCAGCGTGGCTATTGCGCGGAGAAATGACAAAAAGTTAGGACCTTATAACCGCCCGCGGGCAACCCTCGCGTGAGGGCGAGGTCATTAGTGTTCCGGAGCCGCTGCTTCGTTTTACCGCGGCGAAGCGGATAGACTCGCCGCTGGCGATCGATCAAGAGGAATAGAAGATGTCAGCACCGTTTTCGATGCCGGCCGAATGGCATCCCCATCAATGTTGTTGGATGGCGTGGCCGTGTAATCCCGCGATCTGGCCGAACGGCATGGAAAACGCGCGGCGCAATTTCGCGGCGGTGATACGCGCGATTCTCCAGTTCGAGCCGGTGACGCTGCTGGTTCGTCCCGAGGATCGCGCCTTTGCCTATCAGCTGTGTGGTGACCAGGTCAGCTACTGGGAATATCCGGTCGACGACTCGTGGATGCGCGATTTCGGCCCCACCTTCGTGGTGGGCGCTGACCACAGCGTTGCCGGCGTTAACTGGCGTTTTAACGGCTGGGGCAAATACCCGCATGCAAATGACCAACATGTCGCGAAATATGTACTCGATAAATTGCAATTGCCGTGTATCGACGCAGCACTGGTACTCGAAGGCGGTGCGATTCATGTCGATGGTGAGGGCACGGTATTAACGACCGAGCAATGCCTGCTGCATCCGAACCGCAATCCCGAATTATCCCAGCAGCAAATCGAAGCGTTGGTATTGCAGCATCTTGGCGCCGAAAAAATGATCTGGTTGCGCGAAGGGCTGGCCGATGATGACACCGACGGCCATATCGATGAAATCGCGTGCTTTGTGCAGCCGGGTGTCGTGCTTGCGCTGATCAGTACCGATAAAAACGATGTCGATTATCAACGGCTGCAAACCAATCTGAGTATTTTGCGTGAAGCCACCGATGCGCGTGGTCGCAAGCTGGAAGTGCTCACCGTTGAGCAACCCGATGTCAGCTATAAGGGTGAGCTGCGCTTGTCGCAGTCCTATGTCAATTTTTATATTGCCAATGGTGGTGTGGTGATGCCGGCATTTGGCGACCGGCGCCGCGATGCGCTCGCGTTAGGGTTGATGCAGGAAATATTTTCGAAACGCAAAGTGATTCAGTTGCCGGCGCGCGAACTCGCTTATGGTGGCGGCAATATTCACTGCATTACGCAACAGCAACCGGCAGGCAACTAACGGAGGAGATCGATATGAATCGAGTGACCGTGGCCGCAACGCAAATGGCGTGCGATTGGGATCGCGCCGCAAATATTCAACGCGGCGAAAAACTCGTGCGTCAGGCGGCGGCGCAGGGCGCGCAAATTATTTTATTGCAGGAGTTATTCGAAACGCCGTATTTCTGCATCGATCAAAATCCCGAACATTTTGCGCTGGCAACAGCGCTCGAGGAAAACCCCGCAGTAAAACATTTTCGCAATGTCGCGCGCGAATTGCAGATCGTGCTGCCGATCAGTTTTTTTGAGCGCGCGAATAATGCGTATTACAACTCGATGGCGATGATCGACGCCGACGGCGCAGTGCTCGGTATTTATCGCAAGACGCATATTCCGAACGGGCCTGGCTATCAGGAAAAACAATTTTTTAATCCGGGCGATACCGGTTTCAAGGTATGGAAAACACGCTACGGCTGTATCGGCGTGGGTATCTGCTGGGACCAATGGTTTCCGGAAACCGCGCGGGCATTGGCATTATTAGGCGCGGAAATAATTTTTTATCCGACCGCGATAGGCACCGAGCCGCACGACGCGAATATCGATTCGAAGGATCATTGGCAACGCGTGATGCAGGGGCATGCGGCCGCGAACATGGTGCCGGTAATCGCCTCCAATCGCTTTGGGCCGGAAAGTAGCCGCGGTGACCGCAATTTGAACATTACGTTTTATGGATCGTCATTCATTTGTGATCAAACCGGCGCGATGCTGCAGGTGGCTGAGCGTAGTGGCGAGGCGGTATTGGTACAAAGCTTCGATTTGGATGCACTGCGTCGCAGCCGCGCCGCTTGGGGATTATTCCGCGACCGGCGCCCGGACTGTTACGACATTCTGTTGACCGTCGATGGCGGCGTGCAGCAGCAATATTGAGCATTGTCACGCCGTCAGGCGGCAACCGCGCCGACAATTCCCTCTCTGCTGTGCGGTAGCGATGACGTAAGTTGCTCGGCGCCGCCCACGTTCGCTGCCAAATCAATCACATTCTCCAGCGTGCGCTGCTGCGCAGGTCGTGTCTTTTAAGCGATTGCGTCCATAATTATCGCGAAGCTCTAACCGGACAATAGCTGTGAAACGGACAATGGTCGTGGCAAAAATTAATCATGGAATCACGCGAGTTCGAGGATGAGCGGACGCGAGCAGACCGTCATTCATGAAGCGGTAGTGTTCTTTGACGAAGGTGCATTAGTCAAAGAAATGCTGCAGGTTGAGTTCGAAGCTGTGCTCGATCAGGTGGTGGGTATTCCGGAGTTTGCCGGACGGGAAATTTGCGCGTGCTTTTTGCGGATAAACCAGCGGTTACAAATCGTCGGCGCCGTGTTTTTTCTCGTCGATTTCGATACCCGCGGATACGTCAATCGCAGTTGGAATATACCGCTGCAGCATCTGCTCGAAAATGCGGGTCGTGGTCCCGATCTCGGCGGCGGGCGCATTCGCCTGTCGTGTCGCAGTCAATGTTCGATTCCGTGGCACTCACGCCAGCTGTGGGATCCGGTGTTCGAAGGCGAGGATAATTCGTTCGCGCAAATGGTCGCGGGAATTCAGCGCAATCGTCTCGGCTTGAACGCCGAAATTCCCGATATCACCGATGCGGTCAATCAACCGCCGCTGCTGCGTTCGCTCGAAGCGAGCGAAGAACCTGACAGAGGACCCAGTCAAGCGGAGGCCGAGCGCAATATCGTCGAGCGCGTGACCCAAAAACTACAGCAGGAATACCGCCATAAATTCACCGCGCTGAAAGAAGATCAGCAACTGCAGCTGGCGACATTGAAATCGTCGTTGCAGCAGCAAACCGATCAAGTGCATCAGCATTATCAAATTCAACTGAAACAACTGAAAGGCGCGTTCGAAGCGACACAGAAATTATTGCGCGACGAAAAGAAACGCAGTCAGACACTCAAGCAAAAACTGACGGCGCAAGTCGATGAGTTTCAGCGTGGGCGCGAGCAATTTCAACATCAGCTCAGCGCGCAGCAGCGCGAAGTGGAAAATGAGCGCGAGGCGGCACAGCGCGAGAATATGGCGCAGCTACAACAGCGGTTCGATGTCGAGTTGAAAGCGCGGGTCGAGCAATCGGCGGCGGAGCTGCGCGAAATGCTCGATATGCGCGAAGTGGAATTGTTTTATCGCGAAGAGCAGCTCGGTACCTTGCGCGAGGAAATTGCGCGGCTGCGACAGGAGCGTGAGCGTTTGATCGGACAGGGCGGCGATCGTCTGCTTGATGATCTGGTGGAAAGCGGCGTCGCGTTCGTTGCCTATCAGCCGGGTGTCGATGCGATGACGATTCCGGTCGCCGATATTCCGCGCTATCTCGAATCGCCGCTGAACTATGTTGCGGAGAAATGCGCGGTGGAGCCGGAGTTATATCAGCAATGGCTAAGCCATCACGAGCTGCCGGTGTGCACGGCGCCGCAGCATGACGGCACCATGTGCGGCGACCTGCTGGCTAAGATCGATCGTCCCAGCGACTTTCTTCCCGGCAGCAGCGATCGCTGTGCACTGCATGGTGAACATCAGCCGTTACCGAAGCCGGCGCAGCAGGTGAGTTCAAGCTGATGCTGCGCGAGCTCGCACAGCGAGCCGAGTTCCAGCAGATAACGCTACCGGAGTGGGAGCGGGCCGGGGTGCAGGTGGTGCTGTGGCGGCTTGATCAACTCGATGCGGTTGGTTCTGGCAATAAATTGTTCAAACTTGCCGAAAATTTGCGCGCGGCCAGAGCGGCGGGGTACTCGCGCCTACTCAGCTTCGGCGGTGTTTTCTCCAATCATATTCACGCGTTGGCGCTGCAGGGAGCAGCGCAGGGCTTTGATACGATCGGCGTAATCCGCGGTGAACCCGAGGCGGCGGCCAATCCAACCTTGCGCGACGCGGCCGCGGCCGGCATGCAGCTGCATTTCGTCGATCGCGATAACTACCGCGATGCCCATCACGCGGGCCTGCGCCGCGATGCGCTGATTGCTGAATTGCAGCAGCGCTTCGGCCCCTGTTACATCATTCCTGAGGGCGGCGCGAATCGCTTGGGCGCCAGCGGCTGTCGCGTGCTCGGCGAAATAATTGCCACTCATGCGCACCGCTTCGATACCGTCGTTTTACCGTGCGGCACTGGCGCAACGCTTGCAGGGATAGTCGCCGGCTTGCGCGATCGCGTGCCGGTATCCGGGGTATCGGTACTGAAGGGGGGTGAGTTTCTCCGCGCTAACGTGCGCGACTATTTGTGCGAATTGGCGGCCGATGACTGCGTGCTGTGGGCGATCAATCTCGAGCATCATGGCGGCGGCTATGCGCGCGTGCCCGCCGCTCTGGAACAATTTGTCGGACGGTTTCAGGCAGCGACCGGTATTCCGATCGAGCCGATTTACACCGGAAAAATGTTGTACGCTATCGACCGCCGCATCGAACTCGGGGAGTTTGCTCGCGGTACTCGCGTGTTGGCTATCCATACGGGTGGCCTGCAGGGGGCGCGCGGATTCTCGTTTCGACACACCACAAAACAACAAGCCGCGATCGACGCAGGCTGACCTTGCCGCTGGATGATTCGGTAATGAATGCATTGTTAATGGATCAAAATTTAAAAAGACATCTGCTGCAGACGTTGGTCCCGGTCAAAGCATTGACCGAAGATCATTTGCTGACGCTGATGCGCGACACGCAAATCGAAGTGATTTGCCGCGGGCAAACGATTTGTCATCGCGGCGATTGCGATAACACGCATATTTATTTGCTCAGCGGCAGCGTCAGTATCGGTATTCACGGCGCCAATATTGTGGTGCAGGCCAACGATGCGGAGGCACATTTGCCGCTCGCGCATTATCAGCCGCGCCTCAGCCCCATCGTTGCTCTCGAAGATTGCCAAATCATCCGCTTCGACAGCGAGCAGCTCGATGCAATGCTCGCGTGGGATCAAGCCGCTAACTACATAACGCTCGATATCACCGGTCAGCGCGATCTCGATGAAGACGCCGATTGGATGCTGACGCTGTTGCGCTCGAATTTGTTCTACAAAGTGCCGCCGATGAATATTCGGCAAATTCTGTCGCGGTTCCAATCGCAATTTGCGCATGCCGGCGATGTCATCATTCGGCAGGGCGAGCTGGGCGATAGTTGTTACTTCATCAAGGAAGGCAGCGTTTCGGTTTATCGCGCTAATGATGTGAAGGGCAAATCTGAACTGATCGCCGAGCTCGGTGTTGGCCGTTGTTTTGGCGAGGATGCGCTGGTCAATGACACGCCGCGCAATGCCACCGTCGCCATGCGCGAAAATGGCGTATTGATGAAGTTGGAAAAACAAGATTTCTACGTGCTGCTGAAATCACCGCCGGTGCACGGTCGTACGCTGGCTGACGTCGAACGTGAATTGAACGCCGGTGCACAATTGCTCGATGTGCGCACCGAGGAAGAATACGATCTCGCGCACGCGCAGGATGCGCTCAATATGCCGTTGAATATTTTAAAGCTGAAATCGCGGTTACTCGATCGCGAGACGCATTACATTGCGTACTGCAACAGCGGTCGCCGCAGCACGGCGGCCGCGTATCTGCTGTCGGAAGATGGCTATCGCGTCACCGTATTGCGCGGTGGTTTCGAAAAATTGTCGCTGTCGCAACGCGCGCACTTTCTCAATATCGGCGATACCGCCTATCTGGCCCAGCAACGTCAGCTGGCGGTCGAGCCGTTGCCCGGCAGTAAAGCCCAGTAGCCTGCAAAACACAGTAGGAGCCTATCGATACACAGCAGACTCGGTTCGTAGCATGTTGCCGCTGTGTCGATCGTAGATTTTCTCTCGCTAAATCCGTAACGCTTGCCTGTGTATAATGCCGTTCACTTGGCATGGCGAGGCGCGCGCTCATGGATTCCTTTCGCAACATCGGCATCATCGGTCGCGATGGCAGCGGCGTGACCGAATCGCTGCAACGATTAATTGCGTTTCTGCATGGCCGCGGTCTTACCATCATCCTCGGCGATCACATTCAACATCTCCTCGATGATAATTATTTGCGCGATGTGCGTATTTCGTCGCGCAAGATGATCGGTGAGGTCAGCGATCTGATCATCGTTGTCGGCGGTGATGGCAGTTTGCTCGCCGCCGCGCGCACCCTGGCCCGTTATGATGTGCCGGTGCTCGGCGTCAATCGCGGTCGCCTCGGTTTTCTCACCGACGTATCGCCCGACGAAATCGAATTGCGCGTCGGCGAAGTACTCGATGGCCATTACCGGATCGAAAAACGCTTCCTGCTCGATGTCGTGGTCAAACATAACGGTGAACCGATCGGCGCCGCGGATGCGTTGAATGACATCGTCGTGAACTCCGGTGCATCGGCAAAAATGATCGAATTCGAGTTGTATATCGAAGGTGAATTTGTTTATCGCCAGCGCTCCGACGGGTTGATTATCTCGACACCTACCGGCTCGACGGCGTATTCGTTATCGGGCGGCGGTCCGATCATGCATCCGCGACTCGATGCGATTGCGCTGGTACCGATGTTTCCACATACGTTGAGCAGTCGTCCGATCGTCGTCGATGGTGCCAGCGAAATTAAAATCGTCATTTGCGAAAGTCACATGGCGCAATTGCCGGTGACCTGCGATGGCCAGGTGAATTTGACCGCGCAGTGTGGCGATTCTGTTTACATCACTAAGAAGCCGCACAAACTAAAATTGATTCATCCGCTGGCACACAGTTTCTACGCGAGCTGTCGCGATAAATTGGGCTGGCATACCTCGCACTATTAATCGATAAATTCCTCATTTCGTAATCGACCCATGGCTGAACTGAAAGCGCTCGAAGTGTCCTCCAGCGAAGATCTATCGTCTTTCAGCCGCTATCTGTGGAGTATCGGTTTGCCGCACCGCATCATCGCGGCCAACGACCGACAACTGGTGCTGGTGCAGCATCCTGAACAGATCGATGTGATACGCGATTTATTCGCGCGTCAGCGCCGTGGTGAAACTCTGCCGGAGCAGCCCGAGTTACCGGCGATACCCAAAAGCGTGTTGCTCGGCTGGCGACATGTGCCGATGACGCTGTTCTTAATTGCACTCAGCGTATGCGGGTTCGTCATTGCTGCGTTCACCACGCCGCTGCTTTCGTGGTTCACTTATTTTCCGTATCAGCAGCATGGCAGTGAACTGGTATTCAGCGCGATAAATGGCCAGTACTGGCGATTCCTGACGCCGATTTTTTTGCATTTTAATTTGCTGCATATCGTGTTCAACATGCTGTGGTTGTGGGAACTCGGTCGCCGTATCGAGCTCGCGCAAGGTTCATGGCGCTTGCTGATTATTGTGTTGATCATGGGCATCGGTTCGAATGTGGCGCAGGCAATGTTCGCGAGCGCTGCGATTTTCGGCGGCATGTCCGGTGTCGATTATGGTTTGCTCGCGTATTGCTGGTTATGGGGATGGCGTCGACCCGATTCGATCCTGCATGTGCCGACACCAGTATTGATCGCGATGGTGGTGTTGATGTTGCTCAGCATGACCGGCTTTACGGTATTGATGGGCGCGGGTGCCGTTGCCAATGCGGCACATATCGGCGGTTTATTAATGGGATTTGTCGTTGGCGCGATTGCGCTGGCAGTGGCGCCGTTGTTGCGCCGCAGTCGCTAATTTTTTAGACGGAGTCAGTCATGGATTTTCAACAAATCATTACCGCGATGACGCCGGAGATTTATCGCAATCTGAAGCGTGCGGTTGAAATCGGTAAATGGCCCGACGGGCGTGCATTAACCGCCGAGCAACGCGAATTAAGCATGCAGGCGGTCATTGTCTATGAAGCAAAATTTCTCGATGAAAAAGAGCGCACTGGCTATATCGATCGCGGCAGCAAAGCCGAAGGTGAGGTGTGCGACGATGAAAAACACGAGCACGATGAACCGCAATCGCTGAAGTGGTTGCAGTGATAATCCCGAAGCAATGACTACGCAAAAAATGTAATCAGATAGAGACAATGAAAGTAACCACAGGAGATTGGCCGTGGTAACAGTGTTTGGTATGTCGTTGTCGGGCAATTGCTACAAAGTGAAATTGCTGCTCGAACAACTGGGTCGCCAATATGTCTGGCAGGAAGTCGACATCATGACGGGCATAACTCATACGCCGGAGTTTCTGGCGATGAATGCCAATGGGCAGGTGCCGTTGCTGGAAATTACACCCGGCCGCTATCTCGCCGAATCCAATGCCATTCTGTGTTATCTCGCCGACGATACGTTGTTATGGCCTGCGGAAAAATTGCAGCGTGCGCAAGTGCTGCAATGGTTGTTCTTCGAGCAGTACAGCCATGAGCGGTTTATTGCTGTGGCGCGTTTCATCTGTAAATTTTTAGCGGCCGATCATCCGCGTCGCGCCGAGCTGCCGCATTTGCACGAGCGCGGTCAGCGGGCGTTGACGGTGATGGAAAAACATCTGGCCGATCACGCATTTTTTGTCGGTGAGCGCTATTCGATTGCAGATATCGCGTTGTTTGCTTACACCCATTGCGCGGCCGATGGCGGTTTCGACCTGAGTGCCTATCCGGCGGTGGGCAAGTGGTTGCAGCGCGTGCGTGCGCAACCGAATTTTATCGAGATGATGTGAGACCTTTGTTGAATACATTATTGGCAACAGGCCAGCTGCGCAAAATGCGTGTCGAATTAACCGCGCCGGTATCGTATCGGCTGCGTGTTGGCGACACCGAAATCGATTTAAATGCACTGCTGGGGCAATCGATTGCGTTGCAGTTCACCGGGGCGATTCATTGTTTGCATTGCGGGCGTAAAACGAAAAAGAGTTTCAGCCAGGGTTTTTGTTATCCCTGCTTTCAAGCGCTCGCGCAATGCGACAGCTGCATTGTCAGCCCCGAGAAATGTCACCGCGATGCCGGTACGTGTCGCGAACCGGAATGGGCCGAGGCCCACTGCCAGCAACCGCACGTCGTTTATCTGGCGAATTCATCCGGCATTAAAGCGGGTATTACGCGCGGTACGCAGGTGCCAACCCGCTGGATCGATCAGGGCGCGGTACAGGCATTGCCGATTCTCGGTGTGCAGACGCGGCAGCAATCGGGCCTCGTCGAAATGATGCTGAAGCGCTACGTTGCCGACAAAACGAATTGGCGCGCCATGTTGAAAGGGCAGGTCGATACCATCGATTTGCGTGCGGAACGCGACCGCCTGCTCGATGTGTGTCGCGATGAACTCGAACAATTACAGCAACGATTCGGCATCAACGCGATCCAATTATTGCCACACGCCGAACCGATTGTGATCGCCTATCCGGTGCTGCAACATCCGGATAAGGTCGTCAGTCTCGATTTCGATAAAACGCCAGCAGTGCGCGGCAAACTGCTTGGTATCAAAGGGCAGTATTTGATGCTCGATACGGGTGTTATCAATATCCGCAAGTTTGGCGCTTATCATGTAGAGGTCTCTAGCTGCTGAGCGTAGAAGAGTGATGGATTTATTTTTCCGGGACCCTTGGCGGCATGGATGCCGGCAAGGAGCTACATGGATGTACTTGCCGCGTGTCCCGGAAAAATAAATCCATCACTCTTGCACCACCAAGTTGCCACTGGAGAGAATTTCATGCGCGAAGCTCAACCCCGCAGCATTTATCTGAAAGATTATCGGGTACCCGATTTTCTGATCGACACTACTGAATTGCATTTCGCACTGTTCGAAGAAAAAGCCATCGTTCGCTCAAAACTCGCATTGCGCCGTAATCCCGAATCCGACAATCAGAATGCACCGTTACAGCTCGATGGACAGGATCTATTACTGCGCAATGTCGCGCTTGATGGTCGACAACTGGCCGCGAATGAATATCTGCTCGATCCCGATAGCCTGACGATAGCCAATGTCCCGGCGCAATTTATTTTCGAGTGCGAAACTGAAATAAAGCCGCAGGAAAATACCTCGCTCGAAGGACTCTATAAATCGCGCACGATGTTTTGTACGCAGTGCGAGGCCGAAGGATTTCGCAAAATCACCTATTTTCTCGATCGTCCCGATGTCATGTCGGTTTATACCGTAACGGTCGAGGCCGAACGTGCGCGTTATCCGGTATTGCTTTCCAACGGCAATTTGGTGATCCAGCGTGAAGTCGGTGGCGAACGTCATGCGGCTACCTGGCACGATCCGTTTAAAAAACCGTGTTATTTGTTTGCGCTCGTCGCCGGCGATCTGGCGCATATCGAAGATCATTTCACGACATCGAGCGGGCGCGAGGTGGCACTGCGTATTTACGTCGAACCGAAAGATCTCGATAAATGCGCGCATGCAATGGCATCGCTGCAACATTCGATGCGCTGGGATGAAGAAGTTTACGGTCGCGAATACGATCTCGATATTTTCAATATTGTTGCCGTCGATGATTTCAACATGGGCGCGATGGAAAACAAAAGCCTCAACATTTTTAACACGTCATGTGTGCTCGCGCATCCGGCGACCACTACCGATTTGGGCTTTCAACGCGTCGAAGGTGTGGTTGCACACGAATATTTTCACAACTGGTCCGGCAACCGCGTCACCTGTCGCGATTGGTTTCAGTTGAGTTTGAAAGAAGGTTTTACCGTTTTTCGCGACAGCGAATTTTCTGCCGATATGGGTTCGCGCACAGTCAAACGTGTCGAGGATGTAAGCCTGCTGCGCACTTTGCAATTCGCCGAAGATGCGGGACCGATGGCGCATCCGGTGCGGCCGGATGCCTACATGGAAATTTCGAATTTCTACACGCTGACCGTGTATGAAAAAGGCTCGGAAGTCGTGCGCATGTTGCACGAATTGCTCGGCCCGGAATTATTCCGCAGAGGCACCGATCTGTATTTCGAACGCCACGATGGACAGGCGGTGACATGCGATGATTTTGTGCGGGCAATGGAAGAGGTCAGTGGTCGCGATTTAACGCAATTTCGGCGCTGGTACACGCAGGCCGGTACGCCGCGCGTCGATGTCAGTGGGATGTACGATGCGAACGCACGTACCTACACATTGACAGTGCGGCAATCGTACCCAGCGACACCGGGTCAGCCTCGCAAAGAGCCGATGCATATTCCGCTCGCGATGGCATTGCTCGGTGATGCCGGCGCGTTGCGTTTACAGCTAGCGAATACTGAGACGGATTACGAGCGTGCCGATAACACTGAGTTGGTGCTCGATGTCACGCAGGCCGAACAGCAGTTCACGTTTATCGATATTCCCGAACCACCGGTGCCGAGTCTGCTGCGCGGTTTTTCCGCGCCGGTTAAATTGTATTTTCCGTATTCGCGCGATGAGCTGATGTTTTTGATGCGCAGCGACAGCGATGGTTTCTGTCGTTGGGATGCCGGTCAACAGCTCGCCGTGGCGATATTGAGCGATATGATTACGGCGTATCAACGCGGTGACGAAATGCGCATCGATCAGCGTCTGCCCGATGCGTTTCGACAATTGCTGAACGACGAATCACTCGATCGCGCCATGGTGGCGCTGATGCTGACCTTGCCCAGCGAAAATTATCTCGCTGAAATTTACGACATCGTCGATGTCGCGGCGATTCACACTGCGCGACAGGCGTTGCGCGTGCAAATCGCCAATACCCTGCGCGCTGAATTGTGGCGCACTTATCGGGCCAATCGCAGCAGCGAGCCGTATCAAGCCAACGCCGCGCAGATCGCGCAACGCAGTCTGAAAAATAGTTGTCTCGCCTATCTGATGTTGCTTGAGGAAGCGGATATCGTCGCTGCCTGTGTCGAGCAGTTCGAAGCCGCGCACAATATGACCGATGTAATGGCGGCGTTGATGGCACTCGTTAACAGCCGGCAAGAGGATGCAAAAGCGCGTGCGCTCGAACAGTTTTATCAGCGCTGGCGCGATGAGCCGTTGGTGGTTAATCAATGGTTTCAGGCGCAGGCGACCTGTGTGTTACCCGGCGCCCTCGAAACCGTACAGCGGTTAATGCAGCATCCGGCGTTCGATATCAAAAATCCAAACAAAGTGCGCGCGCTGATCGGTGCGTTCGCTGCGCAAAACGCGGTGAATTTTCATCGTGAGGATGGCGCGGGTTATCGTTTTCTCGCCGATCAGGTCATTGTGTTGAATCGGCTGAATCCGCAGATTGCCGCGCGTCAATTAGCACCGTTATCAAAGTGGCAGAAATATCCGATTGCGGTGCAGCAACGCATGATCGAAGCATTGCGACGTATTGCCGCCGCGCCTGATTTATCGCGCGACGTGTATGAGGTTGTCGCAAAAAGTTTGGCGCAGGCCGGTCAACCCACTCAGTGAAAGCGGAGTTAACCATGCAAATTCGTCCACGTCGCTCGGTGTTGTATCTGCCGGGCAGCAATCAACGCGCATTGGAAAAATCAAAAACATTGCCGATCGATGCGGTGATTCTCGATCTCGAGGATGCGGTCGCGCCCGACCAAAAAATTCCAGCGCGCGAATTGGTTGCCGCCGCCGTGAAAGCGGGTGGTTTCGGCGGTCGCGAGGTCGTGATTCGCATTAACGCGCTCGCTACCGAGTGGGGTCGAGACGATTTGCAAGCGGCTGCCAGCGCGCGGCCCGCTGCGATCTGCGTGCCTAAAATGGAATCGGCCGAGCAGGTACACGAAGTGGCAGCGGCGCTTGAAGCGTGCAACGCCCCAGCGACTATTGCGATCTGGGCGATGCTCGAAACGCCGCGCGGTATTTTGAATGCGGCGCAAATTGCATCCGCGCATCCGCGCATGCAAGTACTGGTGATGGGCACGTCGGATCTGGCAAAAGATCTGCGCGTGCCGCACACGCCAGATCGACTCGGTTTTATCACATCGCTGGGGCTCTGTGTGCTCGCCGCGCGTGCGTATGGTCTCGATATTGTCGATGGCGTGCATCTGGATTTGAGCGGCGGCGATGAGTTTCGCGCGATCTGCGCACAGGGGCGCGCGCTTGGCTTCGACGGCAAAACATTAATTCATCCGAATCAAATTGCTGCCGCGAATGAAGTGTTTGGGCCGAGTGCTGATGCAATCGAACATGCCAAGCGCATTATTGCAGCGTGGCAAGAGGCAGAGCGCAGCGGCGCGGGTGTTGCCGTACTCGATGGCAAGCTCGTCGAGAATTTACATGCGGCGGAAGCGGAACGTGTGCTTGCTATCGCAGCGGCCATCGTGGCCATTTAATAATTTTTGCAGTGCTTTAAGAATTTACAGTGCTTTAGGAAAGAGATGAAGTGATGCGTCTCTGCCGAAAATCGGCTAACGCAATTGGCGCATCTGCAACGCAGCGGGTATCAGCACCACGATAAATAATAAAAACGCCAGCGAGTAACTGCCACCGATATCGCGCAACGCTGCGGCAATGATCGAACCCACGGCACCAATGGCGAGAAAGGTGCCGCTCAATCCCATCACTTGACCGAACGCGCGCGTATCGAAACGGCTCGCAATCGTGGCGCCCAATAACGGCAGATAACCGGCGTAGACAAAACCGAGAATACCGGTACCAATCGATAACAGCAGATAACCCGAGGCGGCACTAATGCAGAGAATCGCAACGATCATGCCGGTGACAACACACCAAAACAAAACCCGCTGATCGCAATGATCGGATAATTTCCCAAATAACAACTTTCCGAACAACATCAGCACCGATAACTGCGCCACCAGAAAAGCCGTTTGTTGTTGGGTGACGCCGATATCCTGCGCGTACGCGCCGAGGTTCATCTGAATCGCATTGAATGTCAGCAGCAACGGCATGAAACTCAAAACGATGATGCGAAAGTGTGGTGATCGCAATAAATCGGCGGTGCTTTGGGTTTGCGGTTTGGGGGGCTGATGATTGTCATCGTATGTCATTGCCGCCGTTTCTTCCTGCGGTGGTCGCCGTTGCAATATTCGCCATGCAATCGGCGTAACGACGATGGCGGAAATCGATCCAAGTAAGATGAATGTCGTGCGCCAACCAAATGCCTGCATTAATGCAGCGGCCAGTGGCGGCATCAGAAAACCACCGAGCGATGTGCCCAGGGTCGCACAAGCAATCGCGAGGCCGCGATCTTTAGTGAACCAGCGCGTCGCCAATGTTTGTGCGGCCATCGCGCCGGTTAACACCAGACCGAGCGGCAATATCAATAAATACACGGCGATGATTTGCCATAGCGCCTGCGCCAACGCGATCAGCATCAAGCCCAATGCAAATGTCAGCGCGCCGCCGCAAATCAACCAATGACTTGGCAGGCGATCGAGTGCGCGACCGGCGAGCGGCGACAGCAAACCGGAGATCACCTGCGAAGCGACAATGGCGAGCATGATATGACTGCGCACCGCACCGAATTCCTGACTCCACGGCACCACCCACAAGGTGAAACAGTAATAGTGCAGGCCGATACACAGCGATTGAAATAACAGCGTAATCGCGATGATATTCCAGCCGTAGTACCAATTGAGTTTTCGCAGAATTTTGTGCTGCACGATGTTAATAATTATCGCGATGGGTCGGTTTTTCACCATAGCAGATGGGAATCTGTCGACCAACGCTTGTTTCGAATAATCACCGCCGAAAGTTAATTTTTAATTCAGCGGTTGTTCAGCCCCACGCCGCAAAACTGGCTTCGACCAAACGCTCATCAAACAGAGCGGCGTCGATCTCCGATAACTAGAGGATAGTGAAATGAATATTCGTTTGATCACAGCAACAGCCGTAGCCAGCATCGCTTTTGTTAGTGGCGCATTCGCGGATACCGCAGCAACCGCCGACGTACAACGCGACGTCAATCAACAACAACGCATCGAAGAGGGCCTGAAATCAGGTCAACTCAATACCAAAGAAGCATCCAAACTCGAACGCGAGGAAACCAAGGTCGAACGCGATCAAACCCGCGCGCTGAAAGATGGAACGGTATCGGCGCAGGAGCAGCACAAACTGACCGCCGAGGAAAATAAAGTCAGCCGCGATATCTATCAACAGAAGCATGATGCGCAAACGGGTAATCCCAATTCAGCATCATCACAGCGTATGCAGGCCGATGTGCAACGCGATGTGAATCAACAGCAGCGTATTGAGCAGGGGCTGAAGAGCGGGCAGGTAACCAATCGTGAAGCCGCTAAGCTTGAACATGGTCAGGCGCGCGATACCGCACGCGAGGCGCGAGCCGGTGCCGACGGTCATGTCGGCGCGGCCGAGCAGAAGCATATCCAGGCAGCGGAAGACCGCCAGAGCCATCGCATCTATCGCAAGAAACACAATGGCTAAATAATTGGCGAGTGAAATAAAAACGCCGGCATTTGCCGGCGTTTTTATTTCTGGGGAAATTAATACCAGATAGATAGGAAGAAACGAATCACGTCCGCATCGAACGAATAGAGCGGCTCGGTACCGGCAGTAACGCCCTTGACGCGAGCATCGTGGAAATCGCTGTAATCGAATTTGATGTGATCCCAATACAAATTGAGACTGCCCTTGTCGATCCAGGTGCTGTGAAATGGCATTTCGTAACTGATGCCGGCACCAAATGTCGACGAATGAAAATCGCTTAACTGTTTATCGCGCGTCATGTGATTCTGATAATCGAAGCGCGGAAATAGATCGGCATAAAAGTTGGCGGCCGATTGCTTGTAATAGCGGGCATGAATGTCGAACAGCCAACCCGATGCGAGCGTGTGGTCGTAGCCCAGTTCGAAGGTATGACTTTTGATATCCCAGCCATCCTGGTAATAGCGATAATTGCCGTAAACGGCAGCGCGGTAATTTGGTAAATGGTAGCGCGCGCGCAACGCCGTCGTATAACTGGTGCGCGCATTCGGAAATATCTCTGGAGCCCACGCGTAAGTGTTGCCGCTGGTGTAGCGAAAGCCGCGATAAGGATTACTGAGGTAACCATCATCGACCATGATTTCTTCGCTGATATTAGCGATTAAATTGCGCGTCAGAATCTGACTGAGCCCCACACGATATTCCTGATGCACCGCGGTCTCTTTAAAGTTGGAGTCGCCATTGCGTTTGATCGTGTTATTGCCGCGGGTGTAGCCCATGCTCAGTGTGGTCAGATCGCCGAAGAAATCCTGGCTGATATCGAAGTGAAAGGTCTTCGCCAGATAATCGCTTTCCGAGCTGTCGATATAGCCCGCGCTAATCAGTGCCCGATCGTAGAGATAGCTGACGTCGATACTTTTTTCGGTGCGCTTGTCGGTAAAGGCGCTGGCCTGGGTGACGACATCGATGGAAGCGCTGCTGACGTTATCGACAAAATAATTTGCGCTGACGGAAAACTTGTCGGCGATATTTTTTCGCACGAGTACCGAAGGACCATCGACGGTAAGACCGCCACCGTCGTAACGGTGATACAGCATATCGACGCGTTCTTCCGGCAATACCGCAGCGAACAACAGCGGCGAACCGCTCAACAGCAAGATGGCGAATGAACGCAGCGTTTTAATTACAGCCACAACCGCCTCCGCTGCCACCCTGGCCGCCGCGAGAACCTTCGCGCACGCCATAAACATGCGCTAGATAAACGCCCGACACCGGATCGCGCTCGAAGCTCATGATCGGATCGGCCATATGATCGCGCTCGTAGGGTTTTACCCACGGCTCGATATTGCTACAGGCACTGGCGAGTAGCGCAAATGCGGTAATGACGGTAAGACGCAGCATTATTCTCTAATCAATTCCTTGATCTGTTGTTCGTAGTCGTTTTCGTAGCCTGGCTTATAACCCTTGTGCAGATAGCGCATATTGCCGTCGCGATCGATCAGCACGGTGGTTGGCATGGCACTGACGTTATAGCTCGCGCTGACATTGCCGCTGTCGTCGAGCAAAACCGGAAACGTGACCGGGATGTCTTTCAACAATTTATTCGCGAGTGCAGAATCTTTATCGACATTGACGCCGACGACGTTGAAGCCGAGTTTGCCATAACGCTGTTGCAATGCGTCGAGCTGCGGCATTTCCTGACGGCAGGGGCCGCACCACGAAGCCCAGAAATTCAGCAGGATGACTTCACCGCGGTGTTCGCTGAGCCGAATATTGTTGCCTTGTGTGCTTTTCAATGCAAAGTCGGGAGCGGCATCGTTCGCTACGGCCAGCGTCGCGAACGCACTGAGAAAAATGGCATAAAACATGGGTAAAACAGGGTAAGAACGCATAATTACGGGACCTCTAGACGGGTTCTTTTCGAGCATAGCAGCCGCTAGAAATACACACTGAAGCCAGTTCGCAATTCCAAGTTATTGGCGTGGTCTTTCTCGCCGAAAATATTGCGATTGAACAAATAGTCGCGCGCATCGATGCGCCACGCCAGCCAGTCATTCAACAGCAAGCGAAAACCGGCGCCCACGTTCACGGTAAATGCGCTGTCGCCAGCGAACTCGGTACCACCGACGCCGCCGATTAAATAAAACGACGAATTGAAGGCGCGCTTACCGAAGAAGACTTCGCCGGGTAATACATTCCAGCCGACATCGACGGAGTAATAGGTGTATTCGCGATCGCTATCGCTGAGTAGATTGGCGCCGCCGCTCAATTTCTCGAAGCTGGTTTTGTCGCCCTTCGAACGGCCGTATTCCGCCTCCAGAAAAATATCTTCGGTGACGTGATAGGCGAGGGTGGCGCCCATGACTGGATTGCTGCCGAAATCCTGAATGCTCAACATGCCGTAATACGCGCCGACCTCGAAATCCTGCGCGTCGATTTTCGGCACTTTGGTTTCGCGACGTTGCAGATCGGGCTCGATTACCTGATTCGCACGCGTTGGAGAGACGGCGTTATCCGCAGCGAACGCGGTGGCGGCAGTGCCGAGGAGCACTGCAGTTAAAAGAAAGCGCTGAATCCGATTTTCCATTCTTCTGCATTCTGGTTGGTGGATTGATCAGTGAGTATTGCATAGTTCCGATATTGCGCACGCACGAGGAAGCGGCGCGTCAGGTAATAGCGCACGCCGACACCGACATCAAATACCTCGTCGGAACGATTCTTCGATTGCACCAGCGTCGATTTCGGATCGATAAAAACCATACCGGCACCGAGCGTAAAAAACGGCGAGATACGCCATTCAGGAAACGGTTGATGGACGAGACTGATAGTCGCGATCTCGCCATTGGAGAACGAGCCGAAATATTGCGAAGCTTCAAGCTCGGTCGAAATATTCGGCGTGAAATGATAAGCGCCGTACACGCTGACGACATCAGCGCCCGAGAAACTTCCCATCATCAGGCCGCCTTCCCAGCGGCGTTTTTTATAGGCGTCGAAATCGGGATAGGCGAGTGCCAACTGCTCGCCATCGGCGGTTAATGTCTTGGCCATTTGTTCGAGCGAAACCCAGCCTTCCTTCTCACGCGGGGTATCTTTGCGCACGCGGACTTTGATCCAGTCGGTGCGTTTTTTCAGTACCTCGACCTGTTCGCCCCGCTCGGCGATATAAAACACCGGATAACCGCGACCGGCTCCGGTGTGCAGTTCGATATAGGGCTCGGCCACGCGCACAAAAAATGTATCGCTGTCAGCGCACGCGTTTGCGGTGCCAAAGATCGCGGCGCACAACAGCGAAAGCGTAATGATGTTTGTGCGGAGAAAAGCGACCGGCACCAGGCAATCCTTGATTAAGAGAGGCAACTAAAAGCTAGGCAGTAGTTTAGCAGGCGAGCAAAAAACAGCAGCGTAACTGTTAATTTCTTTACGAGTGGCGATTTCTTCATTGTGCCGCTGCTGCTTTGACCACATCGTTGTAATACTGCGCGCCGATATCGAGCCATTCGGACAGCAGACGCAATTCACCTTTGGTCAGCATGCCGGTGTGATCGGTACCGCTCTCGCCAGAGTTGCCGCAAATGCCGCCGTTGAAACATCCGAAGAAACGCGTGCTGCCGATCGCGCTATTGGCGATCATCACCGGCGCAACGGTATGTTCGGTGGTGGTAACGGTACCGTCCGGATTGTTGACCACATCCGCTGGAATATCCGTGACCGCGCCACCCATCAGTTGTTGCAGCGTATCGGTGGTGAATAATTCCGAGAACGACAGAACGCGTTTGTTATCGCGATCCGATGGCGCGCTGGTCAAATCCAACTGACCTTTTGGCACTTGCGCAACACCGGCGGCATCGACTGGTGCATGACAACTGGTACAACGGTTATCGATTTGTACGCCATTTCCGTCAAGCACGGCAATGCCGGTGTTATCGAACAGCGGGCGCGATTTATCCCAAATCGGCTGAATATGATCGAGATAATTGATGACGATGCGGCAGCTGGTATTCCAGTGCGGGGTCAACGGCGTGGTCGGATTTTCCAGACAGCCCACCTCGCTGGTTACCGGCGTTACTGGCACCTGCCGTGGTCGTGCCGGGTCAGCGGTAATGTAGCGGTAATCAAGCGTCGTATTTTTCTGCGCAGGATTAAACGCCCATTCATCGCTGAAATAAACATTCAGCGACGGTATCCGTGGTTGCTGTTTATTGCGCGCATATGTTTCCGCCATGCTTTGTCCGGCGCGTACGCCGGCAAAATTCACATCCGATGCGGAGACGCCTGCAAACACACCGTTACCGGCGGTGCCGGGATTGGCATCGGGCGCATCGCTATCGAAGCGGCCGTGCGTTAACGCGGTTTTCGTGGGCGCAGTTGCATCGTGACAGCCGGTGCAACGCACGACTTCGCCGGAACGGAATTGCCACCACACACGATGCGGCGCACCGATGTTTTGTGCATTGGCGTCGAGAATATTGAAAGTCAGCGGCACATTCGCTGGCACCTGCACCGCAACGGAGCCATCGGCTTCGATCGGGACATAACCGACGATGTGGCGTAAATAATTGCCATTAATGCCGAACGCGAAATTCTGCACGCGCAAAATCTGATTATTGCCCGCGGCAATTTCATCGTTCGGATCGGGAATCGGCACGCCCTGCACAATCTGCAGAAAACGCGCGCGGCGTGTTTGATAGGCGGGATTCGCGGGATTTGCCTGATTCGCGATCATGTTCGCCGGCGCCGGCAAACCAAAATTGCCGACGATATCGTCGAGGTTGTACACCGAGCGAATATCCAGCACCGCGGTACCGTTGGTGTTCAACGTATTTAATACAGTGTTGCCGTAATCCGATAAATCGTTCGTACCGTTGCCGGCCTGATTATCAATAGCGGGTGTAATGGCTTTCGGCGGCGATGCGGCGACGATGTCGGTGTAAATCACGCCTTCTTTCGGCGTCACAATCGGTTTTTGTGTTTGTGCGCTTGGATCAAAAATCCAAATGCCGTAGAGCAATGGTGCCGGCAGCGCATTGGTCGGCGTGCTCGAACTGCAGGGCAGCGGCGTATTGTTCGCATCGAGATAACGGCATTGACTCCAGCTAATTAACAGCCGGCCGGTACCGTCGAACAGTGGCCACACCGCACCGAATTCGCCGCCGGGCGATAGCGTGTTATCGGTATGTACCGGATTTGCCGCGAGCGATTGCTGTGCCGGTCCGGTTAATCCTGGATTTTCCCAAGTGCCTTGCGCGTTATCGCTGAAGCGCGCGGCGTCTATCGCCACTAAATCGCCGCCCATGCTCGCCGCGCGATAGGGGCGCAATATTGTCACTAAACGCCCATCTTCCATTTCGCGCGGATTACTGAATTGCACATCGGTATTCGGATCATTACCGGTGCGATGGCTGTTGTAGCCGTACAGCAACGATAAATTCATTCCACTCGGATTCACCGTGTATAGATTCATCCGATTGTTGCCATTCATGTTATCCCAGCGCGTGAATACCAATTTCCCGTTGCGCATTTGCGCGGGCGAAAGCTCATGACTCTGGTTAAATGAAATCTGATCGATATTGCCGCCATCGGCATTCATGATGTGCAGCACACCAGCTTTCACGCGCGGCGTGGCGGGAAGTTCGACCAAGCCGGAATACGCAGGCGACCCTGCGGACGTGAGTTGACCGCGGCTGGTCTGCTGCCGATCCGATACGAACACGATGCGGTCATCATCGAGAAAATGCGGGGCGACATCGCTGCCTTCGGATTTATTTTTGCTCGCGATCACCGCGCCGATTTGTTTGGTCGCGAAGTTGTATACCCAAATATCCCAGCTTGGCTGATCGATCGGATCGGCGTTCGGAATCATCGGAGCATGTAACGCAAAGACTAACTGCTTGCCGTCGGGCGATATCGCGAGATCTTTGACGTCGTATAAATCTTCCTGACCGGGAAACAATGCATCAGTGATATTTACTTCCGGTGCATTGCCGTCGGCGCGACTGCGGATCAGTAGTTTCGCGCCGGGATGAAAATCGAAAGGATTCTGCAAATTATTTTGTTGATTGTTCGGTACCGGTTGTGTCGGAGCGGGGCGTTGTACATAAGCGATCGGATATTCAACGGTGCCGGGATCGGTGCCCTGATTATCGCCGGCAACACTGACGCCACCGCCGCCACCGCAACCGTGTAAACCGAGCGAGAGCGATATCGTCAATGCGACCATCGTTCTCTTTATCAGTATGTGCGCGGCAGAAAATGAAACCGCAGGCAATGCATAAATCCGCTTCACGCGTAGATTGCTCCATATCATTTTTTAAAATCGTCGCAAGTATAAACAGCAGCGCGAAGGTGCTTGTCCGTCGCAGCGGACAATTTGTTTAATCTGTGTTCACCATCACCATTAATTTCGAAATGCACTACTACACTTGCGCCAAAGCGAGTTAAAAGCACGACAACTTTTAGATTTGAGCCAAGATTTATAGATTTAAAACAAGATTTTGACAAATCGAAGTTGGTGCTGATCAAGGTTGATCGGAATGACAAATTTTTGGCTCAAGCGGAAGTGTTTGCACATGAATGCACGCGCGCATTGTTTTCCCCCCCAGCGCTTTTTGTCGGCAGCCGTCGCTGTTTCGATTGCATTGATCGCGTTGCCCGCTATGGGCGGCACTGCGGAAAAAGCCAAGCGTATCCACGATCGTCTTACCGGTGTCCCGCCCAGCGCGAGCGTACTGGCGAGTATGCAAACGCTGCTCGGGAGCGATCCGATCGCGGCCGCCAATCTGGCTATGGACAACCCAGCCTTTTATAACGCCACGTTAAAAAACTGGGCGACGCCGTGGACTAACCGCGAAGGCAATAAATTTGCGCCGTTAAATGATTACACCGCCACGGTCATCGGTTTAGTGCGCGATCGCGACGATTATCGAAAGGTGCTTTACGACAACGTTTTGTATGTACCTGATGCGGGCACTTACGGCGCTTACAGCAGTTCGAATAACAATGCTTATGTTGCGCTGGAAAACTCCGGTGCCGATATGGGTAATGTCACGATACTGCGAAAAACCACGCAGTCTTCAGTACCCGGTGCAGCGACTGCAGGGGTAATAACAACTCGCGCCGCCGCTCGCGCATTTTTTGTCGACGGCACCAACCGTGCGATGTTTCGCTTCACGTTGAAAAATCATTTATGCCACGACATGGAGCAGGTGCAGGACACGACGCGCCCGAGCGATCGTATTCGGCAGGATGTACCGCGCAGCCCTGGTGGCGATAGTCGTTTGTTCATGAACGGCTGCGTCGGTTGCCATAGCGGCATGGATCCAATGGCGCAGGCCTTTGCGTATTACGATTTCAATTACGACAAAACCGCGACCGATCAGGACGCAGCCAGAGATGCCGGTCAGATTCAATACGCCCAAGGTGTCGTGCAATCTAAATATTTCATCAACTCGAATCATTTCGTCGAAGGCTATATAACGCCCGACGACCATTGGGATAACTACTGGCGCAGCGGCCCCAACACCGCCATTTTTGGCTGGAGCAATACGCACGTTGCAGCGACCGGTGCGGCACGCACAGTGAATGGTATTTACGGCGATGCTGGCGCCAAAGCACTCGGTGAAGAATTGGCGAACAGCGAAGCGTTCGCGGTGTGTAGTGTGAAAAAAGTTTTTCAGACGGTGTGTTTGCGCGATCCCGCGAGCGCCGATCAAACTGCCTTCGCGACCATGGTCGGCAATTTGAAATCGAATAATTACGATTTAAAACATACCTTCGCTGAAGCCGCTGTTTATTGCTCGGGTAATTAATGGACACGCCTGTGATGAAGCCAATACATCAAACAATGGAAAAACCGGTGGCTCGCACGCTGTTGTTCGCGGGTTTTTTATTGCTCGCCGCGTGCGGTGGTGGCAGTGGCGGTGGTACATCCACTAATCCGGCGCCGCCATCGGGCGGTGGGCCGGCTGGCTTTACCTATCAAGGACCGAGCCCGCAATTTCAGGACGTGCAGAATTTCCAGACCGCATTTTATTTGAATGTGGTGCCGCATTGCGGCGGCTGTCACACCACGGGCGGTCAGGGCAAAACGCCCTTCGCCGATGTGAATGATATTAACGTTGCGTATCAGGCCGCGCTGACGGTAGTGAATCTGCAAAACGCGCCGCTTTCCGCGGTTGTGAATAAAGTCGAAAACGGTCACAACTGTTGGGAAGCATCGAACGCAGCGTGTCGCGTGCAGATGATTACGTATATTCAGAATTGGGCTGGCAGCGGTGGCACGGCCTCGACATCGGTGAAATTGGTCGCACCGACAGATCGCGATCCGAATGGTGCCGATACCAATGGCGACGGTACTGGTGATGGTTTTCGTAATTTCCCCGATCAGGCCACGTACGGCTCGTCGCAACTTTACAGTTTGGTGACGACGCATTGCAGCCGCTGTCACTCGGAAACATCGGCCGTCAAGCAGCAGCCGTATTTCGCATCGGGCGATGTTGCTACTTCTTATGCTGCGATTCAAAGCAAAATCGATTTGAATGATCCGGCATTAACGAACACATCGTTGAAAGCGAAATCGCGTTTGGTCGTGCGCTTGCGCGATGAGTTCCACAATTGCTGGAGTCCGAGTTGCGCCAATGATGCCGCGGCAACGCAAACGGCTATTGCACAGCTCGCGCAGAGCAGCACTTTGGTGTTGCTCGATTCGAGCGTCTACCGCAGTAAAGCGCAGATATTGAATGACGGTATTGTCGGCACTAGCGGCGGTCGCTACGAAACTTATCAGATTGCGCTGTGGCGCTTTCTCGAAGGCGAGGGCACGGTCGTCAGCGATACCAGTGGCGTTTCGCCGGCAATCAGCCTCACCGTCAACGGTACCGAAGGCGATACCGGCGATTTCAAATGGATCGGCGGCGGCGGTATTCAATTCAACGGCGCCGTGGCCTACGGTTCGGCAGCAGCCAGTAAAAAATTATTCGATCTGCTGGCGCCCGGTGGCGAATATTCGCTGGAGGCATGGACGTTACCCACCAACGTTGCCGATGAGGATCGCGAGATCGTTGCGTACAGCGACGGCACCAGCAATCGCAATTTCATGCTCGGCCAGACCATGTACAACTACGATTTCTACAATCGCAGCAGCGCGACCAATTCGCGTGGCATGGTTGGCACCACGAAATTTTCCAGCGATCCCGCGAAAGAAGCATTGCAATCCGCGTTGCAACACGTCGTCCTTACCTATGATCCCGTTGCTGGCCGCAAGGTGTATGTCGATGGCGTGCTGGTCAGCGCGAGTTATCCGGATGACCACGGCACGCTCGTCGGCGATTGGGCCAACAACTATGAAATCGTCATGGGCGGTACGCTGAGTAAAGCCGCCGCGACCTCATGGAAGGGCGCACTGCGGATGGTCGCCGTGCATAAGCGCGCGTTGAACTCCACACAAATCAACCAGAACTTTGGCGTGCCGCCCGGCGAAAAACGTTATGTGATGTTCAATGTATCGAAACTGCCCGGCATGCCCGCCAGCTGTCTCAGCACCGATGGCACCGTGAGTTATTGCTACATCTATTTCGAGATGAGCCAGTACGATAATTACGCCTATCTTTTCAATAAGCCGTACTTCATCAGCCTCAATTCCAATATTTCGGATTTAACTGGTCTGCGTATTAAAGGTATTCATATCGGTGTCAACGGCAAGCTATCGCCGGTGGGGCAGGCATTCGTCAACGTCGACGCAACGATTAATACCGCCAGTGGGTATGTGGCTGGCAATGAACCGGGCTCCGGACAATTGCTCGCGAACGTCGGCACCATCGTGCCGAAAGTCAGTGGTGCCGATGGCGATTTGTTCTATCTCGAATTCGATCGTATCGGCAGCAATGGCGATCAAACGCCGCCGCCAACCGTGCTCTCATTTGCTTATACGCTCGATGGTGTCGCAGCGATCGATTTGGGGTGGCGGACCTTCGATGAAATCAGCAATTCGTTTTCGCAATTGACCGGTGTGCCGCTCACTGCCTCCACCGGCGTTAGCGATACTCAGGGCGCTGTCACCGTCGCACGCGTATTCGCTGGGGTGCGGCAGCAATTACCCGCCGTCGAAGATTTCCCTGCGTACCTGTCATCGCATCAAACATCGGTAACGCAACTCGCAATTGCCTACTGTGCGGGCTTGATGCAGAACAGCAGTTATCGCACCGCGTTCTTCGGCGGATCGGCCTCATCGCCCAGTTATTTGGCGGGCAATAGTTGGGACAATTTAATTCAACCGCTCACTACGAAATTTCTCAGCGGTGGCGGCTTGTATAGCCCGTCGGTGTCGACGCAGTTGCATGGCGAATTGTTGGAGCTGTTGACGCATTCGCCAGCGGATTCCAGCCGTAAGCCTGGTTTGTGCGCGGTTGGCGGCAGTTGCAGCACCGATCCGCAGATTCTTAATGCAGCGACCGTCACTTGCGCCGCGGCGCTGGCCAATGCAGCGATTACGCTGCAATAAAGGGGATTTTTCAAACATGGCGAAGCGCAAAGATATTCATCCCGACGCTCCATTGTTGCTGACCGATCACCGTCGTCCGCGCACGCGGCGAGAGTTTATCGCGCAAGGTTTTACGGCCGGCTCGGGACTCGTGATCGCCAGCAGCCTGGGCGGTTTATTTGCCAATCGCGCGGAGGCGGCATTATCGGCCGATCTACAGGCGCAATTGGCAGCATGTGCGCCCAGCGGCAGCAGCGGCGGTCCAATGGTTCCTTTTCTTTGCTTCGATCTCGCCGGTGGCGCGAATATCGCCGGCTCCAATGTATTGGTTGGCTACAAGGGTGGTCAGCAAGATTTTCTTTCGCCGGCAGGTTACAGCATGCTCGGCTTGCCGAGCGGTATGGCGCCGAATGCACCGGCTCCGGCCACTAATCAAATCGATACCTCGCTCGGTCTCGCGTTTCACATCGACAGCGCCTTTTTGCGCGGTATCAAAACCACGTGCAGTCCCGCCGCGATGGCGCTGACCAACGGCGCGGTGATTCCGGCCCGCTCGGAAAACGACACCGGTAACAATCCGCATAATCCGATGTATGGAATTTATCGCGCCGGCGCGCGCGGTGATCTGGTGAATTTGATCGGCTCGCAAAACTCGGATTCCGGCGGCAACTCGATGGCGCCGGCCATGCTGATCGATATCAGCGCGCGACCCACGCAAGTGTCGCGCGCCAGCGACGTCACCGCGCTGGTCGGCAGCTCCACCGATGTACCGAACGTGTTATCGCAAGGCGACTCCGTAGCCGCGATGGAATCGGTCGCGCGTGTCAGCAACGTCGCGATCGATCAGGGGCAGGGTGCGTATTATCTCGGTAGCGGCAATCTCACCGAGCGCACCAGTGCGAAATGCGAAATCGCAAAAAGCGCGGACAGCACCGATAAATTCGGCGGCAACAATTCGCCCGATCCGACGCAAGATCAAATGATCATCGGCAACGGTGGCGCGTTGACACCGATTTTCCCCGGCGGCGTCAACTCCGACGGCGAATTCATGAAAACCGCGTCGATCATGAAATTGGTGGTTGGCGGTGCAGCAAGCTGGCCGAGCAAACGTTATGCCTCCGCCGGCACCATCACGATGGGCGGTTTCGATTATCACACCGGCAATCGCTCGACCGGCGAAGCGCGCGATTTTCGCGCCGGTCAATGCATGGGTGCGTGCCTCGAATATGCGCATCGCCGGCAGACGCCGTTGATGCTGTATGTATTCAGCGATGGTTCGCTGTCGAGTAATGGCGGCATGGATAACACAATGGGCGGGCGCGGCAAAAATAACTGGGATAGCGACAATCAGGGCACGGGCTCGGCATTTTTCCTTGTGTACAACCCTTCGAGTCGACCGGCATTGCGCAGCGCTGCGAGTCAGCAATTAGGCTGGATGCGTCCTGACGGCACTGTTGAAACCGCCAGCAGCCCCGGCGCAAACAGCGTGACGCAATTGGTGGATATGGTGGTGCTGAATTATTTGGCGCTGCAAAGCAACCAAGGATTGTTGGCGCAGGCGTTAAATCGACCGAGCGCATCGATTCTTGGCGGCACCGGCAACTGGGACAAATACACGGCATTTGCGCCATTGGCGTAATGCTTACCGGATTGCACGAGTCGATTTGAGCTGGCGTTAATTATTTATTGTTAGGGCAGTGGTCAACGGCGCGATGTCGACTCGTTCACATTGGCCAGCTCGCCAACCTCATCCATTAGGCTATCCTTCCCAACACTATCTTTTCGCCGTGGTACTTGCCGCGGCGCGCTGGCATTTCCAGGAGTCGAAATATGCAGCGTTCAGAATATCGTCGCGGTCTGCGACGGATAACAACCATGGCCTCCATTCCCGCCACGGTTCTTGCTACAGTGTTTTGCGTGTTCGCATTGCCATTGCACGCCGCAGCACCGACCGCAAACGACAACGCCGCTAACGCACCGCAGCGCGCACTCAACGAGCAAACGCAAGATATTAAAAAGCAGGCGCTCGAACTCAATCGCGATTTGTTCAACCTTGAAGAAGAGTTGTTATTCCCGGCCAATACGCAGGTCGCGGTATTCGTTTCGCTCGACGCGGGCGAGTTTTTCCAGCTCGATGCGGTACAGATCAAAATGGACGATAAAGTCGTCGCCAATTATCTGTACACCGAGCGCCAGGTCGATGCATTGCATCGCGGCGGCGTACAACGTTTGTATGTTGGCAATGTGAAGGGTGGCAAGCACGAGATTGTTGCAGTGTTGACGGGCCGTGGTCCGCATAATCGCGATTATCGCCGGGGCGCAACATTTACCTTCGATAAAGCCGATCAACCCAAATATCTCGAATTGAAAATTGTCGATTCCTCGGCGAATTACGAACCCGAATTCCAGATTAAAGAGTGGCAATAACGCATGCGCAGGTTGTTCGCGATCGTTGCCCTCAGCTGTGCGTTACTGCCGGCCCCCCTTTTTGCGGCTGAAGAAAAAGTCGCGGCTGAAGAAAAAATTGGCGCCGATGACAAGGCGCCGACTAGCGTGCAGGATCTTCGCTACGGTGTCGTGTTATACGATTTTTTTCAGGACGATTATTTCCAAGCGCTGACCGAGTTGATGCTCGGTGAACAGCAGCAGGATATGCCGCATCACGCCGAATTCGCACAATTGCTGCGCGGTGGTATCAGTCTTTCCTACGGCATGGATGCGCAAGCGCGGCAGATTTTCGAACAATTGCTGGCGCAACATCCGCAGGCCGCTGTGCGCGATCGCGCGTGGTTTTATCTCGCCAAAAATTATTACGAGCGCGGTGACAGCGCAAATGCGGCGGCGATACTGGATCGAGGTGGCAATAATTTGCCGGAAGAATTGTTGCAGGAGCGTGATTATCTGCGTGCGAACATGGCGTTGCAGCGCGGCGATTTAACCGCGTTCACGCTGCCAATTTATGACGCTAACACCACAAATCCGTGGCAGCCCTACCTGCTGTTTAACCTCGGCGTGGCGCAGGCAACGCATGGCAATGCGCAAGCTGCGACGCAAGCATTTACGCAACTCGCGTCGATACCGCTGAGTGAAGAGGAGCACAAAGCTCTGCGCGATCGCGCGCTCACCGCATCCGGCTATAACTATCTCGGCGCGCAACAACCGCAACAGGCCGTCGAGACATTTCGTCAGGTTCGACTCAACAGTCCTTTCGCCGATAAAGCGTTGCTCGGTTATGGTTGGGCTGCCGCGCAATTGGACAATTACGCGCTGGCGCTGCAGCCGTGGCAGGAATTAAATCAGCGTTCGCTGCTGTTACCCGCGGTGCAGGAAGGTTTGCTGGCGGTGCCTTACGCCTACGAAAAATTAAATGCACCGGCACAGGCGCTCGAACAATATCAGCATGCCGAGCAACTGTATCTGCAGGAAATCGCCCGCATCGACGATGCGACTAAAACACTGCAAACCGCTTCGCTGCTGAATTTGTGGCTCGACGAAAAAGCAAAAGAAACATGGCTGTCGCGCCATGAAGAATTACCGGTAACGCCGCAGCTGCCCTATCTCGAACATTTGCTCGCGCTGAATTCAATTCAGGAAGTATTGAAAGACATGCGTGATCTCGGCGTGCTCGATCAATATCTCAGCGAATGGCGCGAGCGCCTAACCGCACTGGATTGGGCGCAGGCACTGCAGTATCAACGCCGCCAACAAGCGCTACACGATCGCCCCGATATGAAGTTGAATGCCGATCTTGAGCAGCTGCAACAGCGCCGCAACGATATCGCCAATCAACTGCAGCAAGCGCAACAAAATCGCGATGGCGCGTTGCTGATGGATGAAAAAGATATCGCCGTATCGAAACGGTTGGAGCGCGTGCGCAATCACATCGAATTTCTGCAACAGCACGGTCAGGATGTCAGCGCGGCGCAGGCTGCCTATCAACGTTATCGCGGCTTGTTGTTATGGCGGACGCAGGAAAATTTCGCGGCGCGCAATTGGACGATGACGAAAGAGTTGCGCGATCTCGATACGCAATTGGCGTTGTCGCAACTCGATAAGGTCAGTGTCGATCATTTGGTCGAGCGCGCAAAAACACCTGAGCAGGGTGAGCGCATTCGCGCGCTCGATGCCCGCTTGCAGACGGAGCTGAATAATATTCATCGCGCACAGGCGCAGGGCGACAAGGTGTTGCGCGAGCACGCGATTGCCGAATTGCAGCAACAGCGGGTGCGGCTTGTCGCTTATCTCAGTCGTGCCAAGCTGGCTGAGGCGCGGCTGCTCGATAAGGGCACCACGGAGGCGCTGCCATGAAGTTTCGTGGGTTTTCGCGTCGGTGTGATATTCACTTCGTAGTGCGCCGCTTAGCCTTGCCATTTGCGACGACGCGCCGTGAATACATCCATGTAGGCTCGATGTCGGCATCCGTGCCGACAACGGTCGCTGCAAATGGCAACGCCAATCGGCTGACTTTCTGCACGTTTCTGGTTTCGATAGCATTGAGCGGCTGCTCGTTATTCCACGAAGCACCGACAACACCGGAGCCGACCTTGGCTTCGCTGAAACCGGCGAAATTGCCGGAGCAGACGCAACCGTTGCCACAGGTTGGCCTGCAACAAGTGTCCGAGCATTATCGCGAAGTGCTCCGTAACACGAACGATGCCGATCTGCGCGTCCAGGTCAATCAGCGTCTCGCCGATTTGCAAATGTTGAGTGGCGAGCAACAACAATTGGCGGGCAAGCAGGGCGCGCGTTATTTCGACGATACGATCAAATCGTATCGCGAATTGTTAGCGCAATATCCGAATCGTCCCGAGAACGATCGTCTGCTGTATCAATTATCGAAAGCATGCGATCTGGACGGCCGCAGCGATGAATCGCTGGTCGTATTGAATCAGCTGGTGCGCGATTATCCGCAATCCGATTATTACGTCGAAGCGCAATTTCGTCGCGGCGAATTGCAGTTCGCGCGCTCGGATTACGCGCAGGCCGAAGCCGCGTATGGTGAAGTCGTTAAGCGCGGTCGCGACTCGAAGTATTATCAAAATGCGATTTATATGCAGGGCTGGTCGCAGTTCAAGCGCTCGAATTACGACAGCGCGTTGCTGTCGTTCACGAATACGCTCGATTTATTGTGGCAAAAAGATCAGTCCCTCGATGATTTGCCGCGCGCGCAGCGGGAAATCGCCAGCGATGCATTGCGCGTGATGAGTTTGATTTTTTCGTACGGGCCTATGTCGTCTGAAAAGAGCGGCGCGGAAACGATCAATGCGTTTTATGCGAAACAGGGCGTGCGTCATTATCACGCCGAATTGTATCGCCAGCTCGGCCAGCTCTATCTACAACAGAAACGTTATCGCGATGCGGCGGACACTTATCGCGCGTATGCAAATTCGTACCCGCTTTCGGCTGAAGCGCCGCCGATGTATGTCGCGCTGATCAACGCCTACGACGAAGGTAATTTTCCCGGCGAAGTGCTGAATGAGAAAGGTGCGTTCGTGAAACGCTTCGGTATTCGCGGTGATTACTGGGCAAAAACCGATGACACAGCACACGCAATATTGTTGCCGCATCTGAAGGATTATCTCGGCGAACTCGCGCAATATCATCATGCCGAGGCGCAGCGATTGAAGGGCGCTGCCAATAAGTCAGCGAATAAATCCAATGCCGAAAAAGCGATAGCGGAAAAAGCCAGCGACGCTGACAACAAAGCAGCGGCACAACAAAATTTCCGCCAGGCCGGCGATTATTATCGCGAATACATCGATACTTTTCCGCAGGATCCGCAGGCGGGGCGGATGGTATTTTTGCTAGCGGAGACGCGCTTCGAGGCCGAGGAATACGTCGCGGCGATCGAAGCGTATGAACAGGCTGCGTATCAATACAGTGATAACGAACGCGGCGCCGAGGCGGGTTATTCGGCGCTGATGGCGTACGAAGAATTAATTAAACGTGTGCCGACTGGTCCTGACAACAAAGAGCAAAAAGATAATTGGCAACAGCAAAAAATTAATAGCGAATTACGCTTTGCGAAAACCTATAAAAACGATCCGCGCGCAGTGGTAGTGCAGGCACATGCAGCCGATGAGCTGTTCGAGCGTAAGGAATATTCCGATGCGATCGCGGCAGCCGGCGTGGTGCTGCAATGGCAACCGGCGGCAGAACAGCGTCTGTTGCGCAGTTCGTCGCTCATCATCGGTCACGGTGAATTCGAACAGCAGCACTATGCGGCTGCGGAACAGGGTTATCGCACGGCGCTGACTTATATTCCGAGCGGCGATGCACAGCGCGCGGCCGTGCAGGAACGGTTGGCGGCATCGGTCTATAAACAGGGCGAAATACGTTTGGCCAGTGGCGATAAGCAGGCGGCAGCGCAGGAGTTTCTGCGTGTGGCGCAGGTGGCGCCGGATTCAACCATTCGCGTCAATGCGCAATACGATGCAGCCACGCAATTCATGGAAGGCGAGCAGTGGCAGGCCGCGATCAGCACGCTTAATGATTTCCGCACGCGATTTCCGAATCATGCCTTGAGCGCGGGTGTCGCGACGAAATTGGCAATCGCTTATCAGCAAAGCGGTCAAGCCGGTGCCGCCGCTAACGAGCTGACGCGCGTCGCACAAACGGACAACGATCCAGCGGTGCGCCGCGAAGCGCTGCTCAGCGCTGCCGAGCTGTATCAGAAAGCCGGCGATAAAAATAATGCGATCGAGCGTTATCGCAGCTATGTAAAAACCTATCCGCAACCGTTCGGTCCGGCGCTGGAAGCGCGTTATCAGCTGAGCGAGTTATCGCAGCAAGCCAGCGTTGGCGAAGGACGAAAATATTGGCTGCAGCAAATCGTCGATGCCGATGCTGCTGCCGGCGGAGCCCGCACCGATCGTTCGCGGTTTCTGGCGGCGCAATCTCAGGATGAATTGGCCGACGAGCAATATCGCAATTTCACCGCGGTGCATTTGACCTTGCCGTTGAAGGAAAGTCTGAAGAAGAAAAAAGCCGCGCTCGAATTGGCGCTCGCTGCTTACAACCGCTGTGCAGATTACGGCGTGCAACAGTTTGCTACCAAGGCGACCTTCCGCATCGGCGAGATTTATTCGACGTTGAGCAGCGATTTGTTGAAATCGGAACGGCCAAAAGATTTGAGCGATTTGGAAAAAGAACAGTACGACGTGTTACTTGAAGAGCAGGCCGATCCGTTTGTCGATAAAGCCATCAAAGTGCATGAAGGCAATGTGCAGCGCAGTTGGAACGGTATTTATGACGAGTGGGTGCAGAAGAGTTTCGCGGCGCTGCAACAACTGTTGCCAGCGCGTTACAAAAAACCGGAAACGCAAATAGTGGTGAGCGATGAAATACGCTGATTGCAATTTCCATCGCGTTGCAGTGTTCGCTGGGGCATTGGTTGCTGCCACATTTACGCTTGGCGGCTGCCAAATATTAACTTCGTCAAAAACTAATGCGTCGAGTGCGGCTACTGCCGAAATTCCGCCGGCAGCAGAAACTGCATTCGCGAGTGCAGTGGCAGCGCAGCGCGCGCAGCAATGGGCCGATGCCGAACAGCAATTTCAGCAACTGGCGGAAAAATATCCGCAACTGTCGGGGCCGCAATTAAATCTCGCGCTGTTGTATGCGCAAACGCAGAAGCCCGAGTTGGCCGAGACGCATTTCAAGCGCGCGATGCAGATTAATCCGGCCAATCTGGCAATTTACGATCAGTACGGCATTTGGTTGCGCGGTCAGGCGCGGTTTACCGAAGCGGAAACAATTTATCAGCAGGCACTGGCGCGTGATGCCAATCGCCCCGACACGCATCTGAATCTCGCGATTCTCTACGACATTTATATGGGCAAATTGCCGCAGGCGCTGGAGCACTATCAGCGCTATCTTGAATTAACTCACGACGAAAAGAGCCCCGTACAAGGTTGGGTGACAGAACTGCAGCGACGCATGAAGGCGGCGGGTTAAACCAAATGAAGACTTTCTCGTGCATTGCCAAATTATTACTGCTCGCGTGCGCATTTGCGCCGCATGCTTTCGCCGAGAAAAATCAGGATGAAGCCAATGTGGTGTTGCACAGCACGATTACCGGCAATCAGGAGCAGCCGAAGGTACTTTATATCGTGCCGTGGCAGCCGCCCGGCGGTGCCGATCAGTTAACGCAACCCGTGCAGCCGTTGCTCGATGATGTATTTGCACCGATCGATCGCGCCGAGTTTCAGCGTGAGCTGAAATATCGTGCTGCCAGTGCGCAACCAGTGCCGGCGCCTTGAGTTAAATTTTTGTCGAATCGTTCGCAGTTTTTGAGCGCGCAGGCATTGCTGGCAGCGCACTATCGAAAACCCGCTATAGTTGAAAACATTGCGGAAAATCGCCTTTAAAACCAGTAGGACACCATCATGGATCTATTTCATTCTGCCATTCGGTTTTTTCAGGAAGGCGGTTTTTTTATGTACCCGATCGCGGTCGTGATCGTGTTCGGTCTGTCGATCTCCATCGAGCGTTGGCTGTTTCTAACAAAGGCGCGCAGCTCGAATCGCGCCGCCTTCGACGAGATTCTGCCAATGGTGCAGAAGGGCGATTACAAAGGTGTGCTCGGTTACGCTGGGTCGTCGCCGGCGCCGGTTGCGCGCATTATCGCCGCCGGTATTGCGCGGCTCGCGCATACACAGCGTCGCGATGATATTGAATATGCAATGGAAGAAGGTGTCATGGAGGCGCTGCCGCGTCTCGAAAAGCGCACGCAATATCTCGCGACGCTCGCGAATGTCGCGATGTTGCTGGGCCTGCTCGGCACGATTTCCGGTTTGATCAGCGCATTCGCTGCGGTTGCAAATGTGAATCCAGCGGAAAAAGCGCAAATGTTATCGGCGAGTATCGCGGAGGCGATGAACGCAACAGCATTCGGTTTGACGTCTGCGATTCCGATGCTGCTGATCCATACTTTGCTGCAAACCAAAACCACCGAAATTATCGACAGCCTCGAAATGGCCGGCGTGAAATGTCTGAATATTCTCTCCGACAAACGCGCACTCGCCCAGCAGACCCGCGCCAGCGATTAAATCACCCGGATCGGTAGAACAACATGGCAATGCGTAGACTGCGAGTCCGTCAGGAAGAAGCAGCCGATCTCGACATGACGCCGTTCATCAGTTTGCTGGTGGCGTTGGTGCCGTTTCTGCTCGTCAGCGTGGTGTTTTCACACATCACCGTACTCGATTTGAAATTGCCGAATGCGGCCGGTCCAGGCATTGCGAGCGAGGATCAAAATGAGGAAGTCGAGCTGATATTGCGTAGCGATCATCTCGAAGTGAATTATCCGCGCGGGACGCTGGTGAAAAAAATCGATGACGCCAACGGAACGCATGATTTCGTGTTGCTGTCGTCGGTGCTGCAAGAGGTCAAGCGGCAGTTACGCGATCATTCCATCGATAAAAAATCGATCACGATATTGTCGGAGCCGGATACCTCGTATCAGACAATTGTCTCGACCATGGATACCGTGCGCTCGTATAAAACTACGATAGCGACCAGCGTGGTTGATGCTGAATTATTTCCAGATATTGCGTTCGGCGATGCGCCGGCTAATAACGCAGCGGGGTCTGCGCCGTGAAAGCTTCGATGCGCGCGCGCCGTATGGCGCGTAATCACCGCAGATTGCATTCTGTGGCCAAGCTGACGCTGGTGCCGATCATCGATATTTTCACGATGTTGCTGTTCTTTCTGATGGTGAATACCGGCAACGTGGAAGTGTTGGACTTGGATAAAACTATTCATTTGCCCGATTCGTCCGCGCAGACGCGTCCCGAAGAAACGGTGCTGATTAAAATCAATGCCGAAGACATTATTGTGCAGGGCCGCAAAGTGGCGAGCGTGCACGATGTGTTAATTGGCAATGAAGATGATATCGCCGCGCTGCATCAAGAACTCGATATGTGGGCTGCGCGTAAATTGGATAAGACAGGCGACGACAAGGAACGCGGGCATCCGGTGACGATCATGGGTGATCAGAAAATTCCGTATCAGTTATTGAAGCGCGTCGTGAGCACGTGCGCATTGGCGGATTTCCGCGATATTTCGCTGGCAGTGGCGACGTTGCCGGAAGGCGACTCGACACCAGCAGCTACGGCACCAGTTAAAGGAGTTTGATGGTGACTGTATTGCGCGTACCCAATCCGAAATTACCGTGGTCGTCTAGCTACGTCGAAGACGCGCGCTTTCGCAAAATTCTGATCGCATTGCTCGCTATCTATATCGTGTTGGCCATCATTTTTTCGATCCTACGGCTGCCACCGGTGGTACATCCAGAGCCCAAAGATTTGCCGCCGCAGCTGGCGAATGTGGTGCTGCAAAAAGTTGAGTTGCCGAAACCCGTCGAGCAGGCAAAAGTTATCGAGCCGAAAAAGGCTGAGGTGAAGCCGACACCCGTCGCTGCCAAACCGAAGCCACAGCCGGTGCCACCGAGTAAGCAGCCGGTACCGCCTGCGCGTACCGCAGGACCCAGCGCTGGCAAAGAAGGCGGTAAAGAGGCGCCGATCGAATTGATGCAACAGGCGCGTGAAAAAGCCGCGAAATCCGGTGTTTTGCAATTTAAAGACGATCTCGCGGAAATGCGCGACAGCGTCGATGTATCGAAAGTCACACGCAGCAATTTAACCCGCGCCACCGGCACGGCCGAAAAAACCGAGCGCTCGATCATTGCCGGTAAAGCCGTCGGCGGCAGCGGCGGTATCAACACTGCAGCGCTCAGCCGCGATACCGGTGGTATTGCCTTGTCCGGACGCGAAACCACGCGTATCGATGGCGGTGGCGGGCTCGGTGGTCTCAGTGCGGAAGCGGGTGGCCGCGGTCGTGGCGAAGGCTCCGGTATCGGCACTGGCACCGGCAAAGGCTCGGGCAAGAAAGGTGATTTGGTCTCGGGCAGCGACAGCTCGGGCGGCCGCAGTGATGAAGCCATTCGCCGCGTGATGGATCAGCAAAAGGGCGGTATTTTCGCTATCTACAATCGCGCGCTGCGCCAGGATTCAACGTTGCAAGGCAAATTCGTGTTCGAAATGGTGATCGAACCGAGCGGTGATGTTTCCGATGTGAAACTGATTTCCTCCGAACTGAAAGACAATGATCTCGTCAGCAAAATTCTTGCTCGTGTCCGCCTCATTAATTTCGGTGCGGCGAATGTATTGCGCACGCGCGTAAATTACTCCCTCGATTTCCTACCCAACGCTTAGTTGTATTGCACTGCGCCGCGCCGCTAAATTGCGCTGGCGCGGACCGCAGTCATTTCTTTATTTTTGTGCACGCGTGCACTGTTGCTACTAATTGCGGACTACTTCCCACTCGTAAAAATCAATATGGGAATTGGTTCAAACCCCATTTCGTCAAACACAACCATAATTTGGTCACCTTCCGACAAAGTACGACACTTTTGGCCCGAGGTGTGCCGTGGATATGCTGAATTTACTTGCGCGTTGTCATCCGCTTCATCAGATCGATAAAGCCGAAATTGCGTCGTTGATGGATCGTGCAAAAACACGTGACTATAAGCGTGGCCAAATGTTGTTGCGCAGCAACTCTGCGCAGGCAGGCCAGCTGAGTTATCTGCTGTCTGGCAGTGTGGAGCTGCGGCGTTCGTTCTTCGACCGCCAGTTGGTCAAAACGGGTGACGAGCTGGCATTACAACCACTCGATTATCTGTTGCTCAGCGAGGGTGGTCAGATCGTTGCGCTTGACGACTGCACGCTGATACAAATTTCGCGTGAGGCGATCGATCGCAGTCTAGCCGCATGCAGTCCGTGCGACTACAGCGTGGCATCGCTGAGCGAGACTGATCTCACCGAAGAATATCTGGTTTCCGATGGTGCTGTGGCCGTCGATTGGATGTCGCGTTTTTTACAATCGTCGCTCGCGCAGAGTTTACCGGCGCAATGCATTCAACAGTTGCTGGGTTCGTTGGTGACAGCCGAGGTAGCCAAGGGCCAAGCAATTGTTCGTCGCGGCGAATTGGGCGATGCCATGTATGTCGTGACGCGTGGCGCGGCGTCGGTTTATGTCGATGACCAGAGCCTGTTTCACGGCCGTGAAATTGTTCTGCTGCCCGGCGATTACTTTGGTGAAGAGTCGCTGGTCGCCGATACGTTGCGCAATGCGACGGTAGTGATGGAAACCGACGGCGTGGTCGCTCGGCTCGATCGGAAAGCTTTCGATAAGCTGGTGCGGCCGCATCTGATTCGCGAAGCCGACGATACCCTGATGGAACGCTGCTTGACTGCCGGCGTCAACGATTCGCTCGCGGTTATCGATGTGCGCTTCCCCGTGGAGTTTCGTCGCGATGCATTGCCCGCCAGTACCAATATTCCTATTTCAGTGCTGCGTGCGCGTTTGTCATTGCTCGATAAGACACGTCAGCACGTGGTGACGCGTGCCGGTGGTCGGCGCAGTGAGCTTGCGGTATTTTTGCTGCGTCAGGCGGGGTTCGATGCCTATCTGATGGCGTCGAGCGATCATCATTTTGCCAGTGTCGAAGTATTCGCCCGCGAGTCGTTTGTCGAGCGCATCGCGTAAGTTATTCGACCAATTCTTCTCTGCTAAGCTAGGCGCCTTTTCTGCTGGAATTTCCGCTGGATGCGCGCCGATGCTGCTATTCGTTAAACGCTTATTGCTGAGCCTAATCGTGTTGCTGGCGATATCTATCGCCGGCGGCGCTATCTATTTTTTTCTGCACCCGATTGCCAGTCCAAAAATGCTGCTGAGCATGGCGTTCGGACAGGGTAACTCCTCAACAATGACCGCTGCGGTGGCGCAACAACTTGAGGCGCCGCCCGGTTTTACCGTGTCTTTATATGCGCGCGATATGTCGATGGTGCGCATGCTCTATGTCACCGCGACCGGTGATTTGCTGGTATCGCGGCCGCGCGCCGGTGAAATTGTGTTGCTCGAACGCGATCGCAACGGCGACGGCTTGCCGGACAGCCGACGTGTGTTATTGAGCGGGTTGAACCGGCCGCACGGCATCGATGTCGCCAATGGCTGGCTCTATGTCGGCGAAACCGATGCGATCGGGCGCGTGCAGTTCGATGAACAGACCGGCGCATTGCGCGGCGATTACCAGCGCATCGTTACCGGCCTCACTGGCGATAACGGTCACTGGACCAAAACTGTTCGGGTCGGTCCCGATGGTTTTTTATATGTCGCGCAAGGTTCGACCTGCAATGTCTGTGAAGAGAAGGACCGGCGGCGCGCGACGATCATGCGGTTCAATCTCGACGGCAGCGGCGGTGTTATTTATGCCAGCGGCTTACGCAATAGCGTTGGTATGGACTGGGCGCCGTGGGATAACCAGCTGTATGCCACCGATAACGGTCGCGATTTACTCGGCGATGATTTTCCGCCCTGCGAGTTGAATCGAATCGTTAAGGACGGCTTTTACGGTTGGCCCTACATCAATGGCTTTGGCGTGTTGGATCCGGATTTTGGCAAGGGCAAAGACGCGTTGTTGAAAACAGCGATTGCGCCGGTGCACGGTTTCCGGCCACACAATGCGCCGCTCGGAATTCATTTTTTGCGCGGTACGCAATTTCCTGCGGGCTTCGAGCGCAGTGCGTTAGTAGCATTACATGGTTCGTGGAACCGCAGCGAGCCGGACGGTTATAAAGTGGTGCAATTGCAATGGCGCGATGACGGTTCGATCGAAGAGCGCGATTTTCTGAGCGGGTTTCAACGGGACGGCAAAGTGATCGGTCGCCCGGTCGATGTCGCCGAGAGTCCCGATGGCGCCGTGTATGTATCGGATGACTTTGCGGGGGCGATTTATCGCATCGCTTACGGCAGTACCGCACGCGCGGCTGCAGCGCCCGCGAGTGCCTCGCCATCGCAACCCACGCCAGATGCAGAGCTGGCAGCACTTGATGCTGCGCAGCGCACTGCGCTGACCGAGCGCGGCCTCGCGTTGTATCGGCAATATGGTTGTGCCCGCTGTCACGACCCACGGTACGCCACCGAGCTGCGACGTATTCATCCGCTACAACAATTGGCAGCGCGTTACTCGTGGTCGCAATTGCAGGATTTTCTTCGAGCCCCGCAACCGCCGATGCCGGTGTTTCCGCTCTCTGACGATGATCGCCAGGCGCTCGCGGTGTATCTGCTGACGCGCGAATAAATGCGCTTTCTGTTCTTTATTAATTTTTCCGAGGCAAATTGAAATGCGAAATCAGCTGCGCGAGTTGGCGTTGTGTTTTGCTGCGGGTACCGTCGGCGGCTTCGCGAAGAGCGTGGTGGTCTGGACCTGCGCGCATTTTGCGTCGACCGCATTTTTTGGCTCGCATCTGGCGGGCGCGCTGTTTCCGGCGGGGATTTATCAACGGTTGGTGTGGGGCGGACTGGCCGGGTTTCTTTTTATGCTGCCGGTGCTGCGGCATTCGTGGCTGGCAGCGGGCCTGTTGTGGGGTATCGCCGCCAGCCTGTTGCAATGGTTTCTCGCCCATAACGAATTGCATCTGCTGGTGATGCCGATGCTGTCGACGCTGGTATTGAATTGCCTCTGGGGATTGGTCACCGCAGCGATGTTGCGCTTGTTGCGATAGTTCTCAGCGGGTGGCGCGCTACGCTGGTGCGGCGCCCCCATCGGGACGTTCCATCGTGCGCCCAATAGCGGCAGCGCGCATCGGGTTTGATGCTCGCCAACGATAGGAAATCCGTTATACGACAAGGTCTTGGAGGTCGCATTAAGTCGCTGGCAAGTAAATTGCTCCGAGTCGATTGCAACTACATCAGCAGCGCCGACTGTTCCGCGCTGCGAGGAGCCTACGATGCCAAGACCGACTCGTTTTACCGTCAGCGATATTCCGCAATGTGTCGTGCAGACGGGTGTGAACTGGGCGCACACCTTTAAATATCGCGACGATTATCAGTTTTATCTCGAAAGCCTGCGCCATGCCGCAGCGCAATATGAGTGCGAATTGCACGCTTATGCGCTGTTGCCGAATCGCGTGCAATTGCTAGTCACCCCGCACGCCGAACTCGCTGTGCCGCAGATGATGCAATCGCTCGGTCGCCGTTACGTGCAGTATTTCAATCGTCGTTACGATCGCACCGGCACGTTGTGGCAGGGTCGCTATAAGTCATGTCTGGTGGAATCCGGCGAGCACATGCTGGATTGCTATCGCTATGTCGATACGCTGGCCGCGATCAGCGGCGTCGTGACCGATCCTTTCGATTATCCGTGGAGCAGCTTCCGCCAACATATCGGCGCCGCGCCGCATTTCGTGCAGGAGCACGCGATCTGGTCGTGCCTCGCCGATAGCGAAGCCGAATGTTTTCAGCGCTATTGCGAATTGGCGGTAATTCCTCTCGCCAGCGAAGTAGTGAAGGAAATTAACATCAACGTCGTGCAGGGCAGCGTGTACGGGACTGAAGAATTTCGCGCGGAGATCGAGAATCGCTGCGGTCAAAAAGTGCGCCCGCGGCCACGCGGCCGGCCGCGCCTGCGACGGGTCGGTTGATTACTGTTTGACGTTATCGATGTCGCGTAAGCGGCCAGCCTCGAACCTCAGGACATGGTAATAGCCCTGATCGGGGCCATAAATCCACTGTTCGATTTTGTACTCGCGCTCGCCGCGTAAGCCGGGCGGCGCGCCGCGCAAGGTATAACCGATCAGTTCTTCGCTCACGGGGTCTCCGCATTTCTCGCGCACCTGGATGGCGAGCTCGCCTTCGGTGACCAGTCGGGTCCCGCAGCGCAGCGCTTCGGCGGGCACAAAGCCCGAACTGCTGCCGATCAACAACGCGACAGCGACGATTCGTTTACGCATATTGGCCTCAATGTCGGATGACGTGGCCGCATGATACCGCGGCTAGTCAGGGCTTCAGGATGGTTAGTTTGTTATGAATTGTGACGAGTGATGAATGGATCATCGCAGCCGACCGACGGTTAGCTGTGGTAAAAACTGCCCGATATACTTCCCGACAGCCCGCAAGGACTGCTGCGGAGTGAAATGGAGACGGGAATGATTGCAAATCTGATTATCGAAGGATCGCTTGCCGCTCTGGCGCTTTTGGTTGGCTATTTGTATTACCGGTACGCCGACCTCCTGAAGGGCGGTATATCGCGTGTGCTCGCCACCGATCACCCGCCGCTGTTCGATGAAGCACCGATCGCCTTACTGCAAATTGGTATCGACTCGCATATTCAACTCACCAATGCCGCACTGCGGCGCCTGCTCGACGTCGGTTCCAAGCACCTCAGTTCGCGCCGATTCACCGACATTATTTATCCCGAGGACATCGCGCCGATCGAAGTGGCAATACGCGAGCTCGTGACCCACCATGGTGATCAGTTTGTGCATGATTGCCGGGTGCAGCATGGCCGTGGGTATCTGCTGTGGGTGCGGTTATCGCTACGCGCGGTGCGCAACTCCCGCAATCAAGTCGATTATTTATTGGCGGCGTTCATCGATATTAGTGATCAACAACGCGCGCAGCAGATTGCTCGTATCGAAGAGCAGAAATTAATGGATATCGTCGATCAGGTGCCGGTTATCGTGTGGATGCAATCGCCCGCCGAGCATTTACTGTTCGTCAATAATGCTTACGAAAATATTGCCGGCCGCTCCAAGGAAAGTGTCTACGCCAATCCGGCGAGCTATCTGGAGTTGGTGCATCCGGAGGATTTGCCGCGCTTGCTGCGATTCCGGTCGCGAGACAATCGCGATAAACAATATGAATTGAATTACCGCCTGCTGCGCGATGATGGCGAAATCCGCTATGTGCGCGAAATGTGTAAAGGCATTCACGATGAATACGGCAACCTGTTGCATTGCATTGCCAGCGTGATGGATATCAGCAGCGAAATGGTAGTGCGCGACGAATTGCATGAATTGAATAGTCGTTTGCGGGAAGCCAATTTGCGTCTGCAGGAAAGTGCCAAGATGGACAATCTGACGCGCTGTTTGAATCGCGGCGCGGTGCTTGATGAGGCGGAAAAATCGCTGCAATTGGATCAGCGTTATGGGCGCACCAGTACGCTCGTATTCTTCGATATGAATAACTTTAAAGAGGTGAATGACAATTTTGGCCATCATGTCGGCGATCGAGCATTGATTGCGTTCGCCGAACAGATCAAGTCGCGGCTGCGAACCACCGATGAATTGGGACGCTATGGCGGCGATGAGTTTATTGCGTTGTTGCGCGAAACAGATAGCGATCAGGCGCGCCAATTATTGGCGACATTGCCGCCAGTGGTTTTGGATAACGAGAATGGCAGTAGCATCATTCTGCGCTATTCGGCTGGAGTCGCGTGCAGCAATGAAGAGGGAATAAAAACTATCGATGATTGGCTGCGGATCGCCGATACACATATGTATCAGCACAAGCTGAATTTTCAGGCGGCACGCAATTCGTAACGTCTGAATGTCGGAAAATAAAAAAGGGGCTTAAAGCCCCTTTTTTATTGATTGCAACAATGAACGCTAGGCGCTCATTGGCAAACTTACTTCGGTTGTTCGGCAGGAGCTTCAGCGGGCGCAGTAGTTTCCGCCGGTGCGGTAGCATCAGCTGCCGGAGCGGTGGTTTCGGCCGGAGCTTCAGCAGCAGGAGCCGGAGCTTCAGCAGCCGGTGCGGCTTGTTCTACAGGAGCAGGAGCTTCTTCTTTTTTGCCGCAGGCAACGAGACCCAGGCTCAGAACCAGTGCTGACATGACCAGGTAGCTTTTCTTCATGATGCTCTCCGAAAAATAGTTATGGCGTGAAACGAAAGTTAAAGCGCGCGGCCAGTCTACTGATGCAAGTGGGTGGGTGCAAGAGTGGTGTACGTCAAAGCGGAATGTTTTCATAGAGTTTGCACACAAAGTTACAGCCGAATGAGACCTCTACAATTAGTGCGTGACCGCTGCAATGAAAAAAGCCCGCACTGGGCGGGCTTTGATTAGGTTGAGGAGATTCAATCCGGCAGTCAGCGCATCGCTATTTTCTGCATCGCGGAAACCATCGTTAAACCATTCCAATTGTCGAGGCGTCCTTCGCGCCATCCTGCGAGCCACTGGCCACGCATATTGGTTTCAACATGCGGGCATAAATCCTGATGACGGCCATCGACTCCGGCGAGATACCCGCGTTGATAGGCGCGTTCTTGCAAATTGCGTTTTTGCCTTTTCATAAAGCTGACTCTCCATGGTAAAAATTGGTAAGTCTTGCGAAGGGATTTCGAGGGCACCTATAGGTGATAGAATCGCGCGCTCCTCGAATACTGAATGTAAGCAAACCCGTTATGGCGCCGTCGACTACCAATATCTTCTAGGTCGGCGGGCTTTTAGCTGTACCCGTTATACCCAGCGCGTATCACCTTGCGATTCAGTCACTTATCGACGCGCAAGATTTCGCCGCGCCATCGATTTGCTAAAGCTTTTATGGCTTATAGCATCTTCATCTAGCCCAACCAGAGCAGTATGTTATGACCCAAATCGTGAATCTGACGGCCACCTGTCCCAAGGGGTTGGAGGAACTGCTCGCCGACGAATTGCGCAGCTTCGGCGCCGAGGTGGGCAAGTCGCACGTCGCTGGCGTTTCATTCATGGGTTCGTTGGCGGTGGCGTATCGCGCCTGCCTGTGGTCGCGGCTGGCAAATCGTATTTTGCTGCCATTGGCGCAGTTCGAGCTGGATAGTGCGCAAGCGCTCTACGACGGTGTCGCCGGTATCGCGTGGCGCGATCATTTTTCGCCGGACAGTACATTTGTGGTCGATTTCACCGGCACCAATCATGCGATCAGCAATACCCAGTTCGGTGCGCAAAAAACCAAAGACGCGGTCGTCGATCATTTCGTGTGGCGCTGCGGTATGCGGCCGTCGATCGATCTGAAAAACCCCGACTGGCGTCTCAACGTTCATCTGCAGCGCGACCGCGCGACCGTCAGTATCGATCTTGCCGGCGAAAGTCTGCATCGCCGCGGTTATCGCCAGCAGGGCGGCATTGCGCCGTTGAAAGAAAACCTCGCTGCTGCATTGCTGCTGCGCGCGGATTGGCCGGGCGTCGCCGCGCGTGGCGGCGCGTTGCTCGATCCCATGTGTGGTTCCGGCACGTTGCTGATCGAAGGCGCGCTGATGGCGATGAATATTGCGCCGGGTTTTTTACGCGAACGCTGGTCGTTCGAATCCTGGTTACAGCACGATGCAAAAATGTGGTCGGTATTGCGCGAGGAGGCCGATCAACGCAAGGAAGAGGCGCGGCATCGACAATGGCCGGAAATCCGCGGCTACGATGCCAGCGCGATGGCAATCAAAGCCGCCGAAGAAAATATTGGGTGCGCCGGCCTTACCGGCAAAGTACGCGTGTTGCGCAAAGAGCTGGCGCAATTTGTTAAACCCACCCATCAAACTATCGATACCGGTTTGATTATCGTCAATCCACCCTATGGCGAGCGCTTGGGTGAGCAGGAAAGTTTGCGTCATTTATATGCGCATCTCGGCGAGCGCTTGCGCGAAGAATTCGTCGGTTGGCGCGCGGCGATTTTCACCGGCAATCCCGATCTTGGTAAAACGATGGGATTGCGCAGCAATAAACAATACCGACTGTTCAATGGCGCGATTCCCGCGCAACTGTTGCTGTTTCAGGTCGAGCCGCAATATTTCGTCAATCGCGATAAAGCGCCGATGCACAAAGTTTCCGACAATCGAAATACGATCGAATCGCCGGCGGTCGAGCTGCCGGTGATCGAGCTAAGCAATGGCGCGCAAATGTTTGCGAATCGATTGCAGAAAAATCGCAAGCGCCTGCAAAAATGGTTGCAGCAATCCCAAGTCAGCTGCTATCGGCTGTACGACGCCGACATGCCGGAATATTCGGTTGCTATCGATTGTTACGGCGACTGGGTGCACGTCGCCGAATATGCGCCGCCATCGTCGGTAAATCCCGATGCCGCAGAGCAACGGTTGCGCGAAGTGCTTAGCGCCATTCCGGTGGCGCTTGCTGTCGACCCCCAAAAAATCGTGTTAAAACAGCGTGCGCGGCAGCGCGGCAAAACGCAGTATCAGAAGGTCGACCAGCGCGGTCATTTTAATGAAGTACGCGAAGGCGATGCGCGCTTGCTGATCAATCTCACCGATTACCTCGATACCGGTTTATTTCTCGATCATCGCCCAGTGCGATTAAAAATTGCCGAGTTGGCGCAGGGCAAACGCTTTCTGAATTTATTCTGTTATACCGCTACGGCGAGTGTACACGCGGCAATCGGCGGTGCGCTGTCGACTACCAGCATCGATTTGTCGCAGACCTATCTCGAGTGGGCGCGCCGCAATTTTGCTTTGAATGGCTTGAGCGAAGCGCGCAATCATTGCGTGCATGCCGATTGCCGCACGTGGCTGGCGGATTGCACGCAGCAATTCGATTTGATTTTGCTCGATCCACCGACGTTCTCGAATTCGAAACGCATGGAAGATACGCTCGATATTCAACGTGATCAGGTTGATTTGATTCACCAGGCGATGCGTGTGCTAACGCAGAATGGCTTGCTGATTTTTTCCAATAACCGCAAACGTTTTGAGCTCGATCCTGTACTCAGCGAAATCTTTGCGGTGGAAAATGTCACGCGCTGGTCGCTCGATCCCGATTTCGAGCGCTCGGCGGATATTCACCAATGTTGGTTTATTCGAAAAAAATAATTCAGGTCGCAAAAATAATCAGCGCGTGAGTAACTCGCGCAAAATCACTTCATACATCCGCGATAATTGATCGAGATCAGCCGCTAGCACGTGTTCGTCGATTTTATGGATCGTTGCGTTGACCGGTCCGAGCTCGACAACTTGTGCGCCGGTCGGTGCGATAAAACGACCATCCGAGGTGCCACCGGCCGTCGATAATTCAGTTTCGATGCCGGCGACTTCGTGAATGGCTTTTTGCGTGGCGCGCACCAACTCACCCTGCGCGGTTAAAAATGGCGCGCCGCTCAGCGACCATTCCATCGCGTAATCGAGCCCGTGTTTTTGCAGAATTGCTTCGGTGCGCTCACGCAATTGCGTTTCGGTGAGCTCGGTCGAAAAGCGAAAATTGAATAGCACTTCAAGTGCGCCCGGAATGACATTGGTGGCGCCGGTGCCGCCGTTGATATTCGATATTTGGAATGACGTCGCCGGAAAAAACTGATTGCCGTTATCCCATTGCTGCGCGCTCAACTCGGCGAGCGCAGGCATGGCGAGATGAATCGGATTGCGCGCCTTTTCTGGATAGGCGACATGGCCTTGCATGCCTTTAATAATTAATTTCGCGCCCAGTGAGCCACGGCGACCGTTTTTAATGACATCACCGACGACGGTCGATGAGGAAGGCTCACCGACGAGACACCACTGAATTTTTTCACCGCGTTGTTCGAGCCATTCGACGACTTTTATCGTGCCATCGATGGCGATGCCTTCTTCATCGCTAGTGATCAAGAACGCGATACGGCCGTTATGTTGCGGATGGTTTTGCACAAAGCGTTCGCACGCGGTCACCATCGCGGCGAGGCTGCCCTTCATATCGGCAGCACCGCGTCCGAATAATTTGCCATCGATTAATGCCGGCTCGAACGGTGGTGTTTGCCATTGCTGTTCGGGTCCGCTCGGCACGACATCGGTATGCCCCGCGAAGCAAACGATCGGGCCGCTGTCGCCGCGTACTGCCCAAAAATTATCGACCTCGCCGAAACGCAGCGGAATGGCTTCGAAACCAATCGCCGTGAGGCGTTGCATCATCAATTGCTGACAGCCGTCGTCGTGTGGGGTCACCGAGCGACGTTGCATGAGATCGAGCGTTAATTGCAGAGTGGGGGTGAGTGCAGTCATCGTAAAAATATCGGTTGGCGGATCAAGTTTTATTTAAACAGCGGCATTGCAATGTTGTCATTAAAATTTCGCGATGCTGTCATGCGTCGGCGTTACATTTCGGCTTCGAGTAAATGTTGGAGTCGTGCCATGAACGATCGCGCTGTAACTACGGTGACTTCTCGCGAACGGTTGCGCCATCAAATCGCGCAGGAAGTCGAACAATTTTTGCGGCGTGGGGGCAGCATCGAGCAAGTGCCTGGCCCCACCGCCGCAAATGCGCGTCCCGTCGGCACCGTGTGGTGGGATGCGCGCGGCAGTATAGCGTCACATTAATTACAGGTTGGTGCGGCGCTTAGTTATGCGCGTGCAATTCCGCATTTAATTCGATCGCCGATTTATTGGTGAGCACTTCGAGTGCTCCGGTGACCGAATTACGGCGGAACAGCAGATCGTGTTTGCCGGCGAGATCGCGTGCCTTTACTTTCTGCACCAGTTTGCCCTGATCATCGAGCACCGCGATCACCGCACCGGCGGTGACATAAAGACCCGCTTCGATGGTGCAGCGATCGCCGAGCGGAATGCCGACACCGGCATTGGCGCCGATCAGGCAGCCTTTGCCGAGCGCAATGATGACGTTGTTGCCGCCGGACAATGTGCCCATGGTCGAGCAGCCGCCGCCGAGATCGGAGCCCGCGCCGACGAATACCCCGGCGGAAATGCGGCCTTCAACCATGCCCGGGCCTTCGGTGCCGGCGTTAAAGTTCACGAAGCCTTCGTGCATGATGGTGGTACCTTCACCGAGATAAGCGCCGAGACGCACGCGCGCGGTATGCGCGATACGCACGCCGCTTGGCACCACGTAATTACTCATCTTCGGGAATTTATCGACCGACATCACTTCGAGCACTTCGCCGCGCAGACGCATCTGCAATTGACGATTCGGTAATTCGCTCAGATCGATCGCGCCATGCGATGTCCACGCCACGTTTGGCAGCACACCGAAAATGCCGGCGAGCACAATTTGATGCGGCTGCACCAGGCGATGCGACAGCAGATGTAATTTCAAATACGCTTCCGGCACCGATTTCGGACTCTGATCGTTCGCCAGCAAGGTCGCCACGCGCGGTTGCGAGCTATCGAGCAGCGCAAGCGCGATATCGGCTTGCGCGGTTTCGCCGGCAGCGCGCAACGCATTTTCCAGCGCTCGCAATTCATTGTTATCGAGATCGAGCGCGACGTTGCCGCCGGCATAATCCAACGTTTTTTTGACGACATCGATCACGCTGGCGGCGGGATTCAATAAAGGCGCCGCGTAAAAAACCTCGAGCCATTCGCCTTTTTGATTGCGCGTGCCGATACCGAAGCCGAGAGCGAAGAGAGTCATTGCCAGATACCTGCGTTATAAAGTGTGTTGGGTGAAAATCGTTGCGTAGCGATCCGCGCTGAAGCCGATGAAACGCTGATGTCCGATATCGAGTAGTGGCCGTTTTATCAAAGCCGGCTGCGCGAGGATCTGGGTTGCGGCATTGTGTGCGTTGAAATTAGTCCGCGTTGACTCATCCAGCTGTTTCCAGGTGGTGCCACGGCGATTGATTAAATCGTCGAGCCCGACTTCTTGAATCCAACTTTCCACCTGTGCGCGATCGACGCCATTGGCGCGAAAATCGTGAAAGCGATATTCGATACCGTGTTGCTCTAGCCATTGGCGCGCTTTCTTCACCGTGTCGCAATTTTTGATGCCGTATAGAATCGCAGTCATAAAGCTCGATAAATCGTTGCTGTGTTAAGGCGGCTAGGATAACAAATTGAGCCCTGCTTTCAGGCCTTTTTTACGGTCTTTGGTCGTTTGCGATCAGGATACAGCGTTTGGCAGATATCGCATGAGCGCCCATCGCAGCCGCGCGCCGAGCAGTGTTCGCGGCCGTAATAAATAATTTGCAGATGCAGATCATTCCATTTATCGCGTGGAAACAGGCGCTTCAGATCGCGCTCAGTCTGCACCACACTCTTGCCGTTGCTTAACCCCCAGCGTTGCGCGAGCCGATGAATATGCGTGTCGACCGGGAACGCCGGCTCGCCAAACGCCTGCGACATGACCACGCTCGCGGTCTTATGGCCGACGCCGGGCAATTCCTCGAGCGCGTCCCAATCGGCAGGAACCTCGCCGTGATAGCGCTCGACCAGAATCTTCGACAATGCGCTAATCGCACGTGCCTTTTGCGGCGCGAGCCCGCAGCTGCGAATCAAGTGCTGAATTTCATCGACCGGCACCAGCGCCATTTTGAAGGCATTATCGGCTCGCGCAAATAATGCCGGCGTGACCAGATTGACGCGTGCATCGGTGCATTGCGCGGATAATAAAACAGCGATCAATAACGTAAATGCATCGCTATGCTGCAATGGAATCGGCGGCTGCGGATATAACTGCTGCAGCCGCTGTAGGACGAGTTCGGCACGTTCTTTTTTCAGCATGGCTTTTTTTCGAAAGCCCTCTCTAACACAATAACGCAAGTTTCGTGTAGCAGCGGCGAGGTCATGTTTTCAATGTGGAGACAAAGTGGCGAATGCGCTCTGCCGCCTCTACACACTCATCAATGCTGGCGACCAGCGCCATGCGAATGCGATGGCGACCGGGATTGCCGTGTTCGGTATCGCGCGCCAAATATTGACCCGGTAGCACCACAACATGCTGCTGCGCGAATAATGCGCGGGCGAATTCGCAATCGTCGATGGGTGTTCTCGCCCACAAATAAAAACCGGCCTGCGGTCGCGTCACATCGAGCGTGTCACCAAGAATATTCAACACCGCATCGAATTTGCGCCGGTACAACTCGCGATTGTCGCGAACGTGCTGCTCGTCGCTCCAGGCGGCAATGCTCGCGCGCTGATTTTGCAGCGGCATTGCACAGCCGTGATAGGTGCGATACAGCAGGAATTTTTTCAGCACTGTCGCATCGCCGGCGACAAAACCGGAACGCAGCCCCGGCACATTCGAACGTTTCGATAGGCTGTGAAATACCACGCAGCGGCGATAATCATCGCGGCCGAGCTCTCGGCATACCTGTAATAGCCCGAGTGGCGGCGACTGCTCGTCAAAATAAATTTCTGAATAACATTCGTCGCTGGCAATGATGAAGTCGTGTCGATCGGCCAGTGCGATTAATTTCTTTAGCGTGGCGGTATCGAGTACTGCGCCGGTTGGATTGCCAGGGCTGCACAAAAACAATAATTGGCAGCGCTGCCAAACCGCATCTGGAACGGCATCGAAATCAGGCACAAAATTATTCGCCGCAGTGCAGTTGATAAAATAAGGCTCGGCGCCGGCGAGGTACGCGGCGCCTTCATAAATTTGATAAAACGGATTCGGCGCAACCACCAGCGGATTGTTACTGCGATCGATCACCGCCTGCGCAAATGCAAACAATGCTTCGCGCGTACCGTTCACCGGCAGAATCTGCGTTTCGGGATCGAGCAGTTGCAATTGAAAGCGACGCGTGGCCCATGCTGCGATCGCTTCGCGCAGTTCGGCGCTGCCCTTTGTCGTCGGATATGTCGATAAACCGGCGAGATTGTCGATCAACGCGGTACGTACCAGCGCCGGTGCCGCATGTTTGGGTTCGCCGATCGACAGCGCAATAAGTGGCAGTGATGGCGGCGTTATGCCGGCTTTCAGCACGTTGAGTTTTTCAAACGGGTAGGGCTGCAACTTATCGAGATCGGAATTCATCGTGGTCATATTCAAGGCCGCTCAAGCTGCGGCGCGCTCGTCCAGTTCTTTTTTGATGGTCTGTTGAATTGCATCGCACAATGTCGGATCGACAATCGGCTGCTGATTGGCATCGGTAATAAAGAATACGTCCTCGACGCGCTCGCCGAGTGTGGTGATTTTTGCGTTCTGCAGCTGAATGCCGAAGCTGTAAAAAATGCGACCGATACGCGCGAGCAGGCCGGGACGGTCCGGCGTGATCACTTCGAGCACGGTTTGATTTTTCTTGGTATCGGTAAATAGCGTGGTGGTGGTCGGCATCGAAAATAAACGCAATTGCCGCGGCGTGCGTTTGCGCATGATCTCGGGCGATAAATCGGCTTTTTCTAATTGCGTGCGTAAAAACTGTTTGATGTGTTCGAGCCGCTGCGTATCGTCGTTGATCGGTTTGCCGCTGGCGTCGAGCACGAAAAATGTATCGAACACAAAGCCGGTGTCCGAGTTGTAGAGCCGCGCATCTTGAATACTCAGATCGAGCTGTTCCATTGCGGCGGCGAGCATCGCGAATAAATGCGGGCGATTGCGCGAGTGCACGAAAATCTGCGTCGCCGATTCGAACAAAATTTCGCTGCTGTCCTTGATCAACACGACCGGCTCGTCGCGATTGCGATGCTGCGCAATCGCCTGCGTATGCCAAACAATATCTTCGACTTTTTCGCGCAAGAAATAATCTTCGCCGACATTGGCCCATAGCACGCGCAATTCGTCTTCGCTGAAGCCGAGATATTCGAGCTGATCGATTGCCGTCTGCTGTGCTTCATCGATCCACTCGTTTTTGTCGACTGGATTTTCAAGGCCGCGCCGCAGTGCGCGCTTGGTTTCGGCGTAAAGTTGGCGCAGCAAGGATGCGCGCCAGGCATTCCACAGCGTCGGATTGGTCGCGCTGATATCGGCGACCGTCAGCGCGAACAAATAATCGAGGTGCAATTGATCGCCGACTTCGATCGCGAAATTACGCACGATTTCGGGATCGGAAATATCCTGCCGCTGCGCCACCGCGGACATCAGCAAATGCTTTTCGACCAGCCACATCACCAGATTGGTGTCGCGCTTGTTCAGCTCGTGGCGTTCGCAAAAAGCCTGCGCATCTTCGGCGCCGAGCGTTGAGTGATCGCCGCCACGGCCTTTCGCGATGTCGTGGTAAAGACCGGCGATATACAGCAATTCGATTTTTGGCAACCGCGCGACGATGCGCGCAACTACCGGATATTTTTGCATCGCGTTGTCGTACTGAAAGCGTCGCATATTTTTGACGACTTCCAGCGTATGCGCATCGACCGTGTAAATATGAAACAGGTCGTGTTGCATGCGGCCAATGATGCGGCCAAATTCAGGTAGATATTTGCCGAGTACACCATAGCGATTCATACGCCGTAGCATCTGCGCGACTTTATACGGCGAGCGCAGCAGCTCCATGAACAAGCGTGTATTGCGACGATCATTGCGAAAGTTATCGTCGATCAAATGCACGCTGTCGCGAATCAATCGAATCGTCGCAGCGCGAATGCCGCCGATGCGCACGTTTTGCGCCATCAACACGAAAATTTCGAGCAGTGCCGATGGCGTGCGCTCGAATACCATGTCGTTATTCACTTCGAGATAGCCGTTACGCACGCGAAAGCGTTGATTCAGCTCGAGTATATTTTCCGGCTCGCACGCGTGCAGGATCGCTTCGTCGAAATGTTGCATCAGCACTTCGTTCAATTCACCCAGCGCGAGTGCCCAGCGGTAATAAACCTGCATGAAGCGCTCGACGCCGAGGCGCGTACTGGTATCTTCGTAACCAAAAATCTTGGAGAGCGTGCGTTGGTGATCGAATAGCAGTCGATCTTCTTCGCGGCCAGCCACCATGTGCAGCGCATAGCGCACGCGCCACAGAAAGTCGCGGCCCTCGAGCAGAATATTCAGTTCGTCGTGCGACAAAAATCCGCGTTCGACCAATTCTTCCAACTGCTGAGTGCCGTAGTGGCGTTTGGTGACCCAGCTAATCATTTGAATATCGCGCAAACCACCGGGCGAACTTTTAACGTTTGGTTCAAGGTTGTATTCGGTGTTGCCGAATTTGCGGTGGCGCTCGATCTGCTCGGTCCATTTCGCGCGGAAAAATTCACGGCTCGGCCAGATTTGATCGGGCCCGGTGGCGGCCAGCATGACATCGAACAAATCGTTCGAGCCGGCGATAACGCGCGATTCCATCAGATTGGTGGCAACGGTGATATCGGCGTTCGCCGCTTCGCGGCATTCCGCGACCGTGCGCACGCTGTGGCCGATTTGCAGGCCGACATCCCAAAAGAACGTAATGATGGCTTCCGCGCTAGCGAAATAGTCGTGGTTGTTATCCGGCAGCAGAATCAGCAGATCAATATCGGAATGCGGATGCAGTTCGCCGCGGCCATAGCCGCCGACGGCAATCAATGTCGGTGGCGTCGCCGGCCACGATTGCCGCTGCCAGATCGCCTGCAGCAGGTTGTCGATGAAGCGCGCGCGCTGCTGCACGATGTCGCGAATGCTATCGCCGCGGACGAACGCTTCATTGAAATAGAGATTGGCCCGCTCAATCGCGGCCTTGCACTCAGGCAACGCATTACGGGCGTCCAGATTGATCGTGAAAATCGCGGGATCGGCGTTGTCGGTGGGAAGCGAGGACGGCATGGGTCAGGCCGTTTGGCGCAGGAATGGTTCGTCCGCACGCGCGGTCAGCACTTCGACGCCATCGCGTGTAACCAGAATCATGTGCTCCCACTGCGCCGACAACCGGCCATCCTTGGTGGTAACGGTCCAACCGTCCTTGGGATTCAGCTTCACATGGCGCTTGCCGGCGTTGATCATCGGCTCGATCGTGAAAATCATGCCTTCCTTTAATTCCATGCCGGTACCGCGCTGGCCGTAGTGCAGCACCTGCGGGTCCTCATGAAAGGTAGTACCGATGCCGTGGCCGCAGTATTCGCGCACGACCGAGTAGTAATTGGCTTCGGCGTGATGCTGGATGACGTGGCCGATATCGCCCAGCCGCGCTCCCGGCTTGACCTCGGCGATGGCGCGATACAGGCATTCCTGGGTGATGCGAATCAGGCGCTCGGCATGCGGTTGTGGTGTACCGACGTGGAACATCGCGCTGGTATCGCCGTGGTAGCCATCCTTGATCACGGTGATATCGACGTTGATGATGTCGCCGTCCTTGAGGATTTTTTTCTCGGATGGAATGCCGTGGCAGACCACTTCGTTCACCGAGGTGCAGATCGATTTCGGAAAGCCGTGATAGTTGAGTGGCGCTGGAATCGCGTGCTGTTCGTTCACGATGTATTCGTGACAGATACGATCGAGCTCGGCGGTGCTGATACCGGGCTGCACATGAGGCGCGATCATCTCCAACACCTCGGCGGCAAGACGGCCGGCGATGCGCATTTTTTCGAGCTGTTCCGGTGTGTCGACTGTCACGATCGGGAGAAGTCCATTAAGGGTGAATTAAGGATGGGCTTTGCCCGATAAATTCGCTCGGGTATTGTAAACCAAGCGGCCGTCGCCCAATCAACCGCAACGGAGCATTTTTACCTTTCGACGCAGGGTCTGTTGTGGTATAAAGCGCGTCCCGCCGCAGGGCGGGTTATTTATTCGATTTATCTAACGCCGCACACGTATCGTCACAGTGGTCTGGGTGCCTCCCCTCTTATAAGTTGAGAGGGTGGGTGGATTGCTGGGATGCGTGGAGGACTAACCCAATTAAGGAACAATCATGTCCCAAGTAAGCATGCGCGAAATGCTGCAAGCCGGTGTCCACTTCGGTCACCAAACCCGTTTCTGGAATCCGAAAATGGCACCCTACATTTTCGGCGCCCGCAACAAGATTCATATCATCAACCTTGAGCACACCGTACCGGCGTTTAACGACGCGCTGAGTTTCGTGCGCAAGCTCGCCGCCAACAAGAACAAGATTCTGATGGTCGGCACCAAGCGTTCCGCGAGCAAAATCGTCAAAGAACAGGCCGCACGCTGCGGTATGCCGTATGTCAGCCATCGCTGGCTCGGCGGTATGTTGACTAACTACAAAACCATCCGCCAATCGATCAAGCGCCTGCGCGAGCTCGAAGCACAAAGCCTGGATGGTACGTTCACCAAGTTGACCAAGAAAGAGGCGCTGATGCGTACTCGCGATATGGAGAAGCTGGAGCGTTCAATCGGCGGTATCAAGGAAATGGCTGGTCTGCCCGACGCACTGTTCATTATCGATGTCGATCATGAGCGCATTGCGATTCAGGAAGCCAATAAGCTCGGCATTCCGGTCATTGGTGTGGTTGATACCAACAGCAATCCAGATGGCGTTGATTACGTTATCCCTGGCAATGACGATGCGATTCGTGCGGTCAAGCTGTATGCGACTGCTATCGCCGAAGCCGTATTGGCCGGTCGTGGTGAGAACGGTGTTGCGATGACTCCAGACGAATTTGTCGAAGTCAAAGCCGACGAGGCTGGCGCCGCTGAGTGAGTCGTGCCACCTAGCTGATTAAAGGGGGCTAGGCCCCCTTTTTTCGGACGGTCACTTATCAGTTTTCGGATGGCCACTTATGCAATGGCTAAGCCGTTATATTAAATAGCGCGGATTGCATGGCAATCCGGTCGACGTGGAGGAATCTGCAATGGCAGAAGTAACTGCATCCTTGGTAAAAGAACTGCGCGAGCGCACTGGCCTCGGCATGATGGAGTGTAAGAAAGCGCTGGTCGAATCCGAAGGCGATATCGAAAAAGCGATCGAAGAGCTGCGTAAATCGAGCGGCATGAAAGCGGCGAAAAAAGCCGGTCGCACTGCGGCGGATGGCGTGGTCGCCACCAAGCTGGCTGCCGATGGCAGCTACGGCGTGTTGGTCGAAGTGAACAGCGAAACCGATTTCGTGGCGCGCGATAGCAATTTCCTGGGCTTTGTGGCGCAAGTTGTCGATAAGGCATTTGCGACGAAGCAAAGCGATGTGGCTGCGTTGATGGCCGGCGATCTCGAAGCAGCGCGGCAGGCGCTGGTGCAAAAAATCGGCGAGAACATCAGTGCCCGCCGGGTTCGCGTAGTGAACGCCGCTAACGGTGTTGTTGGCACTTACGTGCACTCCACCAATCGCATTGCGGTATTGGTCGCGCTGAAGGGTGGCGATGCGGAACTCGCAAAGGATGTTGCGATGCATGTGGCCGCGGTTAACCCGCAGGTCGTACGCCAGGAAGATATGTCGGCGGATGTGATTGCGAAAGAAAAGGAAATCTACACAGCGCAGGCCGCTGAAAGCGGCAAGCCGGCGGAAATCATCGAGAAAATGGTGATGGGTCGGGTGAAGAAGTTCCTGGCTGAAAGCGCGTTGCTCGATCAACCGTTCGTGAAAAATCCGGAACTGACCGTCGGTGCCCTGGTCAAGCAGGCCGGCGCGGAAGTGGTCGAGTTCGTTCGCTTCGAAGTCGGTGAAGGCATCGAAAAAGAAGAAGTGGATTTCGCCGCTGAGGTTGCTGCGGCAGCACAAGTCAAAGGCTGAGACAGGCCAAGCGCATACGGGGCCCAACGGCCCCGTTTTCGTATTCCGGAGCCGCAATCGGGCGGGCTCCAAGTCATGGCGAATGGTGGAGAAGGGTATGTCGAATCAGTCGCGCGACCGTAAATTCAAACGTATTCTGCTTAAACTCAGCGGCGAAGCGCTCGGCAAGGATGGTGTGGGCATCGATCCCAAAATCCTCGACCGCATGGCACTGGAAATCGGTCAGCTGATCGGTATCGGTGTCCAGGTCGGACTGGTGGTCGGCGGCGGCAACTTGTTCCGCGGCGCGGCGTTGCAGGCGGCGGGCCTGGATCGTGTGACCGGCGATCATATGGGTATGCTGGCGACCGTGATGAACGGTCTGGCGATGCGCGACGCACTGGAGCGCAGCAACATCGCTTCGCGCGTGATGTCGGCGATTCCGATGAGCGGCGTGGTCGACTATTACGACCGCCGCAAAGCGGTGCGGGCCATCGAGCGCGGTGAGGTGGTTATTTTCGCCGCCGGCACCGGCAATCCATTTTTTACGACCGACTCTGCCGCGTGCCTGCGCGGGATCGAAATCAACGCAGAGCTGGTGCTGAAGGCGACCAAGGTTGACGGCATTTACAACGACGATCCAATGCGCAACCCCAATGCCGTAAAATACGACCGCCTCACGTATGACGAAGTGCTCGATCAGAAGCTCGGCGTGATGGATCTGACCGCCATTTGCTTGTGCCGCGATCACAATATGCCGGTGCGCGTATTCGCAATGGAGAAAGTGGGCGCATTGCTGAATATCGTTGTCGGCGGTAACGAAGGCACGCTGGTGCAGGGTTGAGACGCAACAGCGGCGCTCGCACAGACTAGTGTTTTGGGAGAACTCTCGTGATTGACGAATTAAAAAAAGACGCCGAAGACCGCATGAAAAAAGCGGTTGAAGTGCTCGGACACAACTTCAATAAAATCCGTACCGGTCGCGCGCATCCGAGCATTCTCGATACGATTCGCGTCAGCTACTACGGCAACGATGTGCCGCTGAGTCAGGTTGCGAATATCGGTGTTGAAGATGCGCGCACGCTGACGGTATCGCCGTGGGAGCGCAACATGGTGCCCGACGTCGAGAAGGCGATCATGAAATCCGATCTCGGTTTGAATCCGAGCACGGCTGGCACGGTCATTCGTATTCCGATGCCGCAGCTCACCGAAGAAACACGCAAGGGCTTTATCAAGCAGGCGCGCGCGGAAGCGGAAAATGCGCGCGTGTCGATCCGCAATGTGCGGCGCGATGTCCTCGCCGACGTCAAGGACTTGCTGAAAGAAAAAGCCATCGGCGAGGATCATGAGCGCAAGGCTCAGGACGATGTGCAGAAGCTGACCGATCGCTACATCGCCGACATCGACAAGGCGCTGGCCGCGAAAGAAAACGATCTGATGGCGATCTAACGGTCCCTTCGCTGCCGAGGCCCTATGACCGAAAGCAATCCGCCCACCGCGCTGCAGCGTGTTCCCCGCCATGTCGCGATCATTATGGACGGCAATAACCGCTGGGCGAAGGCGCGGGGCTTGCCGGGCGCTGCCGGTCATCGCGCGGGTGTCGAGGCTATTCGCGGCGTGATGCGGACGTGCCGTAAGCAAGGTGTGCAGGTGCTGACGCTGTTTGCTTTCAGCAGCGAAAACTGGAACCGACCGAGCGCCGAAGTCGCCGCGCTGATGCAATTGTTTTCGGCCTATCTCGGCAGCGAAGTCAAAAAGCTGCATCAAGACAATGTGCGGCTGCGTTTCATTGGTGAACGCTCGCGGCTAAAAAGCGGCCTGCTGAAAAAAATGGAAGCCGCCGAACAACTCACCGCGCATAACAGCGCCTCCGACCTGGTCATTGCTGTCGATTACGGCGGGCAGTGGGATATCGTCAATGCCGCGCGGCAATTGGCACAGCGGGTCGCGGCCGGCGAGCTGGCCCCCGAGCAAATCGATGTCGAGCATTTCGATAGCGCCACAGCGTTGGCGGCTCTGCCGAAGCCCGACTTGTTGATCCGCACGGCCGGCGAGCAGCGCATCAGCAATTTCCTGCTTTGGCAACTGGCCTATAGCGAACTCTATTTCACCGACACCTATTGGCCGGATTTCGGCGAACTCGAAATGTTGCGCGCGCTGCAGGCATTCGATCAGCGCGAGCGCCGATTCGGCGGTCGCGAGTCGCTCCCGATCGTCGAGGCCGCGAGCGATGCTTAAGCAGCGCGTCATCACCGGCACTGTGCTCGGTTTCGCCGCGATTGCTGCGATCCTCGCGTTGCCGCCGGTGGCTCTAGTGGTGTTTTTTGCCGCTATTACGATTGCCGCGTGCTGGGAATGGGCGGATTTGGCGGGCGTTCAAAGCCGAGTGCAACGCGGTATTTATTGCGTGTCTTCCGCGGCGGGATTGGTGGCGTTGGCCGCAGCGAGTGGATTTCACGATGACGTTGTGAACCCGTTCAGCATACGTTTGATACTGGTGGTGGCGGCGCTGTGGTGGCTGCTGGCATTTTTCTTCGTTAAAACATTTCCTAGTAGCGCGGTCCGCTGGGGCGCGAGCTGGACGCGACTGGCAATGGGTTGGTTGGCATTGCTGCCGGCATGGCTCGCGTTTGCATTCCTGCGCCTGCAGGATCACGGCGAATGGATCATCTTGTTCCTGCTGTCACTGGTGGCGGCGGCAGATATCGGTGCCTATTTCAGCGGCAGTGCCTTTGGCCGCCATAAACTGGCGCCGGCAGTCAGTCCGGGCAAATCGTGGGAGGGTTTTTGGGGCGGATTGGTAGCGAGTGCGGTATTCGTGGTGCTGGTGCACCAATTCTTTTGGCGGCAGATGTCGTTGCCGGCGCTGTTATTGGTGTCTGCGGTGACGGTGTTGGCGTCGGTGCTCGGCGATTTGGTGGAGAGCATGGTCAAGCGCTTTCGCGGTGTGAAGGACAGCAGCAATCTGTTGCCAGGGCACGGCGGCGTAATGGACCGGCTCGATAGTATTAGCGCGGCCGCGCCAGTGTTCGCGCTCGGATTGTTGCTAGCAACATGGTGAAGTTAAAGGCAGTCACAGTGCTCGGCGCCACCGGCTCGATCGGTGCCAGCACACTCGATGTCATCGCTCGTCATCCCGATCGGTATCGCGTATTCGCGCTCACCGCACACGCGAATATCGACAAACTCGCCGAACTCGCGTTGCGTTATCGGCCGCGCTTTGTCGTCGCCAATGACGATGGCGCGACGCGGCTGCAAGCACTATTGGCAAACGCCCCCGAAATCGAAGTGCTCGCCGGTGTGGCCGGCTTGGAATTGGTTGCCGCGCATGCCGAGGTGGATGTCGTGGTTGCGGCAATTGTCGGCGCGGCCGGGCTGCAGCCGACCATGGCCGCGGTCAAGGCCGGCAAGCAAGTCCTGCTCGCGAACAAGGAAGCGCTGGTGATGGCGGGGCCGCTGTTTATGTCGGCGGTCGCCGAATCCGGCGCGGTATTGCTGCCAGTCGACAGCGAGCACAACGCCATTTTTCAATGCATGCCGAGCGATTATCGCCGCGGGCTCGGCAGTGTCGGCGTGCGCAAGATTCTACTGACGGGTTCCGGCGGCCCGTTTCGCAATACGCCACTGGATGCGCTTGAACGCGTGACACCGGCTCAGGCTATTGCGCATCCGAACTGGGCGATGGGGCCGAAAATTTCCGTCGATTCCGCCACCATGATGAACAAGGGGCTCGAATTGATCGAGGCCTGCTGGCTGTTCGATGCGCGGCCCGAGCAGGTGCAGATAGTCGTGCATCCGCAGTCGGTGATTCACAGCATGGTCGAGTATGTCGATGGTTCGGTGCTGGCGCAGCTCGGCAATCCGGATATGCGCACGCCGATCGCGCACGCGCTGGCATGGCCTGAGCGCATCGAATCCGGTGTCGGTGCACTCGATCTGATCGCGCAGGCGCGGCTCGATTTTCAGGCACCAGATTTCGCGCGTTTCCCCTGTTTGCGCCTGGCGATCGAAGCGATCCAGCGCGGTGGTACCGCACCGGCGCTGTTGAATGCCGCTAACGAGGCGGCGGTTGCCGCGTTTCTCGACAATCGGTTGCGCTTTACTTTTATTCCGCGCGTTATCGAGCAAGTACTGGCGGAAATTCCAGCGGCTGAACCGCATACGCTCGAGGATGTCCAAAACGCCGATCAACAAGCGCGTGAGCTGGCGCTAACCTTTATTCGCGCCGCAGGTAATTAATGATGGCGGCAGGTAGTCAATGATGAATGTTGTACAGATGATTCTGGTCACCGCGGTGACGCTCGGCATATTGGTGACGATCCACGAGTACGGCCATTTCTGGGTGGCGCGTCGCTGTGGCGTCAAAGTGTTGCGCTTCAGTATCGGCTTCGGTAAACCGTTGGTGCGCTGGCACGATCGCAGCGGCACCGAATTTGTTATCGCCGCGGTGCCGCTGGGTGGCTACGTAAAAATGCTCGATGAGCGCGAAGGTGAGGTGCCGCCGGAGCTGCTGCCGCAAAGCTTCATGCGCAAACCAGTGACGAGCCGCATCGCCATCGTCGCGGCCGGGCCGATAGCGAATTTCCTGCTGGCGATTGTGTTGTTCTGGATCATTTTCATGGCCGGTATCAGTGGCGTTACGCCGCTGATCGGCGCAATCAAGCCAGATTCGCCGGCCGCAGTAGCCGGGCTCAGCGCCGGTCAGGAAATCGTTGCTGTCGATGGCGCCGAAACCCCGACCTGGCAGGCGCTGGAAGAACGGCTGATGCGCCGCATCGGCGAAACCGGCACGCTGCAACTCGCGGTCAAGCAACCGGGCTCGGATATCGTCGACACCCGCACGCTCAAGCTCGACGACTGGCTGGCCGGCGACGAGGCGCCCGATCTGGTCGCCGGGCTCGGTATCGAACTATGGCGTCCCCGCGGCGAGACGCTGATCGAGCGGGTGATGCCAGATGGTCCTGCCGAGCGAGCCGGTTTGAAAGTCGGCGATCGCATCGAAGCGGCGGACGGTGTAGCGATGCCCGATTGGCAAACCTGGCTCGATTATGTGCGTGCGCGGCCTGAACAATCGCTCAAGCTGAGCGTGCAACGCGCCGATCAGCATCTTGAAATCGACGTCACCCCCGAGCGCAAGGTCGATGCCGCTGGCAAGCCCTATGGGCTGGTGGGTCTGGTCGGATCGATCAAATGGCCCGAGTCGATGCAGCGCAGTTTCCATTATTCGCCGATTGCAGCAGTCGTCCCCGCGTTGAAGCGCACCTGGATGATGTCTGTGGTATCGCTCGAATCGATCAAGAAAATGCTGCTCGGCATGATCTCGCCAAAAAACTTGAGTGGTCCGATCACGATTGCTAAAGTGGCGACCGCTTCGGCCCAGATGGGCTGGGAGCCATATGTCGCGTTTCTTGCGTTTTTCAGTGTCAGCCTCGGTGTGTTGAATCTGTTACCGATCCCTGTGCTCGATGGCGGTCATATTTTGTTTGCATTGCCGGAATTACTGACTGGCAAGCCGTTGCCGGACAAAGTGCAGGCATTTGGTCAACAGATTGGGTTATTCCTCATCGTCGGTGTTATGTTGCTGGCGCTGTATAACGATCTGCTGCGGCTATAAATCACCACCGAGTGCGCTCTCGTAAAAAGTGCCGCTGGAATAACAACGGTGGTGTCGATAATAACGATGCCGCAATGGCTGGATTTATCCTGGTAATAATTTGCTAATGAAACGTCGTCGTTTGTTTTCGGCTATTGGCCTGTTGTTGGGTAGCATTTCCGCACAGGCCGCTGATGGTCTCGTGGTTTCCGATATTCGCGTCGAAGGCTTGCAGCGTATTTCTGCCGGCACCGTATTTGCCGCGATGCCGATCAATGTCGGTGATCAGGTCAATCAGGATACGGTCGGTAACGCTATCCGCAGTCTGTTTCAAACCGGCAACTTCGATGATGTGCGCATCGCCCGCGAGGGCAGCGTGCTGGTGGTCATCGTGCAGGAGCGGCCCTCAATCAGCGAAATCAAACTCGACGGCAATAAGGCGATCAAGTCCGATGCGCTGCTGGACGGGCTGAAAAAACAAGGTCTCGCCGAAGGTCAGGTATTCAAACGCTCGACGCTCGAAGCGATGCGTCAGGAATTGACCCGCCAGTACGTCGCGCAGGGTCGTTACGACGCCAATATTCAAACCGAAGTGGTCGCCGAGCCGCGCAATCGGGTGTCGGTGCATATCAATGTCGACGAAGGCAATACGGCGAAAATCAAAAATATCGCGATCGTTGGCAACAATAAATTCGATGACGAAACGCTGCGCGAATTTTTCGAATTAAAAACTACCGGCTGGTGGTCGTGGCTGAGCGGCAACGATAAATATTCGAAAGAAAAACTCAAAGGTGATCTGGAAAAACTGAATTCGTATTACCTCGATCGCGGCTTCAGCAAATTTCATGTCGATTCGACGCAAGTCTCGACCACACCCGATCGCAAAGCAGTTTACATCACCATCAATGTCGTCGAAGGCGACGAATATAAAGTCGGAAAAGTCGATTTATCTGGCGACATCATTCTTCCCGAAGATGAACTGCGCAAATTTATTCTCGTGCACGATGGCCAGACATTCTCGCAGGCGCTGGTGACCAATACCGAACAATTATTGACTAAGCGTCTCGGCAATGAAGGTTATAACTTCGCGAAAGTGAAAGGCGTGCCGGAAATCAACGATGCCGACAAACGTGTCGATATTAAATTCTTTGTCGATCCCGGCAAGCGCACCTATGTCAATCGCATCAATTACGCCGGTAATGCGCGTACATCCGATGAAGTATTGCGCCGTGAAATGCGGCAAATGGAAGGTGCACCGGCATCATCGGACAAAATCGAGCAGTCGCGTGTACGTCTGGAGCGGCTCGGCTATTTCAAAGAAGCGAAAGTCGATACGCAGCCAATTCCCGGCACCGACGATCTGATCGATTTGAAATACAACGTCGAAGAGCAGCCTTCAGGTTCGATCGGGGCGAGTATTGGCTTTGCGCAGGGCACTGGTCTCGTGCTCGGTGCAAATTTGCAGCAGGACAATTTCTTAGGTACTGGTAAACAAATCGGTATCGGTTTGAACCGCAGCAAATATCTCACTGACATCCGTTTTAGTTACGTCGATCCGTATTTCACCGAAGACGGTGTCAGTCGCGGCTTCTCGGTTTTCCATCGCAAAGCCGAGCTGCACAAAATCAATCTCGCGAATTACACCACTAGTACTACCGGCGGCAATGTGTCGTTCGGTTATCCGCTCAGTGAAACCGAGCGACTGGGATTCAGTTTCGGTGCCGCGCGCACATCGATTGATGCGGGCTATGCCACGCCACTTGAAATTATCGGCAGTCCGCGGCCGCTGAAAGATATTAACTCTTACTATTATGTCGACGGCAACCTAGTGCCGATCACGACGGCTACTAATGGCCAGCAGGTGGGGCCGCAACCACTAAATTCCTCGTTCTTTTTCGATCCGCTAACCCACGGCAAAGGCTTCCTCGATAAATACGGCGATGCGTATAACGAATTCAGCTTTACGACGACGTGGAGTCAATCGACATTAAATCGCGGGCAGTTGGCGACGCGTGGTCATTCGCAGAGCGTGTCGTTCGAATTAGCGGTGCCCGGCAGCGATCTCGAATACTACAAGCTGACATACAACGGCCAATTGTTTGTGCCGTTAAACGATACGTTTACGCTGCGTTTCAGCACGCAACTGGGTTACGGCAAAGGTTATGGCAATGTCGACGAGCTACCGTTCTTCCTGAATTATTACGCGGGTGGTTTCAGCTCGGTACGTGGTTTTCAGAGCAGCAGCTTAGGTCCGCGCGGCACACCGGCGTATATCTATCGAACAACGTACAACACATCGTTGGTGCCGGGTTATGTTGTCGACCCGAACAATCCAACCAAATTCGCCACATACCGCGCCGACGATTTACAAAAGCCCGATCCGATTGGCGGCAACGTCCTCGTTACCGGTAGCACTGAATTATTGTTCCCATTGCCGTTTGTCAAAGATCAGCGCTCGTTGCGTACGGCGTTGTTCGTCGATACCGGGCAGGTCTACAGTACCAATTGCTCTTCCAGCCAAGTAAACTGCTATAACGTCGATTTATCCAAGCTAGTGGTTTCCGCGGGCTTCGGTCTCACCTGGATCACCGGCTTCGGACCGCTGACTTTCAGCATTGCCAAGCCTCTGCGCGACAGTGAATTCGATCGAACCGAGTTCTTCCAATTCTCGATCGGCACCGGATTTTAATTCGCATAACAACATGAATTCATCGGAGAGTTATCGTGGTTAAGACATTGCAATCAGTTGTATTGATATGTGCGTTGGGCATTGCTGCGTCCGCGCATGCGCAACAAGCTGTTACGCCAGGCAAAATCGCTGTGCTCGATCAAGAAGGTGCGATTTTCGCGACCGAAGAGGCACAGAAACGCATCAAGGCGTTGAATGTGAATCCCGATTTCGATTCGGGTAAGAAAGAATACGAAAAGCTCGGTAAAGACTACGAAACAGCCGTCAAGCAGTTTCAAAAAGATGCGGCGGTGATGAGTCCTGATCAGCAAGAAGCGCAGCGAAAAAAGCTCGCGGAAAAAAGTTCCGATCTCGAACATCTCGGCCGAAAATTGCAAGCCATGCGTCAAGATGTTCTGCAAAACTTGATGCAGGAAATGGAACCGAAATTCGGCAAGGCCGTCTCCGACATCATCAAGGCGGAAAATATCGGTCTGTTGCTTAACGCTCGTGGCGCTGTCATTCATGCCGACAACTATTACAACATCACGCCGAAAGTTACCGATGCCTTGAATAAAGCTGGCGCCGATACACCGGCCAAAGCCAAGTAATGTTAAGCAACGCGAAATAAGGTTAATGCCGATGGCGAAAGGTTCGCTGACGCTTGGTGAGATAGCGGATCAATTGGGCCTTGAGTGCCGCGGGAATCGTGCGCGTGAATTGACCGGAATGGCCAATCTCGCGCTCGCCGCACCGAATCAACTTAGTTTTCTTGCCAATGCAAAATATCGGAAATTTCTCGATACCTCCCATGCCGGCGCCATTATTGTCAGCGCGGATTTGGCCGCAGCGGCCACATTCGATTGCCTGATTTCAAGTAACCCGTATTTAAGCTATGCGCGCGCGTCGCATTTATTCGATCGTCGCGAGCGTCCAGCACCCGGCATCCATGCTTCCGCTGTGGTGGCAGCGAATTCTCATATCGATGCGAGTGCCGCCATCGGTCCGCATTGTGTGATCGGCGACGGCGTGACAATCGGCGCTAATACCTGTCTCGGCGCCGGCACTGTCATTGGTGCGCGCAGCGTGATCGGTGCCGATTGCACGTTGCATGCAAACGTCACGTTTTATGAGGGTGTCACCCTCGGCGATGGTTGCGTTATTCATAGCGGAGCGGTTATCGGCGCCGATGGTTTTGGTTTTGCCCCGGGACCGGATGGCTGGGAAAAAATCGCGCAACTCGGTTCGGTAACTATTGGGCGCTGTGTCGAAATTGGCGCAAACACCACCGTCGATCGCGGCGCGCTGGAAGATACAACAATTGCCGATGGCGTCATCATCGATAACCTGTGTCAGATTGCGCATAACGTTCAGATCGGCGAGGGCACTGCGATTGCCGGCTGCGTCGGAATTGCCGGCAGCGCGGTGATCGGCGCGCATTGCATGATCGGCGGCGGCGCCGGTCTTGCGGGACATATTACGATTGCCGACGGTGTGCAGATTCAAGGCCGCGCCCGCATCATCGGATCGATCGACAAGCCCGGTTCTTATACATCGGGCACCGGCATGATGGAGACCGCGTTGTGGCGCAAAAATGCGGTGCGCTTCGGTCAATTGGACGAATTATATCGCCGCGTTGTCGAGCTCGAAAAACAATTGAAAAAAAGCTGAAGCGGTTCAGCACCTACACCCGCAAAGGGTATACATAAGCCGAAGGCGCATTGAAATGATTATGGAAGTTAACGAAATCCGCGAGTATTTGCCGCATCGCTATCCATTTTTGCTGGTCGATCGCGTACTCGAATTAAATTTGCCCAAATCGATTGTTGCGATAAAAAACGTCACCGTGAACGAGCCATTTTTCAACGGCCATTTTCCGCAATTGCCGATCATGCCGGGTGTGTTGATCATCGAGGCAATGGCGCAGGCGGCGGGTATTCTTGGCTTTAAAAGTCAGGATAAAAAGCCCTCCGACGGTTCGATTTATTATTTCGTCGGCATTGATGATGTACGTTTCAAGCGTCGTGTCGTGCCTGGCGATCAACTGATTCTGAAAGCCGAATATATTTCCGATAAACGCGGCATCTGGAAGTTCGGCTGCAGTGCATACGTCGGCGAAGAACTCGCCGCATCCGGCACTATTCTCTGTGCCGATCGGAAAGCCTGACGTGATTCACCCCACCGCGATTGTCGATCCGAGCGCACGCATCGCTGCCGATGTCGAGATCGGACCGTGGACGCTGATCGGCCCTGACGTTGAAATCGGCGCCGGTACGCGCATCGCGTCGCATGTGGTGATCAAAGGTCCGACGCAGATTGGCTGCAATAATCAGATTCTGCAATTTTCGACCATTGGCGAAGACACGCCTGATCTGAAATACAAAGGCGAGCCGACCCGCCTTGTCATCGGCGATGACAATATTATTCGTGAAGGCGTCACGATTCATCGCGGCACCGTGCAAGATCGCGGTGAAACGCGAATGGGCGATCGCAATTTATTGATGGCATATGTGCATATCGGCCACGATTCGGTAATCGGCGATAACTGCATTTTCGTCAACAACGCATCGCTCGCCGGCCATGTACGCGTCGGCGATTGGGCGATTCTCGGCGGCTATGCGCTCGTGCATCAGTTCTGCGACATCGGCGCGCACGCATTTCTCGGCGCGGCGACTTACATCACCAAGGATGTGCCCGCGTATGTGCTGGTCGCTGGCAATCCGGCGGAAGTCAGCAATATCAACGTTGAAGGATTAAAGCGGCGCGGTTTCAGCGGCGATGCCGTCAATGCGCTGCGGCGCGCGTACAAAATTATTTATCGGCAAGGGTTGAGCGTTGATGACGCACTTGCCGAGCTGCAAATTCTGGCGAACGATCACAGCGAAGTGCAATTGCTGATCGATTCGCTAAAAAACTCCAAGCGCGGCATCGTCCGCTAATTCCCATGGCCACCGCGGCTGCTGTCTCAAAACCATTGCGCATCGGCATCGTGGCCGGCGAAACATCGGGCGACATGCTGGGCGCTGATCTGATCAAAACTCTGCGTGAACAATCCGCGCGCCCGATCGAATGTTGCGGCGTCGGTGGTTCGCGCATGCTCGCTGAAGATTTTCGCAGCCTGTTCGATCTCGATCGGCTCGCGGTGATGGGTTTTGTTGAGCCGCTGAAGCGCTTGCCCGAATTACTGTCAATGCGTAAACGTCTGCGCGAATATTTTCTCGATTGGCGCGCCGATGTCGTGATCGGTATCGACGCGCCCGATTTCAATCTCGATCTTGAACTTTGGCTACGCACTCGCGGCATTAAAACCGCGCACTATGTCAGTCCGTCGGTATGGGCATGGCGGCAGGGGCGCATTCATAAAATCAAACGCGCGGTCGATTTAATGCTGACGCTGTTTCCGTTCGAGGAACAGTTCTATCGCGCCCACGAGGTGCCAGTTGTTTGTGTCGGTCATCCGCTCGCGGATCAATTACCGCTGCAGCCCGATGTCGCCGCGGCGCGCGCGCAGTTGCAGCTCGATGTCGATGCCGAAGTTGTCGCATTGCTGCCGGGCAGTCGCGGCGGTGAAATTGCGCAGGTCGGTGCCGATTTTCTCGATACGGCAGCGTGGCTGTTACAGCGGCGGCCCGCTGTGCAATTTGTGTTGCCGGCTGCCAATGCGGCGCGCCGGCAACAGATCGAAGCGTTGTTGGCGCAGCGCCACGATCAGTTGCCGCTACGCGTGCTCGATGGTCAATCGCAATTGGCGATGACCGCAGCCGATGTGGTGCTGATGACTTCCGGCACCACCACACTCGAAGCGATGTTGTTGAAAAAGCCGATGGTGGTTGCGTATCGCATGGGCAAATGGTCGTTCGAGCTGGTCAAGCGCCTGGTCAAAATTAACAATATCGCGTTGCCGAATTTGCTCGCCGAGGAAACGCTGGTGCCCGAATGTTTGCAGGATCAGGTGCGCGCCGATGTGTTGGGTCCGCTACTGCTCGAACAACTCGCCAATGCTGAATTGCGCGAGCAGCTGGTGGAGCGCTTTCTCCAAATTCATCGCGTGTTACGCCGTAATGCCAGTGCGCGCGCCTCAGCGGCACTGTTAGATTTGATCGGAGCGGAACAGCGATGAGGGAAGATCTATTCAGCTGTCTGTACACCGGTGCACTGCTGGCCGGCGTCGATGAGGTCGGGCGCGGCCCGCTCGCTGGTGATGTGCTGGCGGCTGCGGTCATTCTCGATCCTGCGCGACCGATCGATGGACTCGCTGATTCGAAAAAATTAACCGCGATCCGCCGTTCGCAATTGTTCGATGAAATTTGCGCGAAAGCATTGAGCTGGTCGATTGCGCGGGCGAGCGTGGCCGAAATCGATTCGATCAATATTCTGCAAGCGAGCTTGCTCGCGATGCATCGCGCCGTTAGCGGTTTGCATTTGCAGCCGGAACATGTGTTGGTCGATGGCAATAAATTGCCGCGCTGGCACTATTCGGCGGAAGCGGTGGTGCAGGGCGACGATCGTGTGCCGGCCATTGCGGCGGCATCGATTATCGCGAAGGTCACGCGCGATCGCGAACTGATCGAACTCGATACGGTATATCCAGGTTACGGCTTTGCCGATCACAAAGGTTATCCGACGCAGGCGCATATGCTGGCGCTGCAAACGCTCGGTGCCACGCCGATTCATCGGCGCTCGTTTGCGCCGGTGCGGATAGTGCTCGAGGGCGGCTTACTTAAAACGAACTGGACAAAAATGGAGAGCGAATCATGAGCGCAGCGTTTGTGCATTTGCGCATCCACTCCGAATATTCACTGGTCGATGGCTTGGTGCGCATCGACGAATTGGCGAAGGAGGTGGCCGCGCAGAATATGCCGGCGTGTGCGCTCACCGATCTCACCAACTTTTTTGCATTGATCAAGTTTTACAAGGCATGCATCGGTTCTGGGGTGAAGCCGATTTTTGGCGCTGATTTTTTATTGCATGACGAAGAAGACGGAGCGCACGACAGCATTATCTGTCTGTTGGCGCAAAACGATCAGGGCTATCGCAACCTTACCCAATTGATTTCGCGCGCGTGGCTCGAAGGGCAGCAGCAGGGATCGCCGTACATTCGCCGCGAATGGATTGCTGAATGCACCGAAGGCCTGATCGCATTATCGGGCGGGCGCAATGGCGATATTGGGCGCGCCATTGGCAACGGTAAAAATGATCTGGCGCAGTTGCGGCTGCGCGAATGGCAGCATTTGTTCGGCGATCGCTTTTATTTGGAATTACACCGTACCGGCCGCCCCGGCGAAGAGGATTATTTGCATGCGGCGGTAGCGCTCGCGTTAAAAAATAATTGCGCGGTGGTCGCCACCAACGACGTGCGATTTTTAACGCGCGAACAATTCGAGGCGCACGAAGCGCGCGTATGCATTCATGAAGGTCGCACGCTCGACGATCCGCGTCGGCAACGCCGCTACAGCGAGCAGCAGTATTTGCGTTCGCCGCAGGAGATGCTCGAGCTGTTTGCCGATATTCCGGAGGCGCTCGAAAATACCGTAGAAATTGCCAAGCGTTGTAACGTCACGATCAAACTCGGCAAACCGTATCTACCCGATTATCCGGTGCCCGAAGGTTTGACGATGGCGGAGTATTTCTGCCAGGTCGCGCATCAGGGTCTCGACGAACGCATCGATTACTTATTCAGCAAAATCGCGCAACTCGATAAAACGTCACCGGAATTTTTAGTCAAACAAAAAGAATATCGTGCGCGTCTCGATTTCGAACTCGACGTGATCATCCAGATGGGGTTTCCCGGCTACTTCCTGATTGTGATGGATTTCATCGGCTGGGCGAAAAGTCATGGTATTCCAGTGGGTCCTGGTCGCGGCTCGGGTGCGGGCTCGCTGGTGGCGTACGCACTGAAAATTACCGATCTCGATCCGATCCAATACGATTTGCTGTTCGAGCGATTTTTGAATCCCGAACGTGTGTCGATGCCGGATTTCGATATCGATTTCTGCATGGAAGGTCGCGATCGCGTGATTCATTACGTCGCCGAACGCTACGGCCGCGAAGCGGTATCGCAGATCATCACCTTTGGCACGATGGCAGCGAAAGCGGTGGTGCGCGATGTCGCGCGCGTACAGGGCAAATCGTACGGGCTCGGCGATAAATTATCGAAAATGATTCCGTTCGAAGTCGGCATCACGTTGCTGGACGCTTACGAAAAAGAAGAAGTGCTGCGCGATTTCGTCGATACCGATGCGCAGGCACAGGAAATTTGGGAAATGGCGCTGCAGCTCGAAGGCATTACGCGCAACGTCGGCAAACATGCCGGCGGCGTGGTGATCGCGCCGTCGCGGCTGACTGATTTCGCGCCGCTGTATTGCGATGAAACCGGTTCGGGGCTGGTTACACAGTTCGACAAGAACGACGTCGAAGAAGCGGGCTTGGTGAAATTCGACTTCCTCGGTTTGCGCACGTTGACGATTATCGACTGGGCAACAAAAATCATCGATCGGCAGCGCGCATTGTTGGGCGAAGCGCCGCTCGACATCATGGCGATTCCGCTCGACGACGAGCCGACGTTTAAATTATTGCAGCGCGGCGAAACTACCGCGGTATTCCAGCTCGAATCGCGCGGCATGAAAGATTTGATCAAGCGCCTGCTGCCATCGCGCTTCGAAGATATTGTCGCGCTCGTGGCACTGTTTCGTCCGGGCCCGTTGCAATCGGGCATGGTCGATGACTTCATCAATCGCAAACACGGTCGTGCCGAACTCGCGTATCCGCATCCGCGCTATCAGGACAAATGTCTGATTCCCATTCTCGAACCGACTTACGGAATTATTTTGTATCAGGAACAGGTGATGCAGATTCCGCAGGTGATGGCTGGGTATACGCTCGGTGGTGCCGATTTATTGCGGCGTGCGATGGGCAAGAAAAAACCCGAGGAAATGGCCAAGCAGCGCGCGGTATTCGTCGACGGTGCGAAGCAGCAGGGATTTAACGAAGAGCTGTCGTCGAATATTTTCGACCTGATGGAAAAATTCGCCGGTTATGGTTTCAACAAATCGCATTCGGCGGCGTATGCGTTGGTGTCGTATCAAACCGCATGGCTGAAGCAGCATTACCCGGCGCCGTTCATGGCCGCGGTGATGAGCTCCGAAATGCAGAACACCGACAAGATCGTCATTTTCATCGAAGAATGCCGCGCGATGAAATTGCAATTGAAATTGCCGGACGTCAACGTCGGCGATTTCATGTTCACCGTGAACGAGCGCGGCGAAATCATTTATGGTCTCGGCGCGATCAAGGGGCTCGGCGAAGGCCCGATCGAAAGTATGATCGCCGCGCGCAACAGTGGCGGGCCGTTCACCGATTTATTCGATTTCTGCGCACGCACCGACGTGCGCAAGGTGAATAAGCGTGCGCTCGAAGCATTGATCCGCTCCGGCGCGTTCGATCAGCTTGGCGTCGATCGCGCGATTTTAATGGCCAGCCTGCCCGATGCGATGCTGACGGCCGAGCAGGCGACCAACAATCAGAACGCCGGTATCGGCGATTTGTTTGGCGATGTGGTGCCGACGACGAGTTCGGGTGCCGATCCGTATCGCGATTTTCGCAATGCGCGGCCGTGGGGTACCAAGCAGCGGCTCGAAGGCGAAAAGGAAACGCTCGGCCTGTATGTCACCGGTCATCCGATCGACGATTACGAAACCGAGCTGCGCCAATTCGTGCCGAATCGCATTGTCGATTTGAAGGCGGAGAAGCATCCGCAAACGATCGCCGGCCTCGTCGTCAGCCTGCGCACCATGAAAAATAAACGGGGCGACAATATGGCATTCGTGCTGCTCGACGATCGCAGTGCGCGCCTTGAGGTGACGCTGTTCGCCGACGCCTTCAGCGAGTATCGCGAGTTGCTGGTGAAAGACGCGATCCTGGTGATAGAGGGCCAGGTCAGCTTCGACGATTATTCGGGGGCGCTGAAAATGCGCGGCAAAACAATTCGCACGCTGCTCGCCGCGCGCAGCGCGAATGTCCGTGCACTCGAATTGAAGCTCGACGAGACCGATTTTCGCGGCGATTTTCGCGGTGAATTTCAGCGCCTGGTCGACAGCCATCGCAACGGTGCGTGTCCGATCGTCATTCGGTACCGGCGGCATGGCGCGCAGGCCACATTGCGCTTGCCCGAACAGTGGCGTGTGCAACCGTCCGACGACCTGCTGCAGCGGCTGCGCGATCGGTACGGGGCTGAGCGGGTGCGGCTGACTTATCAGTAGGCGAGCGCGCCGCACGTAATAAAAGTTCATAAAAACTGTCAAGAATCGACGACGCAGGCCGAATCGCGTATCGTTGGCGCCCACCCGGGCCAGGCGCCGGCGCGAATGCAGAAATAGTGTTAACAGGCCCAAGAGCGACTATGAATCCAAACTTCCTGGACTTTGAACAACCGATTGCCGAGCTGGAAGCCAAAATCGAAGAGCTGCAGCTGGTCGGCAACGATGCCAACCTCAACATTAATGATGAGGTGGGAAAACTCCGCGAAAAGAGCAACAAACTCACTGAAAAAGTCTATGCGAATCTGACGCCGTGGCAGATCGTGCGCGTCGCCCGGCATCCGCAGCGGCCGTATGCGCTCGACTACATCTCGCGTGTGTTCACCGAATTCGACGAGCTGCATGGCGATCGTCATTTCGGCGACGATGCCGCCATTGTCGGCGGTGTGGCGCGTCTCGATGGCATGCCGGTGATGGTGGTCGCGCAAGAGAAGGGCCGTGGCGTACAGGAAAAAGTGCGCCGTAATTTCGGCATGCCGAAGCCCGAAGGCTATCGCAAGGCGCAACGGCTGATGGAAATGGCCGAGCGCTTCAAGATGCCGATCATCACGCTGATCGACACCCCCGGCGCGTATCCAGGCATCGATAGCGAAGAGCGCGGCATTTCCGAGGCGATCGCGAAAAACCTCGCGGTGATGTCGCGGCTGAATACACCGATCCTGTGTCTCGTGATCGGCGAAGGCAGCTCCGGCGGCGCGCTCGGTATCGGCGTCGGCGATCATCTGGCGATGCTGCAATACAGCACGTACTTCGTTATTTCGCCGGAAGGTTGCGCGAACATTATCTGGAAAACCACGGAGAAAGCACCGGACGCCGCCGAGGCCATGGGGCTGACCTCGAGCGTGCTCGAAAAACTCGGCATCGTCGATCACACCATCGAGGAGCCGAAGGGCGGTGCGCATCGCGATGTCGATTTGATGGCGACACGCATCAAAAAGCATTTGATCGAACAGTTGAAGCGTCTGCAGGCGATGCCGCTCGATGAGTTGTTGCACAAGCGTTATCAGCGGCTGATGTCGTACGGTAATTGACGGCTATTTGTTTTTAATTCGAGCTGTGATCGGACAGCACTTACAAAACGCTGCAAGTACGTTCCTGTAAGCTCCATCGGCGACGTCCTGTCGCCGATGGTTTTGTAAGTGCTGTCCAACCACAACCCTGCTCAGTGCCACTTTCTCAATCACGGCAAGCGCAGCATGGATCTTCAAGCGGGATTAATCCCCTATTTCAATGCTGCGCGCTGGTGGATCGCCTACAGCGGCGGTCTCGATTCGCATGTGCTGCTGCATAGGATTGCGCAATTGCGCGATCACGATCCGCAGATTCCTCCACTCGCTGCAATTCATATCAATCATCAGATCAATCCGCGTGCGCATGAATGGGCCGAGCATTGCCGGGAAATCTGTGCCCAACTCGCGATTGAATTGCGGGTAGAAAATGTCACGGTCGCGAATAACGGTGACGGTATCGAAGCGGCGGCGCGCGCGGCACGTTATGCGGTGTTTGAACATGTCATCGGCGACAATGAATTGCTGTTGCAGGCGCATCATCGCGATGATCAGATCGAAACATTGCTCTTGAGGTTGCTGCGCGGCAGCGGCATTGCGGGTTTAGCTGCGATTCCCGAGCAACGTGCGCTGGGTCGCGGCCGATTATTGCGCCCATTGTTGAATCACACGCGCGCGGAATTAATTGCGTATGCACAACAGCACGAATTGAAATGGATCGACGACGACAGTAATCGCGATCCGCATTACGACCGCAACTTTCTGCGCCTGCAGGTATTGCCTCTGCTCGAACAGCGCTGGCCGGCGTATCGCGATACGCTCGCGCGTGTCAGCGAGCAGGCCACCGAAGCGCAACTCGCACTCGACGATCTCGCCGCAGCGGATAGCGCCAGTGCCATTAGCGCTGATGGCAGTCTTGCGATTGCGGGATGTCGTGCTTTAACGCCGCCGCGTCTGTACGGTGTGCTGCGTTACTGGTTGCTGCAGCGCGGATTGCCCTTGCCGAGCCGGCAGCAATTACGGCAAATCGTCGAAGCGCTCAATGCACGCGAGGACGCCGAACCCTGTGTGCAATGGCCCGGTGTCGAGGTGCGGCGCTTTCGCGACCACTTGTATCCAATGCCGCCATTGCTGCCATCTCCTGCATTTGATGTCGCCTGGCAACCGCCGCAGCCGTTGACGATTACCGGTATCGGCACCGTGCAGGCGACGCCGCAAATCGGGGCTGGGTTGCGTGCGGATCGCGATTATCGCGTCCGCCATCGCAGCGGTGGCGAGCGCTGCAAGCCGCTCGGGCGTGCGCACTCGCAAACATTAAAAAAATTACTGCAGGCCAGCGCGCTACCGCCTTGGTGGCGCGATCGGCTGCCGCTGATTTATTGCGGCGATGAGATCGCGGCGGTCGGCGATTTGTGGGTCTGTGAGGGTTTTGCCGCACCGGCCGGGCAATCCGGATGGGACATCGAATGGTTACGTGTCGGCACCGCTTAATTGCGTTGCACATTTGAGCCGGTATTGAGCCGCCTGCGCATTTGAGCCAATAGGACCCTTCTGTTAAGCTGGGCGCCCATCTTGTAGGGCCAGCCTCTCCCGCAACGGCCCTTCCATAAATTCCGTTCTACTTACAAAAAGGCTCCACATGGCGACTCGTTTTATTTTCGTCACCGGCGGCGTTGTTTCGTCATTGGGCAAAGGCATCGCCTCCGCTTCGCTGGGCGCGATTTTGGAAACGCGTGGCCTCAAGGTCACGATGTTGAAGCTCGATCCGTACATCAACGTCGATCCGGGCACCATGAGCCCCTTCCAGCACGGCGAAGTATTCGTCACTGAAGACGGCGCCGAAACCGATCTCGATCTCGGTCACTACGAGCGTTTTCTGCGCGTGAAAATGTCGCGTCGCAACGCCTTCACCACCGGCCGCGTTTACGAAACCGTTTTGCGGAAGGAGCGGCGTGGCGATTATCTGGGCGGCACCGTGCAGGTCATTCCGCATATCACCGATGAAATCAAACGCCGCGTGATCGAAGGCGCGGGCAATGCCGATATTGCGCTGGTCGAAATCGGCGGCACCGTCGGCGATATCGAAAGCCTGCCGTTCCTCGAAGCGGCGCGGCAGTTGAAGCTTGAACTCGGTTCCAATCGCGCGATGCTGATGCATTTGACGCTGGTGCCGTATATCGCAACGGCCGGCGAAACCAAAACCAAACCGACACAGCATTCGGTGAAAGAACTGCGCTCGATCGGTTTGCAACCAGACATTCTGGTGTGCCGTTCCGATCATGAAATCGATTTGAATTCCCGCAAAAAAATTGCGCTGTTCACCAACGTCGAAGAGCGCGCGGTAATTCCGCTGCCCGACGTCGATACGATTTATCGCATTCCATCATTGCTGCAAGCGCAGGGACTCGACCAAATCATTGTCGAGCGTTTTGGTTTGGATGTACCGCCGGCCGATCTCTCCGAATGGAATCACGTGATCGATGGCGAAATAAATCCCCAGCGCACCGTAAATATCGCGATGGTCGGCAAATATACCGATCTGATTGACGCTTACAAATCGGTGAACGAAGCGCTGAAGCATGCGGGCATTCAATCGCATACGCGCGTCAAGATCGAATACATCGATTCGGAAAGCATCATCGATAACGGTACCGGTTGTCTCGAAGGTAAAGATGGCATTCTGGTGCCGGGCGGTTTCGGCTTGCGCGGTATCGAAGGCAAAATTTCCGCGGTGCGGTTCGCGCGCGAAAATCGCGTGCCGTATCTCGGCATCTGCCTCGGCTTGCAAATGGCGGTGATCGAATACGCGCGCGATGTGGTCGGCCTCGCTGAGGCCAATAGCACCGAGTTCGATCGCAAGGCGCAGCATCCGGTAGTGGCGTTAATTACCGAATGGGTCAATGCCGAAGGCAAAACCGAGCAGCGCGACGAAACATCCGATCTCGGCGGCACCATGCGCTTGGGCGGCCAAGAGTGCCGGCTGGTCGAAGGCAGTATTGCGAAATCCCTATACGGCCGCGATGTCATCGTCGAGCGCCATCGACATCGTTACGAGGTCAATAACAATTACGTCGATCGGCTGCAGCAGGCCGGTTTGCGCGTCGGTGGCTGGTCGGCCGACGATACGCTGGTCGAAATGGTTGAGATTCCCGATCATCCGTGGTTTGTCGCGTGTCAATTTCACCCGGAATTTACCTCGGCGCCGCGCGAAGGACATCCGCTGTTTTCGGGCTTCATCAATGCGGCTGTCGAACACGCAGCCGCTAACCAGTCGAAGCAGGCATGAACGCTAAAATTATTTCGGTCGGTGAGCTGACCATTGCCAATAAATTACCGTTCGTCTTATTCGGCGGCATGAACGTATTGGAATCGCGCGATCTGGCGCTGCGCATTTGCGAGCATTACGTCACCGTGTGCGCCAAGTTAAATATTCCGTATGTATTCAAGGCCTCGTTCGATAAAGCGAATCGCTCGTCGATTACATCGTATCGGGGTCCCGGTCTCGATGCCGGCCTAAAAATTTTCGAAGAAATCAAAAAGACATTTCGCGTACCGGTATTGACCGATATCCACGAACCATCGCAGGCGCAGCCAGCCGCCGAGGTGTGCGATATCCTGCAATTGCCGGCATTTTTGTCGCGCCAGACCGATCTGGTCGTGGCGATGGCGAAAACCAAAGCGGCCATCAATATCAAGAAAGCACAGTTTCTCGCGCCGCACGAAATGAAACACATTCTGCGCAAATGCGAAGAAGCTGGTAATGATCGGTTGATTCTCTGCGAGCGTGGCACATCGTTCGGCTACAACAATCTGGTGGTCGATATGCTCGGCTTTGGCATCATGAAGCAATTCGAATACCCGGTATTTTTCGATGTGACGCACGCGCTGCAAATGCCGGGCGGTCGTGCCGATTCCGCAGGTGGTCGCCGTCAGCAAGTCGTTGAACTGGCACGCGCGGGAATGTCGCAGGGACTGGCAGGATTATTTCTGGAAGCGCATCCGAATCCGGATGAGGCAAAATGCGATGGTCCGTGCGCATTACCGCTCGACAAGCTGGAACCGTTTCTTGCGCAAGTGAAGGCGATCGATGATGTGGTGAAAAGTTTTTCGCCGCTGGCGATTCAATAATTCGGAACGGTAATTAATTCCAGAGGCAAAATCATTTGCCCAATAATTGCAGCGCATTTGCGTGCACTGAAACTCAGAGGAGATGGTGAATGGCGGTAATCAGCGACATCAAAGCGTTCGAAGTATTGGATTCGCGAGGTAATCCCACCGTGCTAGCCGAGGTCATACTCGCCGATGGCAGTATCGGCAGCGCGTGTGCGCCATCGGGTGCATCGACTGGTTCGCGCGAGGCGCTCGAATTGCGCGATGGCGATAAAACGCGTTATCTCGGCAAGGGTGTGCTGAAAGCCGTCAACAATATCAATACGACGATTCGCACGTTGCTGATAGGCAAAGATGCCGCCGATCAGCGCGCGCTCGACAACGCGATGATTGCCGCCGACGGTACCGACAACAAAGCCAATTTCGGCGCGAATGCGATTCTCGCGGTATCGCTGGCGGCGGCAAAAGCCGCTGCGATTTCGAAAAAAATTCCGCTTTATCAACACATCGCCGATCTGAACGGCACGCCCGGCCAATACAGCATGCCGGTGCCGATGATGAACATCATCAACGGCGGCGAGCACGCCGATAATAATGTCGATATTCAGGAATTCATGATTCAGCCCGTCGCCGCACCGACCTTTGCTGAAGCACTGCGCGCGGGCGCGGAAATTTTTCATACGCTGAAAAAAGTATTGTCGGCGCAGGGTCTGAATACCGCGGTTGGTGATGAAGGTGGCTTCGCGCCGAATTTGCCCTCGAATGAAGCCGCGTTGACGGCGATTGTTGATGCGGTAACGAAAGCGGGTTATCAGGTGGGTACCGATATCACGTTCGCACTCGATTGCGCGGCGAGCGAATTTTATAAAAACGGCCAATACGATTTGGCGGGTGAAGGTAAACAATTCAGCCCCGCAGAATTTGCCGATTATCTGGCTGCACTCGCGGCGAAATATCCGATTCTGTCGATCGAAGACGGCATGGATGAAAGCGACTGGGACGGCTGGGCCGGTCTGACCCAAAAAATCGGTCATAAGGTACAGCTGGTCGGCGACGATCTGTTCGTCACCAACACGCGCATTTTGCAAGAAGGCATCGACAAGAAAATCGCGAATTCGATTCTGATCAAATTCAACCAGATCGGCAGTCTCTCGGAGACGCTCGATGCGATCAAAATGGCGAAAGCGGCGGGCTATAGCGCGGTCATTTCGCATCGTTCCGGCGAAACCGAAGACGCGACGATCGCCGATCTTGCAGTTGGCACTGCTGCAGGGCAAATCAAAACCGGCTCGTTGTGTCGCTCGGATCGTGTTGCTAAATACAACCGCCTGCTGCGCATCGAAGCCGAGCTCGGCGCGAAGGCACCGTATCGCGGTCGTGCGGAGTTCAAGAGCTAATCGTTCGGCAACATTTTCGTCGTGCGGCAAACTGTGCTAGGTTTGCCGCATTATTTTTATCGGCGCGCAGTGAATAGTGAGCCTATGAGCATTGCCGCAAACCGAATGATTACCGAGAGATACCGATAACAATATGATTTCTCTGCGCTGGCTCAATATCGTATTACTCGCTTTATTGTTGGTCCTGCAGTATCGCTTGTGGATCGGCCCGGGTAGTTGGGCGCAGATCACTTCGCTGCAGCGCGATATCGGGCAGCAACAACAACACAACGAACGTTTGGTTACCCGCAATCGCATGCTGGAAGGCGAAGTGCTCAGTCTGAAATCCGGCCTAGAAGCGATCGAGGAACATGCACGTAACGATCTCGGCATGATCAAGCGCGGTGAAACGTTTTATCTCGTCATCGATAAATAAGTCATTCAGTCGACACGCAGTGATGGATACCTACAGCGCCATTGTTCCCGCGGCCGGCACGGGTCGTCGTTTCGGCGCCGAGCTTCCGAAGCAATATCAAGCGCTACACGGCGCCACCGTGATCGAACATAGTTTGCGGTTGCTGCTCGGTATCGAACGATTGCAGCGCATCGTCGTCGTTGTACATCCTGAAGATTCGCGCTGGCGCGATCTGGCGGTGTTTTCCGATCCGCGCATCGCTGTCGCGCAAGGCGGTGCCGAGCGTTGTCATTCGGTGTTGAACGGCATGCAGCATCTCGCTGCGATGCACGGCGAAACAGAATGGGTGCTGGTGCACGATGTTGCGCGACCCTGCTGCCCGCGCGCCGATATCGAAAAGCTGATCGATCATATACAGCCGCATCCGGTCGGCGGCTTACTCGCGGTGCCCGCCAGCGACACGATCAAGCGCGTCGATGGCGCGCGGCAAATTGAAGAAACCGTCGATCGCTCGTGGCTGTGGCAAGCGCAGACGCCGCAGTTGTTTCGTTATCGCTTATTGCTGGATGCGTTGAACCACTGCCTTGGTCTCGGCATGGTCGTGACCGATGAGGCGCAGGCGGTCGAGGCGCTCGGTTGGCAGGCGCAGGTGATCGAGGGCTCGCGGCGCAATATTAAAATTACGCGTTCCGAAGATTTGGCGTTGGCGGAATTTTTTCTTTCCGGCGAATAATTTCGCGCGGTGTCCACAGTAAATTTTTTTGCGATTTTTTAGCATTTTTTGAGAGTAACGAATGGCGTTGCGTATCGGTCATGGTTACGACGTGCATCGGTTTGGCGAGGGTGATTTTGTCACACTCGGCGGTGTGCGCATTGCGCATGCGCGCGGCGTCATCGCACATTCGGATGGTGACGTATTGCTGCACGCATTGTGCGATGCATTGCTCGGCGCGTGCGCGCTCGGCGACATCGGCAAACATTTTCCCGATAGCGATCCCGCGTATCGCGGTATCGACAGCCGCAAATTATTGCGTCACACCTATGCGCTCGTTAAACAGCAGGGCTTCGTCATCGGCAATGCGGATTTGACCTTGCTCGCTGAAGCGCCACGCATCGGTAAATATGCGACGGCGATGCGTGAATACATCGCCGCGGATCTCGAAACCGAGGTCGGCAAAATTAATATTAAAGCGACTACCACCGAGCGGCTCGGCTACATCGGCCGCGAAGAAGGTTTGGCTGCGCATGCGGTGGTCTTAATCGAGAGCGCTGTTTAATGGCGTTGCCGGATTGGCCGCGCGCATATGGTGAACCGCCGATTGCCGCGATTTTGCGCACCGAGCCGAGCGATTTTTTTGTCGGGGAACAACTGGGTTTCGAACCGAGCGGCAGCGGCGAACATCTGTGGTTGTGGATCGAAAAAGAAGATATCAATACCGCCGATGTCGCGCAGCGATTGGCGCGCTTCACCGGTTTGCGCGAACACGATATTCATTATTCTGGACTGAAGGATAAGCGCGCTTGTGCGCGGCAATGGTTCTGCATTCATCTGTTAAAACGCGAAATCGACTGGAGCACGTGGAGTGAACCCGCCATACGATTATTGCGTCTAGTGCGCCACGATCGGAAATTGCGGCGCGGTACGCATCGCAGTAATCGCTTCGAAATTGTGTTGCGCAATGTATGCGGCGATGAATCTGCGCTGATCCAGCGCGCCGAGCTGATCGCGAAACAGGGGGTGCCGAATTATTTCGGCGAGCAGCGCTTCGGTCGCGATGGACGAAATATTGAATTGGCATTGCGCGCCCGCGCGCAGCCGACGCGACGGCCATCGCGCCAGCAAGCCAGTCTTTATTTATCGGCGGCGCGCTCGTTTTTATTCAATGAAGCACTGGCCGAGCGTATTCGTCGCGCGAATTGGCAGACGCCGCTGGCCGGCGAAGTATTCATGCTCGATCGCAGCAATAGCGTGTTCAAGCATGAGGCAATGGCGGAGTTGCTGTCGCGACTGGAGGCCGGTGAAATTCATTTATCGGGACCGCTGGGTGGGGCGCCTGGCGATGTAATGCCAAGTGCAGAAGTAGCGCAGTTGGAAGCCGAGTGTCTGCAGCGGCACGATAATCTAACGGCTTTACTAAGCGATGCGCGCATCGATAGTGCACGGCGCAGTTTGCGAGTGATTCCGGCGCATTGGTCGCACGAGCGTATCGACGCTTCGACTTGGCGCTTTTGTTTCGAATTGCCGAAAGGCTGTTTCGCCACCAGCGTTATGCGAGAATTGGCCCACTATTCGCTGCCCGATTTATTTCAAAAAGACGCAGGAGTTGAACCTTGACGCTCGAACAGCTCGCAGGGATTGGCATGACTTCCCAGCGCACACGCGATCGCATGATGCAGCGCTTGCAAGAACAGGGCATTCGCAGTTTGCCCGTGCTCGATTTGATGCGCAGTATTCCGCGCCATATTTTTCTCGATGAGGCGCTGGCTCAGCGCGCTTACGAAGACAGCGCACTACCCATCGGTTATCAGCAGACGTTATCGCAGCCTTATATCGTTGCGCGCATGACCGAGCTGTTATTTCAAACCGGTACGCGCACGCGTATTCTGGAAATCGGGACAGGTTCTGGTTATCAATCCGCCGTGTTGGCGAAGATGCCTGGCGTGCAGCAGGTTTTGAGTGTCGAGCGTATTCAACCATTGCAGGAAAAAGCACGGCAGCGGTTGCGCTTACTGAAGATTCATAACGTGCAGCTGCGTTTAGCCGATGGTGGCATGGGCTGGCCGGAGCAGGCGCCGTTCGATGGCATTCTCTCCGCTGCGGCACCGCGCGAAGTGCCGCAGGAATTGCTCGATCAGCTCGCCGATGGCGGTCGTCTGGTGATTCCGGTCGGTGAGGATGGCGATCAGCAGCTGATGGTGTTCGATAAAACGGGTGATGAGGTGAGTTCGATGGTGATCGAACCGGTGCGGTTCGTGCCGTTGTTGAGCGGCGTAGTGAAAAAATAGCGTTATATTCCCCTTCTATTTCCAACGAGCGACTAAAACCGGACCTCGTGCGCAGTGCGACCGTTTCGACGGCGCTAGGCTTTAGACGGTAAATCAAATAAAATCAAAAAAATAACAACGAATACTCATCACAGATTGAACTTTTCGATTAAAGTCGGTGGGATAGCGGCCGAGATAAGAAATATATCCGGTGACTTTAGCTCTGATTTCCGGCAGTGATGGACAGTGATGTCAGAAGACCGCGTTCGATGGCGATGGCAATGACAAACGGTATTGGCAGAAAATAACGAAATCATTTTAGGAAGGTGAAGCCCATGCAAATCGAAGGTGACGGCCACGGCAGCAGCGATTTCGAAAACTTAGTAGGTATCGAAGAGCTGGAACTTGCCATCGAAAGCGATGCCGATGCTGACATGCAGGTGCGCGAAGATGTTGATCATGCCGATGAATCCGAAGCCGAATCGGCGCCGACAAAACCGAGTCGCGCATACACGGGTCGTGTCAGCCAAACCGTCAATTTGCAGAAAACGCTCGATGCCACGCAAATCTATCTGAACGAAATCGGTTTTTCGGCGCTGTTAACGCCGCAAGAAGAAGTCTATTACGCGCGTCTTGCGATGAAAGGGGAAGAATCCGGTCGCAAGCGCATGATCGAAAGTAATTTACGCCTCGTGGTAAAAATCGCGCGCCGTTATGTCAATCGAGGTTTATCGCTGCTCGATCTGATCGAAGAGGGCAACCTCGGTTTGATCCGCGCCGTTGAAAAATTCGATCCAGAGCGCGGCTTTCGTTTTTCGACCTATGCCACTTGGTGGATTCGTCAGACGATAGAGCGCGCCATCATGAATCAGACGCGAACGATTCGTCTGCCAATCCATGTCGTGAAGGAATTGAACGTTTATTTGCGTGCTGCGCGTGAGCTGACGCAAAAGCTCGATCACGAACCGTCCGCGGAAGAAATTGCCGAGCTGCTCGATAAACCGGTCGAAGATGTGAAGCATATGCTCGGCCTGAACGAGCGCGTTGCATCGGTCGATACACCGCTCGGCCCCGATTCCGATAAATCGCTGCTCGATACGATTCCCGATCAGCAGGTATCCGATCCGGCGGAATTACTGCAAGACGAAAATATGCGTGAAAGCATTTCCACCTGGTTGGGCGAATTGACTGAGAAGCAGCGCGAAGTTGTTGCGCGGCGCTTTGGGTTACGCGGTTATGAAGCCAGCACGTTGGAAGAAGTAGGTCGTGAAATCGGCCTCACCCGCGAGCGCGTGCGTCAGATTCAAGTCGAAGCGCTGCGCCGCTTGCGTGACATTCTTGAAAAACATGGTCTGACTGGCGAATCGGTTTTCAATTAATTGCAGTGACGCCCCAGTTAAAAAGCCGCTCGATCGAGCGGCTTTTTTTTTGCCATCGATTAAGTAGCAGCGCAGCGGTGCTCGCCTTACTCATGATTTTCGAGGGTGCTGATTTTTAATACGTCGCGTGCGGCCGCGACAAAATTCGCGACCAACTGCGATGGCGATTCTTCCAGCCATACCAGCGCCAGTGTGAGTGTGCTGCTCAGTTCGACAACGGGTTTCAACACGACATCCGCTGGCAGCGATGTGGTGGCGACGACAAAACTGATTCCCATCCCGACCGCGACCAGATTCAACGCCGTGGCATCGCTATCGGCTTCCTGAATAATTTTTGGGGTAAAACCGCTGCGTAGGCATTCGCGGCGCAGCGCGTCGGAATAATAGGCATTGCGCGAGCGCGCCAGCCAGATAAACGGCATATCGATCAGGTCGCGGAAATAAATGGATTTTTTACGCGCTAACGGATTGCTGCGATGTACCGCCAGAAAAAAATGATCGGTCGCGAGCGGCAATCGCTTGAGATCGTCATCGTGATCCGGCGATAAATAAATAAAACCCGCATCGAGCTCACCACCGCGCAATGCCGCGCATTGCGCCGGCGAATTCATTTGATCGAGGCGCAACGCGACATTGGGATAGCTTTTGCGAAATTCGCTGATCGTGCGCGACACCAATGGCGAGCGCGCGGCTGTTTCGCGAAAGCCGATGCGCAATGTCCCGAGATGCCCAGCGGAGGCCTGCGCCAACCTCTCCTTGGCGAGCTCGAAATCGCGCAGAATGCGTCGCGCATCGTCGAGAAACAGGCGGCCGCTATCGGTCAGATGGATGCGTTGCTTGGCGCGCGTGAATAGCTGGCAGCCGAGCTGACTTTCCAGCTGGGCGATTTGTTTCGAGAGCGCAGGTTGCACAATATGCAGACGCTGCGCCGCGCGCCGAAGATTCTCCTCTTCCGCGGCGGCAATGAAATAACGTAAACGTTTGGTATCCATATGCAAACGATAACATATCGGAATCAAGTTAATAATTTTTAACTGTTTGTGATATCACTCCATTTTCCGTATGGTGGCGTCTGATTTGAAGGTCGCGCTTCTAAAAAACGAAATTTCACTGAGATAACGACGATGGCAGAACAAAAAGCAACGAACGTGCATTGGCACGAAGGCGAAGTTACCCGCGCCGATCGCAATCGGCTGCTGGCACAGAAAGGCGCAACGATTTGGTTTACCGGCTTGTCGGGTAGCGGCAAAAGTACGGTGGCGGTCGCGCTGGAAACCGAACTGGCCAAGCGCGGTAAGCTCGCGTATCGGCTCGATGGCGACAATGTGCGCCTCGGCATCAACAAGAATCTGGGTTTCTCCGCGGAAGACCGCACCGAAAACATCCGTCGCATCGGCGAGATCTCGAAGCTGTTCGTCGACGCCGGCGTCATTGTGTTGTCGAGCTTCGTCAGCCCCTATCGCGCCGATCGAGATCTGGTGCGTAAGCTGCACGTCGATGGCGGGATGGATTTCATCGAAGTGTATGTCGATGTGCCGCTCGCCGAAGCCGAAAAGCGCGATCCGAAGGGCCTGTACAAAAAGGCACGTGCCGGCGAAATCAAAAACTTCACCGGTATTTCCGATCCGTACGAGGCGCCATTGGCTGCAGAGTTGGTGCTGCCAACCCATGAAATGAGCCTGCAGCAAGAAGTCGATGCGATTGTCGCACTGCTGGAAGCGCGTGGCTTATTAAGCGGCGAATAATTCAAACACACCGTTTTTATAATGGATGCGGCTGCGCCATGGGTGCGGCCATCCGAGCGAGGAATTCAAGATGATCAAGCCCCATGGTGCCAATGAACTGAAGCCGTTGTTCGTGTATGACACGGCGAAACACCACGCCCTGATTAAAGAGGCGGAAACGCTGCCATCGCTGCTGCTAAATTCCGCTGCCGCAGCCAATGCGGTCATGCTCGGCGCAGGTTATTTCACTCCTCTCGACGGCTATATGAATCTCGCCGATGCGTTGAATGTCGCTGAAAACCTGCATACCACCGGCGGTTTGTTCTGGCCGGTGCCGATCGTGAATCTGGCGAAAGATGTATCGGGCATTCAAGGCGCGAAACGCATTGCGTTGCGCGATCCGAATGTCGAAGGCAACCCGGTACTCGCAATCATGCACGTCGATGCGATCGAGATCGTCAATGACGATGAAATCGCGACGATGGCGAAAAATATATTCGGTACGCTCGATCCCAAGCACCCTGGCGTGGCGGTATTCACGACGCTCGGCAATCACCTGATTTCCGGTTCGATTCAGGTGCTGAATTTCAGTTATTTCCAGAGCGATTTTCCGGACACGTTCCGCACTGCGGTCGAGATTCGTAACGAGATTCAAGAGCGCGGCTGGAAAACCGTCGTCGCGTTTCAAACTCGCAACCCGATGCACCGTGCACACGAAGAACTGTGCCGGATGGCACAGGAGCGCTTGAACGCGGATGGCATCGTCATTCATATGCTGCTCGGCAAACTGAAAGAGGGCGATATTCCGGCGCCGGTGCGCGATGCCTGCATTCGCAAAATGGCCGAGCTGTATTTCCCGCCGAACACGGTGATGATCACCGGTTATGGTTTCGACATGCTGTATGCCGGTCCGCGCGAAGCGGTGCTGCATGCGATCTTCCGTCAGAACATGGGCGCCACGCATTTTATTCTCGGCCGCGATCATGCGGGTGTCGGCGATTACTACGGTCCGTTCGATGCGCAAACGATCTTCGACGAGAAAGTGCCGAAGGATGCGCTGCTGATTCAATTGTTCCGTGCCGATAACACCGCCTTCTCGAAGAAGCTCGGGCGCGTGGTGATGATGCGCGAAGCGCCGGACCACACGCCGGACGACTTCATCAATCTGTCGGGCACCAAAGTACGGCAGATGCTGGGGCAGGGCATGGCACCACCGCCGGAGTTTTCGCGCCCGGAAGTGGCGAAGATCCTGATGGCCTATTATCAATCCATTGATGGTTAGGACCAGTCAATCGGCGGTTGAGGCCGATAGGCACTTCGAAAAACCCGCTGCGGCGGGTTTTTTGTTTTTCGTCATGTGAAAAATTTGCACAATTGGCGGGATAAAGGCGTGCCGACGTCGCTCTAATCGCTCGTATCAATAACTCAATCCCTACAAGGAGTATTCGCATGCGTTTGGGAAAAACCACCAAAGCCCTTGCCTTCGCGCTCTGCGCGGCCATCGTTCAACCCACTTTTGCCGCATTACCTCCCATCGATTCGAGCGGTAAGGCGGTACCGTCGATTGCGCCATTGTTGAAACAGATCAGTCCGGCCGTGGTGAATATCGCGACAGTCGGCACGCAAACCGTGCAGAACCCGTTATTAAATGATCCCTTCTTTCGCCATTTCTTCCAGCTTCCGCCCGGCGCCGAGACACAGAAACGACGAACCCAAAGTGCGGGTTCAGGCGTGATTATCGATGCCGCCAACGGCACTGTGTTGACCAACTATCACGTGGTCGATGGTGCGAATGAAATCAACGTTGGCTTGCAGGATGGTCGGACGCTCAAGGCCAAACTCGTTGGTTCCGATCCCGAGGTCGATATCGCGGTATTGAAGGTTGAACCGACGCGCTTGACGGCATTGAAACTGGGCGATTCGGAAACAACAGAAGTGGGTGATTTCGTGGTCGCGATCGGCAATCCATTCGGTCTCGGGCAAACGGTGACAACCGGGGTGGTCAGTGCGCTCGGACGCAAAGGTCTCGGTATCGAAGGGTATGAAAATTTCATTCAAACCGACGCCTCGATCAACCCCGGTAATTCCGGTGGTGCGCTGGTCAACCTGAATGGCGAACTGATCGGCATCAATACCGCGATCATCGCACCCGGCGGCGGCAACATCGGTATCGGTTTTGCGATTCCAGTGAAGATGGCGAAAAACAGTGCCGATCAGATTCTTAAATTCGGTGCGGTCAAACGCGGTCAGCTCGGCGTCGTGATTCAGGATCTGACGCCCGATCTGGCGCAGGCGTTCAATATCAGCGAGGGTCAGCGCGGTGTGGTGATTTCGCAGGTGCAATCGGGTTCGGCCGCTGCGAAAGCCGGCTTGCAGGCTGGCGATATTGTCATCAGCGCCGATGGCCACGCGATTGAAAGTGCTGCCGAGCTGCGCAATGAAATCGGCTCGCGCCGTATCGGTGACAGCGTGCGCTTGACTGTGTTGCGCGACGGCAACAGTAAATCGGTCGACGTGAAAATCGCCGCACCGTCAGCCGACGCCACCGCGTCCGCCGACGTGCATCCGTATTTGAAAGGAGCGAAGCTCGAAGCGCGCGACGATGGCAAGGGCATCAAGATCGTTGGCATCGAACCGAACTCGCCCGCGCAATCGTCCGGTCTGCAGGTCGGCGATGTGATTGTCTCGGCCAATCGCGCCCAGGTGCATTCGGTCGATGAGTTGAAAAAGGCGGCCCACGCTTCCTCGAAACAATTGTTATTGCAGATTATGCGTGGCGGCAGCGCGTTATTTCTCGTCTTGCAATAGCACCGGCACAGCAAATAAAAAAGGGCCCGCGCGGCCCTTTTTTACTGTGACTGATTTGGTTGAGCTGACTTACAGATCTTTGAATTTAATGACTTCGGTATCGACCGGCGGATGCGAATCCGCTTCTACCCAGCGGAACAACATGCCGCCCTGATCGTGACCGGTGGTATTCAGCCAGTTCGGATATTTCGGTCCAGGATTCTGGTGCGCGACGATGATTTTGACCGAACCGTCTTTCTCGTACTTCGCCGTGTGCTTGTTGACGTGGATTTTGTAATAGCGGTAATCGAGCGATTCCATCCAGTAATTCGATAATTCGAAATTCCAGGTGCGGCAATTCGGAATTTTGCGTGCATGTACCAGCAACGCCTCATCGGGTGCCAGCTTCCAGAAACTCTGCAGATAATGAATGCACGGGTCCCCACCGGCTGCGACGCAACGCTCCTGATCATCCGACGGCAGTTTGTTGATATGCGCGCGGTAGATTTCCATCCAATCGACAAACAGATTCGAAGTGCCGCGCACGAAACGCACTGCCTTCATCAATTGCTGCGGAAGTTGCTCGGGCACCAAATAATTATCGCCATCGCGATTCAAACATTCGATATGCAGTTTGGCGGGGATTTCCTTGGTGCGATCATCGAACGTCTGGCGCACGACGATGGAATTCGTATGCGGCTGCATCGGTAGCCAATTGCCGGGTTTTGGCGTGGTGCTGACGAAGATTTCAAACGTGCCGTCGGGATTGATCTGCATGTCGGAGCCGTTGATCTGGCCGGTCGATTCCATCGTGCCGCCCTTGTCGTAACCGCCGCCTTTGGTGCCGAGGCTCAGGTAATTGACGGTGCCGCGCGTGCCCCAGATGCGGTATTCGTATTGACCGCTGATATTGACGTTCTGGTAGTAATTGTCAGGGTTGTCGTTGCCGATCTTGATCGTTTCATTGGCCAGTTGAAAAAATTCGGGGTAGCGCGGATCGCTGAATTCGATCGCATTTTCCAGGCCGGCGCGCAGCAGCCGGGTCAGATAACGGAAACCCTCGGCACGGGTAAAGGCATCGGAGGGCGCCTCCGGACGCATGATCACATTGCCGGCCTCCTTGAGTGAGTCGCAGAATTGCGCCCATGCGCTGCCGTCAATAATCGCTTGCTCAGGTGTTTTATCGGTCATCGTGTCATCTCCCAGCGGTCGCCAATCGGCCTGGTCCAAACTATAACAGCACTAATTGAATCATGTCTGCGCGCGAGAATCCATTTTATAAGACATTTGGCCTATAAAATAATCGCATGAGCCTGGCGGAATAAGGCATATCGGGATTTTTATCGCCGCACGTCGATCGGTTACACTGGCCTCGCGACGAGTGAGATCAGTATGACCAACATAAAATTCTGCATGCAATGCGGTGGGCCGTTACAGCCGAGGATCCCAGCGGGCGATACCCGCGAGCGCCTGTGTTGCCTTGCCTGCGGTTATATCCATTACAAAAGTCCTTCGGTGCTAGTCTCATGTATGGTGTCGTGGCAGGGCAAAGCCCTGTGGATGCGCCGCGCGCATGCGCCGCGCGCCGGCTTATGGGGGATGCCGATGGGTTTTCTTGAGGAGGGTGAAACCCCGCGCGTGGGTGCCGCACGCGAATTGCGTGAGGAAACCCACGTCGATATCGATCCGAACAAGTTATCGCTCTATATCGTCGGGGCGCTGACGCCGATGAACGAAATTCACCTCGTATTTCGCGGCGAAATGACCAGCCCCGATTTTGGCGTGGGTGAAGAGGCGCTCGAAGTGGCGTTGATGGCCGAGCATGAAGTGGTGTGGGGCGAATTCGCCTATCCCGAGGTTGAGGAGCAGACGCGCCGTTACTATCAAGAACTGCGCACCGGCAAGTTCGGTATATATCTCGGCGAAGTGACTCGCGCCGGCACTCAGGTGCTGCCGGGTATTCTCGACTGAATCGATGGCGAAGTAAGAGCGCCTGTCAGACGCCGTAGCCGCCCGATACCGAAATCATCTGCCCGGTCACATATTTCGCAGTCGCCAGATACAGCACCGCCTCCGAAATATCCGCCGGCGCGCCGAAGTTCTTCAGGCTTAGGTTTTTCAGCACTGCGCTTTTCCATTTTTCATCGAACACACCTTCGGCCCATAACCGCAAGAAAATGCCCGTTTCGATTACGCCGACGGCGATCGAGTTGGCGCGAATGCCATATTTGCCTTCTTCTTTTGCGACACCTTGCAGCAGCGATTCGATGCAGGCTTTCGGTGCTACCGACAACACGTCGCCATCGGGCCAGCGCTCGAGGCCGGCCGAACTCAAATGCACATACGAACCGCCGCCGCCCGCTTTCAACGCTGGCAAGGTGTGATGCAGCACATTGAAGAAGCCGTTGACGTCGGCGTCGACGACTTTGCGCCAATCTTGCGGGGTGAGATCGCGGATCAGCGGTTGTTTGATGTCGGAACCATTCGCGAGCACCACGGTATGAATGCGTGCCGCTGCGGCAATCTCCTGCACGGCCTGAGCGACGCTCTGTTCGTCGCCGATATCGAGTTGATGGATCGACACGCGTTGGCCCGAGCTGCGAATGCGCGCTGCGGTCTGCTCGGCGCGCTCGCGATTGCCGCGATAAGTCAGCGCGATATCGCTGCCGGCAGCCGCCAGCGTTGCGCAAATGTCCGCACCCATGCCGCCGCTGCCGCCGATGACGAGCGCAACGCCTTGCGGAAAACGATTCGTACTCATGCTTTGTACCTTTTTATTAGATGCGATGAAGGGTGAAGGGTGCGTATAGAAGCGATCGAGTGCGGACCACTTATGCGTCGATAACTTAGGCGCCGCGCTGCCGCGCAACATCGTCCATTCAAACGATTACGCGGCGCATACCGGGGTGTACGGGTGTGTCGCCGCGTCATTGGTTTTTCACATATGCCGCCTACAATGCGGGCCTTTGCTAACTGCATGAAGATCGGTGTCGATGCTGGATAAATCTGCTGCTTATTTCATGTCGGTACGTGACCGACGCACCAACACACTGGCGTTGGTTTCCTATTGCCGATACCGCTACCTATAATGCTGCAGTCCATAACAGTAAATGAGGGATCGGGGTTGTCGTCTCAAGCCATCCACGCCAATTGGTTGCGTCTGCACCGGCGCGGCCAGCGTTGGCTGCTGCCGCTCTGGCGGCGTGCTGCCGCTCTCGGTATCGAGCGCTGGCGCATGTTGCTCATCGTGCTTCTCGCGGCATGGATTATTGCGAATCTGGCGCAGTTGATCTGGTTGCTGCTGCCGCAGCCGAGCGTATCGGCGACGCTGCCGGTGCCGATCAACGCACCGACTACCAACGCACACACGAGCGCAGCCGCAGTCGATATCGACAAAATGGCGTCGTGGCATTTGTTCGGCGAGGTTGGCGCGCAGCCGCGCACTGCCGTCGTCGAAGATCAGGCGCAGGAAACCACGCTGAATCTGCAATTGCTGGGCGTTATCGCCTCCAGCGAGCCGGCACAGGCACGCGCGTTTATTCAGGCGGATGGCAAACAACAGCAATTCGCCATCGGCGAGCAATTGCCGGGTGGCGGCAAAGTGGTACTGAGTAAAGTACTGGTCGATCGCGCGATCATCGACAACAACGGCCGTTACGAAACGCTATGGCTGTACGACCCCGATAACAACAATCGCGTATCGCAGCCAGTTGCCACCGAACCGTCGGCAGCGGCGAATACTGTCGATATGCGGGCCGACTCGCAGGTTACCGCGATGGCGCAGGGCTATCGGCAGCAGCTCTACCAAAACCCTGGAAATCTGGCCGATGTCATTCAGGTCGCGCCAGCGATGGAAAACGGCAAGTTGATCGGCTATCGCGTCAACCCCGGACGCGATCAGGCGCAATTTTTGAAATTCGGTTTAAAGCCCGGCGATGTTGTCATTGGCATTAACGATGTTTCGCTCGACGATCCGCAGCGTGCACTCGAGTTGTATAACCTGCTGCGCAGCGCGCGCGCGGCATCGATTACGGTCCATCGCGGCAATGAAAATACCGTGCTGCGCGTATCGCTCGATAACAACGGCACTGCCGACTAGATAAAAATTATTTTTATTAAAACTATTTTCATTTAAAGGAAATGAAGTGAAAAAACTGATGCGGGTCATACGCCAACCGCTGATTGCTTTGCTGTTGCTGCTACCGTTTACGCCATTGTGGGCCGAGCAAACCTGGACGATCAATTTCAAGGATACCGAGCTTGAAGAAGTCGTGCGCTTCGTGGCGCAAGCCACCGGTAAAACGATTATTGTCGATCCGAAAGCGAAAGGCCGCGTGCAGGTCATTTCGTCGCAGCCGCTAAATCAGCAGCAACTGTACGATTTGTTTTTGACGATTCTCGATGTGAACGGTTTTACCGCGCTCGAATCGGGCGGCGTGATTCGCATTATGCCGTCGCGCGATGCGCGTTCTTCCGGCGCGCCGGTGGTATCGGGCAATAAGCAGCGCGATAACAGCGAAATCGTCACCGAGGTGATTCAGCTGCGCAATATTTCTGCCGCGACATTGATTCCCGTATTGCGTCCGCTCGCACCGCAACAGGCGCACATGGCGGCCTATGGTCCGAGCAATGCCATTATTATTTCCGACATGGCGTCGAATATTGCGAGCATTCGCGCGGTGATCGAGCGCATCGATAAAGCCGCCGTCGGTGAAACCGAAATTATTCGCCTTGAACATGCATCCGCTGAAGAAGTGGTGCGCATGCTCGATCAATTGGAAAAAGGCGATCCCACCAAAGCGCAGGGCGAAGTGGCGGGCAAAAGCGTCACGCTGGTGGCGGACAAACGCACCAACAGTATTCTGATCAGCGGCGATGATCTGCAGCGCCAGCGCGTGCGTGTACTCGTGTCGCATCTCGATGGCCCGCTCGCGCAAAGCGGCAACGTCAAAGTCCATTACCTGCAGTATGCGAAGGCGAAAGATCTCGCGAATGTATTAAATAAAGTGATGCAAAACGTTTCGCAGATGCAGCCCGGTCAAACCGCTCCGACCAGTAGTGGTAAAGGCAAGGCGAGTATCGAAGCTGATGAAGGTACTAATTCACTCATCATTACCGCCGATGCCGATGTGATGTCGTCGCTGCAGGCGGTGATCGAACGTCTTGATATTCGTCGCGCACAAGTATTGGTCGAAGCGATCATTGTCGAAATGAACGGCAGCAAAGAGCGCGACCTCGGTATTCAGTGGATGTTTTCGAATTCGGCGGGCGCATACGGCAGCTCTTCGATGGCCGATGGCTTGCTGACCAATAGTGCTGCTGCCGCATTCGGTGTTCTGCCCACGACATCGAGCACCGGCACGAGCAGCACGACTGTCGATCCAAAACTCGCGCTCGGGAATGTGCTCGGTAACAGCAAGGGACAAGTATTTGGCATTGGTCGCGTCGGCGATAATTTCAGCTTCAACGCCGTATTGAATGCGCTACAGCAAAATACCGATGCGAATATTTTATCGACGCCGTCGTTGTTGACGCTCGATAACGAAGAGGCGTCGATCGTCGTCGGTCAGGAAGTGCCGTTTCGTACCGGTTCATACACCAGCACCGGCAACGCGACTTCGGTCAGCAGCCCATTTCAAACTATTCAACGCCAAAATGTCGGCTTGACGCTAAAGGTGACGCCGCATATCAACGAAGGCGATTCGCTGGTGCTCGAAATTTCGCAGGAAGTGTCGAGCCTCACCGGCGCGGCAAGTACAGTTAATGCGGCGGACGTGATTACCAACGAACGCAAAATCGAAAGTAAAGTGCTCGCGGATAATGGCCAGATTGTTGTGCTCGGCGGTTTGATTAAAGATGACGTACAAGAAACCGCGCAGAAAGTACCGTTGCTCGGCGATATTCCGGTCGTTGGCCGTTTATTTCGCAGCAGTTCATCGACCAAAACCAAAACCAATCTGATGGTATTTTTGCGGCCGATGATTATTCGCGAAGCGCGCGCGATGACCGGCGCCACCGGGGAAAAATACAGTTTTATTCGCGGCGAACAATTAAGTGTGCGCGAACGCGGTTCGGATTTTCTCAATAAGCGCGATTTGCCATTGCTGCCCGAATGGGAGGAGCAGCTGAAAAAATTGCAGGATATACAGCAGTTGAAGCACCAGCGCGATGTGTTGAATGTCGAGCAATCGCGCGCACCGGCGGGGCCAAATAATGCGCCGACCGATTCGACCGCAACGCCAGCTGCCAACGCAGCGCCGGCAGAGACGGCGCCGTGAACGAAATGCTGCCGGTAGACGCGGTCGCTGCAGAAAAAATTGCGCGTCGTCAGCTGCCGTTCGCATTTGCCCAACATCACGGCGTCTTGCTCGATCTCACCAGCGAGCCATTGCGCGTTTGGTATCGCCCGGGCTTGCAAGCCGATGTGATGTTCGAGCTGCGCCGCGCACTCGATACGCGTTTGCAGTGGCAGCCATTGAGCGCCGAACAATTTCAACAGCATCTGACGCAGGCGTTTCAGAAGGACAACAACGAAGCTGCGCAAGCGGCCGAAGACATGGGTTCCGATATCGATCTGTCGCGGCTCGCCGACGAAATTCCCGAAGCATCGGATTTGATGGATGCCGAAGACGACGCGCCAGTCATTCGCCTGATCAATGCGATTTTGTCGCAGGCGGTACGTGAGAAAGCGTCGGATATTCACGTCGAAACTTTCGAAGATAAATTAACGGTGCGCTATCGCATCGATGGCGTGCTCAACGAAGTGCTGTCGCCAAAACGCATGCTGGCGCCATTGCTGGTATCGCGCCTGAAAGTGATGGCGAAGCTCGATATTGCCGAAAAACGCGTGCCGCAGGACGGCCGTATTTCGATTCGCCTGGCCGGGCATGCGGTCGATATTCGTGTATCGACAATTCCATCCGCACACGGCGAGCGCGTGGTATTGCGTCTGCTCGATAAACAAGCTGGGCAACTACACCTCGACCAATTGCAAATGAACGAGCAGGTGCTGAATGGGTATCGCCGCGCATTGCATACCGCGCATGGCATTGTGCTCGTCACTGGTCCGACCGGTTCCGGTAAAACCACAACGCTGTACGCGGGCCTCACGTATATCAACGATGCCTCGCGTAATATTTTAACGATCGAAGATCCGATCGAATATCTGTTGCCGGGTATCGGCCAGACGCAGGTGAATCCAAAAGTCGAAATGACATTCGCGCGCGGACTGCGCGCCATTCTGCGGCAAGATCCCGACGTGGTGATGGTCGGCGAAATTCGCGATGGCGAAACGGCGCAAATTGCCGTGCAGGCGAGTTTGACCGGCCATCTGGTGCTGTCGACTTTGCACACGAATACCGCCATTGGCGCGATCACGCGTTTGCAGGATATGGGTATCGAACCGTTTTTATTATCGTCGAGTCTGCTCGCGGTAATGGCGCAGCGATTGGTGCGATTGCTGTGTAATGAGTGTAAGGAGGCGTATACACCCGATGCGGCGACGTGCGAATTGTTGAAACTCGATCCGCATAATCCGCCGCCCTTATTTCGCGCCTGCGGTTGCGCGCTGTGCAATAAAAGTGGCTATCGCGGCCGCACCGGGATTTACGAATTCATCGAAATCGATGAGCGTTTGCGTACGATGATTCACGAGCGCACCAGCGAGCAACTGATGATCGCGTATGCACGCGAGCGTAATCCCGGCATCATCGACGACGGTCGCCGTCGTATCGTCGCCGGGCATACCACGCTCGAAGAAGTACTGCGCGTGACCAGCGGCTGATATGAGCGCATTTAATTTTCGCGCGCTGGATGCCGGCGGCAAATTAATCAAAGGCGTAATCGAAGCCGATTCCGAACGCCACGTGCGTTCGCAATTGCGCGCGCGCGATCTGAAGCCGGTTGAAGTTCTCGCGGCCAGCAGCAGTAACAAAGAGAAAGCGGTGAGCGGTTGGCGCGGGTTATTTCACACGCGCTTGAGTCAGGGCGATCTCGCGATGCTGACGCGACAGCTGGCGACGTTGATTCAATCGAATATGCCGCTCGATGAAGCTATTTCTGCTACGGCACAGCAAGCGCGTCGCGCCAAAGTTAAAGCGCTGGTGTTGCAAGTGCGCTCGCGTGTCGTCGAAGGTCACACGCTCGCGTATGCGCTCGGCGATTTTCCGCGGGTATTCAACGAAATGTATCGCGCGATGGTGCGCGCCGGCGAAAGCGCGGGTTTTCTCGGTACTGTGATGGAGCAACTCGCTGATTACACCGAGACCCGCCAATACACACAGCAAAAATTAAAAATGGCGATGGTGTATCCGATCATCCTGATGCTGGTGGCGGTGGGAGTGATTTCGCTGCTGATGATTTTTGTCGTGCCGCAACTGGTGGGTTTGTTTGCGCACACCAAAGCCGAGTTGCCCGCGTTAACCAAAGGATTAATCGCAGCCAGTTATTTCTTCAGCCATTACACCTTGATCTTATTGGCATTGGCGGCTGTGGCCATATGGTTTATCCGACGTTTGCTGCGCGATCCCGCTCGCCGCCGCATATGGCATCGCGTGTTGCTGAAAATTCCGTTTATTTCCGGATTGCTGATCGCGATGGATACCGCGCGTTTTGCGTCGACCCTAAGTATTTTGACATCGAGCGGCGTGCCTCTGCTCGAAGGTCTGCGCATCGCCGGCGAAGTGCTGACCAATATCGAATTGCGCGAAGCGAGCCGACGCGTGGCCAACTCCGTGCAAGAAGGCAGCAGTTTGAATCGCGCGCTGGCGCAGACCGAATTGTTCCCACCGATGATGGTGCACATGGTAGCGAGCGGCGAAGCGAGCGGCGAATTAGAGGCCATGCTCGCGCGCTCGGCGTTGAATCAGGAGCGCGAATTGGAAATGACGCTCGGTGGCTTGATGGCAATTATGGAACCGGCGATGGTGGTGTTGATGGCGGTCATTGTTGGCACCATTGTGTTGGCAATCTTGTTGCCGATTATTCAAATGAACAAATTGGTGGCGTGAGTCAAAAATTTTTTCGAAGACGTATATGAAATGAAAAGGGCGTGGATGAAATGAAAAAAGTACGCGGTTTTAGTTTGGTCGAAATTCTGGTGGTCCTGGTTATCATCGGGCTGCTGGTCAGCATCGTCGCACCGAATGTATTGCAGCGCGCCGACGAAGCGCGCATTCAAAAAGTGAAAGCCGATTTCAGTAATATCGCCACCGCATTGAAATTATACAAACTCGATAATTTCAATTATCCCACTACCGAACAGGGCCTCGGCGCGCTCGTCGAAAAACCGACGATGGATCCGATTCCACGTAATTGGAAACAAGGTGGTTATCTGGAAAGAATGCCGGAAGATCCCTGGGGTCGTCCGTATAAATATCTGAATCCGCCCGAGTTCGGTCATGGCGATTACGATTTGTATTCGCTAGGCGCCGATGGTGTGACCGGCGGCGAGGATCAGAACGCCGATATCGGCAATTGGCAGAGTGAACAGAAAGAGCAGCAGTAACGTGCACTCGCGCCACGCTGGATTTTCGCTGCTCGAATTATTGGTCGTGGTGGTAATTGTCGGTTTGGCGGTCGCCATCGTCGGCTTGTCGGTCGGCAATAATAAACCGCAAGAATTGCGCAATGATGCGCGTGACTTTGCCAATTACACCGCGCAAGTCGAAGACGAAGCGTTGCTGAGTCGAGAGCCGTGGGGCGTGCAGCTTTATCGCGAAACCAACGCCGAACAGGGCAGCGAGCATATCGCGTATCGTTTTCTGCGGTTGACCGATCAGGGTTGGCAGCCCGATGCGCCGCGCGATATTCCGCGCGTGGTGCATTTCTCCGATAACGTCACGGCAACATTGGAGGTGGACGGCACCGAACAATTGATCGAGCCATTGAATCCCGCGCGTGATGACAAAAAAAAGAGCGACGATACCAGCAATGGCAACAATAAAAAAATGCGCGACGACAACAGCAAAACATTAATGCCAACCATATGGCTCGCGCCCGGCGGTGAAGTGACGCCGTTTAAATTGCAATTGCGTTTTGTCGGCGGGGAGGAAGGTCCGCTGGTGCGTTCCGATGCGCTCGGGCGTATCGAACTTGAAATCAGGCAGAGCGATGAAAATTAGTGAGTATCTGCCAAGGCATCGCCGCTCTGTCCGGTTATTTGCCGCGACACGCCGTACTTTCTTTAAAAGAAAGAGCATCCTTGTAGGCTCGGATGCTGCATTCGTGCTGCATACGGTCTCTGCAAACAACCGGACGGAGCGGCTTGGTTCGGCAGGATTCACGTTGGTTGAAGTACTCGTTGCCGTTGCCATTGTCGCGATGGCGGTGACCGGTATTCTGGTGGCGATGATGCGCCAGATCGATGGCACGGCGTATTTGCGCGATAAATTGTTCGCGCATTACGTTGCACAAAATCAGATGGAATTGGCACTGCTCGCTAATGCGCACAGCAATCGGATTCCGAACGATGCGTCGTCCGGCGTCGACGAAATGATCGGCAGGAAATGGTATTGGCGCACACAGCCGAAAGCGACGCAGCAGCCGGGCGCAGTGCAGCTGGAAATCTCTGTTTCCGATCAGGAAGGTAAGGAGGCGGCGCCATTGGCGACGCTGACGACGATTCTCGATACGTTCCATCAGCTGCCATGATGAGCAAGGAGCGAGCATCTATCGCCCCCTCTAACAAAGGGGGCAGCGAATGCAGAGAGCGGGGGATTTGTTCGGGGCGTGAAATCCCCTCTCGCCCCCCTTTGATTAAAGGGGGGAATAATTCTGCGCGGGTGTTAACTGCGGCAAGTGGAAATGGATTTACGCTGATCGAAGTTTTATTGGCGATGGCGATTACTGCGCTCGTTGCGGTAATGGGCTACGCCGGTTTGACCACCGCGATGAATGCCGCATCGCGTCACGAACAAACAATTAAACGGGTCGGCGAAATTCAAACAGCAGTGAGTTGGATTACGCGTGATCTGCGCCAAACTATGGCGCGCAGTATTCTCGATGCGCGCGGCGATGAGCAGCCGGCGCTGCTCGGCACGCTCGATAACGAGCAACTGCTCGAGCTGACACATACTGGTTGGGATAATCCGCGTGGGCAGCATCGCAGCGCGTTGCAACGTGTGCGCTATCGGCTCGATAGCGACGGCGTGCTGTGGCGCGATTATTGGCTCGCACTTGATCGGCTCGACGATGAAGATCATTTGCAACGGGTGAAATTATTAAGCGGTGTGAAATCGCTGAAATGGCAATTTCTCGATGGCAAATCCGCGAATGCAAAAAATGAGACGCTCGGTGGCGAATGGGTCGAACAATGGCCGATCGTTAAAAACGGTAAATATCTGCCGCTCGCGGTGCAGTTCGATCTCGACACCAACGATATGGGAACCGTGCATCGCGTGATCGCGCTGGCCGGTGAACAGAATGCGCAATAACACGCGCGGTGCGGCGCTGGTGGTGGCGTTGTTGATAGTGGCGATGGTCGCGATGCTCGCAACCGCACTCAGCAGCGATTTTTTATTGATGTTTCGTCGAGTCGAAAATCAGTTGTATAGCGAGCAGGCTTACGCGTATCTGCTCGGTGCGGAAGAAGTAGCGCGCGCGGCGTTATTGCAGGACTTGCTGCAAGATGGCGATAAGCGCAACGATAATCTTGAGGAGGCGTGGGCGCAGTCGCAAAAATTCCCCACCGATTACGGTTGGATTTCCGGCCAGATCGAAGATTTACAGGGGCGTTTCAATATCAATAGCGTCAGCGAAAAAGGCGCCTCGCCCGATGTGCGTTCGGCCGCGCAGAATCAGCTGATTCGTCTATTGCAAACGCTAAAGTTGGAAACACCGCTGGCGCTGGATCAGGCGCAGGCAATTACCGAAGCGATCGCCGATTGGATCGACGCCGATGACGAGGTCAGCGGCTTGGGAGGCGCGGAAAGTCAGTACTACGCGGAGACCGAGCCGATGCAGCGCACCGCTAATCGCGCGCTGATGAGTCCGTCCGAATTGATGCTGGTAAAAGGCATGACGCCGGAAATTTATCGCGCCCTCGCGCCGTTGATTACGGTATGGCCGAACAAGGAATTTAAGCTGAATATTAATACCGCGCCGCCGCAGGTATTGCGCAGCCTTGGCGGTGCGCAGGAAACGCTGCCGTTGAGCGATAACGAAACCGATTATTTATTGCAGGGGCGCGAGTCACCGAAATATTTTACCGATACGACTATAGTAAGTAGCGGAGCACTGGCAGATCGCCATATCGAGGTCGGTAATCTCACATTGCAGAGCGATTATTTTCTGTTGAATGCGACCACGGAGTTTCAAGGGCATCGTTATTCACTGCACAGTGTGTTGCATCGAATCGGCGGTTCCAAACCGTGGCACGTTGAGGTAGTGGCGCGCACATTGGGTGAATGGTGAAGATAGATTTTGGTCGAGAGATAACGTGAAAAATACTTTGCTATTACGCATCGACGCTGCCGATCAGCTGAGCTGGGCTGACGCCGATGTGGCCAATACCAAGCGTGGCTCGGCGCACGATGTCGCCGCCGATCCCATCGCGCTCGCGAGCGATTTAACGTTGGTGCTGCCGGCGCAAAAAGTGTTGTTGCAAACTGTTGAATTCGCCGCGCACGAGCGTCGCCTGTTGCGGCAGACGGTGCCATACAGTCTTGAAGAAGAGTTGCTCGACGATGTCGATGCGCAGCATTTTGCGCTCGGTGCGAGCGACGGCCAACAAGTGCCGGTGGCGATCGTCGACAAACAATGGCTATCGCAATGGTTATCGCAATGCCTGCAAGCCGGGCTCGATATCAAGCACGTGGTACCGGAGCAGTTATTGTTGCCGTACCGCGCTAACTGCTGGACGCTCGCGATCGACGGCGAACGCTGGCTCGTACGCATCGGTCTTTATCGGGGTTTTGCGTTAGAAGCCGATAACGCGCCGTTGGCGTTGCAATTACTACTCGATAATGCCGCCGAAATTCCGCAGCAGTTATATGTGTATGGCGATGTCGCGCTCGAGATGCTGTTGCCGCAATTGCCAGAATTACTGCGCGGCATAGTAGAGGTGTTAGAAACATCCGCACAGGAAATGTCGCCGCTCGAAACACCCACCATCGATTTATTGCAGGGCGTATTTGCCCGCATGTTGCCGTGGCGACGCTGGTGGCTGCAATGGCAGTGGCCGGCGCTGGTATTGGTTGCCGCCTTTGTCGTGCAGCTGCTGGTACTCGGTATCCAGCATCATCGCTTAAGCAAACAAAATATCGCGCTGCGTCAACAGATCGAAACCGTTTATCGGACTGTCGAGCCGCGTGGCGTGGTTAACGATCCTGAATTGCAGCTGCGGCGCAAATTAGCGGCATTGCAAAATCATCAGGGCGGCGGCGCGATAGCGTTGCTGCAACAGATCGGCGGCGCGCTGAAAAGTGTCGATGGCATTACCGTGCAAAACATCACCTATAGCGAACGTCAAAACGAGCTGCGCATCAGTCTGAGCGCCGCGGCATTTAAAGATGTGGAAGCGGTGCGTGCTGCCATCGCCAACACCGGTTTGACCGCGCAGTTGGTCGGCAGTAATAGCGACGGCGATAAAACGCGCGCGCAATTACGGGTGACCGCGCCGCGCTAAGCCGATTCAGTAGAGCGCTAGGCCGCTCCAGGAGAGAACAAACATCATGTGGGAAAAGTGGCAACAACAATGGAGTTTGCGCGATCAGGCCATGCTGGCACTACTCGCCGGCGTCGTGCTGCTGTATCTGATTTATCAGTTGCTGTGGCATCCGCTCGCTACCGCTAATCAACAGCTGCGACAACAAAATCTCGCGGCTGCGAATAGTTTGAATGCAGTGACGCAGATGGCCGCGCAATTACGTGTACTCCAACAGAGCGCAACGCCGACTGCCAATTCGAGCACGGAAAATCTCACGCAGTTAATCGATCGCACTGTCGCCGCCAATCAATTGCATATGAGCCGCTTTCAGCCCGGCAGCAGCGGCGATGTGCAAGTGCGGCTCGACAATGCAGCATTCGATCAGGTTATTCGCTGGCTCAACGATCTCGAATCGACGCAGGGTGTGACCACGCGTGAATTAGTTATTGCGCAAGGTTCCGCAGCAGGTTTGGTCAATGTCTCGGTGCGATTATTCCGCCCATGACCGCTGCGATGAATTGGAAAAATATCAGCAAGATCGCGTATCCCCGGCGCAGGGTTATGTTCGCTGCGGCGATATGGTTCGTTGCGTGTTTGTTGTGGAGTGCGCCGGCACAATTAGTGGTCTCGCTGCTAAAGCCGATCGCACCGCAATTACAGCTGCAGAATGTGGCGGGCAGTTTTTGGCATGGCACCGCCGCGCAAGCAATCTGGCAACAAAACGATCGCGCGATTGCACTCGGCAGCATCGAATGGCGGATCAATCCGTTGTCGCTGCTGTGGGCGCATCCATCGGCACATGTGTCGACTAATTATGGTGAACAATTTTTTGATGCCCGCGTGCGCGTGTCACCGTTGGGTCGTTTTGTGTTGCGCGATGTCCGTGGCGCGTTGCCGATGACGTTGGTGGCGCAATGGCTGCCGCTGCCAGTGAACGGCATGCTGGCGCTACAACTTGATCGGGTCGAAATTGCGCGGCAGCAATTGCAAGCGTTGCAGGGAAATATGTATTGGCAGCGCGCGCAATGGCAGTGGAATTCACGTTGGCTTGTACTCGGCGATTATTCGTGCGCGCTGCAAATGCAAATTGCGCAGCAATTGCAGTGTGCATTGCAGGGGCAGGGCGCGCTCAGCGGCAGCGGAGAACTCGCGCTGAATTTCGCCGAGCGCAGTTATATCTTGCAGGCGCAGTTGCAGACGGATCGCAGTTTGCCGGAAGAATTTCGACAGGGGTTGAGTGTGATGCTGGCGGCGCAGCCCGATGCGAATAATCAATTGCACGTGAAGCGGAGTGGCCGTTGGTGAAATTTTCGCGAATTATTTTTTGTCTGTTGCTGGTTTTATCTACCTGCGCTCGCGCTGAATGGTTCAGCGATAAACGTCCGATTATGGGTACCGCGGTCAGCGTCGAATTATGGTCTGACGATGAAGCCGCTGCGCACGCCGCCATCGAAGCGGTGATGCAGGAAATGGTGCGCATCGATGAAACCATGAGCCCCTATATTGAAACCAGCGAGTTGGCGCTGATCAATCGTGACGCGGTGCAGCACCCGGTGAAAATATCCGCGGAAATGTTTCACCTGCTGCAAACGTCGCTGCATTATTCCGAGATTAGCGACGGCGCATTCGACATCAGTTTTGCATCGGTCGGTTATCTCTACGATTACCGCAAGCATATCGAGCCGAGCGCACAACAAATCAAAACTCATCTCGACGCTATCGATTACCGCTCGATCAAACTCGATGCCAACGCCAGTACAGTGCATTTTTTAAAGCCCGGCATGCGCATCGATCTCGGCGGTATTGCGAAGGGTTATGCCGTCGACCAGGGCGCGGATATTCTGCTCGCCCGCGGTATTAAAAATGCGATCGTTACGGCGGGTGGCGACAGTCGCATTATCGGCGATCATCACGGCCGGCCGTGGATGGTTGGCATCAAGGATCCGCGCATTGCAAATAAAGAGGCGGTGGTATTGCCGCTGGAAAATACGGCGTTATCGACGTCGGGGGATTACGAGCGTTATTTCATGGATGGCGAGCGCCGCGTGCATCACATTATCAATCCGCGTACCGGCAAATCCGCTACCGGTATTCGCAGCGTCAGCGTGATGGCCGCGCACGGCATCGATACCGATGCGCTGACCAAGCCGTTATTCATTCTCGGCGTCGAGCGCGGCATGCAAATTATCGATCGCATTCCGGGTGTCGACGCGGTGGTCATCGACGACCAGGGGCAATTGTATTATTCAAAAAACCTCGCCCCAGCGGGTTCGAAAAATCTGGCGCCGCCGGGGCGTTGATCGAATCGCTGGCGGCGCTGGCGGAGAAACTCAACCCCACGCTTTGATGAATTCCTCCACCGGCAGCATCGGTAACGGTTTCGGCACTCCGATCGGCGTGCCGATATAGATGTAACCCACCAGCGTTTCGTTCTCGCTTAACCCAAGCGCCGTGTTCACGTACGGATCGTACGAGTTATCACCGGTGCGCCAGATCGCGCCAAAATCGAGTGCCTGGGCGGCGAGCAAAATACCGTGCGCGGCACAACCGGCCGACAGCAGTTGCTCGATGGCCGGTACCTTCGCATTTTCGATTTGCTTCGCGATGACGACGATGATCAGCGGTGCGCGCAACGGCGCTTCGGCGGTTTTCTTGATTTCTTCTTCGCTCGCTTCGGGTTTGCGCTGCTTTAGCGCTTCCACAAACAAATCGCCGAGTCGATAACGTGCTTTGCCTTCGATGCTTAAAAAGCGCCACGGTCGCAGCCGCCCGTGATCGGGTGCACGCAGCGCGGCGGCGACAATTTTTTGCAGCGCCTCGCGATCGGGCCCGGGTTTGGTCAGTTTCGGTTCGGAATTGCGGTGATTGAGCAGCGTGAGAGCGTCCATCGGTACGGCGAAATCCAATCGTGAATGGGTGGGTTGAGCCTGGAAAATGGGGCGGAATGCGCACCACGAGCTGCTTATACTGAGTAAAAAGCGGGCCTCGAGCAACCATAGTTTCCGCGTATGGCAATATCTCGGTTTTCATCGAGGGAATTTCGACTACATTTAAACTCGTTTAGTTATCGAGCAGTTCGCCATCACTTACCGCACTGCTGAATCTCTCGCCCCGAGAAGTCGCCTAGAACGAGCCCGCGTTCTGGCTTCTCCATAAGAATGAGAAATGGTTTAGATGGACTTATTGGCCCGCTGTCGCGATCTCGCGCTGCCGTTCTATGGCAATTTGCTGCAATCCGCGCAACAAAGTGCGCGTGACCGCTTGTTCGAACAGGCGGGAAAAGCAGTGAGCAATGACGACCAACGTTGTTTTTATGAGGCCATTCAGCAATTGAATGCCGTGGCAGCCGATATGCAGCAGGTATTCAAGGATCAGCTGCAGCACAGCTATCAGCAATTCTTGCTCGGCCGCGATGAGGATGAAGCGCCGCCGCAGCGATCGGGCAAATTATCGTTGGTGGCGCGGGAACAGCTGGAAGACGAGCTGGCGATTTCGATGATTGTGTCGCGCGCCAATAGCCACTATTCGGAAACGCTGTGGAAATTGAATCGCCGGCTCGCGGCGCTGCGCGGCGGCAAGAAAGTGACCGATGACAGCAACCCCTTCGGTCCGGCGAAAGTGGGACTCGCATTGCGCCGCGCCATGGCCGAGCTGGATGTCGAGCTCAAAGCCCGTATTTTTATTTACAAGCACATCGGCAAATTATTGCTGGCCATCTTTGGCAAAGTATTCGATTCGCTGAACGCGACGCTGGTCGATGCCGGGGTGTTGCCCAACCTCAAATTCGCCATCAGCAAAGACGCTGACGAACCCGATTCCAAGCCGGATTTGCCCGCCGCCGAGCCGCCGACGCCGCAGGATGTCGCAGGCGATGCCGAGCAGCGCCAACTGTACAACTCGATTGTCGAGCAATTGCGCGCGCGCCTCGGCACCGGCCCGCGCGAGCGGACGGTGAGCGGCATCAGTTATGGTGGCCTGCAATCGGGGCGTGATGGCGCGCCGCAAAACTTTGTGCCGCTCGATTACGCGCTGGCATTGTCAGGGCTGCAGCAGGCACCCGAGTTTCACGCTGGCGCGGCGATTCAGCGGCCGTTGCCGATCGATGTCGTCGAGCAGCGTCTGTTCGCTCAGCTCAGCAAGCAGGCCAAGCCCGATCAGCGGCATCAGGTGGGCGAGCGCGATGCCGATACGGTCGATCTGGTCGGCATGGTCTTTCGCTTCATGCTCGACGATCCGAAAATTCCGGATGTCGTCAAATCGCTGCTCAGTCATCTGCACACGCCCTATCTAAAGCTGGCGCTGCTCGATCCGACATTTCTCGAAAACCGCCAGCACCCCGCGCGCGTATTGTTGAATCAGATGGCCGAAACCGGCGCCCGCTGGGTGGTCGACGATAAAGAACGCACCGTACTGCCAAAACTGAAAGCGATCGTTGAAACCGTGCTGCGCGGTTTTGTCGACGACATCAGCCTGTTCGATCGCCTGCTGGAGGACTTTGCGCGCTTTCGCGAAGGTCTCGACAAACGTGCGCAGATGGTCGAAAAGCGCAATCGCTCGGCACAGGAAGGTATCGAGCGGCTCACCGTGGCGAAGCAGCGCGCCGCGCGCGAAATTTCCGAGCGCATGAAAGGATTCGCGGTACCGGATGCCATCGAGCAGCTATTGCATAAGCCGTGGACCGACTTTCTCGCGTTCAATTACCTGCGTAACGGCGAAAACAGCCTGTCATGGAAGGCCGCGTTGAAAGTGGTCGATGGCGTGCTATGGAGCGTGCGCGACCATGACGGCCGCAGCCCGGAGGAGTTCCAGCGCTACCAGAGCCAATTGGAGCAATCGATCGCGGAAGGCTTGCGCACGATCGGCTATGACAGCGAAGCCGGCGAACAGATGCTGTCGGCGCTGCGCGCGGCCCAAGAACAGGCATTTCGCGGCCAGCCGGTGGTGGTGCCGAAGCCTGAGCCGGCGATCCCGGCCGAGCCGGAAGCGATACAGCCTTCCCCAGAGCAGTTCTCGCCGGCCGAGCAGGAACTGGTGGAAACACTGCGCAATCATCTTGAATTCGGCACCCTGTTCGAGTTCGACCGACCCGGCCAACGGCCACAACTGTTCAAGCTGGCGTGGTACAGCCGCGTCAGCGCGCACTATATGTTCGTCAACCAAGCGGGCATCAAGCAGCGCGTGGAAACGCTACCGGCATTAGTGCGCGGTCTGCACGCCGGCACCATTCGTATCGTGCAGCCGGAGAAGCGCAGCTTCATGGAGCGCGCACTGACCGCCATCTTGCACAAGCTGCGGCTGACTTAACGGCGACCTAACACTTTATGTGAGGGGCGGCGCTGCCTCGCATAACGTGCCGTCGCAACTATCGGAAATTCCCTGCTCCGCACGCGAGTTCATCCCCGCAGCTCCGCGCCGGCATTGCGCTTGTGCTGACTGGGGGCCGCCAGTACCATAGCGCCTTTCCCGTTTTCGGAGACTCTGCATGATTGCTGGCAGTATTGTCGCAATGGTCACTCCCATGACCGCGACCGGCGCCGTCGATTGGTCCGCGCTCGACAATCTGGTGGAGTGGCACATCGCCGAAGGTACGCACGCGATCGTTGCGGTCGGCACCACCGGTGAATCGGCGACGCTGGCGGTCGACGAGCATTACGCAGTAATCAAGCGCGTGGTCGATCAAGTTCACGGTCGTATTCCGGTGATTGCGGGTACCGGTGCCAACTGCACACGAGAAGCCATCGAGTGGACCTCGGCGGCAAAAGATCTTGGAGCGGATGCCTGCCTGCTGGTGACGCCGTATTACAACCGGCCGACGCAGGAAGGTTTGTATCTGCATTTCAAAGCGATTGCTGAAGCGGTCGCGATTCCACAAATTCTCTACAACGTACCCGGCCGCACCGGTTGCGATATGCGCAACGAAACCGTCGCGCGCCTGATCGGCATCGCCAACATTATCGGTATCAAGGATGCGACCGGCGACGTTGCGCGCGGTATCGAGTTGATCCGGCTGTGCAACGAAGCGGGCGGCGCTGACTTTGCCGTGTATTCAGGCGATGACGCCACCGCGCTTGAACTGATGCTGGCCGGTGCCAAAGGCGATATCTCGGTCACCGCGAACGTGGCGCCGAAACTGATGTCCGAGATGTGCTCAGCGGCACTGCGCGGCGATGCGGCCACCGCGCGCGAATTGAATGCGCGATTGATGCCGCTGCATGAAAAATTGTTCGTCGAAGCCAATCCGATCCCGGTGAAATGGGCGGTGGCAGAACTCGGCAAAATCGACAGCGGCATTCGTCTACCGCTGACGCCGCTGAGTGAAAACGTTAGATCGGTGGTGCGCGATGCAATGCGCAGCGCCGGTCTTTAATCTACAGATTGCGTAATCCGCAAACCTTTGCAGTTGACTCGTTGATGAAAAAAATAATTGTGCTGGCGACCCTGACCGCTGCGTCGCTAACGGTCAGCGGCTGTGGCTGGCTATTTGGTGATAAAGGCATTTTCCGCGATCGCGGCGACGACTATCGGCGCGCGCGAGTGGAAAAGCCGATGGAGGTTCCGCCCGGTCTAAGCAAGGCGCAAAGCGACGAAGATTTCGCGATTCCGACGATTGCGTATTCGGCGCCGCTCGAAGGCAAATTCGAAACGCCGCTGCCGGAGCCGCTCGAAGGTAATCCCGAAGCCGAGCAGGTAAAAATTCAAACGCTCGATAATACGCGCTGGATTCTGGTGGAAGCCGGTCCCGGCGAAGTGTGGCCGCGCGTGCGTCAATTTTTGAATACCAATCAATTGCAGGTCGCGCGCGCCGACGCCGCGGGCGGGGTAATCGAGACCGGTTGGCTGCAGCCCCGATCTCTTGAAGGGCATGAGGCCGAAGGTACCGCGCGCGAGCGTTATCGTTTTCGCATTGAGCAGGGCGTACAGCGCAATTCGTCGGAGATTTACGTATTGCAGGCCGATACGCGCAATGGCGATAACTGGCCGGCGACGTCTGCCAATGGCACGCGTGAAACCGAAATGGTCAAGGTGCTCTCGCAATTCATTGCCGATAACGGCAGCACCGGCGCGGTATCCATGCTGGCGCAGCGTGGGCTCGATTCGAAAGGCAAGGTATTCCTCAGCAAACAGCCTGGCGTGAATTCGTATCTGCGACTTGAACTCACGTTTGAGCGCGCGTGGGCGTCGTTGAGCACGGCGCTGCCGAAGGGTGGTTTCACCGTCGAGGATAGCAATCACACCACGGGCGAATACTGGGTGCGCTATGCACCGCCGCAAGATGACGAAGAAAAGCAGGGCTATTGGAGCCGCTTCTGGTCGTGGGTTTTCCGCAGCGGTGAGAAGAACGTCCACAAGAATGTCATTTATGTCGTGCGCATGCAGAACGAGGCCAATGCCGACGGCGCAGTGCGCATCGATGTACAGCGTCAGGACGGCAAACCGCTGACCACGGCGATTCAGGAAGAGCTGTTGAATCGCATCAAAAATCGATTGACGTAATTCGCTGCGCGTAGCAGCGGAAAATCTAACGAGTTATCTCAGCGGCGTGCGCCGCCACGAACGAGCGATAGTGATATGGAAAAACGCGAAGAGTTGTACACCGGCAAAGCTAAATCGGTTTTCAGCACCGACGATCCCGATCGTTATGTAATGGTATTTCGCAACGATACCTCGGCGTTCGACGGCAAGAAGGTCGCGCAGCTCGATCGTAAGGGCATGGTTAATAACAAATTCAACGCATTCATCATGCAAAAGTTAATGGCTGCGGGTATCCCGTGCCATTTTGAAAAAGTACTGTCGGATAACGAAACGTTGGTGAAGCGTCTGCAAATGCTGCCGCTCGAATGCGTGGTGCGCAATGTCGCCGCGGGTTCGATCTGTCGCCGCTACGGGGTGAAGGAAGGCCTCGAACTGAATCCGCCAACGTTTGAATTCTTTTTGAAAAATGATGCGCTCGGCGATCCGATCTGCAACGAATACCACATCATTTCGTTTGGCTGGGCGACCCAGCAACAAATCGATCGGATGAAAGAACTTACCTTCAAAATCAATTCGATTTTGAAACCGCTATTTCTCAGTGGCGATATGCTGCTGGTCGATTACAAACTCGAATTCGGCCTTGTTCACGATAAAAATGGCAATGAAGAATTGGTGCTCGGCGATGAATTTTCGCCGGACGGTTGCCGCGTGTGGGACAAGGACACGCGCGAAAAACTCGATAAAGACCGCTTCCGCCAGGATCTCGGCAATGTAGTCGAGTCATATGAATTGATCGGTCGGCGTCTCGGCGTGAAATTCGATTGAACAACGTCTTGCGCGGCAACCAACACGACGATCAAAAAAAGGCGGCCAATGCTGCCTTTTTTATTGGCGTGGTTGGCTCGTGTAAGGGCCTTGTTATATCCTCGGCACCATGAATCTCTCAACCATCATCCCATTGCATTCGCGTGGACTGAAGCGGCCCTATTGGCTGCTGCTAGTGCTGGCATTGTTTTTGGGCGGCCAGATCGCCAGCGCCGGCCACTGGCATGACAGCGCGAAAACCGTAGATCACGATTGCGCGCTGTGCGTATTGTCGAGCGCTACCAGCGGCGCGATTACCTCGAATGCCTGGCACGCAGTTGTTTTCCTCTCGTTTATTTTCATCGCGTTTTACTGTGTCGCGCAGCTTACGCGCGGGGCAGAACGCTTCTACGAAAGCCGCGCTCCTCCCGTTCACTCCTGAAATTCCGTTCATTGATTTAACCGCGATCGCCACCGTTGTGGCGCGATTGCATACGAACGTATTTGGGAGATTATTCATGAAACGCCATTTCGCATGGCTGGCGAGTTGCATCGCCGGTCTTACCGGTTTTTCCAAGGCCCACGCCGATCACATCGATAGCGTGATTGTCACCGTACCCTTCAGCAAACCGCAGGATCAAAGCGCGGTCCCCGTCACCGTGGTTGGCGGCGATGAATTGCAACAGCGCGCGGCTGGCACTATCGGTGCCACACTCGATAGCAGCCCGGGTTTGACCAGTGCATCGTTCGGTCCCGGTGTCGGTCAACCGGTAATTCGTGGCCAGAACGGCCCGCGCGTACAAACATTGATTAATGGCACCGCAAGTGCCGACGCATCCGGTGTCAGCGCCGATCATGCAGTGACTGTCGAGCCGATGTTGGCCGAATCGATCGAAGTGTTGCGCGGTCCCGGCACGTTGTTGTACGGCGGCGGCGCCATCGGCGGCATTGTTAATGTGATCGATAATCGCATTCCGCAAAAAATGCCGGAACGCACACAAGGCGCAGTCGAATTTCGTCACGACAGTGTCGACGATGCGAATACCAGCGTAGTGAAACTTGATGGCGGCAGCGGTCAGCTCGCGTTTCATATCGATGGCGTTTATCGCGAATGGAACAACATCGATATTCCCGGTCTCGCGTTCAATCGCGATGCGATGAGCACTCAATTCAGCAGCGATAAATACATTGCAAACACCGACGGTCGCAATCACACCGTCACCGGCGGTTTGTCGTGGATCGCCGACGATGGCTATCTCGGTTTCAGCGTCAGCGATATGAAAAATAATTACGGCATTCCGCTCGATGCCGACGCAGCGGGCGACAGCGCCAACGGTGTGCATATCGATATGAAGCAGAAACGTTACGACGTGGCTGGTGAAAAACGCGATATCAACGATGCCATCGACGTGCTGCGCTGGCATTTAACCTACAGCGATTATCAGCATCAGGAAATCGGCAACACCGGCGATATCGGCACCACGTTTACGAATAAAACCTGGGAAAATCGTCTCGAATTGCAACACGCGCCGCTCGGTGGTTGGAATGGCGTGATCGGTCTGCAACTCAAGCGCAGCGATTTTGCCGCGATCGGCGAAGAAAGTTTTATTCCGGAATCGATCGGCAAATCCGGCGGTTTATTTGTGCTGGAAAATTATCAGATCGATGCAATAACCTATCAGCTCGGTGCACGCTACGATCGCGACAGCATCGATCCAGATAATTCCGCTGCGCTCGATGTGCTATCGAATAAAACATTCAATAATATTGCCGGCTCGGCATCGGCATTATGGGCGATCGATGCGAACTGGAATCTCGGTTTGGCGTTATCGCGTTCGCAGCGCGCACCGACGGTCGAAGAATTATTTTCGAATGTCACCAATGCGCCGGGCGATTTGATTGCGCACGATGCCACGCATGCGATCGAGGTTGGCAATACCAATCTGAAGCAGGAAACGTCGCGTAATATCGATTTGACGCTGCACTATAAAGGCGACAACGCGCACGGCTATGTCACTTACTTCCACAATAATTTTCACAACTTTATTGCGTTGATCGATTCCGGGCTGGAGCAGGCTGGCACTCCGATCATGAACTACCAGCAGCGCGATGCGCGTTTCGATGGCGTCGAAGCGGAATTGAATTTGCCGTTGGGCGAAAATATTGGCGGTAAATGGAGCGTCGATCTTTACGGGGATCGCACACGCGGTGAATTCAGCAATGGCGATAACGTACCGCGACTGCCGCCACTGCGCGTCGGCACGCGGGTTAATTTCGATCGTGGTCCGCTGTCGGCGTATGCCGGTGTGCTGCACGCCGCCGCGCAAAATCATCCGGGCGATTTCGAAACCGATACCGACGGCTACAATCGCGTCGATGCCGGCATCAGCTATCAATTCAAATCGAGCGACACGCTCGGTGCGCTGGTGTTTGTGCGTGCCACCAATCTCACCAATCAGACCATTCGCAATAGTGTGTCGCTGCTGAAGGATGTTGCGCCCGAACCCGGTCGTTCGATCGAAACGGGGGTGCGCTTCACGTTCTGAGCCAACGCTTTACGTTCTGGTAAGGCGGTGCCGAAAATTTTTTTGCCGGCGCCGTCAACCGTTTTCCCCTTGCTCCGTTATAGCAATCGACCGGCGGTTTTGATGCCGCGACAAATTGCCTCACCTGATGGAGAACACCATGAACAAGACATTGCTTTCGCTTGCTATCGCATTGGCTGTTGCAGCCGGTTCCGCCCACGCCGAACGCGCTGGCCATCGTCAGAGCTTTGCGGTGGATAGAACGCGCACCACGGAGCGCGGCGTCTTCACCAGCCACACCGATCAAACCGTTACCCAGAATGGCTTCGCCCGCGATACCACCCGCACCAATCCAAATGGCAAAACTGCTACGCGCGATATGACGGTCACCAATGATGCGCAAACGAAAACGCATACGCGCGACGTTTCGGGTACCACGATGAGCGGTAAAAGTTATTCGAGCGAATCGGTACTGCAAAAAACCGACAGCGGTTATACGCGCGAAAGTACGCGAACCAATCCGAACGGAAAAACGACAAGCCGCGATGTCGACGCAACCATCGACAAGGACAATCATTCGATTACCAAGGACATCAGCGTTACTGGGCCGAATGGTCAGGTCCATGAAACGACGGTGGTCAAGCAATACAGCAAGGGTGCGAGCGTTAACGCGGAGTAAGCACGATGCAGGGTGTGAGAAGTGGCGACAGCAGATGGGCGCTTCTACACTCCCTGCATCTCCGCGCACGCGATTCGTATGACAGCAACCATCACCTCATTGACGCTCGATGCCTTTCTCGCCGCTGCCGAGGGCCGCGCGTATCGCATGGCATTAGTGGCAACGCGACGTTCGGCCGATGCACTGGATATCGTGCAGGATGCGATGCTGCAATTGGTACAGCATTATCGCGCGCGCCCGCACAGCGAATGGCCGCTGTTGTTTCAGCGTATTTTGCAGCGGCGAATTACCGATTGGCATCGCCAGCAAACACAACAGCGGCGCTGGTTCTGGCAAGCGCCTATCGCGGACGACGAAATGGACGATGATCCGATCGCACAGATCGAGGATTCGCGCGACGGCAATCCGGTCGCGTTGCTGGAACGTGCCGGCGATATAGAAACAGTGTTAGAGGTGTTGGCGCAATTACCGCTGCGTCAGCAACAGGCGTTTATGTTGCGCGTGTGGGAAGGGCTTGATGTCGCGGATACAGCGTCCGCAATGCAATGCGGCGAAGGCAGTGTGAAAACGCATTTGTTTCGCGCGCTGCACACGTTGCGCGCCGCGCTGTTAGCGGAATGAAAAATGGCAACTGGCCGTGAGAGTGCTGTTGTCAGTGGGCGCACCGTTATTAGTGAGAGCACCGTATGAGCGATGACATCGAACGACAGCATGAAATAAGCGCGCGCGATCGTGAATTGGCGCAGCGATTGACACACACGCTGGATCGCAGCGTCGACACGCTCGATGCCGACACGCGCGCACGCTTGGCGGCGTTGCGACACGCTGCGCTGTCGCGTTCGCGCACTCAGCGGGCGATCGCTGTGTTTGCGATTGCAGCGAGTTTGGTTGCGGTGATTTCGCTGCCGTGGTTCGCGCATCGTCATGCCATGACGACGGTGGCCGCGAGCGAGGACATGGCGTATCTCAATGTCGATCCGCAAATGCTCGAGGATATGGACATGCTGCAGGCAATTGGGGAACGCGAATGAGTGCATCGGCAATCGTCCCGACAGCGCCACGCAATCCGTCTGCGCGCACGCTGGCGTGGCTGTTGTCCGGACTGATGCTGTCGGCATTTGCAGCGCGTGCCGAGGCACCACCCTCGGCAGAATTTTGGGAGTATCTGCTCGAATTCGGCAATGCCAGGGGCGAGATATTCGATCCGAGCGATTATGCCGTCGTGTCTAACATTCCCGCTAAGGCGCGCGACGATGCCGAGAAATCGCCAATCGAGCACGCACAGCAGCGCGCCGATCGACGCAAGTCTACGGCGGTGGATGAAGAGGTATCGCAATGAATGAGTTTTCAATGAGTCGATTTTGGGTGAGCAGAAGCATGCGATTTCCGCTGGTGAAATGGCTTTTTTTAACGATGGTGCTGGCGATGAACAACCTCAGCGCGCAAGCGGCCGACGCGCCGGATTGGAATACGTTATCAGCCGAGCAACAACAATTGCTCGGCGCATTTCAGCAGCGCTGGAATAATTTGCCGGCCGAGCAGCGCCAACAAATTCTGGATCGCGCGAAAAAATTTCACGATATGCCGCCGGAACAACAGCAGCAGATTCGCGAGCGCTTTCAGCGCTGGCAATCGTTAACACCGGAGCAGCGTGCGCAATTGCGCGGTCGTTTCGAAGAGTTCCGGCAATTGCCGCCCGAACAGCAGGATGATATTCGCAAACGCTTTCAATGGTTTCGTTCGTTGACGCCGGAGCAGCAGCAGAAATTGCGCGATAAGTGGCAAGCGATGACACCGGAACAGCGCGCGCAACTGCGCGATCGCTTTCGCAATATGGATGCGCAGCAGCGTCAGCAATTGCGCGAGCGCTTGATGAATTTGCGTAATGCCCGCTAACGCAATGCAGTAACTGCCAACAAAAAAGGAAATATCGAATGAAGCTTCGCCTGATCTTCAGTGCGCTGTGCGCGTCCTCGGTCTTGTTAAGCGCTGCTTATAGTTGCGCTGAATCCAGCACATTGAATGAGCGTCTCGTCACTACCGAAAGCAATGACGTATCGTTTGGTATCGATATCGCGGCATCACGCGCGCATCAGGAATTCGATACCGACAGCGCCGATCTCACCACGGTCGATCTGGTGCCGCATCTGTTGTACGGCAATTGGGATTTCAGTATCGATGTGCCATGGCAGCACGCGGAAGGCGGTTACTTCGTCAACGATAAATTTCAACCACGCCTCGATTACGCCTGCGGCCGCGTCGCGCAATTGGGTGCATTCGTGCTCGCGCGTCATCCCAAGCTCGCTGAATTGAATCAATATTGTCAGGCCAACGGCATCACCGGTGCGCCGATCGATAACAGCGTATCCGGTGTTGGCGATATCACTGCATTCGCCCGCTACGGCGTACCGCTGGATGCCGAAGGCATCTGGCTGCTCAGCCTCGGCGGCGGTTATAAATTCGCTAACGGCGATGAAAATAAAAATCTCGGCAGCGGTACGCGCAATGCGTTGCTTGAAGCCACACTCGCCACGAAATACGAATGGCTGGTCGGCTCGGTCACGGCGGGTTATGCCTGGCTCAGCGGTGGCGACAATTATTATCAGTCGCGCTCCAGCTATGGCTACGGCGTAGCTGATATCGGCTTGCAGCCGGTGTCATGGTTTACAGCGGGTTGTGAATTCGATTACGACCAGTCGTATATCGAAGAGCGCAATGCTGTGAAAAAGACCACGCTATATGTGCGCCTGCGTCCGACCGATCATATCGGTATCAAATTCTATTCAAGCGATTACGGTAGCGCGGAAGGTTACCCCGATCGCGAATACGGCGGCAGCCTCGTCTTTATGTACTAAGCGCTTCGCCAGATGTAAGCCTTCGCATGCTGTACTAAAGCGCAACACGCCGCTCTAAACGGCGCGCACGACGATTCGGTTATACTGTGGCCTCTCCATTTTTACCTGCTACTTTTCCCTGCAGACATCAAAGGAAAGACCATGATTATCAAACCCCGCGTGCGCGGTTTCATGTGCATTACCACCCATCCGGTTGGCTGTGCCGCCAACGTCAAACAACAGATCGATTACGTCAAAAGCCACGGGCCAATAAATAATGGCCCGAAGAAGGTATTGGTGCTCGGTGCATCGACGGGTTATGGATTGGCATCGCGCATTACCGCTGCATTCGGCAGTGGCGCTGCCACATTGGGCGTTTTCTTCGAGCGCGAAGGCAGCGCCGAAAAGCCCGGCAGCGCGGGCTGGTACAACTCCGCCGCATTTCATCAATATGCGGAAGCGGAAAACCTGTATGCGAAAAGCATCAATGGCGATGCGTTTTCCGATGACATCAAACGCAAAACGATCGACACCATCAAGGCCGATCTCGGTCAGGTGGACCTTGTGGTTTACAGTCTCGCGGCACCGCGCCGTACGCATCCGGTGACCGGCGTTGTCCACAATTCAACACTGAAGCCCATTGGCAACGATGTAACGCAACGCGGTATCGATACCGATAAAGAAGTGATGAAAGAAGTCACGCTGACGGCGGCCTCGCAGGAAGATATCGATAACACTGTTGCGGTGATGGGCGGCGAAGACTGGCAAATGTGGATCGATGCGCTCGATGCTGCTGGCGTGCTGGCTCCCGGTGCGAAAACCACTGCATTCACCTATATCGGCGAAAAAATTACCTGGGATATTTATTGGCACGGCACGATTGGCGCGGCGAAAAAAGATCTCGATAAACGCGTCATCGATATTCGCAAAAAACTCGCGGCACATGGCGGCGATGCGCGCGTGTCGGTATTGAAAGCGGTGGTCACACAGGCGAGCTCGGCGATTCCAATCATGCCGTTGTATCTCGCGCTGTTATTTAAAGTGATGAAAGAAAACGGCACCCACGAAGGATGTATCGAACAGGTCGATGGTTTGTTCCGCGACAGTTTGTATAACGCGCATCCGCAACTCGACAGCGAAGGCCGTCTGCGCGCCGATGGCAAGGAAATGCGCCCGGAGGTGCAGAATAAAGTGGCCGAATTGTGGTCGGCGGTGACAAATGACAATCTATACGAGGTCAGCGATTTCAAAGGGTATAAGCAAGACTTTTTGCGCTTGTTTGGTTTTGAAGTCGATGGTGTCGATTACGACGCTGATGTGAATCCGCTGGTACCGATTAAAAATCTCGTCGTGTGATTGCAATCCCCTCTCCCATTTGGGGAGAGGGTTAGGGAGAGGGCAAATGAGTTTTGAGCCGGCAATTCAATATTTATGCGCATGCGCTGGCCCTCACCCCTGGCCCCTCTCCCCAAATGGGAGAGGGGAATAAATCGAGTGGGGATTTTGCGATGACGATTCGACAGCCGGACATAGTGTATTACCAGCCCGTTGTAATCTCACCGCTGGTACATCGTTTCACCGCCGGCAATGCCGGCATCATGACCGGCCCCGGCACCAATAGTTATATCGTGGGGCGCGAACAATTCGCGCTGATCGATCCGGGCCCCATCGATGAGCAGCATATCGACGCGCTGCTGCAATTCTGCGGCGATCGTCTGCGTTCGATTTTCGTTACGCACACGCATCCCGATCATTCGCCGGCCGCGAAAATTATCGCTGTGGCTACGGGCGCCGAAGTATTCGGAAATTTAATCGACGACGATGGCCGGCAGGATTTGACGTTCGATCCGTTGTGCGGTTTCGAGCATAACGATGTGTTCGATACCGACGAGTTTTCGCTGCGTGTACTCGCCACGCCGGGCCATGTCGGCAATCATCTGTGTTATTTACTCGAAGAAGGCGGACCCGAAGCCGAAAAAATCTGTTTCACCGGCGATCACATCATGCAAGGCTCGACGGTGGTTATCACTCCGCCGAACGGCGATATGAAAGCGTATATCGAGTCGTTGCAATTGCTGTTGAATTATCCGATTGCCGCGCTGGCGCCGGCACACGGCCAAATCATTCTCGATTCCGATGCCGAAATTAAAAAACTGATTAAGCATCGGCTGCTGCGCGAAAGCAAAGTCGTCACCGCATTGCGCAATAGCCAACACGGCTCGCTCGATACGTTGACGCCTATCGTTTACAACGACGTGCACACACAATTACATCCAATTGCGAGACATTCACTGCATGCGCATTTGTTGAAACTGCAAGCCGAGGGCCGCGCGATCGAACGTAATGGCGAGTGGCATTCGCTCGGCGACTGATTTCAAAACCCTGTCACAGCGGGAGAAGCACGATGCTGATTGGTATCCCGAAAGAAATTAAAAACAGCGAGTATCGCGTCGGCATGACACCAGCCGGCGTGCGCGAATTAATCGCGCACGGTCACTTGGTACTGGTACAACAAAATGCCGGCGCCGATATCGGTTTATTCGATACCGATTATCAGCGTGCCGGCGCGACGATCGTTGCCGATGCCGAAACGATTTTTCAACGCGCCGAACTCATCGTTAAAGTTAAAGAGCCGCAGCCGCACGAATGCGCGTGGCTGCACGCCGGACAAATTTTATTTACCTATCTGCACCTCGCTTCCGATGCGGAATTAACGCGGCGGTTGATTGCATCGCGCGCCAGTTGCATCGCATACGAAACAGTGACCGACACCTTCGGCGCGCTGCCATTGCTCGCACCGATGAGCGAAGTCGCCGGTCGTATGGCAATTCAAGCGGCCGCGCATCATCTGGAAAAAGCGCAGGGCGGTAGCGGCGTATTGCTCGGCGGCGTGCCGGGTGTCGCGCCGGCGCAAGTGCTGGTGCTGGGTGGCGGCGTGGTCGGGTTGAATGCGGCGCGCATGGCGCTCGGCCTCGGCGCCAGAGTGACGGTGTTAGATAAATCATTGGCGCGGTTACGGCAGCTCGATGACGGCTTTGGCCCGCAACTCACCACGTTGTATGCAACCACGGATGCGATCGAACGCCAATTGCCCCACGCCGATGTCGTGGTCGGCGCGGTGTTAATTCCCGGTGCGGCAGCACCGAAATTAATTACGCGCGCGATGCTGAAATTAATGCAGCCTGGTTCGGTGCTAGTCGATGTCGCCATCGATCAGGGCGGCTGTTTCGAAACCAGCCAGCCGACCACGCACGCGCAGCCAACATTTATTGTCGATGACATTATTCATTACTGCGTTGCGAATATGCCGGGTGCGGTGGCGCGCACGTCCACCTTCGCACTGACCAATGCGACGTTGCCTTATGTATTGCAGTTAGCCGATCGCGGATTAAAAGCAGCGTTGCAAATGAATGCCGATTTCCGCAACGGCTTGAATTTGCACGACGGCAACGTCACATATAAAGCGGTGGCGGATCTGTTTGGGTATGCGTATGTGGCGGCGGCAGCAGCCATGTAGATTGGTGTGAATGAGCCCGCTGCTGGCGTCGACCCCCGAACTGACAGGTGAGGAAGGTTGCCATCGGATGTGGCCGAGAGCTTTGAAAGAACTTCAAATTGGCATGAAAAGATTCGCTCTCAAAACTCAAGAGCGAGTTGATCTATTAGCAGATCCAACTATAGTCAATAAAAATCAGGCTCCACCAGCCAATATCAATATCGCTCTTAGACGAACCGACAATAAAACTTTCAGGTGCCGTTTAGTGAACAATATCCATGCTCTCAAGCTTTCACACCGCTTTTCCATTTTAATTGCCGTCTTTATTGTAGGGCTGGCGATCTATGGAGTATGGTCGTTTAAAATTTTGAATGATCTCAAAGTCAACGGTGACCTCTATCATCGTATTGTGCAAGGCAAAGACTTGGTGGCGGATATTTTGCCTCCGCCGGAATATATTCTGGAATCCTATTTAACGACATTACAGCTCGCGAGCGAAACTGATAAGTCTGAACAGCAGCGCTTAATTGAAAAGCTGAAGGCGCTCAAGAACGATTATGAAGTTCGACATGCATTTTGGCTCACGGAAAATCTTGAGCGTGAAGTGCGTGATGAATTCCTGACCAATGCGCATGAACCCGCGGTTACATTCTTTGCTGTTGTTTTTAACGATCTTATTCCCGCCGTACAGCGCAGCGATAGCGCTGCAATTTCCGCCGCTTTGCTACGCACCAAAACGCTTTACGATGCTCACCGTAAAGCGATTGATCGCGTCGTTGAGTTAATGATCCAACGCACGGCGGCGGATGAGTTATCCGCTAACGTGCAGATTCGTGCCGCGACGTATCAGCTGATTTTTATTTTTGCCGCAGCGATCGTCGGCTGCATCGTAATTACCATGGTGATTGTCCGGGGTGTGTTGACTGATCTCGGTGGTGAGCCAAGTTATGCGCGTGAGGTCGTCAAGATTATCGCCAGCGGCGATTTGACTTATCTCATCGACGTTAATCCGAAACACGGCGACAGCATGATGGCCAGCATTAAGGAAATGCAAAGCCAGTTGGGACAGCTGGTATCCAAAATTCATCTGAACGCAGAATCAGTGGCGGCATCCGCCCATCAGCTAGCAACGTCAGCCAACCAGGTTTCCGCCAGTGCATCTATTCAAAGCCAGGCTACCTCTTCTGTGGCTGCCGCGGTTGAAGAGTTATCGGTGAGCATCGAGCATGTCTCCAATAACGCCATTACCGCTAAGTCAATCGCAACGGAATCGGGATTGCGCGCGGAACAAGGTGGTGCGCAGGCACGCGATGCAACAGATGAAATGTTGCGCATTGCCGACGCCGTCAATGAAACAGGTTTGCATATGAATGCGTTGGGGGTTGATGCGCTCAATATCAGCCAAATTGCTGAAGTGATTAAAGCGGTTGCTGATCAAACCAATCTGCTGGCCCTCAACGCTGCTATTGAAGCGGCACGCGCGGGTGATCAGGGCCGAGGCTTCGCGGTGGTGGCCGATGAAGTTCGCAATCTGGCGCAGCGTACGGCTAAGTCGGCCGAAGAAATCACGGCGATGATAGACACTATTCAATCGCGAACGAACGATGCATCCGCAAGCATGGAAAAAGGCAGCCAACGTGTAGCGCACGGAGTGAATCTCGTGCGTCACGCCGGTGAGTCAATGCAGCAAATTGGGGAGAGCTCCACGCGCGTGGTCGATGCTGTTGGGGATATCTCGCAGGCATTGGTGGAGCAAAAACATGCGAGTAATGAAATCGCGCAAAGTATCGAGCGTGCCGCTCAGATCACCAAGGAAAATAGTGCGGCGGTGCTTGGCATCGCATCGGCTGCGCAGAATATGGAGCAATTAGCGCAGTCGTTACATCACTCGGTAGCGGGTTTTAAGGTAGTAGCGCGATAGGCAGTACCGGCCGACTATTTATCCCTTCACCTCAACACATCGCTCTCTTCAGCCTGTCGCAGTAATTGTTGCGCATCATCCGGCAGCAGCCAACCGGCGGCGACTTGTTGAGCCACAATTTCCTGAACGCGCGCGACAAATCCCTGATGATCTTTATAGCGTTCCTCTAACGAGAGGCGCGGGTCGCCGTTGGCTTCGCGTTCGGCTGCGGTACGCGCGAAGGGAATAAATCCGCCGAGAAAGCCGCAGCCGCCATTTTCCCCGTAACCTTTCGTGATGACATTCCAACCCGTGTAAGTGCCGAGTGGAACCAGCAACTGCACCGATGGAACTCCCGCGGTTTCATTGCCATCGCTATTTACACGCGGAACGCGCGAGGGTAGCACTTCGCGAATTTTCGGCGGTTGCAGTGTCGCGATACCGCTGACGTCGCGGTAATTAAATTGCGGACCGAAATCGTAATAGAGAAACGGATTGAGTTTGCCGTCCGGTGTCGGTGCGTTGGGAATTGCAGGCCAACCCGTCGCGGCGGCGGTCGGTTCCACTAAATCGCCAGCGGCGAGTGTTGGATAGCGACTCGGTGGTGGTTCGCGTCCTTCCTTGACCCACGCGACCAGCGCTTTTTGCAGCAGGCGTAAAGTTTCTTTCGACGGATTTGGATTGCCTGCCAAACCGCATTGTGGCGTGCCAGTGGGATCGCCTTTGCTGCGAAAACCGCCGATGAACGAGCCACCGTGCGTCACGCTCGGAAAATAATAACGACGCACATTGCTCGGCAGAGGCAGATCGCGCCGAGCATCGGTTCCCACTAAATCGGGCGACATCCGCAGCCCCCAGAATTCCGCGGAGCCGAACGTTTCCACCACCTTCGGACAGGTGTTGGTAGTACTGCAGCGATCGAGCAGGCTGCTTTTTCCACGATGGCGTTTTGCATCGTCGTAACTGCCCCACCATAACGTGCCCTCGCTGCCGGGATCGAACAAATTGGCTGCTCCACCCGGTACCCCGAATCGCAAATTCATTGGCAATTGCCGCGCCGCGATATTCGGATTGATACCGTCGAAGGCAATGCGATTTGATTCAGCGACGTTGAAGCCGAGATGCACGAAGCTGCGCAAAAAATTGCCGGATTGCGAGCTGCCGCTGGCGACTGCCCAGCGCACTGCGTTCGCGAGCGGGTTGGGCGTGTCGTCGTCATCTTTTTCGGCGTGACGCAAAAATGCGATCAGATCGCGCGTTGCCGCAAAGCCGATGCCGAGCACCGGTGGATCCTTGCCTTCGTACACCAACGTGTATGCCAGTGCGGGATTGAAACCATCACGCAGACACAGCTTCGTCGGATCGGGCGTGCCGGGAAATGGCTGCGCATTGCAATCACCGAACGACCAATCGCTGGCGCGCATTTCCAGCAGCGGTTGATCGTCACCACTTTGTCGATACAGATGCGCACGTTCGGTAGCGAGCGATACCGGCAGCGGTCGCGCTACGCCCGGCATTAAACCGGCAACGATCGGCGTGCTCTTTTTATCGGGCGCAACGTTGTTAAAGCGCGCCAGCACAAGACCGGTTATCGGCTTGCCGTCGTTGCTTGTTGCCGTCGGCACTGTCGCTGTCTGCATTGATTTGGCGGAAGCGATATCGCCTTGCCAGCCGCTTACCACCCGAATATGACCGTCTTCGTCGGGACTGGCAAAGCCATTACCGCGATTCGGTACATCGTAAAACAACACGCCGCTCGCTTTGCTCAAATCAACCGGCTTTGCGATCTCGAAGGTGGCCGAATACTCGACGTTACCGCGCGCATTGCGGGGCGCATATTTTAAATCGGTAATTATCTTGTTGTGTGCATCGGCAGGATTCAGTTCACCATAAAAGCGGCCGCGCAATATTTCATAGGGGAGCGTGATATTTTTTGCGGGTTCGCGCGTGGTGGTCGATTCAACAACGAATCGCGTGACATGAGCCGTGGCAGGCAACGCACCGATGAAGCTCAACGTAAATACGGCAAAATTCATCGCGCATGCGCGAGTTCTGCAATACAAGCTCTTCATAAAAAATGCCCTATTTATTGTTGTGCTGGTGCCGGCTTCGCGTTGGACCACCGACGAATAATCGTCATGATAATTGAAGTCAATGGTTGTCGCATTTTCATATTAAAACGGGAAGTTAGCGACAGCACGGCTGCAACTGCATTCGTTTGCGATCCGACGCAATAAGCCGACCATTGCGCTTTGTTGTAGTCGTAAGGTTTGAATTTCGGCATCGATATCACACCGTGTGCGATGCGATTAATTTATCAAAAATGAAGAGGAATAGGTTTTTCTACAACTCAACGTCAAAAACAGCGGATGGCAAACGCGCAGAGCTTGACAGTCCCAGCAGCTATAGGCTGCGATTGTTTTGCCTTGTTGGGCATTACTATTTACTGCCACGCTTCAAAGAAAAATAGCCTAATTGCTTACTGCCCCAGCCAAATGCCACATATTCGCCGTCTACGTTTGATTCATTTAGCTCCCCGCTAAGTTGTAGATATGCGTCGCATACTTCATTGCGCCCAATGGTAAGTTTGCCCTTATCAAATTCATAGGACAAAGGTTCATCAACCGGGAAAAATTGACCATCTGATGTTTTGTGAGAATCGACAATAATTTGCTTCCAATCGCCACCCAAGCAAGATTTTGCTCGATTATCTGTGAAATGAGCGGTTAGCGTAGTGATAACTTCGTGCTGAAGGCTTTCAATTTGTAGCGTCCAAGTCCCAAGCAATTTTTCGGGAATCTCAGCATGGGCACTGCTCATAAGCATGGCAAACAAACAAGGGAATAGGTTCGAAGCTTTCATAAAGATGCCTAAGCCTACAACAGAGGTTGGCGCGCGTAGCGTGCGACAATCCCGTTGCTTGTAATTATTATGCGTATTACCCCTGAAGCTCTTTCTCATATGTTTTTACCAAGCCAATTATATGACGCAAGAATTCATTTTCGTCTGTGTAGGTCTTGCCAAGAATAAATTCTGGCGCGTCAGCAACTATGGTAGTTACTTCGCGATTTATTTCATCACAGCTGAATATTCCATGTTCAATACCACCCTGAGGTAGAAGGTTTGCCATAGTTGGATAGAGATTATATGTGTTTTGATCCCAGACCCTTGCCCGAAAAACACCAGCATCTTGGCCGGACTCCAAGATTTCAATTCGAACTGGACGCTTAGTACCAGCTACTTCAATGAATATCTCGTAGGTATTTTTGAGTTTAAAAATATGGCTCATAATTTTTCACGCATAACGTAAAGTTAAGAGGCGGCCCGGCTTTCTGGGCCGTCCGCTTGAGCGTTTTGTTGGGCCGCATCGATAGGCGAAGTGCTCGATTGAAGTTCTGCTTTTTTTCGCGACCATAACTCTGATACTGATAACCGAAAGAAGAAATACGAAACGGGCATCGATGCGATTAGAACGGCACTGTAATTTGCAACAGATAACACAGTTGGGTTTGCACTTAATCCCTTCACCACCCAGGTAACGATGATACTGACGATCACGCCCACCACCATCCCACCTACCGTAGAGCAAACGAAGAAACCCGTCCACGCCTTAAGGTACTCAGCTTCACGAGGTGTATTTAAGTTTGAGGTTTTCATGACATCACCCCGTTAAGACCTAACGTCGCTGTTCAGTGGCAACTTTGTCCGTTTGGAACGTTTTGTTATGCATTAGTGTTCATTGCCTTCGTAAATCCACATGGGCTCAGACTTACCCGCACGAACGAAACCAACAGAATTATAGAAATCAATTGCTTTGCCGTCCGCCACCAAGATTTGTTGATGGAAATCCCGATAAATATCGCTCATGGCCTGCATAATTTTAGTTGCTACACCCATGCGATGATACTTGGGGTTGACCAGTAAGTGGGGGTAGTAGACAACCAGGTGGCCATCCGAAAGCGAATTGGCTAGGCCAATCAATTCTTTTTCAAACCGTGCTGTTACAACTGAGTGGGAGCTTTTCAAAGCCGCCATCAACTGTTCCGGCTTTTCAGCAGAGGACCAACCATTCGACCGATAAAGTGAAATCACTTCATCTTTACCGAGGCTTCCGTTGATTTCTATAACAACTTCCATAGTTAATCTGCGCTCAATATGCATAACGATCAAAGCAGCCGACGCAGCGCGTTCGGACGCCTTTGCTTATTAGGAGGATTTTAGTCAGCTCTCAGCATGAAATTACACATTTCTGTACTTTGAATACTGCCACTCCAGGCCCCCATGTGGCCTTTAAATTTAGTGGAAAATGTCCCAATAACTTGCACATAGCGATTTGACTGGCAGCCGCCTGGGAAATCACTGATAGAGTCAGTGTTATTTGGCAAGAAAATCCGCAACCCATTTTGGGTGATGCTATTTTGGTAATCGTCTTGGTGAAGATATATAGCTGTGTCTTCAAAACCAATGTGAAGGAACCCAGTTACGGAAATGCGCTTGTCTTCATATTTTTCAGGATTGGCGATAAGCGAGACTATAGAGACGCTTAGAACTTTCGGCTGCTCTGCAAAAGCTTCAAATGGAGTGTATACAACAAAAAGCCATAGGCAAATATTGGGGATGGCCATAATAGTTTTCGGCATTGGCAGCTCCTAACTAGCGACTGTGGTGTCAATCATGGTCGTATTCAACTCTCATAAGCCCATGTCGTATTGTTTCGAATCATCGCATTAAGTACCGTAATAAACTTTCTCATACACGCGACCAGCGCCACTTTTTTGT